>Ga0172373_10000001_pt1 | contig 511345 bp, 508 predicted proteins | sample Lak10m_2_FD_114546 | JGI IMG/M metagenome (GOLD analysis project Ga0172373, IMG submission 114546) | Freshwater microbial communities from Kabuno Bay, South-Kivu, Congo - kab_092012_10m | ecosystem: Environmental > Aquatic > Freshwater > Lake | place: Democratic Republic of the Congo... | reverse complement strand
TCGACTAGCGATTCTATTATCACAATTTGAGCTCAGATGGTTGCGATCTTAAAATCTAATACCATCGTCTCACAAAACTTTCCTCCTGGCAAAAATTATTATAGCCCATACCTCAACGCCTCTCTGGCGTTGGCGTGCGGAGTTGGGCTTTTCGATTTTTGACAAAAAATTTAATTTGTGTATTTACGAAACAGATACAAAATGTATATCGACAACTGGTTTTTTTCCAAAGCGTTGATTACATTCTTGTTTAACAGACCGTTGCAGGGCTTCTATGTAATTTTTTTCTTTACCTAGATCTTGATGCATCGTGCGACGGATAATTTTTTGCATGCCATCTTGAAAATCTTCGGTTTCTTCTCCTAGTTCAACGAGACCGAAGGAACTGATAACGGGTATTCCTTGCAATTGATAAATATCGTCCACTGGTATGCTTAGTAAAACGATTCCTTGAATCGAGATTTTGTTACGATCTTTAAGGATAGGGCTTTGCATCGACACAAGGCATTTCCTATCAACACCCCATCTTCCTGTATTAACACGATCAATTATTTCAGGAGTTTTACCTGCTAGTTCAATAAGGGTTCCATTACCAGGTACGAGAGTATGCTCTATACCATTCGCCAAACCTAGTTCTGCTTGAGCTTGCATGTGGCGCGCTTCGCCGTGCACAGGAATTAGGGATTTTGGTTTAGTCCAATTATACATAGCTTTTAAATCTTCTTGAGCCGGATGTCCAGAAACATGTACAGCTTCTTCATGAGAGGTGATAGTACGTACACCTTGATGCACAAGCTGATTTTGTATGTTTGCAATAGAGCGTTCATTCCCTGGTATAACGCGGGATGAAAAAATAACGGTATCACCATCATCAAGCTCAACAATTGGATGAGAGCGGTTGGCAATTCGCGATAATGCGGCGCGTCCTTCACCTTGAGAGCCAGTACTGATGAACAATACCTTGTCGCGTGGCATATCCATTGCTTGATCAGCTGGCACAAACCCTGGCAGCTTTTTCAAATATCCTGAAAGACTTGCGGCACGAATCATTTTTTCTAAAGATCGGCCAAGTAGAGCAACTTTTCTACCGTTTTTTTGCGCCGCGTGAGCAATAGATTCAACGCGAGCTACATTTGATGAGAAGCAGCACGCGACAATACGACCTTGTGGAATTTGCGCAATAATTTTTTCTAACTCATTTCTTACTTCGCCTTCAGATCCAGTAGAGCCCTTATCAAATACATTTGTAGAATCACAAATAAGAGCTGATACTCCTTCTTTGCCAATTTCTTTTAAACGATTTTTATCCGTAGACTCTCCTATAAGTGGCTGGGGATCGATTTTCCAATCTCCAGTATGTAGAACACAGCCAAGCTCTGTGCGAATGGCTAAAGCATTTGGTTCAGGGATGGAGTGCGTAAGAGTTATATACTCCACATCAAAAGATCCAATTTGTACCCTTCCAGAGAGAGGAACTTCGATAATTTTAACTTGTTTGCCCCACGATTTTTCTTCAAGTTTTTGCCGCAATACTTGCGCTGTAAACGGAGTTGCGTATACAGGACATTTCAAATATGGCCAAAGATATGGGACGGCTCCAATGTGATCTTCATGGGCATGGGTGAGCACCAAGGCTTTTACGTTTTCTGCCTGCTCTAATATGGCTGAGGGGTCTGGCATCATGATGTCAATACCAAGCCGATCACCAAAAGTGATGCCGCAGTCAACAATAATCCATTCTTTATTGTGGCCAAAAAGGTTGAGATTCATACCAATTTCGCCAGCTCCACCTAGTGGCAGAAACCAAAAATTATTCCCTTTGGGAGTCTTTAACACAAAAATTCCTTAATCTATTTTTCAAAAATGATATTTTCGCCCCGGTAGCCATTTAAAAAATCGTTAGATGATATAGGTTTTGAACCGGGTCTTTGAAGCATTTTAAGCTGTATTGCACCTGTTTTGCAAGAAATTAACAATCGATGGTCGTTTGTAACAATCCAAGTACCTGGAGGATAGTCTGATGAATTTGTTATAGGATCTGCATCGAGTATTTTTATTGGTTGATTATCAAGTAGTGCCGTTGTTCCCGGCCAAGGAGTAAAAGCACGAATTTTATTAATAATTGCTATAGCTTCATCGCTGAAATCTAGATTGCTTTCTGCTTTTTTGAGCTTATGTGCATAGGTCACACCTTCTGTAGGTTGTGGAGTTGGCCTAAGTTGATTAGCTAAGATACTTGGTAGACATTCAAGCAATACCTGAGCGCTTAAGCTTAACATTTTATCGTGCAGAGTTTGGCCTGTATCATTACTGTTGATAGGAATGGTTTGTGAGTACAGCATTGGCCCGGTGTCTAGCCCCTCATCCATTTGCATCATTGTGATGCCTGTCTGATTATCGCCTGCTTCAATTGCACGATGAATAGGGGCTGCTCCTCTCCAACGTGGTAATAGGGATGCATGAATATTTATACAGCCGAGTTTAGGTGCTTCTAAGATTTGCTTGGGAAGCAGTAATCCATAAGCAGCGACGATCGCTAAATCTGCGTCCAACTTACTGAATTTTTCTTGTTCTTCCGTGGATTTTAGTGTTGTTGGAGTGTGTACCGGAATATTTTTTTCTAAAGCAAATTGGTGTACAGGTGATTTTGTCTCCGCATGTCCTCTTCCTTTTGGTCGTGGTGGTTGGGTATAAACAGCAACTACATTGTATTTAGCATCCACTAAAGTTTGTAAAGGAATAAGGGCAAATTCAGGTGTGCCCATAAAAATGATTTTCGTCATTAGTTTTATGTTCTTTCTTTGCTGACAGTATAGTTGGCGATTTAAGAACCGGCAAATTTAAATGGTTGAGAATTTTCTATTTGTTTTTGTAGTGTTGTTTCAAGTTCGGGAGCATTCCCGCAAACATATATGCCTTGGCATTCATGCATGGCTAAATTTACGATTTCTTGAGGTGGACTAGTTAGCTTACGAGGATTGGAAATGCCTAAATTTAGATGTTGTGTTTGTTGATTCCAGTATCCTAGATTTATATAAATTTTATCGAAGTTGACTTTAGCATCTTTAAAAAAAGCTTGTATTGCTGGGGTATCGTAAACGCACTGGGTAATAATGAAATCTGGATTTTCTTGGAGTTTTTGAAAGAAGCTATCAAGTTCTTCTTTGATACTGCGTATAATAGGTGTTGGATTGACGACGACGCCCACTTTAGAAAAGTATTTCTTTGCGATGGTGATAGTTTCTTTGGGCTGAATTTCGGGACAATTGATTAGTTTGCTTCGATCGCCAAAAACGAGAAGACCGTAGGTGTTTTTCTTGATTTTACCCATATGTTGGGTCAAAAATTCTTGAAATTTTTCTATGGAATTGAAATCCCTTGTTCTTACATGAATCATATAAGGCGAATCAAAAAATGTTCTTTCTTCGTCCCAAGGATTGATATTGGAGAGTGGAATGTGTGGGTAAGTAGGGATAATTTCAAAGGGGCGCTGCAGTACATCTTGCATGTTTTTAATGCTAATAGAATTTTTTTGTTCTAAGACTTCTCGAAAAAATTTCATAAAAATTGCTAATACGTAGGGGTACTCAACTTATACCAAAGAAAATAACAGAGTCACGGGATTTGGTTAATTGTTACATTTGCTATAAAATGAGTACAGATAATTATCAAGAATGACAAATGATAAGAGAAGAATATTTTTCTATTATAGTTTTCTTTTGTGTTGTTTTTTTTATGACGACATTATTCTTAAGTGTGGCCTGGTTAAGAGGCAAGCGCAGGCCTTATTATCAAAAAAATGCGCCGTATGAATGTGGTTTTGATTCGTTTGAAACATTCTCACAAAATGCACGTCGACAGTTTGACGTGCAGTTTTATTTGACAGCGATTCTCTTCATTATTTTCGATTTGGAGATAGTGTTTTTATTTCCATGGGCAATTGCTCTTGAATATATTGGTTGGTCAGGGTTTTGGTCGATGGTAATATTTTTAGCTGTTTTGACTATTGGATTTGTATATGAATGGAAAAAGGGAGCCTTTGACTGGTAGTAATATGATCACAAAGCTTGAAGATTTAAAAGAGTACCTTCCTGAGTCGTTGAAGAATGATAGGGAGTTATTTCAAGCAATTCATCATGAGATTGCTAATAAAGGATATATTTCGGCCAAGCTTGATCAAATTACTGCTTGGGCACAAAGTGGATCTTTGTGGCCAATGACTTTTGGTCTTGCGTGTTGTGCCATTGAAATGATGCATAGCGCGGCAAGTCGGTATGATCTTGATAGATTTGGTCTTGTTTTTCGACCGAGTCCAAGACAGGCAGATGTATTGATAGTCGCTGGGACCTTAACAAACAAAATGGCACCAGCAATCCGTAGAGTCTATGACCAAATGCCAGAGCCTCGTTGGGTGATTTCAATGGGGAGTTGTGCAAATGGTGGAGGATATTACCACTATTCTTATTCTGTTACGCGGGGATGTGATCGTATTGTGCCCGTTGATGTGTATGTTCCTGGATGCCCGCCGACGGCAGAAGCATTAATTTATGGGATTATGTTATTACAGCAGAAAATACTGCAAAAAGTTTAGCATCTGCTTTTACTAAACTTTCTCTCCAGCGCGGATTTTTTTAGGAATTGTTATTGCTACTTCAACTTTTTCTACATCGGCGATTGCTGTTTTATTTTCTTGCTTAATACGTTCATACAATTCTTTACGCAAAACAGAAGCTGTCCTTGGGTATTCAAAACCTAATTTAACGATGCGACCGTTTATATCTAAAACTGTACAGACTATATCATCATTGATAATAATGGATTCGCCAATTTTGCGACTAAGACTTAGCATACCTACCTAATGTTACAAATTTAATTAAATGTTAAACAATTTTTTATATTCTACCTAGTGGGAACGTAAGATTTTTTTCTATGAATTTATTTAATGATAAAATCTCATTAATACTCAATCATCGTCTTACTTGGTTGGGCGCTAGATCAAATTTGATGGCGGAAAATATAGCCTTAGCAGATGTTAAGGGCGCCACGCGCCGTGAAATGCGGACTTTCCGACAAGTATTAAAAAGACATGGTGCTTTACCTGGTGCGAATGATAAGCCTGTAAAGTTAATAAAAATTGACTCAAAAGATACGTTTAAAACAAAAAGTGAGATCTCTAGAGAAATGGAAACATTAGAGATGTCTCGAACAGTTTTGGAGCATGATGCTCTTTTGAGTACACTTAAAAACTTTCATCAATTAGTTAAGACGATTTTGAATATGTCGCAAGGTGGAGGTTGATATCTATGGCTATAGATAAAGCGCAATCTACTCTTTCGCGTGCTTTGCATACGACCATATCGGGAATGATCGTACAGAATAAACGAATGCTGATAATTGCAGAAAACTTGGCGAACGCAGGTGTGAGAAATACCGTTGCTGGTGAATTGCCCTATAAGAGGCGAATTCCATCATTCAAAACCTTTTTTGATAAGAGGTCAAAATCTCAGCTTGTTGCTCTTGCAAAAATTGAAAAAGATAAGTCGCCTTTTCCTAAAATTTTTGCTCCTGATGATCCTGCGGCTGATAAGGATGGTTTTGTGTACGAGTCAAATGTGCGAGCGGTTCTTGAAATGGCAGATATGAGAGAGGCAGCGCGCAGCCATGAAGGTTGTCTTAAAGCTTATGAGCGCATTTTATCAATGCTGCAAAACACAATAAACCTCTTAAAAAATTAACTTGGTCTTGACCTTTTAGTTCTTCAGACTCATATTCAAATAGTTTAATTTATTTAGAGTATGGTGCTATGGGACAGCTAAAAGGATCAAAAACTGAGCAAAATCTTAAGGATGCATTTGCTGGGGAATCGCAGGCAAATCGTCGTTACTTATATTTCGCACAAAAAGCAGACATAGAGGGTTATAATGACGTTGCAGCTGTATTTCGTTCTACCGCTGAAGGTGAGACTGGTCACGCGCATGGTCATTTGGAATTTTTAGAAGAAGTTGGAGATCCAGCGACGGGTTTAGCTATTGGTACGACAACGAATAACCTCAAAGCTGCAATTGCAGGAGAAACGCACGAATATACGGACATGTATCCTGGAATGGCTAAATCAGCTCGTGAAGAAGGCTTTGATGAGATTGCTGATTGGTTTGAAACATTAGCCAAAGCAGAAAAATCTCATGCAGGGCGCTTTCAAAAAGCTCTAGATACGATGGCTTAGCATGACAAAACTACAGCCTGTAAGAGGAACCCGAGATTTCTTGGGGGATTTAGCAAGGTGTGTTCAACATATTCAAGAAACAGCTTTTTCAAAAGCTCAGTGTTTTGGTTTTGAACGCATTGATACTCCGATTTTTGAATATACGGGTGTTTTCAAAAGGGCTGTAGGAGAAACGAGTGATATCGTAGGGAAAGAGATGTATACTTTCTTGGATCGTGGAGGTGAAGAGATTACGCTGCGACCAGAAGGTACAGCTCCTGTTGTAAGAGCTATACTATCAAATAGTCTTACTCAGCAATTACCATTAAAATATTGTTATTATGGTCCGATGTTTAGGTATGAGCGTCCTCAACGGGGAAGATACAGACAATTACATCAGTTTGGAGTTGAATTCTTTGGAATCGATAATCCGTACGCCGATGTAGAAGTGATTGATTTGGCGCGACAAATTATTAAAGAGCTCGGAATTAATGCGGAGTTATACCTTAATACAATAGGTGACGTTGAGAGCAGAGATGCTTATCGCGCAGCATTGGTTGAGTATTTTTCCAAATATAAAAATGAATTATCTGAAGATAGTCAGCAACGCTTAACAAAGAATCCGATGCGTATTCTAGATTCTAAAGATGCAAATGATAAGCGTATTGCAGAAACGGCGCCAAAAATTGCCGAGTATTTAACGGCTTCAGCAGCTCAATTTTTTGGAAAAATTCGTGAAGGCCTAGAAGAAATTGGTATTAAATATACGTTAGATTCGACTTTGGTGCGTGGGCTTGATTATTACACGCATACAGCCTTTGAATTTAAAAGTAGTGACTTAGGTGCGCAAGATGCGATTTTAGGTGGTGGTCGATATGATGGGTTAGTACAGCATATGGGAGGTCCTTTCATTCCTGCTGTTGGCTGGGGAATGGGCGTGGATAGAATGGCTCTTCTTTTAGAGAACAAGGTATTTGCGAAACCGACGCCTGCAGCGTTTGTTACTATTGGAGATTATCAATCCAAGGTTATTAAGCTTGCAACAACGCTTAGGGAGCAAGGTATAACTTGTGAGATTATCTACAAAGCGAATCCAGGAAAGGCATTTAAAGAAGCAGATAAGTTAAATGCGCGTTTTGTTGTTGTTGTTGGCGAAGAAGAAATCAAAACAAATACTGTTAAAATTAAGGATTTGAATTTGCCTCTGGACCATCCACAGAAGGAATGTACAATAAAAGAAGAAGATCTTTTTAACGTATTAAATCAAAAAAATGGATGATTCGGTCATTGTTCAAGAAAAAGAAGTAATGTGCGGTGGAGAAACCGTTGATAAAGTTCCTAACCACCCGCGGGTTTTTTTATGTATCCAACACGAGAATAAGATAGAATGCCCTTATTGTGGAAAAGTGTTTATTTATGAAGGAAAAAACTGATTTTTTCTGTTCTTTAAAAAATCGTGCGATTATTGAAATACAGGGTAGTGAGCGTGAAGCTTTTCTACAAGGAATTATCACGCAAGATGTTAAGCGTTTAAAAGAAGATTCTATTCTCTATAGTTTAATGTTGTCTCCTCAAGGGAAATTTCAATTTGATTTCTTTCTTGTGCAGATTGATGGTGTGTGGCTTATTGATATTGATGCATCTTGTGCTCAGCGTTTTATGCAGCGGTTGCAGCTATTCAAGTTGCGGTCTGATGTGATGATCACATTGAGTACAGAGTGGCAGGTTGGGGTTAGTTCTGAGAAATTAAAATTACCTACTTGTTTTTCTGACCCGCGATTAGAGGCTCTTGGGTATAGGGTTTATGGTAAAAACATTTTGGAACAAACGCCAAATGATGATTACGAACATTTACGTTTAAGCCTTGGTGTGCCTGATGGGGCCCATGATATGGTTGTTGATAAATCAATTCCCTTAGAATGGGGGATGGATGAATTGCAGGCTATTTCGTGGAATAAAGGTTGCTATATGGGGCAAGAGCTAACGGCGCGCTCTCGTTACGTTGGACAAATTCGTAAACGTGTTTTCCCAGTGCTTTTTAAAGTTCCAGGAAAATATGAAGTTGGAGATAAGCTTTTTGCTGATGGTCAAGAAATTGGTGAGTTAAGAGCTATACGTAATAATCTGGGCCTTGCGATGTTGAAACTTGAGTTTTTGCAATCACAAATTTTAGTAAAAGATACAGCTATAGAAGTTTATCAACCAAATTGGATGGTTATTTCTTAATTGCATATGAGCTCTTTATTGTTAAAAATTTATCCTTTAACCTAAAGAATAAGGTTATACAGAGAGTATGTTATGTTTGCTATTCGTCGTAGTGTTTTTATCTCAGCTGGTTTTCTCTGCATTATGCTGGGTTTGCTTGTCGCTTTGTTTTCTCAAGCAAAGGCTGCTTTTTCAGCAAATGTATTTTTAAATGGGGCAATTGGCGCACTATTTTTATTCGGCGTTGCTTATAATGTATATCTATTTTTCTCATTATGGCGCGAGAGTATCTGGTTTTCGTCGTTTGAGAAATCTTCTGAAAAATCCTCACGAGAGCTGAATAGCACTGTTCAGCCTCACATTCTAAAGCCATTACAGCAACTTTTTCAACAGATGCGTCCGACGACTTTCATGTTGCAAGCTGCTTTTGGCAGTATTCATAATCGCTTTGAGTCAAGCCGAGATATTAATCGCTATATAACGGGGTTATTGGTCTTTTTAGGACTTTTAGGAACTTTTTGGGGTTTATCTCACACTGTCACTTCTATTTCTGCGGTTGTATCGAATATTGATTTGCAGGCTGGTGATATTCAAACGGCTTTTAAGACCTTAAAAGAAGGGTTGCGTGCGCCGTTAGTGGGAATGGGGACGGCTTTTAGCTCATCTTTGTTTGGGCTTTTGGGGTCGCTTATCATTGGATTTATTGATGTTCAATATAACAAAGCAATTCAAGGATTTTTTTATTTTATTGAAGAAAGAATTCATCTTGGAAAGCTGAGTAGTGGGTCTGAAGAAAAGGGTGGGGCGCAGACATATTCACAAAGCGTGTTTGAGCAAGCTGCAGAAAGTATGCAATTACTTTCTCAAAAATTACAACGAGGAGAAGAAAGTCGTCAGCAGTATATGCGAGGCCTTAATGAACTTACAGAAAAGCTTAACATGCTTGTTGATCAGCAGAATCAGCAATTGACGGCTTTGCAAAACGTTGTGCAGACTCAGTTTAACATGCATCAACTTTTAAGTCGCCAAACAGATTTGTCTGCTGAAACAACAAAGTATGGGCGAAGTTTTGATACTAAATTATCAAAGCTTCTTGATGAGATGACTTTAGGACAGCAGCAAATGGGCCGTGAAATCTGCGAAGAAATTCGTACCCTAGCTCGTATATTGGCAGCTCTTGGTGAGAGAGATGCTGCTTAGTCTTCCTCGCCGTCGCTTGCATAGGATGAAGGAGCCCCTAATCTAACTGCAAGATCATCGCCATCAAGATTTGCTTCTCGGTTTTCTTTGCCGATCCTTGGAGGAGTTTTTCTAGTATTCATTCTTTTGCTTTTTGGCGCTGATAAAGATAAAAAGTCTTTCCTGTTCTTGGTTCTTGTTATAGGAGCCTCATCATCAGTTGATGATGTAGAAGAGCGACTGACTTCTAATCCAAGAAGTGAGGCTTCACTATGAGTTGTTATGCTTGATAATAAAGAAAAGCGACTAACATCTGATTCAAGAAGAGAGCCTTCATCGTTAGTGGTGTGTCCGGATGATAAGCTTGCAGAACGAGAACGCCCGATTCCAGCATCTAACGCATCTTCCTGATCTGAATCATTTATAATTTCGGCAATTCGTTGAACAAAGCCTGTAGGTCCCTGCATAGTGAACCCAGCTTTTTCATATGAAGCGCTGCCATCAGTTGAACGAGGAACAGTCGCGCCTGGATTAGAAATGGTAAAAAGATTGCCTCGATATTCTTTTATCCAATTGATACTTTGAGTGATCGGGTATTCCAATGGTTGATCTTGTGTGGCTTGGTGATGTTCTAAAATTGCAGCGCACGAACGAGCTAGCCATATAAGACCAAGCATCCTATTCATATAGCTAAAGGCACTTTTGCAAGCATTTCTGTCAATTTTGGTGCCTAGAGCGTTAGACTTATGAAGTTGTTTGCTATAGCCTGTATGAATTTTTTCTGAAAGGGGAACAACAGAAGACATGTTTTGAAAACAATGATGCCAATTCCAACTTTTACCATTGCCACTTTTAGGGTTTTCACCATCAAAGAGTGTGCATTCTATGTTGTAAGGCTCATGATTCCAATTACCTTCAATGGTAAATGTGCTTTTTCTATAAAATGCATAACCGTTGTGAGGGTTTACTATTTCTTGTTGAATATAAAAGGTTGTAATATCGTGCGTTAGAAATTTTAAATATGTTGCTAGGGTGTCGTCTAGAGATACATCAAGATCTGCAGGGCCTCTGCGACAAAATGTATGTGGAGAATCATCTTGAATGCTCTTCATAACTTTTATGGCTGTTTCTTTGCTAAGGGGAGTGAAATGTTTTCTTTCAGTAAAAAAAGGGCAAAACACATCAGCTAGCAGTTGGAAACCTAATATGCCATCGACGAGCTCTTCTTGGAATATGCGTTTAATATCAGCAGTCATTAGCCAGCTCTTGCTCTGGCCCGCAAAAATTCTATGTAAAATATTAATTCTTTCAATGCATAGGCCTAATAATTGCTCCATTTTAGGCTTTGCTATCCCAATTCTTCTGTTAAGGGCATCAATTCTTTCTTGATCTAGCTGCTGTAGTGCGGCATTTCTTGCTGGAGAAGGGTACTGACCATCTTCCAGCACTACTGAAAATATAGGGTAACAAATTAGAAAAACAAAAAATAACTTTTTCATGACAGTTTAATTCTTAAATTTAAATTTTTAGGTTAATTGATAATATTTTTATGACAAAAAAATAATTTATAGTCAACATAAATCCATTTTATAAAATTATATTAGTTATTTTGGTATTTAATTTTTTTAAAAAATGTACTTTTCATTGGTCTTGTGTCTTGTGCTACCCTGCTTTAGCTAACGTTAATTAAATAGTTTATGACTTATAAAATTACTCTTATTCCTGGTGACGGTATTGGCCCTGAAGTGACAACATCTGCTCGTCAAATTATTAGTGCCTCGGGCGTAAAAATTGATTGGGAAGTTTGTGAGGCAGGTGCTGAAGTTTTTAAAAAAGGAATTACTACCGGTGTTCCTCAGGAAACGATGGATTCTATTAGTCAAAATAAAATTGCGCTTAAGGGGCCGCTTTCAACACCTGTGGGGTATGGAGAGAAAAGTGCAAATGTTACGCTTCGTAAAATGTTCGAGACTTATGGAAATATTCGTCCTGTAAAAGAATTTCCTGGTGTACAAACGCCTTATAGTGGTCGTGGGATTGATTTAGTGATTGTTCGCGAAAACGTTGAGGATCTTTATGCTGGCATTGAGCATATGCAAACACCTGGTGTGGCTCAGTGCTTAAAGCTGATTTCTCGAAAAGGTTGTGAGAAAATTGTGCGTTTAGGTTTTGAGTTCGCTCGTAGTCAAGGTCGTAAGACTATTCATTGTGCAACCAAAGCCAACATTATGAAGTTTAGCGAAGGTATGCTGAAGCGAACGTTTGAAGATATTGCAACGGAATACCCGGAGATAGAGGCACATCATATTATTGTGGATAACTGCGCACATCAACTCGTTAAAAAGCCTGAGCAATTTGAGGTTATTGTTACCACTAATATGAATGGCGATATTTTAAGTGATTTATCGTCAGCGCTGATTGGTGGGCTTGGTTTTGCGCCAGGTGCTAACATTGGGGATAATGTCTGTATTTTTGAGGCGGTGCATGGTTCCGCTCCTAAATATGCTGGGAAAAATGTTATTAACCCGATGGCGGTGATTTTTTCGGCTGTGATGATGTTGCGTCACTTAGGTGAATTTAAAGCAGCACTTGATATTGAGCATGCTTTATATGTTACCTGTGCGGTTGATAAAGTTTTAACACGAGACGTGGTGGGTGATGCAAAAGGTGCGCAGACGACACATTTTACAGAAACGGTGATTAAAAACCTTGGAAAGCGCTATGAAGGCATTCAAGATCGTGACTATAAGCCGATTTCTATTAGTAAGGCTAAGATTCCGGTTGAGCCAATTGCGGTTAAAAATCGCACTATTGAAGGGGTTGATATTTTCGTTGAAAAAACAAAGTCTGTTCAAGAGTTTGCTGAGCTAATGGAGCAAGCAGCCAACGAAGCAGGGGTAAAATTAAAAATCATTACTAGTCGAGGCATGAAAATATATCCCGTGACTGAAGGGATAGAGTTGGATTTAACGGATCACGTGTGTGCGCGATTTGTTGGTAATGGATCTTTAAACGAAGAAACTATTCAAAAACTTATTCAAGCGGTGGGCCAAAAAGCCATGTGGACCCATGTTGAGAAATTGCATGTTTTCGATGGTAAAGCGGGTTATACCAAAGCGCATGGAGAAGAATAGTAACTTTATGTGAATGTGGACCGCGGTCAAGCCGCGATACGTCGAGAGAGAACGAGGCTTACGTCGTCCCGTTGAAAAACGGGGTCCAGTTTTATAATATCGATGTTATTTACTAGATTCTTACGCCTTCTACGAAGGCTCAGGATGACGCGAGAGCTTTGCCTTAATGAAGGTTCCATAAAATTAAGCTTCTTGCAGTGCGCTTATTTCAGCAAAGATGCTTAAGCATTCGGGGTTTAATAAGGCTTCTTTATTTTTGATTTCTTTCCCATGCACAATGTCGCGCACGGCTATTTCGGCAAGTTTGTTGTTTTTTGTGCGTGGAAGATCTTGAACGGCAATAATCTTCGCTGGTACGTGCCGAGGGGTAGTATTTTTTCGGATTTGATTCTTAATGGTGTTGGTGAGCTCAACATCTAATGTTTTTTCTTGTTTCATAATCACAAATAAAACGATGCGTTCGTCATCTAGCCATTTTTGTCCGATAGCTAAGCATTCGGATATTTCATCGATATTTTCAAGTTGGCGATAAATTTCAGCCGTGCCAATGCGTACGCCACCAGGATTAAGAGTTGTATCTGAGCGCCCATGAATGATTAATCCGTGGTTTTTTGTTTTTTCACAAAAATCGCCATGGTGCCAAATGTTAGAGAACTTTGCGTAATAGGCGTTATGATACTTTTCTCCTGCTTTATCTTGCCAAAAGCCTACAGGACGGCATAGAAAGGGTTGCTTACACACTAATTCACCAGCTGCATTTGAAAGTGGCTGGCCATTTTCGTCAAATACATCAATGTCTAGTCCTAATGCTGGACCTTGAATCTCACCGCGATGTACAGGACTCAGAGGGTTGCCCATGACAAAGCATGATATGATGTCGGTGCCGCCTGATAGGCTGTTTATTTGCACGTCTTTCTTTATGGATTTCCAAATGTAGTCAAAGACTTCTGGAACTAAAGGGGAGCCTGTAGACCCGATTGCTTTTAGCTCTTTTAAATTATGAGTTTTACTAATATCTACTTCTAGTTTGTGTAGGGTGCTTAAGTATTTAGCTGATGTTCCAAAGAAATTAATTTGCAATTCTTGAGCGATGTTCCATAAAAATGTTGGATTTGGATAGGTTGGGGAGCCATCGAAAAGCACGATATGCGCGCGTGATGCTAAAGCAGAGACTAACCAGTGCCACATCATCCAGCTGCATGTTGTGAAATAAAATATTCGATCAGCTGGTTTAAAATTGCACTGTAGCTGGTGCTCGGCGAGGTGTTTTAATAAGGTTCCACCCACTCCGTGTACGATACATTTGGGGATACCGGTGGTGCCTGATGAATATAATATGTACAGAGGGTCATTGAAATTGACGGGTACAAAAGTAATATCTGTAGCATCGCTTGTGGTAAGTAGTTGATCCCAGCGTGAATAATTGTGCTCAAGCCCCAAATAGGAGACGACGACTACACATTCTACGCTTGGTAAATGTTTTAAAATTTCGGGCAAGCGTTCGATGCACGAAAAAGTTTTACCATTGTAATGGTAGCCATCAACCGTGATAAGGATTTTGGGTTCTATTTGGCTAAAACGATCAATAACGCCTTGTACGCCAAAATCGGGGGAGCATGCAGTCCAAATGGCTCCTTGCGAAGTTGCAGCGAGCATGGCGGCGACAGTTTCTGGAATGTTGGGTAGATATCCAGCGACGCGATCTCCCTTAGCAATTCCCCAATTCTTAAAATGATCAGCAATTTTTGCGGTGATCCAGTGGAGCTCTTTTCGGGTGATTTGACGTTTTGTACCATTTTCACCAACAAACGTAATGGCGATGTGATCATCGGGATGTTGTAGTAAGTTTTGGGCGAAATTTAATTGAGCTTTTGGAAAAAATACAGCATTTTCAACATCTTGTGGGTTTTCTAAAACAGTGGCGCCTTTATTACCAATAACATTGCAAAAATCCCAAACACTATTCCAAAACTCTGGTATATGATCAATCGACCATTTGTGTAAATCATGGTAGCTTGAATAAGTTATATTTTTTGCAAAGTTGGTGAGTAAGCTTTCGTTTATGCTTTCAACTGATGGGGACCACGTAGAATTCAATTTGAATAAATCAAGAATTTAAAAACTTTCCCCATATTACGCGTTTGAGAGCTTTGATGCATGCAAAAAATTAAAAAAAGATCAAAAGAGGTTTGAGTTAGATGAAATTGTGGAAAAAAGTACTTATAGGTTTAGTTCTAGGGGTTGTTTTGGGACTGTTCTTAAAAGAGCAGGTGGTTTATCTGAAGCCATTTGGGGATCTTTTTATTCGCCTGATTAAAATGATCATTGTACCTTTAATCTTTTTTGCCATCATCAGTGGTATTGCGAGCGTGCAAGATTCTAAGGCTTTGGGAAGGGTTGGAATAAAAGCTTCTGTTACGTATTTGCTAACTACCTTGTTTGCTATTGTGATTGGTTTAAGTGTGGGAACAATATTTGAACCAGGAAGTGGAATTATTCTGAATTTTACCGGTGATGGGGCATCGCAGATTACAGATGCTAGCATGATAAAAATTTTTGATACGTTATTAAGTATTGTTCCGGAGAATGTTATTGGCGCGATGGCGCAAGGGACAATTTTACAAGTTGTTTTCTTTGCCTTGTTTACAGGCATTACTCTTAATGCGATGGAAAATGAAGCTGCAAAGCGCTTAAGCAGTATCTTTTCATTGTTAGCCTCTATGGTTTTTAAGATGGTGCATTTGATTATTCAGCTTTCGCCGGTAGCTGCATGTGCCTTAACTGCGTGGGTGGTTGGTACTCAAGGAATGGCGGTTTTAGAGAAACTTTTAAAACTAGTTGGATGCGCGTATTTAGCTTTCGGTATACAGTATCTTATTTTTGGCCTAGTTATTACCTTGTGGACAAGATTATCACCGGTGCCATTTTTTAAGAAAAGTCTTGAATACCAGGCATTAGCTTTCTCCACTAGTAGTACAAAAGCTGCCTTGCCTACGACAATTAAGGTATGTCAGAAGCGACTAGGTATTTCAAAAATTAGTTCTTCTTTTGTGCTGCCACTTGGAGCTTCTATAAACATGGATGGAATTGCTATTTATATCAGTTTGTGTGCTCTATTTTTTGCTCAAGCAACGGGGAAAATACTAACAATGGCTGATTATGGGTGTATTATTCTGACTGGTACTTTAGGATCAATTGGTGGTGCTGGCATTCCAGGGGGGACAATTGTTATGTTGCCAATGGTACTAGGATCAATAGGTCTTCCCATTGAAGGTATCGCCCTTATTGCAGGAATTGACCGAATTGTTGATATGATGCGCTCGACAATTAGTATCACTGGTGACGCAACGGTTGCTTTGTGCGTAGATCATTCAGAAGGTCTTTTAGATCGGGATAAGTACAATAAGGCTGTGTAATGGTTACTGTTCACCGTTTTCTTTTTGCCCTATGATCTTTCCAATATATATAAGGTGAAAACTATGCGTAAGTGGATCGATTTTTCTATTGTTGAAGGTGTGTGTAGTAGGCAGGCTCATGCGGATTTTCCAGTCCAAGAAGATGGCTCTAAGACATACGAACGAGAACTAGGCAAAGAGGGGTTCTTCGGGCCTTGTACGCATATGATTCATCGCCACGCACCGACTGCTTGGACAAAGTGGGAAGGGCCGCTCCGACCACGTGCGTTTGATCTTAATAAATGGAATCAAGAAAAAGACTGTCCCTTTAAAACAGATATTTTTTTGCATAATCGCCACACCCAATTGCGTTGGTGGCAACTCAATAAATCAATGACACATTTGGCGCGTAATGGGGATGGAGATCAGCTTTTATTTATTCATCAAGGTAAAGCCGATCTATTTTGCGATTATGGGCATTTATCTATTAAGACTGGTGATTATGTGGTGCTGCCGCGTTCTACGATGTGGCGTTTGGATGTGATTGAGTCGCTTCAGGTATTGCTGATAGAGGCGACCGATAGCAGCTATATGTTGCCAGATAAAGGCATTGTTGGGCCGCATGCAATTTTTGATCCGGCGATGCTTGATACGCCGAAAATTAATGAGCAGTTTAAAGCGCAACAAGTTGATGCGAATCATGAGTGGACTGTTCATATAAAAAGGCTTAATCAGCATAGTGTGGTGACATATCCTTTTAACCCTTTAGATGCTATGGGGTGGCATGGCAATTTAGCGCCAGTGCGCATTAATGTGGATGATATAAGGCCATTGATGAGTCATCGTTATCATTTGCCGCCTTCAGCGCACACAACTTTTGTGGCACATCGATTCGTTATTTGTACTTTTGCGCCGCGTCCTATAGAAAGTGATCCAGGGGCATTGAAGGTGCCTTTCTATCATAACAACGATGATTTTGATGAGTTTATTTTCTATCATCGAGGGCAGTTTTTCAGTCGCGATAATATTCATCCGGGAATGACAACGCTGCATCCATGTGGTTTTACGCATGGGCCGCATCCGGGGGCTTTTGCAACGGCAACGAATTTTTCAAGAAAAGAAACCGATGAGGTTGCTGTTATGGTTGATACGCGCGATGCGTTAGAGATAGGTGATAAGGCCGCTTCGGTTGAGTGGACGGCGTATTCCCAAAGTTGGAAAGCGGTTGAGAAGCCTTAAGATTACCATACCTATAATTTTTTATAGCTAGCTTTTTTGTCTATTTTTTTGCTATCGGTGTTCGATAACTTTTTATTCGAGAAATAAATGACGAGATTTTTTATACTTTTAACATTTTTATTTTTAATTGTTAGTGCGTGTTTTTGTCCACCTGCTCCTGGTACTCTGCAGCTTGCTCCAACCCCACCATCTGGATTAACGATCGCGCTGGGTTATTATGCGGTAGGAATAACTGAAGAGGAAAATGTACGACGAGCAACCCGTGTTGCAGAAATTCAAGCACTGTATCCTGGTAGTGATTGTGATCCTATCTATTTTTATAATAACCAAGATAAAGAACAAACCTTGATTTTAATCTCGAATTTATTGGATGAGGCTGAGATCGAAAAAATAATGTTATTTACTCGTTATATAGATGGTATTCGTGAACAAACTGAATTAGTAAGGGCAAGAGTTAATAGTACACAGAGATATTTTAATGTTGAGCATCCCAATGCTCTTCTTGCATATCAGGGAAGTGATGATTGTTTTTATGCAGCAGAAATTTTGGTAAATAATGGTATATCGTTAATAAGCACCCTTCTAAATTTTGGGTACATAAACAGCAAAATGGGTGGTTAGTGCTTGATCAAAATTTTACGCAGCATCTATATCAGAAATAGTGCCGCATATTGTATTGATTACTTCATTTAACAAATTCGCGTCATCGCCTTGAGCCATGATGCGTATGAGTGGCTCAGTGCCGGATTGGCGCACCAAAAGCTTTCCGGATTTATTCAAGCGATCATTTGCATTATCGATAACTAATCGAATGCGGTCATCATTGAGATTGACGGAATGTTTTGTGCGAACGTTTTTAAGAACTTGAGGTACCGGCTCAAACGTGTGGCTAATTCCGCTAGCGGGCATGTTCGTTGCTACCATTAAGGCCAGCATTTGTAATGCTGCTAATAGGCCATCTCCGGTTGTGGTGTAGTCACTTAAAATAATATGACCAGATTGTTCGCCGCCTACATTGCATCCTTTTAGTTGCATCATTTCTAATACATGCTTATCGCCGATATTAGAGCGATAGAGCTGTAACCCTTTGCTTTCTAGATAGCGTTCAAGTCCAAGATTAGACATGTGTGTTGCCACAATCCCATTACCTTTTAAAAGCTCTTGTTCATACCAGAGCTTAGCGATTAAGGCCATAATTTGATCGCCATCGAGCACGTGCCCATTCTCATCAACTGCGATGAGCCGATCTGCGTCACCATCTAAGGCAATTCCAATATGAGCTTTGTGTTCTAAGACAGCGCTTTGCAGTGTTGAAATATTTGTTGCTCCGCAGTTTTCATTGATGTTGATACCATCGGGTGTGTTTCCAATAGCGATTACATCAGCTCCTAGCTCCCATAACACTTGAGGAGCAACTTTATATGCTGCTCCATTAGCACAGTCAACAACGATTTTTAAACCATCAAGACGCATTCCTTTTGGAAAACTTGATTTAATAAATTCATTATAGCGGCCCAGGGCGTCGTCCACGCGTCTGGCTTTTCCAAATTCTTCGGCTGATGCTAGTTGAAAATGGTTTTTTAGTGTTAATTCTTCAATTTGTTGCTCATTTTGATTACTGAGTTTGAAACCTTGAGCATCGAAGAACTTAATACCGTTATCTTGAAAGGGATTATGGCTTGCAGAGATCATGACACCTAAGTGAGCACGCAAGGTTCTTGTTAACATGGCAACAGCAGGGGTTGGCAGAGGGCCTAGTAACATAACATCTATGCCCATGCTAACGAAACCAGCTGTTAAAGCTGATTCAATCATATAACCTGAAAGGCGCGTGTCTTTTCCTATAACAACCATATGTTTATGCTGTGAAGAGGTGGTTAGAGGCACATTATTTTTTAAGTATTGAGCGGCTGCCATAGAGATTTTTAAAATAATATCAGCTGTCATAGGTTCGCTATTAACAGCCCCGCGTACTCCATCTGTGCCAAATAATTTCATATTATTTCTCCAATTCCTGTAAGTGCTGAGAGGTAATCCATCCTCCACCTAATACTTGATCTTTTTTATAAAATACACAAGCTTGCCCTGAAGCTACGCCGAATTCGGGGATAGTAAAATCAACTCTTGCTGACATAGGGCTTGTTGCCGTGACAGTTGCTTCAACTGGTGAATGAGTAGAGCGTATTTTTACCGAACATTTCAAGCCGCTTTTAAAATTATTAATGTCTGCAAGCCAGTTCACTTCTTTTAAGTAAACACTTGATATTGATAGCGCTTCATGTGGCCCAACCCAAACTTGACGTTTTTCAGGGTTTAATCTTATTACATATAGTGGTTCTGGTGATGAAATACCAAGACCTTTACGTTGTCCAATAGTGTAATTGATAATTCCTTCATGGCGTCCAAGAACAGTACCATTTATATGAATAATATCCCCTGCGTCTAATGATCCAGGTCGTAATTTGCTAACAAGATTTGCATAGGAGCCATTGGGAACAAAGCAAATATCTTGGCTATCTGGCTTTTCAGCGACAGTTAAGCCAAATCTTGAAGCATGCATTCTTGTTTCGGATTTAGGCAATCCTCCTAAGGGGAAGCGCAAGTACTCTAGCTGATCTTGGGTGGTTGTGAATAGAAAATAGCTTTGATCTCTATTGTGATCAAAGGCTCGGTGTAATTCTGCTTTTTCATTAGGAAATCTCTGAACGTAATGTCCTGTAACTAAGGCTTCAGCGCCGAGATCACGAGCTGTTTGTAAGAGATCTTTAAATTTTACCTGCTGGTTGCATCGTACGCAGGGAAGAGGTGTTTCTCCTTGTAGATAAGAATCAGCAAAATCATCAATGACTTTTTCTTTGAAAACGCTTTCATAGTCTAAAACGTAGTGAGGAAAGCCCATCTTATCTGCAACTGTTTTTGCATCGTAAATATCTTGTCCAGCGCAACACGCTCCTTTTTTATTAAGCATTGCTCCATGATCGTATAGCTGCAGGGTAATGCCGACTACATCGTAACCAGCTTCAACCATTAGTGCTGCTGCTACTGATGAATCAACGCCTCCCGACATGGCTACGGCAATGCGCGCGCCTGGGTTCACATTATCAAGCATGAATTTATGCGTGTTTTTTGTCGATAAGTTTGTATATGGCATAAATGATCATCAATGGGTAAAGCCACTCTAAAATACTGGCTAGAAAATTCATGATTTTGCTAAAGCCAAGTAATGACATGGCAAATGCTACGCATATACTAGCGGTTAAGCATGTATGGCGATTTACTTGTTTTTTCAATATATCGCTGTGGAGAAAGTCAGTCCACATCGTTGTAAGTAGGGTGGCCGTGGCCATGCAGGAAACAGCAAGAGTTATACTGACAATTGGCAGAGCATAGGAGCCAAGAGCTTTTTGGGCAATGGCAGCTAAATACTGTTCTTGGCCCAGTCCTACTAGATCAGAAGCATAGTGTGCTCCTAGGGCCATGAATCCATAATATACAGCACAAAGTATGGAGCCACCTAAAAGGCTAGCAAGAACGCCCAGTTTGAAGAGCTTTTTTGGGTTTGAACCCGCCTTTACTTTTTTCTTTAGAAATTCATAGACGCTGATAGCAATTAGGGGTGCGCCCATGAGATCCATTGTTTGGTAGCCTATCTCTAAACCATATCCTAGACATTCTTTAGAAGTCATTAGAACAGGTTGCATTGTTGGAGCAACCCAAAGTCCTACTGCTATCAAGAAAGCAATGCCGCCTAATTTTAGGGGTGTTAAAAAGACGCCAATGATCTCGACTAGACGATTTCTTTCCCAGCAAAGTCCTAACAAAATTAAGCTGAATAAGCCTGAAAATATCCATAAAGGTAATGCAGGATTCATCAAGTTGAATCCACCGAAAGAGACAAGGATACACCTTGGCACAACGCCGAAAGGTCCAACTAACATAAAGATGAGAAAATTAATGGCGAAAGCGCCTGATTTTCCAAGGTTAGAATAGTATTTGTCTCGGCTGCCTTCGCTGCGCACAAATCCCATGACCCCTATAAAAGGAACGATAACAGCGGTTACAATCCACCCAACTAAGGTGTACAAAAACATATTTTGTGTTTTAAAACCTGCTGCGAGAGGGAATACTAAGTTTCCAGAGCCGAAGAACATAGAGAACATTGCAAAGCCAGCGGTTAGTACAATTTTAAAGGATGACATTATCTTAAGTATTCTCTTATTCTTAGGGTATATATATGGAGAATTTTGAGAAAAATTACAAGAAAAATATGTCTAACTGTTTATTTGTCAGTATTGATAAATCTAGAGTAAGTATCTATCTTAATTTTTCATTTTCTTGTTGTATTTTTTCAATCTGTTCAATTTCTTACTCTGTTTGAGAGTGGAAAAGGAGATAGTTAACATATTGAAGAATACTTAATTTTTTAAAGGATTGCTTTTTTTCAGGTACAGATTCGTTGCGAAATGCCCAATAATAGCATTGAGCTGCTGATAATAGTGAGTCATCACTTTTTTTATCTGGAGCAACGGTTGCAAACAATAATCCAGCTTTGAGGAAGGCGCTAGATGCAAGATATCTTGAACTTTCTCTGCTTTTCAAGTATTGCCCAAGTCTAATGTAACAGCCCGCTTCTGTGAGTTGATCTTGAAAGGTTTTTGTAAAACCAGAAGCTAAAATGAAATCTTCTGGAGTTGCGCGAAGACTTAAAGGAAATCTATTTCTGATTATTTGAGCAACTGAATGATTAATTTCTTCAACAAGAGCATCTTCGTCAACTACACTGGCATTCACTATTTCTGCCCTTAATGCAGGGTTATTTGTCTCATTTTCAAAATGACCTAAGATTCTTTCTTGTTCTTGAGGAGTTGCGCGATTTAAGGTGGCAGAAAATCTCGATAAAACGAGCCGTCGAGATGCTGCTTGAATAAGATGATTGTGATCTATTAATACGGAATGCCCTGTGCGCATAACAGGAATCGAAGCTTGTTGTTCTGGAAAATCATTTGCTGAAAAGCTTTGAGCGGATGTCAAAATCATTGCAAGTATTACTAAGCCACGCATGATTAAAACTCATATGTATAAGGCCTAATAATAAAATAAGATGAAAGTGGTTAATTAAGTATTAATATTTCAAATAAAAGCAATTTTTATTTAAATAAAAAGGCCGCCCGAAGTATAAAATACTTCGCAGAGGCCATTTTTATATATTTTTTATTTTTTCTCAGTTTTTTCTGGAGCTGGTGTTACTTGTGAAGCTGGAGCAGCTTCAGTTTTATGCGCATCAGTGGCAGCAGCTGGATGTTGTTCAGTAGCTGCAGCAGCGTGAGTTTCAGCTGGAGCTGCATGAGTTTCCGCAGGAGCTGCGTGATGTTCTACATGGTGTTCAGCAGTTTTTCCATGATCTTCATGCTTTGCTTCTTCTTTTTTCTCGCATGCGACAAATCCAAAACCGATAATTCCTAATGCTAATACCAATTTCTTTGACATGTTTTAATACCCTCAATACTTAAAAAAATTTTAACCATTCGTTATTGTAAATTATTTTTTATAAAAAAGCGCGTATAATTTTTATGAAATTAAACTTTCTTTAAAAATCAAGGGTTTCCTAATACATACATTGAGATTTATTTAAAAATGTTTTTCAGCAATCCTTTTACTATTTTCTCGGGTTGTGCTGATGGTTTTCTTTCCTCAGTTCCTGAGTCTTCTGCCGGTTGTCGAGAATTTTTGGACTTCTTACCTAATCCAGGGATTAATTGATCAATTCCTGGTATTGCTTTTGAAACCAAATCACCCGCTCCCTTTCCTAAAAGTCCTTGAAGTGATTTTAAATTAAGATTGTAGGCTGGCTCATCCAAAGGACCTTTGATGGTGAATTCTAGAGGGGGGATATTCTTTAAAGTTGGAATTGCCACCTTGCCATTAAAGCGCATTTGCCAATTTACCAGATCTGCCTGTCCTTCTGCTTTTAGATGCGCTTCGGATGTCTCAACAATTAAATTTTTTGTGCTGGTGATTCCATTTGCAATGGTAAAATCTCCACTTGCATTTGAAAAAGCTGTAGTGCCCCGTCCATTGAAAAAGTTTTGAATAGCTGTGAGGTCAAATAGGTTGCCGGGGTTTTTTAAAATATTAACAATAGATTGCAGATCAAATCCTTTTATTATGCCGTTATTTATAGAAAATTTTGCTTGTCCAGATAGGTTACTTACCCAATCATATTGAGAATTTCCTTGAGTTTTTAAGGTGATAGAACCAGAAGCTTCCCCTTGAGAAAAATGAGCAGCGGCAGCCTGAATTTTAGCTATGCTGATATTACTGAATTGAGCTGAGAACCCAAGGTTTTGGGTGTTCGAAGATTGAGCAGATAACGAGCCGCTTATTTTTCCGCCATACAAATGCGCAGAAAATGGGATATCTAGCTTTCCGTCTTTAAGTGTAATATCCGACTGTAGTGCCTCAAAAGTAAGTCCACTTAAAGCAATTTTTGGGATATTTATGTGCAGATTCATCGTAAATGCCTTAAGTGGAAGATTCGTTGGAGAAGATGACCACCTTGTATTAGCTGTTTTTAACAACTCGTAATTTGATATTTGAGGGATATATAATGCCCGTAATACTTGAACCGAAGTATCTTGATATTTTGTGAGTTGTATTGGTTGAGCTGTGAGAGAGCCTGCAATATGAGGTTTTTCTTTACTCAAATCAATTAGTAATTTGCCGCCTGCAAATACATCAAGCCCTGATTTACTTTTTAATCCAATACTTTGTATGTTCAAGTCAGCTTCTGTTTTCTTTAACAAAATATCGCTCTTAAGATTGATGATGTAATCGCTTAAAGCTACTTGTTCCACACGTATGTTGCCTTTTGTAATTAGCTCGCCGGAACCAAGCATACCATCAAAGAAAATATTTCCATGGGCAAGTGATATTTTTGTATTCAGTCCTAGGTGATCTTTTTCATGAGCAATTTTTGCAGTAATTGTGATAGGGCCAGATACTGGCAAATCATGGCCTAGAGTTTTACCCCACTGCTGTATATCATTTAAATTAGCTGCAATTTTTACGTTCTTAGTTTCCGTATTAAATTCGATGTTTGCGTCAGCTTTTGCCGTACCTAAAGAAAGAATGGTTTTCTTACTATTGAACGTGTTATCTCCCATCTCTAAAACACCTTTAATATCGAGAGGTTGTTTAATAGGTGCGTCCTTAGTGAACCATTTGAGTATTTCTTGATAGCGTTGGCTGGTGAGATGATACTCAATTTTACGAAAATCTTTGGTTGAACATTCTAGGTCTATAAGATCGTGTTGATGCTTAAACTTTAAATCTATGTCGCAAAGTTGTGTTAAAAGGTTGTAACGTACTGTACCAATTAGTTGAATTGAGGGGTGAGTGGCTTGCAAATTGCCGATAGTGACGTGCTCCAATGTTGTATGTAAATCTGCTTGGATATCGATTGCTTTATGTAAATCAATTTTATGATTAGGTAACTCTAGGATGAAAGGAAAATCAGAAGAAGAGGCGGTTAGTTTGCCAGATAAATGTTTTTTGTTAAGGTCTACTGTACCTTTTAATTCAGCACGAACTCGATGGTCTTGTAATACTAGGGATATGCCGGCCATTAAGGACGTTTCGCCGGAGCTAAAATCTCCTGTTAATATTTCTAAATCGATACTATTTTCTGTGGTGTCAGAAACAATGAATATTTTGTAAGGTCCAGTTAGCTTTTCACTATCGCATTCAATCTTTAAATTAGAGAAATTTTTTGTTGAACCATCCTTATGGTCAATATAGGTGATTGTTGCGTTATGAGCTTCAAAGTGATTCACCGTAATACTAGTCGTTGCTGCATTATTTGTAGGTTGTGATGCTTCTTTTTCCTGGGACTCATTTTTGGAAAACGACAACTCCCAATTTCCATGGCCATCTTTATCTTTTTCTAGGGTAATTTCAGGTGTTTTTAAATTAATGCTTTTAACAACGATTTTTCCTTTTATCAGATCTATTAAGCTAAGAATGACCTCTACGTTTTTAATGGTTGCCATTTCTGATTTTTTTGCATTTGCAACATTACCTAAAGAAACATCATGAATATTAATGCGAGGAGTTGGTAATATTTGAAGCTTTACAGAGCCAATTTGTATTGTTCTCCCTATAGTTTTTTGTGCATCAGCAAGATACGGTGTTGCGTACTTTGAAAAATCAATAAACAGGAGCACCACAACTAATAAGAAGATTAGAAACGCAGGAATAAAAAGGATTTTTCTTTGCATTGGCTTAACTTAAATAGCTTTTATATAAGGCACCTTAGGAAATTAATGCATCTTATTCAAGTATTTCTTGGCATGATTTTTGCAGGATACTAATCAAATAGAAAAAATAGTCTAGAAAATGCATATACATAAACCTCACCATTCCGTGCAAAAACCTGGTGCTGTTGCTCTGTCTTCCCAAGAGGCGCAATGGGTACGTTTAGCTATTGCAACAAATAATCTTGCGAATGCTCATGTGGCTGGTTTTAAGACCCAAATGGTTAAATTGGTTAATACTACACAAAAAGGAAAAGATAACCGTGTTGTGCATTACGTCTCTGCTAATAAGACGTTACGTAATTTGGGTAATGGCTCGTATCGTCAGACAGGAAATCCATTAGATGTTGCGATAAATGGCAATGGATACTTCCTGGTGGATACAGGAAAAGGAAAATATCTAAGCCGCAATGGTCAGTTTGCACTTAACGATGCTGGAGCTCTGATCACTGCAAATGGATCTTATCTTGTTATGAGTAGGGACGGGGGAGAAATTGTTATTCCGAAGATGACAAGAAACATAGCTATTGACCCTAAAGGTGGAGTATATGCTGACTCTGCTTTAGTTGGAATAATTGGTACTTTTACCGTAAATAATCAGCAAGAAGAATTGAAGTGCCTAGGAAATAATTTGTTGGATCCTGGTAAGCAAAACCTCTCTGTAACTGAGTCCTGCACTATAAAACAATTTGGGATAGAAGAATCAAATGTTTCTGGCGTTGTGGAAGGAATGATCATGATGGATGCGCTGAGGCAGTTTGAGCATGCGCAAAAAATTATTGAGGAGCAAGATCAAAGCACTAGAAAAGTTTTTAATGTTTCATCGAAGAATGTGGCGTAGGAAGTTATGGCAGCAGTTTCAGTACAAGATTCACTTAATATTGCAAGAACTGGTCTGCAAGCGCAGGAAGCTCTTCTAGCAATAAAAACTCAGAACATCGCTTCTCAAAACGTTGATGGTTTTAAGCGTCAATACTTGATAATGTACGACCTTCCTTATATTGATCATGGCGCTGTGGGAGTTGCTACGTCGCAAAATGGAACGACTGATACAACAGGCGTGCAAATTGGTACAGGTGTGCAAGCTGCGGCTGTTTACAGAGTGTTTTCTCAAGGTGAAGCTATACAGACAGGTAGAAGTCTTGATGTGATGATCGATGGCGATGGCTTTTTCATGGTGACATTACCAGATGGAACGACAGGATATACAAGGGTAGGTAGTTTTAATCGCGATCAAAATAATACACTGGTTATGCCAAAAACAGGTTACGTTATTCAGCCAGGTATTACTTTGCCTCAAAACACCTTAAAAGTTTCTATTAATCAGGTAGGTGAAGTTTATGCAGAAACAAGTCCTGGACAAGAGGTGCACGTTGGGCAAATACAGCTTGCAACTTTTTTAAATCCATCAGGTTTATTAGCCGTTGGAGATAGCATCTTTGTCCAAACAAATGCTTCAGGAGCAGCTGATGTAGGCGAGCCAGGTAAAAATCAACGTGGCTATTTAAAGCAAGCTTATCGCGAAGGATCAAACGTGAACGCGGTAGAAGAAATGACCGACTTAATTAAGATTGAAAAAGTTTATGAAATGCTTACTAAGGCTGTAAAAACAGGCGATGAAATGATGAAAGCAGCAAATAGTATGGGCGCTAGATAGAGAGTTTTAAATGATTAGAATTATTTATTGTATTTTAGTGTTTGTAAGTGCTTTTGATGTATATGGCGCTTCTTCGAATAAGAGTTTTTCAAAAATGGAGCTTGCCGCATTTGCGCAACCTTTTATTCAGGCTAAAATTAATACAAAAGATTTTAATGTCATTATTGAAAAGATTTCTGGTCAATCTCTTGTTGAATCAGCGAGTTTAGAGGGGGCAGTAGTACAAGATTTTATTGTTTCTCCACAACAAAGGGATTTTGACATAACGCTAAAACTTACATCGGGAGAATCTTGTACTTTTTCTGGAAAAATTGAGTGGCTTGCCCATATTCCTGTTTTGCTTAGACCAATCGGAGCCGGTGAAATTATTAATGTTTCGGATGTTGGATATCAGACGTATCCTGTTGATCAGTTGAATGCCAGATTCGTAATGGATGCTAATGATCTTGTCGGAAAAACATCCTCAGGGGTTGTTGTGAAGCCTGGTTTGCCGGTTGAGAGATCAATATTGAAAAATCCAATTATTATTAAAAAGGGTGAAGTTGTCGATGTGGTGTATCGTAGCCAGCATTTGCAGGTGAGTGCTAAAGCACGTTCCACTCAAGACCTTGCTTCGGGTGATACGGGAACATTTGAAACGCAAGGAGAGAATGCAAAACAAACGATGAGAAAAATATCAGCCAAAGTGGTTGGACCAAGTACGGCGGAAATTATTTATGGTATTGCGTAATTTACATGTAGTGTTATTGTTGCTGAGTTTGCTTTTGCCTGGTTGTAATTTGGCGACTAAGCTTTCAACGATAGGCGAACCACCTCAAATGACGCAAATAAAAGATCCACGAGATGTTCCTGGATATGAGCCTGTGCACATGCCGATGCCGGAAGCAATGCCTGCTCCAGAGAGAACAAATTCTTTGTGGCAAACAGGCTCACGCGCTTTCTTTAAAGATCAACGAGCTGGAAAAGTTGGTGATGTAGTAACTGTTGTTGTAGAGATTGATAGATCGCAAAATATGCAGATGACTCCGAATATTCAGCGGCAGAGCTCCCTTAACTCGTCGGTTAGTGAAGTACTTGGTCATGCATTCCCTATTCAAAAACGTCTCTCTAAAGCACTGCCTGGAAAACATGGTCAAGATGGAGATTTATCGCAAAATAATCCTGCAGCTAATAGCAATACTCCTTCTGGGCTTACAGGGAATTGGGTTGGGGTGACTAGTAATCCTACACATAGTTCTACAGCATCTTATGATGTTAAAGATAAAATAAACTTCACGATGTCTGCGGTTATTATTCAGGTCCTTCCTAATGGTAATATGGTCATTCAAGGACGTGAAGAAGTTCGATTAGTAAATGAACTGAGGGAAGTAGAGCTGAAGGGTGTTGTGAGGCGAGAAGATATTACATCGAGTAATAAAGTGCATAGCCAAAAGATTGCTAATCTTAGAATTAGTTATGGTGGCAGAGGCGATCTTAGTGATGCTCAACAGGCACCATGGGGTCAACAATATCTTAATAAGCTTTTACCATTTTAAAGTTTTGTCCATACTAGTATTGGAAACTTTGTTTTTAATATTAGTATGGTTGATGCAATTAAGGCGGGATTACTCTCGTCTGTTAGTACCTTATCTCCTCAGAAAGTAACCCAAAATCCTGAAGCAATAGGAAGTTTTGCTGATTTTTTCAAAACCGACATGAAAGAGTTTTTACATAAAGCCGAAGATGTTGAAGGGATGATGGTAAATTATGTTGGAGGATCTGGGAATATTGAAGAAATAGCTCCGCTTTTGAAAGAATTAATGCTGGAGTTTGAAGTGAAGACAAAAATCGTTTCTGCGCTTGCGAATGTTTTAAAAACACTAACCTCTATGAATATGTAGGCTCTTGATTTATAAGCTCTTGTCGAGCTAGCCTATTACATTGTTTAAGAGATGCAAGCTTATGTCATTGGCTTCGGTAAAGAAAACGCTACGTGTAGGTAGTAAAGCGTATACGTATTATGCATTGGAAACTCTTGGTGATGTTAGTCATTTACCGTTCTCTTTGAAAATTCTTTTGGAAAATCTTTTACGTCATTTTGATGGTAAGCGAGTGACACGTGCCGATTTAGATGCGGTCATAAACTCTGTGAATGTTGGAGCTGCGTTAACGGAAATTTCTTTTTATCCAGCGCGAATATTGATGCAAGATTTCACAGGGGTGCCTGCGATCGTTGATCTTGCTGCGATGCGCGATGCCATGATGAAAGAGGGAAAGGATCCAACGAAAGTTAATCCATTAATCCCTGTGGATCTGGTTATCGATCATTCTATTATGGTTGATAAATTTGGTACGAAGACAGCTTTTGCTGACAATGTGCAGCTTGAATATCAACGAAATTTAGAAAGATATGCGTTTTTAAGCTGGGGACAAAGGGCCTTTAATAATTTTCGTGTGGTGCCCCCGGGTACCGGTATTTGTCATCAAGTGAATTTAGAGTATTTAGCAAAGGTTGTATGGTGTGCAAATGAGGATGGGGAGACTTTAGTTTATCCAGATACGGTTTTAGGAACAGACAGCCACACAACCATGGTTAATGGGCTAGGAGTGCTAGGATGGGGTGTTGGGGGTATTGAGGCAGAAGCTGCAATGCTAGGGCAACCTCAAACGATGCTTATTCCAGAAGTAGTTGGCGTACGCTTAGAAGGAACTTTAAAAGAAGGGATTACGGCTACTGATTTGGTCCTAACGATTACTCATTTGCTGCGTGCAAAAGGTGTTGTTGGAAAATTTGTTGAATTTTACGGGCCAGGATTGAAAAAGTTATCATTGGCAGACCGAGCAACTATTGCGAATATGGCACCTGAATATGGTGCAACATGTGGATTTTTTCCTACCGATTCAGAAACTATTAAGTATTTAAAACTAACAAACCGTAGTCCTGAACAGGTGGAATTAGTGGAAAATTATGCAAAAGTACAGGGGCTTTGGAATGAAGGATCTGAGCCTACCTTCAAAGATATATTGCAGATTGATTTAGCAACAATTTACCCAAGTATAGCTGGACCAAAGCGTCCTCAAGATAAGCTTTTGTTAAGTGATTTAAAAAAAGCAGCTTTTGATATGGCAGAATTATCAAAAGGTGTAGAGGTAAGCGGTAAGAATTTCGTGTTGAATCATCATGATGTTGTTATTGCAGCAATTACAAGTTGTACGAATACATCAAATCCTAGTGTGATGATTGGGGCGGGGCTATTAGCAAGAAAAGCTAGATCTTTAGGATTAGAGGTGAAGCCGTGGGTAAAAACAAGTCTAGCGCCTGGATCTCAGGTAGTTACAGAGTATTTAGAAGCAAGTGATTTGATGAAGGACCTAGAGGGTTTGGGTTTTCATGTGGTGGGTTATGGGTGCACAACGTGTATAGGAAATTCTGGACCATTGGATGCTGCAATTACGCAGGCTATAGACGATAATCATTTAATTGTTTCCAGTGTACTTTCGGGAAATAGGAATTTTGAAGGACGAATTAATCCGCATGCAAAGGCTAATTATCTGATGTCACCTCCCCTGGTTGTGGCATTTGCTCTGGCAGGAACCACAGCTATTGATTTTGAAAAGGATCCGATTGGAAAAAATACTAAGGGGGAAGATGTCTTTTTAAAAGATATTTGGCCAAGTACCAAAGAAATTCAAGATGTTATTCAACAAGTAACGACGTCAGAAATTTTTGCAAAACGTTATCGTACTGTTTTTGAAGGGGATGAGTTTTGGAAAAAAGTGAGTATGGAGGCTTCTACTGTTTATAAATGGGGCGAGAGTACGTATATAAAGCATCCTCCGTATTTCGGGATGGAAGCGAAGGCAATTGATGATATAGCTGATGCGCGAATTTTAGCATTGCTTGGAGATAGCATTACAACGGATCATATTTCTCCTGCTGGAAGTATTAAGGAAAATAGTCCTGCGGGAGCTTACTTGCAATCACAGAAAGTTTCGATGACTGATTTTAATTCTTATGGTGCACGGCGAGGTAATCATGAGGTTATGGTTAGAGGAACTTTTTCTAATATTCGTCTGCAAAATGAAATGTTGCCTGGCATAAGTGGTGGCTATACAAAATTCGAAGGTACACAAATGAGTATCTTTGATGCGGCACAAGCATATATGCAGGAAGAAACACCGCTTGTGATTGTGGCGGGGAAAGAATATGGCACGGGCTCATCTCGAGATTGGGCAGCAAAAGGCACTCGCCTTTTAGGTGTACGTGCAGTTATTGCTGAGAGTTTTGAACGTATTCATCGGTCGAATTTAGTAGGAATGGGAGTATTGCCGCTGGAATTTATGCCTGGAACAACACGCAAAACGTTGCACTTAGATGGTAGCGAGCAGATTAATATTGAAGGTCTTGCCAAGGGTATTTTCCCAAAAATGGTGGTCCAGGTAACATTTAAAGGTGAAAGAGAAGAGCAGGTGCCGGTTTTGGTAAGGATTGATACTGAAGATGAAATGCAGTACTTTTTAAGTGGTGGTATTTTACCGTTTGTATTTAATGTGTTGGCGGCATAAATGGCAAAAGATTTAATTTTTTTAAGTCTGTTTCAAGGCATTGCAGAATTTTTGCCTATAAGTTCAAGTGCGCATCTTATTGTATTGGAAAAGCTTTTTGGTTCGAGTACAGCAAGTTTTGAAATGCATGTGGCGTTGCATTTTGGATCGCTGTTGGCATTGTTTATTTATTTCATCAAAGATATTTGCTCCATGATTTTTGGAATATGTATGTATGACATTAAGGGGTTAAAAAAGCATCCAAGTAAGAAGTACCGAGATTCGGCATGGATTTTAGTTCTGAGCTCAATTCCGGCGCTAGCAGTTGGTTTTGGTATTAAGAAAATATATGGGGCGACATCAGAAAGCCTTTACGTAATGGGTATCGCGAGTATTGTTTTTGGCGTACTTTTGATTATTTCGGATTCTAATCCAGTGAAAGATCGCTTGGTTACGTATAAGCGAGGAATTTTTGTTGGAATAATGCAATGTTTTGCGTTTATTCCAGGCGCTAGTCGTTCCGGTGTTTGTTTAACGGCGGCAAGATTTTTGGGATTAAATAGAGTGGAAGCAACACGTTTTACATTTTTGATGGCAATTCCCACGATCTTAGGTGCATCTACCTTGGTGTTACTTGATAGCGCAAATGTGAAAGAGTTGTTTTCCGTTGCTCAGCTTATTTTAATTGGCATGACGGCAGGCCTTGGGATTATAACTATTCAGATACTTTTATGGTTTCTGGGACGTTTTAGCTTTTTCTATTTTGGCATTTATAGAATTATTTTTGGTGCGCTGGTATTGTGGTTTTTCTGAGGTTTAGCTTCAGTCTCGTCTTCTTCTAAGCTGTTATATAAGATGGTAATGCTAACGCGTCTGTTTTCAGGAGATGTTGGTTTTTCTTTATTTAGAAGATTTTTGTCTGCACGTCCGTTGACTTCATCAAATCGGTCATTAGAGACCCCGCATTCTTCTAAAAGACGACGAGTTGAATTTGCGCGATCGGCAGATAATTCCCAATTACCATAGCGTTTTTTTCGGCGATAAGGGCTAGAATCGGTGTGTCCTGTGATCTCAATTTTATTGGGAATTGTTGCAAGAATTTCTCCGAGGCTTCGGATGATTTTTTCAGTAAACTTTAGTGGAACAGCGCTTCCTGTTTTGAACATTTCTTGGTCGTTACTATCAACGATTTGAATTTTGATGCCTTCATCGGTCAGCTCAATAATAAGATTGTGTTTGAATTTCTCGACTTCTTCTAAAGAGTTGAAGGCCCTCTTGATGCTGTCTTCAATGTTTTTACGTGTTTCTTGCTGCACTTGTTTGATGGCTTCTACGGCCTTAGTAATTTCTTGAATATTCTTATGTGTTTCCTGTTGATTTTGTTTGATTATTTCTGCGGTTTTTTTGCTGGCTTCTTCGACGTCTTTAGGATGTTCTTTTTCCTGCGTTTTTTTTAAATAAGCTTCATGAGTATCTTCATCAATAGTACCTAAAGGTTCTTTGTTAGTGGTATGAGTGTTTGTTGAAACATGGGGTGATATTTGTTGGATATGTTGATTGCTTTGGATAACGACGTTTGAATTATAGGAATTACGTTGATTATTTGGGTCTTCTTTTAGTTCTTCGTCATCGTTATTACCATTCTGGCTAATGGAGCTATTGCCATTGATCATTCCCGTGCCAGCATTTGCTGATTTCATATTAATAACGCTGGTGGTGAAATATTCAGAGATAGCTTTTCTAGAGTCTTCGGTTGTAATGCTTATTAGCCACATTAATAGAAATAATGCCATCATGGAGGTGATGAAGTCGGCGTACGCTATTTTCCAGGATCCGCCGTGCGTAGCGTGACGCTTTTTCTTGTATTTTTTGATAATGATTGGGCGGTCTTGCATTATTGTTTTAATTCTCTGGTGGCTTGTTCAAGTTCATCAAAGGATGGTCTTAAGAGAGGATCTATATTTTTGCGGGCGAATTCTATTGCAACGATGGGTGCTTGATCATTTAAGTATGCAAGAATACCAGTGCGAATAACGACGAGAAATCCTCTTTTAGCAGCGTAGGCTTCTTTCAGGGATTGAGCAATAGGCGCTAAAAATCCATAGGCAATAAGCACACCTAAAAATGTTCCAACAAGAGCGCCGGCAATTAAGCGACCTAAAGCAGCAGGTGGCTGATCAATAGCACCCATTGTGTGAATCACACCTAGAACGGCTGCAACAATTCCAAGTGCAGGAGCGGCGTCCGCCAGCGTTTGTATCGCTGAAACGACGTGATCGTTGTCTTCTTCAAGGATTGTAAGTTCTTGATCCATGAGTCCTTCGATGAGAAAAGGGTCTTCGCAGCCCATGGACATGATGCGCAAATAATCGCATAGGAAATTCAGCGCATCTGGATGTTGCATGAATATGGGGTAGCTTTGGAAAATGATGCTTTCGTGAGGGTTGTCGATATGATGTTCAAGTGAGAGCATGCCTTTATTTCGTGCTTCTTTAAACAGAGTAAATTGAAGCAATAGCGATTCAAGATAGTCTTCTTCGGTGTAGGTTGGCCCTTTTCGCGCTATTTTTAGAGCGCCTTTTAGGCGGCTGAGGGTTTTACTGGAATTAGCAATGATGAAAGAGCCAATGCCAACACCAACAATGATAATAATTTCAGAAGGTTGCGCTAAGGCAATAAGATGCCCGCCGCCTATTAGGTATCCTAATAGAACGGACGTAATGACGAGGCCGGTACCAATCCAAAAACGCACTTTTGTAACACGTGTTTTTTTTTAGTATGGAACAAGGTTATTAACAATTGGTTGATGAAGTGGGGTGAGAGAGGAAAATCAACTCACTTCCACTATTTTTAATATTATTTTAAAGCTGAGCTGCTACGGTGGTAGCTTGAGAGCTTTAGGAATTTTATGGCTCCAGGAGAAAAAATTACAGAAATCATGCATACCTTTTTAAAAGGTATTAGGCGTGAGCATTTTACCTTTGCTGAGTTCATTAAAGGGCTTGAAGAAAGGTCATTTGGCTTGCTGTTACTTATATTGGCAATTCCTAATGCCTGTTTGATTGCTTCGATTCCTGGGGTTTCTATTCTGTTTGGTGTACTGCTTATTTTTGTAAGTATGCAAATGTTGTTAAAGAGACAAAAAGCTTGGTTTCCAAAAGCTATAGCTAATCAAAGACTATCAAAAAAGCATCTTGAGATCGCGTTGAATATCTTCAGCCCTTATCTTGCAAAAATTGAGAGAATTCTTAAGCCTCGTCTTACTTTGTTAACTTCTGCTTTTTTAGAAAGATTTTTAGGAGTGGTGTGTTTAATGCACGGAATACTTATCGCACTGCCCATTCCTTTAGGGAATTTTTTATGTGGCATTGCTTTGGTTTTTTTAGCGCTTGGAGTGCTTGCAAGGGATGGTCTTTTTATGCTGTTTGGCTATGTTATTAGCGTAGGTATTTTTACATTTTTTGCTGCATCTTTTAATGTTGCATTTCTGTTGGTGCAAAAAATTGTTTATAATTTGTGTGCGTTATTGCTTCAATAAACTGGCGTATTTTTTCTGAAGCAATAAATTAATTATGCGTCTTTTTTGAGATGTTTTTCTAGCCAATGGATATCGTAATCGCCTTTGCGCATGTCGGGATTATCGACAAGCATGCGATGGAGAGGGATGGTGGTTTTAATCCCATCAACGATGTATTCATCGAGGCAGCGTTTAACTTTTTGCATGGCTTCTTCACGATTTTTTCCATGAACAATAAGTTTTGCGACCATGCTGTCGTAGTGCGGAGGGACGACGTATCCACCATACACGTGGCTATCGACGCGCACACCAAATCCTCCTGGCGTGTGATAAGCAATCACTTTTCCAGGTGAAGCTGCAAATGTTTCCGGGTCTTCTGCATTAATACGGCATTCAATAGCATGACCAGTGATTTTGATGTCTTCTTGTTTGAAAGAAAGAGGATGGCCTGCAGCAATCGTGATCTGTTCTTTAATAAGATCGATCCCTGTTACCATTTCGGTGACAGGGTGCTCAACCTGAATACGCGTGTTCATTTCCATGAAGAAAAATTGACCATCTTCGAATAGAAATTCTAAGGTACCAACACCGCGGTAGCCCATTTTTTTCATAGCTTTGTTGACAATGTCGCCGAGCGTTCTGCGTTGATCTTGTGCTAGAGCAGGGGACGGGGCTTCTTCCCACACTTTTTGATGGCGACGCTGAATGGAACAATCGCGTTCCCCAAGGTTTACGGCGTTACCGTGCGTGTCTGCTACCACTTGAATTTCAATGTGACGAGGACGGCGTAAATAGCGCTCCATGTAGACTTCGTCATTACCGAAGTTTGCTTTAGCTTCAACGCCAGCTAGGCGAACGGCGTTGACGACTTCTTCGTCGGACATGGCAACTTTCATGCCTTTACCGCCACCTCCAGAGGTTGCTTTAACAATAACTGGGTAACCAATTTTATTTGCCCATTCGATGGCATTATCGACGTTGACGGCGCCTTCTGTGCCTGGCACTACTGGTACACCAAGGTCCATCATGGTTTTTTTTGCGGTGATTTTATCACCCATCATGGTGATATGTTGGGGAGTAGGGCCGATGAATGTAATGCCATGTTCTTCAACCATTTGTGCAAAGGCAGCATTTTCCGATAGAAAGCCAAAACCAGGATGAATGGCATCAGCACCGGTGACTTCGGCAGCACTGATAATCGCTGACATTTTAAGGTAGCTATCTTTAGCAGAGGGTGGGCCTATGCATACGCTTTCATCGGCTAGGCGTACATGTTTGCTTGTTTCATCGGCAGTTGAGTGGATAGCAACGGTTTTAATGCCCATTTCTTTACACGCACGTAAGATGCGTAGAGCGATTTCCCCACGGTTAGCGATGAGAACTTTTTCAAATAATTTCATTGCTACTCAATAATTAACAAAGGTGCGTCGAATTCAGTAGGCTCAGCATCTTTTACAAAGATTTTTGTAACAGTGCCTGCTTTTGGAGCCTTAATAGGGTTCATAACCTTCATGGCTTCAATAATAAGAAGCGTTTGGCCTGCACTAACGCTATCGCCTGTTTTCACAAAAGGCATTGCGCCTGGTTCAGGGGATAAATAAACAGTTCCAACCATAGGAGATTTTACTGTTCCTGGGTGTGTTGCTGAAGGCGCGGGTGCAGCGCCTTGTGCTGTTGGAGCTGCTTGCATCGGTATGTTTGCAAAGGAAGCTGCAATTTGGCGTGCGACGCGGATTTTAACACCGCTGGCTTCGTATTCGATTTCTGAAAGGTCTGTTTCTTTTAAAATTTCAGCTAGTTCAACAATCGCTTCTTTATCAAGTTTGCCCGCGGCCATAACGTTACTTTTTTAATTCACATACAACTAGGTATAAAGATGTTTTGGTCTGCGGGCAAGATGATTTTTAGATCTGTAAGGTTTATCCTTGATAATAAGATCCAACAATTTCAGCAAGGGATGACTTCATTGGTTCCCATTCAAGTTGTTCTCTTGCTTCGATGGTGTCTGCGACAACAATTGGAACATCACCAGGGCGTCTGCCAGGATTGTTGATGGTGTAATCCATATTGGTGTAGCGAGCTACAGCTGTTAGGACTTCTTTCACGGTAAAGCCTGTTCCAGTGCCGATATTGGCAGTGATGGAAGGATTGCCGCCCATAAGATACTGCACAGCCATTACGTTAGCGCGCGCGACATCAACCACATGTACATAGTCGCGAATACACGTGCCATCTCGAGTGGGATAGTCTTCACCAAAAACAGTGACTTCGACAGAGTCCTTTTTAAAGGCGTTGACTAGTGCTGGAACAAGCTGTTGAGAATGACCATCGGTATTATCTGTTTCGTGATCTACGCCGCTGACATTGAAATAGCGTAATATTGCGTAAGGAATAGTGGTTGCTTGAAGATCAAGTTCGGTGTCTCTTTTATTTTCTGCATAAGGGCTTTCTGGTGCTAATTGTCTTGTGATTGGTACAGGGGTGTCAGACTCTAATGTGCCATATACAGCGGACGTTGAAGCAAAGACAACCGGAATACCTAATTCTTGCGCGATCTCCAGAACATTTTTACTGCCGTTTACGTTTACTTCATGGTAAAGTCCTGGTTTTTCAACGGATTCTGGTACATAAATTTTTGCGGCCAGGTGAATGATGGCTTTGGAGTGATGTTGCATAATAATTTCGCGTAATTGGTTGCGGTTGCGAATATCCGCTTGCTCGATAGGTCCCCATTTTATGATAGGCATTACGGAATTTGAGAAATCATCAATGGTGACAGGAGTGAAGCCTGCATCTTCCAAAAGTCTGCAGGTCGATAAGCCGATGTAGCCAGCACCACCGGTGACAATTACCTCACCGTCTTCTGCTTCTGCTGCAGTTAGAAATGTTATGTTTAGGAAAAAGCATAGGAGAAATTTGAAAATTTTCATGACAATACTCGGGATATGGTTGATAAATCTATTCTAGAAAATGAGAAATTAATAAAAGGTAAATTGAGTTTATCGGCTGGACTGAGCTATTGGAGCTTAATTTCCTTCAAGACTTCTTTACGCCAACCAGTTAGCGTGTGCCTTTTTTGGCCGGTCACCATTTGTATAAGTTGCTGTTTATTAAGAATATAATGGGGTGGGATCCCAAGGTTTGCAGCGGTGTAGTTAATCTTTGTTTTCCATTTTTTCAAGAGAGCTTTTTGCGTGGGATTAAATATTTGAGCGTGATTATCTGCCATTTGGCATAATTTTTTCATGTATTCAGGCGACTGATGACTCTCAGCAAAAACAAGATTTTTCCATGTTTTTTGCAAATCGTTGTACGCCTTTGGGTGGCAATTTTCTTCGTTGATATGATTAAGGTTTTTCTTGCGAAGAATTTGATCTAAAAGAAATCAGCAATCACGTATCTTCTAGGAATATCAAGCTTTTTTGCCCATTTTTCGCGCCATTTTGTAAGGCCTAATGCGTAAAATGGTATAGGCCATTTGCAGCCTACAAAGCATAGTTTGAGCCAATCTTTTGATTGAGTGGAGCGATATTTTTTTAAAAGAAGTTTCATTTCTTGATCTATCCATGCACTGCGATTTAACGACCGGAGTTTCTGTTCAAGGATTGGATAAATTTGTGCAAGATAAGCGGCATCATCAGCAGCATACTCAAGCTGTTTGTTACTTAAAGGACGGATGATCCAGTTGGTTTTTTGTTGTGATTTATCAGCGGTTGTGCCGAGCAGTTTTAAAACAAGAGAATCAAGACTGCAGCTGTGCTCCATTTTTGCAAAGCAGGCGATTATTTGTGTATCTGTGAAAGGCCAGGTAACAGCACCGGTGGCTCTTTTAAGAATGGCCCAATCTTGATCACCTGCATGAAAAATTTTCTTGATCTGTGGGTTTTCTAAAATTGTTTTAAGGGGTGTCAAATCGGTCACACTAAGCGCATCGATAACCCACGTTTGAGATACTGTGGCAATTTGAATAAGGCTAAGAATAGCGAAATAGGTAGACTCGCGATGAAATTCAGTATCAACGGCAATCCAATCAGGAGAGGAATTTTTTAAGTATTCAATAAATAAAAATAGGTCATTTTGCGTTTCTATTTTTAAATGCATTCAATATCTTTTTTCTTTTTGTTAAGCGAATAGTAACATTTAATGCATTAAGATGATAGGACTTCAGGAGTATGTAGCTTCTATAAAATGTTATGAGTACAAAGTGCGTCGCGTGTTAGATTCAGACTCGAAAGAAAAATTTAAAAAGAATGATTATTACCTAACGGGTAAGCTGTTAGTTGCTATGCCGTATATGGAAGATAGCCGCTTTGCGCATGCTGTTATTTATATATGTGGACATGATGAATATGGTGCTATTGGCCTTTTGATTAATAAATCCCTCAATTCTCTTACATTTAATGATTTACTGATGCAGCTTGATATTGCAACGACTCCTTCTCATCGAGAAGTGCAAATGCACACAGGTGGTGCTGTTGAAGTAAGTCGCGGATTTGTTTTGCATTCGCCTGATTATCAGAGCGATTCTACGGTACGCATTGGTGAAAATTTTTGTATCACGGCGACGCTTGATATTTTAAAAACTTTAGCTCAAGGTTAGGGCCCTAGAAAGTTCTTGCTTGCTTTGGGTTATACTGGCTGGGGGTCTAACCAGCTTGAGCAAGAATTGCAAGACAACTTTTGGATCGTTGTTGAGCCTAGTGAAGAAATTGTTTTCAGCTCGGCTCTTGATTTCCGTTGGCGAGCCGCAATGGCTTCTCTGGGTGTTGATCCACTGACTTTAAGCTTGGAGTCAGGTCGGGCTTAGTAAAACTTTTGCTTGGATTTAAAGCTGGGTTATTGATTAACTTTCGATAAATATCCTGCAACTGTTCTGATGACAGATTGGTTGCTGCCTCGTCTCGATAAATAGCTGCATCTTGTGCCATCTCATCAAGCCCTTCATTCATCGTTGCTAAGCATAAATAATAGTAAGCAAGCACATAATCTATTTCACCCGCATAGCCCCGGAGGAAAATGACGCCTGCGTTAAATTGTGCTGCGCCGTCTCCTAAATCAGCAGCACGAATGTATAGAACGAGAGCTTGTTTTCTATCTTGATCGATACCATCGCCAGCGTAATAACTATCGGCCAACGCTTTGATAGCTGGTGGATAATTCATATCGACAGCGCGTTTAAAATGTTCGTTCGCTAAATATGGATTTGTTTTTACGCCGATGAGTTCTTCGATACCTTTCATGTAATGCCAAAGAGCTGTGCCGGGTAGAGGTTCATCACAAGGGGCGCAAACAAGGGGTTTTGAAGGTTTTGTTTTTGTCTCTACCTTTGAAGACGTTTGATTTTCTTCAGCATGCAAAAAAGCGAGAAAAAGAGTGGCAATAACAACAGTGATTTTCTTTAACATTTTGTTCCTATTCCTATTCTGCATTAGCTTGATCTAGTAGGCGATCCATTTCAATTTCTTGTTTTTTGGCATTGCCTTTTTTAACAGCTTTTTTCTCGGGAGCTTCTTTAGTTTTTAAATTTGCGAGTTCTTCAGCCGATATTTGTTTTTGGTTTTTTCGGTCAATAGCTGCTTGCACAACGGGAGCTACTTGTTCCGCCACTTCCACAACTGCTTGCCCTGCTTGTTTAATGTCTTCTGCTGAAGGAACTTTACGTTCACTTAATCGCTTTTCTTGAAGGGACTTGATCCAATCTTGAGCAGATTTTGGTAGAACGATATACAGGGTATCGCTACCTTTGTACATGAAGTTTGAAAATCTGCTACCTTTAATAAAATCAGGATGATCAGGGCGTAACCATACGCAGCTTACGATTAATTCGAATATAAATAAAAGAGCACACCCGCGTAATAGACCATAAGCTGTACCTAAAGATCGATCAATACCACTTAAAGCACTTGCACGAACGCGAGAGGTGAGGAAGTGGCTGATTAATGTGAGTATGATAAGAAAAATGATAAAGATAGCAAACAAGGTTACGCCATCAGCAAGCCAAGGGTTAGAGATTTTTGAACGTGCTAAATATTGGGTAGTGGGGAATAAGACGTACGCCATGGATATAGCGCCAACCCATGAAAGTAAGCTTAATATTTCTTTTGTAATGCCTCGTACTATCCCGATGATAGCGGAAATTGCGAGAATGCCTAAGAAGATCAAGTCAAATTTATTCATATATTTAAAATGTCTTATCTTTTTTTTGCACTATAGCATAACACGCGTACGATGCCAGATAGATCAGTGAATGTGCTTTCTTGGATTAAATCCGCAGTCAATGCGATGTTTTGAACACACTTTTCTTGGTTCTTGCCGATTTCAAGGAATATCAATCCGTTTGATTTTAAGAGAGAGGGGATACTTGGCAAGATTTTTTGATAATCTTCAAGGCCTGTAAGACCTGAAAATAACGCAGTATTAGGATCATGCAGGGTTGATACATCAAGTTTTTCATGTGTAGAGATGTAGGGTGGATTACACAAAATGATGTCAAATTTTCCTTGTAAGCTTTTCGTCCAGTCGCCTTGAAGTAGAAGTGATCGTTGCTTGAGATTTAGATATTCTTGATTTCTTTGTGCTACTTTTAAGGCGCTCCAACTGTAATCGATTCCTATGCCAAAAGCATTAGGAAACTCAGCTAAAATGGAAAAAAATAAACAGCCAGTTCCTGTCCCTAAATCAAGTATTTGGGGGCAGGTGTCTTTTGAGAAATATTTTTTAACAGCATCAATGATTGTTTCTGAATCTGGGCGCGGGTCAAGAGTATGCTTATTCGTAAAAAAGTTTCTTCCATAAAACTCTTTAAACCCTAATATTTTTGCAATTGGTTCACCTTTTAGACGGCGGTTTATTAACTCATTTAATTTTTGCTTTTCATCTATGGTTAAAGAAAGCTGCGGTAAATGCATAAAAATCCATTCAGGAGATTTTTGTAAAACTTTTCCTAGCAGTAGCCTGTACTCTTGTTGGTTGATGACTTTTTCAGTATTGGTCAATGTGGTGGTGTATCAAATTTACTTGCGAAATTTAACCATATTCGCGATACTGCTACCATTACTTTTTAAACTCAACTATGTATGTCGGAAACTTCAACTCAAAAAGAACCAACTTTTAATATTGTCGCTCAAGGTGTGCGGGATCTTTCTTTTGAAAATAAATTGGAATTTGGGGTTGGGCTAGGAGAGCAGCCAGAGATTAGTGTAAATATCCAGGCGAATGGCAAAAAAAATACAGAAGAAAGTTACGAAGTAACATTAGTGATTAATATTGAGGCGAAGCACAAAGAAAAAACACTTTTTTTGGTTGAGTTACAGTATGCGGGTTTGTGCCACGCGCAGAACGTTCCGGCGGATGTGTTGCCTACGTTATTGATGATTCAAACACCAACATTCTTATTCCCTTATGCGCGTCAGATTGTTTCTGATACAACAAGTCAGGCAGGATTACCGCCTTTGTATTTGCAGCCAGTGGATTTTGCCGCGCTTTACCGTAATCAGCAAGCGACTACAGATGCTGTAGGCACAGCGTAATATATGATTAAACGCTCGGTAGTGGTGCAGGGGCATGCTACCAGTGTGCGTTTAGAGCCTGAATTTTGGGAAGTTTTGGATGATATTTGTAAAAAGCAAAATATGTCCTTGGCGCAATTAATTATTTCCATTGAAAAAGAGCAGCATGAGCGGCAAAATTTGGCGAGTCAGCTTAGGGTATTTTGCTTGAAGAGTGTGGGTAAGATTGATCTTAGGTAAGTTCAAGCTGAATGAAACCACCTCTTCCTAAATCAATCAGTTTAGAAAGAGGTGGTTTTTAGGCTTTAATCTAATTTTTCGAGAAGTTCATTGATTCTCTTTTCAATGGCTTCTTTTGAGTCGGCGTATTTTTCTTTTGCGCCTTCTTTTGAATCAGCATATTTTTCTTTGATGAGTCCAATAAGCTGATCTTTTTTTCCTTTTACTTTTTCTAAATCTTGATCAGTGAGATGACCCCATTGCTCTTTTAATGAACCTACTAGTTTATCCCACTTTGCTGATAATTTTTCATTCATAGCTTCCTCCTTTATTCTAAAGTTAGATATTTCATGGTCGCTTTCTGTTTTTTGTGAAGAAACTGCTGCATTCGTTAAATTTGGCAGAAGTGTGTAACACAATAGAGCAGACATAAGAAGGTTTCTTTTCATAAGATCTCCTTTCTTAAGATGAATTAACACCTACTCTATAAGCCAAAAAATTAATTAATGCAAGGATATTGGTGAGGGTGTGTTTATATAAATTTTCATGCACATGTATAAAAAATTTTTATATCAATTCAATATTGCAATATTAAATTTCTTAACTATATATAAGAGACTTTTTGATTCAAATAATGGTTTTTTATAGTGATTAAAATGCTTTTTATGATCTCTATTGCGATGTTGGTAAGGATGCAGGCGGCGGATCTGGATGAATATATTTCTGATGAAGATTTGGGGGGAAATATAAAGTTTTCTCGAGAGGATACTAGTTTCGATGATCTTTCTCGAGCGCTTAGCACGCGCTGTAGCATTTCTATTGTACATCTTACTGAACGATCAGCTGATACAAGTACTGGGCAAGAAGATAATGAAGAAGATGCGCAATTGCCAAATTTTATTGGTGCATCTACAAAAGAAGTGATTGAAGATGTTGAGATGTCTGAGCATGTTGAAGGTGCAGTGCCAGAAAGTATCTTTAAAAGTAGGCAGAAGGCGTCTAAAAAGACTGGAAAAAATAGAAAGAGCAGCAAGGTTAAATCAAAGAAAGGTATTTCACCAAAGAGTGTTGGTGATGGGATTTCACCAATTCTTTTGAATGGGGATGAAGGCGAGTCTACTCAGGGGCCAGTTAAAAAAGCACGCATTGGTGCTAACGAATATTAGTGCTTTTTAAACATAATGCTGCGCCAACCAGAAATACTGATTTGCGATGCGATGGAAAAACCGCAAGCAATGTAGGCATGAATGACCATAGGAGCCTGTTTGTCGAGTAGACCTGAAACGATAATATGGCCTCCGGGTTGGATGTGTTTTTTCATATTTGGCGCCAGGCGCACGAGGGGTTTTGCAAGGATATTAGCAAAGCAAAGGTCGTATTGTTGCCAGGTTTGAGGGTGCTGAAATCCGACTGAGCAAAGCACGTTGTAGTTATGTTCACAGCCATTAAGTTTGGTATTAAGGCGAGTGCGACGCGCGGCCTCGGCTTCAATATCAACAGCTGTGACGTGCATGTGCGGTTGGAGTTTTTTTGCGGCAATGCTTAACACACCACTGCCACAACCCATATCGAGCACATTTTTAAATTGATGTTTTTTAGCAAGTTGTACGAAAAGCTTGAGGCATCCTTGCGTGGTGGGATGTTCGCCGCTGCCAAAGGCAGTTGCAGCATTGATTTTTAAACCAATGCTGCCAGGCTTTAAAATGGCAGTACTTTCTGAACTGTGAATGACAAAAGGATGCACGTGAATTTCTGGCTGACCCTGATGGCAAGCAAGTAACCAATTGGTATTTTCAACTTCTTCAACGATTGCTGAAATATTTGTGCCTAAAAGAGCAGCTGCTGTTTCGGCTTGGGCTTTACATTTTTGCACGTCGACATCTTCGCAGAGCATATCCACTTGAAAGAGGCTGGAAATGGGAAAGCCGCTTTCATCCGTGATGGGAGCGGGGGAGGAGGTGGAGTCTTCAAAGACGATGAGGCTTTCGCAGATATCTTCTAGAGCTTGCTGAAAGGACTCAACGATGGTGTAGGGTACAACGCAGCGGACCAGATATTTAGCCATGCATGACCTCTGTTTTTATATGTTGCGCGATATCTTTAAAGATATTGCTGATAGGGTGTGATGGGTAATTGATGAAAAATGGTTCGCCTTTGTCAGCGGATTCTCTAAAGGCGATATCGAGTGGGATAGAGCCAAGCAGAGAAATTTTCTGCTGGAGGCATTCCGTATGGGCTCCATCTTTTGTAAAAATATGTGAATCAAGACCGCAGTCTGGACAGTGGAAATGGCTCATGTTTTCGATGATACCTAGGATAGGGATATTTACCTTTTCAAACATTTTAATAGCACGGCGCGCATCAATAAGGGCGAGTTCTTGTGGGGTTGTGGTAATGATGGCGCCAGAAAGATTGGCTTTTTGAGCCATGGTTAGCTGCGCGTCGCCAGTGCCTGGGGGAAGATCAATGAAAAGTATATCTAGCTCAAAGCCGTCGTGATTCCATAAAACGTCACCAAGCATTTGTGTGACGGCGCTTTGCACCATAAGACCACGCCAAATAACGGCGGCATCTTTTGGCACCATGAAACCCATCGACATCAGTTTGAGATTAAATTTGTGATGAGGAATGAGTTTTTTTCCAGGAGCAACGTCTGGTTTTTCGAAGATGTTTGTCATGGTGGGCAGTGAGGGGCCATAGATATCAGCGTCTAAGATGCCAACCTTAAGTCCTAGTGATTGCGTAGCAAGAGCAAGATTCAGGCAAATAGAAGATTTACCCACGCCGCCTTTTCCTGAAGCAATGGCTATTACATGGCGCACACCTACGATACCAGACGTAGCTACTTTTTCTTTTGTTGTATGACGATGAAACGAAATCATGATGGGTAGAGGGCAAATCTTTTCGCATTCCCGTTGAATTGCTTGCTCCCAAGTTTTGTTTGATGTTGCAAAATCCTCAGGGAGCCTAAATACCAAGAGAGCTTTAGTTTCATCAATTTGGATGTGCTCCAGCAAATCAAGCGCTAACAGGTTGGTTCCTGGTAGCGTGAGATTTTGTAACGATTGACGAATTGCTGTTTCCACGTAAAAGTTTAGCTTTAAAAATTATCGACAGCTTAACACTGATGGTGGGGAAATCTCAACGATTAGGTATGGGGGTGTTAAAGAAATTTATTAAGCATATTATTCAAATAAACGGAGATATACAAACAGAAGCGCAAAATTCGTTGACGAAAAAGCAATTTAACCGTATAGTTCATTCCAAGTCCCCATCGTCTAGAGGCCTAGGACATCGCCCTTTCAAGGCGGCAACACGGGTTCGAATCCCGTTGGGGACGCCATTTTTTATTTCTCATCATCTTTATTGTCATCCGTATATTTGCTAGGTTTGCAAAATAGCCTTTTAATATTTATTGATTATGTGCGGTATTACCGGTTTTTGGGATCCTCATCAAAAATTTTCAAATTACGAAAAACTTGCCGAGGCAATGGCGCAAGATATTTATTTGCGTGGGCCTGATTCTCATGGAGTGTGGGTGGATCATGAGCAGGGAGTGGCGTTAGCACATAGACGCTTATCAATTGTTGATTTATCGCCAGCAGGACATCAGCCCATGGTCTCTCATTCTGGACGCTATGTGATGGTTTATAACGGCGAGGTTTTTAATGGTGCAGAGCTTAAAACATCTTTTTGCGATATTAATTTTAAAGGACACTCTGATACAGAAATTATGTTGGCGGCGTTTGATGCATGGGGTATTGAGGCTGCGGTAAAACTTTTCATCGGCATGTTTGCGTTTGCGGTTTGGGATAAAAAAACACAAGTATTGACGTTGGTGCGAGATCGCGTGGGTATAAAGCCTTTATATTTTGGCTATATGGATAATGTGTGGTTGTTTGGGTCGCAGCCAAAAAGTTTGATGCCACATCCTGCTTGGAAAGCTGGGTTAAATGCAGAAGCGGCGCAGGAATTTTTTGCGTTTGGATACGTTCCAGAAACAGTGTGCATTTTTAAAAATTTGCACAAGGTAAAGCCTGGAAAGGTTGTGCAGTTGTACAGCAATGGGAAGCATGAAGCATCTGCTTATTGGGATTTAGGCGAGGAGATTGCTCAAGCTAAAAACTACCATGAGAAAAAAAGTGATCAGGAATGGATTGATTCAACGCATGCGCTTTTGAAAGACGCGGTGAAGAGGCGTTGTCAGGCGGATGTGCCATTAGGGGCGTTTTTATCAGGCGGTATTGATAGCTCGTTGGTGGTGAGTTTAATGCAGTCACAATCGGTTGATCGTATTAAAACGTTTTCGATTGGGTTTGATATTCCTAATTATAATGAAGCGCCATTTGCCAAAAAAATTGCTGAGCATTTGAGGACCGATCATCACGAATTTTATGTTTCAGCCCAAGAAGCGCAAAATGTGATTCCAAATTTAGCTTCTATGTACGATGAGCCTTTCGCGGATGTTTCGCAAATTCCAACGTATTTGGTTTCAAAATTAGCGAGAAATCATGTGACAGTGAGCCTTTCTGGTGATGGAGGTGATGAGCTTTTTGCAGGGTATAATCGCTATACAGTGGGTAGAAGCTTGTGGAGGATGAAAAGCTATACACCATGTTTCTTGAAATGGTTGATAAAGCAACTGCGATGTTTGCCTTTATCGTTTTGGAAAACATTGGAAAAAATTCCGGGCTGTCCACATCGCTTAGCAGACAAAATTGAGCGAGGAATTCATTTATTTGAAGCAAAAGATATAGCGGATTGTTATGCAATGCTTGTGCATCATTGGAATACGGGGGCAGAAAATCATTTTGCAAAACATCCTCTTTTAAAAGATAGCATTGAGAATTTTCAATATTGGGATATGCTGACGTATCTGCCGGGTGATATTTTGACAAAGGTGGATAGAGCAAGTATGCAGGTGAGTTTAGAAGCACGTGTGCCGTTGCTTGATCATCGTTTGATAGCTCTTGCTTGGCAATTGCCAGAGCATCTGAAACTTCGAGGCGGTAAAGGTAAGTGGATTTTGAGAGAAATTTTGAAATCATATGTGCCAGAAAAATTATTTGATAGGCCGAAGATGGGCTTTGGCGTACCGATTGATACATGGTTACGTGGTGATTTAAAAGATTGGGCGCATAGTTTGCTATTTTCTTCTTCTTTGGAAGAGTTTGGCATCAGCGCGTCGGCACTTGAGCAGACGTGGGATAAACATCAGCGCGGATCGTATAATTATCAATACAAATTGTGGCTTGCGTTGATGTTTCAACAATGGCGCAGTCAATACAAGCTGTAAGCTTGACTTTAATATTAAAAAGGCCTATTTCCTTTGGTATCTTCATGAGTTTCGCATGGCTTAATGTACCCTAGAGAGACGCTCAAACTGCTTATAATTTTTATTTGTGTTTGGGTGCATGCGTCCAATATTTTAACGCTACCTTACTTTAATGCTTTTTTAGAACAGCAAGCTTGGAATTTTACTTTATTGCAAGAAAATCCCGTAATGCCTTGGCATTTACTTGAATTCACGGCCAAAGTTTCTGGGTGTTATTGCCTGGGTTATCTTGCTGATCGTATTGGTTTTTTTAAAACCATGAAGTTAATTACATTGGGTTATCTATTTCTTGCCGGCTTAGCATTTGGCATTTATTTTTTCAGTATTAAAATCAACTCGTTGTTATTGATTACCCTCATTCGAAGTTGTCGACTTTTTTTAAAAAGCGCTATTGTTTTACCGCTTTTATATTTGTGCAGATTTTATACCCCATTAAAGCACTATCAAATTAGTGCGTTGATGCTCGTTGCCATTATGGGGGGGACGCTCACTGCTTACTATGGAAATTCTATATATTCCTTCTTCCAATGGGCAGGTTTTTTAATTATTCCGGATCTTGTTATTTTAGGATTCTGCATTTACCTGGCTAAACAGACAAGCATTGAAAAAATTACAAGAATGAATTCTGCCAGTTTTTCTTCTAAGGTAATGGCTATACTCATCATTGGCGTCGGTAGCATAGGACTTTCTTATACTCCTTGTTTTACAGATTGGTATATGAGTAATGTGATGATTACAACGCCATCTTCACTAATGAATTTCATTATTCTATTAAGTCTTTTTCCATCAGCTTACTTTGCGAAAATTATGGGGCCGGTGCGTACGATGACTTTTTCCATGATTGGGATTTTTGTGGCGATGTTATTGCTAATGGCTGATAGTTACATAGTGCATCAAGTAGTTTTTGGTATAGGATTTAGTCTCTTTTTAGCACCATCTCTTGCTTATGTTTATTCTGTTTTAAAGGGATTTCAGAGCTACGCTAAAATTACGTTATTCTTTGGATTTACCCATGTTTCTTTTATTCTGTTTGCTACGTATGCGGCATCTTTAAGAATGATGCCCCCACCTTTTATCGGAGCAGCACTCATGATTAGCATGATGGCGGCGTGTATTGGGATACAAAAAAAATATAAAGTTTTGCATTGAATGTATTTCTCGATTAAGCATTCTGTTTATGTGATTTTTTCGCGATAATTTAAAGTACCGAACCTACTTTTTCTTTGGTACAGTTACTTAAAATGTTCGTAATTTTTCGCATATAGGGAAATTGAAATGGTTCGCAAAGCAACAATTACAATTGATGGAAAAACGGTTGAATTGCCTATTCTTGAAGGGAGTTTCGGTCCGGCGGCGATTGATGTGCGAAGCTTATATCAAGAAACAGGTATGTTTTGTTACGACCCCGGATTTATGTCAACGGCGAGTTGTTCATCGGGTATCACCTATATTGACGGTGATAAAGGCGTGTTGTTATATCGCGGATATCCAGTTGAGGAGCTTGTTGAAAAATGTGACTTTTTGGATGTTGCGTATTTACTTTTTTATGGTGAATTGCCTAATGCACAAGAGAAAGAAGAGTTTGAAAAATCGGTAACGCAGCACACCATGGTGCATGAGCAGTTGCGTTCTTTCTTCCAAGGGTTTCGTCGTGACGCTCACCCCATGGCGATTATGGTTGGCGTGGTTGGAGCGCTTTCCGCTTTTTATCATGACAATTTGGATATTTATGATCCAAAGCAAAGAGAAACGGCTTTTCATCGGATCATTGCAAAAATGCCGACCATTGCTGCAATGGCGTATAATTATTCGCGAGGATGTCCGCTGCCTTATCCTCAAAATGATTTAACCTATGCACAGAATTTTTTGAAAATGATGTTTGGGCTGCCTTCGGAAAAATATCAAATTAATCCAATTGTGGCTAAAGCGATGGATATTATTTTTATTTTGCATGCGGATCATGAGCAGAACGCGTCGACATCAACCGTGCGACTTGCGGGATCGAGCAAGGCTAATCCGTTTGCGTGCATAGCCTCTGGCATTGCAGCGCTTTGGGGGCCTGCGCATGGAGGTGCTAATGAAGCAGTATTGAAAATGCTGGAGCAAATAGGATCGGTTGAAAATATTCCAGCGTTTATCAATCGTGCGAAAGATAAAAAAGATACGTTTCGTTTGATGGGATTTGGGCACCGCGTGTATAAAAATTATGACCCCAGGGCACGCATTATGCGCAAGGCTTGCCATGATGTGTTGGATCAATTGGGGATACAAGATCCTCTGCTGGATATAGCACTTAAACTGGAAGAAATTGCACTAAAGGATCAATATTTTATTGACAATAAATTATACCCAAACGTGGATTTTTACTCAGGACTCGTGTTTAGAGCACTGAACATTCCAACGTCAATGTTTACGGTTATTTTTTCAGTGGCACGTACGGTTGGATGGATTGCGCATTGGAATGAGATGATGGCGGATCCGGGGCAAAAAATTGGACGACCACGGCAGTTGTACACGGGATCTGTGCTTCGGCATTTGTAGATTTTAATCTTGCAAAAATTCTTTCAATTTTTCTAGACTTTCAGGCATATTTTTTCGTCCAAACCCTATGCGAAAGTGATTGCTTGAATGGCTATAGATAGAGGCTGGCATCAGTAAAACACCCTTGTCATCAACCAATCTTTTTGAAAAATTATCAATGGATTCCTCCTTTTTATAGCGCACAAATCCAACGCAGCCTCCCTGAGGGCGAACCCAGGAAAAGAGTTCGCGATATTGATCCATAAAACTATCAAGAAGCTGAAGATTTTTGTCTACTATCTGGTTATTGCGTGCGAGGATTTTATCTTTGTTTTCAAGGGCGATAAGGCTGAGTATTTCTGAAGGGGCGCTGTTGCAAATGGACGTGTAATGCTTCATTTATTCAATTTTTTTAAGCAAATCATTATTTTGGCAAGCAATCCAACCTACGCGTAAGCCGGCTAGCCCGAAAGCTTTACTCATCACATTAAGTGAAAGTGCTTTTTCATAAAGTTCAACAGCGGAAGGTGCCCAACCTTCTGAAGGATTGCCCAAGAGACGATACACTTCATCTGAAAATAGCCATAAATTATGAGCTCGGCATACGTCTACTAAATCTTGCAATTCGTTTTTGGTAATCACTTGGCCGGTTGGGTTATGTGGAAAATTAATGACGATGCATTTTGTGTTCGGTTTGATAGCGTTCTGAATTTCTTGTAAATCGATACGCCAATAGTTTTCTTCACGAAGGGAAATGTGGGAAATAAGAGCACCCTTTAGTGCTGGGATTTCAGCAAGGGATTGATAACAAGGAGTAAGAACAATAACGTGATCATCTGGGTCGCATAGGCTATAAAGAGCACAAAAAATTCCTTCTTCTGCTCCTGAGAAGCATAGAATATTATTGGCAGATAGTTTGTGATAAAAACTTTGGGTGATTTGCTCACGCAAAAGAGGGAGACCGCTAACTTCTGTATACCCAAGGCTTAATTTATTCCAAGCATCTTTACTGCTGGATGATCCCATATCGATCATTTCCTGCATGGTGATGCTTTCGGCATCAGAGCAGCATAACAAATAGGGAGCTTTAAATTCGTATTGTCCTAGGTACTCTTCTAATTTGAAAATGTTGGGATTATTCATGATAGTACGCTTTAAATCGAAATAAGTTAAAGCTAGAGTACCTTTTGTGTAGAGAATTTTCCAGTTTGGATTTAAGTATTCTTTATCAAATACTTTAGCTAGGAAACAGTTTTTGCTTATGCTATCTTGAGCGAAAATAGAGATTATATTGACGTTTGTGAAACGACTTCTTTCTGGTTTACTTGTGCTTCTGTTAGCTTCTTGCGCGGATGATGCTGAAAAATTTGATGAAATGTCGGTTGAGCAGCTGTACTTATTGGCTGTTGATCGTTTAGAGGCTAAGAAATATAAAGAAGCAGGCGCTGCTTACGCTGAAGTTGAGCGTCAACATCCGTATTCAGATTGGTCTCTTAATGCGCAAGTGATGTCTGGATATACGTATTATTTAGCGAAAAAATATGAAGAAGCTGAAGAAGCATTTGAAATGTTTATTCAGTTACATCCGGGCCATGAATATGTGCCGTATGCGATGTATATGTTAGGTCTGATTTCTTATGAACAAATACCCATTGTTGAGCGCGACCAAACACCAGCGAAAGAAAGCGCAGACGCTTTCCAAAAGCTCATTAATCGTTTTCCTAATAGTAAATACGCAAAAAATGGCCGTCTAAAAATTGATCTTATTCGCGACCATTTAGCGGCAAAAGAAGTTGAAATTGCCCGGTTTTATCAGCAAAAAGAAGCGCATTTGTCGGCAATAAATCGTTTACAGATGGTGATTAAAGAATACGAACATTCTGCACATGTTCCTGAAACTTTGTATCGTCTGACGCTTTCTTATTTAGCGCTAGGTATGTACGAAGAGGCTAAGGCGAGTGCTGCTGTGCTTGGTCACAATTATAATGATTCTGACTGGTATGCCCAGACGTATGAAATTATGCAAGGGATTAAAAAGTAACCGATGCTGCGCGCGCTCAGTATACGTAATGTAGTGCTGATTGAATCACTAGATCTCTCCTTTGAACATGGTTTCTGTGTTTTTACAGGGGAAACAGGTGCTGGAAAATCTATTCTTTTAGATGCGCTGTGCTTAGTGCTAGGGCAGCGTGGCGAGCAAAATCTTATTCGGAAAAATGCAGAGCAAGCATCGGTTTTTGCTGAATTTGAATATGATGATTTGCTGAATGAATTATTTGAAGGGCAAGGTTTGCCTAAGGGTGAAATCATTGCTCTGCGGCGTGTTTTGCAAACGAATGGGCGTTCTAAAGCGTTTATCAATGATGAACCCGTGACGGTGCAAACGTTAAAAATGTTAGGTGATCAGCTACTTAATATTCATGGTCAGCAAGATCATTTGTTTGAATTAAGTCGACAGCGTGTTCTTTTAGATCAAACTATTGATGAAGTAATCAAAAAAAATGTTGAAGAAGCGTGGAAGCGTTTTCAAGAGGCGCAAATAAGTTTGGAAACTTTTGAAAAGAATATGTTCGCACATGAACAACAACGGGCATTTATTAGAATGCAACTGGAAGATTTAACGAAGCTACGTCCTCTTGAAGAAGAAGAAACGTTACTTTTACAAAAGCGTCAAGAAATTGTAGGGTTTGCAAAAATAGCAGACACAGTTGCTGCGTGTTTGCAGGGGATGACGTATCCTAAAGATTTAGCGGGTGAAATTGCGCAACATCAGCAAGCTTTGACAAAAGCAAATGTTGGTTTAGAAGCTGTGGAAGAAGCAGCAAAAAGTTTGGATCGTGCGTATGTTGAGGTCAAAGAAACCCAACTTATTTTAAAGGATTTGCTTGAGCAACACCAAGCTCATGCGGATGAGTTGCAACATTATGATCAACGTTATAGCGAACTTCATGCTATTTCTAAAAAATACAATATCGCAGGCGATGATTTACATAAAGTTTGGCAAGAATTACAGAAGCAATCACAAGGTCTTGATGATCCAGAGTATGAGCGCGGTCAGCTGCAAAAGCAATTGGCGCAAACGAAGCAAGAATATGTTGAAGTAGCTCAAGCGTTGACAAAAGCACGAAAAGTGGCTGCTAAAAATCTGGAAGAGAATGTGCATAAAGAATTACCAGATTTATTTTTGCCGCATGCGCGTTTTCAGATTAATTTATCCGAATTACCTGAACCGCAATGGGGTGCATATGGTACCGAACAAGTTATCTTTGAAGTATGCATGAACCCGGGGCAAAATTTTGCGCCATTACATAAAACAGCATCTGGGGGTGAAATGGCTCGATTAATGCTGGCTTTGAAGGTTGTTACAGCAAGTCAGCAAAATGTGTCAACGTTAATTTTTGATGAAATTGATCATGGCGTAAGTGGTCAAGTTGCGCTAGCAATTGGAAAGCGTTTAAAGCGGTTAGGAGATTGTGGTCAAGTTATGGCAATTACGCATTCTGCTCAGGTGGCAGCACAGGCTCATCATCATTTGGTTGTATCAAAACAACAAGGAACTTCTTCTACTCTTACAAACGTGCACGTACTATCTGAAAATGAACGTATTCAAGAAATAGCTCGTATGTTGTCTGGCCAGGAAGTTAATGAAGCAGCGCGTATGGCAGCATTAGAATTAATGAAGGAGTCGTAATGATTGTTTTGTGTGCGGGAGGAACAGGTGGGCATGTATTTCCAGCGGAAGGGCTTGCTGCTCATTTAAAAAAGCGTGGACATAAATTAGCTCTTTTTACTGATTCTAGAGCAATGAATTTTGTAAATTACGAATATTTTGATGCGATTGAAATATTAAATGTAAAGCGTAGCAATATTATTACGTACGTATTTACTATGCTTCGTGGCATTTTGAAGAGCTTAATATTCTTTCATAAAAATCGTGTGAATTTAGTGGTGGGATTTGGTGGATATCCTTCTCTTTCGGGAATGATTGCAGCACAACTAACATTTAAGAAAACATTATTGCATGAACAAAATGCGGTGTTAGGCCGCGCAAATAGACTATTGCTAAAATTTGCGAAAGGGTTAGCTATAAGCTTTTCGCAGACAAATGGGGCTCCCTATAATGCTGTATGGAAAGGTAATCCTGTGCGAGAGCTTGTTCATGTGGCGATGTCAAAACCACAATCAAAAGACCCGAATAGGTTTCATGTGTGTGTGATTGGTGGTAGCCAGGGTGCTAAATTATTTTCAGAAATTATTCCAAAAGCGTTGGAATTATTGCCTGAAGATTTGCAAAAAAAATTAATTGTCACGCAGCAATGCCGTCATGAGCAGTTGCAAGACGTCAAAACTTTTTATGAAAAACTAGGTATTGAAGCGTGTTTAGAAAGCTTTTTTAGTGATATACCTGGAAAGCTTCGTAATGCGGATTTGGCTATTTGTCGTGCAGGTGCTTCAACTGTTGCTGAATTAACATGTTTAGGGGTGCCAGCTGTTTTTGTGCCGTTAGCTATTTCAAAGGATAATGATCAAGGTGAGAACGCTCGTCTAGTGGTGAATGCTGGTGGAGGATGGATTCTAAATGAACTCGAATTTACACCTCCAGTTTTAGCGCAACTCCTTGAGAGTATTATGAATAATAAAAAATCTTTATCGGCGATGAGCGAATCAATTCATCATTTAGGCAAACCAAATGCTGCGAAAGATTTAGCCGATTGGGTTGAAAGTTTTTCCCAGGATAGCTATTTATAATAGATAACCTTTTTCTGTATTAATTGAATGAATATTTTACCTGGACAAGTGCGGGCCTTGCATTTTATTGGAATTGGCGGAATCGGGATGAGCGGTATCGCCGAGGTTTTGCACAAAAGTGGTTTTCAGGTGCAGGGTGCAGATATTTCTGAAAGCTATAATACGAAGCGTTTAGAGTCTTTGGGGATTCCAGTTTTCATTGGGCATGATGCAAAGAATTTAGCTAAAGTTCAAGCAGTGGTCATTTCAACAGCTGTTAAGCCTGATAATGTTGAGCTTGTCGAAGCAAGGCGCTTGCGTATCCCGGTAATGCATCGATCAGAGATATTAGCAGAAATTATGCGTAGTCGCTTATCTTTGGCTGTGGGTGGAACGCATGGGAAAACAACGACAACATCGCTTTTAGCATGGTTAGTTGATGCCGCTGGTATGGATCCGACTGTTGTAAATGGCGGTATTATCAATGAATATAATACGAATGCACGTTTGGGTAAGAGCAATTGGGCTGTTGTGGAAGCTGATGAATCAGATGGAAGTTTCACAAGGCTTCCAGCAACAATAGCAGTGGTTACCAATATTGATGCCGAACATATGGAGCATTATGGAGATTTTGAGTCTTTATATGCAGCGTTTCGTCACTTTGTGAAGAATGTTCCTTTTTATGGAGCTGGCGTTTTATGTATTGATCATCCGGTTGTAAAAAAATTGGCAGAAGAGATTTCAGATCGCCGCATTGTTACGTATGGTTTTGATGAAAATGCAGATGTTTCTGCGCAAAATATTCGATTTTGTACAGAAGGTGTAACGTTTGATATTAGTTTGAAATCGGCTTATTTAGAGCGTCAGCGAGAGTTAGCAAACAACGTTGGCGATAATGTTAAAACGCTTCCTCCTATGTTGAAGGATGTTTTCTTGCCAATGGTTGGGCAGCATAACGTACAGAATGCTTTAGCTGTTGTTGCCATTGCACAAGAATTAGGAATATCAGATGCTGTAGTGCGTCATGCGTTTAAAACATTTAAAGGCGTAAAACGACGGTTTTCTCAAGTTGGAAGTGTGCACGGGGTGCGTATCATTGATGATTATGCGCATCATCCCGCTGAGATTAAGGCGGTTATCGCTGCAGCAAAGCAAGCAACTAAGGGTAAAGTATATGCAGTGGTTCAGCCACATCGTTTTTCACGTTTAAAAGATTTATTTGAGGATTTTGTGCATTGCTTTGATGGTTGTGAGCAGGTTTTGATATCGCCTGTTTATCCAGCAGGTGAAGCGCCGAATGGTGTGACAAGTGAGGATTTGGTTGATAAAGTTGCAGAGAGCACAGAAGTGTTTGTGCGTTATTTTGAATATCCTTCTTCGTTGCTGGGAATGCTAACCCCTTTCTTAGAGACGGGGGATATTATTGTGTGTATGGGGGCAGGGAATATTACTGCTTGGGCACAAGAATTGGCGCATGATTTAGAGAAAAATTTTCAACCGGCATTGAAAGCGGTAAACGGAAATTCCTAAATAGAAATGGCTCAAAAAATGCGTCGATGGAAGATTGAGGGGATGGAACGCAAGTTTTCGAGCCAATAGCCAGCTCAAAAGGTGCGAGGGGAACACACATTTTGAGCTGTATCCCTTTCGGGTTAGTTTAACAATAAATGAGAAGTATTAATTAATGGTTACCAGTACAGAAAACAGTCTTTCGCCTGCTTTATTACCACAGGTAAACGGGCGGTATAGCTTTGGTGCGCCATTGTCTAGTTTGACTTGGTTTCAAGCTGGGGGGCCTGCGTTTGTATTATATAAGCCCGATAGTTCTGATGATTTACAACATTTTCTTCAGGAAAAATCTGCGGAGATACCTTATTTTATACTTGGTGCTGGTTCAAATGTTCTTGTACGTGACGGCGGATATAACGGTGTGGTGATTAAACTTGGGAGAAGTTTTTCACAAATCAGTATGGAAAACGGAGAGCTGGTTGCTGGGGCCGCGGCGTTGGATCGAACGGTTGCGATGTTTGCGTTGCAACACCAATTAAGCGGGATTGAGTTTTTGGTGACAATTCCAGGGTCGATCGGAGGTGCTGTTGCTATGAATGCCGGTTGTTATGGTGTTGAAATAAAAGATGTGCTTTCTTGGGTTGAAATAGTTGATAGTAAAGGGAACTTACGTAAATTATTGCCTGGAGATTTGCATATGACGTATCGCAAAGCAACATTGCCAGAGGGGAGCATTGTGGTGCGAGCGGCTTTTAAAGTGGCTACAGGAAATGCGTCTGAGATTCAGCAAACTATCCAAAAATATTTAGATTTTCGAGAAGAAAGCCAACCAACTAAAGGACGCACTGGGGGAAGTACATTTAAAAATCCAACTAATGCTAAAGCTTGGGAATTGATTGATAAAGCTGGGTGTAGGGGGCTGAGCATTGGTGCGGCACAAATGTCGGAAAAGCATTGTAATTTCATGCTGAACACAGGTGGGGCAACTGCCGATGAATTGGAGCGTTTGGGTGAATTGGTGCGTCAAAGAGTGAAAGAAAATTCAAATCTTGAGCTTGAGTGGGAAATTATTCGTGTTGGTAAAAAAGTAGAAGCGATTTAAAAAAGTCCCCTCGAAAGGGGACTTAAAGATTAGAACTTGTAGCTTACGCCTACAGCAATAACAGGATAGTATTGAAGAAGTTTCTTCTTATTAGCAGCTTTAACTACATCTTCTTTTACGTTTTCAACCGCAGTTGCGTTATTGGAAAGAGTACCGGAAATGCTTTTAACTTTTCCGCGTACTTTACCTTGAAATAGAACGCCCAAGTCTGCATTAAAACTAAATCCTGAAGCACTTTCATGGCCGCTATCAAAGCCTACGCCAAGATAAGGAGCGATGCGGCGGAAGTTGAGTCTGCCTTTTACTGTGCCGATTTGTTGAGGAGTATACGTAGTACCATTATAGGTGTGGCTATTGCTTGGTGTAGCATCGACATTTAATTGGTTGCCATTGTACATTAATCCACCCGTTACACGGAATCCATTTTCAAGAAAATGCCAATCACCGAGAGCACCAAGGGTAAACATACGAAGCTTACCTTTGTAGGTAAAATCACCATTGTTTACTGATTTGTTGTACTTGAAATAATTTCCAGCAACGCGAACTTTGAAAGAATTATTGATTTTGTATCCTGCATTTGCACCGATACCAAGCGTGCTAACGCCAAGGCCAGCTGAAAATGGAGCGGCATGAGCAGAAACTGCTAAGCCACTGATAAGTGCTGTAGCAAGTATTGTTTTTTTCATAAAAGTTACTCTAAAAAAATTAATAGAATAACGTATCAGTGAAAAATCTCTTTGTAAATATAGTTTTTAATATAAAAAAACCGGCTATAAGCCGGTTAATTTATTTAAATATGGTAACTTTATTCTGCTGAAGTTTCTGCCTGAGTAGCCTCTGGTGCTGCTGCTTCAACCACAGGAACTTCTTGAGCTTCCACAGTTGGAGCTGCTTCTTGGATTTCTGCAGCTGGAGCTACTTTAACCTTTGGAGTCTCTTGAGTAGGTGCTGGTGCAGCTACTTCTGCAACCACTGCATCTTCTTCACGATATGCGCGTTCAGCAATACGTGCACTCTTACCGCGACGATCACGCAGATAATACAATTTTGAACGACGTACATCACCACGGCGTGTAACTTCAATTTTAATATTAGGGGAGTATAATGAGAAAACGCGTTCAACGCCTTCTCCGTAAGAAATTTTACGTACTCGGAATGTTGATTTTAAACCCTTATTCTTGCGTCCAATGACGATGCCCTCGAATGGCTGGTGACGCTGGCGTTCACCTTCAATTACTTTCACAAGTACGCGTAGTGAGTCACCTGTACGAAAGTTAGGGATAGCTTTACCTTGTGAAAGCTTTTCTAATTGTGCTTTTTCAATTTGTTGAATAATATTCATGAAATTATCTTCCTTATTTCTTTCTTATCGTCGCTTGTTTGGACTCATATTTTTCCCAAAGATCAGGTCGACGACTTTTCGTTATTATTTCTGCTTCTCTTAAGCGCCATGCTGCAATCGACTTATGGTCGCCAGAAAGCAGCACATCTGGCACGACCGTATTATTCCAAATTTGGGGTTTAGTATACTGTGGGTATTCTAATAAGTCTAGTTCAAAACTTTCAATAGTGGTGGCTTCCGGTTTTTCAAGAATTTCGGGCAGAAGGCGCACGCACGTATCAATCATGACAAGTGCTGCAAGTTCACCACCGGAAAGGATATAATCGCCGGTGCTGATATCTTCTAAGTCATGTGTATTGGTCCAATGATCAAGCACACGTTGATCAACGCCCTCGTAGCGACCACATAGTATATTAATGCCGTCAGGGTAGTCTGCTAACCAGGAACGAGCCATGTTCTGGGTTAGGGGACGGCCTTTGGGTGATGCATAAATAAGCTTTGTATTGGGTTTCACATGATTTGTGAGTGCGGAATGGATGACATCAGGACGCATGACCATGCCAGTGCCGCCGCCATAGCTGGTGTCATCTACTGTTTTGTGTTTGTCCAAGGCAAAATCGCGAATGTTAATGGTATTTAATTTCCAGAGATTTTGTTGTTGTGCTTTGCCGGCAATAGAGTGTCCTAGGGAGCCTGGGAACATTTCTGGGAAAAGAGTAAATACGGTTGCTTGCCACATGGCGACAATCTCTTAATTTTTCTGCATTATGCTTTAAAGTTTTTGGAAAAGCTTCTGAATTTTAGTCGGTACATTGCTCGTTTTGTTTGTCTAGGACTTTAGATCGATGGTTCCAGGTTAGAGCAAAGAGTAGGGCGCTTATTAAAGAACAAACGGTTACGGCTGCGAACGCTGCGTCCCAATTATATTTATCAACAATAAGACCGACGCCATATCCAGAAACAGCAGCACCTAAGTATCCAACGGTACCTGTAAGGCCAGATGCGGCTCCAGCTGCTTTTTTTGACGCAAAATCAGAGGCAGCAACACCTACTAATATTTGAGGACCGGTTACGAGAAAACCGATAAGCATCATGCTGAGGAAATGTTGCCACTTTTGCGTGACAGGAGAATACCATAAGAAAACGATGCTGAAGGCGAGAACAATCATGTATAAAAAGCCCACGCGGCCACGTCTTCCCGCAAAAACTTTATCGGATAAATAGCCAGCAACAATTCCGCCGAACATGCCGGTTATATCAAACATTGCTGCTTGCCAACCAGCTAGTTTAAGGCTGCTTCCTTTAAATTCGCTTAAGAATGTGGGGGCCCAGTTAAACATAAACATGCGCACGATATAAACAAAGAAATTAGCACCACAAACATACCAAACAAGTTTGTTCTTTGTGACTTGGTGGAAAATTTCCTTGGTAGAAAGTCTGGAATCATCTATTTCGTGAGCTTCCATTAGGCCATGATGAGCTTCGATGGGCGGCAATCCTAGTGATTCTGGTGAATCGCGAAGTCTTTCAAATAAAAGAAAAGCAAATCCCACACAAAAAACAGCTGGAACGTAAAAGACATATTGCCATCCAAACGATGACATGACATAGGGAGAAATGATGAGTACCAGAGCTCCGCCGATTTGTTGAGATGTGTTCCAAAGAGCCCATTTTGTCCCAATTTCTTTGGGGCTAAACCAATGGGTTAAAAGTCGTGCACAAGGAGGCCAACCCATGGATTGAAAGCACATGTTAATTGTGTACAGCAGAAATAACATCATCCATGACGTGCTTAGTCCTAAGCAAAAGCTGACGATAGCTGATCCTAGGAGGCCTATACTCATGAAATAGCGAGCATTGCTTCTATCACCTAGTAGCCCTGCGATACCTTTGCCCAGGCCATATAAAATTGCTCCGGTGGAAATAATAATGCCGATATCTGCTTTTGAATAACCGAGATCCCTTTCTAACAAAGGGATGGCCATGGTGAAGTTTGTGCGTAATAGGTAAAAAGCTGCATATCCACCGATGATAGAAAGCATGATTCTGCGACGCCAGTATGAATAGGTGCGTCCACCAGATGCTACTCGGTTTAAGGTGCTACCAGGAATTTCATCTGAATTTTCAAGGAGAAACTGTGACAAACTTTTACCTAGGCTATAAGTGTTAATAAATCGTTTATTTTTTACAGAATATCAGAAATGAGGTTTTTTATAAAGTTACCAAATATTGGCAAGGCGATAGCAGCCCCTCCATTGCCTTCGCCGAGGCTTTTGGGCTTTGGAAATCCAACAAATACACCAATCACAAGGGGGTTATCGTCTTGATAAACGGTGCCAGGAACGCTGATGCTGCCTATAAACCAAGCATCACGATTGTTATTTGTTGTGCCCGTTTTGCCACGAATAGTGACCCCAAACTGACGTTCAAGCGGCAGGAGGGATTTTCCGGTTCCATGTGTAATAGCTGCGCGTAACATTTCAAGTAAACCAAAAATTGCAGAAGGAGACGCAAGTCGTTGCGAATTAGTGATTGTGCTGATGGGTATAGAAGTAAATTCTTGCTGGGTTTCAAAACAGCAGGTGTTTATATTTTTTTGAAGGGAGGAAGCTTTTCGTTGAGTGAATGCTTTATAAAATTTTGGCCTTAAGTGGTACCCACCATTAAAAATCATGGCATAGGCCGTTGTTAGGCGTAGTAAAGTTGTTTCTTTTGAACCTAAAATGATAGAAGGATGCTGTGATGCAGAGTTATAAATTTCAAATAATTCAGCGATATCTTGGATGTGATCAAGGCCGGTGTTTAGGCCAAGCTGAATAGCGGCAAGATTATGAGAGTACGCTAAGCTATTTTTTACGGTCACGAAACCATGAAATTTTTTATCGACGTTTTTTGGTCTATAAACTTCTCTTCCGTTGTTTAAAAGCATGTTAATAGATTCATCTTTGATAATATCGTTTGGATCAGTACCTTGTTCAAGGGCTGCTAAGTAAACAAAAGGTTTAAAGCTTGAGCCGGGTTGACGCCAAGCTTGGGTGGCGCAATTGAAAGGATTTGTTGCATAACTCCAGCCACCAACTGCAGCGAGTACTTGGCCAGTTCTTGCCTCCATCACGACGATAGCGCCACTTATTTCGGGAATTTGCCGAATATGGGCTTTCCCATTACTAACTTCGACGAGTACGACATCGCCTGCTATTAAGGATGTTTCAAAAGCCCATCCGGTTGTATCTAATGGCAAGAGTTGTTGATTTTCAAGTTGTGCAGAAAGTGAATGTTGTTCAAGTTTGACAATGGCTTTTTGATAGTGTGCTGGGCAATCGGGAACAGATATATTTTTTAATTCTTCTGAAGAATAGGGTTCATCAAGGTGTGTGATTGGCGTGTGAAAATTTTTATGGGTTATGTCGTATTTTAGTAGGCCATCGCGCAGCGCTTTTTCGGCAGCTTTTTGAAAATGAACATCTATATAACTAAAAATCTCAAGTCCGTCTGTTGCATGAAGAGTAGGAAATTCTTTTTCTAATTCATTTTGCAGAACGCTTGTGTAGTATTCGTAGTGTTCTGAAGGGGTTTCTGTTTCAGAAAAATGAAGTGGTTCTGTAGTTGCGGTTGCGGCTTCTTCGAAGGATATATATCCTTGTTCTAATAAAGATTGAATGATTACGCTTCGTCTGGTTTCAAGTTTTGCAGCATTTTTTGAAGCACTTAATTGTGCAGGTGCTTTAGGTAGGGAGGCGAGAAGAGAGGCTTCTGCAATGGTGAGTTCTTCGACACTTTTTTTAAAATATTTTAGGGCAGCTGCTTGTATACCATATGCGCCATTACCTAAATAAATTTGATTTAAATATAATTCGAGAATGCGTTCTTTGCTGAGTTGTTGTTCTAAAATTAGAGTGGCAAAAGCTTCACGTATTTTTCGTAAAAAACTTTTTTCGTTTCCTACTAAAAAATTTTTAGCAACTTGCTGTGTAATGGTGGATGCTCCCACTAAGCTTTGAGACTGTTGGTTTTTTCTGAAATTTTGGAAAAGTGCTTTGAAGATACGTGCCGGATCAAGGCCAGGATGATAGAAGAAGTTTTTATCTTCTGCAACTAAAAAAGCAGCAATAACTTTTTCGGGGATATGTTCGATGCTTAAGTAGATTCTGTTTGTGGACGAAAGCTCTTGTGCAAGGTTGAAATGTCGATCGTAGATGCGTGTTAATTCTGGCGGGTGATAATTTTTTAAAAAATCAGAATTGGGAAGGCTTGGCTTGATATGCCAGTAGGTGTAGCCAGCGATGATACTGATAATAATAGTGAGAATAGCGAGAGTAATGCCTGTATTAAGGAGGGTTCTCGCTAATGCTTTATACATCAGGGTGTCGCTTTATTAAAAAGATCGAAGAAATTTTTAGTGTTAGTTTCAGCTACTTCTTCAAGAGTAATGCTTTTTAATTCGGCGACCATTTCAGCGACAAAACGCGTAAAGGCTGGTTCATTGCGTTTGCCCCGATGGGGAATAGGGGCCAAAAAAGGTGAGTCTGTTTCCACAAGGATGCGATCGAGGGGAACAAATTTTACGGCTTCTCGTAATTCTGTAGCATTTTTAAAGGTGATAATTCCGGAGAAAGAAATATATAATCCACGATCTAATCCTTGTTTTGCAAATTCGCTAGAACCACTAAAACAATGAAAAACGCCACGTGTGTTTGGATGCGCATCAAGACACGAAAGGGTGTCTTCATCAGCGTTGCGTGTGTGAATAATGACGGGAAGATTTAATTCATTGCTGACGTCCAGGTGCATCTTGAAGCAGTTTATTTGGGCGTCAGCATCGCTTTTATTGTAGTAGTAATCTAGACCTGTTTCTCCAAAAGCAACGACTTTAGGGTGGGCTGCGTGTGCTTTTAGTTGTTCGATAAGCGTTGTGTCATTGTAGTCTTTGCTATCATGGGGATGCACACCAACGCTGCAGAAGATATTCGGATATGAGTCTGCAATCTTTTGTATATCAAGGCTTTCAGCGATTCGTGTGTTAACGGTGAGCATGTATTTTATGTTGTGTGCATGCGCGTTTTCAATGACTTGCGTTAAATCTTGTGCAAATTCGGGAAAATTTAGATGACAATGGCTATCAACAAGCATAAGGTGTAGGAATATATATTTTCTATAATTTAACTAAAATTGAAGAGTAATACCATGGCGCAACAATATTTATTCACTAGTGAATCTGTTTCAGCAGGACATCCGGATAAAGTTTGTGATCAGATATCGGATCTGATTGTTGATATGTATTTAGAGCAAGATCCTGAATCGCGCCTTGCGATTGAAACGTTGGCAACAACAAATCGAGTAGTGATCGCGGGTGAATATCGCTCAACAGCGAATATTAAAAAAAGTGATATTGAAAATGCAATTCGAGAGTTGATTAAGGAAATTGGCTACGAGCAAGAAGGGTTTCATTACGAAGCTTTAGATATTTCTAATTATTTGCATGCGCAATCAGCGGATATTGCTGTGGGTGTTGATGCTGCGCATAACAAAGATGAGGGTGCAGGCGATCAAGGGATTATGTTTGGTTATGCCTGTGATGAAACCGATGTACTGATGCCAGCGGCTTTGTATTATTCGCATCGTATTTTGCAGAATTTGCATAGAGCACGAGTTGAGCAATATCAAGGCATTTTAGGGCCTGATGCAAAGGCGCAGGTTACTCTTTTTTATCAAGATGGAAAACCGGTGCGTGCGCACAAGGTGTTAGTGTCAACGCAACATGCTGAGAGTGCTTCATTAGAAAAAGTACGCGAGATTGTATTGCCTATTATAGAAAATAGTTTGCCGAAAGGATGGATGCCCTCTAATGAGGATATTTTTGTTAATCCAACCGGAAGATTTGTGATTGGTGGGCCCGACGGAGATACTGGTTTGACGGGAAGAAAAATTATTGTTGATACATATGGCGGCGCAGCTCCGCATGGTGGGGGGGCTTTCTCAGGAAAAGATCCAACAAAAGTGGATCGTTCTGCTGCTTACATGATGCGGTATTTGGCGAAAAATGTTGTGGCTGCAGGTTTAGCAAAGCGTTGCACGTTTCAGGTTGCTTATTCGATTGGAATGGCAAAACCATTGTCATTGTATTTGACAACTCATGGTACGGGTAAGGTTGATGATCAGATCATTTTAGATTGGATATTAAAAAATGTAGATTTACGCCCACAAGCTGTGCGGGAGCGATTGAATTTAAATAGTCCTATTTATTTGCGCACGGCTTCTTATGGGCATTTTGGACGTTCACCCCAAGATGATGGTGGTTTTTCTTGGGAAAGAACGGACTTGGCTAAGCAGTTGAGTAAGATTAATTGATAGGAATGCATTAAGATATTTATGGGTTACAAAAAGAGCAATATAGCGGATCTGCTAGCTGTTGTTGTTCTCTAGGTTTACTTATTTGCTTGTATTCACACTTAACACATCCAAAAATTTCGTGCTTTGTCATTTCTGTTTCAAGACCGCAATAACTGCAAGGCAATCCTTTTTCTATTCCGATATTGCCCCAGCCTGGATTATAGCAGCTTGGGCACGGAGTATTTAGCCTTTTGCTAAGTTTCTCTGCTAATTCTCCAATTACAGTCATCCTGGTAGGATTAAATTGAGCTCGCATATCGGTTTCCACCCATACTTTACCGTTGAATTCATGTTTCTGACATTCCTTAAAAGCTTCTTCTAGGTCCACGTGTGAATTGACGCCTTTGAAAACTGGATCTTTACTGTCTCTGTTTTTGGGGCGTAAAATTAGAGCATGCGAGGGGAATAAGGAAGTTGCAGCAAATTCTTGTAGTTCTTCTAATGAATCTAAAGCTTTCATGCTATAATTAGTGCTTTCGCTTAAATGTGATGAATGCAGATGAAATCCTCGTTTTCTATCAATAAAATATAGAATTTCGCGATCGCAGGGCAGCAATGGCATAAGCGGATGAGGACCGAAACTACCTTCGCTTGCAAGCATAAATTTTATTCTTTTATTTAGTTTTTTTAATGGCCACTCAGCCTTTTTACGTGCACACTCTAAAGCATTTCCTTTGCGTTCTATTTCTCCAGAAAAAGTTCCGAATTCGTCGGTGTCTGCAACATATTCTAAGACACTAGCTCCAAGATTTTTATAGAAAGCAGGTGCTATGGCGATAGACTTAGCATGTTTAGTTGTTAAGATAATGCAGTCACCTTTATAAACTAGATCATGTTTTAATTGATTTGTTGCCATGTGAGATCTCTATTAAGTAAATAAATTTTTCGGCTGTTGGGTTCAATGCAGGAAAGCTGAATCCAACCATTGCCGAATAGTTTTTTTAAATCTGTTTGGTCATGGATGATTTTTTTTAAGATATTTTGTGGTGCTAAAACTACAGTCAGGAGGCGTTGAGGCTCGTGGTATGCTTCCATATCATTCTTATATAATGATTGAAGGGGTAAGCCGGTCATTAAATCACTTGCATTACCTTGCATAATACCTATTTTTCCAGTGATATTTTTTGTTGTTTTGCTGCCACTTCCATAGGCAACGTTATCAACAGTTGAAAATAAATATTGCATGTTTATCCACTGAGCAACAATCATTGGGGCGGTAAGAATAGTAGTAAGAAAAACACCATCCTGATCTTGCGTATAATCGTAAGAATGCAAAAAACATCGTCCATCAAGGTCAAGAGAAGTTGTAAGAGCACGTGGTGCTATTATAAATGCAGTATTTCGGGCTAATCCCCATTCCGGTCTAACTTGTGCCCAGTCCCTCGAACGTAGCCACGTATGAGTTTCTGCATTTTTTTCTTTTTCATTGTTTTCTAGTTGTATGAATCGCAGTAAGCTGTTTGCTCCTCCAGCTTTCTTTAAATCTGCTTTAAGCTTATCTATTTTATCAAGAGTTTGCTTGCTATAGAGAGTTACCTGGTCAGTAGTAGTATTATGTTCTGCTGCAATGAAATAAGTATTTTCAGGGATATGAATACCATTTTTTGCTAGTTCTTTCTTTATGTCTAATCGATTTAAGATAGCTGCAAGTATGCGAGCATTACTTCCTCCGTGCCTTCCTCCACACGCTCCGCAATCAAGTGCTGTTGCATAAGCATTATTTTCTGTCGTGCTGCCATGGCCACAAAACACTATAATTGGAGCAAAGTTATTTGTGAGACCTATCATTTTTAATGCGTTTTCTGCATATGCATATTGGTCTGTGAAAGAAATACTATCAATTGAAGTCATGATTTCTTCAGGTTTGCGTATAAACTTCATCAAAGCTGATTTAAGTTTATAAGCGCTTTTTGGAGCTAGACAGCGTAATCCCATCCATATGCCACTTATTAGTCCTAAGGATTCTGCCAATGCAAAAGGAGTGGTAAAAGTATATTTGAGAGATTGGTAGATTCCTTTTAGTTTACATACTCTGGAATAGCCTTCGAGAGCTTCATCGCAATTATGCTGGGAGCAAGGAGATTCTTTCACTTCATTTTTAGGTGAAAGTAGTACTGGGCATGATGAATAAGATTCATTGGTAATAACATTAGTAATTTTTGCAGGTATACCAAAAAAACCAGCAAATCCATAAGTTTGATAATTTCCTATTGATTCAAGATTTTTACGGAAAGGTTCTGAGCGAACATCAATACAAAAAACTAATTGAGCTTCTGGTGTGCTTTGTGGAGTGATGCTTTGTTTTGCTAAATTTTGAAGTAATTCAAGTCGGTAAGCATTTTCTGTCTCTTGGATTTTTTTTAGTAAGTTATTTTTTGTTTGAGATTTAGTGATTGCTTTTTTATGAAAACCTATCAAGTTCTTTGCTTCAGGCCACATTAAGGTTGTTATAATAAGCCGCATGGCTAGATAATCCAATTGAGAGATAGGGTGACAGTGGATATCTAAGTCTGTCCATTCAGTTTGGTATTTTATATATCCGGCCCATCCAGGTAATGTGGTAAGCATGAGTGTCAGAAATTCAAGCACTTCTTCCTGTGCAATGCTTAGACATCGCAAGCACTCATTAACCGCATGTTCGGCATTTTCTGGTAGATTTTTAATCCATTTCTGTTTCTTATTGTTATTCTTATGCAAGTTTTTATCGTATAAGGCCAGTTTTTTCCATGCTATATAAAAACCTTTGTTCCTAAGAGGCATTGTGATAGTTGCCTGCCCTTCATCCAGATAAACTTGTAACCACTTAATTGTTTCACGATTAATAGTTTCCATTTCTTCGGGAATTTCGTCTTGTTGAAAATAAGCTGCCGCTGTTTCAAATGCTTTCTCGATGGGCAAATCTTCAAAACCTTTCAAAGGATTGACAGCGATCAGGTTCCTTAGTGGCCAGAAAGGAGCAATTTTTTTAAAACTCTCTATCACCATTTTAGGTATATTATTTATATGATTATCTTCTTTAACGTAATCATTGTTGTTTATTTTTTTGTGTTTCATATTCATACTCACGAGTACTTGTAATAGTTACGATGCGTTGTCACTGTATTAGGATGAGGCTGACTGGCATTAAGTGCCTTTACATAATATTTTAGGATTAATGAAGAAAAATTTTTTGTTCTTTGTCGATTTTTCAGTAGTAGTTGAAACAGCCAAGTTGCGGTTAATATAAATATTCCTAAGAGATGAATGCCGCTAAGTGGCTGAGGATGCATTAAATGCATTGGTTCTACTGCGGCATCAATTAATTTTACACTAAATCCGTAAATGAGGCTGACGAGGAGTGTCGTTACCAATGTTAGAAAAAAGTCTTTTATGCTTACTCTTCGAATTATGGAGATAGCGAACTGGCTAGCCGTAAGTAATGATATTACCATTAATACAAGAGTCGTATCGTTTGCTAACCATGATTTGTCGCTAGAGTATCCAAAACCAATACTTCCGATTACTCCACATAACAATGAGCAACTAAAAATGAATGGATTTATTGGAGCATTCAGCTCAAAGCGTTTCTCTTGTGCCGCGGATCCACTAGAAAGAAAAAGATAAGCTTTGAAAAGGCTGTGCCATAATAAATGAGTGATTGCCGCCGGAAATAATCCTAATCCACATTGAGCGAGCATGAATCCCATTTGTCCCATTGTTGAGCAAGCAAGCATTCTTTTTATGTCGCTTTGCATTAATTTCCATAAAGTTCCTAAGAGAGACGTTGCAATCCCTATAATGAATATCGAGCTAAGTAGAGTTGAATGTTGCAAGTAAAAGGGAGAAAAGCGAATTAAAATAACACCTCCTCCATTTACTAAACCAGCATGCATTATAGCGGAGACTGGCGTAGGTGAATTCAACGAGCTAATCAACCATCGGTGAAATGGCCATATGCCTGATTGTGTCATAGCTCCTATTAATATCAATATCAAAGAGAATAGAGTGATATCGGATTGAGGATCTTGGTCCAATATGGCTTTTATACTTTTTTCTCCAGTTACTAAATAAAATATTGTAAATGCTATTCCGATGGATATTGTTCCTAACAAAAAGTTTTTTAAAGCAAGAATTCCTGAATTTTTTGCTGCCCTCCAGCTTGCCTTATGAATCATTAGGTTAGTCAGTAGTATGTTGTTAAAACACCATGAGAAAAAGAGGATTGCTAGATCATCCGTGCTTACCGTAATTGATACGGAAAAAATAAGTAGAATGAGTTGAAGACAAAACGATTGGTATTTTTTATCGCCCTTCATGTATCTAGAGGAAAAACTAAAGACGCATAACCCAATAAAAATAACCAATCCAATCATAATCATTGCGAATGCATCTAAATTAGGATGAAAATCTAAAAATCGATGTATCATTGTGGTTCTTTCTTACAATGGTTTTTTGGTAGTTGATTTATATTATCAATCCCAGCATAATAAGAAAAATTAATTTTTTTTATATTTTATATTAGAAAATCTAATGAATATTGATACAGTTTTATTGCAATGTTTTATTGCTGTGGCAGAGACAGGGAGTTTTACAAAAGCAGCGGAGCGAGTAGGGCGGACTCAATCTGCTATTAGCCAGCAGATTAATAAGCTAGAGCTTATGCTGGGCAAGCATCTTTTGATACGAGGTAAAACTTTTGCTCTCACTACTGAAGGAGAAATTTTTCTTAGTTATGCTAGGCAGATTTTTTCTTTGCACAGAGAAGCTATGAGCAGGTTTAAGGAGCCGGACTTGGAAGGAGAAGTAAGTTTTGGTCTCCCTGAAAATTTTGCAAGTGTGTATCTTTCAGAAGTTTTAGCTGATTTCTCACGTTTTCACCCTCGTATTCTACTTAATATTGAGTGTGATTTGACGCTTAATCTTTTTGATAAGTTTAAAAGCAAAGAGCTGGATATTGTTTTGGTGAAAATGAATAGGCCTGAAGATTTTCCAAATGGTGTATATGTGTGGTCAGAGCCTTTGAGATGGGTTGGAGATTCCAGCTTAATATCTGAGGATAAACCTATTCCTTTGGTTTTATCTCCAAATCCTTGCGTTTATAGAGCATCAGCTATAAAAGCTTTGGAAGAAGCTGGTAGATCATGGCGTTTGGTTTTTTCTAGTACAAGTTATACGAGCACAGTTGCTTCTGTTAAAGCAGGAATGGGAATTACTGTGATGCCATATACTATGATTCCTAGTGGATTACAGACAGCAGAAGCAACTGTGCTTCCAAATCTGCCCGATACTCACGTTTCCTTGCTTAAGCATAAAGCAGATAATCCTGCTATTAACACACTAGAAGAATTTGTGTTGAAAAAATTAAAACATTAATTTCTTGTTGGGAAAACTGCATAAATGCAAGGAGATACAAAATTTAATTGTTTAAATGATAACTGTTTTGCTTGTTTCCACTTCAGTTATAACGTGTTACATTTTTCCACAAAGTTATGGCAGTAATTAAGATAATACTTAAAGTTCAAAGCCTGCTGCTTGCGCATCTTTGTAAAAAGTATTCACGGTCTCCAAGCTGCACTCGAATAAATCCTTATTGTACGAATTAAGTTTGTTTAGGATATCTAAGGGAGCAGTGATGATATCACAGCCGGCTTCTTCCGCTTGAAAAATATTTAATGTTTCGCGTGTGCTTGCCCATAAAAGTTCGCAGCTTTGTTTGGTTTTTGTGATGTCTTTTGCTTGTTTCATAAGTGGCATAGGATCGTGGCCAGTATCGGCGACGCGGCCGGCAAAAACAGAGACCACAGAAGGCACGCCGCTTTGCAGATGTTGTACCACTTCTTTAACCTGATTTAGGGTAAAGATGGCGGTAACATTAAGCTTTACGCCTTTTTCAGAAAGTTCGTGAATAACTTTTGCCGTGGATTCACCTTTTGTATTGATTACAGGGATTTTGACGTACACGTTGTTACCCCAAGAGGCAATTTTTAGGGCTTGTTCGATCATGCCGTGATGATCATCGGCAAAGACTTCAAACGAGATGGGTTTGTTTTGCAGGAGCTGTAGGCTCTTTTTGGCGAATTCTTTGTAGTTTGTGGCGCCCGATTTGCGCATCAAGGTTGGATTGGTAGTAAAGCCCTTTATCCAATCAAGTGCTGCCATTTTTTCAATCACGTCAAGATCAGCGCCATCGACATAGAGTTGTACGTTTAGGTTTGGGTGCATTGGTTTTTTTAATTTTGTATATTGGTGATGAGCATAGCATGTAAGTTGAGGTTTTTGAAATTGGGTTGTTGCGTTGAAGGGCAATTCTTTGTATACGTTTTAGATTAGTTTTTTTAAATAAATAAATGATTCATTTCAGATTTTTATTGATATTTAGTTTTGTTATCAGTTGGAATTCGGTGAATGCGGTTTTATTTAGTGATTTTTTAAGACCTGTTTCTATAGTAGCTCGTAAGGCGATAGACAGAGTAACGCTCCCCTTTCCTTACAGTGAGGTTCCAAGCCAAACAACTCGCCAAGCTGCATTTGTTTATGAAAACTTTTATACTGTTTTAGAAGATGATGCTAAGAAAATAGGGAAGAAATACGCAATTGTTGGTACTTTACGACCCTGTTTTTTTGTTGGGCTTAGAAATGATAGAATAAGAAAAAGCGTGGTTTTTCACAAAGCTGCCTATAGCAGCTTAGATTCTTTGGTAGAAATTGCCAAAAAAGAACTTGCCATTGATGGTAAAGCGGAAAAATTTTTAAGGGGTTATATTTTTTCAAACCGTTACACTTTTTATAATTATTTTCCTATTGATGGCAAAAATACATGGAGAGATCTTCACCAAGGAAAAAGCCAAAAAGAAGAGATGGTGTTTATAAAAAATTTTTTGATATCTTCTTTCAATATATCAAAAGTAGAACGGTTGGAATGTCGAGTTTTCAAAAATTATTTAGGTCACTTAGCCTCTTTATCGGTCTTGGTTGATAGCACATTAGAATTAAGCAGCATTTGCCTTGATCGTGAAGAAATTTTTGGTAAATGCACTCGATTAGGTTTTGAAGAAGATGATGTGCTGGAAGAACGATATAAACGAGCCCAAGAATTACGCCAAATTTATTTTGACGATAAGCTTGCGCCTACATACAATAGCCTGCCATTCGAGCGAGCGCCTTTGCACTATTTTGAATAAAATTCCTGATGATTCTTTTATAAAGCTAACGGGCAATGGTAGGAGATTAAAAAAGGAGAGTCTGTTCCTGATGGTACTGAATTTTTAAAGAATTAAGTGGGGAGAGGGTTTTTCCCTCTCAATCAAATATATTCGATTTTCTTGATATCGTAGCCTTTGCCGCCACTTGGGGTAGAAACTTCTATCGACGTACCTACTTTTTTACCAATTAATGCACAAGCAAGGGGAGAGGTTACGGATAGTAATCCCTTTTTAATATCAGATTCATCGCTGCCAACGATTTGATAGATAACAACATCATCGCTATCGTCATCGTGCAAGGTAACAGTCGCACCGAATTTTACATAATCACCCGTAATTTTTGACGGGTCGATAACGTCCGCGCGGCTTATTTTATCTTCCAGTTCCGAAATTCTACCTTCAATAAATCCTTGGCGTTCACGGGCTGCATGGTATTCAGCATTTTCAGAAAGATCTCCATGTTCACGTGCTTCTGCAATCGCTTTAATTACAGCCGGACGCTCAACACCTTTTAAATGACTTAATTCTTGCTCAAGGATAATATATCCTTGTCTTGTCATTGGTATCTTCTTTTCCATAACAACCCAAATTTTCCTTACATGGATTAACATTCTAGCAAAAGCTGCTAGCTCAATTAATTTATAAATCTTTCAAGCACTTTATAAAAGCGATTTTTTGATAAAAATGCAACATTTATTTTGTTCTCAACGGCGCTTTACAAATGGTACCGGCTTTGTAATCCAATCAATGACTTCATATTGTTGATTAGGGTCAAACAAAACAGCATAAATGGAGGCGTTTTCAAGTACTCTCTGAACATAATTACGTGTTTCCCCAAAAGGGATACTTTCAATCCAATTAAGCCAATCATTTGTTTCTCGTGGATCGCCGAAATCTTTTATCCAAGTTTTAACATTAGATTCTCCAGCGTTATAAGCAGCCAGGGTTAGTACTAAGTAGCCTTGATATTTTTCAAGATGTTCAAGTAGATGTGCTGTGCCAAGGGTAACATTGACGCGTCTGTCGTGTATATCGCCAGAAACGCTAGGTAATCCATAGCGTGGAGATAAGAGTTTCATGGCATTAGCTGTATGGTCCATCAATTGCATGAGGCCCTTTGCTTTGGCTGTGCTTACAGCTGTTTCATTGAAATTACTTTCTTGGCGAATAATTGAGTGAGCAAAACTTTGAATAAGAGGAGGTAGTTTTGTGTAAATGCTTGTGCGTAGTTTTGCATCAAGCATAGGGTAGCCATATTTAGTAAGGACCATGCCTAGGTATTGAGCTTTTTTGGCGACAGCTGTACTTAAATAAGTACCACCAAGATGATGGGCAAATTCAGTGATGAGTATTTCTTCTCCGGGTTCAGTAAGTTGTGCTCCAATAAAGGTCAAAAGCGTTATTTGAAGATCAACTGGTAAGTTCTCGCCGTAATCTTTTAGGCATTGTATAAGAAAACGGTTATTGAATGTTTCTTTTGCTTGCTCAGAAACATGAGGGGTTCTTTCTAGATCAATGGTTTCTGTTGATTCACCCATATTTTTTAAGCGAGAAATAGCAATCTGCCCATAAAATGTGGCTGGAAGAGCTGCTGCTTTTTTGTAATACTCAAGAGCTCGCCCTTTTTCCTTGATTGCTGTGAGGGCTTCAGCGGCCCAAAAGGCCATTCTTGATTTGCTAATAGGCATGCCAACGGTTCCATGTAGGATAATAAATCTATTAGCTGCTGATTCTTTTTTATTAAGTTTTGTAAGCTCAAGCCAACTCACGATCCATTCGGCATTTACAAACGATTCACCTTTTTTTAAGCAATGCTTGGAAATGAGCGAATGAGCTTTTTTCCAATTGCCTTCTTCCATCATGCGTCTAGCCAAAATATTGCGCTCATTCCACCAGTTTTCAGGGGTATCTGATTCAATTTTTCGACTAACAGACTCTAAAATTTTTATGGCTTCGTGGGTTTTATAGGACTTTCGAAAATAGCGAATAACATCAAATAAAGCGTTAGAATTATTTCGATGCTGAGCTAAAATCTTTTTTGCTGCTTGATTTGCTTCAGAAGTAGAATTCTTTTTGGCGATAATAGTTCCACGTTCTTCGGTATGGTCATATTTTTGAATACTGATGCGTAACTGGGCAATTTTTTTTGCCGGTGCATCGACGTATTGCATAAAATCTCGAGCAAGATCGAGTTTTCCTTGAGAAAGCAATGCATCTAGCTTTTTATTGAAATCGGCTTTTTTGAGGAAAGGTTTTGCTATTTGAATAAGTTCCTTTATTTCTTGTTTACTGAATTCAAGTTCAAGCCAATATCTGCGAATAATGTTGATTACATCGTCTTGTTTGCTAAGGGCTAATAATGCTTTTACGTAAGCAATGAGGCCTTTTCCGGTGATGATTGGGTTGAATTCAAAATATTCTATCGTTTTTTCTTGTGAATCTGTGTTGTTGTAAGCGGCTTCTTCAGCGCGTTTTCTGATGTAATCCAAGGGAAATTTTCCGGCGAAGGCGTGAATGAACTTACGGTACTGTTTGAATGTTTCGGTAACGTTCGAATCTTGGTAGTTATGCCATGCTTTAATGGCTTCACGAGGCGACATATTCATATAATCCGGGTCCTGTGCAAATAACATAAAGCAGAAGATATTGGCTAATAGAAGTCTATAGGTTAAGGTATAGCCAGTTAATAAAATGAGTTTAGCCATGTTTAGAGGGTCGATCGTTGCTTTAGTGACTCCATTTAAAAACAATAGCCTGGATGAGGAGGCACTTGTCAATCTGATTCATTGGCAGGGTGCATCGGGAACGAATGCGATTGTTGTTTGTGGGTCGACAGGAGAAGGCGCATTACTTCATGTACAGGAACGCGAACGGCTTATTCAAATTGCTGTTAAAGAATCTGCGATTCCGGTTGTTGTGGGGTGTGGGGCCCCTTCTACATGGGCTGTTGTTGAGCAGGCCAAGCAAGCAAAACAATTAGGAGCGACTGGTTTATTAGTGGTAGCTCCCTATTACTGTAAAACAACGCAAGATGGCATGTATCAGCATTTTAAGGCAGTGCATGACGCGGTGGATTTACCAATACTGTTATATAATAATCCAGGGCGCACGGTGCAGGAAATTTCTGTAGAGACGGTACTGAAGTTGTTTGAGCTTGAGCGTGTGGTAGGCATTAAAGACTCTACCACTGACACTAGTAGAGCGGCCTTGATGCGTGCGTCGGCTAAAAAACAAGTATGCTTATTAAGTGGCGATGATCCATATGCAGCGGGATATTTGGGGCAAGGGGGCGACGGGATTATTTCTATCACGGCAAACATATTGCCTGAGAAGATGGCAGCGTTTGCCTATGCTTGGCTAGATAAGGATCATAAAAAATTTCATGCTTTAAATAATGAGCTAATGCCTATTCATTATGCGATGTTTGCTGAGCCTAATCCAATTCCTGTTAAGGCGGCGATGGAGATGTTGGGCAAATGTTCGAGTGAGGTGCGAATGCCGTTGCTGCGAGCTTCAGCTGAGACGGTGGCGAAGCTGAAGAAGCTTTTGTAAAAACGCGGTAGTAAAATTTATAAAAACGCGGTAATATAGTTTATAAAAACGCGGACTTTATTTTTGTGAAAATGTCGAAAAAAGCAAATTCTTTTTATGCACGGATCCAGAAAGATAGTATTGACTTAGCGCTGCAATCAAGCCGGGTTATTCATTTGTCTGGCCCTCGTCAATGTGGAAAAACAACATTAGCAAGAATGATAGCGTCAGAAGAAAGTGACTATCGTACTTTAGATGATGAGATGTACTTGCAATCAGCGCGAATTGATCCTGGTAGTTTTGTCAAACATGATAAAAAGCACTTAATCATTGATGAAATTCAGCGAGCTCCTCAGCTTTTAATGGCTATCAAAAAAGTTGTCGATATGGATAATAGGCCTGGCCAGTATATTTTAACGGGATCATCTAATATTCAATCATTACCAGGTGTGACGGAGTCCTTAGCGGGGCGCATTTATAAAATTCGTCTTAGAACGTTAACAGAAGGGGAAATATTAGGGTCTGCTTCATCATTTCTAACAAGAGCATTTTCTCAAATGTTTAAGGAAAAAGGTTTTTTAGATCGGGATTCAATATTAGAAATTGGGTTTCGTGGCGGATTTCCCGAAGCTGTGCGTTTGCCCCGCAAGACTCGGTTTATATGGCATAAAGAATATATCCATGCTCTTTTAGAAAGAGATTTAAAGGACATTGTTAAAATTCAGCGTTTTCAAGCTATGCATGATTTAATCAGGATTATGGCAAGTTGGTCATCAAAATTTATGGATTTTTCCGCAATAGGAGCAAGTTTAGGGATATCTCGCCCTACTCTTGAAGCGTACGTGAATGCACTAGAAGCGATGTATATTATTGAGCGAGTTAAGCCTTGGATTCGTACAGATTATGATCGAGTAGGAAAGCATAGTAAGATTTTTATGACTGATTCTGGGTTGATGTCATCATTGCTTGGGTGGGGGATGGATCAGGTGCGGTTTGATTCTGATCGCTGCGGTAAGTTAGTGGAAACGTTGGTTTTTCATAATTTATCTGCGCTTATTGATGCCAGCTTTGGGAAGTATTCGCTGTACCATTACCGAGATCGTGAGAAACGAGAAATTGATTTTCTTGTTGAGCGTGAAGATGGGGCAATTGTTGGAATAGAGGTTAAATCAAGTTCATCGGTTGGTAAAAATGATTTTAAGAATTTAGCATGGTTTAGAAAAAATATGACCAAAGAAAACTCATTTATAGGGATAGTGATGTATACAGGCGAAGAACCTCTTCCATTTGGTGATGATCTCTGGGCTGTGCCAATTAGTGATTTGTGGAAATAAGATATAAAAAAACCCGCCATGAAGGCGGGTTTTAATTGTTTTAAGCAAGCTTAGAACTTGTAACCTAAACCAAGAGTGAAGCGTTGTTGAGTCGCGTTCAACTTGTAAGTTGCGCCAGCTCCAACTACTGGAGTACCAGTCGCTGCGCCTTCGATTTTCATCTTTGGAGCAAGAACGTAGGTGAATTCACCACGAACAAACATATTCTTGTTGATGAACATGTCCATACCTACAGATGGTGCAAATGCGATATTTGTTTTGTTCTTTTTGTCAGTTGCTGCAGCTGCTACATCTTTAACTTGCCATTTTGCTCTTTCAAGTCCAAGACCTAAGAAAATCATTGCTTGTTGAGAAACAGTATACCCTAAGCGAACTTTAGCGCCGAAGTTGTAAGTGCCTTTTAACGTAGCATTATGCGCATTGGTTTTTTCAATAGTAACATTGTTATTGCCAAAATTTACATAAAGTTCACCGCCAACATATGCGCAAGTGCCAACGCCCATGCCATAACCAGCAAATAAACCACCGACAAATGATTTTTTACCAAGGTCAGTATTTAAAGAGTTAGCGCCAGCATCAATTGTTTGCTTGCCAGAAACTGAATTCAACCCAAGTTGAGCACCAGCGTAGAATCCGCTCATAGATGAAGCGCAAGAATCCGCGTATACACCACCAAGCATAGAAGCAGTAGCGATTGCCATTGCAAATTTTTTCATAATATTATCTCCTAAATTTAAAAACAAAATAGTTTACCTATCAGCGTCACTATATAATGGATTAGGTATGTCACTCCATGATTATTAAAAAAATGCAACGCAGATTTATACATGCGTTGCAATATTGCATCATATTATTGCTTAAAGAGCTGGAACCTGCTGTTCAGAAAGGGATGCGGTCTTTGGTGGTATTACCTGGTCGCTAAAGAATGAGTCGCTATCAGGATCACGTAGTACATAGCCGCGTCCCCACACGGTTTCGATGATATTATCATGTCCTAAGGCCTCAGCAAGTTTCCGACGGAGCTTACAAATGAACACATCAATAATTTTAAGCCCTGGTTCGTCCATGCCCCCGTACAAGTGGTTTAGGAACATTTCTTTGGTAAGTGTGGTGCCCTTACGCAGAGCAAGCAGTTCCAGGATTGCATACTCTTTTCCGGTAAGGTTTATCGTTGCTTTATCAACACTTGCGGTGCGGTTTTGTAAATTCACCACCAATTTCCCAGCGCGAATAATTGAATCGCTGTGACCACGGGAGCGGCGAACAATGGCGTGAATTCGTGCCAGAAGTTCATTCTTACTAAATGGCTTGGTTAAGTAATCGTCGGCACCAAAGCCAAAGCCTTTAACTTTATCTTCTGTATCATTTAGACCTGAAAGCACCAGTACAGGGGTTTTGATCTGAGAAGCACGAAGTCTTCGCAGCAGTTCAAAACCATCCATATCTGGTAACATTAAGTCTAGAACAATTAAGTCGTATTCGTATATTTTGCCAATTTCTAATCCGTCTTCACCCAGATCAGTGCAGTCAACGACAAACCCCTCTGACTTTAACATACTTGTAAGTCCTTTTGCTGTTGCTGAATCGTCTTCGATAAGTAAAATGCGCATATAGTACTCACATATATTTCCTAGTTTCTAAATATTATCAAAAATTTTATGTTTTAACGAGTTTTTTATTTATCGTTGTTGTTAATAAAAATTAACAAATTTTTAACACTATTAACCTTCGTTAACAAAATGGGGGGATTGTACTTCAGTTCGTAGTTGAGCACCATTCTTGCTGGCATTGATCAAGCGTTTCGCTTTGTAATGCGCGGCGAATGGCGGTCATTAATGTATTCATAAAATAAACGTTGTGAATAGAAATTAAAGTAAATGCTAATAATTCCTTAGCTTTTAAAAGATGGTGGATGTAGCCACGGCTCGCCCATGCGCACGTTTCGCATCCGCACCCTTCTTCAATCGGGTTGTTGTCTTTAATATATATACTATTTCGTAAATTGAGGTGTTCTCTGTTTTTTTGAGGATTATTTGCGGGTTTTACGAGTGCGCCCCCGTGGCGCGCGAGACGTGTTGGATGGACGCAGTCGAAAGTATCAATGCCCTGGTGTACACCTACAAATATGTCGGAAATTCCGCCAATTCCAAGAAGGTGCACGGGACGTTCTTTTCGCACCATTTCCATGGTAAAGGAAACGACATCGTGCATTTGTGTTTTATTTGCGCCTAGGCAGCCACCTACGGCTGTTCCAAAAAAATCATGCTCGTTAATAAATTCGCAGCTTTCTTGGCGAAGTTGCGGATAAATTCCGCCTTGGATAATGCCATAAAGTTTTTGAGTGCCATTATCTTCTCTGCGCCATTCTTCCAGAGAACGAAGTGCCCAGCGATGGCTCATGCGCATAGATTCTTGTGTGTAATTTTTATCAACGTTATAAGGTGTGCATTCATCCAACACAACAATAAGGTCAGCGCCGAGGTTGCGTTGGACGCGGATAGATTCCTCGGGTGTTAGAAAATGCATTTTCCCATCAATATAAGATTTAAATTTTGCGCCTTGTTCGGTAATGCTTAATAATGTTTTAGGACGATTGGTTGATCTATTACCTTTGATTTCTGCAGCAACCGAACCATGCCCAAGGCTGAAGATTTGAAAGCCACCAGAATCAGTTAGCATGGGGCCATTCCAGCCCGTCATTTTTTGTAATCCGCCAAGAGTTTTTACTGTGTCTCCGCCCGGCTGCAACATGAGGTGGTATGTATTGGATAAGATAATTTGCGTTTCTGCCGTTTTCATTTGAGGGGGCGTTAATGCTTTCATAGCGGCTTTTGTGGCGCAAAATATAAAAGCAGGCGTTTTGATGGTGCCGTGTGGAGTTACAAGCTCACCTAGGCGACCTTCAGGGCTAGATTTTAAAATATCAAATTTAAATGTCATGTGGTTTAAAACGATAACTGATATATAGAAGTGGTGTTGACAAAATAGAGATAAAAATTCGTAATGCTTGAGAAAACCCAATAAAACCAACTAAAACTGTGGAAAAAGGTAGAGGTGAGGGTGCCAATACAATCCACGCAAGAACGCTGAAAATAACTGTATCAAAAAAGCCGGAAACTAAACACGAGACATTTCCTCTGAGCCATAATAATTTTTGGCCGTGACGTTTTTTAAGAGTATCAAAGATGCTGATGTCTATGTGTTGAGAAATTACAAAAGAAATCAAGCTTGCGATAAGAAGTCGTAAAGATGGGGTAAATAGAGCTTCAATTCCTAACTGAACAGCGCTTTTGTGATGACCTGGTTCTGGGTGAGCAATAACAAAAAGCATGCTTAGGATGACGAAGATTTGCATCGAAAAAGTCAGGTAAATTGTCTTTTTTGCAAGAACAGGGCCATAGTGTTCGGTGATAAGATCGCTGCTTGTGAAAAGCGTTGTAAACATAACGGTGCCTAGGGCAATAGGCTCATCAATATAAGAAAAAATGCCAAGCTTGAGCACTTGCATGTTCGCAATAGCTACTGCAAGCACGCTATAGCACACTAGTCCTAAAGAGCCGAAATATCTAAATGCAAGTAAAATGCTGGCAATACAGGTGAAAAAACCAAGAACAATAAGCATTTCCGGCGAAAGGTGCTCAAGGATTGTAATAAAGTATAGGAAAAAATTATCCATGAACGTCGCTGCTTTTCGCTACGATTTGCTCTTCATCTAGCCAGATATGTTCTTCTATAAGCTTTTGAGATTGAATATCACCAAAATCCTGAGAAGGATCATAGGGTAGGGAAAGGGCAGCTTTATAGTGGCAACCTGTGTATTCAATGTGCATAGATTCGCAGAATGCGTGTAGTGCTTGAACGTGTTCTAAGCGATCATCAATAAATAGTATTTTTGCCGGTTTTCCATATTTTGCAATAAAGGCTTTGAAGGTTTCTACCTTGGAATGGGAGCCTGTAAATAGGATGCCTTGATAAAGGGTGGCAGGCATTGCGTTATTAATTAATGTTTCAACAGTTTTGGTTGCATATGGACTGAAAGTGATGCCAAAGGACCGAAGTTCATCAGCGCGCCATTTTTCTACCGAAGGAATGGAAGCAAAAGTTCCGGTGTGCATTTGCGTTAAGGCAATGACAATCACGCCGCGGCTTTTTAATGATTCAATAATTTCAGGCCATTCGGGTTCGACAAGCATAACGTGTCGGCCTAAGCGCCAAATGGCAACAATGGGGTCTGAGTTTGGTTGTTTTTTAAGATCATCAATGATTTTATGATGCGGTGATTGCGCTCTAAACATCATAGCTCTTGGGGTGATGACTGTGTCATCAATATCAATCACTAAAAAATCACCAGCTTGAAGCTGGTCAAGGCACGGTTTGAGATCTTTTACTGAAAGATATGCCATTTCTGTGGAGACGCCATAAATTACGAAGTTAAAAATAAAGGCGTGCAAAACACGCATTAGAAATCGAAACATTAAGTCGCGCTTACTGTTTTGTGCTTAATTTTCTAGCAATAACTTTTTTCAACGGTAGAATTTCAGCTGTTAGCTTACGCTTTGGAGTCGATGTTAAGTACGCATCTAAGCCGCCATGAAATTCAATAGTGCGAATTGCACGAGTTGAAAGACGAAGGCTTACAGTTCTGCCAAGCGCTTCACTTAGGAAAGATACATTTTGCAAGTTAGGTAAAAAACGACGATTTGTCTTATTGTTTGCGTGGCTCACATTATGACCAAACAACACACCTTTTCCTGTTAATGCACAACGACGCGCCATATCATTTTTCCTTGAATAATTTTCGTTAATTTATAGCATATTTTACCGAAGCGTCAAGGGTAAACTTGGCTAAAAAATTAAAAGCCTACCCCTTTTGTAGTGGAATATTCAAAGTGCGTGATTTCATCGGGGTAGAGGTGCGTGCGAATAGCGTGTGCTGCTTGGGCAGCTTCGGCAAAACCCGTTAGAATGAGCTTAAGCTTGTGAGGGTAGGTGGCAATATCGCCAATGGCATAAATGCCTTTGCGGTTTGTGGAAGAAGTGGCTTGATCAACAGCAATGTGATGTTTTTCAAGGTTTAATCCCCATTCAGCGATAGGTCCTAAATTCATGGACAGGCCAAAGAATGGGAGAAGATAATCGGCTTGGAGAGATCGTTTTTGTCCATCAAGGCTTTCCACATCAACGTGGCTTAAAATGCCGTTAGTGCCTTGTAGCCCGCTAAGCTGATAAGGGGTAACAAGTTCGAGCTCGCCTTTTGAAGCTGCAATATTAAGTTTTTCTTCACTATCGGGGGCGGCACGGAATTTTGCTCGACGATGCACAACCTTAACAGATGCGGCAATGTCTTTTAAAATGAGCGCCCAATCAACGGCTGAGTCTCCGCCGCCTGCGATGACGATGTGTTTGTCTTTATAAGTATCCTTATTGCGTACGGCATAGTGAATGCTGTTTTTTTCGTACATGCCTAAATGATCAAGAGGGGGACGATTGGGGCCAAAAGCACCAACGCCAGCGGCAATAATAATGCTTTTGGTTTTAATTTCGGTGCCTGTTGATGTCTGCACAAGCCATTCGGTGCCATCATTATTTAAAGGGGTAAGCTGTGTTACTTGTTGATTTAAGTGGTATGTTGGGAAAAAAGGAGCGGCTTGATTTTCAAGCTGATCGATAAGATCTGCTGCGGTAATGGATGGGTAGGCGGCAATATCGTAGATGGGTTTTTCTGGATACAATGCTGAACATTGCCCCCCCACCTTTTCAAAGGCATCGACAACGTGCGTCTTAAGTTTTACCATTCCGCATTCGAAAATGGCAAATAAGCCAACCGGTCCGGCGCCAACGATGACAACGTCGGTTTCGTACTGCATGGCTTCTGAGCTTAACCTTGACGTGCTTTGTAACGTGGTTTCTTTTTGTTGATAACGTACAAGCGACCCTTACGACGTACTAACTTGCAGTCTTTATCACGATTTTTAAGAGTTTTTAAAGAATTTGCGATTTTCATAAATTTCACCTACATGCTTGGCATTGATATTAAGTGGTTCTTTTGAAATTGTCAAAAAGAAAATTTTGGGTGCCTCCCTGGGCTCGGGGCTCCGACGTAGGTGACTTTCAGAAAGTCTGTTTAGCTATAAATGATAGCAGATGATAAAGGGTTTGAAAGTGCAAGATCAGATTTGAGTGATGCTGATATGGATTCGGTAGTTGTAATGGGCATGAAAAGAGGTTCTTCTTTTTGGAGTGCGGGTGGGTATTTTAAAAGATAGTTTTGAATAAGAAGCTCTGTGACAAGACGTGCTTGATCTTCAATTTTTCGGTAGTAGTCGTCATAGCTTTCTTCTCGTAAGGGTGAATTCTTAACAAGGCTTCCTTGCATAAAATGCAAGTAGCTGATGCGGTGGTAGATGAAATTCCATATTTTTACATTATCTATGATTTCTTCATGCACTTCTTCATTATTTGAACTGATGCCTAAGGCAATAACGATAGGAGGAGTATCTGGATAACGCCGTTGCAGTTGTTCAATGCCTTGCAGGGTCATGTCTTGACTGATTGGTTCAATGAATACAGAAGGTAATGGTGCTTCCATGCCTGCATGATTGGTGAAATTATCTTTTAACGAAATTGCCTTGAATTCCTCGAGAGTGTCTTTTCCTTTTCCACTGAAGGCAAAAAAAGCTTCCGAGAAGATGTCAGAGATTTTTATTGAATGCTCCTTGCACGCTGTTTGCATTTGTAGTCGCAGTTCATCGATAAAGGCTTCTTGCCAGGGCTGATCACCGTCTGTTTGTACACTAAATAACACAGGCCGCCATCTATCTAAGGGCGGGTTTTGATAATCAACATTTAATTGCTGCCATAAATCGATTTTTGAAAAAAGAGAATAGCGATTTAATAAAAAATGATAGTCTAGTCTTGCGGCACAGCTTTGTGCTGGCTTCTCTGCCTTACTTTTGCTTTCTTGCGCGGATAAAGAAAAACGAAAAAGAGGTGCTGCTTCACGTTGGCTTTTTTTCCGGTCACCATCTCCATAACCATGAATGCCAAAAATTATCCAGGTGTCATCTATGTGTTGATGTAGGGAAGATCCGCTCATGGATGCATAGGTTTCTAAGTTGCCTTCAATTTTATTGTTACCAGTAAACTTTACAGTTCCCATTACTTGGTGACGTGTTCTCATCACACGATCAACCGAGGTTTGCTCGGTTACATAGCCAATCAGTTCAATATCCGCATCATCACATTGGTCTGGTGGTACAGTTATTTTATAGGAAAAAACGTGAGGAAAATCATCTTCATTATATAAAATAGCAATATCATATCCCTTGTACAAAAAACGATTATCAAATTGTTGAGGAGTGGCATATCTTTTAAAAATGCGGTTGTTGCCTTGGGAATCAAAAAAGTGGACTTCAAAAGCAGTATCTTCATAGTCTTTTAAAAATTCCTCTTTTTCTGCTTTGGCAGCAGCAGAATCTCCAGGAGAAATTTTAAATTTAACAGAATGAGCGGTGGTGATGACAAGATTTTGATGCACCACAACAGCTGAGCTAAAACTAAACCCTAACGGAATGCCTGGTTTTTTGGATAAATAGTAGCTGATAATTGAGCCTTGCGGCTCATTAGGTGGTGATGAAAAAAGAGTAGAGATCTTTGTGAGTAAGCTATCGTCGAGTTTAAAATATTCTTGTTCATAAGAATGGCTTGCAAACAAAGCTTTACAAACTAACATTAAACTTAAAATGTAAAAAATTCTGACTAAAGTTATCACTTTGAGTCCTTTTCTTCTTCAGGAAAGACAAACTGACCAAAAAGAATGTGGCCATGCTCATCTTTTTTGAGATTTGTGAAGCGCCCTTTTTCGTAAAAGTTTTTTAAATATTCTTGTTCAGCGGTTCTTCTTTTTAAGGCTTCTTCTTGTCTCTGTTGTTTTCTGATTTGAACTTGATGATGTGAGTAAAGCTTAACTAAACGATTGCTATTTTGCCGAGAAGATATACTTTCTTTAACTTTTCTTATGAATTCATCGTTTTCTAGCGCAAAGAACTCTTCTTGGTTTGCAACCCCTAAGATACGGAAGAGTTCATCCATTGGGGTGTCGTCTTCTCTTGGTGGGCCTGCTAAAGAAGTTGCTGGAAAGGCTATTTCTTGGGCAGAGGGATTACCTGCTAAAGAGCTTGATAAGGATATTTCCTCAGGTGGTAGATCTAAACCTTTACTGATTTGTTTCTGTTCTTCACTAGCAGCAACTTGGTGGCAGGTGGTTAGAAAGGCGATCATGGCCATGAGGTAGGGTTTTTTGGTGCAAAAGAGCTGTCGGATGGCTGTTATGGAAGGCGCATTGGGGTTGATGTGCTGTTCTGAGGTTAGCAAAACCTTTTGTAGGATATGTGTCATATGGGTGTAGGCCTTTGCAAAAAGAAGGTTATCTACTCCAGTGTAGGTAACTTCCCTTTTCTTCTCAATTGAAGCCGGTCCTATTATTTGTGGTAGCCCAGCTTCGCTTTGAACACCTAGCATTTCATCAAGTTGAACCCGTGTGCTGTTTGTGAATGTGGTTATAGCTTCGTTTATTCGTGGGTCTGATGGTTGCATGTGCACTAATTGCTTGCTGAGATAGGTGTCATCAAGCAGTAAGAAAATACCTAAATCTTTTTCCTCTACGTATTTACGAATACCTAGAGAAGGATGTTAAGAAACACTTGTGAAAAGGATTTGATCTTGAACAGCAACACCTACAGTTTTTGAAGAAGAAACAGTGGGGATACTATAAACAGTACCATGTTTAAGATGGAGCGTTGTATTACCTTCAGAGAAGAGACACCGTGGTAAATCTAATAAATCAGGACTATCCGATGATGTGTTACGAAATAGAGGAGTAGCGATGCCTAAATACGTGGCATTTCTAGGCAAGATAAGAAAATACGTTAGTGCGTTAAAGGAGATACTTGAGAGTAGCGTTGTATGAAAGATAGGAGGTTTGTCAGATGCACTTTCTTCTTGTTCTTTGTGGTCATTGGTAGTGTGTTGTATTTCTAGAGTGCTGGTTTCTTCTGATAAACACTCATAAACAAAATAAGAAACTACTGATCGAGGAGATGGAGGCGGAGCGCTTCTTTTTTTAACATCTTCAGCATCCATGGCTTCAACAAGAGGGAAGAATAGCCAGCTTACCAAGAGAAAACGTAATAAAGATCTGCAAATATAAATCATGATTGCACAAACAATTATGAATCTGCATCATGATAATACAAATATTTCAAAATTCAATTATAAAATTATTTTATTTGAAATTGTCAAAAAGAAAATTCCCTCTAACAAATTTGCTAGAGGGAAGTGATAGGTTAGGAAGTTTTTAGAATTTGTAAGATGCGCCAAACTGTAAGCGTTGTCCTAGGCCTTTGTATTTTAACGTTGATTGACGTTGCAGCACAAAATATTCCAAACCAAGCTCTAGGTTATCTTCTGGTCTGTATATTGTGTTGATAAGGAATTTGTTGAATTTCTTATCAAGGCCTGGTTCAAACCATTGCTTAATTGGGCGATTAATATCATTAGACTTGGCTTGCGTGTTTAGCCTGATTTGTGCAACACCGATGCTTGTCTGCCATTGTGGAGTCCAAACATGTGAGTATCCAGCCCAGAACATGTTCATGCCAATGGCTCTGTATCGTTGTCCTTCGGTGGACGCTGCTGGATCAAAGAGAGCTGATCTACCATTCATCTCAAGGATATACCAACCAATACCTTTACCTGTGCTGACCCCACCGGTGAAGAAACTGCCACCCGTTGTCATAATTTTTGCCGCGACGTTGGCGCCCCATGCATCGGCTTTGTATGTTCTTCCATCAACTGTTGTTGCTGCTGTGTTGCCTCCAACTACAGCATTATTTTTAATGCGTAGATCACGATTTACAACGCTGATACCAACTGCGCTGCCGCTATCAAAGTTATATTTCACGCGCATGATTAAATCTGGACGTGTTTGCTTTGAAAGATTTCCTGTAGAATCCTGTGTGTTATATGTATATTGAGCAGTGGTAGCATTAGTTGGAGTTTTTGCATAGGATACATAATCACCGCGACTATTTTCTGCAGCTGCTGTTATAGAGAAATTACCTAATTTATGTGTGTATCTAATTAAAGCGTGTCGACCGTAGCCACCGGAAATTCCATTTAAATCCACCGATGGTAGAATGGCTTCATCGAGATGGAAGGTCGTGTTTGTGTGTCCAGCTTCTAGACCGCCATAGCTGAGTACGGCGTGGCGTAACCGGAAGGTATACGTAGTGGAAGAGTTAGTTGTGTTTCCGGTTGTTCCGCCGGGAACAACGTCTCCCCAATGCGTAGAACCGAAGAAGTCACCTTCTATAAAGCCTTTAACGTCGGTGCCAGATGTATTTTTTACAACAGTATCCAAACGTATTTTTGTTTGTTTAGCGTGCACCATGAAATGTTCTTTCCAAGAATTCTTTATAGAAGGGGTGCTTGGATTGCGCATCTGTAATGCATAAGGAAGTCGACCTACGCTTGTTTGTTCACTGGTGTTAGCTTTTGTATCCCGAATCATGTCAAGTTTGACCATTCCGCCAACTTTTACGGCAGCTTTTGTTCCAGGAACGCGCATATAGCCTTTATCAAAAACTAGTCCATCATCAGCTTGCTCTTGCACAACTGGCATGCCAGGCGTTGCTTTGCGAGCTTTTGCATGTTTGCTTTCCGTTTTGATCTCTTTAACTTCAGAGCCTTGTTCTTTTACTTGCTTGGCAAGAACTTCTAGTTGTTTTTGCAATGCTTCAATTTGCTTTTGAAGGGCAGCTACTTGATTTGCAGAAGTACTTTCAGCTGCAGCTAAAGGAGCTAAAGATATACCTGCCATTAGCAGGAGAATTGTTGACTTGCTCATATTTTTCCTAATGATAACTACTATAATAATTCTTCAAGTGAATGATAAAAATGTAAATGTATTTAGTTAAATTTTTAAATAATGAATAAATTTGTGGCGAATTTTCCTAATTGATCTTTTATTTAAAGTTTGTCAAAATTTGCCAACTTAGATTTTTGAAATTTAAGAAATTCCATATTTTACATCGCTTGTACTTTTAGATTATCCTTTTTAGATCAGGGGTTATCTATCGTTTTATGAAAAAAACGCGCAAGCATTTGCCAGATGAAGGCACAAATCGTCGAGATTTTTTAAAGTTGACCGCGACCTCATTTGGGGCTGTGGGGGTGTGTGCAGCAGCTTGGCCTTTTATAAGCAGTATGAATCCAGCAGCAGATGTGATGGCGGTGGCGAGTATTGAAGTTGATGTTTCTAAATTAGAGCCAGGACAAAGTATCACTACTCTTTGGCGGGGAAAACCCGTATTTATCAAAAGACGAACTGCTGAAGAAATTAAGGAAGCCCAAGCTGTTGAGTTGCTGTCGTTGCCGGATCCTCAAACAGATCAAGAGCGATTTGGGAAAAATCCCGAATGGCTGGTGGTAATTGGTATTTGTACGCATTTGGGATGTGTGCCGACTGAGCGTAAAAATGTGACTGCTTCAGAAGAAGGGTGGCTGTGTGCGTGCCATGGATCACGTTATGATGTGTCAGGTCGTATTATCTCAGGACCAGCTCCTAGGAATTTGGATATTCCTCCTTATGAGTTGTTAAACAATAATACCATTATTAAAATTGGGTGAGCGCATGAAAATATTGGAATGGATCGATTATCGCTTGCCAATTGTAACGCTGTTTCGCAAAGAACTGAAAGAATATCCCACGCCTAAGAACTTAAATTATTTGTGGAATTTCGGATCGCTCGCGGGTATTTCACTTGTAATCATGATGCTAAGTGGAATTTTTTTGGCAATGCATTATGTGCCGCATGTGGATTATGCGTTTGATAGCGTGGAGCGCATTATGCGTGAAGTTAATTTTGGGTGGTTGATTCGCTATATTCATATGAATGGGGCTTCAATGTTTTTTATTGTCGTTTATCTGCATATGTTGCGTGGACTTTATTATGGATCGTATAAAAAACCCCGAGAATTGCTGTGGATTTTGGGAGTAGTGATTCTGCTTCTTATGATGGCAACGGCGTTTATGGGGTATGTGTTGCCGTGGGGACAGATGAGCTTTTGGGGTGCCACTGTTATTACAAATTTATTTTCAGCGTTTCCAGGAGGGGAAAGTGTTGTGCAATGGTTATGGGGCGGATTTTCGGTGGGGAATCCAACACTTAATCGGTTTTTTGCGCTGCACTATTTATTGCCCTTTATGATTGTGGGTGTGGTGATGTTGCACATGACAAGCCTGCATCGATTTGGGTCGAATAATCCGACGGGAGTCGAAGCTAAGGCAAACGATAAGATTCCTTTTCACCCCTATTACACGATTAAAGATTTATTTGGTCTCGGGGTGTATTTGTGCATATACGCATTTATAGTGTTCTTTATGCCAAATTTTTTTGGAGAGCCAGATAATTACATACAGGCAAATCTTTTGGTAACCCCACCGCACATTGTGCCGGAGTGGTATTTTTTGCCTTTTTATGCAATTTTGCGATCGATCCCCAGTAAACTTGGGGGTGTGTTGGCGATGTTTGGGGCAGTATTTACGCTAATGATTTTACCGTGGCTTGATCGCCATCCGGTGCGTAGTGGGCGGTATCGACCGATTTTTTCAAAACTGTTTTGGGTGATGGTTTTAAATATGGGGGTGCTTGGCTGGATTGGTGCTAAGCCACCTGAAGGAATGTATCTATGGATTGGAAGGGCAGCAACAGCGTATTATTTTGTGCATTTTTGGGTTTTTTATCCATTACTAGATAAGTTTGAAAAGGCGAAAGAAGTGCCATGAGAAATGTATGTCTGCTCTTTGTATTAGTATTGAATCTTCATGCTGAGCCTGTTGCTATTCCACCTAAGCAAAATTGGAGTTTTGCATCACCCATTGGGACGTTTGACAGGGCTGCTTTGCAGCGCGGATTTCAGGTGTATAAGCAAGTTTGTTCTGCGTGTCATAGCATTAAGTATATTTCTTTCAGGCACTTAAAAGCGCTGGGATTAAGTGATGCTGAAATTAAAGTATTGGCATCTCAGTATCAAATAAAAGATGGACCGAATGATGATGGGGAAATGTTTGAAAGACCTGGTAGGCCATCTGATTATTTTCCGCTTGCCCATGCCAATGAAAAGCAAGCACGAGCGGCGAATAATGGTGCGTTTCCGCCAGATTTATCACTAATTGTGAAGGCGCGTCCTGGTGGTGCGGATTATGTGTATGCGCTTTTGACAGGATTTACGGAGAATCCTGATTTTAAGGTGGGGACTTGGCAATACTATAATGCGTATTTTCCAGGACATGCGATTTCAATGGCGTCGCCTTTAAGTGAAGGGTTGGTGGCGTATGGAGATGGAACCAAAGCGACTGTAGAGCAGATGGCGCATGATGTGACGACCTTTTTAGTGTGGGCGAGTGAGCCTGAGGCGGAAGAGCGAAAGCGACTTGGGTTGAAGGTGCTGATGTATTTGCTGGTGATGACCGGATTATTCTGGGCAAGGATGCGGCGCATTTGGAAAAATGTAAGGTGATGGTATCATAATACCATGCTCATTGTTTTTAGTATTTCTGCAGTCTTTACGTTTTTCTGTTGCGCCATAGTTTAAAATTCGCTATAAAATTTCAAAGATTCAATAAGGAAAAAATCATGAAAACGACTCAATCGATTCGTCCTCAAGATGTAAAAAAGAGCTGGCTTTTAGTCGATGCTACGGATTTAGTAGTAGGCCGTCTAGCAGTTGTGATAGCTAATCATTTGCGAGGAAAGCATAAACCATCCTATACACCACATGTAGATTGCGGTGATAATATCGTGGTGATTAATGCTGAAAAAGTAAAATTCACGGGCAGCAAATTAAAGGACAAGATATTCTACTGGCACACAGGCTATGCAGGCGGTATTAAAGAACGCTCAATGGGACAAATTTTGTCTGGTCGTCATCCAGAACGCGTGCTTATTAAAGCTGTCGAGCGTATGGTTCCTCGTGGTCCTTTGGGACGCCAAATTATGCGTAATTTGAAAGTGTATGCTGGTGCTACACACTCTCATGATGCTCAGCAACCTATCGTTCTCGATGTTGCAGCAATGAATTCCAAGAATAAAAGGAGCAAATAATGGCCACTAATAAAGTTGGTCTAGAAGACCTAAAATCAGCAGTATCAACCAGTGATGCAATGGCAGCTGGGGTAAGTTTTTCTGCTGAGCCTATAAAGTATGAGAAAAAGGTTGATGCTCAGGGCCGTGCGTATGCAACTGGTAAGCGTAAGAACGCTGTTGCACGCGTTTGGATTAAACCAGGCCATGGAAAATTGATGGTTAATGGACGTGAAGGCGTAAAGTATTTTGCACGTCCTGTTTTGCAAATGCTTATTGGGCAGCCATTCCAAAGTGCAAATCGTCATGGTCAATATGATGTGTGGTGTACGGTTGCTGGTGGCGGACTTTCAGGCCAGGCCGGTGCGGTACGTCATGGTATCAGCAAGGCACTTGTGAATTTTGAGCCTGAATTACGCAGTGTGTTAAAGCAAGGTGGCTTCTTAACACGTGACAGTCGTGTGGTTGAACGTAAGAAGTACGGTCAAGCGAAAGCACGTAGAAGATTCCAATTCAGTAAGCGTTAATTTCTTACGGATACGGTTACAAAGAAAAAGCTCAGAGAAATCTGAGCTTTTTTAATGTATTCTTGAATCTGTCAGTATTTCTTTTACGATCTCACCATCATTAATGTAATCGTACACCTCATCAATGGTTTGCAGATGCTCCGCATGAGGGCGGCAGAACATAGCAAAGGTTTTTTCACTTTTTCGCCCTTGCATGAATTCTCTGTTGGCGGCATATAGTTCTTTTAGCGGTTCAGGTTTTTTTTGAAGATGGTAAGTGGCAGCTAGTTGTACCAAGGCTTCTTCGCGTTCATCATGATCATCTTTACCCAGGATGGCCAGATAATCCTTTAAGCTTGTAATAAGGTGCTGGTAATCCTCTTGCTCATTATAAATTTCAATGATTTCTTTTAAGTTTTCTTTGCTGGGGTGATGACGCAGCCAATGAATGGCGGTATGAGGATCATTTTTTAAGTGATACGCTTTTGCAAGAATAGTGTAGGCTTGGTGTTTGTATTTTTCTTCAAATTTAGAGTGCGTGTTTATTAAAATATGAACGGCTTCTTCTGGCTTTGAGCGCTGTATATAGAGCTGAGCAATTTTTAGTTGATATTCTGCTCGTTTGTTGATATTCGTGGTTTTTGTGGCGATTTCTGAGAGTAATTGTATAGCTTTGTCTAGTAAATCCAGTTTTTCATAGAGAGATGCTACGTGCACAGCGATTGTTTCGTAGATGGAATAATGTACGATGATTTGCTTGTATTGGGTGAAAAGACCGATGACTTTTGTTGGTGATACGTCTGATGCATTGGTTATAAAAAATTTCTCGAGATAACTGTTTAAAAGCTGATGGAATCCAAGTGCTACATCAAACTTTTTGAAGCGCGTTAATAAATCTTGTAAGAGTTCAATAATGGCTGGATAGTTTTGTTTCTTTTCTAATTGTTCGATAAGCTTTAGGCAAATTTTGACTTCTATATCGTGTCCTCGCGCTTGAGTGCGCAGAATATCAAGTTCGGTAATAATTGAATCGACGGAATCACTGCCATGATCGTGAAAAAATGTTTCTAAACGTGCTTCGGTCACGTATTCAAAAGGCATTGGGTAAGGGGTTTCATTTTTTGCGATGGGCAGCAATAATTTGTAACCCTGTTCTCGGTCTTCAAGAGTAAATGTATACATAGCTTTGTAAAATGCCATGAGAGCTTGCGTACTTTCCGTTTGTGGGGCGATATCTTGCAAGATACGTTGTAAAAGTTTTATTTGGCGTGATTCAAATAGATACGGAATAAGTTTGATGAGAATATACTCCCTTAAATTGACAGGGTAGTTTTTAAGAATGGTTAAGTTATTTTCATCAAATAAAGCAGGTTTATCAAGTTGAGATTTAGATATGTTACGCCAGAGATTAATCTCTGGCGTGTTTGGTAGAGGGGAAAGTGTTTCTAGGCTTTGTATGTATTTTTGGGATACGCATTGAGCCATTCCTAAAACAAGTTGATACGATAGAGATTTAGTAAAAGCAGGGCGTTCACGTCCTAAAAGGAGAATAGTCTGCATTGCTTCATCTCCCTCCGCAAGGGCTAATTCAACCCATGCTTGTCGTAGCAAATGCAAATGGCGCTGTTTTTTATCGTAAATAGCTTTTTCTGCTAAGGAATTTCGGAATGCATTGGTGAGAGTGCCAGGCCTCATAAAAGTTATGTTTGGCGATGTGTCAACGCTTTTAAGTTCTTCTTGTGAATGTAGTAGAGGGTCTTTAATGGGGTAATAGGCGGCATCTTGGCCTTGCTTTTCGACAGATAGTTGATCACTTTTTAAATATAAGCAGGCTCCCTGAACTGATTCATAAACATCTGCATATCCATATTGAGCAGTATCAAGACCTGTATCAGGATGATCCGTTAGAAGAATGCTTAAATCTTCCTTAGTTGGCATAGTGAGTGTGATAAAAGAAGCATTGCCTACATTGATAATTCGAAATTGGCCGGCATTTTGGTGATCGAATGAAATTTGATTAGGATTCGGATTATCTTTTAAAAGGTATTCCGAAACCATGTGAATAGCCCACCCTTTTTCAGTTTTGGTAACCATGGGCATCATTTCAGCAGGGACTTCAAAGGAGAGAATGGTGCAGGGCCTGGATGCTTGAATGTCTGTGGCTTGTTTAAGAGAGATAAATCCTGCAGGCAATTCTTCTGTGGAAGGAATGTTTATTTTTATGTCGGGTTTTTTAGTATCCCAAACGATATACCATCTATCTCTTAAAGAAAAAATGGCTAATTGAGTATTTTCGGTAGAGTTTAATTGTAGATATCCCGAGTTATTTATAGTAGCGCAGCTAATAGAGATTTGAGAGATGGAATCAGTCGCTAAAAGTGACTGAGCATAGCAAATGCTAAAAAGTATAAAAAAAAGCTTGGCAACTGAAGAATGAATCATTAATGTGTATATTGCGCGTGAGCGTAAATGTTAAATCGCATATTAAAAGTATAAGTGCGATTGTAAATTTTTCCAAACGATATCAGTGGTTGTATAAGTAATAATGAAAATGCATCATATGCGTAAGCCCAAAATGAGAGGGCGTTCTTCAAGACCTTTATCAGGTCACCAAGATCATAAACAGTACTCAGAAACAAATGACGTTGGTCGAATTGATTCGAGATGTCGTCATAACGTGCAGTACCTTAAGCAGTTTGTTGATAAATTTAATAATTTTGCTCGTGAATCTATAGCCTCCGGTGATAGAATAGCAGCAGAAAGCTTTTACCAGCATGCGGATCACTATCAACGCATTTTAAATGAGCGCCTACAAGATCGGCTTGCGGTTGAAAAAGCACAACGCGAGGTTGAGGGAGTTCAAGATGAATCCAGAAATGTTTACCCAATCGATGCAGCAAACGTTGCAAACAGCTCAAACGTTAGCGGCGACGAAGAAAAACCAGCAGCTAAGCCCGTGGCACGTTCTGGCTGCGCTGCTAGAGTCGTCGAATGATTTAGGGGCAAGACTCCTTGAAAAATTAGGGGTTAATCTTATCGTTTTAAAAAATGCATGCGCTCAGGAAATTGAGCGTCTTCCAAAAGTTGAAGGTGCCGCTGAGCAGATGTATTTATCGCGTGAGTTGATTCAAGTGTTAGAAACAGCTCAAAACAATTCGAAAAAAATTCAAGATACATATACCGGCGTTGATATGGTGATGCTGGCGCTAAGTGCGACCTCACCTTTCAGAGAATTTTTTGAAAAGCATGGTATTTCTTCATCAAAACTTAATTCAGTTATTAATGAAATGCGAAAGGGCCAACGTATGGATACGCAAACAGCTGATGAAAACTTAGAAGCACTTGAAAAGTATGCGAGGGATCTAACAGATGTAGCGAAAAAAGGAAAGCTAGACCCGGTGATTGGGCGTGATGAAGAGATTCGCCGCACGATTCAGGTTTTAACGCGTCGTACAAAAAATAATCCGGTTTTAATTGGTGAGCCTGGTGTTGGTAAAACAGCGATTGCGGAAGGTCTTGCCTTGCGGATTGTAAATGGTGATGTGCCCGAATCCATGAAAAATACGCGTTTAATGGCTCTAGATTTAGGGGCATTACTTGCTGGGGCAAAGTTTCGTGGAGAATTTGAAGAACGGTTAAAGGCCGTTTTAAATGAAATCACGAAAGCTGAAGGCGATGTAATTTTATTTATTGATGAATTGCATACGCTGGTAGGAGCTGGAAAAACGGACGGAGCCATGGATGCTTCGAATATGTTAAAACCTGCGCTGGCTAGGGGTGAACTGCATTGTATTGGGGCGACAACGCTTGATGAGTATCGTTTGCATATCGAAAAAGATCCAGCACTTGCAAGGCGTTTTCAGCCGGTGATGGTTGAAGAACCAAGCGTTGAGGATAGCATTTCGATTTTGCGTGGGCTTAAAGAGAAATACGAATTACACCATGGTATTCGCATTAGTGATGGTGCGATTGTAGCGTCGTGTACCTATTCTAATCGCTATATTAGTGATCGTTTCTTGCCAGATAAAGCGATTGATTTAATGGATGAGGCGGCTAGCCGATTGCGCATGATTGTGGATTCTAAGCCAGAAGATATTGATGAGTTGGATAGGCGCATTATTCAGTTGAAGATTGAGCGAGAGGCCTTAAAAAAGGAGACAGATGAGGCATCAAAAGATCGTCTTGAAAAGTTAGAAAAAGAGCTTGCCGATTTGGAAGAAAAATCTCGAGTTCTCTCGGATGCATGGCAAAAGGATAAGAAATCTATTGCTGAAATAAGACATTTAAAAGCAGAGATTGATAGATTGAAATCGGATGCAGAAGTTGCCCAGCGTCGTGGTGATTTAGGTAAGGCCAGTGAAATCATGTATGGTAAGTTGCCAACTCTGGAAGCAAAGCTTGAAGAAAGTTCTCAAAAGAGTGATAAAAGTGCCGGTGTGCAAGAGCAAATTACGGCTGAAGATATTGCTCTTGTTGTATCGCGTTGGACAGGTATTCCGGTTGAAAAAATGCTGGAAAGCGAGAAATCTAAGCTTTTGAAAATCGAAGAGCATATTCACGCGCGCGTTATTGGGCAAGAGGAAGCGATTACCGCTATTGCAAATGCAATACGACGCTCTCGAGCGGGACTTCAAGATCCAAATCGTCCGATGGGATCATTCTTATTTTTAGGGCCAACGGGCGTTGGAAAAACGGAAGTTTGCAAAGCATTGGCTGAATTTTTATTTGACGATGAAGCAAGCATGGTGCGTATTGATATGTCGGAATACATGGAAAAGCACAGTGTTGCAAGGCTGATAGGCGCACCTCCTGGGTATGTTGGGTATGAGCAAGGTGGTGAGTTGACGGAAAGTATTCGCAGGCGTCCGTACGCGGTGATTTTATTCGATGAAGTGGAAAAGGCGCATCGCGATGTTTTCAATTTACTGCTGCAAGTACTAGATGATGGGCGCTTGACGGATTCGCAAGGACATACGGTTGATTTTAAAAATACAATTATCATTTTAACGTCAAATCTTGGATCAGAGGCGCTTGCCCATCAGCCAGAAGATGAAACAGTAATTATTCCAAAAGTGCGTGATCAAGTGATGCATACAGTCCGTGAAGAGTTTCGTCCTGAATTTTTGAATCGCTTAGATGAGATGCTAATTTTTAATCGGTTGCAAAAAGCTGACATGGTGAAGATTGTTGAAATTCAACTGAAGCAGCTCGCAAAAAGATTAGAAGATAAAAAGCTTACTCTAACTTGGGATGAGAAGGCCGCAGCAATGTTGGCAGATTTGGGGTATGATCCTGTGTATGGTGCGCGTCCTTTAAAACGCGTTATACAACGATTGGTGCAAGATCCTTTAGCCCTAAAGATTTTAGAAGGAACAGTGAAGGCGGGCGAACAGTTGATTTTAACACAAAAGAATGATGCACTAGAGATAAAATCAACATTGGCACAAAAGGTTGCTTAATGAGAAATTATTTGATGTTTTTAGGACTAATTGGCGTGTTTTTATTGGGCATAGCTTTGCATAGCCTTGGCACTATTTTGGTTCCATTTATTGCCGGACTTATAGGCGCTTATATATTAAATCGCCCTGTTACTGCGCTTGAGAATTTAAAAGTTCCAAGAGGATTTGGATCATTATTGATGATTTTAACAGTGCTTTTGGTGCTGGGCTTATTGATGATGGTAGCGGTGCCATTTTTGCAAAAAGAATTCATTCTTTTGTCAAGGAACATGCCTGCTCTCGTACAACATTTTTATAGTCTGATTAATCCATTGCTAGACTTTGTGACCGAGCGTTTACCGCCAGAAGACATTGTAAAAATTAAAGCACAGATTAGTGATCAATTTGGCAGCATTATGACGTGGATGGTGCAATTTATCCTTAATATTTTAAGCAATGGTCTGGCCCTAGCAAACGTTGTGTCGTTGGTTATATTAACCCCTGTGGTGATGTTTTATATTCTTAAAGATTGGCCGAAATTTGTTGGAATTGTGCAATCGTTATTACCTAAAAAAAATGCGGCGAAAATGGTGCATTATGGGCAGGTGATTGATCAGAATTTGGCAAGCTATGCAAAAGGACAGATGCTAGTTTGTCTGATTTTGGCGGTTTTATATTCTATTGGATTAACGGTTGTAGGGCTTAAGAACGCAGTATTTGTAGGGATTTTTACAGGTTGTATTTCCTTTATTCCGTATGTGGGGGCGTTAATTGGATTTTTGGTGAGCACGCTTATTCACTTGAGTGGGCATGATACATGGAATCCACTAATTTCCATTGGATTGGTGTTTCTAATTGTGCAGGCGATTGAGGGTAATTTTTTAACTCCTCGATTTGTTGGCGGACGCATAGGCGTGCCACCGGTTTGGATTTTGTTTAGTTTGCTTGCATGTGCAACCTGGTTTGGATTTTTTGGTATTGTGCTAGCGCTGCCCACAGCGGCGATTATTAGCACGGTTGTGCGCGCGCTGTGGAAAGAGATTAAGTAGATGGAAAAGCACTACATACTTTACTTAATCGGTACACCAGGAACAGGTAAATATACAATTAGTCAAGAATTAGCAAAATCAGGTTATGTGGTTTGTGATAATCAATTAATCAATAATGTTATTTTCACGTTAGGCCAATATGATGGCTTTGTTCCCATTCCTGATTCAGCTTGGGCGGCCATTCGAAAAATAAGAGATATCGCGATCAATTTTATTGAAGATCAGATTGATAAAAATTATGTGCTTACAAATGTACTTTCTGAATCAATTGGTGACCGTAAGATTTATGAGCAAGTCGAAAAAATGGCAGCAAATCGAGGAGCTGTGTTTGTGCCAGTGAAGTTACTTATTTCAAAGGAAGAAAATTTAAAAAGGGTAGTTCAACTGTCTCGAAAAGAAAGATGGAAAACAATAAATCCCAAAGATATTGAATTAGAATTACCACTTATTACTATTTCGCATTCGAATTATTTAGAAATGGATGTGACTAATATGTCGGTGCATAAAGCTGCAAAGAAAATTTTAGAACATGTGGCTTCTCTATAGGTTTAGTTTCACTTTCAAAAAAAGATACAAATTACATAGATTTTTTCTTAAATTAATTTAAAATATTCTTTTTGATGTTTTTAAGAGAAAAATTTTTGAGCGTGGCTATAAGATTAAAGTGCAGTGTGTTGCTTGTATTAACGCAGATGGCAATAGTTAACCCAAGTGATATTGAGAAAGAGGCAGATAGCGGAAAAATAAAATTAAATGCTGATTTTGATTTATCAAGAGAAGATTGCGGGACTGATACATCATCTTTTAGTGTTACTACTTTTATAGAAAATTTTTCTCCTGATATGTCATTGCCAAATTTTGAAACGACTCCTCAACAAGTAAGTAAGAGAGCGAAATTATCATTAGAAGTATCCAAAGAATTATTAGGATCGATACTGTTGAGTCCTATACCATTTAGTCCTGTGCCATTTAATTCTCCAGAAGACAGAGATATTAGAAGGTTATCAATTTCCACAGAGAAAATAGCGTTAAAAGACGCTCGCAACAATCCTTTGAGAAGAAAAAGAAAATCAGAAACTTCCGGTTTTAGGTTTATTGATAAAGCTTTTAACGCTGAAGAATAAATGTTTTAACTATTATAATGTTTTTAGCCATTTTTTTGCTGCTTGGCTGATGGTTACATCAGTTAATGCCATTTTTATAAGGTCAGTTTTGCGATCAACGTCTTCGCCGTACATATCGTCCAAGGCTTGGTTCCAGTTGTTTAATACGTCTGCGTCAGTAGCTTTTCCGACTTGAGCGAGGATGTTATAAAGGCGTTGTCGCCAATAGGCGTCCATGGCCTTTTCGAGCCAAACCATAATTTCTGGTGTTAAACCACCGCTTTCCTCTAGCCCTTTTCCTTCACCAAAACCTTTTTCAAATTTTTTGGTGCGTAGGTGTGCATATTTTTTGCCGTATAGTTTATTAATTTGGTGCATGTAGTTTTTGGCAATATTGATGCTGATGTCAGATTTTGGATCGCACGTGATGTTTGCGTGCATTTGTTCAACTAGATCTTCCAAATTTTTTTTGATTTTCGCTTTTTGTTCAGGATGAGCATGGAGCTCTGATTGAAAAATGGCGTATTGTTTTAGCTCGTTGGGAGTGAAGATTTCTTTTACCCAAGATTGTTCAAGTTGTTGTGTCATCTGATATACCTCTATCGATTTGATAATTGTTTTCCATGGTACAGATTTATCAGTGCGGCATTCGGCGATGATGTTTTGTAGTGTGTTGCTGGCTTCAATAAGGGTGGCTGCTTTTTTTTGCAAAAGTTGGGATTGCACTAAAAAGTGATCTAATACATCTGCATTATTTGTAAGCAGTGACTTAATTTGAAACAAATCAAACCCAAAAAACTTTAGAGCCAGAATTTGCTGTAGCTTTAATAAATCTGCTTCGGAGTACAGGCGATACCCATTGTCTAGGCGCAGACTTGGCTTTAACAACGCAATTTTATCGTAATAGTGCAGAGTTTGCACCGATACGTGCGTGAGTTTGCTTAGTTCTTTTACATACCAGCGGGTCATAACTTTTCCTCCTTAATATTGAAGATAGGGGATATAGCCACTATAGGCTCAAGAGGTTTTTAAAAAAATATTTTGAAAAACTTTTTATACGTAATTATATAAATAATATAATTTGTAGAATGTTAGCCTAAATTTATGAAATATGATTTTTGTAAAAAAGTATTAATTTCAAGTGTTTTTATACTGAATTTATTTATAAGAGCAAATCTGCATTCAGCTGACACCCATGAAAATGGAGATGGGCGTCCTGCTTATATGAAACTTAAAGAAATACAAATTGGGGAACTGACTTATTATTCAAATCCTATTGAAGGGGGGGCTTATGCTAGTTCTGGGCCTTTTACATATCCTTATACTAGAATCAAAATACCGGTTATAAAATCAACCTCAAGTGCGTATAGTCTTGATTTAGCTAAACAACAAGAAGACTTAGGAAAATTTTACAATGGTAATTATGAAGCTTGCGAGCAGAAAGACTTATCTCTCCGTATAATTTCTAAGCCACAATCATATAATCCGCCAGTAGTATTGTTTTTGCATGGTTCTGAGGGAGGAGGTTTTTCTATTTCTTTTATCCAAGAGATTTTAAATCAAGGGATGGCTTATGTTTCATTTGACCGCTTTGGCGAAACTGTGATTGAACGTACTTCAGATATTAATTATACAGCCATGAATAATGATTCATGGAATGCGCAAACAGAATTACCATTAAATGCTGAAGTGATGATGGTCTATGGTGTTTGTAAGTGGCTAGTGGAGCATGGAACTGAAGATATTCATATTGTTGGGCATTCTCGGGGTGGAACGCTTACGTTGGAAAGTGCAAAAGAACGTAATGCTAAATATTTTAGAAACATTTCTGTAGAGAATAAAGTTGGTGGAGTAAAAAGCTATACACCTATCTCAGCGATGCCGTTGATGATGGGGGAGCCTATTACAGAAAGTGAATCTGTTAGTATCGTTCATGGGATATATGACACTGTATGTCCTTATGATTTTATGAAGTATTACTATAATGAACATCTACAACAACACAAAAATATAAAGATGGTGACAGAAGAGTGTGGTCATATATGGGATCAGCCTATATTAGCAGGATGGGGAGATGCTTTTTTAGGGCTGGGATATGATATATGGGAAAACCCCTATAGCGCTTTAATAGTTGTGCAAAATTTTTTGAAAGATGTCGGGTACCTTGCATTAGATATTAGGGCATTTCGTACTGAGATAAGGGCAGAGGCTGATAATTTTAATAATGTTTTTATTTTTATTGAAGGCGATAGTTTTGGCTTTGTTCTTGCTGATGGAAATGGAAGTTTTGAAATTGGAGAAAAAAAGCCAATGAGTGATTTGCCCCGTCTTTGTAGAGAAAGAATGACTAAGGGTGTTGTTGCTTCGGAGGTATACGAAACGCAACAGCAAATAGAGGAGCGTATAAAGAGAGTTGTTACGTTGATGGCTGCATCGGTACAAAATTAAGGCATGATGACTGTTTCATTAAGCAGTTGTATCTCGATGCGCTCAATGGACTTTCCGGGGTGGGAGCGTTTTAGTGTAACAAAGCCTACTTCTTTGGTTGATTTCACGTGGGTACCACCGCAGGGAACTTCGGCGAAGCCATCAATTTTCCAGAAACGCCGTTGGGTTGCAACATCGATAAAGCCGGTGTGAATAGGAAGATCAGCGTTGATAATGACGTTGTATTTTTCAAGAATAGCATCAAAGATGCCGGAGATATTTGTATCTGAGATAAAATCAATGCGGGCTTTGGATTCAGCAATATGCGCGCCAACTTTTTCAAAGCCAAAATTTTGTGTGACAATTTCAAGCACAAGTTCAGCGGCAAAGTGGAAGCGCATAAGTTTATGGCGGCGCGGCCAATCGATTTCCATGGTGACGTGATCGCCAGTAGCCAGGCCATGATCATCGGGTAGGGTATAAATGATGAGGTTGTTGTCCATTTTGGAATCAATAATGGGCAAACCATTAACGGTAGCTTTATCGCTTTCTTGGCCTCCGGAAAATGAGAAGGCGATGGTTTCAGCAAAGGTTACCTGATTGCTTGAAACTGACGCTACAGTTGTTTCAAGGGTATATTGGTAAGGATTATCCCAGAAGACTTTTCGCATAAGGCGCATATGTTGATATGAATAGCATGAAGGTTCATTGTATATCATTCGGCTCAAAAATATAGGTTTTTGTGAGCCGAATGTTTATTGATTCGGTTCATACGAATTATTTTTAATATTCAGGGTTGTGGGGGCAGTGTTGAGACGGTGGACTGTTACTTTGTCTGGGCGATATATCTACGAAATATAAACGTTTGTTTCTCTATTATTTTCTGATATCTAGCTCATGTTCTTGTGTCAGAAGTTCATCTTTTTTAGGATTGTTAATAAATGTTTCAGTAAGTGCTGTGAGGCTTAATCTTAGCTTTACGATCTGGTCTGTTATAGACGATATAGGGAATTTTCTAATTGTGGGAAGACGAGTGAGGTCAGCAATATAAAGGTTAGCCGAAAATTGTGCTTCTGATGGAGGATTATTGGGTAAAGAAGGTTGGGGGCTAGTTTGTTGGGGTAATGCTGGGACGGTGGTCATTTCTTCATTGGGGGTAACCCTGCGCATGCTATTATCTTAGTGATTACTTACATAATTCGGATCTATAGTAATGTTTGATTGCGGAGTGAGGTGATCAGGATTGGCACCAGCAAATACTAGATTGGTGATTATTATATACCATTGAATTAGGTATTTCATTTTACGACAACGTCCAATGAAACTTCACACGTGATTGCACACTGGTCAGCATCTCATTAGCAATCATGGGCGAGTTGGCAAGAATTTCTTCGATAGGTAGGCCTTCACCCCAAAGGATCACGGGGTCGCCTACTTTGGCATTATCGCAACCGCGCAAATCAATAGCGGCCATGTCCATGGAAATGCGGCCGACGAGGTGGCATTTTTTATCGTTAACGAGTACGGGTGTATGCGAAGGGAGTGAGCGTAAATAGCCATCCCCATACCCAATGGCGATGACGCCAATATTCATCGGTTCTGCGCATTTATAGGTGCCTCCGTAACCAACAAAAGAATCAGCTTCTCGTTTTCTAACGGAAATAAGGCGAGTTTGTAAGGTCATGACGGGCTTTAGGTTAAAGTCGCTGGCTTTTTTATGCTGGACTGGTGATATGCCATACAGACAAATACCGGGACGAATAACATCGAAATGGGTTTGTGGCATTGAAAATATTGCTGCAGAGTTAGAGAGGCTTTTTGGTCCTTGCCAATCTTTTGCGAGCTTTGAAAACGCGTCAAGCTGAACAGTATTGAGGGGGTGATTGGGTTCATCTGCACAACTTAGGTGTGACATAAGACCTATGGGTTGTTGAATAAATTTTGACTCTTTGAGCACTCTTAAAGCATGCGGGGCATCGTCAATCGTGAATCCGAGGCGTCCCATGCCGGTATCGACCTTAATCCATGCAGTTAAGGGGAGTGGCAGATGAAGGCCCTTCAACCATTCCAGTTGCATCATGTCGTGGAAAACAACGTGAAATTGTTGGCATGCGGCGACAAGCAATTCGTCGGGTTCAAACACCCCTTCGATAAGGGTAATAGGTTTTTTGATACCAACTTTGCGTAGAGCAAGAGCTTCTTCAATGGAAGCTACTCCTAAATTATCGACATATTTTTCAAGTCTTAATGAGGTAGAGCGGATGCCGTGACCAAAAGCATTGGCTTTAACCATAGCGATCATAGGTTTAGAAGGGGCGGCGGCTTTCACTTGCTGCACATTGTGCAGTAAGTTTTCGCTAGATAAGATGGCGATTGCTCCGCGGCTCATAAGGTCTCTAGATTTTATTTTCTAAGACTAATTATAGAAAACCTTAAGGACGAATACTACTCGTCACTTAAGGTCTATGAATTTTTTATTATGGGCAGGCGCAAACAATGCCTTGAGAAGCATTATGTCCAATAATTTGCCCGTTAGCAGCAGGTTGTCCTGCAACAGGTGTTGCTACAGGTAGAGCTGGAGCACTTGGTATTGGTTGTGCATACGCCATTGGTGTGGCCGGATATGAAGCTTGTGCATATGGCAGCGCTTGTGGGTTTCCATAATAAGGTTGAGCCATAGGAGCACCATGCATAGATTGGTGTGGGTTGTATCCGCCAAATTGTGGTTGCTGACCGAATTGAGGTTGCCCATAAGGAGCTTGTCCACCGAATTGTTGTTGTGGCTGTCCGCCGAATTGAGGTTGTTGACCTCCATACATCGGATTATAGTTGCCGCCATATCCATTATTGTTTGGAGCGCTTTGGTAATAACTAGGGCTCTTCTTTTTGCCAGTCATACGGCTAAACATGGATCCTTTGCTTTTCTTTTTAGCGCTCTTCTTTTTTAGATAATTGTCCGCTTGTACAGCAATTTGACACTGGGTGTTGAACCGTTGTCCAAATTGAGGATCATTGTAGCATATTTTTGCCATTTCTTGGGCCATTTTGGCGTGATTTTTGGCAAGTTTTTCAACTTGTGCTTGACTTACTGAACTTCCGGTACACTTCACTAAAAGCTGCATTTTCTTTTCAAGATCTTGCGAACGTTTCAGACTTTTTTTGTTGCTATGAATAACGTGACCTTTTGACCCGCCATGAGATTTCTCGTATTCAGGTAATCCTACCTTAATTTCGTCTACGAGCTTTGGCTGACATAGTCTTTCTCCGGATGCAACGTTTCTTGCCGCTGTAAAGGGGTTGAATGCATAGAGGCCGTTTAAGCCAAACAATGTCAAAAATGCAAACTGTAAAGTCTTTTTCATAAAAAATACCGAAATGTATAATCTTATGTTGACCTTAACAGGTATTAGTTAAGATTTTATTAAATTAAAGTATAAAAAATGGGTGGAAATTTGGTGATGAAAGGATGTTTTGAAACGCCTCCTAAAGATTAAGGAGGCGAGAGGGGTTTATTTCTTAATTGTTTTTTATTACATAGTGATTTGAGGGGCTATTAAATCAAATAATTTTTGTTTTATATTCTTGTAAGCAGTAATAGCATTTCCAGCTTTCTGTTGTGTTTCAATGCTATGGAAGTTAACTAGTGGGTGATAGCCTAGAGTGCTTTTCATTTGTTCAAATGTATTTTTTAATTCAGTGTTCATAACACCTCTTGCATTATCGTCACTTGTACCGGCGGCGTCTGTTGCGATTCGGATAAAGTTATGAACATATACGACTCGCTGCATTATTCTAAAATGTACATCTGCTGTATTATCTTCTTGAGAAGGTTCTATACCAATTGCATACATGCTACTTAGTAATAGGCTACTTATCACTGCTAATTTTTTAAACATAAATTACCTTTTGTGATTATAAAAATTCGTTTACAAGCTTGATTTGGTGATAAAGACGTGATATTTCAAGGGAAAATTTATTAATGTGCAGAATCTTGAATAAGCTAAGTAGTTGCGCCATTATGGCTCAAAATTAAAAAACGTTAGAAGAATGTCGTATCAATATATTTATGTGATGAAGGCCTTGTCGAAAATTTTCCCTGGTGGAAAACAAGTGTTAAAGGATGTGTGGCTTTCATTTTTTCCTGGCGCCAAGATCGGTATCATTGGTCCTAATGGTGCGGGTAAGACCACTTTATTAAAGATCATGGCAGGTCTTGATAAAGAATTTCAGGGCGAAGCGTGGGCGGCTGAGGGCGTAAAGGTTGGATATTTACCGCAGGAACCACAGCTTGATCCTACGCTTGATGTAATGTCCAACATCAAAGAAGGATTGGGCGAAGTTACTGAGCTGTTGAAAGAATTTGAAGAAATTAGCATGAAGTTTGCTGAGCCAATGAGTGATGATGAAATGAATGATTTGTTGGCGCGTCAAGGTGAATTGCAAACACGTATTGATACGCTAGATGTCTGGGACTTGGATCGCCAAATTGAGATTGCGATGGATGTGCTGCGTTGTCCGCCGGGTGATAGCAGCGTTGAGAAGCTTTCTGGTGGTGAAAAGCGCCGTGTAGCTTTATGCCGATTACTGCTACAAAAGCCAGATTTGTTACTTTTAGACGAACCGACAAACCACTTGGACGCGGAAAGCGTGGCGTGGCTTGACAGGCATTTGCAGGAATATCAAGGCACTGTAGTGCTTATTACCCATGATAGGTACTTCTTGGATAACGTGGTGAATTGGATTCTTGAATTGGATCGTGGGCAGGGAATTCCTTACGAGGGGAATTATTCGAGCTGGCTTGAGCAAAAACAAAAGCGTTTAGAGGTTGAGCAGAAGCAAGAGACCTCGCGTCAAAAGCAGCTTGAGCGAGAGCTTGAGTGGATTCGCCAGTCGCCTAAAGCGCGTCAGTCAAAAAGTAAGGCGCGTATTGCTTCTTATGAACAATTATTGGCGCAAGATTATGATCGTGGCGTCGGCGATGGGGCGATTACAATTCCTCCTGGGCCAAGACTTGGTGATGTGGTGATTGAAGCAAATGGTATTAGTAAAGCGTTTGGAGACAAATTACTTATCGAAAATCTGGATTTTAATTTGCCGCGTGGTGGCATTGTGGGGGTGATTGGTCCAAATGGTGCTGGTAAAACGACGCTTTTTCGTATGCTAACGGGGCAAGATAAGCCAGACCAAGGTGAGTTGAAGATCGGTGATACGGTGGTAATGGGCTATGTCGACCAGTCTCGTGATAGCCTTGATGCTAAGAAATCGGTATGGGAAGAAATTTCCAATGGTCATGATGAGATTGAACTTGGTAAACGCAAGATGCCAAGTCGTGCGTATTGCGGATTGTTCAATTTTAAAGGACCTGATCAGCAAAAAAAAGTTGGACAACTTTCTGGTGGTGAGCGTAATCGCGTGCATTTGGCAAAGATGCTGAAAAGTGGTGCGAATGTGTTGCTACTTGACGAGCCGACGAATGATTTGGATGTAGAGACATTACGTTCATTAGAAGAAGGGCTTCTTGATTTTGCTGGTTGCGCGATTGTGATCACGCATGATCGTTTTTTCCTCGATCGCATTGCGACCTATATTTTGGCGTTTGAGGGCGATAGTCAAGTTGTGTGGTTTGAAGGAAACTTTCAGGCGTATGAAGAAGATAAAAAGCGACGCCTGGGCGTTGATGCGGATCAGCCGACACGAATTAAGTATAAGCCGTTGACAAGATAATTTTTATAATGAACCTCTTGTAGTAAATCTACAAGAGGTTCGTGAAGTAGTAGGTGATAATTAATCATGCATTATCAGCTGATTTACTTACTTTTAAATCCATCTATTAATGCGTTGACGATATCTTTTACTTGGTTGTATTCCTTTACTATTATATTTTGGTGAACAGCTTTTTTCAGGTGATGTTTTATCAGCCCAATGGACACAATTATTTGAATCATGTATACCCCCGTGGCTAGCAACATAGAAAGACCTTCACTGTATCCATAATCAAAACGCAGCATTTTATATGCTGATAATCCAAAAAAAACTTCAATAAGTATAAGACTTATTCCTGCAATTCCCCCCATAAAAATGAGAGCCAGAGAGACGGGTTGGTGCGACGCTGAAGGCGTCATCAGTGATCTTGTGACCACTGATTTAATACCTTCAATAAGTGCTTGCGTAATCATTTTAAAACCTATTTATCACTGCCAAAAAGTTTAGATGCTACTACGCCTACAAGGAAAGAAATTCCAATGGCTAGCAAGGGGTTATCTCTGGCTTGGTCTTCCAGTGAATGGAGTCCATTTTTTGCATATTTTTGAGTTTCATTTAGTGTTTCTTTAACTTTGCTCCCAAGCTCATAAGCATCATGCTCTAGCCCCTCTTTCACTTTGTTGCTTTTCTTGTGTAAGTTTTCTAGGGTTTTGCTTTCGTTTGCCATAATAGTACTCCACTAGTTATTTGACACCGCAACGATGCGCCCTAAAAAAATAGTTTTCTACGTTAAATATTTTGCTTTTTCACGTGGAAAATGGCATGGAACCATTGTACGATAACTTTTTTAAAACAAGGGTAAATATTAATGACCCAAAGCTTAAATCATATTCTTAAGGGCTATAAAGCCTTTCTTGAAAAGTACGTGGATGGAGATACATCCATTATGCAATATCTTTCGCAGTATGGGCAAAAGCCCGAGATGATGGTGGTTGCGTGTTGTGATTCTAGAGTGGATCCTGCCCTTATTTTACAGTGTGATCCAGGTGATTTATTTATTGTGCGCAATGTGGCGAATATTGTGCCTCCTTATGAAAAAGATGAAATGCACCACGGCACAAGTGCAGCATTAGAATTTGGTATTAATTTTTTAAAAGTGAATCATCTTGTTTTATTGGGACATAGCCAATGCGGTGGTGTTAATGCGTTGATGCATGGTACTGGTTCTAATCAAGATGATTTTATTTCGAATTGGGTATCGTTAATTAAAACAGACTGTATCCACGATCATGATCACGTGGATGACTATGCAAAATTGGCGCTTAAGCATTCCTATAAAAATTGTCTAACTTTCCCATGGATTAAAGAAAAAATTGCTAGTGAAGAGCTTTTTGTGCACTTATGGTTTTTCGATATTAAGACAGGGCAGATTTTTGCGTATGATAAGCAAAGTGATGCTTATGAGCCGCTTGAGGTGGAATAGATTAATACAAACCGCCATTTACGTGTAGCGTAGAGCCGGTAATATAACTGGCTTTATCGCTTAAAAGAAAAGCAACGCATTCGGCGATTTCTTCAGGAGTTCCTAGGCGTTTGGCGGGAATAGAATCAACAATTTTTTCCAGGATAGATTGGTCAATATCAGCAACCATGTCGGTGTTGGTATATCCTGGAGCTATTGCATTAACGGTAATATTTTTGTTGGCATTTTCTAAGGCTAGTGCCTTTACAAAACCAATGAGTCCTGCCTTTGAAGCGCAGTAATTTGTTTGTCCAATTTGGCCCTTTAATGCATTTACAGAGGTTAGATACACAAGCCGCCCAAAGCTGCGTTCGCGCATTCCTTGAATTAGGGGATGTGTTACTTGAAAGCATGACATCAGATTGGTTTGAATAACTTTTTGCCAGTTCTCTAGCGACATTTTGTGAAAGAACCCATCGCTGGTAATGCCCGCGTTGTGCACAAGGCAATCAATCGCGCCGTGTTGTTCAAGAATTTTTGTGATAGCTTCTTGAGTTTGCTGGGAATTTGCTAAATCAAAACTCTAAAAAGGAATGGAGTGCGTTTTTGAAAAATCTTCGGCTTGTTGATGATTATTCTTGTAGGTGCCGATAACATCGTATCCGAGTTTTTTTAAGGATAAACATATTGCTGCGCCAATACCGCGATTACCACCTGTTACTAATACTTGTCGCATCTAATAAATTTTATTAAATTATTACGTTTAAGTATAAATAAAATTAAGAAAATCGCAAAGAAAGATTGACACCCCATAGGCAATGTTTGAAAAAATGGGCACTATAGCAAAAAAAGACGTCGGCAATTTTTTGCTTAAAATATTTTTATTGTTATTTGTATTAAGCTTAAATGCTTTTGCTTCAGAGCCTTTGCATGTGCGAGGGGATTCTGCAAGTTGGAATCATCAAACCCAAGATTTGTGGATTAAGGGCCATGTGTCCATTTTGCAGTCTGTGAATGATGGGAAACAGCGTCGCTTGACTTGCGATATGCTGCATTACAATAAAGTAACGGATAAAATTACAGCTTATGGTGGGGTTGAATTAACAGAGCCAGATGGAGATGTGTTGACGGCAGATCATCTTGAATTAGATTCTGACTTAAACACAGGGCTGCTTGAAGGAATGCGCGTTTTTACAAAAGATGCGGCGCGTTTGAGTGCTAAGTCAGCAACTCGAATAGAAGGCATGAAAACAATTTTTTTGGATGCGGATTATTCGCCATGCAAGGAGTGCGCCGAAGGGCCAGTAACATGGAAATTAGAGGCAAAAAGTGTTGAGCATAATCAAGAAGAAAAACTCATAAAATATAAGCATGTCTATCTTGTTTTTAAGGGTGTGAAAATATTTTATATGCCGTATTTTTCTCATCCAGATCCTTCAGTTAAGCAAAAAAATGGGTTGTTAGCTCCATCTATTGGCATGAGCAAAGCGCTCGGTTTTTCGATGTCGTTGCCGTATTTATTTGCTGCAAAAGATCAAGATTTAACTATTACGCCTATATTGATGGCAAAGCAAAATCCTTTGTTGGCTGCCGAATATAGGAAGCGTTTTCGTGATGGAGAAATGACTTTTGGTGGAAGTCACACGCGCATGCGTCATAATCGTAAGCTTTACACGCAAATTCCGAGGAAAGATCGTTGGAATATCTCAAGCTCGCTTTACTGGCATATGACGGACCGAAATCGTTTAATAATGGATTTGAATCGTGCGAGTGATACAACGTATTTATCAAAATATCGACTTAATAAGCAATCTAGTACGTTTAGCGGCCAGAAGAATCTTGTGTCCACTGTTAATTATGAACATTTTGGTGATTCGGGATATGGCACGATACGAGGGCAAGCGTTTCAAACGGATACGCCGCTTACAACACCAGTTGTTCTTCCTTATGCGCGTTATCGCTTGCAAACATCGCAGTTTAGTAACGGTAGTTATGTAGTTTGGGATTCTAATTTCTTGAGTATTTTTAGAAGGCGTCCAGTTTTAGACGAGACTGGAAAGCAGACTTTTAGAGCATCAAGCGGCGCTTCTTGGCATCTGCCTTATACCACCTCAAACGGACACATTTTTAAAACAGTGTTGTCAACGCGGGGTGATGCTTATATGTCGCAGCGCTATAATCCAGATCAGCCAACTATAGCAGCGCAAAAAAAATACGATAATCACGTGGAAGGAAGAGTATTTCCACAAGCATCTGTTGATTGGCGCTATCCCCTTTTATCAACGTACGATCGGGTGAATTGGGTGTTGGAACCTCGTGGTTTAATAGCACTAGCGCCTAATAAGCTTAATCGAAAAAGGTTGCCCAACGAAGATTCGAGGATGTTCACTCTTGATGACACGGCTATCTTTTTGCCAAATCGATTTGATGGAATAGACCTTGTTGATGAAGGACAACGTGGCGTGCTGGGCGTGGATAATCACATGCGCTGGGGAAGGCAACAGCGCGCATCTTTTTTCATGGGGCAAAGTTATCGATTTGACCACAAGGATATTGTCGGCAAAAATCAAGGGGAAGGGCGTCTTGCTTCTGACTATATTTCGCGCGTGTTGTACCAACCGAATGAATGGTGGGTGATTTTTGTGCGCGGGTCATTTTTAAGAAAAAATATGCGCTCACGTTTTACTGAATGTGGAGCGAGTTTTGGTAAGCCTATCTTAAAATTAGACACATCTTATGTGCATGCACGGCGCGGTTTGAATGGTTCTGGAGCGATGATTTCGCAAGCGAACTGGCAGTTGAGTTCAGAGATTAATGAAAATTGGAAAGTTTCCGTAGCGCAGATTCGTAACCTGAAGCATTTTCAGCGTGGAGTGTTGGCGTCATTCGTAGGGCTTACGTATCAGGATGATTGTTTTGAATCGAAATTTAGTGTGTATCGAAGCAATTATAGGGACCGCGATTTAAAGCCAGATATGGGATTTTTCTTGCAGTTTAGTTTGAAAAATCTTGGTAGCTTTACGCCGTCATCGGCCCCTACGTATCCAGGATCTATTTTAACGAATTTGAGGTAGACTTATCTATCTTTTGTCCCTTCATCCTGCAAAAACTCAGCAGAGATAACGTTTGAAAGATATTAATTTATCTTTTCATCGTTATGCTTTTTGCTGTTCTAATCATTTTTTATGACGCTTTTCGTCCTCAAAACTTTGTTGAAGGGCATCAATAGCATCATCCCATATGTCGGTACGCTCATTCATCTTTTTATATGCAGTATTCGTATCTTCTTCATTGCTCAGCATCGCCGACAAGATTGCTTCATCTCCCATTAAATTAGCTAGCACGACTTTTCCTTTTGTTAACAATCCTTTTGGGGTATCTGAAAGCTTTGGCACTTCATAAATATGTTTTTGTAAAAGCTTAGAAAGTTGTTTGATGTGGTGCAAATGATCATTCTTAAACTCTTTTAAGTGTTCTTTATAGAGAGCTTTCTCTATCTTAGAAATAGCCAGTTCATAAGCTTCTACCGCAGCATATTCTAATTCCAATAATTCCAACATGCTGTTGCCAAAATCTTTTTGTGTTCCAACCATAGTAACCATAGATACCCCCCTCACTTAATTTGACTACAAACTAACTAATTTGATTTATGGTGACTAGGTGAAAATTAGGGATTATTTCATGTTGTAAGATAATGATGATTCATTTACTGTGTTATCACCTCAATTATAAAAATTAAGGGAGGAAGCCATGGGCATACAAGATATTCCACAAAAAATAATAGAAAAACGAGGCTCTTTTAATGAGTCACAATTAGCAACTGCGCTTGAACTTACTAAGCTTGTTTGTCAGTCTACAAAATCTGCTGATACGCAGGATAAGGTAATGAATATTTTTTTCTTTTTTTACAATAATATTAAAGAAATTACGCCGCCACCTTTAGATAAAAAAATTAATAAAAAATACTTAGTGATAATAATATCCATTTTTACAGTGATGGTGTGCATAGCGGCCTATTATTTTTTGCTGCATTGAAATGAATGATATTCACTCTTCGCACCAGGTTATGAGTTGGTGGTATATATGGGTATTGATGGCTTTTTTACCCAAGCTGATGGTGGCTGGAATGCCGATGGACTCTTTAGAAAATTCAAGAATTACTTCGCAGGTCCCACCTGGAAGAGCTTGAATTTCTTGAAGTAGTCCTTTGATGGGTTTGTTTGCGGAAATTTTTAAATTGATAGATGTAAAAGGTTGTAAGTCGTTAAGTTTATAAATTTTATTAGCGGTTAAGCGTATTTGCTCGGCATCTTTTTTGATGCCAATTTCTAGCACAAGGAGCGTGCCTTCTATTAGGAATTCTAGTGATTGGGAATATACTTCGCTAAATAGCGTGACTTCAAAGGTACCCTCTTGATCAGACATGCTGAGAAACGCATATTTTTGCCCTGTTTTTCCAGTTCGCACTGTCATGCTAAGCAAGACGCCCGCTATACGAATGGCATTAGAAGATGTGCTCGCAAAAGCGGATGAAGGAGTTAGATGAAGCTGATCAAGCTGGTGTTTATAAGCATTGAGAGGATGATCCGAAAGGTAAAATCCGAGAGCTTCAAATTCTTTTTGCAAAGATGTTAAGCCATCCCAAGCAGGCATATCAGGTAGTTTGAATGCAACGCCATGATCAATATCACCCCCAAATAAACTTTTCTGGGTGCTTTTAGCAGCCTCTGCTTTTTTTGAAGCGATGTAGCTGATATGTTCTATAGCTTCAAAAAGTGCTCTTCTATTAGGTTCTAGGCAGTCAAATGCTCCAGCCTGGATTAGATTTTCGAGAAGACGTTTGTTTAAATATTTTGCATCAACGCGCTCGATGAAATTTGTCATATTTGTAAAACATAGGTTACCGCGTACTTCGGCAATGGCATTAATCGCTTGTTCACCAACATTTTTAATGGCACTTAAGCCAAAACGCACTGCATCTCCTTCAGCAGTGAACTGAGCAAAAGAATGATTAATATCGGGCGGTAACAATACCAATCCCATGCGGTCCATATCTTGTTTGTACGCATTAATTTTGTCGGTATTGTGCATGTCAGCACTCATGGATGCAGCAAAGAAAGCTGTTGGAAAGTTAGCTTTGAGATATGCCGTTTGATAGGCCAAAAGGGCATAAGGGGCAGAGTGTGATTTGTTGAATCCATACCCTGCGAACTTAGCCATTTGATCAAAGAGTGTCGTGGCTATTCCCGGGGTGATGCCTTTTTCAATGGCGCCACTTGTAAATTTTTCGCGCTGCGCATCCATTTCTGCTTTGATTTTTTTACCCATGGCGCGACGAAGCATGTCAGCGGCACCCAGAGTATATCCACCAATTACCTGAGCTATTTGCATAACCTGCTCCTGGTAGACCATAACGCCGTATGTAGGGGCAAGGATAGATTCAAGCTCAGGTGCCAAGAATACAACAGGTTCTTGACCATGCTTACAGGTAAGATATCTTGGAATATCATCCATTGGGCCTGGACGATATAGAGCAACAAGGGCGATGAGATCTTCAAAGCGATCAGGGCGAAGCTTACGTAACACATCACGCATACCGGCACTTTCCAGCTGGAAGACGCCGACAACATTAACGTTGCATAACAGCTCAAACGTTTTTTTATCATCGAGAGGAATAGATTGAATTGTAAAATCAGCAAAAATGGGATTTGATGCACGAACAATTTGACACGCATGTTCGATAATGCTGAGGGTTTTGAGGCCTAAGAAATCGAATTTTACAAGTCCTGCTAATTCAACGTATTTCATGCTGAATTGCGTTGCGGGCAGGCTAGAGCTTTCATCTTTGAAAAGAGGAACGAGTTCAGTTAAAGGTCGGTCGCCAATAACGACGCCTGCTGCATGGGTTGAGGCATGTCGGTATAAACCTTCAAGTTTTTTGCCGATTTCAACCATTTTTGCAACCGTATCATCTTCATCGCATGCTTGGCGAATGGCTGGTTCTATCTCAATTGCTTGCTCTAGAGTAACAGGGTTAGCTGGGTTATTAGGAACGAGCTTGCAGATGCGATCAACAACGGGATAAGGGATTTGTAATACCCGTCCGACATCGCGAAGCACAGCTCGTGCTTGAAGTTTACCAAAGGTGATAATGTGTGCAACTTTGTCGCTGCCGTATTTTTGCTGCACATATTGTAATACCTCGTCGCGACGATCTTGGCAGAAGTCGATATCAAAGTCCGGCATGGAAACGCGTTCTGGATTTAAAAAGCGTTCAAAAATTAGGGTGAATCGAATGGGATCCATATCCGTGATGGTAAGCGACCATGCAACTAAGGAACCAGCTCCTGATCCACGACCTGGTCCTACAGGAATTTTTTGAGATTTAGCCCATTTGATGAAATCAGCAACAATTAAAAAATAGCCACAAAAGCCCATGTGCTTGATGATGCCTATCTCATAATTGAGGCGCTCTTGGTATTGCTGGCGGATTTGTGAGTGAGAGTTTTCTTCAAAGCGCGAGAAGACCTCTTCTTGCAGGCGCTTTTCTAGACCTTCTTGGGCTTGAACGAGCAGTTCCTCTTCTTCGCTGCGCCCATTGTCGCTATCAAAATGAGGGAGGATAGGATCATGAACGGTTGGCATGAAGCGACAGCGTTTGGCAATAGCGACAGTATTTTGAATAGCCTCAGGGAGATCTTTAAATAGCGCTACCATTTCGTCGGAGCTTTTGAAATAGTGATGAGGCGTTACTTTACGGCGATCATCCTGGGTAACGTAGGTACTGTTTGCAATGCAAAGGAGGGCATCGTGAGCTTCAAAGTAGCTAGGATCAGAAAAATAGGCATTGTTGGTTGCAACAAGTGGAATATTGTGTTCGTATGCTTTTTCAATAAAAGTACTCTCCAATACTTGCTCATTATTAGTGCCATGACGTTGAAGTTCTATGTAAAGGCTATCTGCGAAGATTGTTTTGAGTTGTATCAAGAAGTCATTGGCCTCGTCAGTTACTTTTTGATCTTTTGCATCATTTTGTAAGGATATTGATAAAAGTTGTCCCCAAACACCTTCCACGCCCCCTGTTAAGGCAATAAGACCTTTTGTGCGGTCTTTTAGATAATCAAAGGGAACGCACAAAGAGTCGTGGTTGGGTGTTGGGTTTAAATAAAGAAAGCTGACGAGATCAAGCAGGTTCTTGTATCCTTCTTTTGAGGCGACAAGAAGTACCAAAGGACCGGTTATATTATTAATTTTAATGTTGAGTTCACAGCCTGTAATGGGCTGTATACCAGAGCTTGCGCATAGCATGGCAATTTCAAGGGCGCCAAAAAGGTTGTTAGTATCCGTAATAGCAACAGCAGGCTGATCAAATTTTTGGCAAAGTTTGGGTATAGACTGAATTTTTATAGCGCCTTCTGCTAGAGAATAGGCGCTATGTACGCGTAAATGAATGAATTCGGCCATGCGATGCTAGTAAATAATAGTATCCATAATGTGCCGAACTCAGGAATTGTTTTCAAGAGTTTCTAGCTTTAAAGGATAAACTTTAGCGCTTATCCTTAGCTGAAACATCATTCCAAAAACGTTCTAATTTTTGTAAGGAACTTCCCAACAAGGCCAAGGTTTCTTTTCCTTCTTTTTTATTCAAGCCTTCTGCGTGACTTTGGAAAATTCTGTCAAATTTTTTGTAAAGTTCCAATCCTTTTGGAGATAGCTTTACATGACAAGAACGGCGATCATGCGGAGTTGGAATTTGAAGAATGTATTCATTTTGAACCATTTTGCGTAGGTTGTATGACACATTCGAGCCAAGATAATAGCCTCTGTTTGTTAGTTCACCTATGGTCAATTGATTAGGTCCAATGTTACATAACACAATTGTTTGTACGTTGTTTATATCAAAGATGCCTAAGTGATCTAATTCTGCTTTTACCACATCTAAAAACAAGCGGTGAAGGCGCTCTAAAGATTGGACTGAGTTAAAATATTCTTCTTTCATCGTACTACATGCACTTATCGATATTGATTCGACTATACGACTAAATAGTTAAAATTAAATTAATATACTGTACAAAAAATAGCAAAATATTTGATCAATGCTTTATTTTTTGTTTTTTTAATAAATATATCAGTAATTTAAAAGTATTAAGTTTTTTATAGCGCTACTGCTTGACACAGTACTTAAGAATTACATTACAGAGATGGTATTATTTATAAAAACTAGAAGAAGGTCTAAATGAAGATACATAATAAATTGCTAATTTTTAATTATTTTTTGCAAATTTTGTATGAATAAAGGTGCAATATTTAATATTTCGAATTTACTGGGGAGATTTTCATGAGTGATGCTATTTGTAATGGTGATTTTTTTAAGTGGCGAGTTTTCCAAATCAGAAGCTGCTTGTCCTGAGAGTACAGCGTGGCTTGCAAAGGCTTCAACTGATAAGGCTCCGCATTGCACCAAGAGATCTGTGGCTTTACATAAAGTTTTCCCGGTATCGATAATATCATCAATAATGATACAGTGATGATTTGAAACATTACCTGTTATTTTGTCCATTTGACATATATTAGGGGCTTGCCTGGTTTTATTAATGACCGCTAAGTCTGTTTTGAGTAATTCACTTAATTTGCGTGCTCGTGTAGTGCCTCCACTATCTGGTGAAACAATCACAATATTTGAGCGGTTCTTAAGTGGCTCAATGAAAAGGGCGGTTGCGTCTATGTTTTTTATGTTTATTTTAAAGAACTCTTCTGAATGTTGTGAATGAAGATCAAGTGTTATTACATGATGAGCTCCTGTTGCTTCAAGAAGAGTTGCAACTAGACGAGCTGAGACAGGACCAAAAGGGTATGAGGGCTTATCTTGGCGGCTATACCCAAAATACGGAATGAGAGAGGTAATACAATTTGCTCCGGCATGCTTTGCTGCATCTATTAGCAATAACAATTCGATTAGATTATCATTGGTGGGTTTTGATGTTGATTGCACAATGATTACGTCATCATCACGTATATTATCTATTATCTGTATTCGTAATTCGCCATCTTGAAATCGTTTGATATGAGTTATTGTGGATTTGATATTAAGGTCTTTACTGAGCTGTTGTGCTAGTTTTGGATTGCTGGTGCCGGCGATAATTCGGGTCATACTATTTTCATCATTTATAAAGCTTTATTCCAAAAAATTATTTAGCTATAAACGGGAGTTCCATTTCTAGTTTGATAATAATAAAGCTAACAAGAAATTAATATTTCAAGAAGAGGAATTTTCTAGTTTTGCAGCCCTGACAAGTTCAAAAAAATAGTTTATTATAGAATAATGGAACTCGTATATTTACCAATGGCTGATGTTTATTTATCTTTGCCTTTGCTTTTTGCAATAGGTTTAGGTGGTGGTATTTTATCATCTATGTTAGGGATTGGTGGTGGAATTCTTATCACGCCTAGCTTGATGAGTATAGGTGTTCCTTCCGTTGTAGCAATTGCTACCCAATTAAATAACTCAGTGGGTACTAATTTCAGCGGATTTCTAGCCTATCAGCAAGAGCGAGATGTCGATCTTAGTTTGGCATGGTATTTATTTATGGGCGGCCTTGCGGGTGCTTTAGTGGAAGGATTAACCCTTACGCAGGTTGAAAGTAAAGCAGGGAGTTATGCTGTCTTAAAAATCATTGTTTTTTTCGTCGTGATCATTAGTAGTGTTATCACTTTCATTCAATCACAACGTCCAATTCAGCCTCGTGTAGAAAAGGGTGCGATGATGCGCCGATGGATGATCTACTTTCCGTGGCATAAGATTTTTCTCAGATCCCGAGTTGAAATGAGTATTTTGGTGCCGCTTGGGGTTGGATTTTTGACAGGCACCATTACAACCAGTATAGGTGGTGGTAATAGCCTTTTAATGGCGCCGATTATTATGTACTTATTGGGGCGTAGTTCGCCTGTTGTTGCAGGAACTTCATTATTGGCTGGTTTTGGTATCAATGTGGTAGTAACGTTTATTACAAGTATTGGTAGGGCGCCGGTTGATTTTGTTTTGCTGGTTATACTCAGCATTAGTAGTATTATTGGATCGTTGATTGGATCACGTTTGGCATATAAGTTTCGCACGCAAACATTGAAAGTATTTGGTAGCATTGTTTTAATGGCTATTGCCTTAAAAATGTATCTTGATTTGAAGGCTGTACATTGGCAAACAACATCCAGAAGTCAAAATTTCTTTCATAAGTTTCCTTCTGTGTTAAAAAAAATTCAGGCCATGCCTGAGCAAAAATGGATGCTGCCTATTGCTCAATATGCTCATGATTTTCCTGTAGAGTACACAGTGATTTCTCTTGTCTGCGTGACAATTTTTGCGTGTATTATGCAATTTGCTAATAATTACATAACTCGGCGTATGTAATGTTCTCACGCTTTTTATTTCGTTTAGTTTTAATTTTTGGCATTATAAGTATCGCTGGTTGGTATTATTTTCAGCCATCTGCAACGCATGCCGAAGGTCGCTACGTTAATGTGTATTGCTGGTATGGATTAATTGATGTGGAAACAATCAAAGAATTTGAAAACGAAACTGGAATTACGGTGCGCTTGGATGCCTATGACAATAATGAAGTATTAGAGGCAAAGCTTTTAGCTAGTAATAGTGGCTTTGATGTAGTGTTCCCCACTACTACTCCTTACTTAGCATGGCAAATTCAAGCCGGGGTTTATCAAAAACTTGATAAGAAATTGATTCCTAATTTAAAAGAGCTTGATGATGACGTAGTGAAGTGGGTAAAGACAGTCGATAAAGATCTTGCGTATTCTGTGCCGTATTTTTTTGGAACCATTGGAATTGCATATAACAAAGATGTTCTGAAGGAAGTTTTCCCGGAAGGTTTTGCAAGAAATTTGGGGTTGTTGTTTGATCCTGCTCATCTAAAAAAGATAGAAAGGCACGGCATTTCCTTGCTTGAGGAAGGCGTTGATGTATTGCCTTATGTATTAATGTATTTAGGAAAAGATCCGAACTCTGTGTCATCAGAAGAGCTTGATTTGGCGGCACAACATTTGATGAAAATGCGTCCTTACATTAGGAGATTCACTTCCTATAGGGTGGTGAACGATATGGTTTTGGGAGATATTGCATTAGCGCTTGTTTGGTCTGGAGAAGCACAAACAGTAATTGCTGAGGCGCGTGAGCAAGGGAAAAATATTGAATACTTTATACCACCAGAAGGAGCAGCGGTTTGGATTGATGCTATTGCTATTCCGAAAGGAGCTCCACATCCTAAAAATGCGCATGCATTTATTAATTTCTTATTAAAACCCCATGTGGCAGCGCGTATTGCAAAAAACACTGCGCATGCGGTTTCTGTAAAAAGAGCAAAAGAATATTTGCCAAGAGAAATTCTATCAAATGAAGGAATCTACCCCCATAAAAGCACTTGGAAAAAATTGTTTTTAAATGCTCCACCCAAAACAGCAGAAGAGTTACAATTTGAACGTGAGCGCACAAGAGTTTGGGCAAAAATACGTCTTAATGATTATTAGGAAAGATTAAGTTATGTCGATTATTAGGAAAAAAGAGCACTTAAAAAATCTTGAGCCATGGCAAGATCCAAGTGTTAAACCATATGTATTGATTGAGAACATTAACAAGAATTTTGGCGCGGCGGTTGCTGTAAAAAATCTTTCTCTTTCTATTTATCGCGGCGAACTTTTTGCGTTATTAGGGGCTTCGGGGTGTGGGAAGTCTACTTTATTGCGTATTCTCGCTGGGCTTGAAAAACCTTCTAGTGGACGGATTGTCGTGGATGATCTCGATATAACAGATCTTCCCCCCTATAAACGCCCTGTAAGCATGATGTTTCAATCTTATGCTTTATTTCCGCATATGACGGTTGAAGAAAATATTAGCTTTGGATTAAAGCAAGAAAAATTATCTAAGGCTAAGATCAATGAGCGTGTTGATGAAGTTTTAGATTTGGTGCAGCTCAGAAAATATAAGGATCGCAAGCCAAATAGGCTTTCTGGTGGTCAACAACAGCGTGTTGCCTTAGCGCGAAGTCTTGCAAAGAGGCCAAAATTATTGTTGCTGGATGAACCGCTGGGGGCGCTGGATAAGAAGCTACGAGAAAAAACGCAATTCGAATTAGTGAATATTCAAGAGAGAGTAGGAATCACCTTCGTTTTCGTAACGCATGATCAAGAAGAAGCAATGACAATGTCAAGTCGCATTGGAATTATGGATGAAGGTCAGATTAGGCAAATAGGCCAGCCACACGAGATTTATGAGTTTCCTCATTCACGTTTTGTGGCAGAATTTATTGGTTCAATGAATATGTTTGAAGGTGTTGTGGTAGAAGATGAACCAGACCATGTTTTGATTGAATCTTCTGAAGCTGGATGTGAATTATATGTGACGCATGCTGCATCAATGCCAGTGGGTGCAAATGTCACGGTTGCTCTGCGCCCGGAAAAAGTGATGATTTCCACCAACCCAAACCCTAATTTGGGTCGTAATTGCACGAAAGGAATTGTGCGTGAAATTGGGTATTTAGGGGACATTAGTATTTATCACGTACAGTTGGAATCTGGAAAAATTGTTCAAGCATCGATGCCGAATCTTTTGCGTTTATCTGAGCGTGATGTGAAGTGGGATGATGAGGTGTATTTGTATTGGCGTCCTGAAAATGGAGTTGTCTTGAGCGTATGATTACACAATTAATGAGGCATTTTGGAGATTTTTTATGGAGTGAGCTTCGCTATATAATTGGTCAATTGCGCGATAAATGGCTTGTGATTTCTGTGCCTTATGCGTGGCTTGCCGTATTTTTCCTTTTTCCTTTCCTTATCATCGTTAAAATTAGTTTTTCGGAATTGCAGGTTAGTATGCCGCCGTTTCGAAATATTATTGAGTGGACGCCGGATCTGCTTTTAAAAATTCGTCTACATTTTGAAAGTTATTGGACGGTACTGACCGATAATTTTTATCTGCATACGGTTTTTAGCTCTTTAAGAATTTCTCTTTTTTCAACAGCTGGGTGCCTAATTATTGGCTATATGATTGCGTATAGTATTTCGCGTGTAAAAATATCATGGCGTATGCCCCTGTTACTGATGATTGCGCTTCCATTCTGGACATCTTTTCTTATAAGGGTGTATGCCTGGATGGCAATGTTAAGTAGCAAAGGTCTTGTAAATAGCATTTTGTTGAAGCTGCATATTATTGGCAGTCCATTGCAATTGCTTGATAATGATGCGGCGGTTTGCTTAGGCATTATTTATTGTTATTTGCCTTTTATGGTTTTTCCAATTTATGCATCGCTAATTAAAATTAATAAGGATTTTATAGAAGCAGCTCATGATTTAGGGTGTACGCCGTGGCGTGCTTTTTGGTCAATCACCGTGCCTTTATCAAAACAAGGAATGATTGCCGGCATTATTTTGGTATTTTTGCCCGCAATCGGCGAGTTTGTTATCCCTGAAATTTTAGGAGGGCCAGAAACGGTCACCATTGGACGCGTATTGTGGTGGGAATTTTTTAATAATCGTAACTGGCCTTTAGCGAGTGCTGTGGCGGTATTAATGATACTGTTATTTGTGGTGCCGATTATGATGTTAAAGAATCGTCAGCTAGAAGCAACGGAAAAGGCGGCGCAGGCATGATTCGTTTTTCTAAATTTAATTTAGGTGCCCTGATTTTTGGATATGGTTTTCTATACATTCCTATTCTTTATTTGATGGTGTATTCGTTTAATGATTCAAGAATTATTGGGGTTTGGGCTGGATTCTCATTACATTGGTATAAAAAACTATTTGAAGATGATGCGCTGATTCGGGCTGTTCTAAATAGTTTTGAAATAGCTTCGATTGTGGCAACGTTAGCGGTTGCCTTTGGAACGATGGCAGCTATTACCATGGTACGTTTTAAAAGATTTCGCGGGAAAACTTTATTTAGCGGATTAATTTCAGCGCCGCTTGTGATGCCAGAAGTGATTACAGGTCTTGCGCTACTTTTAATGTTTGTGACCTTAGAACGTGCGATTGGTTGGCCATCTGAGCGTGGCATGTTAACCATTATTATTGCGCATATTACATTGACGATGTCGTATGTATACCTTATTGTGCAAGCGCGATTGGTGGATTTTGATCAGTCAATGATAGAAGCTGCGATGGATTTAGGGGCAAAACCCTCAACAGTATTTTTTAAAATCACCTTGCCACTTATTTCTCCCTCTTTACTTGCTGGGTGGTTACTGGCTTTTGCTTTATCTTTAGATGATGTGGTTATAGCAAGTTTTTTGGCAGGACCAGGTTCTACAACATTACCGATACTTGTTTTTTCTAGCGTGAGAACCGGTGTGACGCCTGAGCTAAATGCGTTGGCAACGATTATTGTAACTATTGTCAGTATCGGCATTCTAACGAGCGGTTTTGTGATGCATCGCCGCGCATTTCGGAAAATGTATTAGTTTAAGCTTTTTTCTTTCTTTAATATTGTTGTTGATATAACATAGTTTCCTTAAATCATCTTATTTAAAGAACAATGCATCGTTTTGTGGTTAGATTATTAGTATTAGGTACTTTTTTCCAAGGATTGTTTTGTAGCACTTTTGAAGAAGATCATGAGTTTCGTGTCTTTGTAAGAAACTGGACAGAGAATTATTCAACTCAAGATACTAATTTATTTTTAATTAGGGCGGCTCGTTTGGGATACGAACATACTGTGGAATCTTTACTGTATATTCCAAAAACGCAAAAAGGTCCAAATTTTGCTGGGGTTCAAATGGCAGCAGAACTTACATCTTGCCCGAAGATACTGATGTTATTAATGTTGGCGCCAGAGGCAGATAAAACAATTTCTGCCAATGCTTTGTTGCGCATAATTGTAGACGAAGCTAGGGAGATAAAATATGCTTATGTGTTATTTCGCCTTCCTGTGGGATTAAAACCGAACCGAGGTTTTATGCTGTATGCTTTTGATAAAGCTATTGATCTAAAATGGCTAGAAATGGTTGCATTTTTGAGTAAACAGCCTGGCTATTTTATGAAGGAAGATATTATTGATAGACTAAAATTTATGGCAAAGGATGAATCATTAGCAGAGATATCAGGGTTGCTTATTAATTATTTTCAATTTGATCTTAATAGATATGAGACAAATCTTTTATGCACTATAGCTAGTGAGCATGGCAATCAGCGCTTAGTAAGTTACTTTCTAACAGGGATACCCCAACATTTAAAGTTGACTAAAAAAGCGATAGCCTACGCGTATGAAAGAGCAAGCACAATGGAAATTAAAAGGATGCTAGAATGTTACTATAACTACAGAATGAACTTCGATAGATCTTGATTCATCGCAAGGGCTGAAACTTTTTCTTCTACGTATTTTTTTGTGATCACGAATGTTTCGCCGGCACGGTCAGGGCCTGTGAAGCTAATTTCTTCTAGAAGTTTTTCTAAAATGGTATGTAGCCTGCGCGCCCCAATATTTTCAACTTCTTCGTTAATTTTTGCTGCTAATTCGGCAATAGCTTGAATGGCTTCTTTTTTAAAATCTAATTTTACGTTTTCTGTCTTTAGCATTTCAACCGATTGCAGAATAAGATTTGCTTCCGGTTCGGTAAGAATACGGACAAAATCATCTTTACTTAGAGCTTTCAGTTCTACGCGTATAGGTAAGCGCCCTTGTAATTCTGGCAGTAAATCAGATGGTTTAGATACGTGAAAAGCGCCGCTTGTGATAAACAAAATATGATCGGTTTTAACGGGGCCATATTTTGTGGATACAGTTGTACCTTCAATTAGAGGTAGTAAATCACGTTGAACACCTTCCCGGCTAACGTCGCCACCGCGATGTTCAGAACGTGCACAAATTTTATCAATTTCATCAAGAAAAACGATACCATTTTGTTCAACATGTTTGATGGCATTAGAAATAATTTTTTCTTGATCAAGTAATTTGTCGGCTTCTTCTTCAATCAGTATTTTCTGAGCTTCTTTTACGGAGACATTACGTGTTTTTATTTTGCTGCTAAATGCTTTACCAAAAACATCACTGAGATTAATCATTCCCATTTGTGCGCCTGGCATCCCTGGCACATCAAAGGTAGGAAGTGTGCTGGCTGTATCTTGTACTTCTATATCTATTAGCTTTTCATCTAATTCGCCGGTGTGTAGCATACGCCTAAATTTTTGGCGTGTATCTGGGGTTGCCGTGGAACCCACAAGTGCATCTAGAACTATTTCTTCTGCCAGGATGATAGCTCGTTCTTTTACTTCAATTCGGTGGCTTTCGCGTTGAATATGAATACTTGTTTCAATGAGATCTCTGATGATTTGCTCAACATCTCTGCCCACATAGCCAATTTCCGTGAATTTCGTGGCTTCGATTTTGATGAATGGAGCATTTGCAAGTTTTGCTAAACGCCTGGCAATTTCTGTTTTTCCAACGCCAGTAGGCCCAATCATGAGAATATTTTTTGGCAGCACCTCATCGATTAACTCAGGAGATAACTGCATGCGACGCCAACGATTACGCAAAGCCACAGCAACGGCACGTTTAGCATCATGTTGACCAACGATAAAACGGTCTAATTCGGTAACAATTTCTTTAGGTGTAAGTTCAGTCATCAGCTAAGAGTTTCTATAACAATTTGGTTGTTTGTATAAATGCAAAGGTCAGCAGCAATTTCTAAAGAACGTTTTGCGATGTCTTCGATATCTCTTTTTTTATCGGATACACTCAACATTCCTCTTGCAGCAGCAAGGGCAAAACCCCCTCCTGAGCCAATAGAAATAACATCTTCATCTGGCTCTATGACATCACCGTTACCACTCATTAGAAATGTTTTTTGTGTGTCTGCCACAATCATCATTGCTTCTAGGCGGCGTAGATATTTATCGGTGCGCCAATCTTTTGCCATTTCAACGCAAGCACGAGCTAACTGAGAAGGGTATTGATCAAGCTTTGCTTCCAGGCGTTCAAGAAGTGCAAAAGCATCGGCGGTAGCACCTGCAAATCCTGCTAAAACTTTCCCATTGCCAATACGGCGAATTTTTTTTGCTTTGCCTTTCATGACTTGGACGCCAAGCGTGACTTGCCCATCACCTGCCATAACAACTTTATTGCCTTCTCTGATTGCAACAATTGTTGTTCCATAAATTGTTTGCTGATTATGTGCAATCATATATTTACAAAGCTCCGCCTTTAAATTAAGGCTAAGGTACCATAATCATTAATTTATTTATACAACTTTTCTTGCGGTATTTGGAATTTCTCGATATCCAAAAAAGACGATAAGGTTTGCTAAAATTCCCCAAATACTTACCTCAAAATACGCAGAATGCTTTAAGGAAAGAAAGCGGATTAAGGCTACAACAGCAATACCTGCAGAGGCGCTGTATAAGAATGCCTTTTTGGGCCGATTGATCCCCATGACTCCGGCAACGAAAGGAACGAGGACGACAGGAGTCCAAAACATGTATGCCTCAAGTAGGATATCAATCGCGCTTTCGAGCGATAGAGTGAAGAGGAGGCCTGAGATGGCAACAAAATAGGTAGAGTATTTTGAAATAAGTAATTTTTGCGGTTCGGTTAAGCGTGGAAGAATGGGTGTTAAGACGTCGTGTGTGATCGATACGGATGCTGCATTTAAGAAGGAATCAGCGGATGATAAAATAATCGCCATCATTCCTGCAATTGCAAGGCCCTTTAGACCTATAGGCATTGCTTCAAGTACAACATATGGCAGAGCAAGGTTGGGGTTGAGTTCTGGATTCATTGCTATAGCGATAATACCAATTAATCCAATCATAAAGAAAAATGGTACGGAAAGCATACCACTTGCTAAATTCCCTTTAATTGTATGTTGTACGGTTTTTCCTATTAGAAGCCTCTGCACATAAGGAGGAACTAGAGTTTCTCCAAAGAAAAAGCTTAAAAAGACAAGAGCTATTGATGAATAAGGAATATTATTTGAAAAATTTGCAGAACTATAAAAGTAGAGTTTATCAATGCCACCAATAGCTTCGGTGCCAAAATAAAATACCAAAGGTAATGAAACCATGAGTACACAAAAATGTAGTGTGTCATTTGCAACAACTGCACGCATACCACCAGAGCCTGAATAGGCCATGACAATTAGGGCGCATATAATGGCACCTAGTTGTGAAGAAATTCCTAAAAGCACATTGCAGATGTGACCAAATGCCATTAATTGTGCGCCTAAAATTCCGGCGCACACCAAAAATGCGGAGATACCTGTAAAGATTTTTGACCTTTTTCCATAGAGCTGCCCCATGATGTCACCTACTGAATAAGCTGTTGGGAACTTCACCATTTGGGGGGCAATATATTTTGCAACAAGAATTTCCTTTAAGCTGAATCCCCAAAGTGCAATGACATAAATTAGTCCTAGGCTATATACTTTTTCGGCAAGGCCTGTTGTGAATCCACCGCCAATGAAGGAAGAAGAAAGAGTAGCAGTTATGAAAAAACTTGTATATTGACGTCCGCCAGTTGCGAAATCATCAAGGTTTTTTACTTTTTTTGCAGATATCCACCCGATTGAAATAATTGCAGCAACATATAAAACGAGAATAAAAAGATCGATAAAGGTTAAGCTCATAGAGTAATATTTTTACGATATTAACGTTCATTAGAGCCTAAATGTTTAAAAAAAATCAAGTGTTAAAAAGATAAAATTATGCGACTGCTTTAAGTTGTGTTTTTAGTAGAGTAACAACTTCTTGGAGACGTTGAGACAAAGATCCTTTCAAAAAGATACTCTCGCCTCCTGAAAGAGTACTAATAAATTCTTCTTTGAAGTCATCAACTTTTTCAAACCATAAGCCACGTTTTTCCTTTTGAAGTGTTTCAAAAAGACATTTTGCTTGAGGACCGATGACATGAACGCAATCGAAATTAAGTGTGTTGATAAGCTTTGCCATTTCTATGTGATACGTCTCACTATTTTCTCCTAGTTCACCCATTTGGCCAATGATGGCAATTTTTCTTCCATCGTGATTCATTGTGCAAAATGATTTTAGGCCGGCAGCCATAGACGTTGGATTAGCATTATACGCATCACCGAAAACAAAAATGGTTTTACCATTTTCTAATTGTAAGTTTATCATTTGGCCTCGACCTACTACGGGCTGGACTTTTGCAAGATGTTGCATAATCAATCCTAAGTCTAAGCCTAGTATTTCACCGCAAAGTAAAGCATATAAGCTATCAAACGCATAATGCTCGCCAGGAAATTGTAGGGGGTAAGCAACAATTTTTCCAAATATTTCCGCTGTAAGTAGAGAGTTTTTTCCATGGAAAATTGGCTGACAATGTAATAAACGTGCGTCAGATCCGGCAGATCGACCTGCTGTAAATATATTCTTTACACCATAATTTTGAGCATTTTTTTTCATGCGTTCAAACAGGGGATGGTCACCATGCAACAAGGCTGTTCCATTATTATTAAGAGCGGCAAATATGCTAGATTTTTCATCTGCAATTTCTTCAAGTGAGCCGCCCATATTGCCTATATGTGAGGGGGCAACGGTTGTAATAATGGCAATATCAGGCTTGATCATCTGTGCAAGGGGTAAAATTTCCCCCTTATGATTCATGCCAACTTCAAACACTCCAAAGACGCTATCAGGATGCAACATAGCTAGGCTTAAAGGCACACCTAAATGGTTGTTGTAGCTTGCTCTAGAGTAAATGGTGGAGCCGAAATGATGTAATACGGAACGCAACATTTCTTTAGTTGTTGTTTTCCCGACGCTTCCTGTAACAGCAATGGCCTTTAAAATTTTTGCTTGTGATCGGCTATACTGCCCTAAATCATTCAAAGCTTGTTGCGAACTTTTTACGTAAATGAGTTTGTCTTGCTGGGTAGTATTAATAGGTGCGTGCTCTACGATAGCGCAAGAAGCTCCATTATCGAGTGCTTGGCGAACGAAATCATGACCATCTTGCTTTCCAGGAATAGCAATGAACATATCCCCTTGTTGCAGTTGGCGGCTGTCGATGCATAAAGTATGCGTATTACAAGAAAAAGGAATTTCAAGTTTTAGCGCATTCTTTAAAGATTCATTATTCCAACGAGCCATGAGTAAGAATTCGTTACTTCTTTTATCTAGATTGCTTTAAGTAGTGATACCATATATTGATCATTAAAGGAGGGGTTTTTTTTAATTTCTTCATCAATACGATATAAAATTCCTTCAACACATCTGTTTTGCAAAGATTTACGTTGTTGTAATTGCAGACGCTGCACTGTCTTTTGAAAACTTTTTTGACGATGCTCATATTGCAGATCTAGCTCAGCTATTAATTTGCTTTTTAAGAAGTTTAACTTCTCTTCGGTTATACGTTTTTGCCCAGCTATTTCTTGGTGCAGATGTTGTAAGCGTTCTTGATATAAAAATTTTAATTTTTCATATTCCGTAACGCGTTTTTCTTTTTCTGAGAGTTCATCTTGAATAGATTTTATATGTAAATCCAATTGTTCTAAAAGGCTAGGCCAGATTTTTTTTACAAAGATGAAAACAAATGCACTACAACTGATAAGAATAAAAAAATTAGGACTCACGTTTTGCACCTAATTTTTCTAAAAGCTTAGAAACGGCTTCGTCAATAATTTCTTTATAGGTATCGGTGAAATCACTTTGTTGTTGGTGATGTGTGTGTTGAAGATATTGTAGTTCTTGTTGAATCTCTTTTTCTAAACTTTGCAATTTGCTTTCATAGGCATCACGCACAGATGATAAGGTTTCATCAATATAAAGTTGCGATTCTCGTATGGCAGTTTCTCGCTGTTCTTCGTATGTTTTTTGCAATTGTAAAGTTACTTCATTTAATTTTTCAATTTGTTGATCAGCATGGGATAATGTGTCAAAACGCTTTTGAAAAATTCTTGATAATTTAGGCAATATAAGTCCAAGGAATATCCCAAACATTACTGAAAAAATAATGATCAGCCAGAAAATTTGAGGGGTATATGTGCTTATATCAAGTTGAGGCATTTTATTAGAAAGCGAAAAGCATCGTCATAGCAGTACCCAAAGCGAAAAGCATAATTGCTTCTGTTAATGCGGCGCCAATTAAGCCTGCTCTAAAAATTTCATCTTTTGCTTCTGGGTTACGTGCAATCCCTGTCACTAATCCATTGAAAATATTTCCGAGGCCTATGCCTGCTCCTAAACCAGCCGTTATTGCTAAACCTGCGCCAATCATTTTTGCTGCAGCGACGTCCATTTTTTTCTCCTTGAATTTTTAATGTAAGTTAATTGCGTCATTGATATACAAACACGTAAGTAATGTAAATACATAAGTTTGCAATATCGCTACCAGAAATTCTAATCCAGTGACTCCGATGTTTAATAATAAAGGAATCACCCCTAGAACTGCAAGAGAAGACTCAGCAAGCATGGCTGTAAAGCTTGCAAATAATTTTAAGATTAAATGACCTGCCATCATATTTGCAAATAAACGAATACTTAAACTGAAAGGGCGCGCCAGATAAGATATAAGCTCAATAATGATCATTAAAGGTGCAAGAAATATAGGTATCCCATTAGGGAGAAGTAGGTGAAACATTTTTAAGCCATGTTTTTTAAAGCCAGCAATATTTGCTGCTACAAAAGCGATGATCGCTAAAGTGAAGGTGACAGCTATATGACTTGTGTAGGTAAAACTATAAGGAATGAGTCCTAGCAAGTTTCCCATTAAGATAAACCAAAAAAGAGTAAAAATAAACGGAAAGAAAACAATTCCTTCTTTGCCAATATAGGTTTTGACCATGTTTGATATAAAAGAGAAAAATAATTCCGCACAAGCCTGTAAACGGTTGGGAACAATCGCTTCTTTTTTTAGAGAAAAATAAAAAAACAAGCTGACGCATATCAAGCCGATTGTCATCCACAGCGCTGAATTGGTGTAGGAGATATCCCATGCACCAATGAATATAGGGATAATTTTTGTAATTTGAAATTGATGTAAAGGATCAATCATTTGGGTCCTTCGGAATACGTACTTTTATTAGTGCAATCCAACCTAAGTACGCTCCAAGACCTATGAAAAAGATCATAACCCATGGAGACGTGCCCAGAAACTTATCTATATAATATCCTATTAACGTGCAAAAAGCGATGCGCGATATGAAGGTTATACATAGAGCAAGTGATGCAGCGAGAAAACTTCCAAAAGACATAATACTATTTTTTTGTTTTTCGTAGCTGAATAATGAAGCCAACTGCTGCTATGAATAAGCAAATTGGAATCACGCTTAGTCCATATTGATATTGCTCGTGACTAAAGTTGTTTCCTGAATGCTGACTACCCATCATGATGCCAATCGTACTGTGGAAGAAATATCCAAAGGTCATGATGATCATATTGGCAACAGCTGTTGTAAGTCCTACGAGGCGCTCACGTACATAGGTGCTTGCCATGTAGATGGCAATAATTTGATAAGCACAGCAGATGCCTACGGCTGTGAATAAAATAGAAAGTGTTTTAGCAGAGCCGTAGCCAAGAAGCATTACGGTGAAAACAATACCCATAAATACTGCGCAACCAATAATGATTTTTAAATGTGCTTTTAATCTGTCGGCAATATATGTCACTCCTGGGGATCCAAATAACATTCCTAAAAACATAAGAGATGTTATACCTGCTGCTCGTGCTGATGGAATGTTGTACACACTTTGAATGAATCCTGCGCCCCATACGTCAGCAAACCCTTCTAATGGACCAACCATTAGGCCGGCGCATAAGCAAACGATGAGCACATTTTTGTTTTTAAAGACTTGCTTAATATCTTCAAAAGCATGGTGGCTAACAACAATGGGTTTATGTTGCTTAGGGATAATCAAATAAGCAAATACGGCTAGTGCGCAGCCAATCCAGCAGAAATATACTAAAATTGTTTGCCAGTGCATGACCTCAAAAAGTAATTTTACGGGTTCACCACCATATATCGCGCCAATTAGACCAACGGTGACACATAGTCCTAGCATTCTATTAAAGTGTGTTTCAGGGAAGCCTAAGCGAATAACTTTGAAGGCGCCAAGGATTGCCCCTGATGAGCCAATGCCCATGATGATACGACCAATATTCGCTGCAGCAATTGTATCGCTGAGAAGTAAAGGTAAAATACCCGTTACTGTTAAAAGGATACAAACAGGGATGATGATGCGTGGACTTTTTCTATCTAACCAGATCCCAAGAGGAATATGAGCAGCCGTGTATCCGATGTAGTAAAGGCCAGCGAATTGTCCAAATTCGACTGCGGTTGTATTAAAGTGCGTTAATAATTCAGGCATAAGAATATTTGGCAGTACTCTTATCACGTATTGATAGGCATAAAATAATGAGGCTACTGCCCACATGGACCAAGCTTGATAAGATGATACAGATAACATATACGGCTCCCGTATTTGAGTTTAAACTAATTGGTGATGGGGGATGAAATAAAACACAAGCACAGCACTAGCTGCGCAGAATCAGAACAGAAAAAGATAAATAGCTTTTAAACATAACCATACTTTGTCTTAAAAAGTACTGGTTGTCAATATTTTGATGAAGTCGATAGGTGTTTTTGGAAATACTTTGGTATGCGTTCTAGACTTTAATTTTTTCACCTACTAATATTTGGTGAGTATTTCTTTAAGGATACCTATGACTTTTTCTAATAAATTGGTTGCTGTTTTAAATAAAGAGCTACCCTCAGGTGTGGCTTTGAATGCATTGGCACATATGACCTTAGGCCTTGGGGCAAAAGTCGGTTCTGATAGACTACATTTGGATATTTATAAAGATAGAAATGGATTAGAGTATCCAAATATTTCTCAAATGCCATTTATTATTCTAAGAGGAAAATCCAGCGAGATTAAAAAACTTGTGCAGCAGATGAGAGAGCATAAGGTTGCGCATGGTGCCTTTATCAACACGATGACAGGTGGAACGTATATTGAGCAGTTAGAAAAAACAGCAAAATTTACGGATGAAGAACTTGTTTTTTATGGATGCGTGGCGTTTGGTCCGTTAGAGGAATTAAATGCGATGACGAAAAAATTTTCCTTGTGGAAAGATTAAATGAATAGCATTGAAAAAATCGTTGAGGATTATAAAACTTCGGAAGCGATGGGTTTTTATTGGAGTGATGCGTCAGAGGTTATACGACAAATCCGACTTGAACTTGACGAAGTGGAAAAAGAGTTGCAGGAAAATAATACAAGAGCACTTCAAGAAGAGCTCGGTGATGTTGTGCATGCCTGGGCTACTCTTGCTTATTTTTGTGGTTTTGATGCCAATGAAATAATAGAAAAAGCTGGGGAAAAATTTGAGAAGCGCTTTAAGGCATTATGCGACGTGATTAAAGAAGAAGAAATGCATCATTTTAAAAGTCTTACGCGCAGAGAAAAATTAGCGTTTTGGGAAAAAGCAAAACGAAAAATGACTTAAGAAAATTTCCAAACAATATTGATTAAATCTTAATATCTTGTACAATAAAAATTAAGAAATATCGTAAGTGCAAAAGGGAAATGTTGGTTTATACGTTTAGGGCCATCATTAGCATTTCTAACAATATTGGCGGCTAGCCCGTCGATGTATCTTTTCTTATTCACCTATTTTTAAAAATTAAAATTGTTTCTTCAAATTTTTGAGGTTTATTATGTCTAAAAGAATTCTGCCCTATTTAATGTGGCTTTTGCCTCTCTCATTTTTTACCTATCAGTTTATTTTGCGCCTGTGGCCAAGTTTAATGATGCAGCAAATTATGCAGCAATTTCAAATTGATGCGACGGGTTTTGGTTTGTTGGCGTCGGTTTATTATTATGGTTATGCAGGCATGCAGATACCTATTGCTATATTGCTTGATCGTTTTGGTGCTAGGTGTGTGGTATGCATTTGCGCTGTCTTATGCCGACTGGCAACGCTTTTATTTACCTACACGGATAATTGGATTTTAGCACTTATCAGCCGCTTTATTGTCGGTGTGGGTTCTGCTGCGGGATTTTTAGCAACATCGAAAGTTATTTCTGAATGGTTTGATGGAAAATACTATGCCCAGATGGTTGGATTTTCTTTTACCGTAGGACTTCTTGGAGCAATTTATGGGGGTAAACCGGTAAGCTTACTTGTTGAAAATTTTGGCTGGCAGCATGTAGCATTTGTGTTGGCTTTTGTGAGCATTGGGATAGGATTTTTGACATTACTCTTTTTAAAAACGAAAAAAACAAAAACGAAAAATGAGCCCTCTTTACGCATGAAAGATTTTAAAAAATTACTTCGTTCTTCAACGATTTGGTTTTTAGCAATTGCGAATTTGTTGATGGTAGGTCCATTGGAGGGATTTGCTGATGTGTGGGGTGTAAATTATTTGATGCAAGTAACAGCACTTAGCAAATCTGATGCGGCTGGATTTGTGTCGTATATTTTTGTTGGTATGTTATTCGGTGGACCATTGTTGGCAGCATTTGCAAAACGAACAAGTAATTATACAATTATTTCAGTATGTAGTGCAGGCATGGTTGCTGCATTTTTGTGGCTTTTGTTTGTGAATTCTCAACTAAATACGTACACACTTTCCGCGGTATTTTTTGTGGTGGGTATTTTGTGTTGTTATCAGGTCTTAGTTTTCGCAAGTGGTAGTGAATTGGTTTCGGCCTCAATGTTAGGTTTAACAGTTGCATTTTTGAATTGCGTGAATATGTTAGGTGGATCATTTTTCCATAGCACCATTGGCTGGACCATGGATCAATTTTGGACAGGTGAAATGCTTGACGGAATTCGTGTTTATACAGTTTCTTCCTATCAAAAAGCGCTTTTAATCATTCCTGTAGCAGCGTTGATTGGTGGAATTATGGTGATGATGCTTCGTCTTCACAAGTTCTCTAGATCACGCTAAGTATTTTAACAGTAATCTTGGCTAGGATTTAAATGAGATGATGAAGAGTAGATATATCAAGTTTTTTTCTTATCTTGTTCTTTTTGTAAGTATCTTTACAGCTACGTATGGAGCTTTATTAGATAGTGACTCTGGGTTAGTTATTATTTCGCCTAATTCAGAAGAGTATAAAAAAGAATGTGCCATGTGGAATGCTAAAATTAAAGCAAGGCCTGCGGCTGTATTGCTATGCAGCAACAATGAACATGTTAAAGAGGCTTTGCTTTGGGCAAAAACACATGGTAAAGAGGTGCGTATTCGTTCTAACCGCCATAGTTACGAGGGGCTAAGTACGGCCGATGATGCTGCTGTTATCGATGTGAGTTCTATAAAATTGATTGAATTAAGTGCTGATAAAAAAACTGTTAAAGTCGGAGCTGGCAACAACATATATAGTGTTTGTCAGGAGTTATGGAAACATAAACTGGCAATACCATTAGGCTCTTGTCCAACAGTAGGAGTAGTGGGGCTTGCTATAGGTGGAGGTATAGGTCTTTCTTCTCGTTTAATGGGACTAAGTTGTGACAACGTTACAGAGATAGAAATGGTAGATTGCAACGGAAATTTAATAAGAGCTAATCGAGTAGATTACCCTGATTTATTTTGGGCTTGTTGTGGAGCGGGTAATGGAAATTTTGGTATTATAACATCTATCACTTTTAAAACACATCTTGTTTCAAAAGTGATTGTTTATAATATTGAATGGCAATGGAAGCATATATATGATGTTAGCGAAAAATGGTTTGTATTGTTAAAATCAGTTCCTAAAGAGCTTATGACTTTTTTACGATTTACTAAGAGAAATTCTCAAAAAACTTTAAGATCCTTTGGGCAATTTTTTGGCACTGAAAAAGAGTTACGAATTTTGCTTAAACCGCTACTAGAAATTTCTTCTGATGCCATTGTAACTATTGAAGAGTGTTCTTATATGCAATCAGTGAATAAATGGGCAGGCGTTGGTCCAGAAGGTGTGTCTGTTATTTCTAATGCTAAATCATTTAAAGCAACTTCTTTATACCTTAAAGATGACTTACCTAAAGAAGCGATAAGAATTATAGATGACTATTATTCACAACCAGCAATTAAAGATAATTTTACAGTACTAGACAGTTATGGGGGAGTAATCAATGAAGTTGGAAAAGATTTTAATGCTTTTTCACATAGAGATTGTATTGCTTCAATGCAAACTTTAGCTTATTGGGAAGACGATGAAGATGCAGTTCAGCAGCTTGAGTGGTCTAGAAATTATTATAAAGATATAGCTTCTTATGGAGAGGGAGCTTATGCAAATTATTCAGATTTAGAATTGGAGGATTGGGAGCATGCTTATTATGGCGACCATTGGGAGGCTTTGGTTTCTATAAAGAAAAAATATGATCCAGAAAACTTCTTTCACCATCCGCAATCTGTTTTTTTCTAAATGCAGTGTGAGATGCAAGCCAGAGTGTACTTAATTCAAAGGCGTTTCAGCACTCGTGCAAGTGTTGAGAAATAACGTCTCTCGAAATCTAGATGTGTGTATATACCAAGTGGTGCTCTCTTTTGTGAAAAAATAAGCTGGGTAGGTGGAATAAGGGATTTGTCTATTCTGACTTCAGGCAAGTATTTTATTTTTGCTGTCAAAGAGCCTGATTGCCAAATGCCAGTGATTGGATCTCTGTAATAATCTTCGCTTGGTCGTGGGCTTTTATTGATATATTCTTCCAGTATCATACCAGATTGTTCATAGCTTGTTCTGCACATATGTGAAGTTCGATACGTGCTATTAAAAACTCTTACGCTTGTTGGGACCACTTGGTAACCTACCCACCCAAAAGGTAAATTTTCTCGTGTTATGAAAGAATGATATATCATGAAAATTGAGTTGCTGTAGTCCGGAAAGTCAGGATTTAACTGATGTGAAGAATCTTTTGGAAGGGTCAATAAAGGACTTCTTATTCCAGACTCTTTTATTTCGCCAGTAAAACGATGCAGAAGAATGACAGGATCAGAAATTTTTCCAGTATGGTAATTTCTACGAGGTGGGCAGGGTATTTTTCGTTTGGCTATGCGATCTAATCGTGAGCTAATTATGGGTATTGTTGCGGAGGCTTGAAAATGGCGAGTCTCCCACTTTTTTGGAAAATTATAGACAGGTGCATATATAGGACTATTATAAGCATCACATACAAAAGGTTCTCTTGTTAGAGGATGGAAAAGAACAGATTTTCTTGACTCTAAAGATTTTTTTTCCTCTTCAGCTTTTGCTAGCTGCATTAGATATTGATCTAGGGGTATACGTGAATTTTTATAATCTTGTTCGTCTTCTTTTATATCTTTTCTATATAGAGTGATACGAAAGGTCGGGTTATAGACATAAAGATCAGGATTTGCGCGGTCAACAAAAATGCCTTCATAGAGATGAGGAAGATTATTTGGATTTATTTTTGGATCGTATTCATAAAAAATACAATCAGAAAAATAGGGGAAACCGGTTAAGGTTGGAATGATTAAACGTGCTCTTTTGAAGGCTTGTTCTTCCTTAAATTCTTTAGGATTTTTTCTTTCGATATCCGCAACAAATTCGTTCTCAAATAGAGATTTATAAGGATTTAGGGAATTTCGAATAAGAAAAATTTCATCATCGCTTGGAGAAATAGAAGCTGCAAAATTTTTGCCATTAAAAATTAAAAATCCGATTGCGCAAAAAATAATGCTTTTGATAAAAAAACGTTTCAAAGAAGGCACCATATAAAAATAGATTGTATTTATATGGTGCAGATCTTTTAGAAATTAAGCAAGATTTTCATAAATGGGAAAGCGTTTACACAGCGCAATAGCTTTGGTTTTTGCTTCTTCAATGGCACTTTGTGCATCACCTTTTGCGGCGGCTTTTAAAACGCTGAGCATTAACTTTCCAACTTCGCGAAATTCTTCTTCCTTAAAACCGCGGGTGGTGCAAGCAGGTGTGCCAACGCGAATACCGCTAGTAATTGCAGGAGGTTGCGGATCTTTTGGAATACCATTTTTATTGCAGGTTAAATGAGCCTGCTCTAAAACATCCGCTGCATCTTTTCCAGTAATACCGATAGGACGTAGATCAAGCAATAACATATGGCTGTCAGTGCCGTCGGTTAAAAGTTTGATGCCGCCTTCGTGCAATACTTCGCCGAGAGCTTTCGCATTCTTCACAATTTGGAATGCGTAGTCTTTAAATTCAGGCTGTAAAGCTTCTCCGAAAGCGACGGCTTTCCCAGCAATTGCATGCAAAAGAGGTCCACCTTGAAGCCCTGGGAAAACAGCGCTGTTGATTTTTTTTGCCATATCTTCACGATTTGTAATAATGATACCACCTCGGGTTCCTCGCAATGTTTTATGCGTGGTAGAAGTGATAACATCGGCAAATGGAACAGGTGTAGGGTACGCGCCACCAGCGATTAAACCAGCGTAGTGCGCCATATCAACCATAAGATAGGCGCCAACCTTGTCAGCAATTTTTTTGAAACGATGAAAATCAATAAACCTTGGATAAGCAGAAGCACCAGCAATGATGAGCTTTGGTTTGTTCTCGAAGGCTTTGGTTTCAACCTCATCGTAATCAATGAGGTGTGTGGTATCATCAACACCGTAAGAAACGATGTTAAACCATTTACCCGACATGTTAACTTTGCAACCGTGAGTTAAGTGTCCGCCGGCGCTGAGATCCATGCCCAGAACTGTATCGCCTGGATTTAAAAGGGCTAAGAAAACTGCTTGGTTTGCTTGAGCTCCTGAGTGAGGCTGTACGTTGGCAAATTGAACACCAAATAAACGTTTTAAACGTTCAATCGCGATTGTTTCAACTTCATCCACGTATTCGCAACCATGGTAATAACGCTTACCTGCATATCCTTCGGCATATTTATTAGTAAGGATAGACCCTTGAGCTTTAAGCACGGCAGGACTTACAATATTTTCCGAAGCGATTAATTCGATCTGATTTTGTTGACGAATTAATTCGTTGTTGATTGCGCCAAAAATTTCTGTGTCGTTAAAATGTATGAAAGCATCACCTTAAAGTTAAATGTTGAATGGTGCCGCTGGAGAGAATCGAACTCTCGACCCCACCCTTACCAAGGGTGTGCTCTACCACTGAGCCACAACGGCGCTTTAATATTTATATCGTGTGGTCTAATTTTTGGCAATGGGATGGGGTGAGATGTCGAATTACGTGCGATGTAGGTTATGCGTGTTTGCAAATTTTGCCAAGATAGCCACTACATCGATATTATAATGGGGAACTATTTGGGTTATCCAACTCAAAGGTCCCTCAGCTTTTTCTATTTCTTGCATTATTTCAGGATCACTCTCTTGATATTTTTTAAGTTTTGCAAAAAAATTATCTCGAAGCTGCGTGAGGGTTGTATTTGTAGTCGTAACTATGTCAAAAAGCACAGTATTTGTCGTTGAAATGCTGGAAACGTAATCTTGTTGTTGAAAAAGATCATCAAGGATAGGTTGCATTTCATTGGGTAAATCTGAATCGATTCTGAGAATAAAATGATCAATGTTAAAATTCGGGTATGTGTAGTGTGCTAACTGGGATTGTCCTTCCTTGATTTCTTTTGTTTCGTAATTTGTTTGATCCATACATACTAAAGAAGTTATTTGGCTTACGCCGATTGCTATACCTAGCAGTAATGTTGTTGTTTTCATAAAAAAAACTTTTATATTTACAATGCCTTTATAAGAACGGATTGATAAATTTTCAAATAAAGTTGCTGAAAATTTTATATATAAATATTTAAGTGATGCTTTTTTGCAATATGGTAATGAGATTGTATTTCTTCCTATTATTTTTAGGAATTTAAAAAATAGATAGCCTTTTTTGCTACATTGATGGTGCATCCAGCGACATTGTAGCCATCGACTTTTGGTTGTTTCAGTATTTTTAAAATAGCATCGATTGTTTCATAAGGTTTTGGGTAAGTGGCTTTGCCAATGGCCCAAATGGTTTGACGTAGCCATTCTTGTTGAATGTGATTTGGGCATTCAAAAAAAATGGGTTGATTGATGGCAAGAGGATTAATACTAATAATGAAATTTTTTGCGTGCTCATTTACCAAATTTTCTAAGGCTTGATACAAGCTGTAGATTTTGGTGGCGGAGGTAAGAATGCCTTCTTCTTGCCAGCCTAAGTTCTTGATGTGCTGCACAAGTTGGCGTACGCGCGTACGTTCGTATGAATCATCTTGATTTGAAGGATCTTCGATCCATTTGATTTTTTTATTTTGTAAGTAGGTTCGTAAATCTTGAGGGAAAATTTCAAGAAGAGGGCGAATAATCCGAACATCATTTTTATATCGTGTTGTTTGAATTCCTTGAAATCCAGCAGGTCCTGATCCCTTTAAAAAGCGCATCAGAATGGTTTCAATTTGATCTTGTGCATGATGCGCTGTTAGCAAAAAAGGGTTTTCATATTTTTTGCAAAATTCGGTGAGTAAATGGTATCGAGCTTTTCGGGCTTGTTCGTGAATACGGTTAAGATTATCTTCATGCTGCCAAACAAGCGTGTGATGAGAGATATCATGAGCTTTTAAAAGGTTGTGCACTTCTTCTGCTTCTGCAGATGATTCTGGGCGTAATGCATGATCAATTGTGACGGCTTCTAACTTTACATTTTTTGTTGCTGCATATTCATTGGCAAGAAAAGTTAGGGTAAGACTGTCAGCACCACCTGATACTGCAACAATAAGAGTGCAAGTGGGTGAGGGAAGAAGTTGATCAAATGCTGTAAAAGCTTTTTGTTGTAAGGAAATCATCCTAAAACCTGTAAAGGCTGTTTTAAGGTAATGCCAGTTGGCAGCATATTGCAGCAATAGGCTAGCGTTTCAACGCCGGCTTTAGTGGCTTGTCGAGAAGCTTCACCATAAGCTTTATCGAGATCATCAGCTACTTTAAAAGTTAGCGCATCATCGCGTTGCACGACGTATAAAACGATGCTTCGAATACCACTTTTTACTTGATTTGCTAATTCAAGTTGGTGTTTGGCGCCGCGTGCAGTAATACAATCAGGGAATTCGGCCATGTGATTATTGCGAATTAAATGAACGTTTTTCACTTCTACGAGGCACATTTCGGTGGGACCGTCAGTAAGAAAAAAATCGATTCGTGAATTTTGTCCGTACTTCACTTCTGCTTTAACATTTTTATAATCAGCTAATTCGGGAATAGATTTTTTCGCTAAAGCTTCTGCGACAATTAAGTTGGGATTGTTTGTATTGGTACCAATCCAGGTTCCTTCACTTTCAACCATTTCCCATGTGTAGGCTAATTTTCGAGCAACATTGACGGCTTTTGATAAAGCAACGCGCGAGCCTGGCGTGGTAATACCCATCATAGCGCCAGGGTTCGGGCAGTGTACGGTTAGTTCTTCGCCCGTATCAAATTTTACGTCGGCCAAAAAGCGTTTGTAGCGTTTGATAAGAGTGCCGTAGGTAAGATCGCTTGGAAAAATCATCAACGCATTTCTTCAATAGGAGTTATGCCAAGAAGATTTAGTCCTTCGGCAAGGATACTTGCTGTTGATTTTAAAAGTGCTAAACGTGCTGCTGTTTGTGAAGGAGAGTGCCCGTCAATAAAACGTAGTTGCGTATTTTCTTTCCCTTTATTCCAGAGGGAGTGGAAAAGGCTTGCGGTATCATACAAATAATTTGCAATCCGATGTGGTTCTAAATGTTGTGCTGCAGATAAAACAATGCGCGGCCATTGAATTAGACCTTTAATGAGGCTTAATTCAGCTTCATCATTTAAACACTCTAATGAATCAGCACTAAGTTCTTTACCGAATGTTTGTGCGGCATGACGTAATACAGAATGAATGCGTGCGTGCGCGTATTGGATGTAAAATAAAGGATTATCTTTTGACTGCTCAATAACTTTTTTAAAGTCAAAATCAATCACCATATCCTGATGACGAGAAATCATCATAAAACGTACAGCATCTTTGCCAACACGTTCGACAAGTTGTTGAATGGTTATAAAAGTACCAGCTCTTTTGGACATACGAACAGGCTGACCATTGTCCGAAAAGTTTACCATTTGGCAAGTTTTGATGGTATAGATTTGATCATTTTTTAGGGCTTTTACCGCTGAGGTTAGGCGCTTGACGTATCCTACGTGATCAAAACCAAGAATATTAACAAGAACGTCATAATGGCGGCTGATTTTGTAATAGTGATACCCAACATCGCCAGCAAAATATGTCCATGTGCCGTCTGATTTTTGCAAAGCTCGATCAACATCATCACCATAGGCGGTCGCTTTGAATAAAATCTGTGGGCGTTCTTCCCAATCATCAATTTGATGACCTTTTGGTTTTTCAAGAATACCAGTGTATATATCGCCTTTTTCTTCTAATGCTTTAAGGGCTTTCTCTACCCATCCTTCTTGGGTGAGTGCGCTTTCGGATGCATATTCCATGGTGATGCCGAGTGATTTTAAGTCGGACTTGATACAATTCATCATAGAGTCGATAGCAAAAAGCCGCACTGTTTCAAACCATTCAGCATTAGGTTTATTTAAAAGGGAATCGCCGAACTTGTGTGCTAAATCTGAGCCCACTGGGATTAGGTAATCGCCTTTGTACATGTCTTGGTCAAAGTCATCATCTGAAATAGTTTCATCGAGGGCTTCTTTATAACGAACGTAAGCTGAGCGTGCGAGGGCAAGTGTTTGTCCGCCAGCGTCATTAATATAATATTCGCGTGTCACTTTATAGCCAACTTTTTCAAGCAAATTGGCAACAGTATCTCCTAGGATCGCATTGCGTCCATGGCCAATATGCATAGGGCCTGTTGGATTTGTTGAAACATATTCTACTTGCGCCGATTTACCTTTTCCTAAAGTGTTTGTGCCGTAGGCTGATTGGAGATTTAAGATTTCATGCACTTCTTTTTGTAGAGTGGTTTGTTTTAGCCATATATTGATGAAGCCAGGGCCTGCAATTTCTGTTTTTTGAATAGCTTCGTGACTGGAGATTTTTTCGATGAGTTTTTGTGCAAATTCACGCGGAGAAATGCCTTCAGCTTTTGCACACACCATAGCGGCATTGCTTGCTAAATCGCCATGGGAGGGGTCTTTTGTAGGCTCAAGTATAACCTTATCAAGTTGGGCCTTTGGCGCAATTTCTTTCAGCGATTTTTCAATAAAGTCTTGTAACGTAAAAACGAGCGTCATGAATATTCTCCTAAAACAGTTATAGATTTAGCAGGCCTTGAGAGAAAGAATCAATAAAAACTGAAAGGCTAGAGTTTTTGTTAATTAAATTATGTGCACGTATCTGTGCTTATAACCAAATTCATATGGTTTTATCTTGAATTAATAAATATTTAATAAAAATTAAAATATTTTCTATTAAATATTTATTAATACTATCTCCTTTAAGCTGATATTGAAAAAATTTTTTCATCTAAAAAATCACTTGTTTAGGTGAAAGATCTTAAATTGTGGAGATTTGCAAATGTTAAAATATATATTGGCTTGTATCATTAGTGTAGGAGCAGCCTATTGTGGTGCTAATACAGAGTATATTACCGGTATCGAGAATGAAGGTAGTGAAAGACGAGATATTTTCAGAATTGGTTCCGAAGCAGGAGGTGTAGATGGATATACTGCGCCAAGCGCAGGCATTACAAAATTAACCATAGATTTTGTTCAATCTGGTACAGTGCCAAGCGGTGGAATCTCTAGTCATTTCAGTGCAATTTCATTTCCTGAAACACTTAAATACCTTTACCTAAGAGGTGATGCTACTAGTCTTGATGTGTTATTCAACGGTGTCGCAAGGAATGCACTTCCCACACCACCAAATAGCTGCAAGATTCATTTTTCTTTGACGACTGGGCCTGACGCTGATCCAGGTTGGTTTCAATCTCGTATACTCGAAGATTCTAATGTTTATGTGGAGCCACTATCTGATAATCCTAGGGCGGATAGTCTTTTGGTAAATTTAGGAAATACTAATACTTTTTATTTGGGGTCTAATGTTCAGCTTGCAAGCACAACTGGTGAGTTAAGTTGTAAGATTGTAAGGCACCCAGATATTAAAGCAGAAAAAGCATATACAGATGCTAGGTTAATAACGGAAGGGAATATAATTTTCCGTAGCCGTGTAGATGGGATTAGTCTTGGTTGTTTTGATGTTAGTGGTGAATCCAGATTCGACGTGACTTCTTTAATTGTAGACCCAGACGAAAGTGTTGAAAAGATCGCTCTTAATGGTACTCATTCTGAAGATGGAATGTTGCTATATATCACGTATTTGAGTGTGGATCAGCACGATTTAACATATAAAGTATATGGTTCAAATTCACACAATGGTCTTACAAAACCTGTGGTTGGTACAACTTTGCCTAGGTCATTCTAGGTTTATATTTTTTATAAAAGAAGAGATTTTCTCGTAATGAGGAGATCTCTTTTTTTAACGCTTTAATTTCTTGGGGAAAATTAAAGTAACTTGAAAGTCCAAGAGTGAAGAAATTTGTATAGCCAGTCCAAAATATCATTTGATGAAGGTGCATTTTTTCTAGTTTCGTGCACGAATTGATCGGGATTTTGTAAAAAACTTGAAATGTCTTGTAGAAACATTTTTCTTATAGCTAACGAGTCATGCACAAGACTGTGATACGCTTCCCGATATATTTTATGTGCAACTTTTGTTAAAGATGAAACGACGATTTTATCGTAGCTGGTGTCTAAAACTTTATCATTACCAGCGGTTGCAAAAAATATTTTTGTGGTGATTGGTTTTAATAGATAGAGATTGTTTAAAAGCTGTCTTGATGTAGTAAGGGCTGTGTACATCCATCCCCAGCTAGGATCACTTGGTATCATTTCTTTTTTGGATTCGGGTATATAATAATATTGATCAAAAAGATCTTTGTCGCGGCAGTTACGGTTATTTGTAAAGTTTAGTTTGATGGGGTCATAATCGCTGCATGTAAGACAGTATTGCTTACTTTTTCCCAACCAATTTTTAAAAATGTAGGCCATGGGTTCTGCAAAAAAAAGTGGGAAAGGTGATGTATTGATGCGAATCATGGGTGCTTCAAGCACGGCAAGTTGAAATTTATTGGGATATTTTTTTAATATTTGTAATGCCACTTGTCCGCCCATGGAGTGTGCATATAGAGAAATTTGCTTGTTTTGAAATTGCTTAAGTGAAGCTAATGTTTCCACATCTGTTATGTACTGACCAAAGTCATCTACATGAATCATTTGTTTGTTACTAACAAGACGCTGTGACTCACCTTGGCCACGAAATTCTAATACCCAAATATCATAGCCATGTGAGGCAAGTTGTTGTGCTAGGAATTCTTGTCGTTCAATGCGAGAAACAAGTCCTGGTAATATAAAGAGAACTTTATCTGAAGAAGATATTGTATTTTCACCGCAAAATCGACCTACGCGAATTTTTACGTTATCTGGCGTTGTGAGTTCATGGTATTCAAACGCAGAATTTGTAGAGTAGAGAATTGTGCTAAAAAGGCAGTATAGATAAACAAGAACGATCATTATAAAATGAAATTTTATATCTTTATTATAATAATACGATTAAAAAAGTTAATATGTTGCTAATTTGAAAAATTTTTATCAATTCTTTGTTTCCTTAAATGTTCCGTGTAGGATGTAGCAACAAAAAATTTAGAGAAATTATGAATAGATTAGTTGTTTCTGCTGTTATCGGAAGTGCTATAGGGTTAGGAATTGTTCTTGGAATATATAAATTTCAGGAACCTACAGCGATTGTCTATAAAGATGTTACAGACACCACCGTAGTGATTGGTGGAGATTTCACGCTAAAAGATCAATTTGGGAAAAAGCGTTCAACAGCAGAGTTTCGCGGAAGAATATTGTTGGTGTATTTTGGATATACGTATTGCCCGGACGTGTGCCCTATGGCATTGGAGCATATTTCAAAAGCTTTAAAATCCTTAAAGCGTGATCGCGATAAAATTGCTGTGGTATTTGTAAGTGTTGATCCAGATCGGGATACAACAGATGTTTTAAAGATTTATAGCGAAAATTTTGATCGTAATATTATTATGCTAACGGGTGCCCAAGATGATGTGCAGAAGGCGATGAAGCAGTATAAAGTGTATGCAAAAAAAGAAATGAAAGAAGGAATGAGTGATTACTTAATGAATCACACAAGTGTTGTGTATGTGATGGATAGGAATGGTGGGTATCTGAGTAGTTTTGCTCATTCTACACCGCCTGAGGAAATTCGTTCGATTCTTTTAAAAGTTCTTTTGAGTGCATAGCTTTTATAAAAGCATCTGGATTTTTTAAGAACAATGTCAAATCAGATACATATGATTTTCGTGTTTCTAACGTGTCATGCAGCAAGCAATGCCAGGCATTTTTATATGTGCGGTGGGCTACGTTTAAAAAGGCTGATGCTACTCTGATATCATGTTCGTTGTTGACTCTTCGATTATCTCCTGCGGTTGCTAGAAAGATTTTACTGGTGATTCCTTTTAATGATGCCAAATCTTTCAGAAGGGATTGCGTTGCATTAAGTGCTGAGTAGACCCATCCCCAGCTAGGCCCTGTAGGAATTAGCTCTTTTTCAGATTCAGCTATATAGCGATGTTTGTAGAAGAGATTAATATCGCGACAATTAGAATTATGCTCAAAACTTTCTTTTTTAACATCGTAGTTTCCACGGCCTATGCAGAAATTTTTATTCCTAGATAACCAGGTTTTAAAAAAATACGCGATTGGCTTGGCAAGAATGAATGGAATTGGTGAAGTGTTGAGCTTAATCATTGGTGATTCGAGTACGGTGGATTCAAATGTTGTTGGGTGTTTTTTCAAGAGTTGTAGTGCTACTTGTCCGCCCATGGAATGTCCATAAAGGGAGAGCTTTTTTCCTTTTAATTCCTTAAGGTTCATCAGTGTTTCAACGTCTGTTATGTACTGATCAAAGTCATCAACATGAACCATTTCTTTATTCTCAACCATACGTTGTGATTGTCCTTGCCCTCGAAAATCAAGTGTCCAAACATCAAATCCACTAGCAGCAAGTTGCTCTGCTAAAAATTCTTGTCGTTCCATACATGACACCATGCCAGGAAGGATGATAATAGCTTTTGTTGAATGGGGAACTGATCCTTTTCCGCGAAAATAACCAGCACGAATTTTTACATTATCTGCCGTGGTGAGGTATTGGCACTGAAACGAAGCAAATAGGTTAATGGTAGAGAGAATTAAGATCGTAAATTTAAGCAATCTAGAATATTTCATGTAATGCGGACGAAAACTTTTTCTTAATATGAAAGAAGTGGGTATCTTACGTCAACGTAAAGGAAAGATATTTTTGAAACTGCGCAATAGTAAGTTTCTGCATGAGAATTGATTTAAGCTTGATCTACACCAACAACTTGCCCATGAAACAAAATTTTGTAAGGCATTATTTGGTGAATAGATGGTGAGAGGAGAATCCTTAACTTCTCTTGTTTTTTTTGCTGAGGAAGATGCTTTTGCTTTAAGTTTTTCGGCAATTTCATCAAATTCCTCTTTTCTATCTTCACGCATTTTTTGATTAGCTTTTAACATGCCCTGTCCATTAGCATCAGATAGGCTATCAAAGGTGATTAAATGTGGATCTAAAAGCGGACTAAATCGATGATAACGTTTTCCAAGATGTAAGGAAGCAATATTAATATCTGTATGTTGTTGGCCATATATTAATAAATCAGTGAGAACACTTGCCCAACTTAAGCCGTTTCCTCTTTGTAAGTGGTTGTTGGCAATTGGTGTGTTTGAAATTCCAGTGCCTAGAGCAAGCACGTGTATTTGTTTTTGCTCTATTTTGTAGTGCTTTTTTAGCATTGCAATACCTGCATGAGTGGGAGAAGTCATGCAGGTGCCGCCATCACTGACGAAGTGACCGGAAGAATCTGGTTTATCGAGAGGGAAGACCTGTTGAGGTCGATAATAGGTGGGGGCAGCAGCTGAAGCCATTGCAATATCTTTTGCAAGATAATCATCCTCATCAATGCTGGAAAATGTTCTAATGCCAAAAGTGCTGAGATCATGGGTTACTAAGACAGTTGGAAGCCAGCGATTTTTTAAGGTATTTCCACCTACCATATCAAATAAGAAGTCCTTCATGCCCCGCGTTTTGTACCTGGTGCGTAAAAGTCCACCGAAGGAAAACCATTTAGGCTGAAACATTTGATATCGCTTTTCGAAGAATATGTCGAGAAGTTGTCTTGGTCGATATTTGGGTTGAGATGGATTTAAAGGATCTGGAACGGTTAGAAGAATAGCAATAATACCTCCAATGGAGGTGCCGGCAATACCGTCAAACATATCTACAACTCGTTGGCCCGTTATTTCTTCAAGTTTGGCTAATGTTTCAAGATGGAGAATGCCCCGTTCTCCGCCGCCATCGAGAGATAAAAGCCAGTATTCTTCTTTGGAAGTTAGGGATTGAGCGTTGAGAGGTCTGTTAAGTTCAGATGAAGAATCGTTTCTGAAAAGCGCGTCAATTGGTTCATGATGAGAAGCCGTAATTGAATTGATTGCGTGAAATAATAAAAAATAAATAATATTCATGATTAGAAATATTTTTCATGTATCCATTACTATAAATATTTTTCAAAATTAACATCTAGTTAATTTCAGTTATTTTTATTGATTATTTTTGAAGGGCGGTTGAGGAAAATGATGAAGTGTGTCAGTTTAACCTGGCGGTAAATGAAGTCTTAATACATGGAAAGATTATCATTATCCTTTTTCTCTAGACACACTGTTGAGGTGGCAAAAGGCCTTATTGGAAAAACGCTGATTTTTGGGGAACATCAAGGGATTATCTCGGAAACTGAGGCATACAGAGGTTTAGACGATGAGGCTTCACATGCTTTTCGTAAAACGCCAAGATCATCCATTATGTTTGGAAGAGCAGGAATGAGTTATGTTTATTTTATTTATGGAAAATACCATTGCCTAAATATTGTTAGCGAGCAAGATGGGGAGCCAGGGGCAGTGCTAATTAGAGGAATTAAACTGATTAAGCCTTCTTTATTACTTAATGGGCCAGGAAAACTCTGTCAAACGCTTGGGATTACAAAGCTTCATAATGGGATAGATTTACTAAACCATGAAGATTTTTATGTGATGGAGGGGCAAGGAAACGTGACTTACCAGGCGACGCCTCGAATCGGCATTCGAAAAGCTGTTGATAAGCATTGGCGGTTTGTGGCTGAATTTTCTTGAGGGTAGATTTTCTTTGAAAAGTATTTTTATCGTTCCTATATAAAGTTTGCGTGAAAAATTTTACGAAAGAGTTACTGTAATGAAAATTTTAAAAGCATTAGGTTTGGTATTAAGTTTTGCTTGGGTTTCTGTGGGTTTTTCCGCTGAAAGTAACTCTATTGAACGATCAATATTTACTGAAGTTGATTTAGAACTGGCGAGATTATATCCAGGTACTCTTAAGGGACATCAAGCAATTGCTGAAGATGAGCATATTATAAATGCGGTGCGAGTGTGGGATGATGATTTCATCGCAGCAAGTGCTGCGGATGTGAGCTCAGTTCGTTCCTATTATTTGGGTAAATTTTTTGCTTTTATGGATGGTTTAAGGGAAAGAAATTCTGAGGATTCAGCAACTCCAGAATTTAATGCATTATTTCAAAATATTTGTACAGAGGCGCAAGAAGCAGCACAAGGAAAGCTCAGTGATCTGAATTGGCATATGATTAAGGTCATGTTTATACGTGGTGTGCTTTTAGCTTCGGGTGAAGGTGATGAGGGTGCGCGAGATTTACTTAATATTGTGCCAGGGACGGAATTGTTTTTTGGGGCATTACTTGAGACTCCTTCTTACCTGCTAGAAAATGGTGAAGGCACTATGCCGGCATGGAAGCACTCCTCAAAGGCCTGTGTTCACAATACGGCGTGTATAGATCAAAAAAACAAAGACAGATTCAGACGCTATCCTAATATTGGTTCAGTTGATTATGACATAATTAGTGTTATCGAAGGTGAAATTAAAAGTGCCAAAATTATTGGCGAAGTAAATTTACCTGTAGTTGGTTTTGGAAAAATCGGTATCACAACCCTTGTCAAAACATGGCTGAAGCATGTTTTTATTCTTCCTCTACCTTATGGTGAATATGAGGCGCATGGCTTTAAATTAGGTGCTGCTGTGGGGGCTCAACATGATGATTCTCATAAGGATATAGATAATCGTAAACTGGAGGTAATGCAGGCTATATTGAATCTTTTAAACAAAGCTTACCAAGCAAAAAAACCAGTAAGAAAAGCGGTGCCACTTGCAACTGCGTATATGGTTGAACGCTATAAAATGTTTAATGAGACTCTTTTAGAGTTTGTAGAAAGTAAGGAACGTATAACAATAGCACAATTACGAGCGGCAATAGAGTTAGCGCCAGATGACAAAAATAATGAGCATCGTAAGGCAGACGAGAGGCTGGCTCGTCAACAATATAACACGGGCGTGGCTGCATTATTCCAAGTATTACGTGAAGAATATGCGATGAAAGCGAATGTTCTTGAAGCTTCAACATTTGAGGAAGCTATCACTGCATTGTGTGACAATGTGGGCAAAGAAGATGCTAGTGAGTTTGATGAATTAAACACTTTCTTTAATGCTAGGTCTGATTTAACAGATGCTGACATTTTTGAAAAAATAAAAAGTAGAACTTTAGAATCTTTGAGGATCTATCCAGCGCCCGATTCTTCTAAGACTACGCACCCAGTTACAATTGGTGATTATCTCGAGGATATAGATATGGAGTCATTAGAATTTCGTCGCGGCCCTGTGGTCACAGAAGTTAGATTTGATACGTTGGCTGGACAGTCGGTCGTTGTTCAAACATTGACGACTCATTTTTTGGTTAATACAGCTCGCGATGAAAATGCCGTACTTAGATTAGTAGGAAGAGGTGTGCAAGAACTGGATTGGGATGCTTTGCGTGTGTTGCCCGCAAGTGATGTCGAAGGAAGAAATGAAGTATTAATGCAAGTGAAGACTTGGCTTGGTGCGATTAAAGAAAACATAAGAGAAATGGCGATCAGCTTGAGGGTCGATATGCTTGAAAATACTCCAGCGAATCTTATTGCTAGGTACAATGCTTTAGTTGCTGCTCAGAATGCTGAGTGGGATGCGGTGTATCCAATACCGCAAGCTGCAGTGATTACGGAAGAAACATTAATACAACAGGATGTAAGGTTTGTACTTGATGAAATTATTTCTAAAATTGAAGTAACTAATTAAGGATTAAATAAACAGCTTATGATTAAATAAACAGCGGTAACAAAAGTTATCGCTGTTTATTTATGTCTAGTGGTTTAAAAGTTTCTCAGCTTCTAATGCTGCCATACATCCTTGTCCAGCGGCGGTGACTGCTTGACGGAAGATTTTGTCTTGCACATCACCGGCGGCAAAAACACCAGGAATAGAAGTGGCTGTGCTTCCAGGAGTGGTAAGAATATAGCCCTCATGGTCACATTTTAATTGATCTTTAAATGGCATACTCATCGGTGTGTGTCCGATGGCAACAAAAGCACCATCAAATGGTTGGTTTATTACTTCTTGTGTTTTTAGATTTTTTAATTTTAAACCTGTGAGGCTGCGCACGGGTTGGTCATTGCCTGTAAATTCTTCAACGACTGTATCCCAAAGTACGGAGATCTTAGGGTTTTTGAAAAGACGGTCTTGGGCAATTTTTTCCGCACGCAAATGATCGCGCCTATGAATAAGCGTTACATGGGCACAATGATTAGTAAGGTAAATGGCTTCTTCTACAGCAGAGTTTCCACCACCAATAACAGCGACTTTTTTATCTTTGAAAAAGAATCCATCACACGTTGCGCAACCAGAGACGCCATATCCTCTAAAATGCAATTCACTATCTAGGCCTAACCATTTTGCTTGTGCGCCAGTTGCGATAATGACTGTATCGGCTGTATAGGTGGAGGGTGTATCGGTGGTTACCACAAAAGGTCTTTTAGAAAAATCAACGGTTTCAACGGATTCAAAGCGCATATCCGTGCCAACGTGGGCTGCTTGAGCATTCATTTGATCCATAAGCCAAGGGCCTTGGATGACATCTTTGAAGCCAGGATAATTCTCTACATCTGTTGTGATGGTAAGCTGCCCGCCTGGCTGAGGTCCGAGTAGCTGAATTGGATTTAGGTTTGCTCTGGCGGCATAAATTGCTGCCGTGTATCCAGCTGGTCCGGCGCCAATAATAAGAACTTTAGTATGATTGGTCATGAATATGTCTTTCTTAATTTAAGCAGCTAAACATGCCCTAACCAAACCTGTAAATAAAGGATGAGGATTGAAAGGGCGAGATACGAGCTCAGGATGAAACTGACAAGCAATAAAAAATGGATGTGGTTTATACTCAATGATTTCTGGTAATAGACCATCTGGAGACATACCAGAAAAAACATAACCTTTGCTTTCAAGTGCTTCGCGGTACCCTAAATTGACTTCATAGCGATGACGGTGACGCTCATTAATTTGTGTTGCGCCGTAAAGTTTGTACGCAAGGCTGTCTTTGTCAATAACGCAAGGGAATGAGCCAAGGCGCATGGTTCCACCCATGTCATCAGAAATGCCACGACGTTCTTTTTGTTCGCCGCTCATCCATTCAGTCATACGGGCAACAACAGGAGTATTTGTAGGGCCAAATTCAGTACTTGAAGCATCTTTTATACCAAGTTCTGTGCGCACTCCTTCAATGACGCTAAGCTGCATGCCTAGGCAAATGCCGAGTAGCGGCTTTTTATTTTGGCGTGCATAGTGAATAGTACGTATTTTCCCTTCAATGCCGCGTTCACCAAAGCCGCCTGGAATAATCAAGCCATCTACTTGTTGAATTTTGGACATTAAATCTTTATCTTCACCATCAATCCAAATTTTTTCAATATCAGTCTGCTCTGCAATGCCAGCGTGGGTAATCGCTTGATCAAGAGATTTGTAGGCATCTTTAAGCTGGATATATTTTCCAACGATTCCGATGCGAACTTTTTTCTTAGGATTGTGAAGTTTGGTTATCAACTCTTGCCAAGGTTTTAAGTTAGGAGCTGTTTTAATGTCGAAGGTTTTAGCAACAGCATCATCTAAGCCTTCTTGGTGATAAGTAAGAGGAATTTCATAAATGCTTTTAGCATCATTGGCACGCACGACATTTTCAAAGGCAACATTGCAAAAAAGAGCAAGCTTGCGTTTTGCATCCTCAGGAATTTCATGTTCGCTGCGGCAAAGTAATATATCAGGTCGTAATCCTAAAGTTTGTAAGGCTTGTACCGAGTGTTGTGTGGGCTTTGTTTTTAATTCGCCGGCAGCAGCCAAATAGGGAACAAGGGTCAGATGAATTAATAAGCTACTATCGCGATCAAGTTCATTACGCAATTGGCGTATAGCTTCTAAAAATGGAAGTGCTTCAATATCTCCGACAGTCCCTCCCACTTCGCAAAGGATAACGTCTGAAGAATCGCTATCATTTAGAATAAATGCCTTAATTTCATCAGTAATATGGGGAATGACTTGAATTGTAGCACCTAAATAATCACCGCGACGTTCTTTAGCAATAACCGCAGAGTAAATCTTGCCAGATGTTACGCTATCTGACTTTGTGGCGTCTTGGTTCGTAAAACGTTCATAGTGACCCAGATCAAGATCTGCTTCAGCACCATCAGATGTTACAAAAACTTCTCCATGCTGATAGGGATTCATCGTGCCTGGATCTACGTTTAAATATGGGTCTAGCTTACGTAGGCGGACTTTTAGTCCGCGCGCTTGAAGTAGAGCCCCAAGTGCTGCACACGCAAGACCCTTACCCAGGGATGAGCTTACGCCACCCGTTATGAAGATAAATTTAGCCATTATTGTTGTTGAGGTTGGCTAACAACTTTAGTTTGATTATTTATCGAATGACTGGTGATAACAGTCATCAGTAAGCAATTTCCCATAAATAAAATAGCAAGCACAGATGTGATCTTTGTTAAAAGATTTGAGGTTCCGCGTGCTGTAAACATGCTGGAACTGTTTCCACCACCCATACCAAGAGCTCCACCTTCACTACGTTGTAAAAGAATAACTCCGATCAGCGCCAGGGTTATAAAAATTTGTATAATTAAAAGTGTATTCATAACTATCCTTGTCTATTATTTAGGGCTAATAACCATGATCATTTGTTTACCTTCCAGCTTGGGGCTGTGGTCAACTTTAGTCAATTCTTCAAATTGGTCTTTTATTTTCATTAAAAGTTCAAAACCTATGTTTTGGTGAGAGAGCTCACGCCCACGAAAACGCATAAGAATTTTTACTTTATTGCCTTCTTCGATAAAGCGTTTGATAGCTTTACACTTGATTTCAAAATCATGAGGGTCAATCATTGGGCGAAGCTGAACTTCTTTGACTTCAACTACTTTTTGTTTTTTCTTTGCTTCGGCTTTCTTTTTTTGTAGTTCGTATTTGTATTTCCCAAAATCGAGAATTTTGCACACTGGTGGTTCGGCATTAGGTGAAACCTCTACTAAATCAAGTCCTGCTTCTTGTGCTAACTTTATGGCTTCTGCCGTTCCAATGACACCAACCATTTCTCCTTTTTCATCAATAAGTCGAATGCGTTGAGTATGAATTTCATGATTAATTCTAGGGCCGTCATGTGCGCGAGCTTCGCGTTGTGGTGGGCCGTCGTTAAAGCGACTAATAACAAGTCTCCATATAGGGATTATACATATAATGGAAAAAATATCAGAAAAGTTAGTGAGAGTCTATGAAATTTACAAGTGTTGAATTATTTCTTCGATAGAATTCTTTGCATCTTCTAAAAAATACGCTATTTTTGTTTGCCAGTAGTTGGGCGATCGCTGTTTTTAAAACAGAGGAAAGTCCGGGCTCCACACAAAAAGGATGCTGGATAACGTCCAGCGGGATAAGATAAAATCTTATCCTAGGGAAAGTGCCACAGAAAAAATACCGCCAGCTTTGCTGGTAAGGGTGAAAAGGTGTGGTAAGAGCGCACCGTGCAAATGGCAACATTTGCTGCAAGGTAAACCCCATCTGGAGCAAGACCAAATAGAAGCAAAAAGCTTCGGCTCGATGTGTTTGTGCATCGTTTTTTGCTTGGGTAGGTTGCATGAGGTGATAGGTAACTATCATCCTAGAGGAATGATCGCACAGAGCAAGTATTTTGCTTGGACAGAACCCGGCTTATAGACTACTGGCTTTTAAAAAAATCAGGCCACAAGGAGATTGTGACCTGAGATGATTTCTCAAGTAAATTAAGAGAATTTAGCTAAGGAGTTTTAAAATATTTTGAGGCTGAGCGTTTGCATAAGCTAGAATTGTTGTACTTGCTTGTTGCAGAATTTGAAGCTTAGCGAAATTCGCCATTTCTACAGCAAAATCAGTGTCCATAATTTGGCTTTTTGCTTCAAGAAGATTTACAGCCGAATTATTCAAGCTCTCAATAGTGCTGTATAAACGATTCTCAATAGCTCCAAGATCAGCACGATAATTGCTAATTGTGTTAAGTGCTCCATCAATTACTGGTAAAGCAGCAATAGCATTACTTTGGTTGCCAAGATTGATTGATGATAGAGAAGCTAGGTCTGATGTTGTGCCTCCTATTAATCCAGCACGATCAGGACTAGAACCACCTATGGTAATAGGGGAGCTAGAGGTTAGTGTGATTGAACCTGTTACTGTGCCAGCAGCAACAGCACCAAGATCTGTGTTATCAATGCCCGCACTATAGTTTACAGTGATATTACGTCCATCTGGAGCTGTTAATACAAGCTTTCCTTCTAAATCAGCAGAAGCTTCTACGCCTGTTTCAGTGGATTTGGCATTGATAGCAACAATTGCATTTTGAACATTAGAAACTAAATCAGTAGTGATAGAAATTTCAGAAGTATTAACGCCGTTAATTGTCATATAACCACCTGAGTTTGCTGAAGCCTCAAAAGATACGGTGTCAGTAATAGTTGGATTTACTACTGCTTGTACATTTGCTCCGCTAGTATTAATAGCATTAGCAATTGCTATGGCGCTTGTATCAGAGTACGTATAGCTTAAACCATCAGACACAGAGGGACCAACATTCGTGCTGTCAATAACTAAGTCGCCTAAACGTAAATTTCCACTAACCTCATCGCCGAGTACAATCACTGAACCGATGTCTGCAGTATTAGCAGAACTAATCTTTACGTCTAGCGTGTCACCAGCTTGAGTACCTATTTGTAGAGTTGTGTTAAGCGTTCCGTCTAACAAGTTTAAGCCGTTGAAATTTGTTTGAGCAACAACGCTGTTAATTTGGTCTAGATAAGATTCAGCATTTGCATTAATAGAAGCGCGATCGGTTGACGTAAGAGTGCCGTTTGCCGCTTGTATAGCAAGAGCACGCAAAGAAGTAATCGATTCTGCAATAGAATTTAGGGCTCCGTCTGCAATGTTAATAAGAGATACACCAGCTTGGGCGTTAGCTGAAGCTTGTATCAAGCTGCCGATTTGTGCAGCCATACGTGTTGCAATAGCAAGGTTTGCTGAATCATCATCAGCGCCATTAATTTTTAAACCAGATGACAATTTCTGCATAGAAGTATTAAGTTCCAGTTTGTTTCTTTCTAGATTTTGCACGGCGTTTAAAGCCGATGCATTTGTGTTGATTACCATTGACATGTTGATCTCTCTTTCCTTGTTTAATTTTTTATTCTGACAAGGTGTCATGTGCAACATTTGTGCCAAGGTATATATAAAGTAGAAATATTTTTTAAGAAACTTAAGTATTTCCTACGTTTATTTTTTTTATAATAAACATTTATAATGTATTTATTTTATAAAAATATGTTTTTTCTAGGTAATTATTGCCGCATTTCTGTAAAAATTAGGAATTTATTTCCTAGTTGAAAGTATTAAGTGTTTCGTTAATGGTTATAATATTGCTGAAATTCTAAAAGCCATGGAATGAATTCCATGGCTTTTAGAAAAAGAGGATAGGTAGAGGTACGGTAAAATTATTGGAGAAGTTTTAGAATGCTCTGAGGTTGAGCATTTGCCTGAGCAAGCATTGTTGTACTTGCTTGTTGCAAAATTTGGAGTTTAGCAAAATTTGCCATTTCTATAGCAAAGTCGGTGTCCATAATTTGGCTTTTTGCATCCATAAGGTTTACGGAATTATTGCCTAAATTGTCGATCATGCTGTACAGACGATTCTCAAGAGCGCCAAGATTAGCACGCAAATTACTGACAGTATCAAGTGATCCATCTATTATGGCAAGAGAAGCCACAGCATTCGCTTGTGTGTCTAATTGGGGGCTAGATAAAGGGACAAGTGTTGATGTTGTGCCGCCTATTAATCCAGCATGATCAGGGCTAGAACCACCTATGGTAATAGGGGAGCTAGATGTTAAAGTGATTGAGCTAGTTACAGTACCTGCAGCTACAGCACCAAGATCTGTGTTATCTATCCCAGGGCCATAATTTACAGTAATGTTACGCCCATCAGCAGCTGTTAATACAAGTTTCCCAGTTAAATCAGCAGAAGCTTCTACGCCTGTCTCACTTTTAATATCATTGATTGCAACGATGGCATTTTCTACGTTCGAATTTAAGCTGTTAGTAATAGAAATAAGGGTGGTTTCTACGCCATTAATAGTAATTACTCCACCAGAATTTGCAGAAGCTTCAAAATTGACTGTATCAGTAATGGTCGGATTTGCTGCTGCTTGAACATCTGCATCGGTGCCGCTGGTGTTGATAGCATTAGCAATAGCAATAGCGCTTGCATCCGCATATTCCGTGCTTAATCCATCAGATTTAGAAGGAGCGATAGCTGCCCCATTTATTACCAAATCACCGACACGAAGTGCTGTTTGCACAGCATCACCTTTTACGATGACAGAACCTATATCAGCAGTATTAGTAGAGTTAATTTGAATAGCGAGAATATCTCCAGCTTGAGTGCCTATTTGCAACGTCCATCTAGTAAGTTTAACCCATTAAAATCTGTTTGGGACACAACACTATTAATTTGATCTAGATGAGATTTTGCATTTGTATTAATAGAAGCTCGATCAATGGATGTAAGAGTGCCGTTTGCCGCTTGTATAGCAAGAGCACGCAAAGAAGTAATCGATTCTGCAATGGAATTTAGAGCTCCGTCTGCAATGTTAATAAGAGATACGCCAGCTTGGGCGTTAGCTGAAGCTTGTATCAAGCTACCGATTTGTGCAGCCATACGTGTTGCGATGGCAAGGTTTGCTGAATCATCAGCAGCGCCATTAATTTTCAATCCAGAAGATAGCTTCTCCATAGAGGAGCTTAATTTAGCTTCATTCTTTTCTAGATTTTGAATCGCATTCAAAGCAGATGCGTTTGTATTGATTACCATTGACATTGTTTTACCCAATAATATTTTTTATTGAAGGGTGCAATACCCGTGCCAAATAGCTGCGTGCTCTACATGACTCAAGCTGAGAAAAGAAATGTAAGGATAACTTTGTAGGTTTTTTTAAATTAAATAGGAAAAAATTGTGCAATTTTTTCCTATTTAAGTGGGTAATTTTTTCCCTACGCAAGTAAAACTATTGAAGTAGTTTTAGGATTGCTTGCGGATTAGCATTCGCTTGAGCAAGCATTGCTACGCCCGCTTGTTGGAGAATCTGCTGTTTAGCAAAGTTGGTCATTTCAGTGGCGAAGTCTGTATCCATAATTTGGCTCTTCGCATCCTGTAAGTTAACAGCGCTAGAGCTAAGGTTATCAATCGCAACGTATAGACGATTTTCGATGGCGCCGATATCGGAACGGATTTCGCTAATAGTATCGATAGCACCGTCAATTACCGCAAGAGATTCTATAGCATTTGCTTGTGTGTCTAATTTTGCTGTTGATAACGCTGTAAGATCAGAATACGTACCAGCTGTTAATCCCGCCCTATCCGGATTTGAACCACTTATAGTAATAGGGGTGCTAGAAGTAAGCTTCACTGTTGCAGTTATTGTACCCGCAGCAACAGCACCAAGATCTGTGTTTCTAATACCTGTTCCATAAGCAACAGTGATATTGCGTCCATCGGCAGCAGTCAGGATTAAGTTGCCAATTTCATCTGTAGAAGCTTCTACGCCTGTTTCTGTGGAGATAGCATTGATAGCAACCAGCGCATTTTGCACGTTACCATCAAGGGTTCCTGGAAGAGAAATAAGCTTTGTTTCGATGCCATTGATAGTCATGACGCCACTCACATTGCTTGATGATGAGTATGCTGTTGCTTTAGTAACCGTAGGATTTACTACCGCACGTGTGTTCGCATCAGTACCGCTGGTATTGATAGCATTTGCAACGGCAATTGCGCTTGCTTCTGGCATATCATAACTTAATCCATCATTTTCTGTTGCAGGGATAGCAGCGCCATCAAGGATTAAGTCTCCTTTTTCAAGTGCAGCTGCAACGGCATTACCTGTATAGAAAATAGCACCAACATCTGCAGTATTTGCTGATTCGATTTTGATTTGAATGGAATCGCCTGCTTCAGTTCCTACTTGCAAGATGGTGTCAAATGAACCATCTAATAGGTCTAGTTCGTTGAAGTTTGCTTGGGATGCAATGCTGTTGATCTGGTTTAATAATGATTCAGCTTTTGCATTAATAGAAGCGCGGTCACTAGAAGTTAAGGTGCCGTTTGCCGCTTGTACTGCAAGGGCACGAAGTTCAATTAATGAGTCGGTGATTGTTCCTAAAGAACTATCAGCAACGTTAATTAAAGAAACGCCAGCTTGCGCGTTTGCAGCAGCTTGCATCAAGCTACCAATTTGCGCAGCCATACGTGTTGCAATAGCTAAGCCAGCAGCATCGTCGGCGCCTCTGTTGATTTTTAAGCCCGATGACAATTTTTCCATTGATGAATCAAGTTTAAACTTAGTTTTTTCCAAACTATTCAGTGCGCTAAGAGCAGACTGATTTGTATTAATTACCATTGACATAATTATCCTCGATTTCGCGTCAAATTTAATTAAAATGTTCTGTTATGGAGTATTGCAATATCCATGCCAACAGTTGAAATATCTAGTGTTTGAAGCGGGCTGATTTTTAAAATATGGTGAAAGGACCTTTTAAAATTTCTCATATTATTTTAAATTTAATAAATCTTATAAAAAATCTCTAATTAATGAATAATAGATTTGTTTTAATTATTGCTAAATATTTCTCTTTTTTTGCTTTTTTTTTCTGTCTTTTATTATTTTGGCCTGGATTAATGAGGTCAGATAGCTTGCTGCAAATGCAGCAAGGGCTTTCATTATTGCCTCCTTCAGATTTTCATCCTCCTATGATGGGTTTTATTTGGGGTTTATTTTCAAAAATATACGAAGGTCCAGGTGTTTTGTTTGTATTGCATTTAGCGCTTTATTGGGGGGCTGTTGCTTTATTTGCTAATGCAAAAAAATCTTGTTGGGTTTATCTGATAGCTATCTTACCTCCTGTTTTCTCCTATCAATTACTTGTTATTAAAGATGTTTCATTTGTTAATGCGTACCTTTTCTGTGCAGGTTGGTTACATTTTTATAGCATGCGCAAATCTTCCCCAAATTATTACTCAGTCTTTATTTGGTTTGTCGTTGCTTTTTATGGGACGTGCGCAGCCTATCAGTCGATTATAGCTTTGCCATGGCTTTGTTTGTGGTTTTCAAAAGTTTGTTGGCCGCAAAAAGCCGCGAATTGGATAAAAAAGGGGATAGCTATAACAGGAGCTTTGGGAATAGCCATGCTAATTTTTAATAGCAGTCTAACGGTCTCTTCACATAGAATTCAACACAATGAGTTGTACGATTTAGCCGGTATTTCGGTCTATTTAAATACACCTTTATTCCCTGACTATATAAAACAACATAAAGATTATGATTTTGAACGGATTAAAAAGCTCTATAATCCAAGGCGTGTGGATGATTTAGTCTTTTTAAGTGATACTCCAGTGCATATAAGTTCTTCACCTGAAGAATTGAAAGCTTTAAGAACGGCATGGATTTCGGCAATTTTTGCCTACCCTATGGCATACTTTAAGCATAGGTGGGATGTTTTTTATCAACAATTAACAATGTCTTTATTAAAGCGTCCCGGTGATATCAAGGAAAAAACAACCCCTCTGATTGTTGAAGTATTAAACTGGGTAGAAATTGCCGGGGTATTTTCTGTTCTTAGTTTATTAATGGCGTATGCGCCATATTTTGGTATCCAGTTATTCTTGGTGTACAAAGGGTTTCGATATTTCAAGAGTGATCCAAAATATGTCAATTTATTTTTTCAAAATATTATGGGAATCGCTCTTGTGTCATCCTTGTTTTTTGTCGCCTCAGCGGCAGAGGCGCGATATGCGTATTTAGCTGTTGCGATGTTTTATTTCAGCTTCCCTATATTGAAGAAAGACATTATCAACAGATAGGAATCAATATTTCAGTTGAAAACGATTCCATCGCTCTAAGAATAGTACCATGAAAGGTTGCCATTCCTCTGGATATATTGTTCAGAGCAGAAAACTAAACTGACAGCATCATCCAAGTAATTTTTCTAAAAAGGAGAAAGTTTCTTTGATGGATTGATCAAGAAATACATCTTTCAAAGCCGTAGCAAATCGTGATAAATCGTTATCCTCTTGATGAGGATCGTACTTATTTATATTTACTCTTACCTTTCTTTGCTGGATTTTTAAGCGTTGTTGAATATATAAAGGGCTAATTGCCGATGCGCTCATGAAGCCCTCAATTATGCGCGCTAACCATGGACGCCAGGAAGCTAGATTAGGTGTTAAATTCTCAAGAGCTATTGATAAACTTTGCATGCGATCATCAGCAGTCTTAATGCTTTCTATAATGGTTCTGACATCAGCCTTCTTTGTATCAAGCTGAGTTTTAATCATAGTCAGTACGTGATTTGAGAAAATAAAAGAATCATTTGCGAAGAATAAATGAGGAAAATGACTGTTAGCTAATAATAAATCCGGCTCGAATTCAGGGTCCGTTACAGTAAACCATCCACAATCTACAAAGGAAAATTTGTGCTCCTGGCTTAAACGAAAACTTTCTGAATTACAAGGAAGGTTGTGGTCTATTGGAATAATTCGATATTGATGAAGCAAACCAAAAGAATGCCCGACGTTATGTAATATTTTAAAAAATAATTCTTGCTTGTCGGCTTCGAAGGATCTTATCTCCGCTCTTATAAACTGATCTAATGTCATGCTTCCAGCAAAGGGCATAATTTGAAGAATTGAGCTGTTTTGTGCATCTTTAATTTCTTCGAGGGGCAGAATTAAAATTTCTTCTAGTTTTGAATTTTTGCTAACTTTCTCTTTCAATTCTTTATAGTGCTCGTTTTCTAATTCGTATTGGGAGTTATTTAGAACAACTTTCCCAAAATATTGAAGAGAGTCTGAAGTTGAAAAAATATACATACCCTTTTGCTGGACCCCAAGATATCCTTCTTTACTACTAACTGGTTGGCATCGGGTAATGCTATATTTTGTTAAAAAATTATTAAACTCAGGAAAGCGTTGCTCAAGCTCAGTCTTAGCATTTATGTTTGGTGAAGATGTTGTGGTTCCTGCTGTAATTTCAGCATGATTTTCCATTCCATAGCTCTCGATGCTATGTATCAATATTGCTATGCTTAATAATTTTAGCGTGTTCATGATTTTGCGCTATTTATTCTGATCAAAAAAAATTATTCATACTAAACGTATATGGTAATCAATTTTTGTATTGCAATTAAAAACTCAGCGCTGCATTGTAGCCTTAGTTAAGGTTCGAAAGAAGCATATATTCATTTAAAAAAAATTTTGCTAGAAGAATAAAAGAGACACACCATAGTGGTTGCCAAGACACTCATCTTTCTGGTAGCTTTATGGGAAGTCAACATGCGCGGGCGTGGTGGAATTGGCAGACACACCAGACTTAGGATCTGGCGACGCAAGTCATGGGGGTTCAAGTCCCTCCGCCCGCACCAAAAGCTACATGGAATTCTATGAGTCTTTCTGTTAAAAAAGTGCGAGAGCAAGACGCAATCGTCGATTTTAAAGCAACCCTCGTTTCAACTGATTACGCGCAAGAATTAAATTCTTGGTTTAGTAAAAGATCACAAACTGTTCGTATCGATGGTTTTCGTCCGGGCAAAGCCCCGCTTTCTGTCGTGCAATCTCGTTTTGGCGAAGAAGCGAATAGATCTGTAATGAATACTATTGTTGATCGTGTTTTAAAAACTATCGATAAAGAACATAAGCTTCGTGTTGCTGGACATCCTAAAGTGACGGTAGAGAAAGCTAATTCTCAAGATGGCTTTGAATGTAGCGTTAGTGTTGAATGTTTGCCAACAGTTGAGTTAAAAGATTTCTCGTCAATTTCATGCGAAGAATTAGTTTTAGATATATCTAAAAAAGAAGTTGACGAAGCAGTTGATTCGCTTTTTAAAAGATATAAAGCCCATGAAAAAGAAAAGAAAGCTGGTAAATTGGCTTGGGGCGATAAGCTTTCTGTTTCAATCAAGGAAAAAGGTACAGCTGGAGCTGCACAGGACCAAGATATTGTGCTATCTGAAGACACAGATCCAACGTGGGGTCCTTTGCACAAAGGATTACATGGTAAATCTGAAGGCGAAAAAGCTGAAGTTGCTATTGTTTATCCTAAAGATTTTCAAGATAAAAATATCGCAGGAAAATCTTTTACCTATGAAATTACGGTGAAAGCAATTTATGCGGCGAAAACTTTTAGCAAATTAGATGATACTTTTGCTAAAGAATTTGAATGCGATGATCTTGCAGCTTTACATAAAAAAATGGAAAACACGCTACAAGAAGATCAAAAACGTCTAATTAGCTTATATCATAAGCGTCAAATTTTGGATGCATTGAATGTACAGTATAAAATAACTCTACCGAAATCTGCAGTAGATCACGAATTTCAGCAAATTTGGAAGAAGCTAGAAGATGAAATTGCTGCTGGAAAAGCAAGAGGCGAAAAGGATGACGTTGATCGTAAGGCAGCGGAAATTGAATATAGAGAAATTGCTGAACGTAGAGTGCGCTTAGGATTTGTTATTTCAGAAATTGCAAAAGAACATAAAATTTCTTTAACAAACGAAGAAATTCAACGCGTTGTTATGAAAGAAGCATTGAATTATCCGCAGCAATTTAAAGAAGTTGTGGATTTTTATGTTAAGAACAAACACGCGCTTGAGCGTTTAATAGCGCCAGCAATAGAAGATAAGGTTGTTGATTTTGTTTTTGATAAATCAAAGAAAAAACAAACAAAAATAACAACTCAGGAGTTACCTACAAAATTGAAAGGTGTTGTGCCTGGATATGAAGATGATGAGCCTGCTCCTAAGAAGGAAGAAAAAGCTAAAGTAGCAGAAATGAAAGATCCTAAGGAAAGTAAATCTGAAGGAGAAAAAGCACCAGCCAAGACGGCCACTACGAAGAAAGGCAAATAGGCATGGACTTTAAATCACCCAAAAGAGCAGATGAAATAGTTTCCACTCTTGTTCCAATGGTTGTTGAGCAAACCGGTAGAGGTGAGCGCGCTTACGATATTTTCTCAAGGCTTTTAAAAGAGCGTATCATTTTTTTAACAGGGCAAGTCCATGATGATATGACGGCTCTTATTTGTGCGCAGCTTTTATTTTTAGAATCTGAAAATCCCGAAAAAGATATTTACATGTATATAAATTCTCCAGGAGGGGTTGTTACATCTGGTTTTTCAGTACTTGATACCATGAATTATATTCGTTGTGATGTAGCAACCGTGTGTTTGGGGCAAGCATGTTCCATGGGTTCTTTGCTGTTGACGGCGGGAGCAAAAGGTAAACGTTATATATTACCAAATGCTCGAGTAATGATGCATCAGCCGCATGGTGGAGCGCAAGGGCAAGCAACCGACATCGAAATTCAAGCACGGGAAATTATTAATACGAGAAAACGCATACAACAAATTTATGCGGAATGCACAGGGCAAAAAGAAGAAAAAATTGCTGTGGATATAGAAAGAGATTGCTTCTTATCAGCTGAAGAATCTGTTGCATACGGACTTGTTGATCAGGTAGTTACTAAGCGCCCGGCAAATTTTTCTGAACCAAAGTCATCGTAATTTATTTTTAAATTTGATAAAGATTTTTGTACATAGCTACTTATTACAGTAGCTATGGTTGGGAGAGTTTTTATGAAAATTGAGACTACGGAAGTTTCTCAAAAAATGGTAGGAATTTTCTGCAGTGCTGATGATAAAGTGCCTCATGAATTTAAGATCTTAGCCTATGAACTTGCGAAAAAGCTTAGGGAAAAGGATCTAGGCATTGTTACAAGCGCTTCAAAAACTGGTCTTATTAGGGAAGTTGCGAGAGGGTATGGGTCGATATCAATCACAACACGACATTTCTTTATTACTGACGATAATCCTACTTGGACTGAAAATTTGTACAGTCGATTGTCAGCTTTTCATGAGCGTTGTTCCGTAATTGTTGTTTTGCCTGGTGGATTTGGTACCTTACATGAATTAATGGATTTTTTGGTACACAATCAATTAGGGCTTATTAAAGTGCCAATTATTGTATTGAATATTGATGGTTTTTGGGATGGACAGCTTAAGCAATTTGAGAAGATGGTTGAAAAAAATTGCCTAGCAATAAAGCATTTAAGCTTTATTAAAGTCGTTCCTACTTTAGAAGGTTGCATTGCAGCAATTGATAATGAGCCAGAGCATCAATCTCATTGAGAATTGGATGAGTATTGGAAAAAAGCAGCAGGTGCTTGACTCTGGTAACTTTACCTGAGTGTATAGCCGTTAATGCATATATTTGCTAAAATTGAAGAATAAAGCTTGTTTTTTTGCTAATGCAATATTTTCTTTTTGTTATTTTTTTTCTGAACAGTTTTCTGCTGTGTGGGCAAGAGCAGAATGTTGGCACTACGCAGGAAGGTATTCATTATACTGTTGAATGGCCTAAGGATTTAGCTCCAGAAATAATCAAGCGTATAGAAAGTGTTTCAGTACTTTTAGAGCACCAATCTCGTTCTCCAGGATCTCTTGGGGGGCTAATGAAGCGTATTGAAAAAGGCAAAATCTTATTAGAAAAAACCCTTCATTCGTTTGGATATTATGGTTGCAAGATAGACGTGAAAATGAATCTAGAGCGTTCACCTATATTGATAGAATTTATGTGTGATCTCGGCCCTCTTTATACAGTTAGCAAGATACAGTTAGACAATGTAGGCGAGACGGACTTGCCAGCTCTTTCTGTAGATTTGAGTGATTTAGTCGGCCTTACAAGAGGAGATGTGTTGATCGCAGAAAATGCTCAAAAAAGCAAGGTAATCCTCAAAAAATATTTTGCACAAAGTGGTTATCCTTTTGCTGAAATTGATGAGCCAGAAGGTAGTATCGACCATTCTTCATTTTCTGTTGTTTTAATTTATCCTGTTGATCTTGGAAAACGAGCAGTGATCCTGGATTCCGAAATCGAGTCTACAGGAAGCCTAAACCGTGATTACATTAAAAATCGATTGTTTTGGAACAAGGGAGATGTTTATGATAACAGGGTTGTTGAGCGTACGAGAAGGCAGCTGAGCCAGACAGGGTTATTTGATAATATTGTGGTGACCCCTAAGCTGGTAGAGAATAGTGTTTTAGAGACAGCAACAGAACAACCAGTAGTGATGCACGTAAAAGCAACCGAAGCTCCACCGAGAGCCGTGACAGCTGGTGTGCATTATGCCACTTCGCAAGGGGGGGAAGCTCGCTTCTCTTGGAATCATTATAATTTAGCTGGAGGAGGAGAAAATTTAGGAACAGCTCTACGGTTTTCAACTGTTCGTAGCAAAGCGCGCCTTTATTATAATATGCCAGACTTTGGTGCTCCCAAACAAACGTTGAAAAATGAAACGTATGCAATGAAAGAAAATACAAGGGCTTATAAAAGTAATACTTTATCGTTATCAAGTAAAATTGAGCGCCAATTTAACGATATTTTTTCTGGTTCACTTGGTTTAAGTGGAGAAACTGGCAATGTCATATCAAAAACAACTGATAAGAAAAGTAAGGAAAGCTTGTTAGGAACTCCAATAGAAATAGGCGTGGATACATCAAACGATTTGTTAAATCCAACACGAGGATTTCGTATAAATGGGAATGTGACTCCTTATGGTGGGAGATTAGGGTCAAGTAAGGGCATGCTTATTGGTCAAGCGAGTGCGAGTTTATATATTCCTTTTCGAACGAATAGTTTAGATGAAGATATGGGGGTGCTTGCTTCGTTCGTGAAATTTGGCATGATTAGAATTCGCAATTTTGATGATTTGCCACCAAATAAGCGTTTTTATGGTGGTGGTAACGGCTCAGTGCGTGGTTATGGATATCAGTTGATTAGTCCTGTTGATCAAAATAGAGTACCACTCGGGGGGGAATCATTACTAGAATTTGGTGGAGAGTTGCGTTATCGCTTTACAGAAACTATAGGGGGCGTTGCCTTTCTGGAGGCAGGATCTGTTTCTCAGCGTAAGTTGCCTAGCTTTGGTCAAAAGCTGCTCTGGGGTACAGGTTTTGGGGTTAGATATTATACGGCATATGCACCTGTTCGTGTTGATATAGCATTTCCTTTGAAGAAGCGTAAAATACCAGGAGCTAAAAGATCTTATGATCGCGCGTATCAGTTTTATGTAAGCGTTGGGCAGGCATTTTAATGGGCAATCGCTTTTTTAGAAAATTTCTTATATTTGTAGCGATACTTGTTTTGGTGTGGCAGGGGCTACAATTTTCAAGCATGCAAAAATTTTGCATTGAATTCCTAATCAATAGTTTTTCTTCATACAAGGTTTCTTCAATTGAAATGAAGGCTACTAAGAAATTTCCTTTGTGTGCAGAAATCCAAGATATTACTTTGGTCAAGAACCATGGACCTGAATTAATTCTTAAAAATGTCAGTTGCGATTTTTCGAGTTTTTTCAAAAAAGGTGTTTCTGTAAATATTGAACACTGCAAAATTATTTCTTCTTCCTCTTCTTTAAACTTTGATTTTAGTAAAATCTCTCCAGCCACAGTCGGTTATTTTCTACATGGATTGGCTAATAAGCTAGAGTATTTTTCTTCGATCAAAATAAATCACTTAAGTGCTTGCGATAAGGAAATTTTTTTACAGTTAACACGGCAAGGAATGTCGTGGGCGACAATTATAATGCATAAAGGAGAGCATTTAGAATGTTTGCTTACTCAAGAAGGGGATATTTCTTTACTAAAGGTAGATGGTTTGTGGGAAGGAAAAAAAATATGGTCAAACGCTGAAATCAATGATCGCAGCATTGATCTAGCTTTGAAAATAGATATTTCCTCTTTAGCAAATCAATCGGTTGTGAATTTTCTTGGAGAAGGTGTTAATTTATCCTTACGCTTAGAAAAATTTTCCTACTGGCAGGTCCAGCATTTAAAAATCGAAACCTCTAAAGGGCATTTGTTGCAAGGAAACTGTTTGCAAAAAAAAGGAAAGTTAGAGGGAGATTTTATATGGGATATGCCTTTGATTGGTTACGAGAAAACTGCTAAATGCTCTATTCTAGTAGGAGGGTCTGCAGACAGACCCGTCATTAAATGGGCTTTTGATAAAGAGTTAGCTTCATTTGAAGATATATCTGGCGAGTGTGTATTAATTAATGATAATCACCTTAAACTCTCAGGAATTCTTCAACGGGACTTAAAAAATACGGCTTCGGTGAAAATAGATGTTTCCCTTAGTCCATTTTTGGTGAATGGTAATATTTCGATTCTTTCACCTGATATACATAAATTACTTCATTTGTTTTGGCCTGACGCAAAGGGCAGTCTGAATTTTAATGCAACTTTTGAGGATGTTAGTTCACTTGAAAGAGGCCATGTTGTAATTGAGGGGCAGGGTGCGCTTTCCGATACAGATTTTCATGTTCCTATTAATATAAAGGCAGTCCTTCATAATGGCTTAGGAAATGGAGAGCTGCATTTGAAAAATGGTCGTTATAAGGGCTCTACAATCAATGCTGATTTATCGTTTGCTAGCGAAAATGAACAAATTAAAATTGAAATTTTAAAAGTACAAATTCAAGATATGAGATTCGGGCTTGTGAAGCCTGCAGTCTATAATTTTGATAATGGTCTTTCAAAAGCACAAATACAATTTTGCGACGGAATTTTAGATATTGAGCAATTAAAATTTGGTGATGCTTTACAGGATACAGTTGGGATAATTAAGTTTAAAAATATTCAGTTACATAAATTAAACACTTTCTTTGATAGATATAGTTTTGCCGGTATTTTAAATGGCTATTTGCAAAAGCATGAAGGTGCACCATTATCTGCAAGACTTAACCTTTCAAAAGGTTTCTTGAAACAATCTCAAGATGGCCATGTGTATCAAGTCTTAAATGGTTTAAATGCTATTTTTGAAGCAGAATGTAAAGACGCAACTTGGAATTGGAGTGCCAATATAAAAGATCAAGATAAAATTAATCTTGAAACTAAAGGAAAATTAGATACAAATTCGTTGCAGCTTGATGCTTTTGTTAAAGGATTAGTCAGACTTAAATTAGTAACAGATTGGCTGGCGACCGATGATCGGATTTTTGGGGATGTAACCATTGATTTGCGTGCGGTAGGGCAGCTGGATAGTCCTGAATTAAAAGGAATGGTTAACGTTGATAATGGGCTGTATGAGCATAGTGAAGTTGGCACCTTTTATCAAAATATTACGATTAGAACAAAAGCTGAGGGAAAAAGATTAGTTGTTACACGCTTTGATGCGCATGATGTGACAAAAGGCGTTGAGCCAGGTGTTGGTGAACTTCGTGGAGAAGGATGGATTGATTTTTCAGAACTTTTGTCTCCTGTTTTTAATGTGCCTTTACACCTTTCTCATTTACGTATTGCTCAACATGATGGATTTAAAAGTGACGCTACTGGTACGTTAATTATCGCCGGGAAAGGGGCTGAAGTTGGCTGTAAAGGTGAGGTAACCCTAGAAAATGCCCATTATTATCTTGAAACATCAGTAGAAACAAAAGTACCACGAATTGTTGATAAGCAAGAAAAAGAAATTCAAAAGAAGAAGGTTATTGAATATTCAACAGCTTTTCCGCTGGATATTTTGATACATGCTCCACCTGAATCTTTTAAAGTTACTGGTTTGGGAGCTGATACCGTATGGAAGGGTGATTTTTATGTACGTAAATCGATCGTAAATCCTTTCTTAGTGGGAACGGTTTATTTACATAAAGGTACGTTGGACATTTTAGGAAAAGTTCTACGCATTACCAAGGGAGAAATCACTTTTGTAGATACTGATCGTAACAACCCAAGACTTGATATTAAGGCTGTAAAAAAAATGGGTGACAATGTAACCGTAGCAATTGAAATAAGGGGTACGGGAGGTAACACTATTGTTGATTTTTCATCTATCCCCTCCATGCCTAAAGAAGAAGTATTGGCTTTGTTATTGTTTGGTAAAAAATTAGGGGAAGTTTCTGTTTTGCAGAGCGTGCAATTAGCCGAACTTGCTAATGCAGAAAGTAGTGGTCAAGGCTTTTTCGAAAAAATGCGTAGTAATTTTGGTTTTGATCAATTTGAGTTTACAACTTCTCACCATGGTGGTGCTTCATCGACTGATGAAGACGCGACTCCTCAAGAAAGAGCAGAAACAAAGACATCGCAAGCTGTGCGTATTGGAAAAGAATTTGGAAAAATTCAAGTGGCTATTGAACAAGGAGCAGGAAGCGAAACGAGCAAGCTAACTGTTTCCACGCCTCTTGGTAAGAATCTGGCGCTGCAAGGAGATGTGGGTGCAGCGCAAAACTCTGGAGTTGGTATTAGCTGGGTGAAACGTTATTAGCTAGCGAGTGTGCAAGCTTTTGATTTTAGTCTTCGCCAGAAACTATTTTCCTCGTTGAAAAGCGGGGTCCAGTGAATAGAATCAAAAATGATCCATTTGGCTGGATCCTTAGAGAGTAATTCTCTCCCTATGCTGCTTTTTGCTTATTTTTATACTCAATTAATAATTCTAGAATCTGCACAGCGTTTAAAGCTGCTCCTTTGCGTAAGTTATCAGAAACTACCCAGAATACTAAACCGTTAGGATTAGACATATCTTGGCGCAAACGGCTTATTAATATGTCATCTTGGCCAACTACATCCAATGGTGTTGCATAATCCATAGGATCCTCTGCATCCATAATTTGTATTCCAGGAGCGCATTGTAATAATTGCATAGCCTCATCTACTAAGAAGGGTTTTTCAAACTCAACGTGAACGGTAGAACAATGACCCACAAAGACAGGAACGCGAACGCAAGTAGAAGAAAGTTCAATGCGTGGGTCTAAAATCTTTTTAATTTCATCGCTCATTTTAATTTCTTCTTCGGTATAGCCTGATTCCGTAAAAGCACCTATGTGTGGAATAAGGTTGTACGCAATGGGTCTCGTAAGTTTTTCAGCCGGTTTCGGGGTTCCTGTGAATAGGGATCTAGTTTGTTGATCGAGTTCTTCCATGGCTTCTTTTCCGGCACCAGAGACAGATTGATACGTCGAAACAACAATGCGTTTTATTATGTTTTTAAGAGATAAGGGCTTTAGTGCTGCAGCAATTGGCACCAAAGCGCAATTTGGGTTAGCGATAATATTTTTATTTTTATAATTGGAAATACTTTCAGGATTTACTTCTGGGATAATCAGTGGAATTTTTGGATCTTGTCTAAAAAATGAAGTATTATCGATGACGGTGCATCCAGCTTTTGCTGCTTTTGGTGAATATTCAGCAGAGACTTTACCGCCTGGTGAGAATAGCCCTACATCCACGGTTGAGAAATCAAAATCTTTAAGATCTTCAACAATTAAAATGTCATCATCACCGAAGGATACTTTTTTACCTGTGGACTTACTAGAAGCTATTGCTTTGACTTGATTTGCTTTGAATCCTCGTTCAGCAAGCACGTTTAGCATCACTCTTCCAACATTACCTGTTGCTCCCACAACTGCTATTTTTATGGTTGATTTATTCATTATTCCTCCCAATCATGCATACCATGGCGTTTTCGCGTGAAAGCTAAAAGCATTCCGGTACAAATGGCTAAAGCAAGCATTGATGAACCACCATAACTAATAAAAGGCATCGTCATTCCTTTTGTTGGGATAAGGTGTAATGAAGAGGCCATGTTAATAAACGCTTGCAACCCAAACTGTACTGTAAGGCCTGTTGCTCCTAGCAATATAAATAAACTTGAACTTTGCATAGAGCGTATCATAAAACGCACCACGATGCTTGCAAAAATGCATACAATAAGTACACACATCCATAAGCCAAATTCTTCTCCAGTTACAGCAAAAACGAAATCTGCATGAGCATCAGGAACATTTTTCTTCACGATGCCTTCACCGGGACCTTTTCCAAAGAATCCCCCATGAGCAAAAGCAGCTAATGATTTTGTGATTTGGTACAAATCATGAGTTGGATTACCGGCAGCGGGGTCTAAAAATTGGTCAACTCGTTTGGTGACATGAGGTAAGAAATAATACGCGCCAACTAATCCTATAATGCCGGATGTAGCAAGCCCCACCATCCAAAAGATAGGCATACCGGCAATGAATAGTTGTCCAACCCAGGTTGCAACGATAACAACGGTCATTCCAAGATCTGGTTGGAGTAAAAGAAGGCCTACCACAATCCCTACAGTAATCATAGATAGAAGAATGCCTGGAAAAGATTCATCCTGCATCTTTTCAGCAATAAGCCATGCAGTAATAACGGTGAGGGCTGGTTTAATAAATTCCGATGCTTGAATAGAGTTGCCAAAGACGAGGAGCCAGCGGCGCGCTCCTTTGACTTCAAGACCATAAAAATAGGTGAAGAGTAAAAGAAGGATGCCAACAACATAAATTAATAAACTAAGCCGACGTATTCCCACCGGCGAGAGCAACGATACGCTAATCATGACGGTAATTGTTGGGATTAAGAGAAGGACGTGGCGTTTGACAAAATAAAATGTGTCTAGGTTGAGTCTTTCAGCAACTGATGGGCTTGCTGCAAAACTTAGAAAGATACCGATACCAATCAAGCTAAGCAATAAAGAAAGAGCTAACCGATCAACGGTCCACCACCAGCGTCCAAGAACACTGTTATCTCGTCTTGAAAATGTAACAGGTGCCATTATGAATCAATCCTTTTAACAAGCTCTATAAACGTCTCACCACGATGCTCATAATCGCGAAATTGATCAAAGCTTGCGCATGCAGGTGATAATAATACAACGGCGTTTTTTTCCTCTTTTGCATCAATGTATGCCTGAGAAATAGCTTTTTCAAGGGTGAAGCATTTTTCAATAGGTACTAAATCTTTGAGTATTTCCGCAAAACGCTCTTGGGCTTCACCAATTAAATACGTCTTCTTGATGTGCGGAAAATACGAAGATAATGAATCAATGCCGTCTGTTTTTGCAACACCGCCCAGAATCCAAAATATGTTTTTTCCTAAATAGGTTTTTAAAGCTTTTTCGCAAGCATCAGCGTTAGTGGCTTTGCTATCGTTCACAAATTCGACGGAATTAATGATTGCAATACGTTGCTGTCGGTGAGAAAGTCCTGGAAAGGTTTGAATGTGCTGCCATACTTTTTTAGGGTCTTGCAAAATATGATTCGTTGCAGCGAAAGCTAGAGCAACATTCTGCCAATTATGTCGCCCTTTTAAGTTTTGCAGGGTGGTGCAATCAAAGGTTAATTCTTTAAAGTGTAATGTGCCTTCTGCATCAACATGAATATCAGCACGTGGGTTAATGGTTTCGCTTGCTATGGTTACATGAGGAATGTGTAGTTGCTGATTTATGTTGGTTGAATATTTATCGTCTATAGCAAGGCATGCCCATTTTGCTGCATCAAACATGCGCTTTTTTGCATCTACATAATTCTCAATGGTTCCATGTCGTTCAAGATGATCAGGGGAGATGTTTGTCCATACGGTAACATCTAAATTGAGCCTGTGAGAAAGTTCGAGCTGATACGAAGAAAGCTCTAAAACATACCAGCCATTTGCATCTAATTGCTCTAAAGAAAGAGCTGGAACACCAATGTTTCCGCCAACAGCTGTCTTTAATCCAGCTTCTTTCAAAATATGGCCAATGAGAGCAGTTGTTGTCGATTTTCCATTGGTACCGGTGATGCCGATGTATTTTGCTTGAGGGCTGCGTTTTTGCAAGAGATCTATATCGGTATAAATGGGAATATTATGTTGCTTTGCTGCTTGCGATATAGGGTGTGATGGAGTAATGCCAGGGCTTTGCACGATCCCTATAACGTCTTCCCATTTGATATCAGGAATTTTGTTCTGATGATCATCATGAACAAGAACCGTGTGACCGAGGGAAAGGAGGTGTTTTTCACTTTCCTTTCCGCTTCGTTCATAGCCTAAAACGACATATGTATTTTTATTCACAATGAAAACGACTACATTAACTTAACTGGTACAATGCCTTTAAATATTTTAGCGTGCAAGAATTTTATACGTTGCTTGTTAAAACAATTTTAAGTTCAGCTGCAACCTTTTCATTTCCTTCGCCGCGTACAACGTTTGGATACTCCATTAACGTTGATGAGGCAGCGTCAGGATTTTTTAAAATATTTGCGATCATCTTACCAGCTTGGCGTCCAAGAGCGTATTGATCGGCACCAAGGGCTGCTAGTGCACCTTTTTGCAAGCAATCTAAATCACTAACAAGAACAGGGATATTTTGTAATTTTGCAATAGCTACGATGCTATCAAAGCTGGCTAAGGCAGTGTTGTCGTTATTAATGAAAATAGCATCAACTTTATCAAGCAAGGATTGCGTTGCAGCACTTACATCGCTTGTGCGACTTGCTGTTGCAAAGATGATTTCAATATTCTGTTCTTTTCCAGCTTTTACCATTTCTTCGTTTAACACAACCGAATTTGCTTCGCCTGGATTATAAATAACGCCTAGCTTTTTTAGGTTGGGTAATAATTGTTTGAAGTACGTAAATTGCCTCGAAGCACTTACATAGTTTGATACGCCGGTGACGCCTTTTTCTGGTTTTTTGTCAGACGTAATAAGTTTTGCTGTAACGGGATTTGTTACCGAAGCAAAAACTAGTGGAATCTCGTTTCCTGATTGTTGAACTGCTTGAAGTGCTGCCTGAGCAACTGTTGTGCCGATTGTAACAATAACGGCTGCATTATCGCCAATGAGTTTTTGGGCAATTTGCGTTGCTAAGGAAGGGTTTCCCTGAGCAGATTGATAATCCCAGTTGATTTCATGAACATTTCTAAGGCCTTGTGCGGCGAGTTCATCTTGAATACCTTTTTTCGTTTGGTCTAAGGCAGGATGTTCAATAACTTGGATAACACCGATAAGAGGCAACTTTTTTTGATTTGAGGTGTTTTTCCACCAAAGGCCGAGCCCGGTAAGAGTAAGAGCAATAAAAAATACAACTTTATTCATGGGTTTTATCCTAACTAAATGGTTTAAGAGTTTGCGTTCATAAATCTATTTGAGGGTGCATGTTGCACCGGAATATGGTGGCCCTTTTCACCTTTTAGAACTCGCACAACGATTTTTCCTGCTTGGCGTCCCATTTCATATTGGTCGGGAGCAATTGCTGCTTTGCAACCGCGTTTGACGGACTCTGGGTCGGAGCAGAATATAGGAATATTTTTTTGTTTTGCCGTTTGCAAAACCGCATCTAAAGCCGAAACGACGGTATTATCATTTGTAAGCATAAGGGCATTAACATTTGGGACAATACCTTGGGCAGCTTGCAGAACATCGCCTGTAGAGTATGCTGGTGCGGTAACAATACGATATCCAGCTTCCTCAAGCTTAAGGGAAATGCGCTCGACATGTGTGTGTGAATTCGCTTCACCAGGATTATAAATCATTCCAATTATGGATCCCTTTGGCATAAATTCTTGAATAAGTTTCACTTGACCATCGAGGTCAGGTGCATCTGAAACGCCGGTTATGTTTTCTTTATTTTTACCTGTTTCTTCAACAAGTTTTGCAGTAATGGGATCTGTTATGCCTGCGAATATCATAGGAATCTGCTGAGTGTTCGCTGAAAGGACCGCTTGTGCGGAAGGCGTTGTAATAGCTACAATAACATCCACTTTTTTTCCAATGAAATTTTGTGCAATTTGCGTGGCTAAGGCAGGGTTTCCCTGTGCTGATTGAAAATCAATACGTACTTTCGTGCCAAAAGCGTTTGTTATTTCATCTTCAATACCTTTACGGATTAAATCTAGAGATGGGTGTGGTGCTATTTGTGTAATAGTAACAACTTTTCCTTCAACTTTTGCTTGAGAAAAATAGCAATAAGAAACTACGGCAGAAATAATAGTGATAAATAATAAGATTTTTTTAAACATGGTGTGCTCCAACATTAATAATGGCTATACAAAAGGGTTAGAATAATCTTTTAGATTATCCGTGTCGCCATCGAGCAATATGTTGGTGCATCATCATCATAACTTTTTTAGTATCTTATTTTTTTGAGTAAAAGTCAATAATTTTTTACATAAATGCAAACTATGTCTACTATATTTATATAATGAAAGAAAAATTATTACTAAGAAATAGAGAATAGAAAGAAGATGAAATCTTGCTTGGCGTCCCCAACGGGATTCGAACCCGTGTTGCCGCCTTGAGAGGGCGATGTCCTAGGCCTCTAGACGATGGGGACCATTGAATATATCTAGCCAGTTACCAGCATTTTTTCAAGTGGAAATACTTAAGCCGGTTTTGACTACTTTAGGAATTTAAAAGAGGAAGAGTTATTGTAGCTTTTTTAGCGTTCTCTTTATTTTCTATAGTTACTCTGTTGCCTTCAACGGTGATATGACCAGCAAAAGCCACATTACACTGAAAAATGCTTTTAGCAATAAGTTGATAATAAGGTTTTGCTGTTATAATCGTTTCTTGTTTTTCTGCAGCTGTTTTGGATGAGGTGGTTTGCTCAGTAAAATTTTTTTGAAGAGAAAAGTCAATAACATGAAGAGTGCATGTGGTTAGGGTCCCTCCTTCATTTCGTCTGCTGAAAATAATACATAGACCTTCTTCTGTTTTGCCTACAAAAGTGCATTCATAAAATCTCTCGGATCTTTCCCCTTTTTTACTAAGAGTAAGCATGGGGGCTTCACAAAAGGGACTTTGCTCTTCAGTTACATCTCCAAAAAATTTATTTGTGTCTATGGCTGCATTAATATCGATTGAAACACTGTACGGAAGACCGCAATCACTTATCCAATTTTCAAATTCTTTTATAATCGAGGGATGAATATATTTGCCCCCTATTTTAAAGCTAGTTTTAACTTCTTCTAGAAGTACGGTCATTTTTTCTGAATCAAGACTATTTGATACGGCTGTTTCGTTATAGCCTCCTTCTATGCTAAAGGAGATAACGATCAACAAAAAAATAAGAAATTTACTAAGCTGTTTCATCATTAAGAATTCGACTTTGATTCTTTAGGTATGGTTAAGAGTGGCCTAAGAAACTTTATATGGCAAATATTAAGAAGCAGTTAGCAATTTGCCTTCCATAACAGTAATGGCTTGAGCGGTAAGAGTGACGCGATTGTTTTCAACGGCTACTTTTAAAAAGCCAGTGCGCTCAGAGATTTGTAATGCATTCATGGAATTCTTATTTAAAATTTTTGCCCATAAAGGCGTTAAACGGCAATGAGCAGAACCACAAACGGGATCTTCTGGAATGCCAACTTTAGGAGCAAAATATCTAGAGACAAAGTCAATATTGGAATCAATTTCACCTTCGTTTAAGGCAGTGACCGTAACAGAGCGACATGGGAGCTGTGCAATCTTTGCAAAATTAGGTTTTAATTCACGTACCGCTTGTACAGAAGGCAATACAACGACGTACATAACATTATCTTTATACACAGAAGTGACAGGTACAAACCCTAGAGCTTTATTGAGTAGTTCTGGCATTGGGGCTGGTTCTATTTCCATGCTGGGGAAATTTAGGGTGATCCAATCCTTGTTGCGTTGAGCGGTTAAGGGGCCACTCATGGATTCAAAGGTGATAATATCTTCTTTGACGATACCTTGCTCCCATAAAAGGTGGGCTGCGGCAAGTGTTGCATGGCCACATAATGGGCACTCATCTTTGGGCGAAAACCAACGAATATGGTAGTGGTTAGCAGCAATCTTCTTTAGGAAAGATGTTTCTGAGTAATTTAACTCAGCGGCAATATTTTGTGCTAATACATCATCTGTAAATTCTGGAACGATACACACTCCAGCGGGGTTACCCTTAAAAGGTTCGTTCGTGAATGCATTAACTTGCCAAATATGCACGTAATTTCTCCAATTGATGATTGCAGTTTGTAAGTATTCAAGATATTTTAAAAGCACGTTTGTTTCAATACGTAAGTTTAAATTTAATAAAGGTACTTAGATTATGTCGATTACTTCCTCTGTTAGTGGTGCAGAGTTGCGCCAATTTATTGAAAAAGTTGAAAATTTAGAAGTCGAAAAGGCTGAGATTCAAGATCACATTAAAGATGTGATGGCAGAAGCGAAAGCTCGTGGCTTTGATACAAAGATTATGCGTCAAGTGATTCGTATGCGTAAGATGAAGCAGGAAGACTTGGTTGAGCAACAAGAATTGCTTGATATTTATACACATGCTTTGGGAATGGTTGTTGAAGAAGAAGCTGCTTAATGCTGCATTTGTTTAACACTTTAACAAAGAAAGACGAACCATTTAGCCCAATCAATGCTGATAATATTGGTATGTACGTGTGCGGTCCAACGGTTTATGACTTAGCGCATTTGGGTAATGCAAGGCCTGTGGTGGTATTTGATGTATTATTCAGACTTTTGCGTAGCCAATATCCACAAGTAACCTATGTGCGTAATATTACCGATGTTGATGATAAAATAAACGCAGCAGCCTTAGCGAGTGGTCAAGGTATTCGGGAGATCACGACGCGTACGACCAAGGCTTATCATGAGGATATGCGCGCATTAAATGCACTACCGCCAACGCACGAGCCAAGAGCGACGGATCATATTGCTGATATGATTAGTATGATTGAATCATTAATTGCTCAAGATTTTGCGTATGTTAAAGAAGGGCATGTTTTGTTTCGGGTCCAAAAATACATAAAGTACGGCCATCTTTCAAGGCGTCAACAAGATGAGCTTATAGCTGGAGCACGGATTGAGGTGGCGCCTTATAAGGAATACGCAGGTGACTTTGTGTTGTGGAAGCCATCTTCACCAGAACTTCCTGGTTGGGAGAGCCCATGGGGCAGGGGAAGGCCCGGATGGCATATTGAATGTTCGGCCATGAGCCAGGTATTTTTAGGAAAAACCTTTGATATTCATGGTGGCGGGATTGATTTGGTATTTCCTCACCATGAGAATGAAATTGCGCAAAGTTGCTGTGCGCATCAGACAGAGCGCATGGCAAATATCTGGATGCATAATGGGCATTTGCTAGTAAATGGGGAGAAAATGTCAAAATCGCTGGGGAATTTTTTCACGGTGCGTGATGTGCTGAAAGATTATGATGGCGAAGTGATCCGGTTGGCGTTTTTGAGTACGCATTATAGGCAGCCGCTTGATTGGACAGATGAAACACCCAAAGCTGCGAAGGCGACGCTTGATCGTTTTTATAAGGCAATTGAGTACGCAACTTCTGAAGGCAGTGTATCGATAAGTATGCTAGAAGCCTTAGACGATGATTTAAATACGCCTCTTGCAATTAGCTGCCTGCATGATCTTGCAAATACAGTTTTTAAAGCGAAGGGCGGTGAGCAAATTGAAGCTGCCAATGTATTAAAGGCTAGTGCTCAATTTTTAGGTATTTTAATGCATGGTTCTAAAGAGTGGTTTCAAGGAGTTGCATCGGATACTCAAGAAATAGAAGAGCTAATAACGGCGCGAAATGAAGCGAAGCAGGCAAAGAACTTTGCTGAGGCCGATCGCATTCGTGCGCAGCTTACTGAGCAAGGAATTGTTCTTGAAGATGGGCCGAATGGTACAATTTGGCGTAAAGCCTAAATGAACAAACCAATTGTTCTTTTGCACCAAGTGCAGCTTGCTGAAAATTTAGGAGCGGTTGCTCGGGCCATGGGTAATTTTGGCTTGGAACAACTCCGATTGATTCAGCCCAAGTGTGATCCGGATGATGCAAAAGCTGTTGCGATGGCCGCTGGTAATGAGAAGGTATTAGAGAAAGCTTCGATTTATCAAAGCTTGGAGCATGCGGTAGGGGATTTAGAATTAGTTTTTGCGACAACAGCAATAGAACGCGAACTGATTAAAAATTACTGTACGCCAAAAACGGCAATGCTATTGATTCAGGATAGAAAAGTTGGCTTTTTATTTGGGCCTGAGCGCACAGGGTTAACCAATGAAGATTTATCGGTTGCTAATTGTATTATCACTGTTCCTGTGAATCCGGATTTTTCATCCTTAAATATTGGGCAAGCCGTAGTTATCGTGCTTTATGAGTGGTATCAATTGCAGGTTAATCAAGAGTCTTGGTTACATTTGGGAGATACAAAACCCGTTCAGCAAAAAGAACTTCAGGGATTTTTTAAACTGCTAGAAGCAGAGCTTGATACCGTAAATTTTTGGCGAGTGCCGCATAAAAAGGAAAAAATGTGGCAAAATATAAGGGCTGCATTTTTGAGGATGCAGGCCACTGAGCAAGAAATTCGCACGCTTTACGGTGCGATTCAAGCGATTAAGAAATAATTATTGCGCTTCAATATCTGCAGCGACTGTACATAAGAATTTCTTCTCAGAATTAAATCCTTTGAAAGCTTTTCTTCCTGCCGCGGCTACCGCACGACCTTGACCCATTGCTTTGCCATCAACAACTGGCCCACCAGCTTCTACATAGGTGAAAGTTGCTTTGTCGTCTTTTCCGTGAGTTCTAATTTCTTCAATAGCGCGATCACGAACAGATTGTCCTTCGTTTGTTTTAAAATTAGATACGGGTTTTCCGAGTAATGTTGGGTCAGATGAGGCAACAACTGTATCGTTTCCTTCTTGATAACAAGTAATGCGCAATTTTTGAGCTGTAGCTCTGTTAACAGCAGCTTGTAGTGGAAGTTCACGACTATTTGTTTGGATCGCTCCATTAATAACTTTAAAGAATTCTTCCGGACTGCTAATGCTTCCTTCTGTATTTGAAGTGTTAGTTAAGTCATTGATGATGCTTTCAAGTGCTATTGCCTGGTCAGCTTTAATCGGTAAAGATTTGCGGGCAACAGCTTTAGCTTTTTTATTTTGTGTATTTTTAGGCGTTTGGATATTTTTCTCTTTTATGCTTTCAGTGCTTTCTGTATTAGTGTTGCTAGTCGTGCAGGCAACGAAAAGAGCCAAAGGTGTCAGGCTTGCTAACCATAATTTTAATTTCATAACATTTACTCCAAATTTTTAATGTATAAAAAGTGTAACAAACTTTTCTAAAATTTTTCATTATTTTTTGATGTTGTAGGCTAACGAAGATTTTCTGTTGCAAAAAAGCACTTAAAGGTCATGCTTTAACCTAGGTCGTCTAGAATTTCTTCCACAACATCCTTTTTTGCGGGGCCTTTATTTTTTGTTGGGGAGGGTATCTGTAGTTGTGCAGCCATTTTTTTAGGTGGTTGATTAGGGCCATTATATACTTCAGGTCCTCTATAAAAAGCTGCCGCAACACGTGTGGGGATCATTGATCCAGTGGATTGCTTTGCCATGTTTTTATTATCATCGTTACCTGTCCATACTCCGACAACAAGGTTTTGAAACCCTATATCGTTTGGTAAATATTCGCGCATACCAACAAACCAAGCATCACGATCGCCGTTACTTCCTGTTTTACCCATAACCGTTGGCGCTAAATTAGCAGCACGACCGCTTCCTTCAGCAATAACAGCGCGCAATAAAGCGCGCATTTTGTGAAGCACATCAGGCTTAACAATCATTGGAGTGGGTTGCTCTTCGCGTTTGTATAGAATATTTCCTTCTTTATCTCGAATTTCTAAAATTCCATATGGCCAAACAGCGCGACCTTCGTTGGCAAAAGTTGCAAAAGCGGCCGTTAAATCAAGAAGGGTTGTTTCAATTGCACCAAGAGATAAAGAGATATGTTCTTCCATATGGCTGGTAATGCCTAAGCGGTGGGCAACCTCTATAACTTTTTTAGGTGTGACTTTTAGCATTAAGCGAATAGGAGCACTATTTACCGAGCGAGAGAAAGCTTCACGAATACTTACTTCACCACGAGTTTTCCAGGTGAAATTACTGGGTCTCCAATTACCGACAACAATAGGACTATCGTCGATCATATCGTCAGGATTAACGCCTGCTTCTATTGCTGCTAAATAGATGAACATCTTAAAGGTTGAGCCTGGTTGGCGAAGTGCTTGCGTGACTCGGTTAAATTGACTTTTCTTATAATCTTGACCACCGATCATGGCGCGTATAGCTCCATCTGGACTCATTGCCAATAAGCTAAGTTGTGAAGTTTTGAGCTTTTGACCCATATCCTTCATATATTCTATGCATACTTGGTCTGCGTGGCGTTGCATTGAAGGATCTAGAGTTGTTACTACGATCAAATCGCGATCAAGACCATTAACGAAATTGGGAATAAGTTCCATGATCCAATCACAAAAATATTTGAAATTGCTTTCTTGCTTATTATTTTCAAGGACATGAATACCTTCATTAAAATATGTTTGGGAGTCTTCAATAAAGCCAGCCTCTTGCATTAGCTGCAAAACAACTTTAGCGCGTTCTTTAGCTTTTTCAGGATTTGAAGAAGGTGAATAACGAGAAGGTGCTTTGAGAAGCCCGGCAATCACGGCTGCTTCAAAAATTGTTAATTCTCGGGCAGATTTATTGAAATAACGTTGTGCGGCAGCTTCAATACCAAATGTACCGCTACCTAGATAAACGCGATTGAGATACATGGTGAGAATATCGTCTTTACTGAACTTCCATTCAAGCCAAACAGAGAGAAGAACTTCAAGAATTTTACGCTTAAATGAGCGATCTCGTGTATCAAAAGCGCCTTCAGTAAATAGTAGGTTTTTCGCAAGCTGTTGTGTTAAGGTTGAGCCACCTTGTACGACACGATTTGCACGATAGTTTTCATAGGCGGCGCGTGCTAAACCAATGAAATCAACGCCAAAATGATAATAGAATCGACGATCTTCAACAGCCATAAGGGCTTGCGGTACGTGGATTGGCAAGTCTTGAACTCTCACCATTTCTTCAAAAATATCACCATAAGTGCTAATGATTGTTCCATCAACGGTTTGAATGGTAATACTTGGTGTGCGAACATTTGTTTGTAAGCGATTGAGGTCAGGAAGGTCTTGAATAAACCACAACAGGATGACTCCAAGTAAAATGGTTCCCCAAATGCTTGCTAAAAGAAAAAAGCGCCCAACAATTCCTAAAAATGTCTTTTTAGTTTTTCGAGATTTTGTTGGTTGTTTTCGCTTTTTTAATGCCACAAAAACCTTATACGTCTAAGTTGACAACTTTTAGGGCATTTGTTGTGATGAATTCGCGGCGAGGCTCAACGACATCACCCATGAGGGTAGAGAAAATTTCTTCTGCTTCTTCTGCATGGTGCATTTTTACTTGCAATAAGGTGCGTGATTCCGGATCCATGGTTGTTTGCCATAGTTCTTCATCACCCATTTCTCCAAGACCCTTGTTGCGGCGATAGGTTACGCCTTTTCCGCCTTGCTCCATCAATATTTTAGTAAGCTCACCGATGTCAGTGATTGTCTCTTGGCGTCCTTCACGTGCTGTGATGTTAAGGGTTAACGTTTTTCCAAGAATATCGCTTAGCTGAGAAAGCAATGTTAACAAAGCTTTTGCTTCAGGAGTTGCTCGCATAGATTCATCTAGTGTCCATTTTTCGTCAACTCCGCCCCAATGGCGCACAAAGGTAATCGTCGCATCATCGTTGCGGATAGATTTCCAAGATGCATGTTGATCGTCATTTGCTTTGAGATTCGCTAACAAGCTTGAATCTTGGTCTGGTACTGTTTCTTCAAAATATCCGTCCACTAAAAGTCCTTCGAGTAACAAACGGTTTGAAATACGTCGCGCCAAAGGTTTTAAAGTGTTATCTGCTTTCAAAATTAATCCTGCCATTTGCCGCCAATCAGCACCGGTAATTTGTTCACCGGATGCAAGTGTTAAGAATGAATCCTTACACGCTGCATCAAGCAAATAATTATCAAGAGCTGCTTGATCTTTTAAGTACACAACAGATTGGCCGCGCTTTACGGTATAAAGCGGAGGCTGCGCGATATATAGGTGTCCACGCTTTAAAAGTTCAGGCATTTGACGGTAAAAGAAGGTGAGCAATAGAGTGCGAATGTGGCTTCCGTCAACGTCTGCATCGGTCATAATAACGATTTTGTGATAACGAAGTTTGTCTGGGTTGAAATCTTCTTGGCCAATGCTGGTGCCAAGAGCGGTAATAATGTTACCGATTTGGTCATAGCCAATGATTTTATCAAAACGAGCACGTTCTACGTTTAAAATTTTTCCGCGAATAGGAAGAATTGCTTGATATTTTCTATCGCGACCGCCTTTTGCGGTACCGCCCGCCGAGTCTCCCTCAACGATGAATAATTCGCATTTTGATGGGTCACGTTCTTGGCAATCGGCAAGTTTTCCAGGTAGAGAAGCGATATCAAGAGCGCCTTTACGACGTGTAAGTTCGCGTGCTTTACGCGCAGCTTCACGAGCCGCGGCAGCCTCTACAACTTTGCCAACGATATTTTTTGCATGGGCTGGATTTTCTTCAAACCACTGTTCAAGTGCTTGCCCAACGACAGATTCGACAACAGCGCGCACTTCGGATGAAACGAGTTTATCTTTTGTTTGTGATGAGAATTTAGGGTCTGGTACTTTAACCGATAGAACGCAGCTTAATCCCTCACGAATATCGTCGCCAGTGATGGAGAGTTTGTTGTCCTTTTTACCCAGAGGGGATGATGCAATGTAGTTAGATACCACGCGCGTTAAAGCCGCACGGAAACCTGCTAAGTGTGTACCACCATCACGTTGTGGAATATTGTTTGTAAAGCAAAGCATGCTTTCGTGATAGCTATCGGTCCATTCAAGAGCAACTTCTACGGTCATCGAATCAGCTGCTTGTGAGCAGTACAATGGCTTATCGTGAAGTGGGGTTTTTGCTTTATCGATGTATTTGACGAATTCAATAAGCCCGCCTTCATAATTTAAAACGGTTTCATAAAAATGATCAGGGCGTTCATCACGCAAGGTGATATGCACGCCGGAATTAAGAAATGCTAATTCGCGTAAGCGGTGTTCAATCGTTGAGCGATCAAAAATTATAGCTGAGAATGTTTCTGTTGAGGGAAGAAAGCGGACTTTTGTCCCTTTTTTACCTTCGTCTGGCCCAACAAGTTGTAATGCTCCTTGAGGAACGCCATGCTCAAACCGTAAGAAATACTTATTGCCGTTACGGTAGATGGTTAGCTCTAAGAAAGAAGAAAGGGCGTTAACAACCGAAACACCTACACCGTGTAGACCACCGGAAACCTTGTAAGAGTTTTGGTCAAATTTACCACCAGCGTGAAGTTGCGTCATAATAACTTCGGCTGCAGAAACACCCATTTCAGGGTGGATATCAACAGGGATACCACGGCCATTATCAGTTACACTTACGGAGCCATCTGCTTCAATAGTGATCGTGATGCGATCACAATGTCCGGCTAAAGTTTCGTCAATGGCGTTATCAACGACTTCATAAACCATGTGGTGTAAGCCGGTACCGTCATCCGTATCACCGATATACATACCCGGACGCTTACGAACAGCATCTAATCCTTTTAATACCTTTATCGAATCGGCGGTATATTCTTCATTTGTTACTGTATTTGACGTACTCATTAAACGGCCCTTACCTGACTAGGATCAACTTCAAAACTTTGTGCATGAGGAAATATAGACTCAAAAGCATCCAGGTGCGTTCCGGTAAAGAATACCTGTAACAGTCCCTTGTTACTTGTTTGTTGCTGTAGTTCCACAATGTCGTTGAATAGTAGCACACGATTAGTAAAATCTAAATGCGAAATAACATCATCAAATAATAAAATTAAAGGAATGTTGATGTTTTCTAATAAATACTTTAGAAAACTCATCAGAAACTTGGAAAGGATCATCTTTTGCTCACCGGTTGAGCACTTTTCGGCTAGTTGGTTTTTAAGGATGAAAAATATTTCTAAATCACTACGATGCGGGCCAAAAGTGGTCATGCCGGCGGCACCGTCGCGAGGGCGATTTTGGAAAAGCTGCTTGAGATAGTATTCCTTTTCATCATTTGATGGGCCGAGATTTTCGGCGTTACCGCGCATGGAAGCTTTGATGGAGCTATCAAGTGGCAAAAGATCAAGGAATGAGCTACGATTTTTGCGCATTTGTAGACCAGCGGTTGCGATGTGTTCCTCTACATTGCTAAGCCATATATTATCAGCATTTGCTTCTAATAATCGTAATCGTTCTTTGGTGGCATGTTCATAAGTTTTTAAAACGGTTGCGTGTTCGGGCCATAAGACAAAAATCATACGGTCAATAAAATGACGTCGCACCGAAGGAGTATCTAGAAATAGACGGTCGGTTTCGGGAGTAAGCCAAAACAGGCGCAAAATATCATTTAGGGTTTTTTGGCTTTTTAAAGGCTCACCATTTAAATGCCAAAGCCGCTTTGGCGTATTGATATCGCTAATACCTGTGCCAAGCGAGTAATCATTGATCGTGATAGAAGCTGCCCATGGATGAGCAGAGCCCTGTTGTTGTAGTTCGGAAAGCTCAGCCTTGCGCAACCCACGGCCTGGTGTAAATAGGGAAATTGCTTCTAAAATATTGGTTTTCCCCGCACCATTAGGGCCGGCAAGCACAACGAAGGGCTTATCTATTTCAAGAATAAGCTGATTATAGCTTCTGAAAGATTGCAGTTGTAAACGTTGAATCATAAGGGTAGAGCGATTTCTAGCGTAAGCTTATCCTAATGGGTGATTAAAAACTGCGCAAGGGATAGCTTATTTATTTATAAATCAACGAGTTCGTCTAAGCGTATTAGTCTGTGATTTTCTAATGCTGCGAGAAAACCAGGGAATGTATTTTCTATAGTAGCGTTAAGTTTAGTAATATATTCTCTTTGATTTTTAATGTGCTTGAGATTTTCATGTTCTTTCTCTTGTAATTCTTGAATTTCACGCGTGCTTACAATTATATTTGTAGAAGCCACGAATGATAATTGATCGTGTGGTCGATAAGCCAGCGTTGTTGAAAAACCATAAAGATCTCCACCGTGTGTAAACACATCCCCATTAGGATATTTAACTTTTACGATGCCATAGCAGTAATAGACCATTGAATTTTCCGGATCCATGGGCACATGTTCGCTTAGCATTAATTCAGTGACTTCTCGTGGTAAAACCATATTATGGTACAATTTATGATTCCAGATGAGTAAATTGTTACTGGTGGAAACAATACCTGCGACACCATTTAAGAAAGTGTTATCAAAATATTTCTCAATTTCTACCATTGGTGAATTTGGCTCAACTCCACAATTATAGCCTCTAGCAAGGTTAGGATATTCACCTGATTCTTTCATTATTTTTCCGCTACCAACTTTAGGCATAAAAGTATCAAGCATCTCGAATGGAGTGAAAAAATGCTCTTTTAAATAGTCACTTAAATCTTTTCCGCTTAATCGCGCAACAACCTCACCCAGTAAAAAATATCCAGAATTACAATAATGAAATCTTTCTCCTGGTTTAAAATTTAGTGGTTCATTTTTGAATATGTTGGTTAGTTCAACTGTAGAAATTGGTTGACCAACAAGGTTAAGAAAATTTGGTTGGTCTGAATAACAAGCAATGCCTGAGGTATGTGTTAATAATTGGTGTAAAGTAACTTCATTGGCCCATTCAGGCATAGATCCAGCCCAGATTGAATCGCTTGTTGGTAGGTAATTGCTGAGAGGTTTATGAAGAGATTCTTTCAGTGATTCAATAGAAGTATGTTTATGCCACAATACATGCAAGAGTGCAGCAGCTGTAAATTGCTTAGTTACTGAACCTATAAAAAATCGAGTATTAGTGGTGTAGGATTTATTTGTTACATGATCTGCAGTGCCACAATGGTTGGCGTACATTTCAGTGTTATTTTGTTTGATGGCAATGGCGCCATTAATTATATGCGATTGCTGAAATTGTTCCCCTTTGCTTGTTATAGTCTCTGCAGAAATTTCTGAAGCACTCAAAGATTCAATCATGAGGAAAAGAATATATAAAAACATAAAGAACAATTAAATAATATCCTTTAGCTGAATCATTTTATGGCGTCTTTTGACATCCAAGAAGCCTGGGAATTTTTTATTGATAGCACGATCCAGTAATGCATTGTAAATCTTCTCATTTTTAATAGAAGCAAGTTTTTTGCATTCTTCATCGACTATTTGCTTAAATTCTTCTGCGTAATAAATATTGTAATTTTGAAGAACGACGAAAGATAACTGGTCGCGAGGCCGATATTGCAGCGTTGAAATAAACCCAGACATACTGCCTTCGTGCCTAAAGATATCGCCTTGAGGATCACTTATTTTTTTAATTCCATAACAATAAAAAATAGAAGAATCTTTAGGATCTATTTGCACGTGACTAGTTAGCATAAGTGCTGTTACTTCCGGTGGTAATGCTTGGTTATTATGCAAATGCTGATTCCATATAAGCAAATCTGAAATCGATGAAACGATTCCTCCAGATCCGCACAAAAGAGCATTACGTCCGTAAAGTTTTACTTCGTTCATAGGTTGTTTTATGTAGGTGTATCCTCTGGCAACATTTGGATACTTTCCTGAAGCCTTCATTGTACGGCACGTGCCACTTTCGGGTAAGAAGGTGCTTTTCATACCCAAAGGTTTAAAGAAAGATTCATGCAGGTATGCGCTTAAGCTTTTCCCAGACAGGCGTTCAATGATTTGGCTTAAGAGAAAATATCCAGAATAGCAGTATTGATAACTGGTTCCTGGTTTGAAAAGAAGGGGCTTGCTTTTAAAGAAAGCAGTAACTTCAGCAGGTGTTAAAATGATGTCTTCGCTTGATTGAAAACCAGGAGAAGGAAGGCCAGAGGTGTGTGTTAGCATATGGTGTAAGGTAACTTTATTTGCCCATTGAGGCATTGAGCCGCTCCATATAGGATCAGAACTAGGTAAATAATGAGAAAGAGGAGTGTGCAGAGCTGCTTTTAACGATTCAATAGAACGATTTTGGTGCCATAAAATATGCAAAAGTGCAGCGGCGGTAAATTGCTTGGTAATAGAGGCTATGAAAAATTGAGTGTCAGCTGTACAAGGTTGATTTGCTATATGGTCTGCTGTACCAAAACCATTGGCATACAGTACGGAATTGTTTTGCGCGACAGCAACAGCCCCATTAATTATGTGTGCTTGCTGAAATCGCTGAATTTTACTGACAATAGTTTCCGGAGAAATTGCTGTGGCTTTTAATGATCCAATCATGAGAAAGAGAATATATAAAAACATCGATGATTACCAGGTTAGTCTAAATTTGATAAGATAATAAAGAAATATGGATTTAATGTAAAATTACTTTTAGTTGTTTCAAAACAGCGAGACAGAATTTGATGTATAAATCTGGATTAAGGTTATCGCGTAGGAAGGTTACCTTTTGATCAGGGCGGATACGTATGTCGGCTAATTTTCGTGCTTCTGATGATTGAATGTAGGCTAAAAGAGCTTCCGGTTTGGCGAATTGATTTTTATAAAAGCTAATGACAAGACCTTTGGGACCAGCATCGATTTTTTCAATATTTAAGCGTTTACAAGCGATTTTGAGTTCAATAATTTTTAAAAGGTTTTCACATTCATAGGGAATTTTTCCAAAGCGATCAACCAATTCTGAGGCAAAGGTATGAATTTCTTCGGAGGATCCAAGCGTAGCAAGTCTCCGGTATAGGCTGAGCCTTAAGCTTAAATCGGAAATATACGTTTCGGGTATCAATAAAGAAAGCCCTAGATTTAATTGAGGAGTCCATTCCTCAGGAGCTACAGTTTGAGTATGCTCGGCACGTACTTGTAAAATAGCCTCATGCAATAATGTTTGGTAAAGCTCAACGCCCACTTCTTTGATGTGGCCGGATTGTTCCTCGCCAACAACGTTCCCGGATCCCCGAATGTCCATATCATGGCTTGCAAGCTTGAATCCTGCGCCTAATTGATCAAGACTTTGCATAACTTCTAAGCGTTTTTTAGCCGTATCATTGATAATTGCTTCGGGTGGAAGTGTTAGGTAAGCATATGCTTGAATTTTGGTGCGTCCAACGCGGCCACGTAACTGGTATAGCTGCGCTAGCCCAAAGCGATCCGCGCGATGCAAAATAATGGTGTTTACCCATGGCATATCGATGCCTGATTCCACAATATTTGTGGCAAGAAGGATATCGTATTTTCTGTCGCAAAAATCGGTGATAATATTCTCTAATTCTGTTGCAGATAATTGTCCATGCGCTGCGGCAATACGAAAATCAGGCAGCAAAGTTTCCAGTGTTTCTTTAGCGGATTTGATATCTTCAATACGTGGAACGACGAAAAAACTTTGACCACCGCGATGATATTCACGCATCAGTGCTTCTTTTATCGTGACCGGATCGAACGGCATAATAAACGTCCTTATGCTGAGTCGATCAATAGGTGGAGTTGCAATGAGGCTTAGTTCTCTAACGCCCGCAAGCGCTAACTGCAAGGTGCGTGGAATGGGTGTTGCGGTAAGGGTTAAAATATGTACGTTTGGCTTAAGCTTTTTTAGCTTTTCTTTTTGCTTAACGCCGAAGTGTTGTTCTTCATCGATGATAAGTAGGCCAAGATCATGGAACTCCGTTTTTTCTGAAAGAATTGCATGCGTTGCAATAATAACTTTTGCATCACCATTTTTAATTTCTTCTCGGATGCGTTTAGTATCGCTTGCTTTTACAAGGCGAGAAAGTTGCACAACACGCAGATCAAAACCATGAAAGCGATTAAAGAAATTCTGAAAATGTTGACGGCATAAAAGCGTTGTAGGTGTCACCACAACAACTTGTTTGCCGGTTGCTGCAACAGCAAATGCGGCACGCAAGGCAACTTCTGTTTTGCCAAATCCAACATCGCCACATACTAACCTGTCCATAGGTTTTCCTGAGGCAAGATCACCCAGGACTTCTTCAATAGCGCGTAACTGGTCGTCAGTTTCAGGGTAGGGAAAGCGCGCGCAAAATTCATCATAAACTTTGGGTGTAAGAAACGTTTCTCCTTCTTGTAGAGAACGCTCTGCCGCAAGCTTAATCAGGTAATCAGCAATAATAAGTAATCGCTTACGTATTTTAGCTTTACGATTTTGCCAATGGGCGGTTCCTAACCGGTCAAGCTCGACCACCATGTCATCAGAACCATACCGGCTCAAGAGCTCGAGATTTTCAACGGGGAGGAAAAGTTTATTTTTATCGGCGTATTCAAGAACTAAACAATCGTGAGGTTGATCGTTTACATCAAGAGTTTGCAACCCTTGATATTTAGCGATGCCATGTTCGCGGTGCACAACATAATCGCCTATATTTAGTTCATGAATATTTTTGAATGCATTGGCATTTTTACGTATTTTTTGGGATTTGCGCGAACCTAAAAGGTCTTGCTCAGTTAGAACAATTTGATCTTGTGTAACAAAACCTTCTTCAAGGGGGAAACTTAAGCAGTAAATAGGCTTGCACGTAGCATGTGTGGGGGGCCAATCATTGATGGAAGAAATAGGTGTAGCGATGTGTTCTTTTAGAAGTATTTCAAGGCGATCTCTTGCTCCTTCTGTTGGCGCAGTAACAATAAATTGTTTTTTTGGATGCGTATTTTTTAACTCAGCTAAATGTTCAAATAACTGACCCTGCTGACGCGATTGTAAAAAGCTTGGCGCGGGGTGAATGGGTAATTGTGTGGCACCTTCAGTGTGTAGAGGAGAGATGGTTGTATCAACATTTTTTAAAAAGGCATCCCATTTTTTTTGATCCCAATACATGGTTTTAACAGGTAAAGGATTATAAAATGCTTCTCCCAAAATAGGCGTGGTGCGTGCTTGGTAATAATCACTACATAAAGAATGCTGCTCTGAAAATGTTTGGGAAGCATCAGACTCTACGATAATTTTTTCAGGGGTAATATAATCTAAGAGTGTTTCGGTATGATCAAAATATAAAGGAAGCCAGTGCTCGTAGCCTGCGTATAAATGCCCCTCAGCAATATGTTTGTATAATGAATTTTGATAGGTTTCAGGAAACTGTTCTCTATATTTTTTGGTAAAGGAATCAATGGCTTGTTTGGTGAGGATAATTTCACGAACAGGCTGAATGATAATTTCATTAAGTTCGGATAAGCTGGCTTGGGTAAGCGCATCGAACTGACATATACGCTCAACTTCGTCTCCAAAAAAATCTACACGATAAGGATTCTCAAAACCAATAGGAAAGAAATCAATAATATCTCCACGAATGGCATAATCACCAGGTTCATAAACAACTTCAACGCGATGAAATCCTTTTTCAGTTAAGTAGCTTTGAAGTTTTGCAAAGGAAAAATGTAGACCTTTTTTAAGATTTAAAGATTCACCTAGAAAGCTTAGACGAGGAGGTAAATACTGCGATAGGGCAGCAACAGATGTAACAACAATTTGCTTGGGATTTTCTGCCAGAGAAACGAGTGTATCCACGCGCTGACCAATGCACTCAATGGAGGGAGAAACGCGATCGTAGGGTAGACAGTCCCAAGCAACAAATTTAAGGATTTTTCTTTTTAAGAGGCATTCAAGTTGATGCGTAAATTGATGAACGTCATGATCTCTGCTTAAAACAATAAGAGCAGAAGTTTCTTTTTCTAGAAGTTTGGCAACGGCAAACGGTCGATAACTTTTGATAACTTGAGAGAAAACTATCATTCAGCTGAAATATATTCTTTAAAGCGTAGGAGCCCTGTCATCCAAGCCGCTGCAAAATAAGCCAGTAAGCCTGCGCTTACTAGTATGGCTAACGCAATCGAGCGGATATGGATACCATCCGTTGAATGCAGGTAGGGCATAACCAAAGGTTTCATGGTAATGAGCACGCCAAATAAGAAGGCACACGGAATGAGGATTTTTGCGAGGAATTTCCACAAAGCTTTGTCAAAATTAACAAATTGACGTTTTTTTAAAAGATAAACAAGAACAGCCGCGTTGAACCAGGATGCACTGGATGTGGCAATCGCGATACCAAGATGTTTGTATTTATAAATAAGCATAAAGTTTAAGGCGACGTTTACAACCATACCAGAAAGTGCAACTTTAATAGGTGTAACGGTATCTTGGCGCGCAAAAAAACTAGTATTAAAAATCTTGATTAAAATGTATGCAGGAAGGCCGCTAGCAAAGCCTGCTAAGGTTTCTGCAGTTGCTAGAGAAGATGTTTGATCAAAGGCTCCACGTTCAAAAATAACCATCACAAGAGGATAAGAAAGGTAAATAAGACCAATCATTGCTGGCAAGGTAATGAGCATTGCAAATTCAATAGCGCGGTTTTGATTATGCATAGCTCCTTCAACATTATTCTCACGCCATTGTCTTGAAAGCATTGGGAGCAAAACGGTTCCTAATGCGGTACCTGTGACGCTGATGGGCAGATTGTATAGTCTATCCGCGTAATAGAGATAGGATATAGTGCCCATTGGAAGAAGTGAAGCGATGATTGTATCAATAAATAAATTGATTTGAAGAACAGCAGAACCAACAGCTGCAGGCAGCATGCGTTTGCCAAAATTCTGCATAGCTTGATTTTTTCGTGGCTTTCTAAGGGAAGGTCGTATTCCCATTAAATGGCAGGGGATGTATACCCAAAGTAACTGCACAAGACCTGATCCCATAATTGCCGTGGCAACAATTTCACCATTAGCAAGCATGAGAGGATCCACAAGTTTCATAATAAAGACGATGAAAAGGTTACCAGCAATTTGTGATGAGGCAGCAGCACCAAATCGATCATGGGTATTAAGAACACCACTAAATAGAGCTGTTAAGGAAATTAATAAAATGAAAGGAAAGGTAACGCGGGAAAAAGATACGGCTAAAGAAAACACGTCTTCTCCAACGCCTGGAACAATCACAGTGACCACAAAGGGCATAATAAGTTCGAAGACAACGATGAGTAATGTCAAAATGCCAAGCATCAGCGAGAATATATCTTTGATAAACTCAGCGGCTTCTTTTTTTTGGGCGACATGCATTGCGGAATAAATCGGCACAAATGAGGAATTAAGAGCACCCTCAGCGAATATTCGACGTAAAAAACTAGGGATTTTTATAGCAATGACAAGGGCATCCATAACGATACCAGTGCCAATATATTGAGCCATTAACACATCGCGAAAGAAGCCAGTTAAACGGCTTAAGATGGTGAAAAAAGCAACATTAAGTGCTGAGGAAACTAATCTCATAAATTTTAAATACTCTTATAAATCATTGTTACCTACAAAAAAACCAGAAGCATGCAGCAGCAAAACTTACTGCGAGCAAACTATCTAGCCGATCTAAAAGTCCACCGTGTCCGGGAAGAAAACTACCTGTATCTTTTACATTAAAATATCTTTTACACCATGATTCTAAAAGATCACCAGCTTGCGATAGAAAAACAGAGACACTAACAAACGACCAAAAGAATTTGTGCGTATCTATATTTAATAGCGTTATTAATACGTACGTTCCAGCAAGGCCAAAAGCAATTCCACCAAAGAATCCTGACCATGTTTTTTTAGGACTGATAGTTGGAGCTAATTTTGGACCGCCAGCTACTCTTCCTACTAAAAATGCTCCCGTATCAACGCACCAAACAAGAGCAAGCATTAATAAAATAAAAGGGAATCCACTAATTTGAGGAACGATATGAATAAGAATGCCCATGGCAATTGATATATATATATATCCAAGACTTATGATGATAAACTTTTTGGTGCTAAAGAGTTTTAGATAATATAGCCATGCACAGCCAGCTAAAATTATACTGATAGATCCGATATATAATAAAGGAAGGAAGGCTGCTGAAACGGCTAATAGACAGATATAATTGAGCCAGTGATAACTTTGCTTAAAACACAAGCGTGACCATTCTCTAAGTAAGCCGAATGTGATAAGAACTCCTAATATTTTAAAATAGATAGGATCTTGAAAAATCAGGAAAATAGTTGCTGAAGCAGCAATTAGTCCGGTAAAGAACCGCGGAAGCAAATCACTTTTAGGCTGCGGCACTGTATAATCCATAGCGACGATGCCTCTTAGAATATTGTTCAATGGCTGAATCTAATTGCTTTGGGCCGAAGTCAGGCCAGAAACAATCAACGAAAACATACTCAGTGTAGGCCATTTGCCAGAGCAAATAATTACTAACACGTAGTTCACCGCTGGTCCGAATAAATAGGTCGGGATCTGGACAAAAACTTGTATCAAGAGTTTGACTAATTAAGTTTTCAGTAATTTCTTCCGCCTTAATTTTTCCACTTTGTACATCTGAAGCAATCTTTTGAGTAGCTCTGCGAATATCATCACGCCCACCATAACTTAGTGCTAGAGTCACTGTAATACCTGTATTATCCTTAGTGCGCTCTTCAAGAGTCTGAATCATATCTTGCAAATCCGTTGCAAAAGCAGAACGATCACCAATAATTTTAATACGTACGTTGTGTTGCATAAGTTTGTCGATGGAATGTTGTAGATACCAACGCAGTAGCCCCATGAATTCTACAACCCATTCTTGTTCTCGTTGCCAATTTTCAGAAGAGAAAGCAAAGAGAGTTATATATTCAACACCTATTTTGCTTGCTCGGCCTACAATTTCTTCGGCAGCTTTTGCTCCAGCGCGATGTCCTGCAATGGTGGGAAGAGATCTTGCTTTTGCCCAACGGCCGTTTCCGTCCATAATGATGGCAATATTCTTTGGAATATTTAGGTTTAGCATCATAATTTTAATAATACCTTTACTGAAATACTAAATTAACCTAAGCCTTTTTGGCCCATGCGTAGGAATTTTTTGCGGCGCATTTGCTTGAGTTGTGGACCGCTATGGCGCATTAAATCTTCTAGGGTTTTTTCTATTTTATTCTTTACCGAACTGATAACTTGGGATGAGAAGCGTTGTGCTCCACCAATTGGCTCAGGAATAATTTCATCGATAATGCCTAATTTTAACAAATCTTGAGCAGTTAATCGTTGTGCTTCAGCGGCTTCGGAAGCCTTTGTGGCGCTTCGCCATAAAATGGATGCACACCCTTCAGGTGAAATAACCGCATAAATAGCATGCTCTAACATCAGCACTGTATTAGCGGTAGCGATGGCAATAGCTCCACCTGAGCTTCCCTCCCCAATAACAATAGTGATAAGTGGCACTTCAATGGATAAGCATTTCTCGATACTTTTAGCAATGGCCTCCGCTTGACCTCGTTCTTCGGCGTCAATGCCGGGATATGCGCCAGGCGTATCAACAAACGTGATAACTGGTATTTTGAAACGATCAGCAATATCCATCAAGCGTTGGGCTTTACGGTATCCTTCGGGTTTTGGCATGCCGAAGTTATGCTTCATGCGTGATTCAGTATCATTACCCTTTTCTTGTCCAATCACCATAACGGATTGACCGTTTAATTTGGCAAGGCCACCTACGATGCTTTGATCATCAGCAAACAAACGGTCGCCAGCGAGAGGAATAAAATCGGTAAAGATGTGGTTGGCGTACTCTAGAAATTTAGGGCGATCCTGGTGGCGTGCAATTTGAACTTTTTGCCAAGGTGTCAGTTGCGTATAGACTTGATGCATCATCTTATCTGCTTTTGTTTGCAGCTTAGAGACTTCCTCTGCGATGCTCATGTCTTTATGGTTAGAAAGGTGCTTAAGCTCCTCAATTTTGCCAACAAGTTCAGCAATAGGTTTTTCAAAATCTAAAAATTTATTCATGGCCTTAGGTCGTGAATCCATAGATAGGGTATAGGATGTTTTTTCAAAATATTCAAGCTTTATAAAATTGATGAAGCCAATTAAAGGCTTGGGCAGCTTCAGGAAAAAATATGGGTAGCTGGGCGAATCCATGCAACACACCGGGGATTTCCAAATATCCCTTTAGGCTTCCTTTTTTTGCTAGAATGTCTTTTGCCATACGCGATTCATCTCTAAGAGGGTCAGCTCCTGCTGCAATAATTAAGGTGGGGGGAAAACTAATATTTTCGAGAGTCCATAAAGGCGAAACTTCAGGTGAAGTAGTCAATGCCGCGTTATTACCCAGATAAGCACTTATATAATACTGAATAGAATGACGCGTTAAGGAATATCCTTCAGCAAATTCTTTTGAGGATTCTAAGCGTTGGGTAAGATCCAATGCTGGATAGATAAGAATGCATTCTTGCGGTAAAGATTGCTTTTGCTGGTTAAGACGCACGATAAGGCCTGCCATTAAATTACCCCCCGCGCTATCGCCAGCAAGACAAATGGGTAGAGTTTGAGTCTTTTGGGCCCATTGGTAAACGGCTTCTGCTTCATTAAGTGCCGTTGGATAAGGATGCTCAGGAGATAGGGAATATTCAATGGAAATGACGGTGCTTTGCGTTGCTTTGGCAAGGTTTTGGCACATGACGTGGTGAGTGTTGATATTGCCGCGAATCCAGCCCCCGCCGTGCGCGTAAAAAATGACCATTTTAGAAGATAGTATTTCGAAAGTCCGTAGTTTAATAGTTTTATCAAGGCTTTCTAAGAATATATCATCGTCATGAGAGCTAATAGCCTGATCTGCTACGCCCCCATATAGCATGGCACCTGCTTCAAACTGTGAGCGCAAGGTCTCAATAGGAACTTGATCAACAGGGGGAAAATTAAGCGCCTTAAGGTTTTCGAGGAAAAGCTGCGATTCTGGGGTGAGCATGTGATATTTTATAAAATTTTTCTAAAATTTTAAACTATTTTTTGTTTAATGCACACATACTTGCATTTGAAGAATACGATTACTATACCTAGCGCATGATCTTAAAAATTTTTTCTATGCGTTTTATCTTTTGTGTTTTGACATGTTTCTTTATTCAGCTTTTTGGATCCGAAGATATTGGAACTTTTAGGGTCCCAAAAAGATATATGTTTTCACAGCAAATGGCTGAAGTGTGTTTTTTATCTTGCTGGCACAATCTCAAACATGTACAGTATTTGCGAAACGTTGATGGTTGTATGCTTAATGAATCTGGGCAGTTTTTACATCCAGATCAAGCAAAAACTCGTGTGGAGTGGTTTCTAGATACAGCTCTACCTTTTGCGCAATGGTATAAGCTTTTTAAAGATGCAAAATCCTTGGTATATTTTTCACAATTTCTTGAGCGCGTTAAAACAACAAGTATTACAGTTCAAGATGGGGAAGAGTATTTAAAGCAACTTGATGAGGTTTCGCAGTTAACTGGAAAATACTATTTTCCTCATTTACTAACAGAAGATGAAATAGCTTTGCACGTTAATAATGTGCCTTTTTCTACTCTCTTAAAAATAGAAGAAAATTTAGTAAATGTATCGGACGTAAATTCCGTTTTCCATGAGTTTTTGAAATGGGATGAAACAGAACAACGTTATATAAATTTATTGGTTATTAGTGTATTAGGGCATTTTATACCGCATGCTACCCATGCATTATTTGACGAAGATCGAGTTTTTTATAATTTTGGTTTGTACAAGATTATGCTTATGGTACTTAAAGTTAACAAGAATAACGATATAGTGGATGAATTTTCTACAGATGGGGAATCCCTGGAAATTCTTGATTTTTATCGAACAATGAATTCTGTTGATAATCCTTGGAAAGATATTGATCGAGAATTTTTTCTAGAATACCGAGTGGCAAGAATTTTTAAAGAAAATAATGCTTTAAAACAAGAGGCACTTTCTGTAGTGGATATATTTTTTAAAAGTTTTGGTTTTTATTGGGATGCAAGAGATAAGCTAGGATTGACTGAAAAGATGCAGGATTTACCAGGCGAAGATCAAATACTTGCTTATTGTTTTTGTCAGAGTTTAAGAAAAATCTATACAGCTTGTATTAATCATGATGCGTTAGCTGGAGTGATAGAGTTTGACAAGGATGAGCTGGAATCTATAGATGTTTTGCGTCTTAAAGATATGTTCAGAACAAAATTTTATGAAGTAGGTGAAGAGGGAAAAAGCTATGCTGATGTATGGCGACAGATAAAGCAAGAATTAGACATTAAAGATGGAAATGATTTTGTAACGTTTGATGGGCACGGCGCCGTTTTAAGCTTCGACGCGAGAGCTTTGAAAGCACAAATATTTGAAGATAGAGATCTAGCAGAAAAGCTAGGCTTCGCTATTATAGATTCTAGCTATGCAAAAAATATGAAGCCTTTTTATGTGGTTAGCAATGAAGAAAGTGAGTGTTAATTTTAAGCTGCCTTTTTTGACTTCTCGATTGCTTCTTCGATGCTACCAATCATATAGAAATTCGCTTCTGGGATGTGATCGTACAAACCTTCACAAATGCCCTTGAAGCCTTTAATAGTATCGGCAAGCGAGACAAGTTTTCCAGGAGATCCTGTAAATACCTCCGCTACAAAGAAAGGCTGTGATAAAAAGCGTTGAATCTTACGTGCACGTGCAACGGTAAGTTTGTCTTCTTCAGACAATTCATCCATCCCCAAAATTGCGATAATATCTTGTAACGATTTGTACGCTTGCAAGATTTTTTGAACCTGACGAGCTACTTGATAGTGTTCTTCGCCAACAACTTCAGCGGACAGAATGCGGGACGTTGAGTCAAGTGGATCCACAGCTGGGTAAATACCCAGTTCAGCGATTTTTCGGCTTAGAACGGTTGTTGCGTCTAAATGTGAAAAAGATGCGGCAGGTGCTGGATCTGTTAAGTCGTCCGCAGGTACATAAACAGCTTGGACGGATGTAATAGACCCTTTTGTTGTTGATGTGATGCGTTCTTGTAAATTGCCCATTTCTGAAGAAAGAGTTGGCTGATAACCAACGGCTGATGGCATACGTCCTAACAATGCAGAAATTTCGGCACCTGCTTGAGTAAAGCGGAAAATGTTATCGATAAAAAAGAGAACATCTTTTCCTTCGGTATCACGAAAATATTCAGCAACAGTTAATCCTGATAGTGCAACACGTGCACGTGCTCCAGGTGGTTCATTCATTTGTCCATAAATAAGAGCTGCCTTTGAGCCTTCTTCATCAAGTTTGACAACGCCTGAATCAATCATTTCATGATATAAATCATTTCCTTCACGGGTTCGTTCACCAACACCTGCGAAAACAGAGTAACCGCCGTGGGCTTTTGCAACGTTATTGATTAGTTCCATAATAAGAACAGTTTTGCCAACACCTGCACCACCAAAAAGACCAATTTTCCCGCCCTTTGGATAGGGGGTTAGAAGGTCAATAACTTTGATACCTGTTGTTAGAATTTCGGTTGCGGGCGATTGTTCAATAAACTCTGGTGCGCTGCGATGAATGGGCGCTGTTTTTTTTGTTTTAATTGGACCGCGGTCATCAATAGGTTCTCCCACAACGTTCATAATGCGTCCTAAGGTTTCAGGACCTACTGGCACAGAAATAGGACTTTCTGTATCAATGACTTCTTGGCCACGATGCAATCCTGTTGATGAATCCATTGCAATGGCTCTCACCGTTCCTTCTCCTAAATGTTGTGCAACCTCCAGAATGATTTTTCCTGACGCACTATCTTTGTTGGGTATTTCCAAGGCATTAAGGATAGGAGGTAAGTGATTGTCAAAATAGACATCGATAACAGCACCCATAATTTGTGAAATATACCCTTTATTTTTCTTTGGGGCGGTCATTGTTGCACTCCTTCTGATCCGGCAATGATTTCTGTAAGTTCGGTAGTAATTTTTGCTTGGCGTGTTCGATTATAATCGAGATTTAAATCTTCTAACATTTCTTTTGCATTCCTGGTGGCATTATCCATTGCCGTCATGCGAGCAGCCATTTCTCCTGTTAATGTTTCAATCCACATTTGATGCAAGTTTGCACTTAAGTAATGGGTAAAAAAATGAGGGAGAAAAACATCTGGGGATGGTTCAAAAATATTGGTATCACAAATCGATTGTTGGGACTCAAAATCAAAAGGACAAAGCATTTTGGAGAAAGGTTGCTGGGTTAAAATATTTTTAAATTTGGAGCCAATAACATGAATGCGGCCGATTTCTTTTTTTTGCTTGAGAGGCTCAATTGCTTTGGCAAGATTTAAGAATGTTTGCATGGTTGGATTTTGAATATCCACGTTAAGATTTTTACAAAAATGATAACGATTTTTAAGAACCTCAGCGGCTTTTTGCCCAAATATGATGACTTGCTTTTTTGAATGATTTTCCATTTCCTGATGGATTTTTCGCATAAGATTGCTATGAAAGCTTCCACACAACCCTTTTTCCGCGCCAAATATAATTATCAAGTCATAGTGACCTTCTGCGCTAAACCAAGTAGATTTTTCTTCAAGATCATACTGGATATTCCCCAAGTAATGGCCAATGGAATTAAGGCGTTCAATATAATCGTGCCCAAAGTGAGTGCGTTCTTGAAGGCGGCGCAACTTTGCCGACGCTACCATTTTCATGGCGGCGGTAATTTTTTGCGTTGATTTAACGCTTGTAATGCGGCGACGTAATTCTTTAAGACTCATAAGAAAAGCGACTTAAAAATTCTTCAAGAAATATTTTTAGTTTGTCTTCGTGCTCAGCATTGATAATACCTGTATGGTTTATAATATGGAGCATTTCCGCTTCTTGCGTTTCAAGAGTATGCAAGTATTGCTGCTCAAAAGTTTTGACACGCTCAACAGGTATTTTGTCGAGAAATCCACGTACAGCAGCAAACAATAGAACAACTTCTTGTGCTAATGAATACGGTTTTCGCTGATCTTGTTTTAAAAGTTCGGTAAGTTTTGCGCCATGCGCCAGAAGGGCTTGAGTACTTGCATCGAGGTCGCTTGCGAATTGAGAAAATGCAAGCATTTCTCGGTATTGCGCTAATTCTAATTTTATTTTTCCTGCAACGGTTTTCATGGCTTTTGTTTGGGCAGCTGACCCCACGCGACTTACGGATAAGCCTACATTAATAGCAGGACGGATACCTTGGTAAAACAGCTCCGTTTCTAAGAAAATCTGTCCATCTGTAATGGAGATAACGTTCGTTGGAATGTATGCAGAAACGTCTCCTGCCTGCGTTTCAATAATCGGAAGCGCCGTTAACGAGCCGCCACCTAAATCGTCGCTTAATTTTGCAGCACGTTCTAAAAGTCTAGAATGTAAATAGAAGACATCACCCGGATACGCTTCACGTCCAGGAGGACGACGCAATAATAAAGACATTTGGCGATAAGCAACCGCGTGTTTGGAAAGATCATCATAAATAATAAGAGCATGCATGCCATTGTCACGGAAATACTCACCCATTGCACATGCGGTATACGGTGCAAGGTATTGAAGTGGCGCAGGGTCAGAAGCGGTTGCTGCGACAATAATAGAATATTCTAAGGCGCCATGATCCTGTAATGTTTTCACAAGTTGTGCGACCGACGAGCGCTTTTGGCCAATAGCTACATAGATGCAGTATAAATGCTTTTTCGGATCCGGACCTTTATTAATTTTGCGCTGGTTTAAAATAGTATCAATAGCGATAGTTGTTTTACCTGTTTGACGGTCACCAATAATTAATTCGCGTTGCCCTCGACCAATCGGTACTAGAGCATCAATCGCGGTAATGCCAGTAAGCATCGGTTCATGCACAGATTTTCTGGATGTGATGCCAGGCGCCTTCCGCTCAATAGGTGCAAGAGTCACGTCTTCTAGTGGGCCAAGGTCATCGATAGGATTGCCAAGAGCATCGACAACGCGTCCGAGCAAACCTTTTCCAACATTTACGTTAATAACTTGATGAGTTCTGCGTGCTTGGTTGCCTTCTTTAACAAGTTGATCATTTCCTACGAGGACTACTCCTACGTGATCGGTCTCGAGATTTTCAGCAATGCCACGAACAGGTGTGCCATCAGCAGTAATAATATCAACCCATTCACCTGCTTCAACATTATCCAGACCATAAATGCGCGCAATACCATCACCAACCGATAGGACGGTGCCTACTTCGTAGGTATCGAAAGCTTTATCTACATGGTGTAAATTCTTTCTAATGATGTCACTGATTTCCGTGGCACGGTGCTGCATAAGTATTAGGCCTCTTTAAGTTGATAAGATAAGCGGTTCAAACGACTTTTAAGACTATAATCTAAACAATAGTCATAAATAAAGGCTCTAAAACCTCCAAGTAGTTCGGGCTTTTCATGGTATTCAAAACGACAAGTTTGCTTTGGATGATTTTTTTTTAAGAATTTTTCAATCGATGTTGTATTTTTTTTGCTTATAGAGGCAACTTCTACTCTAATGGGTATTGTATCGTTTTGAATGTCTACTAGTGTCAAAAAATCCTTAAGGATGGTTTTTAGCAGATTGCCGCGATGCTTGCTTGTAACTGTTTTCAAAAAGTTGATAAAGATTGGCGAAAAATCCTTTAGTTTTCCTAAATCTTCAATGAGCGTAGTAATATGTTTTGCATGAAGAAATTTGTTTTTAAAAGCATGCTCAACTTCAGGATGCGTGCTAAGTAAATCTTGAAAAGAAGCTACATCTTGTAAAAGGACATCGACTTTTTTCGCGGCGATGGCTTCTTTATAAAGGGCATTCGCATAGCGTCCAGTTAAACTAACTCGAAGTTGCACTTCTATGGTGCGCATAACTCTTCTAAATAAATATGGCTTATTATTTTAGTATATAACATGTTGTCGAGAATAGCGAGACAGACCTCTGTTGTCTAAAAATAACCATTTCTATCAGTAGATTTTTCATGAATTGTTGAAAAAAATGTTTAGTGATAAATTTGTGTAAATTTTTTTTATTATATTCCTAAAAAATATTTTTTATTTTTAATATTTATATTGATTATATTTATTTCAATTTTTAAATATTTATATAAACGTTTATTTTCTTTATTTTTTTGGCCTTAAATAAATAATTTTGAAATAAATTTTAAATTTATTTTATTTTTATTTTATATTTAATTAATTAATAATAAATATTTAATTAATCTATATTTAATATGTATTTGAAATAATGTCCATTATTAAACTTAATTACAATAATGGAGTTCAACAATGAAATTTGGCCAAAAATTTATTTTTTCCTCTCTGTTTGCTTTGCTTTATGGAGTGTATGGTGGAGAAGGTAGCACAACCCTCAACGTAGAGGTTCCAGTAGGTGAAGAAGGAACTATATCAAAAGGATTTAAGGTAACGACACTAGCTAAAAAAGAAGCCGGTAAATTAAATGTCAATGGTCTTGGTTACGATATGGATTTTTTGAGTTTGGAAGACGGTACTGTGTATGCTGACGCTGCAACAGATTGGTATATAACTAATAGCGTGGGTGATTTTATTGATCAGCCAGTGCTTCTAGGTGATGGGCAGCCTGCTGGTTATGGTTTGGGGTTGTATACTTTAAAAATTACAGAATTTGATATTTATGCTGATCCTGGGTATTCAGAAGTTGCCAATAAAATTAAAGTGGCTTTATTACGTAAGCTAGGGGTAGGTACCACAAACTTCGTCCTTAATGGAACGGAAAAGTTATGTGTTCATTTCTTTAATATTCCAGCAGGTACTGCCATTATTAACTCTTGGGGTGTGCCGCACAAAGAAATTCAATTAGGTAGCACGTTGATGGCTTCGTCTGCTCTTGATATCCCAAGAGTATCTTTAATAGCTAACGGTGTAATTACGTATATTTCAGGTTTAGATAATCTAGGAACGAATTTAAATCCAGCTTCAACTAAATATGCAGTGACTATTAGCAAGCTTATTCTTCAGGGTTATCAATTAAGCACTGATAATGCTAGTACACTAGTTAACTTATTAAGCTTAACAACGGCAGGTGGAACTCTTGCGAATGCAGATTTTGTAACATTAATGGGAGCCGAAGGTCATTATCCATTGTTTAAGAAAAATATTGGTACAGTGAATGTTATTCGTGACTTAAGTAATTCTACAATTGCAATTACAACACGAAACGGTACATTACAATTAAGCGATGCAGGAAAATTACCTAACGCGCCTGTAGATATCTCAACGGGTACAGAAGATGATGAAGAAACGACAAGTGTCTTTCAATTAAGTGCAAGCACAGTTCCTGGTGTTCCAATGGCAGGAGGTGTGCCTGGCGCAATGATTATTGAAAAGGGCTGTATGCTAATAGTAGATGCAAATCTCACAGTTCCGGCTGAAGATAGTCCAGAGGATGTTTTTGCAACAGGGTTACAATTTTTAAGTGGAACAACACTAAAGCTTGGTAACGGTTCGGTGTGGGGGCGTCGTGTTAATGTTGGATTTGACGTGCCGCATGAAGATGCATAATGATGTTATAAACTAAAATTTTGATAGTGATTCTTGCTTTTATATCAAAAGCAAGAATCATTAAATTATGCTGGTTTCCTAAGAATCACACATTTAGGTATGGTGCCGCACCTAAAATAAAAGCTTGCGTTCGCATGCGTCGTATTAAAGTTTCCATTGATCAATCAAAGATAGGTTGTTAAAAGAGATCAGTAGTAGCGCTAATATTTTAAGGTGCAATCGTGATTATAACTCAATGTTGGAAAATCTTTCTTTTAATAATGATGATCTCTTCGGGATCTACATTCAATACTTCATCTGCTTCCAATACTTCTCTCTACACATATGAACAAGCTATAGCATCATTTGACAAATTAAACTTGGCCATTCCTACGGCTGAAGTAGATGGAAGGATACAGACTCTTAATAAGAAGGGGGCTGTGACAGCGAAATTTGAGCATGCAACGGAGGAATTCTTAAAATACTCAAAGGGGAAAAGAGTATTAGAAATCGGTGGGGCTTATGGAGATGTAATGATTAATGCATTAAAAAAAAGTAAAAGTACCCAATATATTTTGAGTGATTTAGATGAACGCCATTTATTTATTGCGGCGAAAAAGCTATCAAATCTTGTAAATGAAAAGAAAATACGAGAAAAAAGTCACCTACAAGCGCAATTTGTACGGGCTGATATCACAAAATCTCAAGATATTAATAAAATGGGAACATTTGATGCAATTTTGATTGCGAGAGTTTTGCATTACTTAACCCCAGAACAACTGCAAACTGCAGTAAAACATTTATTTTTGCTCTTAAAGCCTAAAGGTAAAGTTTTTGTTGTAGCAATCACCCCTTATGTTAAACGTTATCAAAACTTTATTCCTGAATATGAACGACGCAAAAAAGAAGGTGCAGAAAATCCCGGATTTGTATCGTCATTGCGCTCTTATGTAAATACGGATGCGACAACACCAGAACAAATTAATAATATTACGGACGAGCCTTTTTTCTTCTTAGATGATGATGTATTGCGAAGCATTTTTGAGGTAAATGGTTTTAGAACTATTGAGTGCAGAATGCTTCCTCTTTGCTACGAGTCAGCTTCATGGAAGCTTGATGGAAGGGAAAATGTCATCCTTATTGCAGAAAAAAAGAGTTAGGATTAAAGTTATAGTTCGCTAAAAAAATAAATTGTCGGAATAAAGGTGATCTTAAAAAATATCGTTTTGGAATCATGGAATAATGATTTTGATTATGAATTAGCTGATATATTTATAAAAGATGGAATTATTGAAAATATTAATAGTTCGAGTCTAAAAGTATACGATATTTCTGAAGAATATTTTTTTGCGACACCTGGCTTTGTTAATAGCCATTTGCATCCTAACCAGCTGCTTGATAGACGGATGCTGGATGATTTATCAATCACAAATTTATTAAGTGCAATGCATATAGTGCAGAAAAAAACAGATGAGGATCGCTATCAGCAAGCGATCTTTGTGCTTATTGATGCCTTAAAAAGTGGGACGACAAGTGTATATGCTATAGCATCAAAGCCTAATCCTGTTATTCGAGCTTTTAAAGACGTGGGAATAACGGGCGCTATTAATTGTGTTTTTAACGACGTGTGGGAAGGAGATGGAAATACTCCTGCCCAAATTAGTTTGGAGTCTGTGGAGAAGGATTTCACTGAATATTTTAAAGCTAATAATGATGATATAAAAATTCATATTGGTTCAGCGTCTATTCTAACTGCGTCCAATGAGCTATTGCATTTATTTAACGATATTGCAATTCGCTATAATACGAAGATTAATATTCATATGAGTGAAGGTACAGATTCGGTTGAAAAGTGTTTGAAAAATCGCGGTGCAACGCCGGTGCTACTGCTTAATGAACTTGGCGTTTTGAATGAACGTTGGAACCTTATCCACGCTGCAACAGTAGATGAAGAAGAAGTAAAAATTATTGCTAAAGCAAAGGCAACAGTCACCCATTGCCCGGTAAGTAATGCCAAGACGGGGGTTGGCATTGCGCCTATGCGGGCGTTTCATGAGAGCGGGGTCTGCATTGCGATAGGAACTGATGCATGCTCCAACAACAATACCAATAATATTTTGAATGAAGCGTATTTCGCTACCCTGATGCATGGGGCTTTGCATAAAGATCCTTCGGTTATTTCTCAAAAAACAATTTTTGAATGGTTAATTCCCAACGGGCATAAAATTATTGATTCAAAAAATACGGGAAAAATAGAAATTGGACAGCGAGCGGATATATTGCTTTGGTCGTTGAAAGATCCTTGTTTTGTGCCTTTATATTATGGAAAATTTCATTCAGCACTTATTAATAACGCGCCTGATGCAAAGCCGCATACGATTTTGTTAGGCGGTGAAAAAGTGATTGAGAATTATCAATTTACAGGAACGCTTGAAAAGATTGCGACGAATGCGATTAATGCATGGGCGAGAAAAGGCCTCTATAATGAGGCCTCTTCTTCGCAATAGCTTATTTTTTAAATTCAAAAATTTCGCCTGGCTGACAATTAAGAGCATGACAAATAGCATCAAGCGTTGAAAATCGGATGGCTTTAGCCTTTCCTGTTTTTAAGATAGAAAGATTTTGCACCGTAATGCCAACAACTTCAGCTAAGTCTTGAAGTTTCATTTTACGACGAGCCAGCATGACGTCTAAGTTTACAATAATGGGCATGACAGCTTTCTTATATAGTTAGTTGATTTTCGTCTTGAAGCGCTTGAGCTTCTTGCATAACAAGGGAGATCACAATGATTAAGAAACCGCATAAAATGGCTTCAAAATTTGGGGTAATAAAGGTTAAAGTAATATATCGATGGCCGGGTGGATTCGAAAGGGTAGCAGCAAGTACTAGAAGAGTTTGCGCAAATGGAATAAATAATAGGCCATTGAGAAAAGCTAGCCACCCTATTTTTTTATAGATTTGCGTATTGGCAGAAATAAAAATTTGTCGTTGTTGATAATTATTGAAGAGTGTTTTGAGTAAAGAAAATCCCAAAATATAAGGTAAAGCTCCCAGCAACTGAGCAAAGCAACCAATAATTATTGATGTAAGTGTTAGGTTAGCTGTGGCTAAATTTAGATGTCCTTCTGGTGTTGCGACGTAGTCTAAGAATCCACCTATGCGAATAGCGTGATATAGGGGTGGCCATTCTTTTAAAAACCACAAGGCTACAATAAATAGAGGGACTATGAAAGTGAGGTAGTGAAATGTTGTTTTAAGAAAACGGCTTAATTTTTGTAGGTCTTTCATAAAATGTACAAGAGTAAAGTTAATAAGAGAATTTTACGAGATATTTTGTATTAGTCAATAAAAAATTATCGTTTTTCAATAAAAAATTAATCTTTTCTCTGTATGCTTGTTTTCATCAGTCCTAGTTCTTTTGCTTTCCCTTTTATAAATCTACTGGGGACAATAATGCGAAAGTCTTGAGTTTCAACCTTATTTGCTTTGCATAATTGAACAAAAGCACACAGAGCTTGCTCCGAATTAAAAGCAACTGTAGTAATCACGTTATTTTTGAGAAGAAGTTTAATTTTTTCGTTAAAACTACCTACTGCTTTTGTGTTATACAGAATAATTTTTGCTGTTTCAAAACCATCTTCAGCAAGAGCTTCTGCTACGTCATGGCGAATGTAATTCCCGCAGCCAAAAATGACGGCGCCGTCTTTGGGATCCAGATTTTTTTTAAGCCAATCAATCAGCTGAGTCGCGGAAGGATAAAGTGTGCTAGAGGGGGTAAAACATGTTGTAAATCCTGCTGATTGTGCAAAAAACTTCGTTGATTTTCCAACCGTATAAACGGGAATAGAACGATCCCAGTCTGATTTTTCTAGAGCGCGGGCTGCATTACTGGAGGTTAGCACAATTGCTTGGGGTATTACTTTAAGAGGCTGTACTGCTAGAAATTCTACATCTAATAAAGATTGATGATAGACATGTTTATATCCGCGTCTCTGCCAAAAAGAGACATCCCAATCCTTAGGGGGGCGAGTATTGGTGAGGAGTATGCTTAAATCATCATGCATATGGTGAGTATGCGCATATTTTTTTCTGAGAAGAAAGATTTTTTAGAGAAAGAATTCTTTATTCTCTATGGACGAATCCATGGAGAATAAAGAATTATATTATTCGAAGAATTTTTTGGCTTAGATGTTCTAGCTGATTTTCTTGTTGCGTCAGTAACTGGAGCTGTTTTGCGCTTTTTCTTTTTTTGCTCTGGATTATCGATTGCAGTAGCTAAGTCTTCACTAAATACTTCTTCTGTAATACCAGTAGCAGAGTCGCTGGAATGTTCGATGTCCCAGCCTACAGACTGCTGTGATAGAAGAATAAAGTCTTCCAAAGTATATTGATTTTGAGACGTCTTAAGAGGTGACGCGGCAGGATTAGAACTCTGGCTAAATAAACCACTTAGATTAAAACCATCTAGATATTCTTCTTCAGTGTCGACATTTTGTTTTTGCTGAGGTGAAAACGGTGTGGATTTTTGAGAAAATAGGAAGCTAAGATCTCCTGGTGATAGCTCCACTTCAGTCATTGCAAAAATAGTTGCACTTAGAAACAAACCTGTTATCAGTGTAAGAAATTTCATAATAATATCATTTTTTATAATAAGAAAATATTTATAAGTAATTTTATTTCAAATATCAATATAAAAAATAACTAAAAAAGGCTCATTACTGGAATAGTTAATTATGCTGTACAAAGTCAAAAATCTCTGTGATATTACGCGCATAGCAGCATTAATCTAGAGACATACCATGGATTGGGATAGGCTAAGAGTTTTTCATATTGTAGCGCAGGCAGGCAGCTTAACAGAAGCGGGTCACGCCTTGAATATAAGTCAATCTGCTGTAAGTAGGCAAATTAGTAGTCTTGAAGCGAGTATCGATGTAAGTTTATTTAATCGTCATGCACGTGGTTTAGTGCTGACGGAACAAGGCGAGCATCTCTTTCGAATCACCCGTACGATCTTTGCCCAAGTGAACGCGATTGGAACAATTATTAGTGAGTCACGTGATGGTTTATCAGGTTGTTTGCGGATTGCAATAACCATTGGCATTGGCTCGGTATGGCTGGCATCGCGCTTGAAAAAATTTATGCAAAGCTATCCGAAGTTACGCCTAAATATTCAGCTGACCGATGAAGGTGTGGATTTTACCATGCGTGAAGCGGATGTTTCTATTAACTATAACAAATCGTTGCCAACTGAAGATGTCGTCCAAAAAGAGCTAGCAAACATTCGTATGAGTGTGTATGCCAGCAAAGAATACATTCAAAATTTCGGCATGCCAAAAAAGCCAGAGGATCTTGATCAACATCGTTTGATTACATTCGGGGAGGCCGGCGCTCCAGCTTCGAATGCTGGGTGGTTATTGCGTTTTGGTACGCAACCAGGTGTACTGCGTGAACCTTTCCTATCTATTAATAACGCCTACGGTATGCTCCAGGCCGTTAAAGGGAGTATAGGCATTGCAATTTTGGCAGATTTTATTGCGGCGGATCACGATGATTTAGTTGAATTGTTTGCGGATGTTCAAACGCCAGTCATGACCATGTACATGACCTACCCAAGCGCATTAGAAGGGTTAGGTCGTATTCGTGCGTTGTATGAATTCTTAAAATCTGAGCTTGATAAAAAACAGAAGAAATAGATTTTTCCTTTCTCATTTTCTCGTTAACTTGATAGTAATTGATTGCATTTATATTGATTAAATACAGCTCCTTTAAGTGCTGTAGGCAAGCAAATTCTCTTAGTTTGATTAACTAAACGAATTTGTTTTTTTTATTCAATTCGTTTAATGGAGAAAATCAATGCAAATGAAATTTTTATTGGGATTGGCTTTAGTTGTGTCTTTAGCTGCTGAATATAATGATAGAAATGGTGAAGATTTTGAAACATGCTTTGGAACAATACATCGCGCAACCCATAAACTAGTTCTTACTACTACAACAGGTGAAGTTCATGCGGTCAAAAGAGGTCAGCAGTTATTCTTTCCAGCAGGTACTACACTTGGGGAAATCACATTGCCTAATAAGATCTGTCTTTCTCAAGCAATGACAAGAAAAGATATGGTGAAGGCACTTGCTGCATTTATGGAATAAATTTAGTTAGCTGAAATTGTCTCAAAGTATTTTTTGAGCAACTGATAATTAAGCGTGTGACTCGGGTTACACGCTTCATAATGACCAATCAATATATATTCTGCTAAAGCCATATCTCCAATAGCATCCAATGCTTTATGACGCACAAGCTCATCATCGTACCGTAAGCCTTCTTCGTTCATGATAGCGCCTTTGTGAATCACAACAGTATTTTCTAGAGAAGCACCTTTGGCAAGGCCTGCGGCCCATAATTTTTGAGCATCTTCATAAAAACCAAATGTTCTGGCTTTGGAGATGAGTGCTGCAAAATCATCCGTATTGTAAGAGAATTGAATGGATTGTTCTTGTGTGAGACCTTCGTAACGATCGCTCGGCAAAAACTTTACGCTAAATAAATTTGTGTCACGCGGACTAAGTTGCGCCCATCCATGTTCATTTTCAACTTTGACAGTGGTGGAAATTTTTAAAGAAGGGCGTTTCTTTGATTGGCGGATTGCCCCTGTTTCTTGCAAAGATTTGCAAAACTCATCAGAACATCCATCCATGATGGGAACTTCTGGTCCATCAATGGTTATAAGTGCGTTGGTAATACCCATGCCGTAAAGAGCTGCGAGAATATGCTCGATAGTTGCTACAGAAACCCCAGAAGCATTGGAAATTGTTGTGCACATATTGGTTGAGCTGACTGTTTGCCAACTAGCTCGAATGCGATTTGGCTGATCTTCAATATCGGTGCGTTCAAAAATAATACCATGATCAACAGCTGCGGGATGGATAATCATGCATACAGCTTTACCGGAATGTACGCCAACACCGTGAAAAATAACAGGGTTAGAAACAGTTTGCTGGTTAAAAAAATTCTTTTGAGAGAGCTTAACAGTTTCGCGTTGGCGAATGTTTACAACATCTGGTAGAACTTTGGCTGTATTGCTGATGATAGATTGCATTAATCCTCCACTTATGCATGATGCCTTAAAAGCAAAGGAAAATTCAAACAGTGATATGTTACAAAATTTTACTTTTTAAAGAATTTATAGCGAATTATTTTTTTTATTTTGCTAAATTTCATAACATGAAAGTTATACATTTCACTTTAGAATCTATTGGCCAAGCAGCACAAGAGGTGAGTTTTTTGCTCAAGCCTGGAATGCCATTGCTGCTGTATGGAGAAATGGGCGCTGGAAAGACAACGCTTACAAAGCATATTGTACTGTCACTTGGATGCTGTGAAGAAGTTACAAGCCCTACGTTTACGATTATGCAATCTTATGTGACAGTTCTTGGTACATTATGGCACATTGATTTGTACAGGTTGGATGAGCATGCGACAGATGAACTTGGACTGGAAGAGCTTAATAAGCAAGACATGATGATTGTTGAATGGCCTGAAAGATTAAGAGCAAAATTTTTTTCAACGTATACAAAGGCAACATTAAAAGTTCTTGAAAATGGTACTCGAGAATTAGTGTTGGAGGCAGTGAATTGAGCGAACGTAGTCCTAATTTTTTAAACAAGTATGATAATTTTGAAAAGCAGTATTTAACAGCGGATTTTTCTCCACGCAAATATTTTAGATGGATAAACGGCGGATCTACTTTTGTGTTAATGGATTGTCCAAACATTGATTCGTTAAAAGCATTTATGCGAATGGATAAGTATTTAATATCTCAAGGTTTAAGTGCGCCTGAGATTATTGAAGCAGATGAAGAGAATGGGTATTTGCTTTTGGAAGATTTCGGTGATGCGACTTATACAAAAGTTTTGCAAACAAGTCCTCAACGAGAGCAAGAACTTTATACATCGGCGGTTGATGTATTGATACATTTGCAAGAGCGCAGTGATACAACAGTATCCTTTGTAAAAGACTATACAGTTGAGTTTGGGCTTACTAAGGTGGAACAATTTTTACTTCATTATTATCCCAAAGTGATGAACGAAGATGTATCAGAAATAGATAAAAATAGTTATTTGAATTCGTGGAAAAGTGCTTTGGAGTTAGCTTTGCAGACAAAAAAAGTATTTTTATGCGCGATTATCACGTGGATAATTTGATGGATTTAAAAGAAAGGGCCAGGCCAAAAAATGTTGGTTTGCTCGACTTTCAAGATGCTGTCTGGGCCCCTGTAGCAGGAGATTTAGTCTCTTTACTCGAAGATGCGCGCAGGGAGGTTTCAGTAGAGTTAACAAATCACTTGTGGAAAAGATTTTTGGATGCGCATCCTAAAGGCGATCACCAAGAAATTTATGTGGCTGGTCTTATTCTAAGTGCAGTTCGTCATGCGCGTATTTTAGGACTTTTTACAAAAGTTGCGGTTGAGCGTGGTGATAAAAGATTTTTAAAACAAATTCCTCATTTGTGGAACATGTTGAACCGATGCTGCTTGATTGAAGAATTGAAGCCTGCGCGGCAGTGGTTTGATATACATGTGCCAAACGTAAAGCGAGTAATTCCTATATTATGATGAATATTTCTTCCACCGCAATGATATTAGCAGCAGGGCTTGGTAAACGCCTTGGAGATATCACAAAAAATACGCCGAAACCGCTGGTATCGATTGGCGATACATGCTGTTTAGACATATCCGTCAATGCATTAAAACAAGCAGGTTTTAAGCGAATTATTATTAATACGCATTATCTTGCTGAGCAGATTGAAGCGTATGTAAAATGTTATCGTGATGTGGAAATCATTTTAAGTCATGAAGAGGTGCTTCTTGAAACAGCGGGAGGCATTCGTAAGGTGCTAGAAGAATTTGGTGATAAACCTTTTGTGGTGATAAATGCGGATATGTATTGGCAAGATACGAATCCTTCGGTGATTCATCGTATGGCTAAGGGGATGCGAGAAATGGATGATTTTTGCTTATGCGTCACGCCGCTTGAAAATGCACAAGGTCATCCAGGTAAAGGAGATTTTGTATTTGAAAATGGACAAATGCGCAAACCAACAGAGTCTGATTCGGTGCAGGATCGTTATGTATACATAGGCGTGCAATTGGTTAATCCAAGAATTATAGCACCTTTGAAAATAGAACCGCTGGCATTGCCAGGCTTGTATGCAAAAGCTTTACAACAGCAATCTTTAAAAGGCTGTATTTTTGAAGGTACCTGGATTAATGTGGGTAGTATTGAGGGTCTGACATTAGCAAGAAATTTAAGCGCATAAGATATTGCATAAAGCTTATTAAACAATTTTGCATTAACGAATTATTAAGGCAAATCATGAGATCATAAAGATACTTAATAGGTATCTTTATGCAAAATGGTTGGTATTGTATTTATTTTGTTTTTAGTGACGCATACACTGCACGCTGAGATGGATGAGCAGAACGGAAAACGTTCTGCAAAAAATGCTTTTGTGTCAATGCGAAATACTTGGGAAGCCCTGAAGGAAGAAGCGGAGCTAAAAAAGAAAAGGAAGTTTGGTCTTGGTAATACAGCTAATAAAGACTCAAGTAAGCAAAATACACGCCAATTAACACCAGTTAAAGTTTCTATGCTAGAAGATAAAGTTCGCTTAGCGAGCTATGAACCAGTTGCATACAAACCAGGAAAGAATTTAGATCTCACTCCTCCTCAAGAGCAGCTTAAATTAAGAACTGAAGTGCGCCATCATGAATATATAGCTCACCAACCTTTGAAACCAATGTATCTACGTGTCTCAGAATAACGCTTTCTATTGATTTTTTGTTAATAAAAAATTTATTAAATTTTATCATAATAAAAAGAAAAATTAGAATAAAAAACAGTGAGCTCATCAAGCGCCTTTAACACATTAGATTTTCTTAAGCCTTTGCAGCGAGCTCGATTAGCGACTGTGGCAGTTGAGGAATTTGTGCTTGTAGGTGAGACAATTTTTAAAGAAGGCGCATCATCTGAATTTTTTTATGTATTGCTTTCTGGAAAAGTTGAACTAAAAAACAAAATTCGAAAAGAGCTTATTCATAGAGATAATTTTTTTGGAACAGAAGTACCTTGTGGAATTGAGCAGTATCTTTTTACAGCTGTAGCTAAAAGTAAATGCAAACTTTTAAAAATAAAAAAAGATATTTTGTACGATACAATTGATCATCTAGATCTACAAAAATTTCAGAAGCGCTTTTTACAAAATTTCGTTGGTGCATTTTATCCTAAAAATTTTCTTGTATTTAAAAAGGATTCTGTAGAGCGGTTATTTGCTCAAGCAGATCGATTTTGGATTGATTGCATAGGTTGGGTATTAGCGGCAATTGTTCCTTTTATTACCCATTGGTTGCTTAGTAAAACTACGATGAATAATCAGAGTATGATATTTTTATCTGTTTTATCTGCGTGGTCGGTGATTGCTTCTTTTCGTTTGATGTCAGATTATGTTGCAACCATGGCAACGATTTTGCTCCTAATTGGTGGAGGTGTTGTTAAAATAAAAGTTATTTTAGCTGGATTTAGTTCCAGTAATTTTATTGTAGCATTAAGTCTTTTAGGGCTATCAAGTGTCCTTGTTTCTTCAGGTGTGATATACCGAATTCTTTTAAAAATCTTAAAGTTTTGCTCGCCTTCTTACTGGAGAGATAATCTTATTTTATTAAGTATAGGGGGCTGGTTGACGCTGGGAGTGCCTGCCTTTTTATTGCGCATGGATATGATGAAAATCTTTTACCAGGATACATTACGTATTCGCAATATTGCAGAAGGTACAAATCAAGCGCGAGCGATGGGATTTAGTGCTTATTGTGGGGCAGGCATTTTTTCACAAAGTATTTTAAGTGCCTCTATGATGCATTTTGTTTTATTGGGGTTATTTTGGGGGCAATACGCTAGTCGATTTGATTGGTGGGGTTGGTTTTTTGCTTCTTTAGGTTCTCTGGCCGTTCTTCTTTCTGGTTATCTTTTTATTCTTTTTACGTTTTTTGGAAGAAATGTAAAGACCGCAAAACCTAGTAAAAATAGTCCTTATTTAGATGATATTTTAAAGATTTTAGGGCCGACATCTTCTACGGAAAAAGCATCTCTTATTTGTATGATTGGTGCGATTATTAGCCTCGCAACCGTTAGTTTGCACGATATAGAGCCTGATGTTATTTGCTTGCTAATCTTACTTTTTCTTTTTACGTTTCAATTTATGAACGATAAAGGATTTCAAACGCGCATCAAGTGGGATTTTTTGATTTTTATGTGCGGATTATCTGGTATTGCTTTTGCAGCCAGTGATGTGGGTTTAATTGGTTGGCTTGAAGACAATACAAAATGGATGGGCGAATATTTAAATCATCATTTTTTTGAATTAACTACTTTTATGATTCTATTTACATTAGCGGTGCAGTTGATTCTGCCCCGAGATGTGAATATCAACATCTTGAGCATTATGTTTATCCCCTTATTTCAAAAAAATGGTGTGAGTCCATGGGTGGCGGTTTTCATCGTAAATACTATTGGAAGAATATGGTTTTTAGAATATCAAGAGCCAGAGTATACTGTGTTTTTAAGACAGTCAAAAAATTTCTCAGCTAAAGCTGCAAAGAGTCTCAAAAGGGCTCGTATGTACTTAAATATTTTTTACGTTATTTCTATTTATGTTGGGATTTTCTACTGGAAATGGATAGGAGTTTTGCAATGATCAATAATATTGATACAGCTAAACGCAGAACTTCATTTTTACAGTTGCTAAAGGGAATAGTTTTTTCAAGCCTTTTAGGTTTACTTTTTCTCTATAATTTTAATCGACCAAGAATCATGATTGTACACAGTTATGACCCGACAATGGATATTGTTAAAGATTTTGATAATGGCGCAAAGAAAACTCTTGAAAGTGAAATAGAGCCACTATTGCAGACTTACTACCTTAATATGGTCAACAAGAGCATAATGAAAAAAAAAGTTGATGCGGGTAAGGAAGCAAGAATTTCTATTAATCATTTTAGTCCTAATGTGCTTATTGCTGTAGGTGACGAAGAGCAGGAATTTGTAGCTCAGTTCTACCTTAATCATAAGAAAGTAAAAATAATTTTTGCAGGCATTAAAGGAGATGTAAAAAAATTCAATTATATACCCGGAGAAAATGTTGAAGGAGTTATTGAAATTCCGCAAATCAATGAACTGAATATTCTTATCAAAACCATGTTTCCAAATAAAAAAAATATTAGGCTTGCGCATTTAGGCGATGGGTCGACTATCGTGAACCTAACAGAACATACTTTAATGCATCATGATTGGGACAATGTGGAATTTGAGGATTCGGTAAAAGTAACTGATGCCGATAATTTTAAAAGAGCCGCTATATTATTAAATAAACAGTGTGATGTCCTACTCATTTCAAGTTATAAAGGTTTAAAAAGTGAGTTGGAAAATGATGATGAGATCATTTCAGATGAGCTGATGCAATGGGTGTTGGATAATACGTCTGTTCCTATTATTTCAACCTTAGGGTATGCGGTTGAAGAAGGGGCGGGAGTTGCGATTGTTTCATCTGCATACGAACAGGGCATGCTGGCTATAGGATTAGCTTTATCCATACTTGCAGAGAAAAAGAAGGTCGAAAGTGTGACGTCTAAAGTATTTGCTGTCTATCTCAATGATAATCATATTAAAAAGCGAGGAATTCATCTACCGCCAATCTACAGATCTTTTGCTATTGGAACGCAAAAATTATATGGCTGCAGCAAAGAGGCTTGCCTATGAAGATTATTCTTTTTCTTATTTTGTTATCTTCATGGTATTGCGTTGAAGGTAGAATTCAAGTACGTCAAACAGGGTCTTCTTCCGTGTATCCTTTTGCGATGAAAGTTGCTCAAGAATTTTTTAAAAAAACAAAGCATCTCGCACCCCTAATTGAAAGCACAAGCACAGGAAGAGGTTTCGTTGACTTTTGTCTTGAAAATGATTTTTGGTATGACGTTATCAGTGCCTCTAGACCTATTAAAGATCAAGAGCTTGAACAATGCAAAGGCAGGTCCAGGGTGCCAATTTTGGAAATATGCATTGGTCTTGATGGAATCGCAGTTGCTGTAAAGAAGAGTTCAAAGGGTTTTGAAAGCCTTCGTTTGCAAGATTTATTCAAAGCTATTGTTAAGAAAATCAAGGATAATGATGGTGTATTAGTTGATAATCCCTATAAAAAATGGAGTGAGATTAATCCTAAATTGCCAAATATACCTATTCGTATTTTGATACCTTCCAAAGCGCATGGCACACGGGATGCCTTTGAACATCTTGTACTTGGAGGAGAACATGAAATTAGAGACAGCCAAGAAGTGAGAGAAATTACTGATTATGAGTCAGCAGATAGTCATAATTTACTTTTTGAGTTTCTTGAGCGTAATTCAGGGACGCTAGCATTTGTTGGAATGAATCTTTTAAGTAATCATACATCTGTTAAGCCTTTGCCAATCAATGCGATAGAGCCGACTTTTATTAATATGCAGCAACAACGATATCCGCTGGTGCGAAAATTATTTATTTATTTACGAAAAGAAAACTATAGAAGAGTAGATAGCCTTAAACCTTATATAAACGAGTGGCTAAGCGCCGATGCTAGTGGTGAAGAGGGCTATCTTACAAAAATGGGATTGATCCCACTCTCAAGAAGCTCTCAAAGGCAGAGAATTCTTTAAATATTTACTTGGCATGACTCTTGCATAAAGTAGCAAAAGGAGTAGTCATGCTTAAGCTTCTAATAGCGATACATTGTTGTTTTTTGTGTCTTTTTGCAAATCCACAATATAATTCTTTTCTTAAAATGCAGGAAAAGGCACATGGTATTCCTCCGTCTTTGCTGCAGGCTATTTCTCATGTTGAATCAGGAAGAAAAGTAGCAGGAAAGATTACTCCATGGCCTTGGACCATCAATGTTGAAGGGAAAGGGTATATTTTTGAGACAAAGCAAAAAGCCATTCAAGCAGTTGAAAAATTTCAACGGATGGGAGCAAAAAGCATTGATGTAGGAATTATGCAAATTAATTTGCGTCACCATCCTCATGCATTTCATAATCTTGAAGAGGCTTTTGATCCTCAATTAAATATTGCTTATGGTGCTAAATTTTTAAAGCAATTATTTCTGCAGCATAAGAGCTGGAATCTTGCTGTAGGTCATTACCATTCAGCAACACCAAAGTTTCATAATGCTTATAAGCAAAGGGTATTTTCAAATTGGTCGCATCTTACTCATACAAAAGATCAGCCTCGAATTGAGCGTGCTGTTATGAAATTTGATGAGGTGGAAACCGAAGAACCGGCAAAGCCAAAAGTGATCAGGAGGTCAGTGCCCCAAGAAATACGTCCTTTCGCAAAAGTAACAAAAGTTTATTATTCTCTTGATTCGACGGGGCCATCTAAGCCTTTAACGCCTGTAAAAACAAGTTATACATTAGAAAACTCACGAGATAAGCAGTATTATTCCCTAGATTAGGTATCAATGGCTATAGTATTTGGAAAATAGATAGCTAGTGCGTCCTATGACTGATTTTGAAAATACCATTACCTGTCTTTATGGAGATGAAGGGCGGTTGTGGCTTGAGAGCTTACCCAATATCGTTAATGATTTAGTACATCGATGGCAGTTATCAGAACTGCATCCTATTGATAATCTTTCCTATAACTACGTAATGTCAGGTTGGCAAAAGGAAAAACCTATTATTCTAAAATTAGGGTGTGATCCCAAAAGTTTTAAAAATGAAATTCAAGCATTAAAAGCTTTCAAAACTTTTGGAGCTATGACTGTGCTAGATCAAATGGAAGACGTTCTTCTGCTTGAGCGTGCACAACCTGGCTTATCGTTGAAATGTTATTTTCCGGATCATGATTTAAAGGCTGTGAGTATCGCTTGTGAAGTAATGAAAAAGCTGCACACTGCGCCCTATCCTGAGTATGAGTTTCCTACCATAAAAGATTGGTTAACTGTATTGGATAAAGATCACGAATTATTTATGCCGCAACTTGCAAAAGTTCGAGTTCTTAAAAATGAATTATTAAACACGATGGAGCATCCCATTTTATTGCATGGAGATTTTCATCACGAGAATATTCTTGAGCATGAAGGAGAGTGGAAAGTTATTGATCCACAAGGAGTGATAGGCGAGCGGACTTATGAAGTTGGTTGTTTTATGCGTAATCCGGAAGAATTAATCAAGCATCCAGATTGTCTTTATTTTTTGAAAAATAGAATTCATGCATTTGCAAAACATTTAGATCTTGATCCTGTACGTATTGTGAAATGGTGCTACGTGCAGGCCATGTTGTCAGCCGTTTGGTCGTATGAAGATAATTTATCTTACGAAAGTGCGTTGAAATTCGTATCATTATTCGAACAGCTTCTCGGTGCTAGTTGGGGATTTTGATCTATACAGCTTTTCTCTCAAGTTCAAGGAGCCACTTCTTTTTTGCAATACCACTGCTATATCCGCCAAGTTTGCCATCGTGACTAATAATCCGATGACAAGGAATGATAATAGCAATATTATTCGCACCATTAGCATTGGCAACAGCCCGAAAAGCAACGGGTTTTCCGAGTGCTACAGCTTGCTCTGCATAGCTTCGTGTTTTACCATAGGGTGTTTTTAAAAGTTCATTCCATGCACTTTTTTGAAAAGAACTGCCGGTAAGGTGTAGGGGTGTGTTGAAGGTTTTGAGTTTGCCACAAAAATACTCTTTCAGCTCAGATTCCACTAATTTAAGGATATGAGTATTGCCTGGGATAATCTTAGCTTTTGCATTTCGGCTAAATTTTCTATTTTTTCGTCGAGTCTGTCTCTTTCAACGAATTCTAAAAAATACAATTCTTTATCATTAGCAATAGCTACCATGAGACCAAGAGGTGTTTCAATCCAAGCAGATTTTAGCTCTTGGGGGTTGCTAAGTTGTGTTGACTGAGAGATTTTTTTCATTTTGAACTGCTCATCTTAAATGGCTAATGTAAGGTACACGATTAAAAATTTAAAAATCAATGTTTTTAAAGCCTCCATATTTGGTGAAAAAATGAATCCTATATTGATAGATATTCCTGAAACAATAGAATCCTCAACTATTACCTTGCAAATGCCGAAAGCTGGTTATGGGGAGGGCTTACACCAAGCAATAATGGATGGTTATGAAGACTACGTTAAGTACTTAAACTGGTCTGTGGTACCTCCAACAAAAGAAATGGTTGAGGAAGATTGCCGAAAGCATCATGCAGATTTTATCTTAAGAAGTTTTATTCGGTATCTCATTATTGAAAAGGCTACAAAGACTATTGTTGGAAGATGTGCTTTCCCTTCTTTTCAAACAAATTGGCAAATTCCACAATTTGGCATTTCTTACTTTATTCGAAGAAGTTCGAGAAAAAAAGGATATGCAACCGCAGCTGCTGGGATGATGGTACGTTTAGCTTTTGAGAAATTACGAGCCAAAAAGGTAGAAATTCATTGCGATGCTGAAAATAATGCAAGCGCCCAAATTCCTTTAAAGCTTGGTTTTAAACTGGAGTATACTCAAAAGGGAGGGTGGCCAAGGCATGATGGAAATTTAGCGGAGCTGCAAACATATTCTATTTTTTCCAAAGACCCATTACTCCATTTGGAATGTGTGTGGTAAGAACTCAAATTTCCTTTGATTTAGGCAATTTTACTTTCTAAAGGTATTTTTTTCTCAGAGTTTGTATTTTGTTCTAACGATTTTTCTTGATTTTCTAATTTTTCAAAGTGTCTAAGCCCAAGAATATATCCTAGAAATACAGGGCAAGAGATGATGAGAGTTCCCCAACTGCCTAAGTGCCGCGTTAGATAAACGAGACCAAAAGATGCAATAACATAAGTTACAGCGCGCGATAAGGCATAGGTAAAGCTAATATAGGTGAAGCGCTTTAACACTGGAAAATACTTGTAAAAAATAGAAGTTGCAGGGGAGGCATCTGCTGCGAAGAAGATAATACTAGATTGCAGCAAAAGAACATGGACATTATTTTGGAGGTGATTGAGCCAATAGGGAAAACTTAGCATGATGAGGGCTGATATAATAAATTTAACTTTTAAAATTTTTAAAGGGTATACCCGATAGCTTAAAAAAACGAATAATAAGTACGTACTAATTTGCACGATGGAAACGATAAAATTTTGGTGAATAATCTGTTCAGGGCTGTAACTAAACGAGTCCTTTAGAACAATGCCACAATGCATGTAAGAAAGGTAAAAGCATAAAGGCCACATGCAATCCATTGAGAATAAGGCGAGTAGATTTTTATAACATACCTTTTCCTGCTTGTTGGGCTGGGTTTTTTGAGGTCGGCCGGCTTTACGCTTTGCTTCTGTAAAGTCAGGGGTCTCTCGTAAAAATACTCTTGCTGCTGCACCTACAAGAGCAATGATAGCTCCTACTCCAAAAATAATACGCCAATTAAGTCCACAGTATGTTACAAGGGAGGCAACGGCTAAGGATGCTCCTCCGCCTATAGCTGACGCAAAGGCAAGCAAAGCAACAGCAGAATATTTTGCAGGTGCATTAATAACTTCGCTTAAATATAGTTGAGCGCCAGTAAGCTCTCCCATCGCGGACATTCCTTGCACAATGCGGCATATTGTGACAATCCAGGAAGCAACGATTCCAATTTGTGCATAGGTGGGAAGGTTTGCCATAAAAACACAAGACAATGACATGAACATAATAGTTAAAATAACGGTGACTTTACGCCCAACATAATCTCCTATAAAGCCAAAAATAAGAGCTCCTATAGGTCTAAATATATATGTTGTGCAAAATGCAAAGGCCGCAAGTAGGCTTGCTGTATGGGAGTCTGTCTTTGGGAAGAATAATTCATTCAAAAGAACAGCCATGTGGACATAGAGCATTAAATCGAAATACTCCAGAAATGTGCCTATCGACAAAAGACCAACAGCCTGTTTTTGCTCTTTATTCAATGAAGTAAATATTTTCATTGGTTAATTTTTCTCCTTCGCGCTATTGAAACTAAGCGACAAGTGGCTCCAGATTTTGAGCTGGTGGTCTATTATTTATTTGGTCAAGCTTTTCAAAATGTCTTAATCCAAGCATGTATCCAATGCATACCGGTACCATAACAATCAAAATACCCCAATTTCCAAATTTCTCTGTTAAATACACTAAGCCAAAAGAAGTTATCACATAAGTTAAGGCACGCGATAAAGCATAAGTGAAGCTAATGTATGTAAATCGTTTGAAGACGGGGAAATACTTATAAAAAATTGATGTTGCTGGTGCCGCATCTGCTGCGAAAAATATAATAGCTGATTGTAATAAAAGTAAGTAGAAAGGGTCTGCTATTTGATCAAGCCAATAAGGGCAAGTTATCATGATTAGAAAAGAAACAATGAGTTTAACCTTTAAAATGACAAGAGGATAAACTTTGTAGCTCAAAAACACGAATAGTAACAAGCTCAGTATTTGTACCACAGATACGATGAAATTCTGATGGATAATTTGTTCAGGAGTTAAATTAAAAGTAGTTTTTAAAAGACCACCACAATAAACGTAGGCAAAATAAAAGCATAAAGGCCACATGCAGTCCATCAAAAATAAGGCTAATGATGTTTTTTGATTAACTTTTTCTCGTTCGATGAAGTCTTTCCTAAGTTTTTTATTCTCAAAATTCTTTTCATTAAAGACTTCTTTTATTCTACGCTTAGCATCGGCGAAATCTGGCGTTTCTCGTAATTTTGTTCGAGCTACAGCGCCAATAACAGCGATTGTTGCTCCTACCCAAAAGGCAAGACGCCAATTAAGCCCAAATGATGTAACAAAGGAGGCAAGTCCAAGTGCCGCTGATGTCCCAAGAGAAACAGCAAATGCAAGAAATGCTACGGCTGAGTATCCCGCGGGTGGTTGTAATGTTTCGCTTAAGTAAAGTTGAGCGCCTGATATTTCTCCCATCGAAGACATTCCTTGGATAATACGGCAAATAGTGACAACCCAAGCCGCTGTTATACCAATTTGTGCATAAGTTGGTAAGTTAGCCATGATTAAGCATGAAAAAGACATCATCGTTGTGGTAATAACAACAGTTACTTTTCTGCCTATATGATCTCCGATATACCCAAAAATAAGAGCACCTATTGGACGTAGAAGATACGTTGAGCAAAAGGCAAAAGCACTTAATAAAGAGGCTGTGTGAGCATCAGTTTTAGGAAAAAAGAGTTCATTTAATAATACTGCCATATGAATATAAATCATAAGGTCAAAGTACTCCAAGAAAGTACCTATGGATAGTAAAGCTACTGATTCACCTTGATCTCTGTTTAATCCAAACATATTTTACCTGTCTTCATCTGTTGTTAAAACTAGTTAAACTCACAAATCTAAAGAGCGTGTTTTCTAGATTTTTGTAAATTGAAAAGAATACACACACCTCAGACATATTTTGCCTTCAATTTAAGAATAGAATCGAAATAGGGAAGATGTCCAATAAGACTTTTATGTTTTTTTAAAAAGGAATTTTTTAATAGTGTTTTTTTTAGCATGAGGCCTATCGCTCCAAAAAATAAAAAAAATTTTTGATGCTGAAGTCAAATTTTTGCATTTCATATTGATGAGAAAAATTCTCTTTAGAGATGCTTTTTTTCATACTTTTAACACAAATATCTCTGCGGATTTGTCTCCTATTTATCATTTCTTGAATATTTAGGCAATACCTAGGGGGCTTATAATTTTTTAAGAGGTATAAGTTTGCAATCCTTTATTTACTTTAGAGACTAAGAGAAATTTTATTTTTTGATTTAAATTAATTTATTTGAAAAATTTAGAATGATATTTGCAATAATAAAAATAATTTTATGAAAAAAAGAATTGAATAGGGTGAGGGCACCAATAATAATCAATAAACCAAACCTCTCAAAGAAATGAAAAATAGGATGGCTTTGCGATAAAAAGCAAGTCACTATACGGCCGCCATCTAGGGGTAGAATAGGTAGCAAGTTAAAAGCAGCCAAAATGACATTGATTTGCACCGCTGTATTCATTGTTTCGTCATTAAATATGCCAATTTTCCACAATATACCTGCAAAAAGTGCGAGGATAATATTTGTGAGTGGTCCTGCGAAAGCCACCAGGAATACCCCTAACTTTTGGGGCCTAAGGTTTGTAAAATTTACGGGTACAGGTTTTGCCCAACCAATGAGAAAAGGAGCGTTAGTTACAAATAATAAAAAGGGTAAGACTAAGGATCCTAAGGGATCAATGTGGCTAAATGGGTTTGCGCTTAGCCTTCCCGCCTGCTGAGCTGTTCGATCTCCGAAGACATAGGCCATTAAGCCATGCCCAATCTCATGAAGAACGATTGATACAATTAAGCATAAAATTTTTAATAAAAATTGCGATAAATCGGTCATTTTTGTGATTTTTTTACAACATTTTGTTTTTTAATGCTTTATCAAGTTTGCTTACACATCTTTTTTATGAATTTCAAGTCTTGAAATATATTAATTTTTGAATATTAATAAAATCATTCTTCGACATAAATGTATCACGTTCTTCAGGGTTTTTCTAAAGAAATGTGATTTTTTGTCGACTGATGCAGGTTGATTTATTTTTTAGCAGTGAGGTTTTAATGAAAATACGCCGTCGATTTACGGTTGCAGGGCAATCCCCATATGAAGGAATAGATTTCCGCTTGACTGCTAGTGAGATAAAAAATCCGGATGGATCTGTTGTTTTTCATCAAGACAATATTGAGGTTCCTGCCCATTGGTCGCAAGTGGCAAGTGACGTCATTGCGCAAAAGTATTTTCGTAAAGCTGGAGTTCCAGAAGAACTAGTAGCTGTTAAAGAAGATGATATTCCGACATGGTTACAACGTAAAAAGGCAAAAGCAGGCAGTTCAACGCGAGGAGAACGTTCGGCAAAAGAAGTATTCAATCGTTTGGCGGGTACATGGACTTACTGGGGCTGGAAAAATGGATACTTTGATACGGAAGATGATGCACGTAGCTTTTATGATGAAATGCAATACATGCTTTGTATGCAAATTGCAGCGCCAAATTCTCCTCAATGGTTTAATACAGGTATTTATTGGGCTTATGGCGTAGATGGTCCAGCACAAGGCCATTTCTTCGTGGATGAAAAGACAGGTCAATTAAAGCAATCAACCTCAGCTTATGAGCGTCCTCAACCACATGCTTGTTTCATTCAGTCAGTAAGTGATGATTTGGTGAATGAAGGCGGGATTATGGATCTTTGGGTTCGTGAAGCGCGCTTGTTTAAATATGGCTCTGGGACAGGGTCAAACTTTTCTCAATTACGTGGGTCAGGCGAGAAATTATCTGGAGGAGGGGTTTCTTCTGGTTTGATGAGTTTCTTACGTATTGGTGATCGTTCAGCTGGCGCTATTAAATCTGGTGGTACGACACGACGTGCTGCAAAAATGGTGGTGCTAGATATTGATCATCCAGATGTTATCAATTTTATTGATTGGAAAGTAGTTGAAGAGCAAAAAGTTGCAGCACTGGTGACAGGTTCTAAACTTAACCAAGTTCATTTAAATGAAATTATTACAGCATGTATTAACAACGATTTAAAAGAAATGGATCGTTTTAATGCTAAAACAAATCCTGGCTTAAAAGCAGCTATTCGTGCGGCGCGCACGGCTTTAGTTCCTGAGAATTATATAAGGCGAGCTATTCATATGGCTCAACTTGGGTACACAAGCTTTCCTTTCTCAACATATAATACTGACTGGGATAGCGAAGCGTATGGAACGGTTTCTGGGCAAAACTCTAACAACACCGTACGCGTTACAAACACATTTTTAGAAAGCGTTCTAGAAGACAAAGAGTGGAGCTTAACAGCAAGAACCAATGGGGAAACTATTAAAAAGCTTCCTGCTAAAGAACTATGGGATAAGATCGGTTTTGCTGCGTGGGCATGTGCGGATCCGGGGATTCAATTTGATACTACAATTAATGAATGGCATACATGTCCGAATAGTGGTCGAATTAATGCGTCTAATCCGTGTTCTGAATATATGTTCCTTAATGACACGGCTTGTAACCTTGCTTCAATTAACTTGGTAACGCTTTATAAAGATGGTCAATTTGATATAGCGGCTTATGAGCATGCTATTTCTCTTTGGACGATGGTTCTAGAAATTGCTGTGTTAATGGCGCAATTCCCTTCAAGATCTATTGCACAATTATCATATGATTTCCGTACCCTTGGTTTAGGCTATGGAAACTTGGGTGGCCTTTTGATGGCAATGGGTATTGCGTATGATAGCCCTGAAGGACGATGCATCGGTGGTGCGCTTGCGGCTATTTTAACGGGTGTGAGCTATAGAACATCAGCGTTAATGTCTAAAGAATTAGGCGCATTCCCAGGATATGCAAAAAATAAAGAACCAATGCTTCGCGTGATGCGCAACCATCGTCGTGCAGCTTATGGTGAAACGCAGGGTTATGAAGGGCTATCGATATTGCCAGTTGCGCTTCGAGCAAGTGATTGTACAGTGCCAGGGCTTATTGAAGCTGCATGTCAATCATGGGATGAAGCCGTATCTCTAGGAGAGCAGTTTGGTTATCGTAACGCTCAAACGACGTGTATAGCACCAACCGGAACGATCGGTTTGGTAATGGATTGTGATACAACGGGTATCGAGCCAGACTTTGCCTTAGTGAAATTTAAGAAGTTAGCTGGTGGTGGATATTTTAAGATCATTAACCAAATGGTGCCTTCGGCTTTGAAAAAGTTGGGGTATACACCTGAGCAAGTTCAAGATATTTCAAATTATGCGGTGGGATATACATCCATTGAGAATGCCCCTGGGGTAAACTATGCAGCTTTAAAAGCCAAGGGTTTCACGGACAAAGAGCTAAAATTAATTGAGAACGCGGTAAAAAATGCTTTTGATATTAAGTTTGCCTTTAATAGATATACGTTGGGTGAGGATTTTTGCAAAAATACGTTGAAGCTAAGTGATGAGCAATTAAGCGATCCGGCTTTTGATATGCTGACGCATCTTGGCTTTAGTAAGCAAGACATTGAAGAAGCGAATACGTATTGCTGTGGTTCCATGACTTTAGAAGGTGCTCCACATCTAAAAGTTGAACATTTACCTGTTTTTGATTGTGCAAATCCTTGCGGTCGCACGGGAAAAAGATTTTTATCTTTTGACAGCCATATTGAAATGATGGCAGCTGTTCAGCCGTTTATCAGTGGTGCAATTTCGAAGACAATCAATATGCCTGCTTTGTCAACTGTTGAAGACTGTCAATCAGCGTATATGAAGTCTTGGCGTCTATGCTTAAAGGCAAATGCTTTGTATCGCGATGGATCAAAACTTTCTCAGCCCCTTAATAGCTTAGCATTTGATGAGGATGAAGCGGAAGAAATTGCGCAGATGCCTCAAACGCAAAAAGCTCAAGTTGTAGCCGAAAAGATTATAGAGCGCGTGATAGAGCATGTTATTCATGAGTCAAAACGTGAAAAATTACCTAATCGCCGGGGTGGCTATACGCAAAAAGCTGTAGTTGGTGGCCATAAGATTTATATTAGAACGGGCGAGTATGAGAATGGTAAACTTGGTGAAATCTTTGTGGATATGCACAAAGAAGGCGCTTCCTTCCGTTCTTTGATGCATAACTTTGCGATGGCGATTTCTATTGGTTTGCAATATGGTGTGCCTTTAGAAGAATATGTTGAAGCCTTTACATTCACACGCTTCGAGCCATCAGGAATGGTGGAAGGAAATGATTGGGTGAAAATTGCAACGTCAATTCTTGACTATATTTTCCGCGATTTAGCTATCAATTATTTAGGACGTCATGATCTTGCACATGTTCAACCGAATGACCTAACGCCAGATACTATTGGTGATAGAACTGATTATATGGTGACGCGTTCAGAAGAAGGTGAAGAGCCGTTAATTGTTGAAACAACGGTTAATATTCGTGATGAAATTGTTGCTATGGATACAACAAGTGAATATGTCGGGGGTTTTGAAGCGAAAGCAACGGGTACATATGGTACATCAAATGTTGTATCGTACTCTTCATCAAAACGTAAGATTGAAAAATCGATGCAAGCAAAACTTCAAGGATACGAAGGGGATGCATGTGGAGAGTGCGGAAACTTTACAATGGTTCGCAATGGGACATGTTTGAAGTGTGTAACTTGTGGGTCGACGAGTGGTTGCTCATAAGATATATCTAACTTTTATAAAAAAGGCCGCTTTCAGAGCGGCTTTTTTATTTATTAACTCTCTTGCCAGATACTGATAAAAAAATCTGAAATTGAAATGATTTATCAAAAAAACTCATCGATCGATATTAATACTAATTTATATTGAAAAGCACTTCCGTTTATTAAATATCTAAATTATGCTAAATATATTGCTTCTAATTTAAAAAGTAGATGGAATCTTTAAATACAGAAATTCTTGTGGTGATGATTGCAGTAGGCGCCTATTTCTTTGCAGCTATTCCGTTTGGGTTGGTGTTATCAAAGTTTGCAGGATTGGGTGACATTAGAAATATAGGATCAGGAAACATCGGTGCAACGAATGTACTTAGAACGGGTAATAAGAAAATAGCAGCTCTGACGCTATTTTTTGACGTTTTAAAAGGAATGATGGTTGTTCTTGTGAGTGCGCATTTTATTCCAGGACATGAATATGCTTTAGGGTTTCTGGCCATCTTTGCTCATATATTTCCTATATATTTAAAGTTTAAAGGTGGAAAAGGGGTCGCTACAGCGCTTGGAGTGTATTTTGCGTGGAGTCCTTTTTTGGGGCTTTCTGTGTTGGTAACGTGGCTTATAACGGCAAAAATATTTAGGATATCTTCGCTTTCAGCACTTGTCGCAGCTTTATGTGCTCCTTTCTTCACGTATTTTCTTGGAGTGAATGCTGAGGCAATTCCTTTTACAGTGTTAATTGCAGCAGTGTTGCTTTATACTCACCGAGAAAATATTAAAAGAATTTTTAATAATCAAGAACCCTTCATTTCTTAAGGAGGAATATGGTTCAAATTACACGCATTTACACACGTTCGGGCGATAAGGGAAGAACTGCTCTTGGGGATGGAACGCGAAGAAAAAAATCGGATATTCGCTTTGAAACCATAGGTGCCATTGATGAGGTCAATGCGTATTGCGGATTAGTTGCTACAGAAGTTCCAGCAACAGTTTGTAAGCTTATTAGACGTATTCAAAATGATCTATTTGATCTTGGTGCTGATTTGGCTGTGCCACACGGAGAGGGGCTTCGCGTAGGCATTAAGCAGGTGGAATTTTTAGAAAAACAAATAGATAAGTTTAATGCTACTTTAGAGCCATTAGATTCCTTTGTGCTGCCAGGTGGAACAAAAAATAGTGCCCTCATGCATGTAGCAAGAACAGTTACTAGACGCGCAGAACGCAGCATGGTGTTACTAAATGAGTATGAGCTTGTAAACACTCATGCCTTACAATATATAAACCGCTTGTCAGATTTTTTGTTTGTTTTGTGTCGTCACCTAAATGATGATGGAAAATCAGATGTGCTCTGGGTTCCTGGTGCTAATAGATAAAGTTATACTTTTTAAAAATTGAGGAGAGATCTCTCGCCTCAATTAGGGTATTGGACTTTTGAAAATACTAGCCCTCGAGTGTTTTAGGATTCCTTGATATTTTTTTTAACAGCTTCAAATCAAAACGGTAAGCTGCTCCTTTTGCTTTCTTTTGCTTTATATTCCAAGTTTCACGACTAGCTTTGTAGATAGCTTGTAAGCTTAAGTTTTGAGGATTTCCCTCAGCTGTAATAGTTTGACTGTATAGGTTGTTTTCAATTTCCTCCAACGTTCTTGGAATGGAGAAAAATACGCCAAATCCTAGATAGAGGGGCTTTCCTTCGGCATTAAATCCTATACAAAATACATTTTCCCCTCGACTAATCCCTGTTGTAAATATTGTTTTGTAATCATCTATATTGGGTATGTATCCAAATTCTCCCGGTTTTGAGGGTATTCGAGATGGTAATTCTATAAAACCACAGCGATTTTGATTAGGTAGTACATAATATTGATCTAACACTTGTTGAGTAAGGCCATAAATATAGCTTTGTCGATATAAATGATACGTATCAAAAGCCTGTTCTAAAAAAAAGTGGGCAATTTTCTGAGTGACGAGATCTAATACAGTTTCGCATTCGAGTTTTCCTCCGCAGCTAATAAGTTTGTCAAGTGCGGCAGAAGGAGCTTGTGTTGTATTTTTAATATAAAGGATAGGGCTACGCTCAGAATTCACACTTACATCCCAATACTCTGAGTTTGAAGAAATATTTGCACCCGGTGCATCGTGATCAAAATAAGAAAAGTGAGGAGATCTATTGATTTGGTTAAAAAGTTCCTTTGCCTTTGCGATGCTAAGAAATTCTACAGTCTCTTGTTTATCTATGCTGCTTATAGAATACGCTAGAAAATATGTACTAACAAAAAAGCTTGATAGTATTAAGTAAAAAACTTTCTTCATATATAATTTTATTTCTTCATATTATTAAGAAATATATATGGTGATTATATATAGCGAAGTCAAGATATAAAATAACGAAATTAAGTAGGTATCTTTCACTTATGTTAAAGTGGTCGGGACGAGAGGATTCGAACCTCCGACATCCAGTACCCAAAACTGGCGCGCTACCAGGCTGCGCTACGTCCCGAACTCTACATACAGTATCTGAAAAAAAGTCAGTTGCCAAGTAAAATCAAGGGCTCTTTTGTATTCAAGGCTGAATAAATTTCTTAATGCCTTCTGATCCCTCAAAATGTGAGGTTCTGTTCGAATCAATGGTAATTGTAAAAGGCTCACGCGCTGATTTGAGATCAAGGGAGTGGAGAATTTCTTCATGATGTGATGCTTCTACGTTATTAAATATGCTAATAAATTCAAAATTTGCGATGAGGGTATTATTTTGCAGGGTTAGGGATTGTATTTTGTAATGAAATTCAAGACTAGAAATGCTTTCTTTCGAGCAAAATTCTTCGGGTATGTACCGAGAGACTTGGCAGCTATAGCCTGACAATGGGTAGGTGGCGACAACGCTAATATTTTCTCCGAAGCTCATAATTTGGCCGAAAACGTGATGTTCTCCAGTCCCTCCCGTAGAGGTAACAATAATGACTTCATTGGACGCTAAAAAGGCCATTTCTTCCTGAGAAAGAACGGCAAATATAGGGCCGCATTCTATTGTATGTATAGGTTTATCTTGTAAAATAATGTATAAAATCCCAAGATGTGAGCCGCCGGCAAAACTCAGAAAGGTATACTCAATATTATTGATTTTGAGCTTGCGCAGATAATCAGGTGACATTTTGTGTATAAGCTTATTTTTGTAATACTCATTTTTGGTGTGAGGAATAAGCAAATCATAGGTGTCAGCCAGGGCGCAAAATCCTCTAGAAATAAAAAGCGAAATTACCAATATTAATACTTTTTTCATGCCGATTTTTTTTCATCCACCCACTGATTTTCTAAAAAGATAGCTTGTCCTTTTTCTATTTTCCACGGCATAAATTCGTAATCTGTGTAAAGTTCACTGCCATGCACATATTGCAGGTGAGAATTTTCATTCGGATTGGTAATGGTCGCACCAAAAAGGGTGGCTATATATTTGGCAAGATCATAATGACTGATGATAGACTGATTTTTTAATGAAGAAATTAAGGCAGGTTTTGGTGCTAATATCCAAATGGGTACATCAGCCACTTCTGGTTGCATTTGGTTGTGTCCAAAAAGACCTCGTTCTCCTAATAGTTGTCCATGGTCGCTGGTAAAGAGAATTACCGTATCGTCTTGGATATGTGGCTTGATTCGATCATCATAGATTGTTTCGTCTATTATCATTTTTTTGATTATTGTTAAAATGCACTGTTTCACCCAGTAATCATGATAAGCAATTGCATTTGAATATTCTTGCTGACTTTGTGACGTGCGATTCTTATGATCAATTGATTTTGCAAGCTCTGGACGGTATTTTTCATATGCATTAAATGGAGAATGAACGTGACGTAAGTGAATAACGATAAAGTTTTTCTCACCTAATTCAAGGATTGATAATTTATCAAGTAATGCTTCATCACCTTTTTCGTTCAGGGCATCACGCATGTCTTTTTCTGACGCAAATATATCAACAAATTCGGTTCCTGTATCATGGAAAAGCTTTTCATTTTGGCCAGAAAGCACAAAGGTCTTATATCCTTGGTGTTTGGCAAGACGAAAGAGATTGGCTTCTTTTTTTCTAATAAGGTCAAGAAAGCCGGGATTATGGAAGCTATTAAAGAATGTTTGCAAACATGCACGCGTTGAGACACTGCTGGAAATGCCTTTGGCAAAGATAAAATTAGGCATACTTTTTAAAGAATCTAAAAAGGGTGTATTGTTTTCCTTGTAGCCATATAAGTGCATGTATCGGCTACTTAAGCTTTCACCTACGATGAGTACAATATTTTTAACTTTTGAGTGACCATAGGTAATGGTATAGGGTTTGTAGCCAAAATCTTTGTCTTTATGATCTAACCGCACAAGCCAGTCTGAGAAGGCACGAACCGTATTGTAAATCGTGCTGTAAGTTGGTTTTGTGTAAAAGAAGGAGGGGCCCTTGATGTAAGACAGAACAGGAGTAATTGCGAGAATCAAGAAAATCAGAATGCCTGTATAAGAATATTTTAGGCGATCTTTTGTATATAAAGGCGCCACGATAATAAGGCCGGTAGAGACAACTAATGTCAACCAAACAGGCCACAGGGAATGGGATAGAGATATTCCAGTTTGAAAAATTTCATCGAGCTCAAAAAAAACTTTTGAAATGTCTTGAGAATGGATGGGAGCGCCGAAATATGCCCAATGATTTACCTGAATGATTTGGGTAATTATGATTAATCCTAATACAACTTTCAGCACCCAGCGATTACGCACAAAACTCAATGCGCCTGAAAAACCAATAACGCCAAGGAAAGTGGTAAGAGGAATTCTGCAGGTAAGCATTTTGGTAATGTAACCGAGCAACAAGTCCGGCAAAAGAATTCCAAGGCTTATAAGACTTAGAAAAAGAAGATTTAAAACCACAAACAGGCAATCCATACAAAAGCTACAAGCACGAGTGCTAGCAAAACAGCGGCGGATGCTGCATCTTTTACAAAGCCAATAGCAAGATCATGTTCCATGGTGACGCGGTCGGCTAGTCGTTCAATAGCGCTGTTGATTAATTCTAGAGATAGCACAACTAAGTATACCGCTAACATAATCATTTTTCTAAACATTGATACCTGGAAGAAATACAGAGATATCAATAAAAAAGGGAGAAGATAAACCTCTAAGCGAAAGGAATAATCGTTTTTAAATGTTGCTTTTATGCCTGTGCAGGAATAAATAAGACTTTTTTTGAGTTTGTTGATCATAGCGCTTACCATTTATTTACTTTTACTTTGCTAGAGTTTTTAGTAACAAGCAAGATTAAGTGTTTATTTGAGTCGTCTTTTAAGTGCATTAAACAAAATATTAAGAGTAAAGCAGCACAATATTGATCAACTGCGTCAACGGGCTTCACTGCTTACTGAGCAAATTGCCCTACGTCAGTTGGCTATTGAAAAAAATATATCTCACATTAATACCGAGCGACTAATTGCATCTGTAAATATCACAGGTTCAGATACTCTTGAGGTATTTGTGAAGCAAAAAACACAGCAAAATAAACAATACAACCAAGAGTGTGAGGAGCTTCAGCTGCTGGCTAACGAAGTGCAGGAGCAATTATATAATGCGTATGTCGAGCAAAAGCAGTTCGAAAAAGTTAAAAATTCTGAGCAAATTAAAATCGATAACGAAGAAAAACGCAAGGAAATTCAAGTAATTGATGAAATAGCGCGGCAGATAAATATAAATAATTTGACTAAAAATTAAATAAAATTTACAATAAATTGTAGTATTGATCTACATAGATTAAATTTACAGAGTGAGGGTAAAAAAACTATGGGTAAATATCTTTCTGAAGGTTTAGGGACGTGTCTTTTAGTGCTTTTCGGTTGCGGAAGTGCTGTGTTGGCAGGAGCCCATATAGGTTTAGTTGGAGTAGCATTAGCATTTGGTTTTGCTTTATTGATACTCACGTACTGGTTAGGACCAATCTCCGGTTGCCATCTTAATCCGGCTGTTACAATTACGTTAGCATGCACAAAAAAATTTCCAATGAGTGAAGTCGCTCCCTATATTGTTTCGCAGCTCGTGGGCGCTGTTCTTGGCGCGTACTTGTTATTGCATATTGCACATGGGCATGCTCATTTTAGTTTAGAGGCTGGCTTTGCTTGCAATGGTTTCGGTGAGCATTCTCCAGGAGGATTCTCAGAGCTTAGTTGTCTGATTACAGAAGCGGTGATGACGACGGTATTACTTTTGGCAGCACTTGCAACAACGCGTAAAAAATTTCCAACAGATGTGACAGGCCTATTTATGGGTGTGACACTTGCTTCAATTCACTTACTAAGTATTCCTGTTACGAATACATCAGTGAACATAGCGCGAAGCCTTGGTGTCGCTGTCATTCACGGTGGGTGGGCAATGCACCAACTATGGTTGTTTAGTGTAGCACAACTTATTGCTATAGTTGTGGCTATTGTTCTCTTCAGAGCTATTGAAGAAAACTAAAATATATTGTTAAAAGCTTAAGCGAAAAGCCCCCTAAAGGGGGCTTTTTTCATTGACAATACAAAGAAATTTCTTTAATAGAGGATAATATTTTTTATTATCTAGTGACTATGAGTAAAGTATTTATATTTTTAGTGTGTTGTTTCGTAAATTTAAACTGTGTGGTAACGACTGAAGAGAGTGCAAGTTCAGCAGAAAGAATTTGGCTCAGAAAAGCAAGTGTAGACGATGTAGCCTTGATAGCGCCGCCTGGTGTTGATGAATCTGAAATTGATGAGGTTAAACGACGCATAGAATCTCAAGAAGGTTGTGATATTTGTGGTACGTATCTTGTTTTCAAAGATGATACTAAAATCGGTTTGGTTACGCTTTCGAATAGTTCGCAAGCATACTATCAAAGCTCTTCTCATATATATGGATTTGATACCGGAGAATATATAGATCGAACTATTTTTCTGGATAGAATTTATGTAGGCAAGGGATACTTTCGGCAACTTCATGCTGCAGTAATGGATTTAATAATCCCTTTTATAGGAAGGACTCATAATGTGCTTGGCTTTGATGGCAAGTTGACAATGAGCAGCAACCCTTTGAAGGGTACAAGAGGATTAATTGACTTATCTAATATTCCTAGTCTTCGAGCAGGGTTAAAAGCAGGCGGTACTCTTGCTTGGGTTGATGACGATCATAAATATTGGATTATGGAGTTTCCTGCGAGGATGCCGTCAAATAAAGTAGAAGAAGAGCTTCTAAAAATTGCTGAAAAAATTATAGATGTGTCTCTTTCGAGCTTTCAAATTAAAAATTCTGAGGAAGTAAAGAAAACGTGTTTGGCAGAAGCTAGTTTATTAATTCAAGGTGATTTAAAGAATTTCGGAATTTTTAGTGAAAGTGATTTCTTGGAAAGAATAATTGATCAATTTGTTCAAGTTTTTGTAGATGGGGGAAATAAGGAAAAAATACGAGAATCACTCGGAACTCGCATGATAACGGATGAGTATACAGATTCACAAAAAGAATTTTTAAATACTCTCATGGAAAAAGTATTGGAAAACTATTTTCATGAAGAGGGGGTAATACCCTATACCATAATAGCTCGAGAAGCTCTTTCTACCTATTATTATCCATGGATAGAGCTTTTTAAATGAGGAGATTTTTGTAGTTTAAAGATTTACTTTCAGCATAATTTCTATTATGTAGTGGGTGGTTACCCTATCCAAAGGTAAGCATATGCACAAGTGGTATAGAAAATATATGCTGGTAGTTGGAATTCTTGGGCAATTCCTTTTTTATTCTCAATTTTATACGATTATTCACCACAAGAGTGCGACAAATGTATCCTTAGAAGGATTTGTGTGTTCTTTAATCACCGTAATAAGTTGGTTGATCTATGGGGTAATCATGCGCGACAAGGTGCTGATCATCTCAAACATTGTTGGTCTTCTTGGGGCCTTTGGAGTTGTTATCGCAATTTTAATTTATCAATAGTTTACGGAGATGTTGGGGTATCTTCCAAAGGAGTATCTGGAAGCTTACTTTTTAAAACGCCAGTGTTATGAGATAAGTTTATCTCTAAAGATCTTGCTCTCTTCAACAGTGGTTAAGCGGTGCTCCATTTCCTTGGAAAAATTTTTAAAAGAGGTTTGAAGATTCGTAATATCATTTTCGATAACATCGATTTTTCTCCGCTCTTCCTTTTTGTTTTTCCATCTTTCGATAATGAGCGGGGGCAATAAACCAGCAAGGAAACCAAGTAGGGCAGGGATTAAAAATTTCCAGTCAAAAATCATAATTTCCTCCTGTACATTCGGTTTGGAATTTAAAGTTGAGTCATCCGAACGTGGAAATAATACAATAAAATGTTAGCTTTTTAAACTAAAAAATGGTCTTCTTCGCACTCGAGCTTATCGGAAAATACGGTACAGCTGCTAAGATGGATAGTGCCTGTTTTCCCCTCTGGTGTTTTAGCTTCACAAAAGGACCCTGCGCCAAAATCAAAAACGCCGGTAATATGAGCAAGGATTTTAGCATTGGCAATCAAAGGTTGCCCTATTAATTTTTCATAGTAGACTTCATCTTCTGAGGAAGGGGGAAGCTGATCCTCAAAAACAAATAGTTGGGTGCCTTTTAAAATTTCTGCTTGGTTACGGGTTGTAACCCCTTCAATAAAAGCAATGACCGAATATGGAGGTTTAATGGTAGTTATATTGACAACAATGGGTTCGTGTTTTTGATTTACGAGAGTTCCGTATTCTATAAGATTTTCTGGAGAAGTGGTAAAGGTTTTAATTTTAACTTGGCCTTTAATACCATGCGCTGCAACAATTTGACCAAGACAAATAAGACGATTCATTTATAAACTTTGATATCCCGTGGCAAGAACCACGGGAAATATATAGAAAAGCATTTAAGCAGTTGGTTCAGAAGATTCTTCAGCCGGGGCTTCCGCTGGTACTACTTCTTCTGCAGGTGCAGTAACTTCTTCAACAGGAGCTTCTGCTGGAGTTTCTGTGGGAACTTCAACTGGTGCGCTTGCTTCTTCCGCTGGCGCTGCTACTGGTTCAGGAGCTGGTGCCGCAGCAGCAGTTGCTGCTGCTGAGGCTGCTTCTTCAGATGCTTTTAAACGCTCTTGCGCTTTTTTCTTAGGCTGAGATTTCTTTGGAGTAACGCTATTTGCTGGTTTTTCAACTAAATTGATATTTGCTAAAAAGCCAATAACGCGATCTGTTGGTTGAGCCCCTACAGAAATCCAGTATTTTGCTCGCTCAGCATTAAGAACAACGCGTTCTTTATGACCATGCTCTAAGAATGGGTTGTATGAACCAATACGTTCAACAAAACGACCATCTCTTGGTGCTGTAGCTTCAGCTACCACAATACGATAGAAAGGACGCTTTTTCGCACCACCACGAGCCAAGCGAATTTTTAATGCCATGTGTATTACTCCTTAAACACTTTTTACATTCCACGCATCATTGCGCCTAAACCTTGGCGCATGAAACCTTTTTGCCCCATCTTGCCCATCCGTTTGAACATTGTTTGCATTTGTTCAAACTGTTTGAGCAAGCGGTTAACTTCCATGACTTGCACCCCAGCACCTAAAGCAATACGCTTGCGGCGTGATCCATTTAAGATAGTGGGGTTTCGTCGTTCTTTTTTGGTCATAGACCTAATAACAGCAAGCTGTCGACGAACGAGGCTGTCATCAAGGCCAGCCCCTTCCAGTTTATCTTGTATTTTGCCAATCCCTGGCAAAAAACCAAGCATACTCGAGAGGCCGCCCATTTTTTGCATGCCTTCTAGTTGCTTAGCCATATCATTCAAATCAAAATGCCCTTTTTCTAATTTTTTTGCAAGCTTTTCTTGATCTTCACTTTCAGCAAGCGCTGAAGCGCGCTCAACCAAGGCTACTATATCTCCCATATCAAGGATACGGCTAGCAACACGATGCGGGTCAAATATTTCTAATTGGTCAACGCGTTCACCCATACCCAAAAATTTAATCGGGCAACCGGTAACATGACGCATCGAAAGGGCAGCGCCGCCTCGTCCATCACCATCAGCACGGGTGAGAATAATAGACGTAATGCCTATTGCATCGTTGAAATTTTTGGCAATATTCACCGCGTCTTGTCCGGTTAGGCTGTCGGCGACTAAAAATGTTTCGATAGGTTTAGAAAGGGCTTTTATCTCTTTTAGTTCAGTCATCAACTCATCGTCAATGTGTAAACGGCCAGCTGTATCTAAGATAATAACATCGGTGTTCTGCTTTTTAGCATCACTAATAGCTCGCTTAGTAATAGCTAAGGGCTTCTCCTTTTCAACAATAGGAAGGCTTGGGATATCCATCTGCCTCGCAAGATTTTCTAGCTGCAGCTGTGCAGCCGGACGGTAGACGTCTAAAGAAGCAAGAAGAACATTTTTTTTAAATTTTGTTGTGAGAAGTTTTGCAAGCTTTGCCGACGTAGTGGTTTTTCCTGATCCTTGTAGGCCGGTCATTAAAATGACCATGGGGGAAGGTGCTGCCAAATTGATTGGTTCAGGTTCATTACCAAGCGCATGGATTAGCTGCTCGTTAACAATTTTAACAACCATCTGAGCTGGATTAATGCTTTTGATAAGCTCTTGGCCGATAGCTTTTTCTTTAGCTTGCTCGATAAATTCTTTAACTACAGGAAGGGCGACGTCAGCTTCCAGAAGCGCAATGCGTATTTCGCGCATAGCCTCATTAACATCATCTTCCGATAAAGTGCCACGCCCCTTTAATCGGTCAAAAATTCCGGATAAGCGCTCAGATAGTGACTTATACATAAAACCTCATAAACATACCCATAAAATAGGAAAAATTAGAGTGAATTACAAGGATTATAGTCTATTTAACATTTTGGTTTTACCAACGTTAATGGAATGCCTTATGTGTTTAGTCGTCCCATTCAAGAAGAGTCTGCGTGGTAGATTTATTGGTGATTTCAGCAGTACCTGGTTTGAGATTATCAAAAAGGGGAAGGTGGCAAAATAAAATCTGGCATAAAAGAAAAAGAAGAGTAATCAATTTCTTCATCACTTGATTCATCGTCTTCTTTTTGGGGACTCTTTCTAGTTTTCTTTGGATTAATGAGTTTTCCATTTGCGTCGAATTCAAGACTGTTTCTTCTGCCTCTGTTGTTATAATTTCTTTCTTTTAGTTTTTGTATTTTGTCTTCTACTATTGGTCGATTTGGCTTAGAAGCAGGTAAAGATATTATTGTTGTGCTGTTAGAAGTGGGTGTTTGTTCTATCTCGTTATTTCCAAAAGAACCCATCATAACATTTTGTTGATAAACTTTATCTGTAAGAGCTTCCATTAATGACAATAAAAAAACACTGTAAACGGGTTTGCCAGAAAAATTCTTTTTTTGGGAGACACGGGCTTTTATATATTCAGTAAGATTGGGATAAAGAGTATTTATCACATCTTCAAGTCGAAGTGTTGGGTGTAGATCAAGAGCAAAAGCTATTTCTTGCTGAAGTGATTGATTTAAGGAAACATCTTCTTCTGTTCCGTTTAGTCTGAACCATATGCAATAAAATTTTTTGCAAAAAGCTTGTATTATCCATTCTTGGTTTTTTGCACCGTGAGGGTCTGGTGTGAAAGTAGTCTTTGCAAAAATGGCCACAGCATCAGTTAAAATGCGACGATCAAAGAAGTGGTAAGGATCAAAAAGAAGAGGTCCAGAATGAGATTTTTTTAAAGCGTACTTACTTAATATTGCATTTGCTAATGAAATTATTTCATTAATGATGGGTGAGGCCGAAAGTTCTGTAACGATTGTATCAATAACTTCCGATGAGGGAAGATCGTACAAAAGCGGTTTTGAATGACGCAAGATTAATTCATTAAATTGCGTCGGATTTAGAAAGTCATTTTTTTCCCAAAATGAAGCAGAGAAAAAGGTGAAAAATTCAACTTTAGGTGACCTTTGAGCAGAAACTATTTGCTGTTGAGGATTTTCATCATCGTCAATATCTAAAGCTGTTGCTGAATGTAAAAAACTGTAAATAACAAAAATGCATAAGACAAAAAAATTCCTCGACATATGCCAGACATATTGGTTGATTATTCATAAATTGTAGAGATAGAAATGATGAATGAGCAAGGATTACTCTTTAATTATTGCTTGCTTGCAATTCTTCAAATTCTTCAAAATAGCTGCCAAACCTTGAATTTGAGGGTTGTGAAGAGGAAGCGCTAAGAGCATAGAGAGTTCGTGCAAGAATCCTGCTGTTACGTTTTGGATTTGGAGCTACTCTAGCAGATGTTAAAGAAGAGTTTTGCAAAGATGCTGGTTTTTTATTGAGTTGAAGGTTCACGGAAGCAGGTACTATTACTTGCATTTGAATAGGCTCATATGTTTTAGGTGCAAGCGCATGCATTAAAGAGAGCGTAAAATAGGTGATCATTAAATCCTTTCGCATATCAACAAAATTCTCGTTGAGCCACTTTGTTAAAGCGGGGTATGTTTGTTGAAATTCTTCATGGTAACTAGGTCCAAAGCCAACAATTTTTCCTATCTTGAGATGTAGAGTAATATTGAGTTCACTATTGTTATTAGATTGATATAGATTCTTCCATATTTGAGAGAAAGCAGACATAAAAATTTGTTGCTTCGAATGATTGATTTTTTCAGGCCTATTTATAATTCCAAAAAACGATCGCAGAGTAGTTCGCAAAATTTCTCGATCATAAAGATAGATAGAATTGAAGGTGATGAAAGTTTGTTTAGGATAATTTAATGTTGGCAGAAGTTCATTTGCTAGTGCATTAATATTCTTTAGTGCAGCTTTATTGCTTGACTCAAAAAGCTCATCAAATTTTTGCTGTAGGATTTGATTATTTACTGAAGGAAAGGATGGTCTTCTTTCCATCATTGATTCGTAAGCGTAAGGATCAGCAATAGCCCTTAGCGGTGTGGTGAAGGATGAGTTTGAATTAAGAAAAATCCCTAATTTTTTGAGCGTTTCTGGATTGATGAAATATATGTCTGCTCTTCTTCCCATTTCGTAAGTATTTATGAAAATAAGAAAACCTTGTTGACTTCCCATGGAGTTAGCAAGCTTAGTCATGGTGGTGTGCGTTTTAAGATGCTTGATTTCTTCATCGTCATAATGCGTATCGGTACAGGATAAAGTTATATTTAGATAAAAAAGCATAAAGAAAAGTAATTGAAACATGCAGAAAACAAAAATTTTAATCAAAATTCATCGCTGCAGTTTAAACGCTGATAAGGGAAAATGAAATACTATTTTTGGCTCACTTGCTTTTTAAAAAAAAGGTGAGCTAGCATTAAAAAGTAGATTGAAAAAGGATGACCTATGCTTAACGTAGTTGCAGCGATTTTTGTGGTTTTTGGATTGATTGGGTTATTTGCATTGATACTTCGTTATTTTCAGCAGTCCGGACGATTTTCTTTTCCTCTTTTAAATGCTAAGCAGCAAGGTGTTATCGTAGAACCTCCAATCATTCTTGATAGCAAGCGTCGTATTGTGAATATTACGCACCGCGGGCAGCGGTATGTTTTAATGCTTGGTCCTAATAATGATGTATTGTTAGAAACGTCCTCGGCAGCTCGTTCAATTGAAGTAGCGGAGTTTGATAGAAAGAATGTCTAATTTTTTAAAGAACTTTCAAGTGAGACGTTTGCATGTTAATAATGCATGCTGTATTGCGGCATTACTGCTTATTTTTATGCAATCGCCTCTTAGTGCGGATAGCTTTACTCATAACTTAGGTGATACAAGTGGTAGTTTGATTGGGCGCATGATTCAACTGAGCGCGTTGATGGCGCTTTTAACTATAGCACCTTCAATTATTATTGTGGTGACCTCCTTCACGCGTATTGTTGTTGTGTTTTCTTTTTTGCGAAATGCGCTTGGTACACAGCAATCACCGCCAAATATGATTTTAATAAGCTTAGCCATATTTTTAACACTATTTATTATGGGGCCGGTCTTTAATAAGGCATATCAAGAAGGCGTATCGCCTTTAATGGACAACAAAATTTCCTATGAAACGGCCTATGAAAAAATTTGTGATCCGTTGCATATTTTTATGCGCAAAAATGTGCGTGAAAAGGACCTTGAACTGTTCATGTTTTTAAGTAAGGAAAAGGAAGTTAAATCGGCAAAAGATGTGCCAATGCGTATTCTTGTGCCAGCATTCGTGATTAGTGAGTTGCGACGTGGCTTTGAAATTGGCTTCTTAATTTATTTACCATTCGTGGTTATTGATATGGTGATTGCCAGTATTCTCATGAGTATGGGGATGATGATGTTGCCACCGATGTTGATTTCGATGCCGTTTAAGATTGTCTTTTTTGTATTGATTGACGGTTGGAATATGCTATGCGGAAGCTTGGTTAATAGTTTCAGTATGTGATTTTAGATTGATATAATACTTAATTATGATATAAATTTTCTATTAACTTGTATTGTAAGTAATAAAATGAGTAAATTTACAAATAAAGAGGCCATATCAATATGGTGGGCTTTTACTTGGAGAGCTGTCGTATACAGTATAATTACAGTTATGGTGCTGGGTTTTCTTCTTGGAGTTATATTATCTCTTGTGGGGTTGAGTGAGTACGCGGGAGTAGTAGGAGGTGTTTTAGGAGCTATAATAGGTACATTTTTTACTATTTTTATGCTCAAGAAAGCTCTAAACAAGCAATACAAGAGCTTTAGCCTGGAAATTAAGAGAATTTAAGAATAATTAATTGATGGCTGGAACATGCTGTGCGGCAGTTTGGTTAATAGCTTTAATATGTGAAATGTGAAAGTATAACCTTTCAACATTTCATAGCGTTGACTTATTCATTCTCCCTTCGTTTATGCAAATCAGGATTTCTCTACCCATTGATCTTCTTTTTTTGTGTACTTTTTCTTAACTGCTGCCTAAGCAACTTTATGAGCAACCTGTTCCCTTGTTTCTGAAGAATTTCTTCGTTCTTTTGGGCTTTTATATTCATCCCAAGCAGAATTAAATGCTGAGCGATAAATATCCTGAGCATGGTGAGGAAGATGCTGTGTGACAGATTCTGGTAAATCAGAATTATTTGCATAAGGCATAAAGACCTCCATCTAATTGAGGCTGTAATTAAGTAGCTATTTAGATTTCCTAGCTTTATCGGTTACCAGCAACAGCAGCCGCTTAGCAACAGCAATACTGCCCCTAACCCAATTCTTATTATTCCATAGCTCTTTGAAGCGGGGGTTACATACTCCATAGCATGTTTCCTCTCAGAATGATGAATCATCATGATTTGCCTCCTTAAAAACATATTTTCTAACCTAATAGGCTTTTCTAAGAAAAATTAATAGGTGAAAAAAAATGTTTTTTTAACGTTAAATGTATGTTGAGGCATGGTCATTTTATATCGACGCTTCCCATAGAATAAGCCCCGCCCACCTCATTACCAATTCCGGGAATGGAGATGATGCATCAAGCCAATTATGAGCAAATTCTGGTAAAGGAGAGATACGAGTGTCTTTGGTGAAATGGCTGTCGCTGCAATCGATGGCATCTATTTTTTTTAAAAAACTATGCGGTTTTATAATGGTGCATAAATCTCCTTTATACGCGCCATAGCGCGTGAAGAGTGCGCCTGTATGTCCAAGTTGTGCATCAGTTTGTATATTCACAAAATCGGTTTGTGGATTTAGAATTTTACTTTCAATAGATGCGGTTAATACACGATCAAGTTCAGTAGCAATTTCATTCGCATGTTCTAAGGAGGTCGGATATATGGTTATAAATTTTCCTGATTGTTGAGGCTGAAAGCTTAAATGTCTTAGTCCAGCATACGTGGTGTATTTAAAATGAGCATTATGAGATTCTAAAACAGGTAATGCTAAATCAAAGATTGTATCCATGCTTTCTAAAGTTGCCGAAAGATGCAATTTCCAGCCTTGAAATATGGGTGTAGAACCTACAAGTACAAATGTTTTTTTGCCATTTTTAGGAAAATTGGCAGCTCGTGCATCAGCGTAACTATCATAAATAATGTCGATATTTTCAGCAGCGCCTGATACATAAGAACTTTTTATAAAAATGAAAAATACGACAATAATAAGTACTATTTTTTGAATCACCTTTTCCCTCTTTTTTATTTTTCTTCATCATACGGGAGTATTTCTATACAACTCGTTAATTAAAGAAAAATTACAGATTAAAGAGGTTAAGGATTGTTAGGAAAGGGGCACAAATCGAACCGCAAGGACGGAATGCTGGGTTATTTCTCCTTGTTTATTTTTACGCACAACTGTAAGCCGTTGATCGTGATTAGGTTTGCCTAAAGGAATGATCATAATTCCATCGTTAGCAAGCTGTTCTAATAATGCTGATGGTATAGTTTCTGAGGCAGCGGTGACAATAATTTTATTGTAAGGAGCATGCTTTCTCCATCCTTGAGCACCATCTCTTTTTGCGACATGAACATTTCCATAGCCAAATTGAATAAGCCTTTGTTGAGCGGTTTGTGCAAGAACAGTGCTAGTTTCAACGCTATGCACCTCATCAGCTAATTGGCTGAGAATTGCCGCTTGGTACCCAGATCCTGTGCCTATTTCAAGCACCTTATCAAAAGAATGAACATCTAAAAGTTCCGTCATTATCGCTACAATAAAAGGTTGAGATATGGTTTGCCCTTCTTCAATAGGAAGGGCTGTGTTGTCATACGCTAGATACTCATCGCCTGGTCGTACGAATAAATGACGAGGTACTAGATTCAGCGCTCTTGAGACTTTAGAAGAAATGCAGCTTATTCCTGTTTGTTTAGCTGTCTTTTCTACTTGCTTGTCTATTTCTTTTAGTAATCGTTTGTGCGCTTCTTGGTAGCGTTTAAGGGATAAGTTCATAACCATACCTCCTGCTTGTATGTTTGCGACTCTTTCAGATAAGCAAAGTACGTAACACCCCTGAGTATTTGCAAGAAGGCTTAATTTTAGGAGGTATACCAGGATAAGTAGCGTGTGCATATAGGCCTCCTTTTTAGAACTTCAAAGGCATAGTTGAGGTTGGTATAGGCTTGGTTTAAAGCATTGTCAACCCGCCTTAAGAATGTGACGTGAGAGAGGTTTTATGCATAAAGAATTCAGTTATAGAAGTTTTTTACTCCACCTATTTTGCCAAAATAAAACAGATATAGTAGATTTGCTCCAGGGTATTCAGGCATAAGCATTAATGATCTCTTTTCCTTCTATTGATCCGGTGGCGCTAGCCTTCGGGCCTTTGAAAATTCATTGGTATGGCATTGCTTATGTGGCAGGCATTATTTTAGCTTGTCATTGGGCACATGGATTAATACGTCGTTTTCAATTTTCTATTTCTCATAAATTATTTGATGATCTTCTGCCTTATATCGTTATCGGCATCGTTGTGGGCGGACGCCTTGGCCACACCATGTTGTATGAGCCTGCTTATTATTTGAGTGATCCTTTAGAGATTTTTAAAGTATGGAAAGGCGGCATGTCTTTTCACGGTGGGTTAATTGGTGTGGTGCTGATGGCATTAATTTACACAAAAAAACACCGATTAGATTTTTATGAGTTGGGTGACCTCATGGCGCTGATTTCTCCTATCGGGTTATTTTTTGGACGTTTAGCTAACTTTGTGAATGCGGAATTGTGCGGCATAGAGACATCGATGCCATGGGGTGTAATATTTCCCCATCAAGTTATTGCGCGCCATCCAACGCAAATTTACGAGGCGGTACTAGAAGGCTTAGCGTTGTTTTTAATTCTCAATGGCATGTATAGAAATTCATCCAAATTACGATCTTTTAAAGGTCTGACAGGGTGTTTATTTTTATTTTTATATGCACTCTTTCGCTTATGTGTTGAAGCGTTTAAAGTACAAGAAGTGGTCATGCAACTTGGCACGTGCAAACTAGGAGTTGGTGTTATACTATGTACGCTCATGCTTTCGCTAAGCATTCTGTTGATAATGGTGCGCCTTCGTGCATTCAAGACTATATCCGCAAAAACGGCCCCGTTACGGTAGAGGAAGCACAAAAGCTTGCTCTGTATCATCCCGAATTTGGCTATTATGTCCACAACAGCGTCATTGGAGCGCAAGGGGATTTTATAACGGCTCCGGAAATCTCTCAGCTTTTTGGCGAAATGCTTGCTTTTTGGTGTATTGCCCAATGGCAAGAAGCTGGGATGCCACCTTCGTTACACCTTATAGAACTTGGCCCTGGGCGAGGGACGTTGCTTCAAGATATTTTACGTATCGGTGCGCGCCAGCAAGGTTTTTTAGATAGTTTAACAGTAAGCTGTGTTGAGGTTTGTTCGTATTTACGCGAACATCAACAGCAAGCATTAGGGGAATATCCTTTTATTTTTTGGTATTCAAGCTTAGAAGACGTGCCTCACGGTGCCGATTTTACTATTGTTATTGCCAACGAATTTTTTGACACGTTGCCGGTGCGTCAATTTATTGGCCATGAAGAGCGGATGGTTCGTTATAGTGAACAAGAAAATACACTGATTTTTTCACCACCAGGAAATCCAAAAACAATTAAAGAAGCATGCCCAATTGGTGAAGAAATTATGCATCAAATCATGCGGCATTTATCTCCTGGGGTGGGGCTTATTATTGATTACGGAGATGATACGCCGCCTGAGTCACGTTTTGGTGATACGCTTCAAGCTTTGTTTCAACATAAACCAGTTGATGTGCTACAAAGTTTAAGTTTTGCGGATGTATCGCATCAGGTGGATTTTCATAAATTATGCAGCATTGCCACGAATTTTCGTTTTCAGCCACAAGGAAATTTCTTGCTAAGACTTGGCATTGAACAACGACTGGAAAAGCTTATTAATATCGCTTCTCCTGAGCAGCGATTTGGCTTAACAACAGGAGCCACAAGACTAGTGGCGCCAACAGAAATGGGGCAACGTTTTAAAGTATTAGAGGTATTTCAATGGTAGGTAACCCCCTTATAAAACAGCGAAACAGTTTGAACATACAGGCATCGTGCATGGTTTTTTTGGACGACAAGGCGGTGTGAGTAAAGGTATCTACGCAACGCTAAATATCGGGTTTGATAAAGGTGATGACGACGTAAATATTGTTGAAAATAGAAAGCGCATTAGTAATGTCATGGGTATTGATCGTATGTTCACCCTTAGGCAAGTGCATAAAGCAGATGTGTTAATTGTGGATGCGTCTACCGAAAATGGCTATCAAAAAGATGCAATGGTTACCAAAACGCCAGGGCGTTTACTTGCCATTCAAACGGCAGATTGTGCGCCTGTTTTGCTAGTTGATCCTATTGCGCGTGTGGTAGGGGGAATTCACGCTGGATGGCGTAGTGCAGTAGCTGGTATTATAAAAAACACAATAGAGGCAAGGTGTTCTTTAGGGGCTAAAAAAGAAAATATTACTGCCGCTATTGGTCCATGTGTGCACTAGAAAAATTATGAGGTCGGGCAAGAAGTTTTTGATGAAGCTAACCGTGCTGAATTTTTTATTCCTTCTTCTAAATCTGGACATTATCTTTTTGATTTGGGGGGATATGTGCAGCATGATTTGAAGGCTCAAAATATTAAAACTATTGAAATACTTCCTTTTGATACCTATGAGCTGGAAGAGGAATATTTTAGTTGCAGGCGCTCTGCTCATCGAGGAGAGTCTCTTTTTGGTAATCAATTATCAGTGATTGGATTGGCATAAGATTTTAATGTCAGAGATGATTTCCGCAGCTAAAACTTGATAATACATTGAAATTCGAAACATAATATTATATATTCCTCATTTGCATTAATTAACTGATAATATTGTGTTATTCAAAGCTATAGTGTTGCTTTTCTTTTCTTCATCTTTTTATCTGTGTTCCTCAACAAAATGGGGGTACGCGCCAGAAGAAGATGATCACGATAAGGCAATTGCTGGAATTATTGATACTGCTGGTTATACAGAGAAGAAAAGTTCAAGAATAGGGCTGCAAACATTACAAGAAATTGTAGAAAGAAATGATGCTGATTTTGATGAAATTATCACTTTACTAATTGAGTATCGGGAAAACGCGGAAGATCTCTTAGATTATATTTTTGATCAAAGGATCGATATAAATACAAGAATAGACATCGTCAAATATCTTTTAAATGATTTTGCTTTTAAAAAATATTCTATGAAAATCGGAGATGCCAGTTTAGTGCTATTAGAAGAGCGGACAATAAGAGGGCAAACGAAAGCGGAAATTGCTGAGGCAATTTTGAGCAAAGCCCACATGGTTGAGTATCACGAGAGAGTAGCTCGGAATGGGGTGGATTTTATTAAAAATGCATCAGTTAACAGTGAAACAAAAGCACTCTTAACTCTGGAGATTTTTCTTAGTAGAAATCTAGGCAATTACCACCCAATTGCTGAACGAAAGACGCTTGATAGTTGGGAAAAGCTTTTGATTGAAGGAGATCTTTCAGAAAAGTTGGACGTTGATGATTGGCAAGGAGCTCCTGAATCTAGAGAGTTATTTGAACTTCGAAAATCAGTTTTTTCTTTAACAAAAGAAGTAATAGCAGATAATATTTTGAAAAATCCGTTGTTAGAAACATACCATGAAAAAGCTTTGGGGCACGCTAATGAGAAACAAGTGAAGGCTTATAAAGCAAAGAAAAGAGATTTAGCCTACAAACAAGTTTTAGGGAAAGCAGCTCTGAAAAGAAAAAAAGAAGAACAAAATGGAATCAAAAGAGTGAGAAGAGTTCCAAGAAAATTAGACTGCTGATATTCCCATGCGAACAATTCTTTTAAATAGTCTTTGTTTGTATTTTCTCTTGAATGCCTTCTGTTTAGCGATGGAAGGGCCAGTTCATCATCCAGATTATTATGCAAGAATTACTGGTTATATTTTGGCTGATCAACATTTAGCGGTACATCATCATAAAAATGCAGTGCAAGCAATGGGTTACATTGAGGATTCAAGAGTTTCTCCGAGCATCAAAGCAAGTCTTATTAATCAGATTTTTCTTAAAAGTGAACTTGAAAAATTCCAGATGCCCGCAGCATCTGTGGGAATTACTCTTCTAGAGCAAGGAGTACTTGATAATCGTGATAAAGCAATGCTGGCATTACACTTTTTTACAAAGAGATCTTTAAAAAAATATTATCAGCACGAGGTTGCTATAAAGGCGTGGAAAGAATTTTCATCTGATCTAAGCACATACTCTTCAATTTCTCTGGCAAAAGAAGTTATTGCTAGTACCATTTTAGAAAACGATAAATTTCGAAAGCATTATGAGCATGCCATTTTAGTTTGGAAAAATCTTAATTTGCACTCACGGGGATTTATGATTTGTAACATTTTGATAAACGATGATTTAGTTGCATACCATTCAGAAGCAGAGAAAACTCTTAGGCGTTTTTTCGCTGTTGATAGCGATGTGCCTTTTTATACAAAAAAGCGATTAGCAGCAATGATAGAAAATACTCGAGGAAAAAGATTGAAAAATGCACGTACGATTGCTGCATCTTATTTAGCCTCTTTGCCTAAGATTAAGATTTAGCAAGGGTAACAGGCTCTTCTTCTGAGCAAGCATTGAGAGCGGTAAAACGAAAAAGAACTCTTACCGAAAAAGAGGAATGTTCAAATTTTTAAATTCTTGTTTAGTGTGTATACGCTTAGCTAAGCATGAAGCTAAATAAAAGACTTTATTTATTTGTATTTTTATTAAAATTTTAAATTAATAATTTTTGTTTTTTTATAATATTTGATCTCCAATAATAAAATCTTGAATTTAATACTTGTTTTTTTCTATGATGGAATGAGAGTCAAACAATGGAACATCAAATGTCTGAAAATCATAGTCCTTATATCGTCGTGTTAGGTAATGAAAAAGGCGGAACAGGTAAGTCAACGGCTGCAATGCATATTATCACCTCACTTTTGCGTCAAGGATACAAGGTTGGAAGTGTTGATGTGGACGCGCGGCAAGGAACGCTTTCTCGTTATGTAGAAAATAGGCGCTTACGCAGTGAAGCAAATCCTAGTGAGCACCTGCCTTTGCCCGAGCATTATCCCGTTTTTCGTTCGGAAAAATCTATTGTCGAAGAAGCGCAGGCAGAGGATGAAAAAAATTTCAAGGAATCTCTGGAAAAATTAAAGAATAATGATTATATCGTGGTTGATACTCCGGGAAGTGATATGTATTTGTCGCGCTTGGCTCATAGTTTTGCCGATACGCTTATCACTCCTTTAAATGATAGTTTTATTGATTTGGATATGTTAGCACGCTTAAACCCAGAAACAATGGAAATTGTTCGTCCAAGCACTTATTCAGAAATGGTGTGGGAGCAAAAAAAGCAACGAGCGATACGTGGTGATCGTCGCGCTATTGACTGGATTGTACTGCGTAACCGTTTGAATGCGGTTAATTCGCGTAACAAAGAAGAAATGCGTAAAGCGCTAGAAACACTCTCAAAGCGTATAGGGTTTCGCTTGGTAGCAGGATTTGGTGAGCGTGTGATTTTCAGGGAGCTTTTTTTAAATGGCATTACCCTGCTTGATTTGCGCGAAGCAAGAATAGCGATGAATATATCCCATGTTGCTGCTCGCCAAGAGTTAAATCAGCTGCTAGAAATGATCCAGATTCCGAAACAAACAAAGAAAGTGGCCTAATGATTAAAACTGCTGTTTTCCCCGTAGCTGGTCTTGGAAGCCGATTTTTACCGGCAACCAAAGCTATTCCAAAAGAAATGTTGGTGGTTGTTGATAAGCCACTTATCCAGTATGCAGTCGAAGAAGCAAAAGCAGCAGGGATTGAAAAATTTATTTTCATTACGTCTCAAGGAAAAGAGGCAATAGAAGATCATTTCGATAGCCACAGCGGGCTTGAGTCAATTTTACACGCTCGCGGAAAAAATGAAGACTTGGCAAAAATTCGCTCCATTCGTATTCCAGAAGGGCAAGCCCTGTTTGTGCGTCAGCATGAACCGTTAGGCTTAGGACATGCCGTATGGTGCGCGCGTCATTTTATTCAAGAAGATGCCTTTGCGCTGTTATTGGCAGACGATTTAATCCAGGCGAAAGTACCGTGTTTAAAACAAATGGTTGAGTCTTATAGTAAAGATGATGGCAACATGGTGGCGGTTATTGATGTTCCAAAAAATGAAGTGAATCGTTATGGTGTGCTGGATATAGGATCCCAAACGAATGCAAAAGTAAGTGCGAAGGCGGTGGTTGAAAAGCCAGATATTTCGGTTGCACCTTCAACTACGGCAATTATAGGTCGTTATATTTTAAGTACCTCAATCTTTGAGCCTCTTGGTTTCAAAAAAGCTGGAGCAGGTGGAGAAATTCAGTTAACCGATGGACTGCAGTCTATGCTAAAGGCAAATACGCCGTTGACAGGATTTCGCTTTCAAGGTGAGCGCTATGATTGCGGCACAAAAATAGGCTGGCTGCAGGCTAACCTTGCTCTGGCAGCAAGTGACCCAGAAGTTCGCCCGCACTTAGAGTCTGTGCTTCCGACGCTTAAAATGCCTTTATCGGCTTAGAACTCTTATTTCAGCCTAAATCTGTTTGCAATAAAGTTGTGACAGATCGAATTTGCTTGGCTAAAGATGCTTCTTCTTCCGGACTTAGGTATTTCACAAGATCTTTGATAAATCTTTCATGCGGGGTGCTTGTCGTGATAATGATTTTTTGCCTCTTCTGATTATAGAGTAGATGCAGAAGATATGTTGCGACTGCACCACTAATTTCTGGGCCTTCAAAATGAAAATCTTCACTGTAAAGGTCATCAATGATGACGACATTGTACGGATTAAGTTGTCTTGTATGATATGCTGGCATGCGGCCTAAAGGTGAAATACAAAAATTATGATCATCCAGATATTGATACATTGCTCCCGCTTTTAAAAAGAGCACTCTTTTTTTGGCTTTCAAAAAAGAAAAAGCGGCCTCTCTTGCTAGATGTGTTTTCCCACTGCCTTCGGGGCCATGTAAATAGAGTAATTGTGATCCATTATTTGTAAAAGGTTGACGCGTAAATTTTTGAAAAATCTCCAGAACCTTTTTATCTTTAAAATGCTGCGTTACGGAATTTTTGAAGCGTTTTTCTTCTAAAGTATCACCGTCAATTCCGCCAAGAAACCTCGTGCGCAATGAAATATTTCGTGTTGTTTGAGCAATAGGACGCTTGACAAAATCTACACCAAGACGTGGCAATAGATGAAGAGAGGCTCCATATATTTGATAGCAAAATAAGAAAAATAGACTAAGCTTAAGAAATATGCTTTTTGACAATGATCTTGGTGGGTTTGTAGATTTCATATAAACTCCTAAGTATTATTTTGTTTGGCTTGCTTTTATTTATTGTTGGTAAGTCGTTGAAAAATTGTATCAAGAATGAAAGAAATTTTACAATGCATACTCCAAATCCTGTCATTTTGCGCGAGTACGATATTCGGGGAACCTATGGAAAAACGCTTTTTGAGACAGATGCGACGTGGCTAGGAGAGCGTTTTGGTAGTTTTCTATTTGCTAGTGGTGGCAGAAAAATTGTGCTTTGTCGGGATGGGCGTGAAAGTTCTCCAGCTCTTCAGAAAGCTTTAAGTAAGGCATTAATAAATTGTGGTTTAGAAGTACTGGATATTGGGGTTGGACCCACACCAATGAGCTATTTTGCAGGATATGAGCTTAACGCAGATGCGACCTTAATGATTACGGGATCCCATAATCCCAAAGATGATAATGGTATCAAAATCACGATAAATAATAAGCCCTTTTTTGGTGAGCAAATTCAACATCTTTTGCAGCAAGCCCCCCTAGAAAATACCGGTGGTTGTTATACTGAACGTTTAGATATTTTTGATGCGTATGTGAAGCGTGTGTTGAAGATTCATCAGTTTAAAAGGCCTTTAAGAATTGCTTGGGATGCCGGAAATGGGGTGGCGGGGCCTGTTGTCGAAGCATTTTGTAAAGCTTTACCTGAGCATTTTCATGTTCCTTTATTTACACAAATTGATAGCACTTTCCCGAATCATCATCCCGATCCGAGTGTTCCTAAAAACTTAAAAAGTCTTATTCAAGCAGTGGAAGAAAATAATTGCGATATAGGTTTTGCGTTTGATGGAGATGCTGATCGCATCGGTGTGGTTGATGCAAATGGTCGAATTATTGCGGGCGATGAACTGGTTGCTATTTTGGCAAAAGCTATTCTTCAAGAGGTAAAAGGTGGGACGATTATTGCGGATGTGAAATGTAGTAATCATACGTTTCAAGCTATTACACACGCGGGGGGAAAAGCAGTGATGGAGCGTACTGGACACTCATGGATTAAGCAGGCGATGGTACAGCATAAGGCTGTATTTGCTGGTGAAATGAGTGGGCATATGTTTTTCAAACACAACTATTATGGTTTTGATGACGGATTATACGCAGCGGTTTTTTTACTAAATTACGTTCAAACCTTGCCGGAGAACTTTTCAAATTTTGTGGCTAAACTCCCTAAAACATATAGTACGCCGGAGATTCGTCTTGAATGTTCTGAAGAAGAAAAATTTAAAATCATTGATGATTTGAAAAGTAAGCTTAACCAAGCAGGAAAAATTTTTAATGATCTTGATGGTGTAAGAGTTGTCGAATCAAAAGGGTGGTGGTTAGTGCGTGCTTCTAATACGCAAAATGCGCTTATCGTGCGCGCTGAAGGTGATACAGAGAACGATTTACAAGTAATACTTAACGAGCTTAAATCTTTTGGAATACAAATATGATTAATGTGTGGTTGGTTGTTCCATGGAAAGGCCAGCCCAAAAATCTTCCATTGCTTTTAGATTCGTTATTGTTTTCTCATAAAGATCTTTATTGCGCTTTATGATGTACTGGTTAATAAGGGAATGTAAGTTCTCAAAATGCTGTTGCAGTTCTTTTAATCCCTTTTCAAGTTCAGCATTATTTTTATTTTTTTCAATAGTTTGAGAGATATATCCTTCCATGATATTTGCAAGAGCAATCGATTTATAAACAGCTTTTTCGCCTGTTTCAATACTTGCTGCTAATTTGTAACTTCTAAAATGGCGTTCGCTTTCTTGTAATTTCATGTTTATATCTTTAACGATTAGTGCAATCTGTTGATTAACAGCTAGGCCTTGTATAGATGTTTTTTTATATCGACTGTACATAATCTAAATCCTACTAATGTCTATTATTACTCATCGCCGTCATCATGCTATCTAGTTGTCTTGAAAAATCGGCATAACGTGATTTCATGGCATCATAACGAGCGGCTTGGGCTATCCATTTTTTTTCTTCTCTGTCCGCTTTTTTTTCAATTTCTTTTACTCTTTTTTCTAGTTTTTCATTCTTTTTTGTAATTGTTTTAACGGCGGTTTCGAAATCACCACTGGGAGTTAATTCTCCTGTTTTCTTATCTCTGGTTTCCTTTTGGAGACTTTGAGCGCATGATCTTGCCGCAGTTAGTGCCAGCCCTTGTGTTGCGGTCATTGAAAAAGTAACTGGACTTTCTTCTGGAACAGGTGCGCCTTTATAGTCAATCGTAATTTTCTCAAAAATGCTACCTTTTGGTCCAACTAGACGAGAAATTGTTGTTTGTTCTATGTCGCCAGAGTCATGTCCTGCGCATTGAAATCGTGCATAAGATTTCCCATCCTTAGTACTAAGGGTGATTTTAATGGGTTTCCCTGCAATTGATGGATCAAGATTCGTTCCAAGATCTGCAACATGAAAATTTGTATTTGTCGTTGTTGCGTAATTTCCAAATAATTTTCTAACTTTTTCAAAATTATTGGTGATTGCTGATAAGATTTTTTGTTTGTCGGTTATGGTAAAAGTGCCTGTCTGAAAACCTGTGGCTGCGGCATCTCTTACGATGCCTATATCTTTACAAGATCTGTAATCACCGTCTTTAGCGCCTAATTTGCTCTCATTGTTACCGCCCACAAACATGAAATTGGCGATGGCTGATAACTGTTTATCAAGAGCTCTAATCAGGGGAATACGAAACATCAATGCTTCTGGATCTAGAGGATTATGATCTTCGTCTTCCATGAGATTTCTATTTAAAATTTCGCGAATTTCGTTAAAGTGCACGAAAAAGGCCACAATTTTTTCACAAGCTTCGCCTGTATTATTGCTAATATTAATATCATCGTATGTGCCACTACTATTTTTACTAGGATTCAGAAGCTTAATAGTTACGCCCGGCATTAAATCTTCAACAATGTTTGTATCAAATGTGTACTCTTTAGTTACTACGCCATGTGCGCCATCAACAATATCGCATTCTACCTTAGCTTTTAATTTGCCTATGTCTGTGGGATCTGTGCTAATGCCAAAGTATGTACTTAAAATTGCAGCATCGTCCACAAAAGTTATAGGTTTTGCAAGTTCGCTTCCATTTAATATGAGATAAAACTGATTGCCATTTTGTTTAAAACTAGCTTGTATATCTGAATTCGAGTTATTAATGGCCGAAGTAATAGAGTAAAGACTGTCCGATGGAGCAATTGTAATAAGCTCACCACCATTTATTTGAAAGCTTCCGGAAAGGCCTAAAGCTTCAGTGCTAGAGGTAATAGCAATATCATCTAATTTTTTAACAGTGTTAGTGGTGATGCGGGAATCTACCGATGCTATTTGTAGGACTCGTATCGATATTCCGTTGTTTGTTGCCTGTGCAGCGCTTTGATCAATGGTGACATCCACATACGAGGTTGCTGGTTTTCCAAAGCGTGTGACAGAAGCTTGGAGGTTTCTAAAACTATTTTCAATGCCTGTGGCATCATCGAGGCGATTACTTAAAGCAATAGCATCAGCTTGTAATGCTTGGACTTTTGCTTGCAAAGCACTAATAGCTGGGAGAACTTTTGATTTATTTTTATCGATGATCTCGGTTTGTTTTTGTGCAGACGCAAGCGTGGCTTCTTTGATTTTTGTACCAGTATCCTGCATATCGAGGCCGCCAGTATTCAATCCAACGCGGGTAGGTTTTTTACCGCTTGGATCGACATGTGCTCTTCCCATAGTGACTTCACCGGGACCTGGCATTTAGCCACCTCGTGTTACTATATAGTTATATTTTTTTTATACAAGAATCATGCCAGAAGAGAGGACGGAAAATGATTGAATCAAGCAACCTTATATCGGTGGGTTAGAGCTGTTGATAAAGTGCCATCATCTAAATAATCAAGCTCGCCACCTACAGGAACTCCGTGAGCAAGGCTTGAAATATTTACGACATACGGCGCGATGCGTTCTCGCACATAATGCATCGTTGTTTGTCCATCAAGGGTTGCGCTTAAGGCAAAAATTACCTCTTGGAAAGGAGTATTTTGCACTTTCTCAATTAAGGGTTGTAAATGCAGTTGATCTGGCCCAATACCCTGTATTGCGGATAAATTTCCGCCAAGCACAAAATATTGGCCTCGATACGTATTAGAACGTTCCATTGCCCATAAGTCACTTACAGATTCTACAATGCAAAGGGTGTGAGGATCACGCTTTGGATCATTGCATAAGCTACATATCGTATGGCTATCAAGGTTGAAGCAGCTTTTGCAAATTTGAATGGTATCATACGCGCTGGAAATAGCTTCAATAAGAGGCGCCATGTGAGATTCCTTTTTTTGCAGAAGGTGCAAAGCGGCTCTGCGTCCAGATCTTGGGCCAAGACCAGGAAGACGGCTTAAAAGCTGTATCAGCCGTTGAATTTCAGCGCTGTTCATTGTAGAGTTTTTTGGTGCATATATTTCTTAAGTAGCATGGATTTGTGATAACGCCTAGCCCTATTCGTATTGGAACCAGAAAGTCTGCCTTGGCAATTGCTCAGGCTAGCCAAGTGGCAGAGGCGATGGGTGTTAAGGATTCTCATGGGTTGGTTACCATGGTGAGTTCTGGTGATAAAATAGCTGGGCCATTGCATGAACAAGGGGGGAAATCTCTTTTTACCAAAGAATTAGACGCGGCTTTATTGAGAGGTGAAGTTGATCTGGTTGTGCACTCGATGAAAGATGTCGAAACGCCTCTACAAGAACGCTTGGAAATTGCTGCTATTCCACCTAGGTTAGATCCTCGAGATGTGCTGATTCTTAAATCCAATATTGATCTGAAAAATACAAGAGCACCTATTACAATTGGTACATGTTCATTACGCCGAGAACATCAACTGAAGTTTCATCATCCAAATATTTCGGTGACGCCTTGCAGAGGAAATATCCAAACGCGATTGCAGAAATATGCCAATGGTGATTTTGATGGGATTATCTTGGCATTAGCTGGCCTTACGCGCCTGGGGATTTTTAATGAAAATCGTATTGATGGAATTGATGCGCACTTGGAATTACTTGATGTTCATTCTTTTGTGCCAGCGCCAGGGCAAGGAGCTTTAGCGATAGTACGGCGTGTGGATGATAAGCGTTTTGATAATTTACTTCAAAAAATACATCACCCTGATAGTTTTTTGGCCATACAAATAGAAAGAAGTGTTACCGAAGCGTTGAATCTTTCCTGTCATGACCCGGTGGGGATATATGCACAGATTGAAGGAGCAACGTTTTCTTTACATGTGCAGTTGTTTAAGGGGCAGCGGCTTATAGAGAAAAAAGTGCAGGGTTTGCTTAAAAATCAGGAGAAAACTATAAAAAATTTAATTGCCGAGATCCTATTTGAAGCTGAAGTTTAATATTATCTTAATAATAAGGACATCATATGAGACGTTCTGCTAAGTGTGTTTTTCGGCTGCTTTTTCCAATTTTTCACCTCCTCTTTTCACATCTTTTCCTAAGCCTTCCATAGTATTACAACCCATTGTAAATAGGCTTATAGCAATTCCGAGAAAGAAAATTATTATTTGATACATAATGCCCCCCTTAATGGATATGTGATACTTTTAAAAACTCTTATGTAATCTCATTTTTTAGAAAAGAAATAACGTACTAAATCAACAAGACCTGAGATCATTAATGACTTAGGAAAAAAATGGTAAATTAAACTAATGATCAAGGAGACAACAAAGACGACGGATAAAATCTTAGCAAGTAGAGAAAAAGCTCCTGCAAGACCACCAAATCCTAAAAATGCAGAAATTAGGGCTAAAATAAAGAACAATATGGCATAATGCAACATAAGGATCCTCCTTTTCCTTTTGACCAGCTTAATTTAGTCCTCATTGTTTCTTTATTCAAGGCTTTTTACTTTTAATTTTTAGTATTTTTATCCATTCTAAATTCACTTGATGGAGGCACTCTACATAAACATAGGAGATCCAATAAATCTTAATATTGCGCTAAAATTGAGCGCCAATTAAAAAACGCAGAAGAAGGTTATGGAAGCCACCCAGAAGCAATTACGAGAGTACCTTCTTATCGCTGATCTAGCTTAAATTCAATGCGACGGTTACGATCAAGATTCGCTACATCCGTATTTAAAGGCTGAAATTCACCAAAACCGGCAGCAACCAAATGTTTCCCATCAATGCCTTTTTTGATCATGTATTGCACAACAGCAATGGCACGAGCTGAAGATAGTTCCCAATTTGAAGGAAATTGCGTGCTTTTGATTGGGCGTTTATCGGTGTGTCCATCAACACGAAGAATCCAATTAATATCAGCAGGAATTTTGTTGCCGATTTCTTTAAGAGCCTTTATAAGTTCATCCAGTTGCTTTTTCCCTTCTTCCCCAAGTTCAGCTGAGGCCACATCAAAAAGTACTTCTGATTGAAACACAAATCGATCATCAACAACGCGGACATCGCTTCTATCTCCCAGTATTTTCTTCAATTGCGCAAAAAATTCTGACCGGAATTGTCCAACTTTGATGGAGTTTTGATGTTTTGCTTGCTCTGTTTCTAAAGATTGTAAGGCTAGTTGAAGCTTTTTTAGTTCATCTTCTTTTTTTGACGAATCTACTTGTGCTTGATTTAGTAGATCTTGCAATTGCTTTAAGCGTTCTTCTAGTTTTTCCAGATCAGTTTTTATGCGTTCATTGGTGGTACGTTGTTCAGCATGTTGACTTTTTTCAAGACTTAGAGCTTGGGTAAGTGTTTCTAGTTGCGTGTTAAGATTCTTGATGAGCTCTTCCAGGCTTGTGACTTTTTCTAAACTTATTAGGTGATCCTTTTTTGCTTCTTCTAGATCTTTCTCTAAAGCTCGTAGTTGGGTATATAAGCTTGAAACTTCGGAATCTTTGGTATTAATTGTTTCAACTAAAAAAACTTGAGAGATGAAAAATGCCATCAATACAAAAATAATGGCCATAAGAACGGTAGATAACGCATCTACAAATACAGGCCACACGTTTAGGCTGGCTGGTCTATGCGGCCTGATAAAAAACATCGATAGTCTCTTTAAATAAAGAAGAATATGTAATTTTTACGTATTTTTTAAAAAATGCCAAAAGGTTTTTCCATATTGTAGTCCAGAAGCGATTGTGAAGAGGCTTGTTAATATAATCAGTAAACTTTCGCTAAAGAGCAAATGCGAGCTAACAATTGGCACTTGTAAACGATAAGTTACAACAAGGATACAAAGTATTTGTAAAAATGTATTGATTTTGCTGGCTTTGGTTGGGGATATGTCTGGCTTACGTACGGAACGTATCATTGCAACTCCCCCTAAAATAATTAATACATCCCTTGCTAGGCACAAAATGATAAAGGCGAGAGGCATGGCCTTTAAATAACCAAGGGTTGCAAAAAGTGCAATCATGAATGTTTTATCAGCTATTGGATCGAATACTTTACCAAATAGTGATTCTTGATGAAATTTACGAGCAAAAAATCCATCTAACCAATCAGTAGCTCCTAAAAATAGAGTACTCCAAAAAGCTAATGCGTATTGATGAGAGGTGAGTAAATAAACAAGAGCCGGCACGCCAAAGAAGCGAATGCCGGTTAACGCGTTGGGAATATTAACCAACAATTTCCATTTCACTGAAGAAGTAAGCAATTTCGATTGCTGCATTTTCTAAAGAGTCTGAACCATGCACGGAATTTGCTTCAATAGATTCTGCAAATTCTTGGCGAATCGTTCCTTCGCGTGCATTAGCTGGATTTGTTGCTCCCATAATATCACGGTATTTTGCAACAGCATCGCTGCCTTCTAAGACCTGCACAACAACGGGACCGCTAATCATAAACTGGCAAAGTTCGCCAAAGAAAGAACGTTCAGCGTGCACTGCATAAAATGCTTCCGCTTGAGATAGGCTTAAATGTAGGCGTTTTTGCGCAATAATGCGAAGACCTGCATCTTCAATTTTTGCATTAATTTTACCGGTGATATTTCGGCGTGTTGCATCAGGTTTCAAAATAGAAAGGGTTCTTTGAGTGCTCATAACTTTAATACTACTATATTTAGATTCTTTAAGGTGACTATTCTATGGCATCCCGCTATGATTTTCAAGGCTGAATGAATTTTGATATGAATAATGAGAATTTTGGGTCTTGATCCAGGCTTGCAAAACACGGGTTGGGGAATTGTGCAAAAAAAAGGCAACTCTCTTAGTTATGTGGCTCATGGCGTTGTAAAAACTAACGCCAAGCAACCACTGGCAGAAAGATTAAATTTTTTATACCAAGGATTAATAGCTGTGCTAGAACAATTTCAGCCACAAGAAGCAGCGGTTGAAGAAACATTTGTTAATCAAAACCCTGCGTCGGCTCTGAAATTAGGAATGGCAAGGGGAGTTGTCTTGTTTTCCCCTGCTTCCTTTGGTCTACAAGTTTTTGAATATTCGGCCAATAAAGTAAAAAAATCCGTTGTTGGAGCAGGTCACGCGCAAAAGCATCAAGTAGCACAAATGGTTTCATGGCTATTACCAATGATGCCAAAAGACGTTACGGATGACGCAGCGGATGCGTTGGCTGTGGCTATTTGCCATGCTCACCACCGGGAATTAAATCAAAAACTTGCTACTCTAAAATGAAAATGTTTCAGGCTTGGCAGCAGGGCGATTCTCGCCTACTGTAAATGATCTTGAAAAAATTATACCAAGGAGTGTGTATGCCTGTGGCGGTAAAAGAAACGAATCATAGTGAAGATGCTTTTTATAATCCAATGCAAACAGATGGTTTTGAGTTTCTTGAATTTGCAAGCCCTAGAGATGATAATAGTTTAGAAAAAACCTTTAAGTCTCTTGGATTTTCTTGCGTTGCAAAGCATCGTTCTAAAGAAGTATTTTTATATCGTCAAGGAAATATCAATTTTATTCTGAACAAACAGCCAGATTCTTTTTCAGAGAATTTTGCAAAAGCGCATGGTCCATCTGCTTGTGCAATGGCTATTCGCGTGAAAGATTCAGAACTTGCTTTTAACAGGGCAATTTCCTTAGGTGCACACCCATACAAATCAGTAGTGGCTAAAGAAGAATTAGCTATTCCTGCTATTTACGGAGTAGGTGATAGTTTAATTTTCTTCGTGGATAGATATGATTCCAAAACAATTTATGATTATGATTTTGAATTTTTCCTTGGCGTGGATAAAAATCCAAAAGGATTTGGTTTAGAAATCATTGATCATTTAACAAATAATGTACATCAAGGTCAGATGGATAAATGGGCGAAATTCTATGAGAAAATTTTTAATTTTCGTGAGATACGCTATTTTCACATTACAGGTCAAAAGACAGGATTATTAAGCCGTGCCATGACAAGCCCATGTGGCAAAATTCGTATTCCCATTAATGAGCCCACCGAAGATTCCTCACAAATTGCTGAGTATTTGCGCGAATACAAAGGTGAGGGCATTCAGCACATTGCTTTAACCACAAAGGATATCACGAAAAGCGTTGATTCAATTCAAGCAGCTGGCATTAATTTCCTAGATATTAGTAATACGTATTACGAAGTTGTACGTGAGCGCTTTCCAACGTTAGAGCTTGATTATGAAGCATTATCAAAATACAAAATTTTGATTGATGGTGAAGTTGATGGTAATCGCAGGGAAATACTTTTCCAAATTTTCACTGAAACAGTAATTGGACCAATCTTTTTTGAAATCATTCAACGAGAAGGTCACGAAGGGTTTGGGGAAGGAAACTTTTCTGCTTTGTTTGAGACAATGGAACGCGATCAAGAAAAACGCGGCGTGCTTAAATAAGGTAATGTAAAGCTGCCTGGCAAAAGCCAGGTAGCATACTAATCTTTTACTGGCTGTGATTTTGCCTTTGGTGGCGACACGTGAAAGGGATGCTTTTTTGGAGATGATTCATGAGATGAATCTTCCAGATGCTTCTCAATTTCAAGCAAATCAATATTTTTTAGAAATTGCTGAACTTGGCGAATAGCTTTTGCAAGAAATCTAGCAACCACTGGAATATCTTCCGGCTTTAACAGAATCACTGCAAGCACTGCTAAAAGAATCCACTCAGAATTAGGCAGCATTACTCAATCCCATGATTCCATAATCTTCTTCAATGAGTGGATAATCGCGTGGCGAAAATAACTGATAATGCCACCATTCGTTATTATACAAATCCCACCCTGCACTCATCATGATGCCGAGTAACATATAGCGATTGTGTGCGATTTCTTTGGGTAAAATAGCGCTGTGGTGTGATTGATCAGTAAAATCATCAAAAGGTGTGCCCATATCAAGTTCTTTGCCTGTTGTCTTATCAACCAAGTTCAAATCAATGGCTACACCACGAGTATGATTTGATCCTTTTTGTGGATCAGCTACATACATGGAGTTAGGGAAAAAATCCCATAACGCTTGGGCTGCTTGTTTGGGCCTAAAGGTATCAAAAATTTTAATCGTATATCCTTGACGATCGGCTAAAAGGACCGCTTTTTCAAACAAAGGCATGGCTTTTTCATGCAAAAAACAGCGAGCGTTTTTATAAATTATTTTGCCCGTAAAATTTTTATCCGTTGCATAAAGAAGCTCTAGAAGGACAGGGTGTGTAGCTTGGGTGATTTCTACTAAGGACATTGTTCATTGTTTCTTAATAAACGCTAATTTAAAATAACAGAAAATGTGAGGGGAGTTTAGCGAAAAATGTCTGATTTTTTATGGCAATCATTTATCACGTTACTCGTTATTATTGATCCTTTTATGGTCGTGCCTGTTTTCATTGGTTTAACGCACAAAGACTCTCACGAACAGCGCGAAAAAACAGCAAAAAAGACGTGCATTATAGCGATCATTCTTCTGGTTTTTTTCGCCGTAGCAGGTGACTATTTACTAGACATGATGGGTATTTCTCAGCCAGCCTTTCGTATTGCTGGTGGATTTTTATTGTTACTTGCCGGTATTGAAATGGTGATGGCGAAATCAACCGGATCACGTACTCCTACCGATGATGAAGAAAAGGAAGCAACCGATCGTGATGATATTTCTGTTTTTCCGTTAGCTATTCCTCTTATTGCTGGGCCGGGTGCGATGACTTCCATTGTGGTGCTTATGCGTGAAGCTGAGCCACATGGGTTTACAGCAGAATTAGGCGTAATGTTGATTGCCATTTTTGTGCTTCTTCTGACTTACATAGCTATGCGTATGGGTGAGCGATTGATGCGTTTATTGGGTGTCACTGGAATGAATGTTCTAACGCGTGTTTTTGGAGTGATTGTGGCAGCCCTTGCAACACAGCATATTGTGCATGGTGTCACAGCGGTGGTTAAGGGAATGCGTTAGTTTTTCCTCATTGTAAAAACGTACACGCCCAAACATTGAACACCAAGGCACAAAATAATCGAAGGGCCAGAGGGAAGGTCGGCGTGATAGGACACTAACAGTCCTATGTAACATCCCAAAAAACCTAATAGTGTACTTATTCTAAACACTTGGCGATAATGTCGCCCAAGCATTCTGCCGGTAATCGCTGGAAGCATCATCAGCCCAAGCGCTAGAAGTGTGCCAATTGCTTGGTAGCTTGCCACAAGATTCGCCACAACAAGCGCTAGAAAACTTGCCATCAAAAAGTGATGATTATAGCCTGCAACTTGGAAGAGAAGTGGGTCAAAACAATACATCAACAGCAATTTACGAAAGCGTGCTAAAAATAAAATAGTGAGAAAGCAGACAAGTGCTATTAAAAAAAGCATGGTGGAATTAACGCCCAACACACTACCAAACAGCAAATGTAAAACATTTGTGTTAGTACCGTGATGGAATAAAATTAACACACCAAGTGCCAGAGACAAGCTGTAGATAACAGTAAAGCTGGCATCCTCAGGGATAAAGGAACGATTACTTAGTCTGTTGGAAATAAAAGCAACAACTAATCCTGCGGCAATTCCTCCTATAAATAGGGGAATAGGGCTTATGCCGAAAAAGATAGCAGCGATGGCAATGCCTGGTAAAATGCCATGAGCAAGGCTATCACCAACGAGGCTTAACCCTCGCAGTAATAAAAATACGCCTAATGGAACGGCAGATAAAGACAGCAAAAAACAGCTTAATAGGGCTTTTTGCATAAAGGCATACTCGGTAAAAGGAGAGACGAAAAAATTCCATAAAGTATGCATGAATTTATGACCCTTTATTAACTAAGTTTGGGTTGTCGTAAAGTGTAAGGGCACCGTTTTTAGCTTCGATAATGGTCGGAATAAAAGTGTTTACAAAATGCCAATCATGAATAGCTATTAAAATAGTTTTTCCTTTTTGATGTAAATCTTTCAGTACATTGGCAAGATCATAAATCGTTTCTTCATCAATGCCGTTAAAGGGCTCATCCAAAAGTAATAAATCAGGGTTTTGCAAAAGTAATCTTGCAAACAATAAGCGCTGAAATTGCCCACCACTGAGATCTTGAATAGGACGCTCTAAGTCTTGTGAAATTTTAACCGATAGAAGAGCTTTTTTTAAATCCTCAATGCCATATGTATCGTTTGCGTTTACATATCTCGCCATTTTTAAGACATCGCCTACGGATATAGGAAAAGATTTATTAAACATGGCGTTCTGAGGAAGATAGGCAAGAGTTTTGAAGGCGTGAAAAAAGCATCCTTTAGAGGGTATTAAAAGCCCAGCTATTATCTTTAAGAACGTTGATTTGCCAGAGCCATTAGAGCCAATGATGCCGCAATAAGACCCACTCGGAATACAAAAATGCACATCTTTTAGGACGGATTGCCCTTTGTGGTATTCAGCTTCGAGATGTTCAAATTTTAGATGATTATCTTTCATAAGGTTAACCATAGCATGAGTGAGAGAAACAAACACGGATAAAATTTTATTCCTAGTTATTAAAATATAATTTTAATTTCATAAAATATTAATATTTTTGAGAGATCATAAATACATAGTGATAAGAGGATTTGATGGGTGAGATTTTTACCTGCCTTTTTATGCACTGTTCTATGTTTACTGCACTTTAAGTTAGTTGCGTTAGAAACTTTAGATTTGGAAGCAGCATCCAGCAGAGCTACCGCTTCGGCTAGCTCGGTAATTTCACGGGCTTTATGGAATAAATTTGAAAATTTTTTAGATGATCCTGATTTTTCTGACAGATTTGTGGATGCGAGTTTAAATGATAAGTTTCCAGAACTTCCACTGGTTGTTCTAAGACTTGATACATCGCAGTTACTAAAAGTTTCCTGCCATTTGAAGAAACTACATTTTTTAACCCCTTTGTTAAAAGAAGCATATGAAAATCTCTTTTTTATGCTTGAATTTTCGATTGATGGGCTAAATGCTAGAGATACAAGCTGTCTTTGGAGCTGTATTGCTAATTGTTGCTACAAAATACCGGATGCCTTCTTTGAAAAGTTAGATTATTACACAGCAAAAGAAACTCTTTTTTTTGAAAGTTCATTGATTTTATCAACTTTGCAAAACCTTTGTACTTTAAAGGAGGGAAGGGCTTTTCATCGTTTTGCACAGCTTTTTTCAGAGATAGAGGAATTGGTAAATTCTAATGATCTTCACAATTACGTCTTTCTTAGTACCTATTTAAGTCATGTTAAAGATAGATCAATTACTTTTTCGCGAGAAATGCGTCGTACCTTGAAAAGTTATAAAAGCAATTTAAACGTAAAAGAGAGTTCTACACAGCGACAAGTTTTAAAATTTTTACAACGCTTTGATAGTGAATTCCAGAGCGAAATCTTTAATAAGGATTTAGATACGTGTTTGGATATTGTTCACGAAGAATCCAAGATAGCAGTTGAAGTTGATGGCAAGCATCATTATAGGGAAAATGCTTCGGAGACAACATATTTTAAAAGGCCGTTGGATTTGATGCGAGATGATGCATTGAAGAAACTTGGGTGGAAAGTTTATCGAATACGTATTGATGAGTGGGATCATTTTAAAAGAGATTTTTCTTCAAAAATGCATGAGCGAAGTACTTTTGATACGTTCCTCGCATTGTATCTCGTTTAATTTTGACAAGCTCTCAACCCAGAGTGTACTATGTAGTTATGATTATTATTACCAAAAAGAAAATGGTGAACAATTTGAAAAGCTTACAAGAAAGTAAGCTTCGCAGTGATGTTCGTTCATTCTTTTTTCGATTTTGCCCTGCAGGGCAAGCAATACATTTTTCTTAAACATTAGTATTTATTTGGGTAAAGCGTGCGAAATGTCTTTATCTTCTAATCATTTTTAATATATGGAGAAACCTATGAAGTTATTGGGTTGTGTTTGTTTAATTGCCGGAACGGCTATTGGAGCAGGTATGCTCGCACTGCCGATTACTCTTGCAAAATTTGGATTACTTATAAGTTCTATGTTGATGATTGGTACATGGGGTATTTGTTATTTTTCCTCGTTGCTTAATTTAGAGCTTAATTTACGTGCAGGAAAAGGACTTCCGCTGGGAGCGTTAGGTTCACATTTTAGTGGGCAGAAATCCTATCTTGCAGGATCAATAAGTTTGCTTTTACTATGTTACTCTCTTCTGTGTGCGTATATTTATGGGGGTGCTTCAACGCTTGTAAGTATAGATAATTTTCCCTTGTCACTTGCCCAAACTATCTGCGTATATGCGATTGGTGCTGGTTTAGTTATGCTGTGTTCTTTGCAAAAAGTTGATATTTTAAACCGTTTTCTATTTTTAGGAAAAATTTCTATTACAGCCGTTATTCTAGTGGCGGTGTTATGGCAGCTTGATTTTTCAAATTTGCCCATTGCTTCACAAACGCCCTTAGGCTTTAAAGATATGAACTTAGCTCTTCCCGTTGTATTTACCTCATTTGGATTTCAGGTAGTTTTTCATACTTTAACAAACTACACCAATAAAGATCCAATTATGCTTAAAAGAGCTTTCTTTTGGGGAAGTTTAGTGCCTGCCGTTGCGTATATTTTATGGATTACGGTCGTGTGTGCAGTTATTTATCACAATAATACAGCATTGTTTGAAAAAATGGTTTTCTCTGGTGTCGAAGTGGGAGAAATCTTACAAGCGCTTTGCCATATTAGTGGCTCTTCTATGATGCGCCACATGACATGGGCTATTGGTTTTTTTGCCGTGTTAACAGCGACAATTGGGGTATCCTTAGGGTTGATTGATGCTTTAAAGACCAAACATGTACTGTTGAACAATCACACTGTAGCCGTTGTTACAGCTGTTGTTCCAGCTTTATGTATAGCGTTATTAGTTCCTAATGCTTTCATTAAAGCACTAAGCTTTGCCGGCATGATTTTAAGCTTTATGGCGCTGCTACTGCCGATGTATTTGCTGTACTGCGCAAACCGTATGAAGAAAAAGCCTACCTATTGGTATCCAATTTTAAAAAATCCATTCATTTTATTTTTGATTGTTGGGTACGGCGTATGCGTGATTGTGAGTGAGTTACTAAATCTTTTTGCTGGTTAAATCGAAATAAATCAGCCAATTGTAATATAATATATTAATGTAATTATATTAGTATTGATTTTTATTGAAATATTACTAATAGATAATTATATGTCTTTTATCAATGCATTTTGAGTATTAAGATGAGATTCATATTAAATATATTAGCAACAGCTTTTCTATTTTCCATTCTAAACGCTGCTAGTTCTAATGAGGCTGCAATAGGAACTTTTGAAAGAATTGAAGAAGGCAAGTATATAGGAAGTAAGTCTTTAGAATATAAAGATACTGATGGCCGCATAAAGGAAGATCAAGTTTTCTTTGTGCACGAGAAATTAACATATAAGAATCTTACTTTTTGGGAAAATTATGTACGGCAACAAAAGCAAGGAGCAGCAGCAAAGGATACTGAAAATGCAGATCTTAAGCTTTCAGAAAAAATTTCTGATGGGTTAGATCCTTTTTTGTTTTCTTTAAGTTTGTGTCCTCGAGGTTTCTTTTCTTGGAGCTGGCAGTACTTAACTCGTAAAGATACATCTTATGACATTTGGATATCATTTGCTACCCGTAGAGACCCAAGGGTTACAAGTATTAGTAACGATGATATAGAAATGACGATGAGTGTATTTGCTAATCAAAGTTGTCCATTTATTACTGATATTGGAATTTCCAAAAGTTATCTCTTTTCTCTTTCAGAAAATATGCCTCATAAAGAAATGGTTATGCAGATGCATGGATCAGCAGTAACCATGGCGCAACAGCATTATGGCATGGATAAATCACACATGATCACAAGGCCTACATCTTTAGTGGCCAGTATAATGGCAGAGAAATTAATACAGGGAAAATCTATCTGGATTCCATGTGATATGGCGTATGCACAAAGAACATATTACATAAATCCACCACCACATACGCATAGCCGGTTCCCTCTCGATAATCGTGATCCGAATACTTGGAAACTGGCGGTAAGTGAAAGCGATGTGAGATCTTTCCCACGTCCATCATGGTTTCCTTTTGAAGGGTACACAAGGGGAAGAGGAGAACACCAAACATTAGGAAATACCTATCTTTCAGCAAAAGGTATTTCCAGCGTATTCTCTGAGGGTTCTGCGTGCTTTAGTGCAGATGTTGTTGCTGTAAGCACAGAGGCTCTTTCTGATATTTGGCATAAACCAGTGAGCTCAGCGACACCTGCAGGAATGACTCTATAATTTATAATTTTTTATTTATTGGTTATTTTAATTTTTTCCTCCACTAACGCTTGCAGTTGTTCTTTAACAGCTGCAAGTTTTGTTGCATCACGTGAACGCGCTACAAGGCAAACGCCTTTCACTTTACCATCTTCATCAAAAGGATAGCTGCCTATAGCAACATCAGGAATGGAAGCTTGAAGAGCCGCCAATTCATCGGCAATGTCGTTTTCAAAAACGTAGGCTTTTACCGAAACAGATTGGATAGGCTCATCATGTTTTAGCGTTGGTAAAATGGATTCAAACATTTCTTGCATAACTTTGGGAATGCCCGCCATCACAAACACATTTTTAATTTGAAAAACCATTCTTGCATGTAAAATGGCTCCTTCTGCAGCGCAAGCCATACGTTTTCTTGCTTCATTTAGCTGTGGTCCATAGTATTCTTCTAATAGTTTTAAGGCATCAGGGTGCGTGATTAGCGGTTTACCAAAAACTTTGGCAATGCTTGCTTGAGTAATTTCATCATGTGTACTGCCTATGCCACCAGTTGTGAATACGTAAGTGTTTCTAGCGCTTAATGTTTTTACAGTCTCGATAATCATTGATTCTACATCGGGTATCATTCTGCATTCCTGAAGAACGATGCCATGCTCTACGAGACGCTTTGCAATGTAATTTAAATTTAAATCTTGAGTTCTACCTGATAGTAATTCGTCGCCAATAAGAAGAACTGCTGCCGTAATCACGTAAACCACTTAGAAAAATAGCTGATGACCTGTTTATAGACATCTATTTTAAAAGGCACAACCCTATTTATAACGTCATGTGGTGAAATCCATTCCCAGTCGCAAAATTCTTGTACGTGCTGTTTTAGATTGATTTCTTCATCAGAGCCAGTAAATTTCATTAAAAACCATTTCTGACGTTGGCCTTTATACTGGCCTGTCCAGCTTCTGGCAGCGATATGCTCTGGAATATCGTAATAAAGCCAGATTGGCATCTCATCGAGAATTTTAATGCTGGATATTCCTGTTTCTTCGTTGAGTTCTCTAAGTGCTGCTGTTTGGGGATTTTCACGTTCATCAATACCGCCTTGGGGGAATTGCCAACTATTAGGCCATCCAGATCGCTCTCCATCAAGGCGTTTTGCAACAAAAACGTGTCTGTTTTTATTAAGAACAACAATGCCAACACAAGCTCTATATTCTTCTGGGTTGTTCATTATTTTTTCCAATTATTTAAATGAATGTGCTCGCCATTTTCTTGCAGCCATTTTAATAATGGATTGATGTGTTGTGTCCCCAATTCTATAAGAAGCAATCCATTATTTTTAAGTTTTGCTTGGTCTACAACAAACGTTGAAATTTCAGTTATATAAGAAGGGTCATCTGTTGTTTTGGCGAATCCATCTGGCATAAAAATACCTGTTGGGATGTCAGGATTTAGAAGGGTGTTATTGGTGTTTGCATAAACCATCCAGATATTACGTGTATTTAACCAAGTTTTTACTTTAGTTAAAAATCCGTGAGCTTTAAATTCGAATCAACAGACCAAATGACTAAACCTTTAATCCAAGGATTCTTTTCAATAATTTCTTGAATCTTTTGCCACTGAAATTCATTTAAATAATCAATACTAAGACTTAGATTAAAATGCCTTTCTTGAGCTTTTTTAATGAGGTTTTCTGAGGAGATACAATGAGCGGGTACACATAAAATAACTTTTGCAGTGAATTGCTCGAGTATTTTTTCTGAAATATCGCTTCTCATGCCAAATTGATCAAGAATGATGGTAATTTGGGGCCTTTTATGATCAATATGAAAAGTTGTTTGGTCAGGAATAACTAAGCTTACAATACTCAGTTGTTCTTCGGGTGGTGCTTCAGCGTATAAAAACTTGAGAAAAAAAGTAAGACTTAAAATAAAGAAAAAATGGGGCGAGTGACCGGGATCGAACCGGCGACTTCCAGAACCACAACCTGGCGCTCTAACCAACTGAGCTACACCCGCCATAGCTCTTTTATACAGGTGTCCAAATCTGTTGGTCAATGAAAAAGTACTATATTTAAGGGGTGATAAAATCATCTAAGGATAATTTAGGGGCTGAAAGTTCATTCCATGGTGACTTTGTGCTGCACATAACGACACCGCTTGTTGGAAGTTGACGCACTGAGCGTCCGTTAACATCTGCAATCCATTGTACTGCCTGAGATAAGCCAGGGTTGTGCGCAATTAAAATAATCCCTTTATATTTACTATCAACAGCATTTATCATGTCCCAAATTATTTCTTGCTTGCTTTGATATAGTCCATCATTAAAAACAACTTCTATATTAGCTGGTAAAAGGGGTTTGATGCCTTCGAGTGTTTGTCGAGTCCGCTTAGCATTGGAACAGACAACATAGTTAACGCCTGAAAGCTTTCCATGTAATTTTAAGCGCAGCATATCCAATTGTTGCATTCCCTCTATGGTAATAGCACGGTCTTTATCCGTTTTCCCGAATTGGGGCATCTGGGCTTCTGCATGACGCATAAAAATTAATCGACGCAACATATTAGAACTTCTTTAGGGAAATATCTGTAAACTAGCCTAATTAATCCTAGGATAGTTTTTCTTACTTTGGCAATCACGCAACTGCAAAAACAAGCAATTATTTACCAAATTCTTAAAATCCAAGGAGTTGGGCCGGTAAGCTTTTGGAAAGAATTTAATAGAACGCAAGACTTTGAATCTACTTTTAAGGCTTTTCAATCTCGCTTTTCTATAGAGACTTCAGAAGATGCAGCGAAAATAATTGAAAAATATAGCCAGCAAGGAATAACGTGTATTGGCTTTTGGCAATCAGAGTACCCTGTGCAACTAAAGCGTTTACATGATGTGCCCCCTTTACTGTGGGTAAAAGGTAAGATTGAGCTTTTAAAAAACCCACAAATTGCAATTGTTGGGGGACGTAATGCCTCTTTTCATGGAATAAAGTTTGCCAAAGATATCAGTGAATCTCTGAGTAATTCTGGTTTTACTATTGTGTCAGGGCTTGCTAAGGGTATTGATAAAGCAGCGCACCAAGGAGCATTGAAAAATCATACAATCGCTGTTTTGGCGGGAGGTGTTGATAAATTATATCCTCAAGAAAATGCTGATCTTTATGAAGAATTGCTGGCCCATCATTTAATAATTTCAGAAATGTCTCCAGGAACAGAGCCAATAGCCGAAATATTTCCAAGAAGGAATCGTATTATTGCAGCATTAAGCTCTGGTATTGGTGTCATTGAAGCAGCCATGAAATCTGGTTCATTGCTGACGGCAAAATACGCTCTTGAAATTGGCGTACCGATTTTCGCGTGCCCTGGCCATCCTTATGATCCTCGGACAAGAGGGGCCAATATGCTTATAAAAGATGGTGCATATCTGTTAGAGAATATCCAAGATATTTTAGATCAAGTAGGCCTGCCACAACAACCTATGGTAAAACCAATTGAAAAGACCGCACAAGAAAAGATCAAAGTTAATGCATTATCTCAAGAAATTCTTAATGCTTTAAGTCATACGCCTATTAGAGTTGATGAGCTTTTTAAAAATTTCAACCAATATTCTACAGAGCAAATTCTTACTGCATTAAGTGAGTTGGAGCTAAAAAATATGGTATGTCGACCAAATATTGATGTTGTTACTTTGCGATGAGAAGAATATTTTATCGATTATTATCTCTTAAAATTCTTGCTTTATCGCGGTTCCAATCGCGTTCTTTAATAGTTTCACGTTTATCGACAACGTTCTTACCTCTAGCCATAGCAATTTGAAGTTTGGCTTTGCCAAAGGCATTAAAATATAAGCGAAGAGGTACTATCGTATAGCCTTTTTTGCGAATGTTGCCTAATAACTTTTTTACTTCACGAGCTCTTAAAAGTAATTTTCTAGGACGTTTGGCTTCGTGACTGAAACGGTTTGCAAAAGCATACTCGGCGATGTTTGCATTGAATAAATAAATGGCAGAAGGATCATCGGCCATTTCTCCAGCATAAGCTTCATTAATGCTGGTTTTTCCCATACGCATGGACTTCACTTCACTTCCAAGCAAAACGATACCTGCTTCTAGAGTTTCTAGAATTTCGTAGTCATATCGTGCTCGCTTGTGCTGAGCAATTAATTTTTCTTCTCTCTTTACCATACATATCTCTTTACAGGGTTATACCTTGTTTGCACATGGTATAATTTATGGGAAGCAATTGCAAGAAATGCAATGATTAATTTAGGTGAGAGTGCTTAAAGCCAGGTTTTTGTCCAATAGTGTACACACAATGAATTAATACTTAAGGGGTCTCCTGGGATGGGTATTTCATTTGTTGGTCTTACGCTTGTTTTTCCTGGGAAAATTGCTTCAGGAGGAAGTGCAATATTTATTTTGCCTCCTATTTCAGCGGCTTTATAAAAAGCAACTGTTAGAGCACTTGGTCCCGTAATGTGGACGGTATTAGCTTTATGGTCATTTGATGTGTTGGCGTAATATCTTTTAACTCTGTCTTGTTGATTTAGACTTAAGCTTTTAAAAGTATCGGGGTTACGTAAAAGCTCATAATTCCTTTTTATTAGATTGATAAGTGTGCTCACGATAGGATGATCGGGAGAGCAAGCCATGAAAGCATTGCCAAGGTATTCATCCATAGGCTGTATACCAAAAATACCATCGTAAAGATAGCAATAAGGCTTTAGAGAATGGAAAACTTGCAAATCATTATCGAGATAAAATCCTCCGCGTTTTAAAGCTTCGGTTCTTAAAATATCGCTCGCTCTTCCAAAATTCTTTTGAGCAATAGCGGAGCTGAATTCAGCTATTAACTCTAAGGAACCAATCAGCTCTATATAGCTAATTATCTGGATGTCCGTTCCTTCCAATGCTGCTTTGGTCCCTAGCAAGAGGTCTGGATTTTGTACTAAGAGATAATAATTCCAGCCTTCACTGCGTGGATGTATTCTGGAATTATGTTTGATAATTTCAAGAGAAAGAGGATCTAGCTCTCTAGGCGTCTCTTCATCAGTTAGCCAAATGTTGAAGATATTGAAGGGGATACGTGGATCGACAGGAAAGGGAAATTTAAGGAGCTCTTGTAAGCAATATTTTGCGTACAAGCGTTCGCGTTGGGCAAAAAAATCTGCAGGACGAATTTCTTCAAAACGGAGAATAAAATCCCTAAGAAAATCGGTTGCACCAAAATACTGTTGGATAGCTGAGCTTATTGCTTCTGTATTTGGTTTTTTTGGGGGAATAAAAGAAAAGTTCCCAAGTACTCGCGGAAATAGAAGCGCAGGGCTATTTTCTATACTTAACTCAAAATGATCGGTAAAAGTTAAGTTTATAAAACCTAAAGATGTCGTGTTTACTTGTACATTCTTATAAGAATAAAAAGTGGCAGTGGTTATTTCACTTGGATTGAGAGTGATATCAACTTCTTCAATTTCCTCAAACGCTTCAGTTTTTCCAGATACTCGAATGCTTACTGATGCGTTTGTATTATTTGTGATGGGTAAAATGCCCGAAACATGAGACTTTTTGAAAAGAGCTTTTAAATCTCTTTCGGCATCGAATATATCGTGACGCTCTTGCCAACTTGGAGGAATTTGAGGAAATCGAGAGCTATCTAATGTTGATTCATTGATTAGCGTTGCCGCATGTAAAATCTGATTAAGGAACAAAAAAATTAACTGATAAAAAATGAACATATAATCTTATTTAAAAATATAAATAAGCTATATGTTAAAGGCTTTGGATAAATAAAATATTAATTGTGAAATATTTTATTTATTATAAATGACCTGAGTTTAAGCCTTCTCTATTTTTCGAAACGAAATACGTATTCGTTACAACCTAAGCCACCTGCGCACGTGTTTAAACACAGGAGGGTGAAGTTTTTCTTTTTAAAGAAATCAAAAACTTCTTCAGGCTTTGCAACTTCGAAAGGATAGCCACCAACCCAATCCACGACATCATGCCAAGCAGACATCCCACGGTTGTTCTTTCCGTAATTAAACCAGGACTTAAAAGGATTACCAGATTTCAAAAAGTCTTTAATGAAGGTGATAGTTCATTGACGAAATAGGGTATAACGTTAGTAAAAGTTTCAAGGGGTAAGCTGCTTCGTTATATTTCTTTTTAATCCATTTCCAGCGATTGGAAGCACCACCTTGATCATTATAAATTGAAATGAAAAGGTAGCCATTATCGGTAACCATACCTGCAATATTTTCAAATGCTGTATACATATGGCCTGTATGGTGCAACACGCCCCAAGAATATAAAATGTCAACTTTTCCAAATTGCTTTAAAAATTTCTTATCTAAAACGGAACCTTGTTGAACGGTCCACTTTTTATCGTTAGCTGCATACTTTTCATGCAAATATTTTGCGCAGTTAACAGAATCCTGATCGTAGTCAAAAGAATGTACAGTAGCGCCGAGACGATAGGCAGCTAAGCTAAATAATCCGCTTCCTGATCCTATATCTAAAAACGTCATTCCTTTTAAACTTTTTAAACCTAGCTTTTCTTGTAAGCTTTTTTCTGCTTCTGCAATTCGTTCATCATTTAGATGTGACAAAAAACGTGACCAGTTTTTGCCAAAAGCAAATCTTTCTTTTGAATCTAAAGATGTAGAGCTACTCATATTAAACCATCATATTGCGCGTTGCTGCTGGCAGCTTAAGCGTTAAGCCATCTAATTCTTCGGTGATGATAATTTGGCAACCAAGACGTGATGTATGAGTTAGGCCAAATGCAAGATCCAACATATCTTCTTCATCTTCTGTCGCTGCAGGCAAGAGATCAAACCATTGCTCATCAACAACGACATGACAAGTTGAACAAGCAAGTGATCCCTCACATGCACCTTCTAAATCGATATTGTTACGATGTGCAATTTCTAAAATAGATAAACCAAGAGGAGCATCAACAGTTATTTTCTCACCGTCAGGTTTAATAAAATGAATAGATGGCATAAAGTCCTTTACGAAATAATTTGATGTTGAAATTTTTGTTTTATTGCTTGTGCAATACGTTTTTCTGCAAATGGCTGAGCAATTAAGCTTAAGTTATCACATGCCTCTTGAATGAATAAACGGTCATTTTTCTTTAACGCCAATCTTACATCTTGAATACAATTTTTTAAAGTGTTTATTTGAGGTGCATCAAGGAGTTTAGCATCTTCCTGTAGAGCGCTTTCTAGTTGAGAAATTAACTGCTCTGCTTTAATTTTTGCAGCGATAAGAAAACGATTGTTCATATCTTCTTCAGCATGCTCATGACTTTGTTTAAGCATACTCATATAGTCTTCCGGGTTTAAACCATAGGAAGGTTTAACTTCTGTTTCTTGGTGTGTGCCTGTCGTTTGTTCTGTTGCGCTGACGGTTAATAATCCATCGGCATCAACCTTAAAAGTTACGCGAACGCGAGCAGCACCAGCTAGCATTGGGGGAATTCCTGTTAAACTAAATTGCGCAAGAGAACGACAATCTTTGACAAATTCTCTCTCGCCTTGCACTACATGAATGCTGATGGCAGTTTGGCCATTTTCAAAAGTAGTAAAATCCTGCGCAATGCTAATGGGAATAGGACTGTTTCGAGGAATAATGGTTTCAACAATGCCACCCATGGTTTCAATGCCTAAGGAAATCGGAACCACATCTAACAATAGTGTTTCTGCATGAGAGGTGAGTTGATACGCTTGAAGTGCTGCGCCAAAAGCAACTACGCAATCAGGATCTAAATCTGTTAAGGGCTTTTGCTCAAAGAATTTCTCAACGGCCTTTTGTACAGTATGTAGTTTAGTTGAGCCTCCAACCAGAACAACACCATCGATTTGTTGTTTAGATAGATTTGCATCTTTTAGTGCTTGGGCACAAATAGTCAGAGTTTGGTCAATAATGGGTTTGCAGGTAAGTTCCAATAATTCGTTGGTTAGCCCATGGCTTAAATTTTCTTTGGCTTCTTTTGCTTTAAGAAGATTGTCCCAACCAAAATGTTGAGCAATTAATGCATCAATGTCATCGCCACCTAATTGTGTGTGGCCGCCAATAGCGAGCACTTGGAATACGCCTTTGCGCATGGTTAAAATCGATACATCGAAGGTGCCCCCGCCAAGATCATAGATTACAAAGGTACCTTCTTTGCCTGTATCCAAACCATAGGCTAGGGCAGCTGCCGTGGGTTCGTTAATAAGGCGCGACACCTCAAGTCCAGCTAAGGAAGCCGCATCCTTGGTGGCTTGACGAGCGGTGTCATCAAAATAGGCAGGAACAGTAATCACCGCTTGTTGAATTGAGTGACCTAATGCCTTTTCAGCTCTATCTTTTAAAGTTTTGAGAATGTGTTGAGCAGCTGTTAAAGCTGAAAAACCACTAGAAATTATGGAAGTTGGTTGATGCATCATTCGTTTGGTGGAGCGCAAATCACCCGATGACGTTGTAATGATGGAGGGCATAAACAAGGGGCCATGCTCATCATGCAGCACTTCCGCTTTGCCATCCTTATAAATAGCAGCAATAGAATTTGTCGTGCCAAGATCGATACCCATAGCAGAAGATGAAGAAGCTCCATGCTTAGCGGAATCAGCGCCTGGTTCATGAATTTGTAAAAGCATTAAATGTACCCTAAAAGCCGCGCTAAGAACTTTACTCGTGAATATGAAGATAAAGCTTTAATTTCAAGGTCTTCTTGTAAAGATTTCTCGAATTGCACAAGCGCATCGTTATAAAAAGGTCTGAGATCTTGCCCAGATTTTGCCATGTCCTGTAATTCTATCATTTCCATAAGCAAAATAGAATCGCTAGTTGTAGCTTCTGATGGTAGCGGCCAGCCTTTTGCTTCTATAGCAGCATCCATGCACTTTAGGGGAGATTTTAATGTTTGGTAAGCATTGCTTGCATAAGCAGCAATTTGTTCAGCGCTTTTTTTCATAAATGCATCTTCACCACTAAATTGATCTGGATGAAGACTTTTCATGGTTTCTTGATAACGTTCATTAAGCGTTACATCATGCACGTAAATGCTGATAGGAAGCCCAAAAAATTCAAAGGGATTTTTATACATGAAATGATTTTCCACAACCGCAGCGACCCTTTTCATTAGGATTGTTAAAAACAAAACCTGATTGGAATTTATCTGTAACAAAATCCATTTCGGTACCAAGCAAAAACATAATCGCCTTGGGATCAATAAGAATGGTTAGGCCATCAACCTCAACGCATTCTTCCATAGCGCGTTTTTCATCGGCGTATTCTATGTTGTATGCAAGACCATTACATCCTTTTGTTTTTAAGCCAATACGAATCCCAACGCTTGGTTTATCACGTTTTTCTAAAAGGATCCGAACTTGCTCAAGGGCAGCTGGAGATATGGTAATGGCTTGGCGCATAAAAGTTTATGATCCCTGCTTGGCTTTAAAGTCAGCAATAGCCGCCTTAATAGCATCTTCCGCTAAAATCGAACAATGAATTTTGACGGGTGGCAAAGCCAAGTGTGAAGCAATTTGCGTATTTTTAATTTCATCGGCTTCATCAATTGTTTTGCCTTTTATCCATTCAGTTACAAGTGAAGAGGAAGCAATAGCAGAGCCACACCCGAAGGTTTTGAATTTAGCATCTGCAATGGTTCCGTCATTATTGACGGCAATTTGCAATTGCATGACATCCCCACATGCAGGTGCACCTACAAGACCGGTGCCAACATTTTTGTTGGATTTATCTAATGAGCCAACATTTTTTGGGTTCTCAAAATGCTCAACAACTTTTGCGCTATATGCCATATGCTTTCTCCTAGTGTGCAGCCCATTGGATGGACTTAATATCAATACCTTCTTGCGCCATATCCCACAATGGGCTCATCGCGCGTAATTTATTCACCGCATTTGTAATTGATTCGATTGCCTGATCAATTTCTGCTTCTGTTGTAAAGCGCCCAATGCCAAGGCGCAACGATGTATGAGCAAGTTCTTCTTCAACACCTAAGGCACGTAATACGTAAGATGGTTCTAGGGAGGAGGAAGTACAAGCAGAGCCAGAGGAAACTGCAAGGTCTTTGATAGCCATCATTAGCCCTTCGCCTTCTACATAGGCAAAGCTAATGTTTAAGTTTCCGGGAATGCGTTGCTTTAGGTCACCGTTTAAATAGATTTTGTCTAAGTTCTGCTGAAGGCCTGTATACAAACGATTGAATAAACTTTTGATACGCTCAACTTCTGCTGACATTTCTGTTTGGGCAATGGAGCAAGCTTCGCCAAGTCCTACGCATAAAGGAGTAGGGAGAGTCCCAGAGCGCATGCCGCGTTCTTGGCCGCCGCCTGTGATGATAGCATTCAAGCGAACCCTTGGTTTACGGCGTACAAATAATGCGCCTATACCTTTTGGTCCATAAATTTTGTGCCCAGAAATGCTAAGCAAATCAATATTCATGGCCTCAACATCAATAGGAATTTTGCCTGCGGCTTGCGCGGCGTCAGTATGAAAATAGACGCCGTGCTCGCGACAAATCTTACCAATTTCTGCAATGGGCTGAATAACGCCAATTTCGTTATTAACCATCATAATCGATACCAAAATAGTTTGATCGGTAATGGCGCTTTTTAAATCATCAAGATTAATAAGTCCATTAGCTTGCACGGGCAAGTATGTAACCTTAAAGCCTTTTTCTTCTAAATGACGGCAGCTATCAAGCACACACTTGTGCTCGGTCACGCATGTTATAATGTGATTTTTTTTGTCCTTATAAAAATCCGTAACACCCTTGATGGCAATGTTATTTGATTCGGTTGCTCCGCTTGTAAAAATAATTTCACGGGGATCTGCCTTAATAAGATTTGCTATTTGTTCGCGTGCTTGCTCTACAGCAGCTTCCGCTTCCCAGCCATAGGAATGGTTACGTGAATGAGGGTTTCCGAAATGATGCGTAAAATAAGGCAACATCTTTTCGACGACTCTTTTATCGCATGGAGTTGTTGCCTGGTAATCAAGGTAAATTTGCTTAAGCATAGCGTACTCTTTTTATATCTTTTTCATTTTTTATTTCAAGCAAAGACGCCCAAACATTAATGAATTGATTAATATCTTCTTCGCTAGTGTTCCATCCGGTGCTGATGCGCAGGGCGCATTTTGATACCTCATCATCAACACTCATCGCTTTTAGAACATGCGATGCTTTGACTTTCCCCGACGAACATGCAGCGCCTGAGCTAACGGAAATATTATTAAGGTCAAAATGCATAAGTTGCACTTCACTAAGGACGCCTGGTAATGCGATGGCAGTTGTATTTGAAACGCGTTGGGCAGCTTTAGAAAAAATAACAGCATCAGGTGATATATTCAAAAGACTTTTTTCTAAATGTTCCTGCAAGGGAAGTAGTATTTCCCAATTAAATTGGGGTGCTGTAAGGGCTGCACCCATCCCCATAGCCCCTATGATATTTTCCGTCCCAGCTCGTAATCCTCGTTCTTGGCCGCCACCTTTTATAAGAGTGTTTAGTTGTAAAGATCCATTAATAACAAGTGCTCCAATTCCTTTAGGGCCTCCAAATTTATGGGCAGAAATAGTAAAGCTTGGGAGAAGACTCCAATTAAGTTCAATCTTTCCAATAGCTTGTGCGGCATCAACATGCAAGTGTGCTTTATATTTATTGCAAAGGTGTAAAAGGTCATCAATTGGCTGAATGACACCTGTTTCATTATTGACAGCAATAACACAAACTAAACCTGGAGCTTGCGTCCTGTTTAGTAACTCTTCCAAGGCTTCTAAATTCACGAGGCCATCATTGTTTACAGGTATAATCGTTGCATCACTTCTTATATTGAGCACGCTGTCGTGTTCAACAGCAGATACGAAAACGTTACCCTCAAACCCTCGTGCAATAATATTATTGGCTTCTGTTGCTCCACTTGTGAATGTTACATTACGCGTTGGCAAACGAAAGTAACCTGCTGCTTGTTCGCGTGCTTTTTCAAGAAGCTTTCTGGCTTCTCTACCATGGGTATGAACAGAAGAAGGATTGCCTAGACAATCAAATGCCTCAATCATAGCGCGTCGTGCTTGAGGAATAAGTGGAGTTGTTGCATTGTAATCAAGGTAAATCATCGGGTTGCTATACTTTCTACTTTTGGACGATTTAACACGACGATTGGATGGTTATGATTGCCGTTTGCAACATCAGCCAGGCTTACTTGAATAAGATAATCGTGCACAACATGCTCTAGTTCATACCATAAATTATGAGAGTTACATCTTTTTATATCTTTGCTACAGCCTTTTGCATCATGAGCGTTGCAGCGAGTGACCTTAACCGGCGCATCGGTTGCTAGAATAATATCGTATATGCGAATCTCATTAGGGGCTCGCGTTAATTCATATCCACCATTTGTGCCTCTAGAGCTATTAACCAGATGGCTTTTGCGAAGCTTTGCAAAGAGTTGCTCTAAGTATTGTAAGGGTAATCCCTGACGTTCGGCTATTGAAGACAAGGAAACGCAAGAACCTGAAGGCTGCTCTGCAAGGTCAACCATAGCCATAATGGCGTATCTCGATTTTGTACTTAATTTCATAGAAATAATTCTTTCAATATGCTAGCTTAAGGCGACGCATTATTTACCAAGATGCACTGAATTTAAGATACCTGACTAAAAAAGTCAACTTTAAAATAGTGTATTTTGTTAAGAATATTATTAAGTTGTTGAGTAATTTTATAGAGTATAAAAAGGGAGTTTAAAATGCCTGAAGTAATTTTTACAGGACCTGCTGGACGAGTTGAGGGTCGATATACTGCTGGCGAATCTGCTTCTTCTCCTATTGCTTTGGTTTTGCATCCTCATCCTAAACACGGTGGTACGATGAATAACCGAGTTGTTCATTCTTTATCCCAAGTATTTTCCAAAAAAGGTTTTTCCACATTACGTTTTAACTTTAGAGGCGTTGGTCGTTCTGAGGGGTCTTATGATAATGGTGAAGGAGAATTGGCTGATGCAGCTGCAGCAATGGATTGGTTGCAATCTACGCATCCTCAGGTGAATAGTTTCTGGGTAGCGGGATTCTCTTTTGGCGCTTGGATTGCAATGCAGCTTCTAATGCGTCGTCCTGAATTAGATGGTTTCGTTGCGCTTAGTCCTCCTACAAATATGTATGATTTCAACTTTTTAGCGCCATGCCCTGTTTCTGGTCAGATTATTCATGGCGAACAAGATGCTGTGGTTCCCTATCAATATACAGATACATTAGTGCAAAAGCTTCGTAGCCAAAAAGGTATTGCTATTGATTATCAGATTTTGAAAAACACAGACCATTTCTATACAAATAGTTTAGACGAGATGGTTGAGAAAGTTGATGACTATATAGAATTGCGCATTACGAATGTATTGAAGAAACGTATTGCGTAAGGATTATTTTTAAAAAGTCAGTGATCAGGAATTTAAGTATTGCTGCTTAAAGGCTCTTTAATTTACAATTTAAAAAACGTATCAATGTAGTATTTTGGCAGATTCTAGATCAAATCTCGTAGAATTCATGCAAGCCTTTGACCGTATGGTTCCGGTAGACTCTGGTATTAATCCAGGTGAGACTTCCAAACCAAATCAAATTCCAGGCTGGATGGTTAAAATTCTTGATTATACAGAATCTGCTATCGATAAGTTTACAGACTACAGTATTTTAAGGGGATTCTACGCAAAAACGTCGCGTGGTACGAGCTTATCTGGGAAAACAAATGTTTTATCCTCTAATATTTTACGCCAAAGTCACGTCGTCTTATATATTCCTCGAGGGAATTTGCAAACAAAGCTGGAGAGCCACCTCTATCAATCAACACCTATTACTAAAATTACTATCGTTAATATTGCAAAAATGAATGGTATTATAGGAACTTTGCAAGAAATTGACTACGAACAGTGTTACGTACAGCAGATAGAGCCAGTTTTAGATTGGATCCTTGTTGAATTTAAAATTACCAAATATAGCAATACACTTTTTAAGTACGATACGGCCGGCAGATTGTTAGGGAAAGATATGGCCTCAATGGATTATACGTTGAATCCAAAGATTGATGTCAGTATTTATCATGCCAATTCAAATGAAGAGGAAAATTCAGAACAAGAAGCTCCAGAAGAAGGAGATAGTAATGATTCTGGAACTCAGTCTCAATCTGACCAAGGCAATTCTGGGGGTGATGATCAGGATGACGACGATCAGGATGGTCCGGCGGATGATGTTAGTGAAGATGAAGAGGATGGAGTGGATAGTCCTCCGCAACAAGAGAACTCGGCTATATCCGCCGTAAAGTCTTTAGTGGGTGATGATAAGCAAGCGGTACAAAATGCAGTAGATGATACTCTAGGAATAAGCGACGCAAAAGCTCAAGCGAAGCAAAAGTTGCAAGATGTGTTGAAAAATGAAATTAGCTCAGTTCTTTCCAAAAGTGGTGTAACTGGTTTGGGTGGCGGTGACTCAACTTCGAATGCCTCACCAGATAGTTCCTCCGGCGATATTGGTGGTGATGCAGGCTCAAATAGTCAACAGAGCAGTGATGGTAGTTCAAGTGGCGGCGGTGGCGGCTCGAATGATGGCAGCGCCAGTTCAAATGCCGCCTCGAATAGTTCAGGTGGTGACCAGGGAGAGTCTTCTGATGGATCCAGTGCTGGTGGTGCTGGAGGAGCAGGATCAAATAGTCAACAGAGCAGTGATGGTAGCTCAAGTGGCGGCGGTGGCGGCTCGAATGATGGCAGCGCCAGTTCAAATGCCGCCTCGAATAGTTCAGGTGGTGACCAGGGAGAGTCTTCTGATGGACCCAGTACTGGTGGTGCTGGAGAAGCAGGCTCAAATAGTCAACAGAGCAGTGATGGTAGCTCAAGTAGCGGCGGTGGTGGCTCGAATGATGGCAGCGCCAGTTCAAATGCCGCCTCGAATAGTTCAGGTGGTGACCAGGGAGAGTCCTCTGCTGGATCCAGTACTGGTGGTGCTGGAGGAGCAGGCTCAAATAGTCAACAGAGCAGTGATGGTAGCTCAAGTGGCGGCGGTGGTGGCTCGAATGATGGCAGCGCCAGTTCAAATGCCGCCTCGAATAGTTCAGGTGGTGACCAGGGAGAGTCCTCTGCTGGATCCAGTACTGGTGGTGCTGGAGGGGGTTCTGGTAATGACATTGATAATTCTTTAAAAAAATCAAAAAAGAGCTTGCTTGATGATATTGTTAAGAAGGCAGACAGCGGCGCAGGAAATTCAAATAATTCCGCCTAGGAAATTAAAAAATATTTTTTAATTTCAAAATTAAAGTAAAGTGCTAGAATGGCGATCATTTAATTTGTGTTAAGTATGCGTATATTTCCCCAGAGCTTTATTCAGGGATTATTTTTAAGTCTAAAAGATTTGTATATTTTTTTAGCTGTAGTAGCTACTTTTTTATCAATCTTAGCGCTTAAGAGTTATTATATTTTTGATAATTCGTTGAATGTTGCTTCACTACAGCTGACTAAAAACTGGTTGGGGTGGGGAGGAGCATATTTTGCGGATGCATGCTTTCAGGCGCTTGGAAAGTTTGCTTACGTAGTTCCTGTTATTTTTGGATTGTGCGCAATACGAGCGGTGATGAGTTATTTAGAGCGTCCCTTTTCTAATTCCTTCATATTGTTTTTTTTAGGGTTGCCACAATTACTTTTGGCATGTACCTATTATCAAGCATTTTTTACAGGGAGTGGAAGGCTACTTGGGGGAGCATTTGGCTTGGTGCTGCTAAGAAATTTTGAAAATTTTTTGTCAATTTATCAGATTAAAGAATGGGCAGATGAGTGCGTTTTCTTATTTAGCGTCTGTGGAATTTTTTGCACTGTAATGGGAATTGGAATTACACAAAGCCATTTGCGTGACATGAAAAATTTCTTTTATAACTGCATTCAATGGATCAATGGAAGAATGGCAGAAAAGAATAATAATACGCCAATACGTCAGATAAATATTCAACAAAATGGAAAGGACGATATCAATACAAAAACAGTTCCTCTTTCTCAGCCTACATTTGTTCAATCTAACCTCCCTCTAAAAAATACCGGGTTAGAAAATGATCATCTTAAGGCCTTAAATAAAAAGGCAAGTAAGATGAGCTCAACAAGGGCAGATGGGTATGTTCTACCTTCTATTGAGCTTCTTGATGATACGCAGCAAAAAAAGATAGTTCAGGATTCAGATTTATTACAACAACAAGCTGCGCAATTGATGGATGTATTACAGGAATTTGGCATTGATGGAGAAATTGCCAGTATTCGTTCAGGTCCAGTTGTTACGATGTATGAATTAAAGCCAGCAGCTGGAATAAAAACATCCAGAGTTATTGGTCTGGCCGATGACATAGCAAGATCAATGAGTGCTATCTCAGCACGCATAGCCACTGTTCCTGGACAAAATGTTATAGGTATAGAGCTCCCAAATCCTAAAAGGCAAACTGTTTATATGCGAGATTTGTTGCTGCAAAATGAGTTTAAAAATACAGCGGCAGCACTACCTCTTATATTAGGTCAAGATATTGTTGGAGTGCCTATTATTGCAGATTTAGCAAGAATGCCACATCTTTTAGTAGCAGGAACAACTGGATCAGGAAAATCTGTTTCGGTGAATGCGATGATTCTTTCAATATTGTTTAGGTTATCTCCAGAAGAGTGTCGTTTTATTATGATTGACCCGAAAATGTTAGAGCTTTCGGTTTATAATGACATACCTCACCTTTTAACGCCTGTCGTAACAGAGCCTAAAAAAGCAATTGTTGCTTTGAAATGGGCAGTTAAAGAGATGGAAATTCGTTATCGTAATATGTCAAGGCTTGGTGTGCGCAATATTGATGGGTATAACGCGCGCTTAAAAGATGCTAAAGAAAAAGGCGAAATTATTTCAAGACGGGTCCAAACGGGATTTGACCCAGATACAGGCCAGGCAATTTTTGAAAATCAGGTTCTTGATTTAAAGCCTTTGCCGTATATTATTGTGGTCATCGATGAGATGGCAGATTTGATGATTGTTGCTGGGAAAGAAGTTGAGGCAGCAGTGCAGCGCTTAGCGCAAATGGCTCGTGCTGCTGGTATTCATATGATTATGGCAACACAGCGCCCATCTGTTGATGTGATCACAGGTACAATAAAAGCAAATTTTCCGACACGAATTAGCTTTCAAGTAACATCAAAAATTGATAGTCGCACGATTCTGGGTGAACAAGGAGCTGAACAACTATTAGGTCAAGGAGACATGCTTTATATGAGCGGAGCGGGTCGCGTGATGCGTGTTCATGGTCCTTTTATAAAAGATTCTGAAGTTGAGTCAGTTGTTGCTTTCTTGAAAGAATATGGAGAGCCTTCTTATGTTCAAGATGTTACTGTCGATACAGATGATACTTTTTCTGCAGGTGAAGGTGGGGAAGAATCAAATGATCCTTTGTTCAATCAAGCAGTTGAGTTGATTAAACGCGAAAATAAAATTTCTACAAGTTTTATCCAGCGTCATTTCCAAATAGGATACAATAAAGCGGCTCGTATCGTAGAGCAGATGGAAAAGCAGGGTATTGTTAGTGCTGCTAATCATCAGGGTAAGCGAGAAATACTTGTATCTTAAGCGCATTTAAGGTATATTAAGCATGAGCCTTAAGTGGTTTTAACGTTGTATTTAACTTAAAAAGATGTGGTTACGTAAGATACATGAGAGACGATTTTAGTCAAGCTAATCGATCACAAGTAACAGTGAGTTTTATGCCTCCAAAAACTATTGTTTTGGTGGGATTGATGGGTAGCGGAAAAACAAGTATTGGAAAGCGCTTAGCGAATAGATTAGAGCTTTCATTTTATGACTCCGATATTGAAGTAGAGCAAGCGGCTGGATATCCTATCAAAGAAATTTATGAAATTTTCGGAGAGCAGTCTTTCCTAGATGGTGAGCAACGCGTTATTAAGCGTTTACTTGATCAGCCAACACATGTTTTGGCAACAGGCGGCGGATCATTTGCGTATGAGCAAACACGCAAAATTGTAAAAGAAAAAGCAATTTCTGTGTGGTTGAAAGCAGACATTGAAACCTTAGTCGCTCGTGTTTCAAGGCGTACGGATCGCCCAATGTTTACGGATTCAAACCATCGTGAAGTTTTAGAGAAGCTTATTGAAGAACGCTATCCTGTATTTGCTGAAGCGGATGTGCACGTGCAAACTTTAGATGAACCTACGAATGCAACTGTTGATAGAGTCATTCAAGCAATGAGTGAATTTATTCGGGCGAAATATCCAAATTATTATGTTTTGAAATCTGTATAAAAAGAGCTATCCTTTAGATCTTGAGGGAGAGGATATGTTTTTCAAGAAGATTTTTTGCACCATAGCTCTTTTAACAACGATTTTCGGTGGTATGGCGCCTTCTTCAGAGTCAAAAAAATATATATTAGAAAGCCTTAAGCACTTAAGAGAGCTTGTGGAGAAAAAAAAATCTGTAAAACAGCAGCAGTTGGAATTGAATGACCTTTTTGATGGCTATGTGGATGATGCTAGGCAGTTGCTTGAAGACTGTGATAAACAAAGCGTAGAGCAAACAGCTAATGAAGAAACGGTGAAACAGATTGGTCAATACATAGCAATTCTTCAAAAACTTTTATCTATTATGAATAGCTCTGCACCAGAACCTCTTGAGTCTTTCTGCATTTCACAAAAAAGTGATGAGTTATGGGGTAGTGTGTGTGGTGACCGCCCAACAAAGCGGGTTTTGCGAAAAGATATTTTATTTAAAGAAGAGAATCCAATGGATAAGAAGAAAATAGATCCTGAATTTCTTTCTTCTCATGCAGTTCAGCATTTGGGAGATGAAGAAGCACAAATAGGGTTGGAGCGATAATGATTACTCTCGGAATTCTATTTTTTGTTTTACTTTTATGTTCCTCCTTTTTCTCAGCTTCTGAAACGGCTATTACTTTTGCGTCACGTCCCAAATTGCATCAGCTTGCAAAGGCAGGCAATAAGTCAGCCAAGATTATTCGTGATTTGCAGCAGCATCTCAGCTTAGTTGTTAGTGCAGTTTTAGCATACAATACACTTTTAAACGCTGCGATAGCTTCTGTTTTAGCAAGTTTGTCCTTTGATTTGTTTGGAGATAATTCAACAATTGCAGCGGTTGTATCTTCCGTTGTAACCTGTGCTATCGTTTTGGTTTTTGCTGAAATGTTGCCTAAAACATTGGCGATACAGGATACTATTCGCTTCTTAATGTTTGCTGCTCCCGGAATTCGCTTCTTCTATAATCTCTTTTTGCCTCTTAATAAAGCTTTATCCTTTTTTGTAACATTTATAATGAGAGTGTTCGGTCTTAAGGTAAAAGCTGAAGATCACCAAGCTAAAATGGAAGAATTGCGAGGTGCTATCGATATGCACGATATCCCAGGTCAAGATACGCCTCATGAAAAAGCTATGTTAAAAAGCATTTTGGATTTAGGGACAGTGCAAGTTTCTGAAATCATGGTACATCGTCAAAATGTTACGATGGTTAATGCCGATGATTCTCCAACAGAGATCGTGGACCAAGTTCTTGCCTGCCCTTTTACACGTTTGCCTTTATGGCAAGGTAACCCTGACAATATAGTTGGCGTGATTAATACAAAAGCTTTGTTACGTGCTGTCCGTGCTCACTCTGGTTCGTTAGACGACTTAAATATTTTGGATATTGCGCACAAACCTTGGTTTACACCAGAAAGTACGGATCTTTTAGATCAGCTTCATGCCTTTCGTCAGCGCCGGGAGCATTTTGCTTTGGTTGTCGATGAATATGGAGCGTTGATGGGAATCGTGACGCTTGAAGATGTATTAGAAGAAATTGTTGGAGATATTGCTGATGAACATGATGTTAACGTTCGTGGTGTAAGGCCACAACTTGATGGAAGTTATGTGGTTTATGGCAGTGTTACGATACGTGATTTAAATCGTCAATTCGATTGGGAATTACCTGATGATGTTGCTGCAACTCTTGCGGGACTTCTGATTATTCAATTTAGAGTATTGCCTACTGTTGGACAGATATTTAATTGGAGAGGATTTCGTTTTGAGATTTTAAGGCGTCAACGCAACCAAATAACGCTTGTTAAAGTAACGCCTCCACCCCCATCTTCTTCTCAATCGATTGGTAGTATTGAAGCTTGAGTCATTCCTGCAGAGGGTATTAACAAAGGCTTTTTACTGTTTTGCATTTCATTGTTTTGGATTTTGTAAGCTGCAACGGAAAGTGCAGTTGAAATTGTTAAAATCGTGATAAATTGTAGCATTGCATCCTCTTTTATTTTTTGTATGATTTAACTCTGCCATGCAAATTCCTAAGAGAAAGTTAATAGAAATTTTTTTTATATTATTCTTGAAATTGCCTAGAAAGTTGTACGCAAAACTTATACAGTTAGGAGGGCAGGAGATTTATGTTTATCACTTTTGAAGGCGGCGAAGGTACCGGGAAAAGCACCCAAGCCCTGATTTTGGCAGATATTTTAAAAAAATATAATATCGATGTGGTGTTAACGCGTGAACCTGGTGGCAGTCCTGGCGCTGAAATTATTCGAAATTTATTGGTAACAGGCTCTGTCGATCGTTGGTCAAATATGAGTGAAGTTCTATTAATGTACGCAGCGCGCTCAGACCACTGGCAAAATACCATTAAGCCTGCTCTTGATAATGGTAGTTGGGTCTTATGTGATAGATTTGCAGATTCAACAATCGCGTACCAAGGGTATGGACGTGGTGTAAATCAAGATTTTTTAAAATTATTATACAATTATGTTATTGGTGATATTGAGCCAGACCTCACTTTTGTTTTTGACCTCGATGTAGAAGAAGGTATTAAACGGGCGACGGCACGTATGGAAGGCAACGTTGTGGTGGAAGGACGTTTCGAGGCAATGGATTTGAGTTTTCATAAAAGGATTCGTTCAGGTTTTTTAGAGATTGCTAAAAATAATAAAAGATGTGTTTTGATAAATGCGGATGCACATCCAAAAGTTATTCATCGCCAAATCATGGATGAATTACAGGAAAGGAAAGTGTTGCCATGGAAAAATCTCCCTGCGTGAGGATTTGTGCACTAAATGCCGATAGAGTTTGCATTGGCTGCGGACGTAATGCTTATGAAATTCAGAATTGGTCTAATTTTTCTGATGAAATTAAGAAACTCGTTAAGGAAAGATTAGCAAGTCGTCTTGAAGTAATGCTAGCTGAATTGCGCAAAAATAAGCTGGATAAATGATCTCAACGCTTTGGCTTTTAGCTGAATTTCTTTTGATTTCAGTTATTGCATGGCAAGATTGGAAAGATAGACAAGTCAGCCTAGGCTTTGTCTGTCCTCTGTTAATAAGTTTAATGTTGAGGCAATCCTACTCTTTCCATTCTTTGACGATGCTTCTTCTTTTAGCGATATATCGATGGTTTCGAAGGGGTAGTATCCAGATCGTTGACTTGGTGTTATTTAGCACAGGCGCAGGCTGCTTTTCATTAGATATACTACCTATTTATTGTATGGTAACGGCAGGTGTTCTAATAATTTTTTCTAAAATCCTTAAGGATCAGCAATTACCCTTTGTAACCGCTTGGGCCATTAGTTTTTTGGGATTATTTTATAGCTTGTGAAAGAGCCGAATAAAAATTTCAAGGCTGCTTTATGGATGATAATTTTTTTAAAAAATTTTTTGCCATACTGCAAGAAAAAGCAGAAAGAAACTATATAATTATATAGGTAATTTTAAAATTTTAGATAATCATACAGTTAAAATAGAGAAAGCATAAATTTCTTCTTTTTTAATCCTGAGTATTGCTTTTTGAGAATTATTATTATTAAAAAAAATTTTTATTTAATTTTAGGTATTATTTTTGTCTATACAAAGATATATCTCTAAATCATTTTCCCTATATATAAAAGCAGTTGAAAAGATCGGCATCTATCACTAGATATAGCGTATTAATAAACAATAATAGGTATTTTATGGTTTATCTAATTACTCCTAATGATTACGCGACGCATCGAGAAGATTTGGATGCAATGTATCGACTACGACACAAGGTATTTTTTGAAAAGTTAAACTGGCAGGTAAAAAGCCAGGATGGCATGGAAAAAGATGAGTACGATGAGAACTATACCTATTACTTGATTTATAAAGATAAAAATAATGTGGTGCGCGGGTGCCAACGATATATTCCAATGAATAATCCGTGTATGTTTGATGGTCCTTTTGATTTTGTTTTACCAAATTTACAGGATTATAAAAGTGGAGATTATTGGGAGGCAAGTCGCTTCGCTATTGATTATGATTTTGGAGAAGGATATGAAAAAGAAGAGGCTAAACAAGTATTTACAAGAATTCTGGCAGCATCCATGCTTATGGGTTTAGATGCAAAAATTAAAAGCTTTATAACTCTTTCTTATCCCTCTGTCGTTAAACTTGGTTCGCGTTATTTTCCAATGCTACTTTTGGCGAAAAGTCTTGTAAATAATAGTGAGGAAATACATGCAACAGAATATTTACCTTCTATTGATGCACTAAATAAACTCAAAAATTCTTTTGAACCGCAAGATGATTTTTAAAAATCATCTCTCTAATTTTGGATAATTAATAAATTACCTGTATAAAGTCACAGGTTTAAATACAAAAAAATCTGGGTACATAATCATCATAATTCAAATACGTGGTGATTTATGAAGAAAAAATCAAAACTTTTCCTCTTTCGCTTTACCCTTAGTGTTGGTATCGCTCTTAGTTGTTTTTATTGCATCACGGCAATTGCGTGGCCCGCTGTATGCAAAATGCAGGCAACGTATAATCAAAAGAAAAACGTTCAACGAACTGTAGATCCAGCATCAGACTACTTGAAAGAATCTTCTTTTAAAGGTGTAAAGAGAAAAGCGTATGAGCTACAAAAAGTGTCTTTTTATGAAAATGCTTACAAGCATATTTCCAAAAATCAGCTTAAGCTATTAGAATTTCTTGAGTTTCACCAAAACAAAAGCCTGTTGAAAAAGGATGCGTATCAGGGTTTTTTAAAAAATGTTTCCGCAAATGATAGAAATATGCCAACATTTTTTAAGTGGCTTCATGATTTTAAGAATTGGCAGCTTGTTAAGGTGCACTTTGATAAGGTTTGTTTAACAGAAATAGGGGAAGAGTTTCTGCAGTATGCCAGAGAAAAAAACGTTTCCTATTTTGTTTAAAATAGCGTATAAGTCGTGAACAGAATTTTTTATTATCAAAAAATCAATTCTAACGGTAGAAAGTTAGCAAATGAAGAGTAAGTTGGAAAAGAAAGAGGAAGAAATGAGGAGGACTCAGAGCATATCAGTGTTACCAAAGCCCGCAACAGCAAAAGTAGTGCATAACAAACAAAAAAAATAAAAGATGAAATCCATATTTTTAAAGCGCAACAGAAGATGCTTGGCGAAATTTTTGATGAAGAAAATTTCTAGCCTGATGGGCTGTAAAGAAATTAAGTATAATTTTTGATGTCAGTGAATATGGCAAAAATATCAGTGGTAGTAATCGAGTAAGCTTTTACAATTTTTGCATTTCCAATATGTGAGTAGGCTTTTGTTCTATCCAACTACAAAGTGTTCATAAAATAATCGAGGTGAGCTAATGTTGGAGAAAAAAATAAAAGATGGTATAGAAATACTTAATGAGGAAAGTTGCGCTGAAGCAAAAGTTTTAAATATTTTTAACGATATCTGTTTTGAGTTTTGCATTGAGCAATTTTCAATTGCTGTTTTTGCAGGCAAGGAAGACATTACGGAATCTTTTTATATTTATGATACCTATTCAAAAGAGTGGATAGAGCGTTATAGAAATCAGCAATATTATTTATACGATCCTGTTTTTAGCTCGTTACAAAAAGTAGCGATTCCTTTTGAGTGGGATACGGAGAGTTTTCAAAATATTCTCCCTGCCCAGAAAAATGTGATGAGAGAAGCACGTGATTTTGGTATTTGTTCTGGCATTACTATTTCTTTAATTCCTCATAGGACATTTCATGGGTTTGTTACAGTCCTGAACAAGCCATTTTTACATTATGATGTTTTAAGTACTCTTTCTTTAATTGGGAATATATCAGTAAATAAAATTATATCGGAAAAAAATAAAAAAACTGATTAGTATTGACATTTTTTTTATAAGAAGCGATAAGTCGTACACTGATCATTTTTGAGATGTGACTGGCTTTTGGAAGATAAGAATTTAGTTTTTCAAAATGACTTATTGTAAGGACGAAGTATGCTGAATAGAAAAATTAGCAAGACTCTGGAAAAAATAAATAGTATTACTCATTCATATGGCCACATATTAGAAACCTTTCAAGAAGTTTGTCACGATTTCAACATAGAGCAATTTGCCATAGCTGTATTTTCAGGTAAGAAAAAAATTACAGAGTCCTTCTTTTCTCATAATACATATCCAAAAGAATGGGAAGAACGTTATAACAGCGAAAAATATTATTTATGCGATCCAGTTTTTGTAGCATTGAAAAAAGCTGCGCTTCCTTTTGAATGGGGAACGGATAGTTTTGATGGGCTTTTACCCATACAACAAACTTTAATGGAAGAAGCTCGCGACTTTGGCATTCGATCTGGTACTACTATTCCTTTAATTCCTCATCCCACTTTTCATGGATTTGCAACCATTATTAACCAGCCCTATCTGCATCCTGAAGTTTTGTACACACTGTCTCTTGTTGCAAATGTCTGCGCAGATAAAATGGCTAATATAAAAGATAGCCAAGCTTTGGAGAGTTTGACTGAACGTGAAATAGAAATTCTTAAACAAAAGGCGGAAGGTGCCACCATCAAAGTCATCAGCCATAATTTGGGTATTTCAGAGTCTACAGCTGCTTTTCATTTAAGTAATGTTCGTCAAAAACTTGATGCTCACTCAACTGAACATGCGGTGTCAAAATTTACGTTGTTGATGAATCAGTAGTTCCTGCATCGTTGGAATTTTTATTTTTTTGATCTTCCTTTTCACGTTGCTGTGTTTTGCGTTTACGTAAATTTTCTCGCAACGCTTTAGCAAGGCGCTCTTTTTTATCTAATTTTTTCACTGTATCTTTGTTAGACATGGTTACGAATCCAATTCCAAAGGCGTTTAAAAGTGCCTTTTTGTTTTTCTAAGGCATTGCTAAGTTGCAATCCTTGATGATCCCGCAATGCATAATGCAAAAGGCCTGCGCATAAAGAAAAAGCTGGTGTATGAATGACATCGCCAATTCCTTGCATTCCATTGGGAGTTGCAATTCGTACGGTTTTATTAAAACGCGATTGCATAATATCTCGAAATCCTTGCAATTGACTTGCCCCACCTGTAATAACAAAGCGTTGAAGCACGATAGGATCAATAGGTTGTGAGGATAGTGTTTTTTCAATTGTTTCAATGATCTCTTCAGCTCGTGCTTTAATAATATGCATCAAGAAGCTTTTAGAAACGGGATTGGCAAAGGCTGAATGATCTTCACCCAGTTGCGTGACTAAAATTGTTTCGCGGTCATCGGCAGCACCAAAAAGGCTGCCGTATAAAGTTTTAAGGCGTTCTGCCTGGCTAGGGGTTGTATTTAAGCCTTGGGCGATATCTTGCGTAATAGCATTTCCCCCAATAGGTATGCAGCCAAGATAAACAGGATTTCCATTGTAAAAACTTGAAATGGAAATGCTATGGCTACCAATATCAAGCAGGGTTACGCCCATTTCTTTTTCATCAGTTGTTAGGTTTGAAAGGGCTGCCGCATAAGGCCCAGCAACGAATGCATTGATGTCTAAATGGCATCTGCCAAGGCATGCGCTTAAATTTGCAATGAGATGAGCAGGTGCTGAAACAATATGAAGCCGTGTTGTAAGCGTATCACCCAGCATTCCCTTAGGGTCTTGAACGTTGGTATTGTCATCCACATCATAAGCGATGGGGAAAATATGAATAATGCGTCTTGATGGTCCAACCGTTTGATTGCGGTTGACTTCTAGCGCACGTTGCAAATGAGATTCTCTAACAGCTTGTCCATGCAAAGAAATTTTTGTGGAAATAAAATGGGACTGCAAGGATTCTGCGGGCAGATTTACGTACACATTGTGAATCGTTTGTTTAGCTAACTGTTCTGCGGTATGGATGCCATTTAGAATTGAATCTTCTAAATCATCTAGGTTAATAATCGAAGCCCCGCGAATACCTTTTGCGGCATGAGAAGCAACACCCAGAATTTTTACGGTTATACCCTTCTCAGGTGTGATTTCGCGATTCATTTTGGCAATAGCACAGCAAACCTTACTTGAGCCAATATCTAAGGCTGCAAAGGTTTCGGAGGGAATACTCTGCGATTTTGCTTTAAAGAAACTCATGCTAGTAGGGGATCAAGCTCTTTGTTTGCTTCTAGTTCATAAAGATCATCGCATCCACCGACATGATGATCATTGATGAAAATCTGAGGAACAGTCTTACGGCCACCTGATTTTTTAACAAGTTCGATACGCCCGTCATCATCATTAGTAAGATCAATTTCTTGAAAAACAACGCCTTTGCTTTTCAATAATTGCTTGGCTTTTACGCAGTAAGGGCAGTAATTCGTTGTGTAAATGATTACATCAGCCATTTTAATAAAGCATTCCTCATATCTATTCTTATTATGCCATAACAAAAAGAAAATAGCATCAAAACTTAAGATAAGTTATCTTAGAAAGATGTAAAAATTACAAGGAAAAATATGCAAAATTTTGATGTTGTTGTTATTGGTGCCGGCCCGGGTGGCTATGTGGCTGCTATTCGGGCAAGTCAGTTAGGGAAAAAAGTAGCGATTGTGGAAAAGGAACATTTAGGTGGAGTCTGCTTGAATTGGGGATGCATCCCAACAAAAGCATTATTACGTTCTGCAGAAGTGCTGCACCTTATCAATCACGCGAAGGATTTTGGCATAGAATTAGGGCAAGTTAAGTTCGATCTCGATAAAATGGTTGAGCGTTCGCGTAAAATTGCTGGGCAATTGTCTTTGGGTATTAAAGGGTTATTGGCTAAGAACAAGGTGACTGTTTTTAGTGGTGAAGCAAGTTTTGAAAAAGCTAAAACGCTTAAAATTAAAGGCGAAAAAGTTGAAACAATTGACGCTAAAAATATTATTATTGCTACCGGTTCCAGAGCGCGTATGTTGCCTGGAATAGATGCACACCCACGCATTTGGACAGCAAAACAAGCAATGACACCAGAATTTACGCCAAAGTCCTTATTGGTCATTGGGTCTGGTGCTATTGGTATTGAGTTTGCAAGCTTTTATCGACCTCTTGGGGTGGATGTAACGGTTGTTGAAATGCAATCACGCATTTTACCAAACGAAGATACGGAAATATCTACACTGGCTCAAAAACAATTCGAGAAAGCGGGTATTAAATTTCATTTGAACGCAACCAGCAAGCTGATGCCTGCTAAAGATCACGTAAGCGCGTTAATTTCCAAGGATGATAAGAAAATTGAAGAAATAAAAGTTGATGCGGTTATTGTGGCAATTGGTATTTCAGGAAATACCGAAAATCTTGGTTTAGAAAAAACAAAAGTGAAAACCGAAAAGGGTCAAATTTTGGTCAACGAGTGGTGCGAAACTGGGGAAAAGGGCGTGTATGCCATCGGTGATGTAGCAGGAGCACCTTGGCTTGCGCATAAGGCAAGCCATGAAGGTATATTAGCCGTTGAGCACATGTGCGGTGTCCAAGGATTACATCCAATGAAAAAGACAAATATTCCTGGCTGTACCTATAGTCATCCCCAAATTGCAAGTATTGGCTTAACAGAAGAAAAAGCCAAAACTGAAGGACACACTATAAAGGTTGGGCGCTTCCCGTATCGGGGTAATGGTAAGGCAATTGCGTTGGGAGATGCAGAAGGATTGGTTAAAACAATCTTTGACGCCAAAACAGGAGAACTTTTAGGGGCGCATATGATTGGTGCAGAGGTTACGGAACTGATTCAAGGATTTGCGATTGGCAAAACGCTAGAAACAACAGAAGCTGAATTGATGCACACTATTTTTCCACATCCAACGCTTTCGGAAATGATGCATGAATCTACCCTTGATGCGTGTGGACGTGTTATTCATTATTAGTAATAAAAATGTACTCTATTTATTGATTTCGTGCTAAAATGCAGGATTAAGTTTGAACGCATGATGTATGTTTTTTAAAAGACTTTTAGTTGCGATTACATTGCTGATGAAAAGCCTTATGGCAGGGGATGCAGAAATAGATTGCGGCTGTAATAGCCGTTCATGTTTTAATAAAAAACATCTCTCGCAAGGAATGTTTTGTGCAGAAATTCCGTCAGAAAAAACATCTAAAGCAGTGAATGCTGGTAAGAGAAGAAAGAAAAAAAGAAAATTTGATCCAGATCTATTTTTGATTAAAGGGTCAAGTTCTCTATCAGTTTCTTCAGGTTCCTCTACAAAATCTACAGCGCAAAATTCATATTTGCTAGAAGAAAAGCAAGAAACAATCGTATCAAATGTTGTGTCTTCTGCACCTGCAAATAAAGAAAATCTAAGCTTAAATTTAAGCCATACTCTATTGCCGACTTCCTTAAAGGAAGAGCCGCCTGCAGTGGAAACAAAAAATGTTGTTTTCAAAGCCGAAGAAAAGCCATCAGCAAAAGTGGAAATTGCACCTGATCAGACAGATTCAGCTTTTTACGCAGGGTCAAATTTGGCTGAACTGCCCAATCTTATGGAAGATCATTTGAAAGATGACGAAAAAGAAGACGCAATTTTTTCAGGACAAGCGTCGGTAAAAGATGGTCTAGGTACTGAAGAATTAACTCAACAAAAAGAAGACGAGAAGGGAGACTCGATTTTTTCAGAGCAAGTCCCTGCAGAAGCTGTTCTAGGTACTGAAGGTGAAGAATTTCCTCAACAACAATTAATTCTTAAATCGCTGAAAAAACAAAAATCTGAAGACTCTGAAAAGGAATACGAAACAGATGAAGCAGAAGAATTTGAAGACGAAGATGAGGAAGAGCAGGATGATGGGGGCACTGAAGCTGCGGGTAAAGAAGGCCAGTCAAGAAAGAAAAAAGCTGGAAGAAACTCCTTTATAAAAACTAGAAAGCCTCTTTCCAGTGCAGCTATCGCCAGCTAGGATATTTGTAAAGATTTTACATTTATTGAAATGATTTACTCAAAGCCTGAGCAAGATAAAAATTTTCTTGTTAACTCAACGAATTATCAACAACTGCATCAACAGGCATTTGCTGATCCAAATGCTTTTTGGTTTGAAATGGCTAAGCGTTTAGAGTGGATAAAATTTCCAACCATATCAGGCAATTGGCAGTTTCAAAAACCTATATCTATTAAGTGGTTTGAAGACGGCCTTTTAAATGTGGCCACTAATTGTGTGGATCGCCATGCAAAGGCAACGCCAGAAAAAACAGCCATTTTATGGGTGAACGATCAAGGTACAAAAACGGTAGCTCTTTCGTATAGCGAGCTTTTAAAAGAAGTTAATGCGATGGCTTATGCTTTGCAATGTCATGGCGTTCAAAAAGGTGATCGCGTTATCATTTATATGCCCATGATTTTGGAAACAGCTTATGCCATGCTGGCATGTGCACGAATTGGGGCCATTCATTCGGTGGTATTTGGGGGATTTTCACCTGAAAGCCTCGCCGGCCGTATTGAGGATTGCGGAGCAAAAATTGTGGTCACGGCAAATGAAGGGGTGCGTGGTGGAAAGACAATTCCACTGAAAGCTAACGTTGATACAGCTCTTTTGCAAACGCTACAGGTGAAAAAAGTACTGGTGATCAATAGTACAACCACATCTGTTCCAATGGTTGTTGATCGTGATGTTGTGTATGAGCCTGATTATAGTAAAACAGTGGATCCGGTTGCAATGAATGCCGAGGATCCCTTGTTTATTCTGTACACCTCAGGATCAACGGGTAAGCCAAAAGGCGTACTGCACACAAGTGGTGGCTATTTGACCTACGCTAGCTTAACGCAGCAATGGATATTTGATTGTAAAGAAGATGATGTGTATTGGTGTACAGCAGATGCTGGTTGGATTACAGGTCATTCCTACGTGATTTATGGGCCGCTTGCAAATGGTGCTACAACCGTAATGTTTGAGGGGGTTCCCAATTATCCAAATCCAGATCGTTTATGGAAAATTATTGATGATTTAAAGGTCAGTATTTTTTATACGGCACCTACCGCTATACGTAGCCTTATGCAGGCGGGCGATGAGTGGTTGCAAACAACAACGCGTGATTCATTACGAATACTTGGTTCTGTTGGAGAGCCTATCAACCAAGAAGCTTGGGAATGGTATTATCAAAAAGTTGGTAAAACGCGTTGCCCGATTGTCGATACCTGGTGGCAGACGGAAACAGGTGGGATTTTGATAACGCCTTTGCCAGGTATCAATAATCTGAAGCCAAGTTCTGCAACAACACCATTTTTTGGAATTCAGCCTGTTTTACTAAATGAGCAAGGTCAAGAAGTTCATGAGAAAGCAGCTGAAGGTAGATTAGCTTTAAAGGCATCATGGCCTGGGCAAATGCGCACGGTATATGGAGACCATGCTCGCTTTGAGGAAACATATTTTAGCCAATTCCCCGGATATTATTTCAGTGGTGATGGGGCAAAGCGTGATGAAGATGGTGACTATTGGATTACAGGTCGTGTTGATGATGTTTTAAATGTTTCAGGGCATCGCTTAGGCACAGCAGAAATCGAAACGGCAGCTACGCATGATCATTCTATTATTGAAACGGCTGTCGTTGGTTTTCCTCATGCCATAAAAGGGGAAGGTATTATGGTTTTTGCAATTCCTGCAGGCAATACGGTGCATAAAGAAGAAGAGTTAAGATCTATTATAAGAGGAAGCATTCGTTCCCAAATTGGCCCTATTGCAAATCCTGATGAAATTCATATTGTTAAAGGCCTGCCAAAAACGCGATCTGGTAAAATTATGCGAAGAATTTTGCGATGCATTGCAAGATCAGAATTTGAAAAAATTGGCGATGTGAGTACACTTGCTGATCCTTTAATTGTTGAGCATATTATTGAGGTTGTGTGTGCCAAGGCATGATCGCTTAACCTTTATTTTTCTAGCCTTTTGGTTTCTTATCATGTTTGCATTGGCCTTTGCGTCCGTACCTTTATATAAAGTCTTTTGTCAAAAAACAGGGTTTGGAGGGACACCTAAAATCAACACAGAAAAATCCTCCAAAACCGTGAATAGAGAAATTGGGGTTCGATTTATTGCAAACACGCATCGTGATTTACCGTGGGAATTCTCTCCGATGCAGCATACGGTCCGACTAAAAATAGGAGAAAATGGACTCGCCTATTATAAAGCAAAGAATGTTTCGCAAAAGCCTATTGTAGGGATGGCAACTTATAATGTATCTCCTGATGTTGCAGGGCAATATTTTAATAAGGTTTTTTGCTTTTGTTTTGAAGAGCAAAAACTTGAGCCGGGTGAGTCAATGGAAATGCCTGTTCAATTCTTTATTGATCCAGCTTTTGCTGATGATCCGTTACTAAAGAATATAGAAGAAATTACTCTTTCTTATACATTTTTTGAGTTTAATAAGACAAAGAAGAAATAAATTATATCATCTTGTCAACAGAATTAATCTAATAATTTTAATAAAAATTTAACGTATTGACCTATCTATGCATTTTAAGGATATTAAACATGCATAAAAAGCATATATTGTGAATTTATAAAGGGGGGGACATATGAAAACACATGGATGGTCAGGGGCAGACATTAGTAAGGCCCGAAATTATTTTATTGCAGGTTTGCCTATTAAGGATATAGCCAAAGAAATGAATCGCACGCCAACAGCAATTAACAAGGCATTGAGTAGATTTAAAATACGTCCAAAAAAGATAAGAGAGCAAGAAATACGTCTTTGCTATCGATCGCAAAAGAGCTATCTGATTGAGAAGCCTTCTTTTGAACTAAATGCCCTGCGAAATGAAGTTGATAATTGGGTAGGGTTTTGGAAACTGTGCGAATATCTGTGGCAGCAAAAGGTTTGCTTTTATGAAACAACTAGAAATGGAACATCGTTGATAGATCGTCAATTTAAGGTTGGTGAAAAAATCTTGAACGCGCAACAGCTCATGATCTTGGCAAACAAAATCCGCCTTGAAAATAATTTAAGGCCTTTTTTCGTAAGGGGGCTTTCATGGTGAAGAAAAGCACACGAAAAAAATGTGAAAGTAATGAGCAGTCAACTTTTTGGGAAAACATTTTTAATGCAGCAAATGAAGGAAGTTTTCTGCATCAACTTTATAAGAACGAACAAATCAACGAGTCACATTTCCAGGCAGGTTTAGCTTTTGAAAAACTGTATAGATTAGCAATGCGAAGCTTAAATATTTGTAGCCGTGTTCATACTTCTAGCCAACGCTGGGATCAGCTTTATGGGATAACACATGATAAATTTAGCTATCAAAAAATTGAAGGACTTTGGCGTCTTCTTTTAAGAGCGTTAGATCCTATATATCATGATGGTCTTTCAATGCGTGAAATAGCATTTAGTTTGATTTTGCTGTCACAGAAAAAAAGTTATTCCCTAAACGATATTAAGAAAACGCTAGGGTATATACAATCTATTTGGGAGAAAATTGAGAATACACCGTATCATTTAGGGCTGTATTCTTCTAAGAATTCTTTAAAAATGAAGAGTTTTAAATAGGAGGATCTGGTCACCTTTTTAAAGATCGCCTATTATTTATAAAACGGAAGTGAGGGTAATATTTGAAGAGCATTTGCATTATAGGAAACGGTCGCATGGGAAATGCTATTAAAGAAATACTTTCTGACCAATATAAAAGCTATCAGTATTCCCGATTAACAAAGGAAAATCTTGACGATTTTTTGAAGAATCTCCGCATCAGTGATGGCGTTATTGATGCAAGTCATCCTGATAATATTGAGAGCGCTTTAGAAGATTGTTTGACGAATAAAAAGCCTTACTTGTGCTGCACAACAGGTCTTCGTGAATCTCATTTTGAGCATCTTAAAAAAGCTGGAAAAGAGATTCCCGTTCTGTACGCGGCGAATACAAGTCTTGGAATTGCAATTTTAAAGAAGGCAGCAGCACTGGTTTCTAAAGCATTAGGTAATGAAGCAGATATTAAAATTTTTGAGAAACATCACGCCTTAAAAAAAGATGCGCCTTCCGGAACAGCATTAGAATTAGGAAAAACGATTGCGCAAACAGGATATTTGGAAATGTCTATTCAATATGAGAGTGTTCGTGAAGGCGACATTATTGGAGAGCACATGGTTCAGTTCACGTTTGAAGATGAAATTATTCAACTTAACCACGAATGCTTAAATCGAAATGTCTTTGCTAAAGGCGCACTTAAGGCAGCGCACTGGTTATTTAAACAACCGCCGGGATTTTATACTTTAAACGATGTATTAGGAATGTGATGAAAGATAATAAAAAGTCTGTACTGATAGCTCCTTCTTTAATGGCTGCTAATATGTTGTCTTTAAAAGATGAAGTCAAAGCCGTTGAAATCGCAGGAGCGGATTGGTTACATCTTGATATTATGGATGGGCATTTTGTGCCAAATTTAACATTTGGTCCTGATATTATTAAACAACTACGAGCTGTTTCTTCGCTGCCTTTTGATGTGCATTTAATGGTAGAGCCGGTGGAATTATGTATCGATTTATATCAAAAAGCAGGAGCTGATCATATAACGATTCATGCTGAAGCGACTTCTGACTTACAAAAAAATCTTGAAAATATTAGAAATTTAGGATGCAAAGCTGGGGTATCCCTAAAGCCAGAAACCCCTGTGGATCGTATTATTGAGACACTAAATATAATTGATTTGGTGCTAGTTATGAGTGTTAATCCAGGATTTTATGGTCAGGCTTTTATTCCATCTACTTTGGAAAAAATTAGCCAATTAAAAAAGCTAAGAGAAGAAAAAAAATTAGATTTTCTTATCGTCGTAGATGGGGGTATTAATGTTCAAAATTCTTCAGCTATCATTAAAGCAGGTGCTGATGTAATGGTAGCAGGCAATAGTGTATTTAAGCAGCAAAACTATCAACAAGCGATATATGATTTAAGAAACTGAAAACAAAGCCTTAAGGAAAAGTGCATGAAATATTTTTTAAAACTATTTTTTGTGGCAACTTTTTGGTGTGACGTGAGTATGTTCGCAAGTATGTGTGATGGTGTTTTAGATCCTACTCGTGATAACCCTTCAAGGTTGGTGAGGACGAGTTTCCCATGCGATCTATGCGTTGATGAGAGAATTACTGTAAGATATCTTACTGTAAGTAAGCCTAAGAAAAAGCAAAGACATGAGGATGGTAGAGCAGAGCAGAGACGAGTTTTGATAGCTCCTTCTTTATTGGCATCTCTACTAGTAGCAGCTCAGCCTCCTTTTATGAATGAACTGGCAAAAGTATCCAGAGCTGGCGCTCACTGGATTCATATAGATATAGGAGGTGAGCAATATTCACCATGTCCAAAGACTATTGAGCTCTATACTAAACTTTTTCCCGATTTGCCATTTGATTTGCATATGTTGAGGAACCCTACACAAAATATTAAATTGTATAAAAAAACGGGTGTCGCACGGATGACTATACCTTATGAGGAAGACACTCCTAAGTTGTATGTAAATATTACCCACATTAAAGGGAGTCAATGTAAATCAGGTATTGCAATTAGCCCAGAAACACCTGTTGAATGTTTAGAGCCTTATCTTTCTTTTGTGGATCATGTGACGGTGATGGGGGTTAAGCCTGGTAATTCTGGGCAAGATTTTATTCCTGAAACACTAAGAAAAATTTCTCAAGTAAAGGAATTAAGAGGAGCTTTAGGCTTGAATTTTTTAATTGTTGTAGATGGTGGAGTGAGAGTTGAAAATGCAATTCATATTATAACAGCTGGAGCTGATGTTTTAGTGGCAGGAAGCAGTGTATTTGTTATTGGAAAAAAAGATTATGGAGGTACTATTAGTGCTTTATCCAATGGTGCGGCATGTAATGTTAGGCGCTGAAAATCTTTCTCTAGCTCTGCAACAGCAGTTTTATGCGCCAGTCCAGTTTAAGATGGCTGGTAACGCCGTTGAAGAAGCCGTGCTGGCATTTTTTGATTTTTTGAAAGAACCTGAAGCCACTAAAAAATATATCGATTTTTCGATTGCCCCCCAGCATCGTCGTGGGGATGTGGGCTATAAACATCGCGATGCAAATGATCATGTGTATAATGACTGTAAAGAATTTTTTCATTTTCACCCAGCGCTTTTTGAGCACTATCCGGATTTTTTGAAAGCTAATCCGGTAGTCAATAATTTTGCGGAAAAGGCTAAGTCGATTTGGGATTTAGTGTACCTCACAGTGAAAGAGATTTTACAACACTTTGAGGGGGATTTTCCAGGTGTTGTTGAAAAGGTTTTTGATACCAAATATCCACATATTCTATTGCGGTTTTTAAAATATGAATGGGACGAGTCCGGTGAGTATTTAGCGAAACCTCACTTTGACGCAGGATCATGTACGTTGGTGATTGCTGAAAGTTGTCCAGGACTTAGGATAGGAAGCTGTCCAGAAAACCTTAAGCTTGTTGAGCATAAATCAGGAAATGCTATTTTTATGTTCTCCAGCAACTTCCAAAAAATAGTGGATGCGACGCATTTTTCGCCCGGGTGGCATGATGTTATTCAATTGGATAAAGCACAAATTGGAAAATCTTATGCGCGCTGGGCTGTTGTTGCTTTTATTGACGCTCACAGCGTTGAAGCTTTACCAAGAGAAGAAACTCATAAGTGGTTTAAAACTGCTTAAACACTCGAAGCTTCTTCTAATCCCTCGTCTTCTTTTCTAATGCCCAGTTTCTCTAAGAAGCTTTCTTTTTCTCTCTTAACGCTAAGAATGGGAAACAGCAGCAGCCATAACACAGACGCTGCAGTAATATACATAGCTGGTGCTAAAAGGACATGAGTTTCTTTTAAGATATATGTCATAATTAACGCTGTTGTTCCGCCTGTTAAGGCCATTCCCATGGAAAATCCAGAAGCAACACCGGTATAGCGAACTTCAGGGCAAAATTGTTGCTGAAGGAATACATGGGATGGTCCAACAAAACTTCCGACGCCAATTCCAATAAAAATTTGACCTAAAATAAGTTCTTCTGTTGCGCGTTCTTGAAGAAGAATGAATCCAAGCCAACTTGAGAAAATGGTGATTATGGAAGCTAAAATCATTGAATTGTGCGGCGTAATTTTATCAGACATGCGGCCGAAAATAGGACAGCTTAACATGAAAGCTAATAAACCAAAAATATTAATGAATAGGCTTGTTTGTAATTTTATTTCTAAGTGCTGGGTAATGTATATAGTTAAGAATCCAAATAATGTATAACTCAAAATTCCATTAAAAGCGCCAGAAGTAATTGCTAGAATATATTGTTTGGGATATTTTTTTATAATTTCAAGAATAGGTAGGCCCTTGATAGGTTTTCTTTTCATAAAATCTTCTGTTTCCATGGCTTTTTTTCGCAGAATAAAACCAACAAAGGCAATACAGGCGCCTAAGTAAAAAGGAATTCGCCAGGCTTGCTCAAAATGTAAAAAGTTTGTTACGAGATAAGTTAATGCGGTTGCGCTAATGGCTCCCACAACACATGAGGCAGATATTAAGCCACTAATCATGCCAGGTTTTGCTTTCATATGTTCCAGGGCAAAAACTGCAGCGCCATTGTACTCTCCACCCGTGCACAGTCCTTGTACTAAGCGACAGCTAAGCAATATGAGAGGTGCTGCTATACCAATCACAGTATAGGAAGGTAATAGACCAATGATAAGGGTGGGTACCCCCATAAGTAAAACAGATAAAGCAAGAGCTTTCTTTCTGCCATATTTATCGCCAATGTATCCAAATAACAGGGCACCTAATGGTCTTGTCCAAAATGCGGCTGAAAAAGCAAAGATACCACCAAGGAGGGCAGCAAATTCATTTTCAGTAGGAAAGAAGTTTTTACCAAGAACTGTTATTAGAGCTCCACACAATGTGAAATCATAAAACTCCAGTGCATTGCCGATAAGGCAAGGTATTAAAATTTTTCTTCTTAATTCGCTGATGTTTGCAGGCATAATATTCCTCGACAATCAGATCAAAGACTACTTAGCCTTAATATAGTGCTGCGATTTACAAATATCAATAAAATTAAAATATAAAAAATAATAACGGCAATTATGCGTTTAAGTTTAATCTATTTAAGTCGAGAACTTTTATCTCTTAGTGCTTGCCGTATTTAGATGCATGGGCTTTCATATCAGCGCCCATCTCTTCAAATCGACCTTTCATTTTTGCATGAATCTCTTTGCCAGAATTAGACAGAACACTATTAACGTTTTTCGAATGCTCAACAGTACGTTGCAATGAATGTTGTATCGTATCAGAGTATTTTGACATATCGATGGGCTGACCAGGTTTTTGCGTCATAGCAGCGCGCATCATCGAATTCATTTCTTCGAAAGTTTGCTTAACGAATTCACTTTGCATTTTTGCTAAGGATTTAAGCACATCAAGGGCAACTTTATTAGCTTCACCAATAGCCTCAAGATTTTTCTTGTGATTTTCCATTATTTTTTCATGGTGCGGCTTCGATTCTTTGGCAAAATCAGAAAATTTCTCAAACATTTCTTTCGCTGTTTGCGTATATTTATGTTGTTGTTCTTTCCAATCCGCTTTACCTGCGTGTCCTTTAGCATTTTTTGCTTGTGCCATATGAATACCCTAACGTTTATTTTTGTATTCACGCACTGCTTACCTCATCTAGATCAAGACCTCGGAAACGTTAGAATGACTCTAAGTCCTCCGTGCGGAGATTGATCCAGGCGAATCCTGCCGCCATGGCTGCGTACAGCGTCTCGTACAATACTGAGACCAAGTCCTGTACCACCTTCATCTAAATTACGCGCTGTGTCTTGGCGAAAAAAGGGTTGGAATACTTGTTCCCGATTTTTTTCAGGAATTCCTGGCCCATCATCATCAACAATAATCTCACAGTGGCGTACATTTAGCTTGAGGTGAACCCAAGTATGCGATGCGTACCTATTAGCATTTAACAATAAATTAGTTAAACAACGGTTAAAAAGTTGTAATTTTATTTGAATTATGGGGTTATCTGAGGGAATAAATTCAATTGGATTTTTCTTGCCAGGTAAATTATCAATAATTTCTTGAATACAGCTAGCAATAGGGACAGCTTGGCGTGATTCGCTGGCAGTGCCCTTTGCATAGGCTAAAAATCCTTCAACCATTAATTGCATTTGTTTAAGATCTTCTTGTAACAGAGTATTTTCTTCGTTCTCAGGTATCATCGCCAGCTGAAGTTGCATGCGAGTGATAGGCGTTCTCAAATCATGAGAAACACTGGCTAGCATTTGAGTACGTTCATGTAAATGACGCTGAATACGTGCACGCATGATATTAAAAATCCGACTGAGCATGCGAAGTTCGAGGGCGCCTTCAATTTTTAGCTCTCCTAAATCATCGCCTTTACCGAAACGATCGGCAGCTTCTGCAAGTCGCCGAAGAGGTCTAATCTGGTTACGCATAAAGATAGAGGCAACCAAAAACAATAAAAGAGCTGATGAAGTTGTCCAAATCAACACCAATGGCGTGGTTTTACTGAAAAGCCGCTTTCTCGGCAAAGAAACTTCTAAAACACCTTTCGTTTTTGCTTCAACCGAAATGAATATTTTATCAGCGTTCATTCTTAGATAATATGCGGGCTTTTTCCGACTTCCCTTGCTGAATTCTTCAGAGTGTAGAGCTTCGTTTAAGGCATCTTCCATAAACCCATATAGCCATGTTTCTTTATGTGCGCCATATTTATCAAGGGTATTTTGAGGAACAAAATGTACATCAAGTCCCATATACTTCTGTGCCGCTTGCTGTATCGATTTGATAGATTTAGGATCTCTTTCTACCCAATGCATAACCATGGCCACGTCACCTGCAATAGTTCTTGAAAATTGTCGCAGAATTGTTTCGGTATGTCGGTCGAAAAAAATGTACCCAAGCACTACCTGTACTAACAATAAGGGTGTTAATAGAATAATTAGGGCGCGACTAAATAAGCCAGTGGGTAATATTTTTTTTAAAAGTCTTTTGGGATTTTTTAAAATATTTATGAGTCGGGACATAGAGCATATCCTACGTGTCGAATTGTTTTTAAATATTTGCCTGCTTCATCTTCAAGTTTACGGCGTAATCTATTGATTTGTACATCAATACTTCTGTCGCTAATGACAAACCCAATACGTTGGGCAAGGTCACTTCGTGTGAAAGGTTGATACGGGTGCTGAGCAAGGATGCGCAAGACAATTTGCTCAGTAGAGGTGAGGCGTACTTCTTCGTTGTTTTTATATAAGGCTGATTTTTCTACTTTAAAAATATATTCGCCAAGACGTAAATCAATCCCTACAGGTTGCCTAATGCTTGTGCGTCGCAACACTGTTTCAATCCGTGCAATGAGTTCTTTTGGCTCAAAAGGCTTAGTAAGATAATCATCAGCCCCCGACATGAGGCCGTGAATTTTTTCATCCAAGCCATCTTGGGCTGATAATAAAATAACGGGAATTTGCTTATAAGAGGATTGAGCAGTACGCATTGAGCTGAGCAATTCTAGTCCTGATTCTTTGGGCATCATGATATCAAGAATCATAATGTCAAACTGTTGCGCTGCAAGCTGTGCTCGTGCTTGTGCGGCATTAGATGCTGTTTGCACTCTATAATTGTAATCGCTTAAGAATTTGCGCAATAAATCTCTTAGGCGCATATCATCATCGACGATTAAAACTAATGGGAGCACGAAAGACTACTTTCTTTTGGTGTTTTTAAATCATACCTGGCTGAGTGCAATCCTAATGTAAAAAATTCATTTAACCAACTATTTACCAGACGCTGTCTTTCAACACGAGATAACCCCTCGAACGAAGCTGAAACAATCTGAATAGCTATATGGCTGAGACCAACACGAGGATCATGGCTGGCGTGACCTATGTGCTTACTGGATTCGTCAATAACATGTAAAAGAGCATCATTATCTAAGTGATTATTGAGCGTGCTTGTAATTTGATCAATGCTTATGAGCATTTAAAACCTCAAGGTGTTGTTGCGAAATTTTTGCCGTATAAGCTAAAGCAACAGCAGAAATTAAAAATGTAACATGGATAATCACTTGCCATTTGATCGTGACTTCATTCATTTGGGGGGCGTTGATAAACGTCTTTAAAAGATGAATAGAAGAAATACCGATAAGTGCCATGGAAAGTTTAATTTTCATCGTATTGGCGTTCACATGGCCAAGCCAATCGGGTGAATCAGGGTGGTTATCCATGCCAAGTTTGCTTACAAACGTCTCATAGCCGCCAATGATCACCATGATTAATAAGTTCGAAATCATGACAACATCAATAAGATTCAAAACAACCAGCATAATTTCTGTTTCGCCGTACACTTTTAAGCTTGTTAAAAGGTGCCAAACTTCTTTTGTGAATCGATGCACATAAATAGCTTGAGCGATAATTAAGCCAAAATACAGAGGTGCCTGTAGCCATCGACTTGAAAAAATAGTGAGAGCAAGCGCGTGTTCGAATAATGTTTTCCGTGATGCCATGATGTTTTTCTAATTCAGTACTTTAATTTACAAGATACTGCAAAACGAAATAACACTCTAGCTATTGTGTGAATTTTCTTGAAAAGCTTTAATATACTTAGAAACGTATAAATAATTTAACATGGTTAATTCCATTTCAGTGGCAGATTTAGATGCTTTTGTGCAGCGTCATCCCAATGATTATATCGATACTTGTTGCGATCCTTTTATTCCAGAAGTTTTTGGCCGGTGGTATGGAGTATATAACCCCCGAGAGGCTACAACCGGATACCTTTTAACATGTTTGTCTATTAGTCTTGTATTGGAAGTGTTTGGTTTGCTATTCCTGCTGCTTATTTGACTCCATTTTTTATCCTAAAGCTCGAAACTTCAAATTAACAATGCCTTAAGATTTGCTAGTTCATAATAAAGGTATGAAAGCACCTATACCTATTGAACAAATTGGCATTCCGCTGCATCCATGCAGTTCAGAGGTCTTTTTGCCCAAAAAACGGCTCAATAAATTTGCGGTTTCATTGTTTGATTTGTCTTCTCATGAACGTGCTAAAGAAGCCATAGAATTTGGCCTTAAAATGCGTAACAAGCGCTTCCATATTTTTGTTATCGGTGATGATCGCAGTGGGCGTATGAGCACAACTATGGGCTATTTACACGAGTATGTAAAAAAGCTGCCTCAACCACCAGATTGTGTGTATGTAAATAATTTTCAAGAAAGTAATCGACCGTTGCCTTTTAAACTCCCATCGGGACAGGGCGCATATCTTCAATCAAAAACCCATGAACTGCTGCAAAATGCCAGTACAATTCTTGGGAAAATTTTTAGCTCCAGTCAATTTCGTAAGCAAATGGATAGCCTAAGTCACTATCAACAATCGCAAATTGATCAACAAACACAAGATTTGCAAAGTCAAGCACGTGCAAAAGGGTTTGAATTAATTTCTGGTATTGATGGCTTATCCTTAGAATTACAAGATACAGAAGAAGAGAATCCTGGGGAGGAGAAGTCTCCAAAGGATCTTGTCTCGTTGCGGAATGCCTTAGCACGCCTTAGCATTGCGGCAAATATAGCCAATCAGCGCATTGAAAAACAAATTGCTCAACTCAAGCAAAGTACCGCAAGAAAAGTATTAACTCCCCTTTTTCAAGTATATAAAGAAGAATTTTCAACCTATTTAAAAGGATGGATTGACGAATTTAAGCGCGATCTTTTGCAAAATCTTTCACTTTTGTTTGATGAAGAAAATCCAAAGGCAAAGCTTAATAAAGCGGCAGTTGAACGCTATGGCATTAACGTGCTTATTGATCACTCGAAAAAGCCAGGAGCACAAGCTGTTTTAGAGCCAAAGCCAACGTATGAAAATCTATTTGGTTCCATTAAATACCGAAATAATCCATCCACGGGAAGTATTGAAACGAATTTTAATCTTATTCGTCCAGGTGCTTTGCATCGTGCAAATGGTGGAATTTTGGTGCTGCGTGCAGATGAAATTGAAAAAGATGAAGATGCATGGGCAATGCTAAAATCAGCACTACGCGATAGCAAAATTACAATTCGTGAACGCTACAGAGAAGGTGGTACGCCGCTTGATGATGCGCCAAGTCCTCGTTCTATACCATTGAATTTGCAAGTGTTTTTAGTGGCATCGCCAGCTTGGTATTATAGCTTCTTTTTACAAGATCCTGACTTCCCATCGTACTTTAAAATACGTGCGGAAATTGATTCGGATTTGCCGGCAACGTCTGACAATATTACTCATTATCAAAAACTTATACGCTCAACTTGCTTAAGAGAAACTGGCCGAGATATTACGTCTGCAGCGATTTCTTATCTCACCGGATATAGCTCAAGGTGGGCAAGGGATCGTGAGAAACTTTCAGCAAAATTTGAATTGATTGGTGATATTTTGGCAGAAGCTGATGCTATTGCCAGCGAAACCTCGAAGAAAAAGCCTATCGATGAAAATGTTATAGATCAGGTTTTTTTGCAGCGCCGTCGCCGCAATGCTCGACTTGAAGATGGTACATTAGAAGATATTCAACGCAATCAAGTTCTTATTGATACGCAAGGAAAAAAGGTTGGGCTTGTTAATGGTCTCACCATTTTAAGTATTAGTGATCGCAGTTTTGGTATACCTGCACGTATTAGCGCGCGCACCTATGTGGGAGAGGAGGGTGTTGTAAATATTGAACGTTTAACTGACTTAGGCGGTCCAATTCAACAAAAAGGCGCGTTTATTCTGGAAGGTTTTCTAAATGGTGTTTTTGCTCAGAAGTATCCACTTTCGTGTTCTTGTTCTTTAACGTTTGAGCAAAATTATTTCGATGTTGAGGGGGACAGTGCTTCCATGGCGGAGTTAATCTGCATTTTATCCTCCTTAGCAAATGTGTCCGTGCGACAAGATATTGCGATAACAGGGTCAATCAATCAGTTTGGAAGTGCGCAAGTTGTAGGTGGCATCCATACAAAAATTGAAGGTTTTCACAGGCTTTGTAAAGAGCGGGGCTTTACTAAAACTCAAGGCGTTATTATTCCCAATGCAAATGTGGCAAACCTAACATTGCGCCCTGAAGTGGTTGAAGATATTGCAGCAGGAAATTTCCAAATTTGGGGTGTTGATAATATTTACGAAGCAGTAGAATTAATGACGGGTATTCCTGCCGGCATAAAGGTAAACGACGTGGGACAGATTGTCGGTGCTTTTAAAAAGGATAGCATTTTTTATAAAGCTGCCCAAACCTTGAAAGTTTTCCATCAACGCTTGAAAAGCAGTCGCTGACAAGCTAAAGTAGCGCATTAAATAAAAGGTTACTTTCAACATGATTAAAACAGCTACAGGTCTTCAGTATGAAGATGTCGAAGAAGGCACAGGGATTTCTCCTCAAAAAGGTCAGGTAATTTTTGTGCACTACACAGGTACACTTGAAGATGGGCAAAAATTCGATAGTTCTCTCGACCGAGGAGAACCGTTGCAATATACGCACGGTGTTGGCATGGTTATTCAGGGTTGGGAAGAAGGCTTAGCAACCATGAAAGTGGGCGGTAAACGTCGTTTACATATTCCGTCGCATTTAGGATATGGTGAAAGAGGTGCTGGAAGAATTATTCCCGCTAATGCAAATCTCATTTTTGATGTAGAGTTGATTGACGTGATTGATGCAGAGTAATCTGCATCGTTTGCTGATCTATTTTAGGATCGACAGCAGACTCATTTTAGGCTAGTAATTATACTTTGCGGGCGCCTAGCTCAGTTGGTAGAGCAGCTGACTCTTAATCAGCGGGTCGTAGGTTCGATTCCTACGGCGCCCACCACGGTATTTATGCTGTTATTTGAAATAAATTTTCCTTCTTAAATCATTTTATCCAACACATAAACCTATATATTTTTATAGCTAGACAAAACTCATTTGGGAGCGTATGATTCAACTATATTGCTCACTCACTGGAGAGATTGGATTGAGTATTCTAAAAAATTTACGACGAGATCAAAAAGAAGCTGTCGGTCTTTTACAAATTGGTACATTTCTGGAATATTTTGACCTAATGCTATATGTGCATTTGTCAGTTTTGTTAAATGATCTTTTTTTCCCAAAAACTGATCAGCGTACGGCGGCTCTCCTTGCCGCCTTTGCTTTTTGCTCTACATATGTTTTTAGACCCGTAGGCGCTCTTATGTTTGGTTATATAGGTGATTATATAGGGAGAAAGGCGGCTATCATTATTTCAACGACGATGATGGCGGTTAGTTGTTTTTTCATGAGTATTTTGCCGACCTATGCAGAAGTTGGGATTTTTGCAAGCGTTGCCATGATTACGTGTCGTATTTTCCAAAGTTTTTCCTCGACAGGAGAAGTGATTGGCGCCGAAATTTATCTTTCCGAACTTTTACCACCACCAACTTCTTACCAGTTTGTTTCATGGGTTTCAGAGTTATGCACGCTTGGTAGTTTGGTTGCTCTTTTGGTAACGAGTTTAATTTTTAAATGTAATGCTAATTGGCGTGCTGCATTTATTCTAGGGGGAATGATTGCTGTTTCAGGTGCAGTGGCGCGCAGGCGGTTGCGTGAAACGCCAGCTTTTTTAAGAGCCCAGGCAAATAAATACAAAGAGCAAGCAGAAAAAGTTTCCAAACAAACATCTTTAGCGTATTTCTTTATTTATTCAGGTTTCCCTTTATGCTTTTACGTTATTTTCATCTACTGTGCTGATTTTTTAAAATATTCCATGAAATACACACCTGAAGAAATTATTGACCACAATCTTTTGCTTACGGTATCGAGTTTTATTGTGGGAATATCCATTATTTTACTTGCTAAAAAAATTCACCCCTTACGAATATTAAAACTAAGGGCAATTGCTTCATCGTTAGTTTTTTTTATTATGCCTTTATTGCCCCTTACCAACATTTATGCTTTAACTTCTGTGCAGCTTCTTCTTACTGTTTTTTCGTTGGGGACTATTCCTGCTATTCCTATATTTTTTAAATATTTTCCTGTGCATCGAAGGTTTACCTACAGCAGCTTTCTTTATGCGGTATCGCGCGCCGTGATGTATGTTATTACATCTTTTGGAGTTGTTTATTTAACAAATGCTTTGGGTTCTTATGGTATTTGGGTTATAGCTTTTCCAGTAAGTATTGGATTTTTGTGGGCCGTTGAACATTTTTCTAAGCTAGATGGATTTAAATATGATCATGAACCGGTCAATGTGGAACTGCTTCGGGCCTAAAATTTATCCCCAGATGCAGCTCTATGAAATAAGAATAGAATGATAGTGTTATTTTTTTAACATAGAGTGAAATATTTATTTTTTTTCACTCTAAATACAATATCTTTTGAAGATCTAGGAAATTAGCCATTTTTTTGAGTGAAAAATACTTATACTTCTATTTTTGGAAATAATAGTGCGATCCCCTGCTCTTGAATAAAAATAAAAATTACGATCTCATCTGCATAGAGGCTCAATATAAAAAACTATGAGCAATTCTTCTAGGAAGTCCTCAATGTGTCTTTTCTTCATTAAATTAATCATATCTATTGTTTTTTTCGCTGTTGGATATAGCATAGAGAAAGGTTCAAAAGAGGAGGATACTTTTTCTTTTGAATCTATTTCTACACGGACTACGCTAACTAACGCAGATATTGAAAGGCTTACAACTTCTGAAAGTGGCGAAGATGAACAAAACCTAGATTTAATAGAACTTTCTACTTCTGCGTGGTCTTTTTCAAGAGAAGGAGAGATTTATAATAGCTGTTTTTATTCCGATCACCGATGTTTTGAGAACGAAGAGCTTACAACTTCTGAAAGTGATGAAGAAGGTGACTTGAATCTAGTAGGTTTTACTAGTTGTGGCCTTTCTAGTGAAACTGATGATGACTTAACACTCAGTTGTAAACGACTTAAAACTAGTGCTACGTCCAAGATAGTGCGTAGTACTTCTGATGGCGGGGAAAAAATTTATTTTGATTCTCAACCTCAGGGGAACCCATATAGTTACTCCTTATCACATCAAAGCTATAGTCGTTGTATAAGCGTAAATACCTTTCTAAAAAAATGTGCAAAATCTGTAGGAATTAATACTGATGCTGAAGCTGAGTCTCCTTTTTTCTTACCATATCTTCATGAAAGAGATGATATTATTCACGTAAGTCTCTGGGAAAGAGGCAGAATAACTGGTTACAGAGTGTATGATCCTGAGCATAAATTGATGAATAAAGGAAAATTCTGTCCTAAGGATAAGCCTATTGGCGGAACTCGAAAAACAGGATTTTATTCAGTCGATGGCGATACGCGGATTTTTATGAAAGAAGCACCCGAAGCTTCAGAACGGGAGGAAGCTGCACGAGATTTGTATTTACGGCTTTTCCCGGAAGATAGAGAAAACATTCCTCTTCCTAAATCTAAAACTATTGTCATGAATGGTAAAATTTATTTGGTGGCGGAGTTTATGGAAGGAGAAACTCTAGAGGAAGTTTTTAGGAAAGTAAAAGAAAACCCTGAGTATGGAAAAGAATGGGTTTTTAACAAAAAGAGATTTCAACAGTTATTAATACTCTGTTCGCTTCTCCGTCCAGAAGATTTGCGGCCACTAAATTGTCTGGTAAGAAAAATAAAAGGTAGTGAGGAATGGGAGTTTATTCTTATTGATAATGAACGTTGTTTACCAGAAAATGAAGATTTTGAGTTTGAACATCCTCTGAAAGGTAAAATAAAAACACGTGTTCATTGTGTGCTTTTATGTTTCCATGAATTAATGAATTTTTCGATTGATATTAAAATTTCAAGCGACGTTCATGGCATTGTTCAAGCGTGGACTACAAAATATTGGGAAGAAAATAGAAACCAACGACAATTACAAGCTCAAAGAGCTACAGAGGATTTTCAAGAAAGTGCCTCCGGTATTTTTTATAGCCATAAAAGAAAACAGATTATTCTGAGACAATTACAAGACATCCAAAAAGCTTGTTACAAAACGCAAAGTTTTTCTACGCTACTTTGGAATCTTATTCCAGGTCTTGCTGGTATCTACCATATTCCCGCATGTTATCCAGAAGTACCATCTGAAGAAAATTTGCTATTGCTGGCGTATTTTCGGTTTTACGATATTGACAGAGGACGTGCAGGAGGAGCAATCACTCCAAATAGCGCATACGTTCCTCTTAAAGAATTCTTTGGAGATATAAGGCATTCTAAATCATTTTGCTTATCTGAAAAGAAAAAGAAGGTGCCAATATTTGGGTTAGGGAAGCTGCGTAGACAGCAATCAGTTTGAAGTTTTCTAATTTACGGCATCATGAACTCTCCAATACCAGGAATGAAGGGAGGGCTCATGTTCTAATCCTGCTAATATCAAATGTTCTTTTGCTCTGGTTAAGGCAACGTAAAAGAGTCGATTGTGCTCAAATTCTAATGCCTGTTGGTGATGTTCCTTAAGTGCTGCTGTTAAGATCGTGTCTGCAGCACTTGTTGGTTTTAAAAACCAAAATTGCTTAACGGGATCATATAGTGCGATATCTTGCTTGAGGCTTGGCTCTTCACCATTATCAAGAATGACGACTATTGACGCTTCAAGTCCTTTGGCGCCATGTACCGTTGAAAGTTTAATTCCTTCTTGGTGTTCCTGTTTGGTGAAAATTGGAGGATACATGTAAAGATGCTCAACGAGCTGATAAATTCCTAAATCTAGAAGGTGGGAACGTTTTAATACCTCATCCATGAAATGGTGCAATAACAAACAATCAACGCTCATACTATCATAAGCATGCATGAAATAGTCGTAAGCATTGGCAGGATTTTTCTGTAAGAGTTCATTTAAAGCTTTAGCATGAACAGGACAATGTTTCTGAACGGTATCCCACAAATATCCTGTGCGGTTATGACAAAGGGTAAATAAATCTTCCTCACTTAGTTTGCCAAAGCTTCTCATCCATGGACTTTTCAGAAGCTGTGCCAAATTCAAATCATTAAGAGGCATTTGCATAAACTCAACAGCACTTAAAATATCCCGCACAGAAAGCACTTCTAGAAGATCTTGTGGGTCAAAAGCAGAATAGGGAATGTTCTTTTCTTCGCAATGTGTTGTTAATGCGTTCATTTGACTTCCCCGTTTACGCATTAAAATCATGGCATCATCATAAGTTGCAAGGCGTTGCTCAGATTCTAAAAAGACCCCCTTCTCAATAGTTCTCTGCATATGATTTAAAACTTCTTGAGCGAGAAGTTTTTCAGGTTCATGTATATTTCGGTATTCAGTAAAAATAGGCCAAGGATCAAGCTCTTCCTTCTGTTGTACAGTTAAAGGTAAAAGCTCTATGTTTCCTTTAAAACAATGATGTGCAGTGTGTGGCTTTAAATCATTGCCCAGGCCTTTTGGATTTTTTTCAAAAATTGTATCTATAGTTTTTAAAAGATCTTTTGAGCTGCGAAAACTGGTTGTTAAGTGTACTGTTTCAAATGGTTGGCATAAGCCAGAAAAATGTTGATGCATGCTTTGATATATACGAATATCAGCACCTTGAAAGCTGTAAATCGATTGTTTTTCATCGCCAACAACGAATAAGCTTCTTTCACCAGATTGTTGATCAAATAAACCATTTACAAGGTGGGTAATCACGCGCCATTGATCGACGCTGGTATCTTGCGCTTCATCTACCAGAATATGATCAATACGATAATTTAAATCGAATAAAATTTGATCAAATGTATCCTTGCTTAATATTTCCAGGGTTTTTTCAATTAAGTCATGAAAATCCCAAACGTTTAAAGACTGTTTAAGCTGCTTATAGTGTTCATTAAATAATTGTTGTAATTGCCAAAAATGCAGAGATTTTTGACAATGATCGAAACGTATTTTTTGGGAAAAATAATGCTCTAATTTTTCTCCATACGCCTTCAAAAGTGTCTCTGCTTCTGGATATTCTTTTTGAATATGTGCACTCAAGACTTTACTTCTTGTCGTGCCCTTTTGTGTCAAAAAACACTGAACAAAAGCATGGTCTTTAGAAACAGCCGCTGTTGGGATTAGGACATTTAAATATTCAGCCACATACGTATGAATATTGGCAGGAGGTAATGGAAAATCAGGAGCATGCTGCACATCTAGGAGTTCTTCCAAGCGTTTTTGTATGTCCTCAATACTTAAAAGCTGGATATTTTTTGTCGTTTTGCATAAGTATTCAAAAAGAGTCATGTCCGAATGAAATGCTAAGAATTCTTCTAAAAAAATTTGAGCATTGGGATCTAAAATTAATTGTTCGAAAGCTTGAGAAAGATAAGTTGATTCCTCAAATTTTTCCATGATGCGAGGAGGTTCAGCTAAAATATTTTTGCTCGTATGGCGTTGTAGTAGACGCTGACAAAAGCTATGAACTGTTTGGATAGAAATGTCTTGATATAAATTAGAAGAAAAAAGTTCTTTAACTCTTTCCACTATTTCTTTATTGGGAACTTCACCTAAAGTATGAAGCTCATCTGTTATTTTTTCTTCTGAAAGAGTAGAAAAAAAATGTATGCGTTTTTGTAAACGTTGCTGCATTTCGCTTGCAGCAGCTCTTGAAAAAGTTAAGCAAAGAATACGTTCTGGTTTTGCTGAGTGCAGCAACAACCTAATGATTCTATCGATAAGAATTTTTGTTTTTCCAGATCCTGCAGAAGCGCTTACCCAACAACTAGAGTTGGGGCTGCTAGCTGCTTGTTGGTGTGAGTGCATAGATCTAGCTTATTTCCTTTTGTCTCAGCTTTAATCCCTGCCTGTACAAGAAAAAAGCAAGCATTCCAAGTGCGCCAACGAAAATAAGAATAGAGCTCAGAGCAAAAATATATTCTGTACTCGAGTATAATCGTATGCCTTGCTCATCCATCCTGCCGCTCCATTTTACATCAAGCAAAAAGCCTACAGCTTGCATAATGCAAGCGCTTCCCATAACACTGAATGTATTAATGACTCCCAGTGTCGTTCCTGAAGTTTCTGGTGTGGTATAGTGTGACGCAGCGCCAAAACAAAGAATTTCTGAGCTACTGAAAACTCCTAAAGTAATCAATATGAAAATCAATGAAAAAGCTGATAAATCACTGTATAAAAGAGTAATTAGGCAAAATACCATTCCAAGCCAGCTATATATAATGCCACGATTATATTCTTTATATTTCTCGCATAACCAAGGAATAATCAAGCTGCTGATGGCTGCTCCTACATAAATTTGCATCGTAACATTAGCCGCATTGATACGTTGGAGATTGAAATGATTCATCAGAAACGATACGCCCCACAAGTCTGCAATGACAGATAATGGCGAATAAAAACAGGTTGTCATAATGGCATAAGCAAGAACTGGCCGTGTTTTAAAAACGTGAAGGATACTTTCTTTGATTTCGCTCCATTTCAATACGGCTTCGCGATTGATAGCTTCCCTAGGCATGATGAGTACAAGCGAAAACCAAAGAATAACGCCAATAACTGATAGTACAGTGAAAGCATAGCGCCAGTTTGTTGATTCAATAAGATCTAGTAAAGGGTTTGCGGCTAAAAGAGGACCGAATAAACCAAGTGTTAATGCAGCTCCCATGAAAAAACCACGATTAGACCTTGGAAAACTGTCCGCGGCAATTTTCATGCAGCTAATATATCCAGAAGCAGACCCTATTCCCATGAATAACCTACTAACTTGGGCTTCCCAAAGGCTATTTCCAATGATCAGTAAACCGTTTCCAATTAAGCACAATAAAATACTAATAAGGACAACTCGTTTAACACCAACTCGATCAATCAAGACGCCACAAGGAATTTGAACAATAGCGTATATAAACATGAAAAATGAGCCAAGAGTTGAGAAGTCATTGGCGGTCATGAAAAAAGCACTACGCAATTCAGGTTCAACAAGACCTGGCGCTATACGAAGGACATACTGATACAAGAAAAATATCGCAACGCCAGCCCAGGCTGTATAAGCTTGTATAGGAGTTTTTTCTTCTTTCATCTTAAACGGATCGTTCCAAAATTTTATATTCGTTACACTTTGGCGTTTTTGAAGGCCAGGGGCAAGTTAAAAATGGCGATTTGGTCATAAAATAATGAAAAATAATTTTCTCAAGTGATGTTTGAAGTGTATTCATTGGGAGAGCAATACTTGCTGAAACAGATCCTGAGGGTTGTGTTCCTTTAAGCTGCCAAAATTCAGCTTGAGTTTGAATATTTTTTCGAGATTTTTGAGCTAAAAATATTTCAATTGCAAGTTGCGGTGCATAGCCGTTTATAACATCTGTTTTGCTTGGTGGGGTTCCAGTTTTGAAGTTAACTACAAGATTTCCGCTATCAAGACAAAGCAAGGTATCTAGGCGCGCCCTAAGAGTTATTGATCCAAGGGTTTCTTTAGTATCATATTCGCTATATATTTCTTTTGGTTTCAGGTCAGTTATTTGATCTTTAACCCAAGTTAAAATTCGCAACATTTTACTTTTCCACAAAATATTAGGCTTACTAAGCTTAAGTTTGTCAGCATAGGTTGTGGCGGTAGTAATTCCTTCTTTCAAATAAATCTCTATCATTGTATGCGTAGCTAAACCAAATTCTTTTGCAAAGCTTTGAGTTGTTAGACGCTCTAATGGATGGAGCTTTAAAATATAGCGAGCATAAAATCCATAAGGATCTTGCATTAATAAGTTAAAGCCGCTGGCACTGACAGTTGTCGGGCGGCTAGTGAGAGGAGGGTTTGCTATTGGTCTTTCCTCTTTTTGCAGATGACGTTGCTCCTGATGTTTTTGAAGACGCTCAGGTTGAACCAAAGGATGAAAAAAGAGTGTATCAACTGAATAGCAAAAAATATTCAATATTTGTTGTTGTTTCCATTTTAAAAGCTGATCACTGAGAGCTTCATATGAAGTATTTTTTAAAAGGGGTTGGCTAATTTTGGGTTTTATTTGATTATGTTTTAAACAAAAAATAACCTGATTTGGTTCAAATTTTAGAGCTTCATGAAGACCTAGCCGTACTTGTGCTGATCCTTCTTTCAAGTATAAAGCTTTTTTAAACCATTCGAGACAAAAAGGAGAATCATCCAAAAGCTGAATGTAATTAAGGAGGGGAGTAATTTGTTCTTGAAGATTATGTGGAAGTTTTTCAACTATTTCAAGAAACTGATCATAGAAATTTTTTTCACAAGACATCTTGAAAAGGTTATTGCTTAAAGGATGAGAAAACCTTTCTGGCTTATGTGATGGTTGTGAGTCTTTTCTTAAGTTGTATTCCCATTCCATTCCCAGACGATATAATTCTTCATCTTGTTGTAAAAATCGATGTCTTAAAACCTCTGCAATATGAATTCGAGAAGGTTGCGCTGTATATTTGTACAGCTTACAAATCCAATCTATGGTGGCGCTAATGTGAGAAGGAATAGTACATTTTAGTAACGGCTCCCAGACGGTTATATCGTCACAAACGATGATATATACTTGCTTAAAGAAGTTTAAGATGTGTTTTTGAAGAGAGAAAAAAGTCGAGAACTGAATTTGTTGAGGGGGTTCAGGAGTTACAGAATATTGAAATGTAGGTAGCTCGTTTTGTAATTGATGAATAATTCCTGAAATATTTAAATCCATAATTTCTTTTGAATTTATTTCATGTGCAATTTGCCAAAGATTGTACAAGTTCGCTGAAGGAACTGCAGCACGAATTAACTGTATTGTGGCGAGAAAGGAATTTTTCATTACTCTTTAAATCTTAAATTTTCATCCAGCTTGTTTTTAAGTTGTAAATGATTTCTTGAACTTTTTGCTTCATATGCAACGAACAAAAAGGCCATCAATAAAGCTAATAAGCTTATAAATAAAGCTGGCATAAGATACCATCCCGTTTTATAAACAATATAACTAAGCATGCCGGGCGCCATTCCGCCGACACTTAAGCCAATGGTAAAGAAAAGGGAAACATTTCTGGCTCTAATCTGAGCTGGAAATAAGCTGTTCATTACGGGATGAATGGCCGCTCCAAAGCTAGACGAAGCAATCACTAAGAGTATTTGGGTTAGATACCAATGTCCTTCTCTTAGAAATAAAAAGCCAAACAGACTCAAGGGAATAATAAATAATGCTGCCATTTTCATGAAATACTCATGATGCTTTGATTTATCAGCTAAAATCCCCATGAGAGGAGACAAAATAATATAGCCTACCAAAGAGATCATAGTGCAGTATATGCCTATTGCAGTTGGTTGGTTTAGTATTTTTGTTACATAGAAATTCGTGTAGGTTGCTGGTAGCCAATTCGTAGTTCCAACAACGACGCCTATAAAAATGACGAGAGATCGACGTAACCAAAGATAGTCGAAATGAACATTTTCTGTAGTTTTTTTCGGATCTTCTTTTGGAATAATATCTATTAAAAAGCGGCGCATGCTAAAGCTCCAAAAGGCTGCTAACCCTCCAATAAAAAAGGCAGTTCGCCATAACCATGGAATTTCTGCTTGATAAGAAACGCAAATTGCAGCGGCTCCAAGGCCGATTAAGCTTCCAATGGTTCCGGAGGCAGCAAGGCATCCGCTTACAAATCCTCTTTTGCTTTTATGATATTCCATTAAGTATGTGCCAGCATTTGTATATTCGCCTCCTATAAGTATGTGCCAGCATTTGTATATTCGCCTCCTAACGAGAATCCTTGCATCAACCGAAATATGACGAATAAACAACTTGCAACGAGGCCAATACGTTGATTCCCAGGTAAAAAAGCAATCGCAAGAGCTGGGAAAATGGCGCATTGTACAGCAAGTAAAAGTGCTTTTTTTCGACTAAAAACATCTGAAATATAGCCGAATATAATGCCTCTAATTGGCCTTATAATGAAAGCACCTCCGAATAGAAAGAGGCTTAATATGTGAGATTCTTTTAAATCAATGTTTGGAAAAAAGTAAGGTGTAATAATAGGACCAAAATGGGCGAAGAGTAAAAAGTCATAATAATCAAGAATGTTTCCAATAATAACGGCGACTGTTACTCGAATGCGCTTCAACATGATCTACCTTCCTGGTAATTTATCGAACCGCCTTATTTTGGAAAATCTTATGAAAAACTGCAAGCATTAAAAGTGCGATTAAGCTTATGATGCCGCTTATGATAAAAGTAGCAAATTGATTATATATATGGGCGGCAGCTCCCCCAATAGTGCCTGCGATAATAAGAGCTACTGCACTAATGAGATAGAAAAAGCCTATACCCGTTCCCCGCAAATCTTCAGGTACATAATCGGCAATAAGACTTAAAAACATGCTTTGACTCATGCCAATTTGAATGCCCCAAATCCCTACACCAATTAGCATTGTGGTAAGGTTAGGCGCAAATCCTAAGAAAAGATCTGCGATCATTAATAAAAGAAAGCTTAAACCTAAGAAGCCGTGGCGCCCAAAACGATCTGATAAATATCCTACAGGATACGAAAATAAGGTATTGGTACCATTGTACAAAATCATCACACCATGGGAAAAATTTTGATCTAAATGAAAGGTGTCGGTTGCGTGCAAGATAAGCACAGACTCGCCAACGCGCGCACTCATAAAAATAAGCACTATCAGCATTAAAAACCAATAAGATTTTCCTAAGCGCTTTAAGTCACTAAAATGAATAGGGTGACGCGCAGGTTCTTTTTGTTTTTGCTTTTTAGCTTCTTTAGGGTCTTTAACAAAAAATAGTACCAATAAAAACCCTAAGAAAGCAGGGATACTAGCAATGGCAAAAACAGTTTGAAAATCTTTATTGGTTGCGGTCATGCACCAAATACCAAGGAATCCCCCAATAAAAGAGCCCGCAACAGCTAAACTCTGCCTAAGGCCAAAACACGCACCTTTTAGGTCATCAGGCGCTAGATCACTTACTAAAGCATCGCGAGGAGTTGCATGGATACCGTTTCCTAATCGATCAAGAATACGAGCTGTAAGAACTGCGCCGAGATTTGAAAACAGTGCAAAGATGGGGCGAGCAATCACCGATAGAGCAATTCCCCAAACAATAAGGAATTTCCTTCGTTGCAAGTAATCACTTATAATACCAGAGAATAGCTTCATTAAATAAGCTATTGCTTCAAAAAATCCTTCAAGCACTAGTAAAATGCCTGTAGCAACGCCCAAAATTTGCTTTACATAGATCGCAGCGATTCCAAAAATCATGACAGTGGATATGTTGAGGAGCATGCTTGCCAACCCAATAGCCCAAATAGACGCTGGGATTTTGCTTTTAAAGTTTTTTAGCATACCTAGGACAACAGCCCAAAAGAACCACAAGGGATAAACATATCAAAATTGCTGAGGGTGTGCAATCAAAGGTTGCAAAATCAAGAGACACAGTGTTAATTAATATTGATGGGTAGTTTTTCTACATTAATTATAATGAGTTATGAATTCAGATATTTTATTTTGGACTTTTATTTCATCCATAGTAATTTTGCTAAGTATATGCGTCTACTTGTTACGCCGTAAGCAAACACTCCTTATTGAAAATATTCAATTAAAAAGCCAATTACAAACAGATCAACAAATTCAGCAACTGTGGCAGCAGCAGATTGAGCGTCTTACGCAGCAGGCTTTGCTTAATCAATCGAATCAATTCTTAAATCTGGCAAAGTCTCAATTTGATGGGGTATTGGAAAAAGCAAATTTAACGTTTGAGCAGCGCCAAGAGCAATTTAAGCACTTGTTAGAGCCTATTTCAAAATCGTTAGAGCAAGTGAATACGCAAGTACACTCAGTGGAAAAGCAACGCATTGAAGCGTTTGCCGATTTAAAGCGTCAACTAACCGATATGGTGATGTCGCAAAAGGATTTACGTCAAGAAACAGCCACCCTTGTAAAAGCCTTGCGCACACCTCATGCAAGAGGACAATGGGGGGAAATGCAACTCAAGCGGGTTATTGAAATGGCAGGTATGATTGATCACGTTGATTTTCATGAACAAGTCTCCACAGGTGAAGGAAAAATACGGCCTGATATGGTGGTACGCTTACCTGCGGGCAAAACAATCGTGATTGATGCAAAAACCCCTTTAGCTGCTTATTTAGATGCTTTAGAAACACAAGATGATTTAATAAAAGCGCAAAAGCTACAAGATCATGCGCGTCATGTACGGAACCATATTCGCCAGCTTTCCCAAAAGAGCTACTTCGAACAATTTGATCAAAGTCCTGAATTTGTGGTGCTCTTTATTCCCAATGAAGCAATGTTTAGTGCAGCACTTCAGGCAGATCCAGGCCTTATCGAAGCAGGCGTTAATGAAAAAGTTTTAATGGCAACACCCACCACCTTAATTGCTCTCTTAAGAGCAGTAGCATACGGTTGGCGCCAAGAAAATATTGCCGAAAATGCGAAAGCTATTTCTTCATTAGGACAAGAACTTTATAAGCGCTTGGGCGATATGACGGCTCATTTTGAGCGAGTAGGGAAGGGGTTGGAAACGGCTGTTGATGCCTATAACAGTACTGTGGGCTCTTTTGAACAACGCGTTCTTGTTAGTGCGCGAAAATTCAAAGAACTGGATTCGGCAACCTTTGAGTTGGACGAGCCAACAATCGTTGAAACGCCTTTACGTGCATTGAAAGCGAGGTAAGGCATGCCTAAACCAGCTGCTTTCTTAGGGTCATTACATGTCTGCCCTCAAGTGACAGGGGTGGTTCCTCATGTCGGCGGTCCTACTATGGGAATGGCAGTAATGGTGATGGTTGGTGGCCCAGTTGCTGTAAATACCAATAACATTTCTGTTTGTGTAGGCCCTCCTGATAAAGTGGCGATGGCTAGCACAACCGTTATGGCACAAGGAAAACCAATGGCACGCATGGGAGATTTGTGTGGTCATGGGGGTGCTATTGTGCTTGGTATGCCAACGATTATCGTAGGTGATTAATACATACTAAAGGTTTATTTTTTTTATATTTTTCGTTAAGTTGAAGCATGATTATTGGCCACACATCACCTTATACTTTTTTAGAAAAGGCATTTGCGAATAAGCAACATCAGGCATTTTTGCTGACTGGTGCAGTTGGCATAGGAAAAGCTAGTGCAGCTAAACATTTAGCTCTTTCAGAATTAACAAAAGCTAGTCCTTTTAATGCAAATATTGTGCAACAACAATGCGCTGCTGGTTCGTATCCGAATTATTTTTATCTAACCCTGATTCAAGATGAAGATGGTAAACAAAAAAGCGAAATCACTATTGAACAAGTGCGCTCATTACTAAGTCGTTTAAAACAAAAAGCAGCTATTCAAGGGCCAAGAATTGTTATCATTGATTCAATTGATCAAATGAATAGGCAAGGGGCGAATGCTTTGCTTAAAATACTGGAAGAACCGCCTCAAGATACATTTTTTTTGTTGGTTTGTCATAGCCTAGGTAAAGTTCTTCCAACAATTCGTTCAAGGTGTATTAGAGTAGATTTTAAGCCTTTAACAAACGAAGAGATGGAAAAATTTAGTACGGTTCAAGGTGAGAAAGTGGATCAGGAAGTTCTTTTAATGGCAGCAGGTTCTCCTGGTGTTTATCAAAAGATCCAACAAGCTGGTGGTGTTTCTGTATTAGAATCCATCAGAAAGCTTTTGCAAATGTCGAATATGAATGATGTAAAGGCTGCTCTTCAAGATTTATTGAAACAGAGCGATGATAATTTTTTAGGATATTTGCTACATCAATTATTATACAATCAGGCTCTTAAAAATCCTGCTACTTATGCTGAGTCAGCACATGCTGTAGAGAAATTTATGTTTTATACACAAGGGACGCATCTTGATGGAGCTCACCGTTTGCAAGCCGCTCTTTTACTGGCAAAAACTCCAAGGGAGGCAGCAATTATTTATGGTTAAGGCTTTTGTTGTTTTTTTTAGTGGAGGGTTGGGTAGTGTATGTCGTTATCTAATGACATTACATATTTCTAAGTTCGTTGGAGTGCCTGGCTCTATTTTAATAGTAAATGTAAGCGGAGGATTTGTAGCAGGGGTGGTTGCGTGCAAATTTCCTCATTTGAAATTATTTTTATTAATAGGTTTTTTAGGTGGATTTACTACCTTCTCAGCTTTTTCTCTTGAATGTGTGAGTATGATTCAAAATCAGCAATTTTTCTTTGTAACACTATATATAATTTTGAGTGTTTTATTAAGCGTCCTATCTGCCTGGGTCGGATTATCCATATTTAATTGATTTTCAATTTAAAATAAAATTTAACTAATTAATAATATTAAAGAAGTACTATCGACTACATAATATATAAATATGTGGTTTCTATGTATAAGTTAAAATCTTTAAAAATTATTATTTTTGGATTCCTTCTTATTAGTTATATACATGCTAGTGAACTAGCTCGAGTAGAAGAAGAATTGCTTTTAGGAAGAGACATCCCTGCTTATTTTAAAATCATGGACTTTGATAAAGAAAAATGGGAAAGATTTTCCAACACATTCTCTGATCACCCTGTAGCTCAAGCAATTAAAGAGCATCTTGAATCAATACAGCTAGTTCCTCTGGTTTTCTCACGAGATGAAATTTTTTCAACAGCGTATTTTAAAGGAAGGATGCGCCAAATATATTGTGAATTGTTTGGCAGTACAAAACCCCCAGCGCCTCTTCTTAGCGTTACCAACGATGAAATGTATGCCGGAATTCTTAACTTATTAGCAGATAGCCCAGAAGATACAGCAAAATTTGAGCAAGGCATGAACCAAGAAATGGAGGCTAATGAGAAAGTTATTGATGCATATAATCATCGATTACAATCCATGGGGGGAAACAGTGCATTGCTAAGGAATTATTTAGAAAAAATATTTTTTGCCCCGAATGCATATACAGATGAAACTCTCCTTGCAATGCGGCTGACGTTATTAACAGAAGGATTAGTTGCGGGAGATGATTATCTTTTTGCGCCAGAAAAAAATCCAACACATACAGTGGCACAATCAATTTTAAAATGTATTGAATTAAAAGGGCCAGCGGATACGTTGGTAATTGGTTGCGGAAATTCTCTTATCGCTGATGTGCTTGAAACTCCACCTTATTTTGCGGAAGAATTTTTAAAGGCGTTTTCTGGAAAAACTTTTGTCCATGATTGTCAGCACTGCTTATGCGATCACAGTGCGCATATTTCTGTTGCTATAACAGAGCCACCTGTTCTTGAAGCTCAAATTACTTACAATGGAGCAGCTCACACTGATATTTTTGCTGATGCTAAAAGGCCTGAATTTTGGGCCGCATTAAAAAGATTAAATGATATAGGTAGAAGCCCATTTACCTGCATTATCGATCACGCATATATGCTGAAGGAAGAAATAGGGCAGATTTCAGAATGTTTGCCTAATGGAGGTATCTTTAGATCATACATAAATTTTGATAATCCAGAAAGGTGTGGTTTTCAGCTTGTGAAAATTGAACGCTTTGGAAGCCGTATAGAGTGCGTTTATGAAAAAACAGCATAACCTTATGTTATAAACTACTGAACTGTTTTTGTTGCCAATGTTTCGTCATCAACGAGAGTTTGCTTTTTTGCTATTCTTTCCTCTTCCTCATCCTCTGAATACTCAATAGGTTGGGGTTCGCTGGAAAGCGCTAAACGTATGACTTCATCAACATGCTTGACAGGAACAATCGTTAACCCTTTTGTAACATTTTCAGGGATATCCGCGAGGTCCTTCTCATTATCATAAGGAATAATAACTGTTTTAATACCGCCTCGATGTGCTGCAAGAAGCTTTTCTTTTAATCCACCAATAGGCAGTACATTACCACGCAGGGTCACTTCACCGGTCATAGCAACGTCTTTTGAAACCGGAATACCGGTGAGTACTGAAACAATCGCTGTACACATGGTAATACCAGCAGAAGGACCATCCTTTGGAATTGCGCCCTCTGGCACGTGAATATGAATGTCTTTGCGCTCAAACAAGCTTGGTTTCAAACCAAATTGAGGAGAGCGTGCGCGAACATAGCTGAGCGCTGCTTGAACGGATTCCTGCATCACATCACCAAGTTTACCAGTGATGAGTGTCTTTCCTTTGCCAGGTAAAACAACAGCTTCAATGCTTAATAGTTCGCCACCAGTTTCGGTCCAAGCTAGCCCTGTTGTAACACCAACTGTATCCTTCTCTTCCGCAAGGCCGTATCTAAAGCGCTTTACGCCTGCATACTTACCAAGATTATCAACGCCAATTTTTATTTTCTTAACAGCTAATTTTGGGTTCATGATTTCACGAACAGCTTTGCGGCAAAGGTTTGTAACTTCGCGTTCAAGGCTACGAACACCTGCTTCACGAGTATAATTACGAATAAGGATTAATAAAGCATCATTGGTGATCGAAAATTCAGCAGCTTTTAATCCATGTTGGCTCATTTGTTTTGGCAATAGGTATTGCTTCGCAATAGCCAGTTTCTCATCTTCTGTGTATCCGGGAATGCGAATAACTTCCATACGATCAAGTAAAGGCTGAGGCATCTTCAATGTATTTGCCGTTGTAACAAACATTACATCCGATAGATCATAATCCACTTCAAGGTAATGATCATTAAATGTTGCATTTTGCTCAGGATCGAGTACTTCTAACAAAGCAGATGCAGGATCGCCGCGCCAATCACTACCAAGCTTATCAATTTCATCTAGTAAAATTAGTGGATTTGATGTCTTAGCTTTTTTCATGCTTTGGATGATTTTACCGGGCATGGAACCAATGTAGGTGCGACGATGTCCGCGAACCTCAGATTCATCGCGTACACCTCCTAAAGAAATTCGCACGAAATTTCTTCCTGTTGCTTTTGCTAAAGATTTCCCTAAGCTTGTTTTTCCAACTCCAGGAGGACCAACAAGGCATAAAATTTGACCACGCACTTTGCCTACTCGTGCTTGTACTGCTAAGTATTCCAAAATACGTTCTTTAACTTTATCAAGACCATAGTGATCTTTATTTAAAACACCTTCAGCGGCACCTAAATCATTTTTCGTACGACTACGTTGTTGCCAAGGTATGCCCAAAAGCCAGTCCAAATAATTGCGCAAAACGGTGGATTCTGCCGAAGAAGAATTCATTACTTTTAATTTTCTAACTTCGGAGAGCGCTTTATCTTTTGCTTCTTTGCTGAGCTTAACTTTTTTAATTCTATTTTCTAATTCAGCAATTTCATCCTTGCCGTCTTCGCCATCACCTAATTCCTTATTGATAGCCTTTAATTGCTCATTTAAGTAATATTCGCGTTGCGTTTTTTCCATTTGCTTCTTTACGCGCGTGCGAATTTTTTTCTCAACGTGTAGAACAGCGCTTTCGCTTTCAATATATCCTAAGACTTTCTCTAAGCGTTTACTAACATTGGCTGTTTCAAGCAAAATCTGTTTGTCTGGAATTTTTAAGCTGAAGTAAGACGCTACAGTATCAGCAAGCTTCGCTGGGTCTGCAATTTGGTTGATTGTAACTAAAACTTCAGGTGGAATTTTTCTATTAAGTTTTACATATTGCTCGAACTGAGAAACGACAGCGCGTATTAAAGCTTCTAGTTCCTCTTCAGATCCTTCCTCTTCAGGAATAACCGATCCATAGGCTTGAAAATAGGGAGATTCTTCAACAAAGCGATTTAGCTGAATGCGTTGTGTGCCTTCCACTAAAACTTTTACGGTGCCATCTGGCAATTTTAAAAGTTGTAAAAGTGTTCCTAGCGTTCCAACAGAATACAGGTCTTTTGCGATAGGATTATCATCAGAAGGGCTTTTTTGAGTAACGAGAATGAGCTCCTTTTTATTGGCAAGCATCATCTCTTCAAGGGCTAGAACAGATTTTTCTCTTCCTACGAAGAGAGGCACGATCATATGCGGAAAAACAACAATATCACGTAAAGGGAGAACTGGGTACAATTCTCCTTTATTGATTGAAAGCAATTCCTTCTGCTTCGGCATTAGCGCGCACTTTCCTTACGTTTTGGCGTCACTGTCTCTTCTGGTCCTTCTTGCTTCAAAATGATGACAGGTTCACCTTTGTTTTCAATAACGTCTTTGTTAATGACAACTTCTTCCACATCACCTCTAGATGGTAACTCATACATTGGATCAAGTAAAATACTTTCCATGATTGAGCGTAATCCTCGAGCACCTGTCTTTCTTAAAATAGCCTTCTGAGCAACGGAATGTAGTGCTGCGTCATCAAAAGTAAGCTTTACATCTTCCATTTCAAACAGACGAGCATATTGCTTCAAAAGAGCGTTCTTTGGTTTCGATAAGATTTCCACCAACGCTGCTTCATCTAAATCACTTAGGGTTGCGACAACAGGTAGTCGTCCAATAAACTCTGGTATCAGTCCAAATTTCAGTAAATCTTCCGGCTCAAGATCGCGCAAAAGTTCACCAACTTTATGATCTTGTGGGCCTTTTATATCTACGCCAAATCCAATACCATTAACCTTTTTACGGCCAGCAATAATTCTTTCAAGGCCTGCAAAGGCACCGCCGCAAATAAAGAGGATATTCGTTGTATCAACTTGTAAGAATTCTTGTTGTGGATGTTTACGTCCACCTTGAGGTGGCACAGATGCAATCGTGCCTTCCATAATCTTTAGTAGTGCTTGCTGCACACCTTCGCCCGAAACATCACGGGTAATCGAGGGATTATCAGATTTTCTAGAGATTTTGTCTACTTCGTCAATATAGACGATACCGCGTTGCGCGCGCTCTACATTGTAGTCAGCTGCTTGCAAAAGCTTTAAGATAATGTTTTCAACATCTTCACCCACATAACCCGCTTCGGTTAGCGTTGTGGCATCAGCCATCGTGAAAGGTACATCAATAATGCGTGCTAGTGTCTGAGCAAGAAGCGTTTTACCGCTGCCGGTTGGCCCTACCAACATAATATTTGATTTAGCAATTTCAACATCACCAGGCGTGTGATGATTGAGCCGTTTGTAATGATTATGTACCGCAACGGATAAAACTTTTTTAGCTTGCTCTTGTCCGATCACATAATCATCCAGCACTTTACGAATTTCTATGGGAGATGGCACTCCTTCCGTTAGTAAACGAGGTGCCGCGTTTTCTTCTTGGATAATATCCTCACAAAGATCAACGCACTCATCGCAAATAAATACTGTTGGACCAGCAATTAATTTGCGAACCTCATGTTGGCTTTTGCCACAAAAAGAGCAATACAAGGTATTTTTGCTATCACCAGAAGATTTGCTCATATTTTCTCCACATCAAAACTTAATTAGCAGCGACACTTTTCCGTCACCATATACTTCAACTATGCGGCTCAAAAGTCAAGAAATAGTTAATCAAAAAGGCTTTTTTTGTGGATAACCTCAAAAATATATACGAGAAATGATTTATTTTTAATATTGTGGCATTTTTATTAATGAGATTTGTGTGTGTATTAAAGAATCTGATTCCAAAGCGCTTGCGCAGCTTCCTTTTCGGCTAATTTTTTATTTTTACCTTCTCCTATTCCTTTTAATCCATTTTGCAAGGATACCTCTAATATATAAATAGGAGCATGATCAGGGCCTGAACGCTTAATTTCTTTATATTGGGGAATTGGCAAACCATTTTTTTGCGCCCATTCTTGCACCAATGTCTTTGGATCTTTTGGTAGTTCTTCTAAGGTATAAATGGCGCTTTCCCAATATTTGTGTACAAATCGCTGTGCCGCTTCCATACCGCCATCAATGTATAAAGCTGCAATGAGTGCCTCAATACAATTTGCAAGAATAGAAGTACCCTGCAGCTCGTGCTTTTTTAACGGTAAAAACTCTGCAAGATTAATGTGTTCCGCAACAATATTACAAAACTCACGTGATGTCAGATAAGAAAGTCTTTTGGCAAGTTTACCCTCTTCATCGTGCGCGTAATGTGTATATAAAGCTTCTGCAATAATAAGTCCAAGGATCCGATCACCTAAAAACTCAAGACGTTCAAAAGCTTTCCCTTTTTTACGTTGCTGTAAAGCGGGTGGGGTGAGTGCTTGCGTCAGCACTGTTTGCTTTTTAAATGTGTGTCCTAAAATTTCTTCAATCATTGGATTATTTAGTTAATGTGGATTTTTTACAAAATACTTTTATAGATATATAGAAAGGAATGATAAAAAAGCAAGTTACATTAATTATTTCTGTATTTTCTCAGCCATCATTTCCAATTCCAGCCATCGTGTTTCAGCAGCATCGAGTCCTTCCTGACATTGTTGCAACTCTTCACTTAAAGCTGCAAATTGATGCGGGTTTTTTTCATACAAGGTGACATCTTCTAAATGGGTTGAAAGTTCTTCGATGCGCTTTTCTAAAGCTTTGATTGCCTTAGGTAACTCTTCCCATTCACGTTTCAGATTATAAGATAAACGCTTAGGTGGAGCAGAGATTTTTTCAGTTTGAGCAGCTTTAGGCTTTTCTTTGATAGATGCTTTCGAAGCTGCTTTTAAGTAATGTTCAATGTCACTATAACCACCAACGTATTCCTGCACTTCACCTGTTTCAGAAACCACATAAGTAGATGTAACGGTACGATCCAAAAAATCACGATCATGGCTTACGACGATTAGCGTGCCATTGTATTGCTGTAAACATTCGACTAATAAATCAAGCGTATCCATATCCAAATCATTGGTTGGCTCGTCGAGTACCAGTAAATTTCCTGGATTTGCTAGAGCTTTGGCAAGCAATAAACGATTCTTTTCGCCGCCGGAGAGAATGCTCACTTGACCACGAATTTGGTTTTCGTCAAACAAAAATTCTTTTAAATACCCCACCACGTGTTTTGTTTCATTGCCAACCCAAACCTGATCGCCACCTTCAGGGCATAAAGTTTGCCAAAGCGTATCGGTGGGATTCAATTCAGATCGCATTTGGTCAATGTATGTTACTTTTAACGTGGTGCCATGTTTAACATTACCAACATCAGGTTTTAATTCACCCACTAGCATTTTAACGAGCGTACTTTTTCCCGCTCCATTCGGTCCAATAATGCCAATTTTATCTTGATGCAAAATTCGACATGAAAACGGCTGCACAACTTTTCGATCACCGTATGCTTTTTCAATATCTTTCGCTTCGATAATGATTTTACTACCTCGAGGAAGATTAATGGGATTCACATCAATCGAGCGGGTTTTATTTTGCATCATGTGACGCCGCTCACTGCGCAACTCTTGCAAGCGTTGCAATCGCCCTTGATTACGCTTACGACGTGCTGTCACACCATAGTGAAACCAATCCGTTTCCAAACATAACCGTGTATTAAGCTTTTCTAAACGACGCTCTTCTTCTTCCATCAACATCGATGACCATTCGTCAAAGGTGCTGAACCCTTTTTTATTCGTGTGTAAAATACCTCGATCAAGCCACCACGTGGTGTTTGAAACTTTTTCCAAAAAGCGTCGATCATGGCTAATTACCACAACAGCCCCTTTAAACTTTGCCAGATATTCTTCCAGCCATTGAATGCTGGGTAAATCCAAATGGTTCGTTGGCTCATCAAGTAACAAAATATCGGGCTTTTTGACTAAACTTTCCGCCAGAGCAAAGCGTCGCTTTTGACCACCTGAAGCATTGCTTAAGGTAATATCTGCAGCAATACCAAGTTTATCAAGAATGGCACGTGCCTCGTGTGGCAGGGCACCATAAGATTCTAGTAGATCAGCAGTTGTTTTATCTAAGGGGTATTTTTTGTCTTGTTCTAAATAGACCAATTTATAACTGGATAATAAAAAGTACTCACCATCATCAAGCTCATAAATTTGGGCAAGCGCTTTAAGTAGTGTTGATTTCCCGCAGCCATTACGCCCAACTAAACAAATACGATCGCCGTCGCATATTTGTGCGGTCAGCCCTTCAAAAACGGGAGTGCCGCTAAAGCGAACGCAAGAATCTTTTAGGCGAAGTAAAACGGTTGTCATGTTTTATGGATTTTTATCAAATTCTGCAACGCTAGAAAATTCAGTCGCTGCAAAAATACAAGGCTTAGGGATAATATTTTTAAAGAGACTTTCATTCTGCTGCCACAACCTTACAGGGTAACTGGATATGAGTTAGCATAGCCGAGAAAAAATTACTATTAATAACCACTTAATAAAGCGCTTATTTCTTGTCTTGATTACTGAAAATGTACTTACTTAGCAGACCTTCAAGGCTAACCGAAGATTGGGTTAAAGAAATTGTATCTCCCGGCTTTAGGAATTGGTCATCGCCTCCAGGAGAAATATTTACATATTTTCCGCCCATTAAACTTTCGCTTACAATTTCAGCGGAACTATCGGAGGGGATTTTTAAAGAGGCATCGATATCAATCCCAACGATTGCCCTGAAATTCTTTTTATCGATCGCAATATGATTAACATGGCCAATGGTAACACCACCCATGCGCACGTCGTTGCCAACTGATACGCCGTCTATTCTGTCAAATCGTGCAAAAACTTTTATAGTTTGCTTGTGCGATGATGTTGAAAATTGATACCCAAATGCGAAAAAAAGTCCTGCGATAAGCAAAACAATAGCGCCTGTGACTGTCTCTAAGAAGTTATGCCGCATGTAATAAATATCAATAATTTTCCTGCAGTACTATAGCCTAACATAAGTGTTTTAAGGAAGTGTTAAAGAGTAAAATCAAAAAGAGCAATGATTGTTTGGTAGTCAAAATATGCTAATATTCCTCTAATTAAAAAGGGGAAAAGTATGCGCAAACAAATCTTTATAATGTTTTCTGTTGCTCTATTTGTATCAATATTCTTTTTTGTTTTTTCGAAAAAATCTGAACATAACGATATTGTGGTTTCGATTAAACCGATACATAGTTTAGTGTGTGCGCTCACGAAAGGAATTACAACGCCATCTCTTTTACTAGATGGCGTGATTTCCCCGCATCAGGCGCAGTTATCTCCTTCTCAAGTGCAAATGCTTAAAAATGCTAATCTTGTTGTGTGGATTGGTCCTGCTTATGAGCAAATGCTAACTAGGTACGTTAAAGATTTAAAAGGTGCGCCTTTAACGCTACAAGAGAATTCACAAATTAAATTAAAGCCTTTGAGAAATGGAGCGCTTTGGGATCAGCATGCTTGCTGTAATCACGATGATCATCATCACCATGACCACCATGATCATCATCACCACTACGATTCTCATGATCCAAATCTTGATGGGCACATTTGGTTGAGTCCTCTCTTGATGTTACGTGTGGTAGATTGTGTTTTAGAGGAATTGCAAAAATTGTATCCAAACCATCAAGAATTACTTAGTAAAAACGCTCAGGCCTATAAAGAGCGCTTACAGTTGCTGCATCAGCAGCTTTTGCACAAGATGAATCCTTATAAAGGAAATACCTATATCATTCAGCATGACGGCAATCAATATTTTGATGCGTTGTACGGTGTGCAAACCATCGCCACACTCTCTATTGATCCGAATGTTCCTCCTAGCGCAGGTCATATATTGAAGATTCGTAAAGCGCTTAAGAAGAAAAAAATTCAGCCAAAGTGTTTATATGCAGAGAAACAAATAAATGCAGCTCTTGCAAAAACCTATGCAGATTCTTTAAAAGTGTCTTTTGCTGTTGTTGATTATCTGGGAACGACTATCGAAGCAGGAGAATCAGCATACGAAAACCTTATGCATGCTTACGTTAATGAATTCGTGAAAGGATTACAATAAGTGGTGGGCCCGGCAGGACTCGAACCTGCGACAGCCCCGTTATGAGCGGGGGGTTCTAACCAACTGAACTACAGGCCCAACCCCTGAAATATGCCTTAAATCTATGCCTAGGTCAATATTCCATATGTAAAGGAAAGAGTTATCACACTCAAAAAGTTGGGCGCTGTGTTTCTAGTTAAACCTTATTGAAATGGTGATTGGACATACTTTTGTACCTTTTTAAGAGGTGTTTTAGTGAGATCTTTATCAACTACATGTACTATTTTAGAGGTAACATGAGGTGATAAATGCTGACGCAAATGCCCAAGCACAATGGGAGCTGCGATAAGAATGATTTGATCATAACCGGTAGCGATATCATGAAGAATTTCTGCAATTTTTACTGCAAATACTTCTTTTTTAAAACGGTACCAATCAGAATGAACCGGATAGCTATGCGTTCCTCTGTTAATCATGCCTTTGCTAACTTTTCCAGGCGTAGAGACGCCTTTATCCTGATGAACATCAACATCCTCAGTGGCATGGTGTGTGGCCATGATTGGGACAAGATCGTTGTTATTTTTTGTGAGAAATTTCGCGCGAGAGCTATCTGCAATTACTACGCAAGTGGTTTGATTTTTCATTATTTTCACCCTTTCTTGATTATTGCCAGTAGCATAATGAGCTCAAATTTTTCAAAAAAAAAGAGAAAAAAATATATTTCTTATGTTAAAAAAAAGTACCTCAGATAAAGAAGTTTTTTTATGAAGATTAGTTGTTAGTGCACAAACATATTCTTAAAGTTAAGGAGGACATAATGAGAAAAATGTATCTTTCAAAAAGTATTTGTTTTTCCTTTTTTCTTAACGCTGTATTATGTAGTTCTACGTACCTTGATTATCAGGCTACTACTCCAGTAGATCAAAGAGTATTAGAAAAGATGCTTCCATTTTTTACCAAAATATTTGGTAATCCGCATTCAACAACACATATTTTTGGAAAAAAGGCGAATCAGGCTGTTGAGACAGCACGTGCCCAAATTGCTGCAGTAATTAATGCTGAATCTGAAGAAATAATTTTTACCTCTGGCGCTACGGAAGCCAATAATTTAGCCATTCTGGGAGCTTGCAGACACTTAAAAAAGTTAGGAAAGAATGAAATTATTAGCGTTGTTACAGAGCATAAATCTGTCTTGGGACCACTTAAAGCACTTAGAAAAGAAGGATTTAAGGTCATTCTTTTGCCTGTGCAATCAAGCGGTATTATAAAAATAGAGGATTTAAAGAAGGCATTGTCGCCTAAAACGGCTTTGGTCACTATAATGGCTGCTAATAATGAAATAGGTGTACTTCAGCCTATTAAAATTATTGCAAAGTTAGTTCATCAAAGTGGTGCTCTTTTCCATACAGATGCTGCTCAGGCTTTTGGGAAAATAGTCATAGATGTGAAAGACAGCAACATCGATCTTTTAAGTATTTCAGGCCATAAGATTTATGGGCCTAAAGGTATAGGAGCACTTTTCATAAGGAAGGGCATTACTCTTATTCCTTTCACATACGGAGGAGGTCAAGAAAGGGGTGTAAGACCGGGAACCCTACCAGTGCCATTGTGCGTAGGATTAGGTGAAGCAGCACAACTTGCACAACAGGAACTTTTATCCGAAAGCGAGCGTCTTTTATCTTTAAGAACTAAACTATTGAATCTTTTGCAACAACAACTACCTTCACTAACGGTGAATGGTGATTTACAAGAAAGATTACCTGGAAATTTAAACTTTAGTGTAAAAAATATAGATGGGAAATCTTTACTAAAGCAGCTACAAGGGATTGCTATTTCATTTGGTTCAGCATGCACATCGGAAAGTGGTAGTGGTTTATCTTATGTTATTGAAGCTCTTCAGGGAAAACCAATAGTGCCTACAGTGGCTATCCGCATAAGTTTAGGACGCTTCACTACAGAAGATGATATTACAAAAGCAGCAGAAGAATTAATTACAGCAATTAAAAGCTTACAACATAAAAAGTTAGCATAGAGATTTTTCTAAAAAGCAGATTTTGATTTATTTTTCTTGGATAATATATTTCTTAATTTGTTCGGCAACAATTAAATAGGAAAATGTTATTCCAATTAGTATCCCAAAAAAGTTAAGAGGCGGAGCAACAAAACCAAGAGACGTCCCTAAAAATGAATAAGGAATCGCTAAGCCTAGACAAACCAGTAGTATTGCAAGAGTCACAAGAAAAAAATTAGGTTGGCTTTGGAAAATTGATTTTCTCGTGCGAATAACAAAAATAATCAAAATTTGGGTTACTAAAGACTCCATAAACCATTCAGTTTGGAAAAGAGCTGGAGAGACTTTAATTACATTTAACAAGATCCAAAATAAAAGGAAGTCAAAAATTGAACTCAAAGGCCCCATGAATAGCATGAATCTTAAAATACTCTTGAAATTCCACTTTCGTGGAGTTAATAAAAATTCGTGATCGACTTTGTCAAAAGGGATAGCCATTTGAGATGTATCATAGAGTAAATTATTTAATAAAATTTGTATTGGTAACATGGGTAAGAATGGCAGAAAAATGAAGTACAAGCCATGGTAAGCATGTTTCCAAAATTTGAACTTGTCATTAGCATGAAGTATTTGACAATATTGGAATAAGCTTTTCGCCCCTCCATGACGGCATCGTGAATAATCTGCAAATTCTTTTCAAGTAAAATAAGATCTGAAGCTTCTTTTGCAATATCTGTGCTTGTATTGACAGCAATGCCGACATGGGCACTATAAAGTGATGGCGCATCATTGATACCATCACCCAAAAAGCCAACAATGTTACCTAAATTTTTTAACTCATACACAATGCGCCGTTTTTGGTCAGGCGTTACGCGACAATAAAGATTGGTATGACGCAAACGCAAACTCAAGGCTAAATCATCAAGCCTACTTATTTCGGGGCCAGTTAGCACGCCCCTTATAGGAATATTAAGTTCATGACAAAGGTGCATTGTCACTTCTTTACTATCCCCTGTTAGAATGTATACGTCGATTTTTTGTTTTTTTAAGCTTCTAATTGTTGTACGTGCATCAATTTTTGGTGGATCGTAAAATAAGCAAAAACCTGAGAAAATGAGGTCTTTTTCATCCTCAATTATTGCTTTGTGGTGGCTTTTTAGTTTAGTTTGCCATGCAATAGCTAAAATACGGTATCCTTTTTCTGATTCTCTTTGATACAGGTCTAATAACTTCAAGCGCATTTGTGGAGTAAGCGGCTTTAATTTATTATGTTGGTGGTAGTGAGTACACGAAGAAAGAATATTTTCTGGCGCTCCTTTAACAATGATTTTTCTGTGTTTACCATTGTCGAGAAGGACAGAAATTCTTTTTCGTTCAAAATCAAAAGGAATTTCATCAATCTTTTCCCATTCAGAAACATCAACTGTCTTATTATTCAAAATAGCGTCGTCCAGAGGGGATTTAAGCCCTGTTTCAAAGAAACTATTAAGGTAAGCTAGGAAATGAACTTGTTCACTTTTTTCGTCGTTAGCGTTGATCGTATTAATAAGCTTTACTTTTGCTTCTGTTAAAGTGCCTGTTTTATCTGTGCATAAAATATTCATGCCGCCTAAGTCGTGAATAGCAGAAAGACGTTTAACAATAACGTGCTTTTTGGCCATTTTTTTAGCTCCTCTTGCCAGCGCTACAGACATAACCATGGGCAAAAATTCGGGTGTCATACCAACCGCTAAAGCAAGACTAAATAAAACGGTTTCTAGCCATGAACGATGAAAATAAAAATTTACCATCAGCACAAAAAAAACCAAAAAAACGGTTATTTTCATCAAAAGTAACCCCAATTTTCTTGTCGCAATTTCAAAAGATGAAGGAGAATGATCGTCTTTTAAAGGCTCAGATATCTTATTGATATAAGTTTTATAGCCGGTAGCACAAACCACCATACGTGCTTCACCGCTAACAACAGATGTCCCCATGAAAACGCTGTTAACAGCGTTTTCCAGATTTATTGTCGAAGGAACTAGTGAAGTAGTAGATAAATCAAAAGCATTTTTCTCAACAGGAAAGCTTTCTCCCGTTAATATTGCCTGATTAACGAATAAATGATTTTCCCAGAACAATCTTCCATCTGCTGGAACCATATCTCCAGCTTTTAAATATACTATGTCACCAGGTACGAGATTTTTGTTTTTTATAATATTAATAGTGTTATCTCGTAAGACTTTTGTCTTCAGCCAGATAGATTCTTGTAGTTTTTTGACAGCTTGATTTGATGAGTATTCTTGAAAGAAATCAAGTGAAATACCCAAGCTGATAATAATAATGATAATAAGGCAATCCCATTTTTGATCTAAAACAAAAGCAATAAAACAGATAATCAAAAGCAAAATAACTAATGGATTTTTAAATCGACGCAATAAAAGGTGAGCGATGGTTGTTTTTTTTTCGATCAGTAAGGTATTCTTTCCAACAATTTTTAAACGCTTAAGAGCTGCTGTTTGAGCTAATCCTGTTGTGCTGGTTTCTAACTTTTTTAAAATTTCTGAAAGGGATGAATTCCAAAAATCAGGAGAAACAGATTGCATAAAAAACCTTCTTTCCTCCTGATTTTATTCAAGCTAAATTGTTTATTGGCCTTTATGAACAGTAACTTTTTTTATTTTTTCTTTATTTTCTGCCGTTTTAGCGATATATATTTTTAAAATCCCATTTTTGATCTTAGCGTCAATATCTTCCACATTGGCATCATAAGGTAAGGTAATACTTCTTCCAAATGATCCTTGAATGCACTCTCTAAGGTGATAGTTCTCTTTATCTTCTTTTTTTTCACTGCTTTTTGTTGCATAGATATGCAGTTCATTATTAGCAATGGAAACATCAACATCTTTCTCTTCAACACCAGGGAGCTCGGCTGTTATTTCATACTGTTTTTCTTTTTCTTTAATATTAATACTAGGTGTTAAAAACTCGTTATCTATTATATTCAATGGAAATCTATCTCTGAAATTTTCGAAAATACGGTTGATCTCATTATGAAGGCTTAAGAAAGAATCTTTGTTGTGTGGCTGGGGTAAATTTTTCCAAAAAGGTGTTAGCCAATTCTTCTTCATATTCTCCTCCTTCTTTTTCTCAGATTTGAACATTTTGATCTGCAAAAAATCAACACAGATCAACTTTCTTATAACTTACATCAAAATAAAAATCTAGTTTTAAGAATACGCGCTTCAAGAAGGTTATTGCCAATTTAAATATCATGCCCCCCTCTTGCATTTACGCGTAATTACGATAGGGTAGAATCAAATTTTCTAACATTTTATTTTCATGACGTTGCATCTTGTTGATGGTTCTGGTTACATCTTTCGTGCTTATTACGCATTACCCCCTTTAACAAGTCCCAAAGGAGTACCAGTTGGCGCTGTGTATGGGTTTTGCAATATGCTGTATCGCCTTATTGAAAAAGTTGATAGCAATAGGTTGCTGGTCATTTTTGATGCAGGACGTAAAACGTTTCGTCAAGACATTTATCCTGACTATAAAGCGCACCGACCGCCACCACCAGATGATTTGATTCCTCAGTTCTCTCTTATACGTGAAGCATGCGAGGCCTTTGGTGTGCCATCGGTTGAACTGCCTGGTTTTGAGGCGGATGATCTCATTGCATCTTATGCGAAAACAACCGTTGAAAGGGGCGATAAGGCTCAGATTATTTCAGCTGATAAAGATCTCATGCAGCTGCTACGGCCAGGCATTACGATGTGGGATCCTATCAAAAATAGGACTATTGATGATAAAATTGTTTTTGAAAAATTTGGTGTGACGCCAGATAAAGTTATTGATGTGCAGGCCCTTTGTGGTGATAGCAGTGATAATATTCCTGGCGTTCCAGGATTTGGGCCGAAAACATCAGCTGAATTAATCCAAGCCTTCGGAAGCTTAGAGAATCTTCTAGAAAATATTACCGAAGTTAAACAACCAAGACGTCGTGATCTTTTAACACAGCATGCTGAATTAGCGCGTATTTCAAAACGTTTGGTAACGCTTGATGATAGTGCGCCACTCCCTGTTGCCTATGGAGAAATAGCTCCTGTTGTTGCCGATTTTGAAAAACGAGATTCGTTCTTAAAAGATCTTGGCTTTTTAAGTTTGATGAAACGTTTACAAATGGCTGATAGCAACACAAGTAGCAAAGCAGCAGAGTATGTCTGTGTCACAAATGTTGATGTGCTAAGGCAATGGGTAAACGAAGCACAAGGTGCTGGAAAAATTGTCATTGATTGCGAAACAACCTCGCTTAATGCTATGCAGGCAAAGCTTGTTGGCATAGCGCTGGGGTTGCCAAGCCTTAATGGCTATAGAGCAGCATACCTTCCTCTTGCTCATCAAGAAGACACCCAGCAGATTTCTTTGGATGTTGCAAGAAATGTATTGCAACCACTTTTTGCAAACCCTGCAATCATGAAAATTGGCCATAACCTTAAATATGATTTGCTCGTTTTACGTCAGCATGGATTTGAGGTGGCAACCGTTGATGACACGATGCTGATGTCCTATGCCTTGCATGCTGGGGAACATGGTCACTCGATGGATGAGTTAGCTCTTAAATACCTAGATAGGACAACAATTACTTTTGCTGAAGTAGCAGGAAAAGGCAAAGCGCAGAAAACTTTTGATATGGTAAGTATTCCAGACGCCACAAAATATGCTGCTGAAGATGCTGAAATCACTGGTCTTTTGTGTAATCACTTCAAGCCAGAGCTAATCACAAACCAGGTGAGTAGCGTTTACGAATTAACGGAAAAACCACTCATCCCCGTGATTGTTTCCATGGAAGAAGCAGGTATTTGTGTTGATACAAATCAACTGCAGCACTTAGGACAGGATTTCTCGGCGCGTTTAGCAAGTCTAACCCAAGAAATTTATGCTTTGGCTGGTTGTGAATTCAATATCGCATCACCTTCACAACTGGGTGAGATTTTCTTTGAAAAACATCAAATGCCAGGTGGTAAAAAAACTAAAACAGGAAGCTACAGTACCGATGTAGATGTGTTGGAAAAGCTGGTGATGCAAGGATTTGATCTTCCTAAAAAAGTGCTGGAATGGCGTGCGTTAGCAAAATTAAATTCTACCTATGTCGAGGGTCTTTTAAGCGCCATTAATCCAACAACAGGGCGTGTGCATACTAGCTATTCGATGGTTGGTGCTGCAACAGGGCGGTTATCATCGTCTGATCCCAATTTACAAAATATTCCCATCAAAAGCGAAGACGGACGAAAAATTCGCCAGGCCTTTATTGCAAAGCCAGATCATAAGCTTGTGAGTCTTGATTACTCACAAATTGAGTTGCGTCTTCTCGCACACTTTGCAGAGGTGCCTACTTTACAAGATGCCTTTTTAAAAGGCGAAGATATTCATACGCGTACCGCTTGTGATGTATTTGGCGTAACGCCGGCTCAAGTGGATGCGGGTCTCCGTAGACGCGCAAAGACGATAAATTTTGGCATTATTTATGGGATTAGTGCGTTTGGACTTGCTAAACAGCTTAGCGTTTCTAATCAAGAAGCAAGTCAAATGATTAATGCGTACTTTGAGCGCTATCCAGGCATTGACGCATACATCAGAACTAGTCAGCGTCAGGCGCGCGAACAAGGGTATGTTACAACACTTATGGGGCGTAAAGTGCATACGGTGGGGATTTTGGATAAGAATGGAATGGTGCGCCAATTTGCAGAGCGCCAGGCAACGAATGCGCCTTTACAAGGCAGTAATGCGGATATTATCAAGCGCGCCATGATAAAAATTCATAATTTTTTGAAGTCCCACCAAATAAAGCTATTGTTACAAGTTCATGATGAATTAGTGTTTGAAGTGCCTGAAAATGAGCAAGAACAAGTTGTGCCAAAGCTCAAAGAGATCATGGAAAATATTGTTCAATTAAAAGTTCCATTGGTGGTGGGCGTAGGCATGGGTGATAATTGGGAGGCGGCACATGTGTAAAATAGTGCTTAAAAATCTACTTTTTATTTTGCTCATTATTCCTTGTTTTACCAAGGAATCTCACAAGAAAGAACCTTTATACACTTTTAAAGACCCGCAAACACAATACGTTGGCTTTAAGAATAAAGCAGGAAAGATCATAATCTCTGCTATTTATAAGAGTGTGTATACAAGTTCTAAAGGACCATTTTTTTCTCCGGCAACAAAGGGATTTCAGTGGGCTTTTGAAAATATAACGCTGGTCAGTAAAGATGGGTGCTATTGGTGGATTGATCGCACCGGAAAAATTTTATATGAATCTTTTTTCTTCGATAATGGGCCGGATTATTTTCACCAAGGATTATCAAGAATTATAGAAAACGAGAAATTTGGTTTTATCAATCAGCATGGTGTGGCCACAGTGAAGCCGCAGTATGATTTTGCTTCTCCCTTTTTTCTTATTAATGATGAAGGGAAGATAGATTTCGCAGCAGCGCAAGGTATGGAAGATAAAGGTGGGTATGCCTATGTTGCACAGGGCTGTTGGTATTCTTATCCTGCTTATACAAAATTTCCAATTGCGCATCGTCGGGTGCCACCTGATGTCTATCCTGAAATTGTAGGGGGTAAATGGGGAGTGATTTCTACTAAAGGTGAAATAGTAGTAGAACTTACACATGATTCCTCCGAAGCAGCTTTTGATGTCTTGAAAGATCTTGTTAAGAAGAAGGTATAGAGGTTCTAATATTTAATGACCCCCATCTCCCTCTATATCCACTGGCCATTTTGTCTGTCCAAGTGCCCATATTGTGATTTCAATAGTCATGTTCGTGAATCTTATCAAGAGGCTGAGTGGCAGCAGGCGTTATGCGAAGAACTTCGGCGCATTCATGCGTTGATTGGTCCAAGACAACTTACCACCATTTTCTTTGGTGGTGGCACCCCTTCACTCATGCAGCCAAAAACTGTGGAAGCAATTATTAAGGAAGCGACGCAACTATGGCAAACGTCCTCTAATCTTGAAGTAACTCTTGAGGCAAATCCTAATAGTGTAGAGGTTGAAAAATTCCAACAACTTGCAAGTGCAGGCGTGAATCGCATCTCCATTGGTGTGCAGTCTGTGCGTGCTGAACGTCTCAAAAATTTAGGTCGCAAACACAGCGTCGAAGAAGCAATTCGTGCTATTCACACAGCGCAGTCTATTTTTAAGCGTGTTAGTTTTGATCTCATTTACGCAACACCTAATCAAAGCTTGGCAGAATGGGAAGAGGAACTAGAAGAAGCACTGCAATTTGGTACCGAGCATTTATCTTTATACCAACTCACCATTGAACCTAACACTGCATTTGAACGTCTTCATGCGCAAGGCGAATTAATTCTGCCAGTTGATGATCTCGCTGCTGATATGTATGAGTTAACTAATGCAAAATGTGCAGCAAATGGCTTACATGCTTACGAAGTTTCAAACTATGCGAAATTAGGTGCTGAATGCCAGCATAACTTAACCTATTGGCGCTACGGCGAGTACATAGGGGTAGGGCCAGGAGCTCACGGGCGATTGATAATGGATGGCAAACGTTTTGCTACTAAACAATACCGCACACCAGAGCGCTGGCTTAAAGAATCTATTCGCGATGAAGAGTGCTTGGAATTATCTGCTAATGAACAAGAGCAAGAACGAGTACTCATGGGGCTACGTACAACAGAAGGCATCTCTTGGCAAAAACCAATTTCATCTAAAATTCAAACGCTGATTGATGGGGAATTTTTATTGAACAAAGATAAGAGGCTCATAGCAACTCCAAAAGGCCGATTAAGCCTACAAGCCGTTTTGCGATTTGGATTTGGCGAATAGAAAATCTATTTGGCTGGGGGACCTGGATTCGAACCAGAGTTGCCCGGTCCAGAGCCGGGAGTTCTACCGCTAAACTATCCCCCAGCAGTACATATTCTTACTATCATATTATGGTGATAGAGTGTAAGATATAAAAAAAAGTAAATATAAAAAGAAATGTATAAATGTCTGGGTATGATGTTCAAAAACAACACCACGAGGAGTTTCGACCGCTAGAATGTGATGGCCATCACCCGATCATTGCGGCGATTGATCTAGGCACTAATTCTTGTCGCTTATTGGTTGCGCGCGTAAATGTTGCCGGTGTTCGCACGAATTATTTTAGAAGTCGCCCAAAACCAGTTTCATGGAAGGTTATTGATTCTTTTGCAAAGGTTGTACGCCTTGGTGAGGGATTGCATAGCAATGGTGAATTATCTGAAGATGCGATGGATCGTGCAATGGAGGCTCTTTCTGTTTGTCGAAAAAAATTAGATCGTTATCATCTGCATAGCTTGCGTGTCGTTGCTACAGAAGCTTGTAGGCGTGCCAGTAACAACCATGTGTTGGTTGATCGGGCCAAAAAAGAATTAGATTTTGACATTGAAATTATTAATGCGGAAGAAGAAGCAAGCCTTGCTCTCAAGGGTTGTTCGGCAATGCTGAACCCACATATACCTTATGGAATTGTTTTTGATATAGGCGGGGGAAGCACTGAGGTTATTCTTGTTAAACTCAAGAAGAGTTCAAAACGTCAACCAGGCTATGCAGTGCCGTTTGATGAAATTGATTCAATTTCAGTGCCTTATGGAGTGGTTACAACTACCGAAGCTGTTGGTATGCCTTTAGAAACTGAGGAATCCCATAAATTTTTACAAGGTAAAATTTTTGAAAGATTAGGCGGCTTTGTTGAGCGAAATAATATTAAGAAGCTTATAGAAAAAGAAGAATTACAAATTACCGGAAGTTCAGGAACGGTAACAACCCTGGCGGCCCTTCATTTAGGGCTTGAGCATTATGATCGACGTGTTATTGATGGAATGTCTATTTTGTATTCCGATTTATATAATGTGATAAGTCGTATTTTAAAAATGACGCGCGAAGAGCGCCTTGATCAATCAAACATTAGATTTAGCAGAGCCGACTATGTGTTAACCGGCTCAAATATCTTGAAAGCGATATGTGATGCACTACCACTTAAAACAATGAAAATTGCAGATCGTGGTGTACGAGAGGGAATTCTTATCGATTTAATGTTAGAAGTGATCAAGGTGTAATATGGAATTTATCAAAGCACAAGGTTTGGGAAATGATTTTGTTATGCTTGTTAATCCAGGCATTCCAGAGGACAATTTTAGCAATTTAAGTCGGCATTTAGCTGACCGTAGATACGGCATTGGCTGCGATCAGGTTGTGATTGCTCAAGAAAATAATGAACAGATTCGCGTTCGTTTTTTTAATGCAGATGGTTCGGAAGCTGAAAGTTGTGGTAATGGCAGTCGCTGCATTGCAAAATACCTTATGGAAAAAAAACAGCAAGACTCTATTACTATTGAAACAATCGGCGGAATTTTAAATTGTCAGCAAGATGCTGATATGATTAAAGTTCAGATGCCAATACCGACCGTTAAAATACTTGATGGCCCAGAGTCACTAGGACATCTTTCTACGCCAGATACTGTCGCTGTTCACGTTGGGAATCCACATTTAATTTGTTTTGTTGATGATGTTGATTTGGCGTCTCAATATGGTGCAGGGCTTGAAAATCATCCAGGTTTTCCGTTGCGTACAAATGTTGATTTTGTAAAAGTTATTGATTCAACACATTTGCAATTAAAAGTTTGGGAACGAGGAACAGGTATTACGCCTGCTTGCGGTAGCGGTGCTTGCGCAACAGTTGTTGGCGCTTATGCGCATAAATTAGTCGAAAATAAAGTAAAAGTATCTCAAGAGGGTGGCGACTTATGGGTGCAATGGGATGAGAAAGAATTGTTTATGATCGGTCCTGCTTCTATTGTTTTTACTGGTAATCTTCCACAACATGATGCGCTCACTGAAAGGTTTTGATTGGGTGCTAGCAGCAGCTGAAGATCGGCTGGTTATGCAGTATATGCAGTCATTTGAATTGCCTGAATTTTTATCAAGAATTCTTGTTTCAAGAAATATTCAACACGATAAAGTTGAAGAATTTTTATTGCCTTCTTTGAAAAAATATTTACCCGATCCTTCAATTTTGAAAGATATGGATCAAGCTGTTGAAAAAGTAATTACTGCGATTCAAGAGCAAAAAAAAATAGTGATTTATGGCGATTATGATGTGGATGGAGCAACCTCATCAGCGCTTTTAAGGCGCTACTTTCGCGATATTGGTATTTCAACAGGCTTGTATATCCCCGATCGTCTTGATGAGGGATATGGAGCAAATGCACAAGCACTTAAAAAACTAAGTCAGGATGGCTACAGCGTTTGCTTAATGGTTGATTGCGGCACAACGGCTTTTGAAGCGCTTGATGAATCTAAAAAGTGTGGTCTCGATGTTCTTGTTTTTGATCATCACACCGCAGAAACACGTCTTCCGAATGCTATAATTGTTAACCCTAATCGGTTGGATCAAGACTTAGGCGAACGTACCGACTTAAAATTATTATGTGCTGCAGGAGTTGTGTTTTTATTTTTGGTGGCCCTTAATCGTTCGCTGCGTCATTTGGATTATTTCAAGACAATTCAAGAGCCAGATTTATTGAGTTATCTAGATATTGTTGCACTTGGTACAGTATGCGACGTAATGCCTTTGAAGGGGCTAAATCGAGCCCTAGTAACGCAAGGTTTAAAAGTTGCAAGATCTCGTAAAAATTTAGGGTTAGCAACACTTGCAGATATTGCAGGACTTAAAACCGGCATTACCTCTGCGTATGCTTTTGGCTTTGTTATTGGTCCGCGTGTAAATGCCGGTGGACGGGTTGGAAAAGCTGATCTCGGTTCTAAGTTACTGTTTACGCAAGATCTTTTGGAAGCGCAAGAAATTGCAACGCAACTTAATACATTAAACTTGCAGCGCCAAGAAATTGAACAACAAGTGCTTGCAGAAGCTATTATTCAAGTTGATCAGAATAGTCTTGATACACGCTCAATTATTATGGTCAAAGGTGATAATTGGCACCCAGGCGTTATAGGTATTGTCTCAAGCCGTTTAAAGGAAAAATATCACAAGCCCACACTGGTGGTAACCAACTGGGAAGGTGAACAAAAAGGTTCGGGTCGTTCGGTAACAGGACTTGATATGGGAGTGTTGATGCACCAAGCTGTACACAAAGGCTTATTAAGTAAAGGTGGTGGGCATGCAATGGCGGCAGGGTTTACTATTACTAATGGATGCTACGATGAATTTTATGATTTCATTGATCAAGCTGCATTTCCTCATATGCAAAACAGGGAATTAAAGTTAAGCATTGATGGATACCTAACGGTTGATGGTCTTAATCAACAATTTATGCAACATGTGCAGCAGCTTGAACCCTATGGAAATGGACATCCTACACCAACCTTTGCTTTTAAGCATATGGTCTGCGTTTTTGCCGATGTGGTTGGTGAATATCATATTCGCTTGCAACTGCAGGATGAAACCGGTAAACGTTTAAAAGCAATGGCTTTTCGGGCAATGCAAACACCTTTACAAAAAATTTTAGAACATCGTGGCCCAGTTGAAGTAGCTGGTAATATAAAGGTGGATGAGTGGCAAGGAAGGCAGCAACTCACCCTGATTGTTGATGATATAAGGATATAAAAATGCAAAGCATTATTGAAACGGCTTGGAAAAATCGAGCAAATTTAGAGATAACAAGCGATCTTAAAACAGCAATAGAGGAAACTCTTCAACAGCTTGATGCGGGAAGAATTCGAGTTGCTGAAAAAACCTCTAGTGGTTGGCACGTAAATACTTGGATAAAAAAAGCCGTTTTATTGTCTTTTCGTCTGAATCCTAATCAACTTCAACAAGCACAACCTGCGCCCTTTTTTGATAAAGTTTCTCTCAAGTCATCAAATTGGAACCAAGAGCAATTTCTTAAAGCGGGATTTCGTAGCGTGCCAGGCTCAGTAGTTCGTCAGGGTGCATACATTGCTAAGAACGTGGTGCTTATGCCAAGCTTTGTAAATATTGGCGCATATGTTGATGAAGGCACAATGATTGATACTTGGGCAACGGTTGGTTCTTGTGCACAAATTGGTAAAAATTGTCATATTTCTGGCGGTACGGGAATTGGTGGTGTGCTTGAGCCAGTCCAGGCTTCCCCCGTTATCATTGAAGATAATTGCTTTATCGGAGCGCGCTCTGAAGTGGCCGAAGGCGTAATTATCGAAGAAGGCGCCGTGCTTAGCATGGGTGTGTTTATTGGCGCTTCTACCAAGATTATAGATCGCCAAACCGGCGCTATTTATTACGGTCGTGTTCCTGCATACTCTGTTGTTGTTCCTGGATCTCTTCCATCAACGGGTGGTGTCAACTTAAGCTGTGTAGTAATTGTAAAAACGGTGGACGAAAAAACACGCTCTAAAACAGGTATTAATGAATTGCTACGCGATTAATGATGAACGTTATAGAACTTGCACAAAAGCTTATCCAATTTGATTCGGTTACACCTAAAGGTGCAGATTCTCTAGATTTTATTCAAAAATATCTTGAAGATCTTGGATTTAATATTCAGCGTTTGCCTTTTGGTAGTGTTGATAATTTATTTGCACGAAAAGGAAATGATAATCCTCACCTTATGTTTGTGGGGCATGTGGATGTGGTTCCTACAGGAGATGGCTGGAAGCATCCTCCATTTGCTGGCGTTGTGGAAAATAATATTTTATACGGTCGTGGAGCTGCGGACATGAAGGGAGCTATTGCAGCTTTTTTAGCGGCTCTTCCAAGTATTCAAAACAGCGGTTCTTTAAGTATTCTCTTAACAACGGATGAAGAAGGTCCTGCGAAGGATGGTATTGCGAAAATTATTCCCTGGTTGCAAGCCAATAATCATGTGCCAACTTTTGCGCTTGTAGGAGAACCTACATCTGTACATAAACTAGGCGACACTGTTAAAAATGGTCGTCGTGGCAGCATCAGCTTTGACATTATTGTACATGGAAAGCAAGGGCATGTGGCGTATCCCCACTTAGCTCAAAATGCCGCTAATCCGTTGGTGATGCTTTTGCAAAATCTTACAAGCCGACCACTCGATGAAGGCACTAAGGATTTTGATCCTAGCAACCTAGAGATTGTTAAAATGAATATGCCCAATGATGTGTATAATATTATTCCTGGCGTTTCTTCCGCCTCTATTAATATTCGTTTTAATTCCTTGCACAATTTTAAAAACTTAGAAGAACGCATTAACTTAGAAGCTTTAAAAGTCAAAGCACAATATGCTCCTTGTGAAATTTCAGTAACAGCACTTCCTTCAGCAGAGCCTTTCATTACGCATTCAGATAAATGGATGCATAAAGTTTCAAAAGCGGTTGAAGCAGAAACAGGTTCTGCACCCCAATACTCAACATCAGGCGGCACATCTGACGCGCGCTTCATTCAAAAAATTTGCCCCGTGTTAGAACTAGGCCTTTTAAATAAAACCGCTCATCATGCAGATGAGCACGTTCCAATCGCCGATTTAGTTTCGTTGCAAAAAATCTATCAACGTATTTTCCAAGAATGAAATAGAAGTTTCTCTTTCTTTTAAATACTTTTTTCAACTACACTTAAAATCAAAAGATACAAATGGATTTAGGTATTGTTAAATCAGTATAAATACCGCTACATTCCAGAATGTGCACCCGTAGCTCGGCTGGATAGAGCGTTGCCCTCCGGAGGCAAAGGTCGTACGTTCGAATCGTATCGGGTGCGCCAAAGCTATTTAAGAGTTGATAATGTCTAATAATGAATTTTCTCCTCTTATTCAATTTCAAAATGTCAGTTTCTCTTATTCCCACTCTGCTCAAGAAATTTTAAAAAATGTTAGTATCTCTTTTAACTCTCATGCCTTCTATTTCCTAACTGGTGATAGTGGTTCGGGAAAGTCTTCTTTTCTTAAATTAATGTACAATGAACTTTTGCCAACGCATGGTTCTATTAGCGTGCTTGGGGTAGACACCAGAAATCTCACAATACAGACAAGGGCGTTGTTCCGGCAACAAATTGGTATTGTGTTACAAGAGTGCGAACTTTTTGATCATTTGAATGTAGAAGAAAATGTTGCCCTTGTTTTGAAACTTCAAGGTATTTCTTCCAAAAAAGCTAAAACTTATACAAAAGATTTGCTTGATTGGGCAGGTCTTGGAGACTATCTTCATTATTTTCCTAAACAGTTATCAGCGGGCCAAAAACAGCGGGTGGCTGTCGCCAGGGCTGTGATTCGTAAGCCGAAGATACTTCTTGCAGATGAACCAACAGGCAACGTTGATGATGTGCAGTCGAAAAGATTAATGGATCTGTTTAAAGAATTAGTAAAAACAGGGACAACAATTATTATGACAACTCATAATCGCCAGCTAGTAAATTCAAGTGATTGTTTCCAATATATTTTGCATCATGGAAAAATTAAGCAGACGAATGAACTGAGAAACTCTATGACTTTTCGTGAAAATGCAGAGAGGTTTGCATGATCTTTTCGATGCCTACAGATTTGCCTCTTTTATACGATAAAAATCGCAAAACATTTATGTTAACGCTTTCTATTTTGATAGGGTTACTTTATCTTGCAAGCATTTCTTCAAACGGTGTCCACCACTTTATAAAATCATGGCAATTTCATCCGGAACAAGAAAGTTATGTGCTAATTCCTTATAATGGTAATGATGAGCAACTAGAACAAGATACTCAGGAAATTGAAAATTTTTTAAAACAGTCTGAGGTAGTAAAAGATTATAAAAAAATTGATGAGAAATCGTTTGATCGCATGTTTAATCCCCAAGCAGGCACGAGTTCATCGTGGCTTGAATCTATTCCCTTTCCTGTTTTTATTGAACTAAATTTAAAAACATCTTCTAAGGAAAAAATGCTGCTCATTGAGAGCGAAATTAAGGAAATTGTTCCAGATGCGTTAGTGTATTCGCAGCCTCGTTACGCTGCAGAATTTGTGTCTTCATTCAAGATTTTAAGCTATCTTCTTGATTCGATCATTGTTTGTTTTGGTGCGGCATTTTTGGCTGTTTTAGTATTAATGACACGAACATTATTTATGCAACATTCGAGAAATATAGAACGTCTTGCTCTTTTGGGGGCTACTCCTTTGTATATCAAAAAATTATACTGCTGGTTTATGGCAAGATGTATTGCCCTAAGCTCAATATATGGTTTTGCAGGCGCTTGCTTTCTATGTTGGTTTCTTTATTCAATAACGGAACACATGGCATTTTTTCCTTATGGTTTTGCCCTGCCTTCAGTATTTTTCTATTTCATGCTGCCTTACTTTTGTATAGTGCTTGGAGTTGGTGTTACCTATATGCTTGTGACAATGATGTTGAAAAAGTTATGGGCATGCGTTTAAAATTACTCAGTCTTAGTGCTGCCTTTTTCTTTTGGGCTTTTGGCCTAATTGATTTTTATTATAAAACACAACAATTTTCTGATCAAAATTTTTCTGCTGATGGAATTGTTATTCTAACAGGTGGAAAAGAACGAATTCAAAAAGGTATGGCGCTTTTTGGAAAGCTAAAAGCAAAGCGTGTTTTAATCTCAGGTGTTGATAAGATTGTAAAATCGGAAATCATCAAAGCAAAGCAACTTAAAGGCTATGATGATTTTCATCAGTTTACGGATCTTGGCTACGGTGCGGTTAACACGTTTTCAAATGCCTTAGAAGCAGCTACTTGGGTCAAACAGCACGATTTTAAATCTATTGCTCTTGTAACGAGTCATTTTCACATGCCAAGAAGCTTTTGGCTTTTTACAAAAACCATGCCAGAAATTGAGATTTTTCCTATTTCAGTTGATGGGGATGATTCAAGTTTTATTCATTTACTTAGAGAATTTCATAAATTTTATCTTACAAAAGTAGTGAGCAAGTTTTTACTCGATACAGATACAGAGATGCCAACTCTTTGAAAAAAGATAATTGTTCTGTACTATTTGATTGATTTCTGAGCACTTTTTTCTCATTATTCTTAAAGATTACATAAGTTGATTTTACCATGCAGGTTCGCCTCTTTTTCTTGATTTTTGTTGCTAACCTAACCATAAATCCAGCATCATCTCTTTTATTAGCGGAGCCTGTGTTTTTTAAGCGCAGTTTACAAACTTTTTACCAAGCAAGGAATATTTCTTTAAAAACTTGGTTTTGTGGTGGTATTGATGCTTATACATCAAAATCTCTGTCAGAATGTCGCTTTGAAGAATTTAAAATGCCTCCCGTTAAGCATTCGGTTGTTGATTTAGTCCGTGAATTTACACGAGAAGATTGTGACTCTAATTTTTTGTACTTGGAAATCAGTGCGTTTACAAGAGAAGACGGTTCCACCTCCGAGAATTTAGCTAATCAAAGAATGGTGTATGCAGCGGCAGAAGAATTTGCGGCACGAAAAAAAAGAGTACTTTTTTAGAAGAAAGTTTCATAGAAAAAGTTCCCAATTTTACACCATATGATGTTGTTATTGTTAATAATCTTTATTTTTGGAGGGCTTGTGGCTGGGATCACAGCTTGAATGGCGTTACTCGTACCTTCTTAAGGAATCTCTTTTTAAGCCCTAAGAAATTTATGGTGACGTCCTATGAGCCTCTTTTAAGATTTCGGGATGACGTATTTCCTTTGGATCAAAAGATAAAAGAACAATTATCGAAAAATCCTGATAGTAAGGAGTATTTGATAGGCACAGAAATAAAGCTATGAAGATACAGCTAAATTCAATCAATAATTTACATTGATTTTATTTCTACGTTATCGTATCCCAATGGAATAAGAATGAGAAAAATCATGATTTACCTTATATACTGCCTATTAATGTTAAGTGCCTGCTCAAGTAACACAGAGACCATGCAAAAAACGAACCCGAGTGGTAGTGCGGCAAAATTAAAAGATCTCAGCATGCCTGCTTCTCCTGCTTCCAAATAAAGCCTATCTTTTGTAGAACGCAATCTTATGCTACAAAAAGATATCAATTAGCTCTTTTGTTTTATGATCACGATACGTCTTAAAGATGGTTCCGAAAAAGTATTTGAAAAAATTCCAACAGGCGAAGAGATTGCTTTCTCGATTTCTCCGCGGCTTGCCAAAGATGCCGTTGCTATTCGTGTAAATGGCGATCTAAAAGATTTAAATCAGCCCGTTCAAAATGGTGCCCAAATTGAAATTATTACCAAGTCTAGCGATGAAGGGCTTGAAGTTATTCGCCATGACACGGCGCACTTGTTTGCGCAGGCTATAAAAGAGCTATATCCCGATACGCAAATTACCATTGGTCCCGCGATTGAAAATGGTTTTTACTACGATATTTATCCCAAAAAACCCCTTTCAATAGATGATTTGCCAGCCATTGAAAAGCGCATGCACGATATCGTGGATCAAGATATTGCCATTGTGCGCGAGGAATGGAATCGTGATGATGCTATTCCTTTTTTCAAAGACATGGGAGAGCATTTTAAGGCTGAAATTATTGAAGGAATTCCGCAAGGTGAAACCATTAGTTTATATCGTCAGGGGCAATTTATTGACCTTTGTCGAGGACCTCATTTGCTAACAACAAAAAGAGTAGGGCACGCATTTAAATTGATGAAGCTTGCAGGCGCTTACTGGCGGGGTGATCATCGCAATGTGATGTTGCAACGTATTTACGGAACCGCTTGGGCAACACAGCAACAGCTTGATGAATACTTGCATATGCTTGAAGAAGCTGAAAAACGTGATCATCGCAAAATTGGTGCTGAGCTTGGTCTTTTTCATATGCAAGAAGAAGCAACAGGCTCCGTGTTTTGGCATCCTAAAGGTTGGACAATTTATCGTAATCTAGAAAATTTCGTACGCAAACGCATTGAAAAAGCTAATTATGTAGAAGTACGCACCCCCCACCTAGTTGATCGTTCTCTTTGGGAGGCATCTGGTCACTGGGATAAATTCGGCACCAATATGTACAGCGTGCAAGCTGATGAAGATAAAGTCTTGGCGATTAAGCCAATGAACTGCCCATGTCATGTGCAAATTTTTAAACAAGGTTTAAAAAGCTACCGAGATTTACCATTACGTATGGCGGAATTTGGTGCGTGTCATCGTAATGAACCTAGTGGTTCTTTGCATGGTATCATGCGTGTACGCAGCTTTGTGCAAGACGATGCGCATATATTTTGCACACCTGATCAAATTATTTCAGAAACTAAAAGCTTCTGTGATTTATTAAAAGGCATGTACAAAGACCTTGGTTTTGATGATTTTAAGGTGAAATTTTCGGATCGCCCCGAAGTGCGCGCAGGTACCGATGAACTTTGGGATAAGGCCGAAGCTGCACTTAAAGAAGCAACGCTTGCAGCCGGTATTGAATATAGTCTAAATCCAGGCGAGGGGGCTTTTTATGGTCCTAAGCTCGAGTTTGTCTTGAAGGATTGCATTGGTCGTGAATGGCAGTGTGGTACGTTGCAGGTTGATTACTGTTTACCAGAGCGTCTTGATGCAACATACGTTGGGGAAGATGGCCAAAAGCATCATCCGGTGATGTTACACCGTGCCGTACTTGGTTCGTTAGAGCGTTTCGTTGGTGTTCTTATTGAACATTACGCTGGTAAGTTTCCCCTATGGCTAGCTCCAGTACAAGTGGTTGTCGCAAGCATTACGACGGAAGCTAATGACTATGCACAAGATTTACTAAATCAACTACGCGAGAAGGGTATCCGGGCGGAGCTTGATACGCGTAACGAAAAGATTTCTTATAAAATTCGTGAGCATTCCTTACAAAAAATCCCTTACGTTTATGTGGTAGGTAAGCGCGAAGCAGAGGAAAAAACCGTAGCGATCCGCAAACTTGGTGGAGAACAGCAAACCGTGATGACCTTTTCTCAAGCGCTGCAAGATATATATGCTGAGGCTAATACAGTTGAGTATTAATATTGAAAAATAATTATTGCGTTTTATTATAAAAGTTCTTATATAAAAAACGTAATGAAGTTTTTAAGGGATTAAATAATGAAAAAATACACGTTAGCCTTATTGGCAGCAACGATTCTTTCTAGCTCGCTTGTGGCTATGGAAAGAGTTGAACTAACACCGGATGGAATTAGAGCGCATTTTGCTAATCCTCCTGCAAACAGGCATATGTACGATTTAGATGCAGTTAGAGCTGCCTTAGATCGTGGACCTGTTGGCGTTGGAGCTGCTAACCCAGATCTTTATCACCAAGCACGTGATATTTTGTTATATGAGCTTACTAATCCAGCAATGGGTGTCCATGGTCTCTATTTTCCGCCTGAATGTATGGAAATGGCAAAAACGCAACTTGCTGATGCTGAAATTAATGATGCGTTTATGAACGCGGTTTTGGAAACCTTAAATAACCCAGGAGGTCCAAACTATAACCAAGTATTGGATGATGTGCGCGCTCATCAAGCAGTATACCGCCAAGATATTTTGAATATAGTTGCTGCAATCAACTAATCTAATTTTCCAGCGAATTATATAAAAGGGCACCCTCACTGGGGTGCTTTTTCACTTTCCCAACTTCAACACGCACTCCCACTGCTGTGGCGTTATCGGCATTACCGAAAGACGTGATTGCTTGATTAAGGGTAGATCTTGCAATTCTTTGGTTTGCTTAATTTGCTCCAGCGATACAGGCTTTTGTAACGCTTCTACATACTCTACATCAACCAAGCCAAAATTCCCTGTTTCATCGGTAGGATCTGGCTTATAGGCCGAGCACACACGTACAATACCCATAATTTCTTTACCAACAACTGAATGATAGAAAAAGCAAAGATCATCAATGTTCATTTGCCTTAAATTATTACGGGCTTGGTAATTTCGCACTCCATCCCAGCTAGTAACTTTCTTCTTCACCTGATCATTCCAAGACCATGCACTTGGTTCCGATTTAATAAGCCAATATTGCATTACTCAAGCTCTCGATCATGTTGTGTGCTAAACATCTCTTCAAGCACATCATCAATAGGTTTTTTTGCGTACAAAATATCATAAACAGCACGAATGATTGGCGCATGAATTTTATGCTTTCCTGCTAATTCAAAGGCAACTTTTGTTGTGGGTACGCCTTCGGTGATGCTTTTTCGGTTCTTCAATATCTCTTCTAAAGATAAACCATGCGCTAAAGAAATGCCTAAGCTTGCGTTACGAGATTTTTCACTCGAACAAGTCAACATCAAATCGCCAATCCCAGCAAGTGTTTGAATGGTATCTTTTTTGCCGCCTAAAGCGCAAATCAAACGGCTAATTTCCACATTTGCTCGTGTTATAAGAGTCGCTAAACAGTTTTGTCCGAACTTTTTCCCTATCACAACGCCAGCAGCAATGGCGATAACATTTTTTAAAGCGCCTGCTAATTCAACGCCAATGACATCGTCATACGCATATACGCGAAAAGCTTTATGCCGTAACACGTAGCTTATATTTTTAGCCAACTCTAAATCTTTAAAAGCAAGTGTTGAAGCAGCAGGCAAATCCTTAGCAATCTCATCCGCAAAATTAGGGCCAGAAAGCATGCCTACAGGATTTGGCAAAGATTCTTTAAAAATTTCTGAAATAGGCTTTTGTGTTTGAAGTTCTAGCCCTTTGCTGCAAACAACAATAGGACAGTCTTGGGGTATATGTGTGCTCAAGCATTCTATAAGGTCACGACTTTGCTGTACTGGCGCTGTCCACAAAAGTAGTTTAGCTATTGCAATCTCAGCAACATCATTCGTAATAGATAACGTTTCCGGAATAGTTATTCCAGGTAAATAGGGCGACGTTCTCTCAGCGCACAGTTTTTCCACATGCTCCTTGCGTCTGCCCCACAGCACAACGCTCTTACCAGCATGATGAAGGCTGATAGCCAGAGCAGTGCCCCAAGCTCCCGTACCAATAATAATAATTTTCGTATTTTCCATAGAGCGAATTGTGCTAAATAAAGAAAGAACTTGCAAGTTTTTTCAAGCACGGTTCTTTAAGAAAAAGGAAAATAAAAAATGTCATTTTCTGTTGCTATTGATGGGCCTGCTGGCGCTGGTAAAGGAACAATTGCAAAAATTTTGAGTGAAAGGTTTTACTTAAAGCATCTTGATACCGGTTTATTATACCGTGAAGCAGCTCGGTTGGTGGTCGAAGAAGGCGTGGACGTGTTGGATGTTGTGCAGCTCGAGAAAATCGCTGAAAAGGTAAATATTAGTACCATAGCAGAAGAAAAGCTTCGTAATGAGAAAGTGGCTTCTGTTGCATCGCAAATGGCGGTTGTGCCGTCGCTTAGGCGTGTTCTAACGCAAAAAATGCGTGATTTTGCTACTAAAATAGAGAAAAAATACCAAGGAGCCGTACTGGATGGACGCGACGTGGGAACAGTTGTATTGCCAGATGCTGATATAAAGCTCTATATAACGGCCGATGAACAAGTTCGTGCATTACGCCGTACAAAAGAATTAAACGCAGATACATTAGAAAAAATTCTCGAAGAAATTAAACAACGCGATCAGCGCGATAAAAACCGTGAAGTGGCACCGATGCATGCAGCAGACGATGCCATTATTTTGGATACAACATTTCTAAGTATCGATGAAGCTTGTGAGAAAGCTGCTAAAATCGTGACGCAAGGAATGTCTGAAGTTCTAGTAAAAACAAAAATAAGCTGAAAAAGAGCCTTCTTTAAGAATCTTAAAAAATAGAGGCTCTTTTTCTTATTTAGTAAAGTTTTATTCAAGTCCTAGCATAGCAAGAATAAATTCTCCTGTTCCTACAGTTGCTCTCATGCCAAGTTCTATCGCTTTATAAGTAAATAACTTAGGAATCCTTTTCCACATTACACTTGGATGTTCAAGTTCATAGCGTTGTAACGCCCCCATGTACTTACTAGTACGTTCAATAAGACCCATAATGCTTTCGAAAAGGTCTCTAGGAGTATGGTCTGTTCCTTTAGATACAATTTCAAGATCTATCATTTTCTGCATCACTTTGTGCAATGAACGATAATCTGTAATATCTTGTGGATCTACGTCCTTCATCCATTTTATCGCTAAGAAAGCATTCACAAAAACATTGCAATCAGAACCAATGCAACTTTGAACATCTAAGTGATGATATGTAATTGGATTGGTAGGGCTTAGTTGTATCCCAAGTTTTGTAAACCAATTATTAGGGCCATCTATGGTAAAACATTGTATTATTTTTACGTCATCCTTTTTTCTATCTCTATATTTTAAACTATCAAAAATATCAAATGAGACGTTAATGCATGTATCTGATCTATGACATCCTAATTTCAAGTATTCAACGTGATCCCCAAAATATTCTGTTAAAATTGGCGTGTAAATAGTCACATTTTGTGTATTGGTGTTAGAAAACGCATGATTAATAAGATGAGCGTATAAGTGGTTCGAAGAACCAGGATTCTGCACCGAAAATCCTGCGCTATAAATAATTCTTTGTTCTTCTGGTGAATGGCTATCGACAAGATAATTTGTGAGGTTATATTGGCTGTGAATTACTATATTTGATTTATCAAGTTTTTCTTGAAAAGATCGAAGTTCACATCCCTCGCGAGTCATGCATAATTTTTCCAAACAATCTGTATTTGTGAAGCATCCTCCAAAAAGAGCAAAATCTAAGTATTCTCTGCCAGTTGTCTGTTGTCCTGTAGTTTGTTGAAGACGATCAAGGTGCTTTCCTAATTCATCTTCGTTTCCTGAAGCTTTAAAAATTAAAAAGGTTAATATTAAACAAAATGTTTTTACGAATTTCATAAAAATTACCAAAAGTAGCAATATAGTATATATGTGTTTCAAAAATATAAATTACAAGAGTAATAATTAAGACATAGGTAAGCTTTTAAAACTTGCTTATCCTAAAGATAATCCCTATATCTATTCCATGACAAAAATTAATATTATTGGCCAAAGCCGAGAGGCGCTAAATGCTCAATTCGCTGAATTGGGCTTGCCTTCTTTTCGTGTTCAACAGGTTTGGAATTGGCTTTATCATCATGGTGTACGAGATTTTGATGCAATGACAAATATTGCAACGCCTGGTCGAGAAATTCTTTCGAATTTTTACACCATTGAGCGCCCACAAGTGGCGCAAGCTCAAGCATCTACCGATGGAACACAAAAATGGCTTTTGCGTTTTTTTGATAATCAAGAAGCCGAAACTGTCCATATCCCAGAAGTTGATCGCGGTACACTTTGTATTTCCTCTCAAGTTGGCTGTACGCTGACCTGCTCGTTTTGCCATACCGGCACGCAAATGTTGGTGCGTAATTTAACCTCCGCAGAAATAGTAGGACAGGTTATGGTTGCGCGTGATGTATTTAACGAATGGCCAACACCAATCGGCAATCGCCATATTAGCAATGTGGTGCTCATGGGTATGGGTGAGCCTTTATATAATTATGAAAATGTAGCAACCGCCATTAAAATTCTAACGGATGAAAAAGGTATTAATTTATCAAAGCGCAAAATTACCCTTTCCACCTCAGGTGTCGTACCGATGATTGAACAATGCGGTCGTGATCTTGGTGTAAGCCTTGCGATTTCTCTTCATGCTGTGACCGATGAATTGCGTAATGAACTTGTGCCTCTTAATCGCAAATACCCTATAAAGGAACTACTAGAAGCTTGTCGTCAGTACCCAAACCTTAGTAACGCGCGCCGTATTACTTTTGAATACGTGATGCTGAAAGGCGTGAATGATTCGGTAGCAGAGGCAAGAAAACTTGTGCAGCTTATCAAAGGAATTCCTGCGAAAATTAACTTAATCCCATTTAATCCATGGCCAGGTAGCCCGTATGAGTGTTCAACACCACAGGCAATTTCAGCTTTTGCAGAAGTTGTGTATCGCGCTGGTTATGCATCTCCCGTGCGTACACCAAGAGGGCGTGATATTTTGGCTGCGTGTGGTCAATTAAAATCGGAAAGCATGCGCCAGCGCAAATCTAAATGCAGTTCAGAAGCGGCTTAACTATTCTTCCTCTTCTTATTTTTATATTCAATGCGAATTAACCACGCGTAACTCACCAAAATAACGCTGCCTCCTAGTATTGTGGTAAGGGGAGGCAGTTCTGCAAAGAAAAGAACACCAGCAAAAATATTGATGGGGAATCTTGCATATTTAAAAGGTGCGATAAAGCTTGTATGAGCGTATGTATATGCTTCGATGATACATGTTTGCGTTAACATATAGCTGCATCCTATAACTGTTAATTTTAGTATTTCAGAGGAAGGTGGAAAAATCCACGGCGTATATAATTGGCTTAATAATGCAAATAAAGCCATGAAACTTAGAAGATAAATTAGCGTGGTTTGCGAGGAATCATCCTTTGATAAACGTTTTACAAATAATGAAGATGCGGAAAAAAAGAAAGCTGATAAAAGAGGTAAGAAGGCATAATAGCTGAAAATTTTTTGGCTTGGATGCAGAATTAGCATTACTCCTGCGAATCCCGCGATGATAGCAATCCAGGCTTTGAGGTGAAATTTTTCTTTAAAAAAAAACATTCCCCCAAGGCTTGTAAAAAAAGCGCTTGTAATTGAAAGGGCTGATGATTCGGCTAATGGAAGATACATAACCGCGCTGATCCATGCCCAGCTGCCAAGTGCACCTGAAAGGCCTTTCAGACCATGAATAGGCAAAATAGACGTTTTAAAAAAAGAAAAAAAACGTTGTCTGTAAATCGCTAAAAGTATTAATAATCCAGCAAGGCACTTAAAAAAAAGGATTTCCATCGGTGGTAATTCTTTAGAAATGCTATGGGTTGTAGCGCTTGTTGTGGTGGATGCTATGGTGGAGAGCACAATAAGTATGCCTCCGTACACGTTATCGGAAAAAAATTTTTTGCAAAAATTATGAAGAACGTTATGCATGCTCTTTTGATAATTTATAAAAATATAGTCCAGCAAGACTTGTAAAAATCAGACCACCATAGAAAGCGCCGCTCTGGAAGTGCTCTGCTAAAAATCCTGCGATTGTATTTCCAAGTAATACTGCAACACCAGTTGTTAAGTAATACATGGCGAAGGCTGTTCCTCGCAAGTGAGAAAGGGTGTTTTCAGCAATTAAGGCGGCTAATACGCCGTGCGTCATTCCCATATGCAGGCCGCAAAGCATAAAACCTAAAATAATCCAATATTTGTTGGGGGCCATAATCATAATGCAATTTGCTAAAATAAGAACAAGCAAGCCAAGTAGTAAAACGCGCAGTTTGCTAGTTTTATCCGCAAACCTACCCATAGGCCATGCGGTATTTGCGCACACTATATTATAGGCAACAAATAAAAGGGGAATTAGCGCTACTGACCAATCATAATCTTTTGCGCGTAAGTTTAAGAATGCTTCGCTGAATCGTGCTTGCATCAAAATAAAAATGCCGCCAAGAATTTGCCAATAGCGTTTTGGCAAATTACGTACTTCAGCCCAATGCCAGGCTACTTGCTTTTTTATGGCTTTATTATCATGCACAAATCGATACAAAACAATTAAAGCAAAAATGCCAGGTAGAATAGAAAACCAAAATACCACGCGATAATTTTGAGTGAGTGCAAATAAGCCTGATGCTAATGCTCCGCCAACCACAAAGCCTGCTGTTTCTAAAGTATAACGCATGCCATACGAAGCCCCTTGATTTGCTTTAGGGCTGATATCAGCAATAAGGGCATCTGAAGGTGCGGAGCGTACGCCCTTGCTTAGTCTATCAAGAGTGCGTGCCCAAAAAATGGACCATACACCTGTGGAGAGAGCAAATAAGGGCTTAACCGCAGCGGTGCCAAGGGTGCCTATTAGAATCAGCGATCTTCTCGTCTTGAATAAATCACTAAACACGCCTGAGAAAACTTTTGCCAAAAAAGCGGTGAATATTGCCACCCCTTCAATAAATCCAAGCGTCGTTTTTGAAACTTTTAACTCATCAGTTAAAAAAGTCGGGAGGAGAGAAAAAACCATTAATGAAGCTACGCTCCACAAAAACGTTACCCAGCAAACAGCCCATAACGTTTTTTTATCTGCACTAGAAATAGAATCCAAGAATACTCTCAGTCTTTATTTTCATCATATCATAAGGGATTTATGTGTTATTGGCAAAGAACCGTTATTTTTTATTTACAATTCGATGAAATAAAGAAGTAAAAGAGCTTAAGCGTTCTGCATACCTAATATTGGGTTCATTTATTGTGTTAGGTAATTCTAGCAATTCTTCCCAAGAGTAGTCTTTTAAAAAGCTATCTACTAAAGCTTGCAAAAATTCTTTCGTATCAAATTCTCCTAAGCAGCGCGATACACAATAACCATTAAAAAGATCCTGAAATTCCTTTTCATACGTTTGTATTGCTTTTTTATGAGAAGTTAGATGAATAGGTACTTTGCCGTGTGTTGAATCTGGATTTGAAAAATCATCAGTATTTTCAGATGCATATAAAAAATAAGAAAATTCAATCACTAATAGAAAGCTAATAACTGACTTAAAAATTGCAAAATACATTTTGCCCCTTTTATAAACTTGCCACTTCCTTCTTTCGAGCAATCAAAATATTAGTGGGAACTTTTCTGCATCCGTATCCAAAACAAACATTTAGCGCAGGTTTATTTAAGCTTTCGCTGTATGCTTTGAAACTTAATTGCTCAAAACCTCCAGGAAATTTATACGGCATTAAGTATTGACCGTGCAAGTCTAAAGTGAAACGATCTTTTAAAAATTCAAACGGAATACCGGTGCTGTCTTGCACAAAAATGTTGGCGTTTTCCAACATAAAGTTTCTAAACGTTTTAAATTTCTTTTGATGAGGAAGGTACGAGGCAGCTTTAAATAGCACAGCGTCAAATGGCTTAAGTGAGGCTAAAAATTCTAGATTAATTTGATCATTATCAAGTCCTGACTTGTAATATCTAATAAAGCGCTGTTTATCATTGTACGTGAAAGTCAGCTGTACAGCATTTGATTTTCCATAAATAGCTTTTACGGCGATATTTGTGGCTCCTAAATTTTCAAGCTGTTTTAAAATAATCGTGGTAACGTTTCTTACGCCCGATGCCATTTGATCCGTAATAAAGAAGCTACGCTTGTATAGTGAGGACAAGTTGCTAAGGGATTGGTTGTCTAGCTCTACGGGAAAATCATCGACAGGCTGCGCTGGTTCGAGTCCCATCAATGTTAGTGTCTCAAAATCAGGAAACATTAATAAAGGGTAAGTGACATCTGGACCGCCGAATGGATAAAACACATGGGGTCCTACGTTTTTAAGATATTTATTTCCAAACTCAACCAAATTTGGTTGTTGTTTAGCTTTAAAGTTATCAAAAAGAGGACCAGCGAAAAGAATATTAATGCTTAGCCCTATTAAATATATCCAGCGCAATAAGTTCGATTTCATAAAATTTGTTTTAATTTTTCCAGATTAGAGCTTAGCACGTGAAACGTTAAAAACCTTTTAACAAAATGCTTTAGGCTTTAATTATCTTGAAATGCCCGAGTTTATCTTTGAATTTATGCCAAAATTACGTCTAATTTGCAATTGGGCTGCGGTGGAGTGTTTAAGGATTGACGAGAAAGATTAAAAGCGCAAAGCTCTAATCCTTCTCGTTAATATTATATTAGTGTCGCGATAACTCATTTTCCTCCTGTGCATCTAAACAGTATGCTGTATAAGGAGCGGCAATAAGACGATTTACGCCGATGGGTTCTCCCGTTACGACGCAATATCCATAGTTTCCACATGCAAGCCGTTGTAGGGCTAATTCTACTTGTCGGCATAATTGTTTTTCGTGTTCGTGAAAGACATGATGGTTGAAGCGCAAATTTTCTGTTGTCCCTTGATCTATCAAATCTGATTCATGATCTGTATGAGCAAGAGCAATAGCTGTGCAAAAATGATCTTCCTCAATATATTTTTGCAGTTCCTGAACTAATAAGCTTTGGAAAAAATTCTTCATTTGTGCGGACATATACACAGGGTCCTGCAAAGGGTTATATGCTTGTTGATTAACTTTTGCCACAAAAACCTCCATAGGCAATATTAATGCGTGCATCATAATCTCTTTTGTGTGGTTATCAAGCTAGATAATTATACAGGTTTGCCATTTAATTATTAGAAGGAAAATTCCTAATAAATAGCAGATTCATTGAATTTATCGAAAATAGACAATCATCCAGACTTGTATAATTTGCCAGGATAGACATTCCCTTCTTTTCGTGCGACTAAGGACGTAATAATTGATCAAGGATAAGGATTCAACGTGTTTTGCATTTATGGTGGCGATCTTGATGTCTTCGTCTTTTTACACTGCGGGGGATGATGCCTGACAATTATCAAAATTTTACTACAGCTGTTGAGTCAAGAGCTTTGGGCAATGAATCTAGAGATCCTAAAATTCCAACACTAGCTTTGGGTGGAAAAATCCCAACGCTTAACCAAGCCGAATACATGACGCCAGAAAGCGATAAACTTTCGGATGAGTTTATTGAGTCTGCAGCAAAGTGGGGGAGAGAAGGGGTTCCTTCCGTTGATGTAGGGGCGGCTTATGGTATTATTTCGCTTATGGCCCTCGAGAGGGGAGCTATTCTTATTGCTAATGATGTTGAAAGAAGACATCTGCTTATTCTTAGAAAAAATGCGTCAAAACGAAATTTGAGTCGGCTTTTTTTAAACACGCGATCGTTTCCTGAACAGACTTCTTTCCCTCCAAATTCGGTAGGAGCGATTTTGCTGCGTCGAGTTGTGCATTTTCTTAATCCGTCGCAAATGGAATTGGCCATGGATAAAATTGTTGAGTGGTTGAAACCCGGTGGAAGCGTTTTTATTGTGACGATGAGCCCATATCATTATTCGCTAAAAGGTTTTGATACAACCTATGAAGAGAGATGGGAAAATGGAAATCCTTGGCCGGGTGAGATTCATAATATGCGCAGCTACATTCCTGATTGTGCTAAAGACATTCCGGATTATTTGCATGTGATGGAGACGAGGCCATTAATTCAAGCACTTGAAAAAAGAGGAATGGTAATTAAGCAAGCATACCTTTTTGATTATAAGCGCCTAAAATCACGTGATGAAGATGTAAATGGCTACTGCGCCATCGAAGCCCAAAAGCCAATGTAGATGAGAGAGAAGGGTTATTTTAAAAGCTTTTAGCTATAATATTTGATAGCTATCTTTTTTATATTTAAAGCTTGTATCGTTTACAGATCTTGTGAAGGGTAATTATGCGGCTGTCTGAGATAAAAAAACTTATGATATTCATGTTTTTCTTTGCAGCAATGTTGTGCGTTGTTGAGCTATTTGTAAATGGCTTTTGCTTTTGATTTACCTTAATTTAGATCATATTATGTTAGCGAATTAGGGGACAATTTTTTAAGTAAATCATATAAATCATCCCAAAGCGCTGCTTGTAAATTTAAAAAGCGTAAGGCACCTTCCATTACTAAATCAGCATTTTTTTGTGATTCGCTAAGATGAACGGCAATTTGGTAAGTATCTAAAGCATGCCTTTCTTCAGTGCCATCTAAATGACAGTCAAAATATTGTCTTATCCGCAAGTAATCATTTTGTGTGTAAAACTGTTCATAAGGAGCAAAAAGTGATTGATACAATGATTGCAACATCGGTTCTGCTGCAAGCTCTTGCCCCATACTGGCTCCTATGACAATAGGATATTTGATTGATTGATATAATTCATTTTGGTGGATAACAAAATTTTTGACCCCCTCAAGAATAAAGGGTGAACTATCAAGCCCTTCTGGGTGAATGGGAGGAAGATTAAATCTTCGCTGCCCGTGTTCATTAAAAGAAAATAATAACAAAAAACATGTGCCTGCTCCATTTTTCCTTCCCCTGTCTCTTCAGATAGGTTTTTGCCTAATAGTGAAATAGCTCGGTAATCTAAATTTTTTACTGCAGCTATTAATGCGTGTGCAATGCATGGAATGGTATTAAGTGTTCTGTAAATGTAATTGTCCCTAATGGCTTGAAATTGGAGCGGATTTAAAGACTTGGTAGATTGCTTCTCTAAAAAGCTAAATAATGGATGACTAATGGCGCGATGATCTGCTAAATCATTGTATTGTTTCTGAAAAGAAGTTGTTAATTTGTGAGAGCTTTCCTCTAAGTATTCTATAGTCTCCATTATTTTTCCTTCTTTTTTATTCTATTTACGAACAAAATTATAAACATTAGTCTTTTGCAAAGATTCTTCATAAATTTTATTGGCGCTTTTATAAGGTAAAGATAATCTTATATTTAATCCTTTATTGATGGCACTAGACTCTTGAAAATTGCCGCCAAATAATTCAACGAGACGAATAATTTCTTGAATATCAAGTTCTGCACCATTGAAATGCTGAGAAGGTGGAAAGTGATGAGAATCCCGCAATCTTTTGATTTCAAAGCTGCTTAACCCAAAACCATTATCGATTATCTGAATGATAAGATTCTTATGCTCATTATTAATTTCCACATAGGTGCGTATCAGAATTTCACAACCATCTTTGGTGCCTTCTAACGCTATGGATAAAAGACTTAGGATAATTTGCTTGAAACGCAGTTCATCTGTATCAAATAAGGGGATATTATCTTGAAATTCATACGTGATTTTTTTATTTTGCAAAAACGTTAATTGAGAGATAACTAACACGCTTTCTTCTAGAGTTTTGTTTACGTTCATGGGAAGGATGTTGACTTTGGCGGTTGAGAGTTGTTTTAATTGAATAACATCCCCGTATATGTTTTCAATGATATGTAATTTTTCAGGATCACTGAGCGAATTTTTCAAAAAAATTCGAAGACGCCTCAAAATAATCTCGCTTAAAATGAAAAAATCCTCGTTGAAAGTATGCAAGAAATTTTCACGAGTTTTGTAAGAAAGTTTGGAAAATTGAATAAGGCGCTTTCTAAATAAGTAAAGTAACATCAGGCAAAAAATTGCCATGCCACTGAATTCGAGAATTCTTGGCAATACGAGCGCATAGAAATCTTTTTTAAATACTGTAGTATGCCGACCTGTAAGAATAATATAAGGCAAATTATCCATTTTAGTATAAAACCGATAATTGATATGATTGTGCAGCAAAGAATTTTTTAAGGAACCTTTTTTTGGCATTTTCAAAAGTTCTTGAAGAATTTCTTTATGAAAGGGACTTTTAAAGTCAGCCTCATTATCTTCAGTTTGCAAAACAACATTGCCGCTGTAGTCTAAGATGATAAAGCTTGTTTGATCTGCCTGTGCAAGTTCTACAATTTTTGCCGTCATTGTCGCGACGCTAATACCCACCACTAACATGCCTAGAAATTTATTTTTATCGGGATCAACAATTCCAACGCCAGCGGGAATAACCCATAACCCGCTGGGAATACCAATGTCAGGTGGTGAAACTTGCAGTTTCCAAGGATTTTTTCGGCATTCTTTGGTATGGAGGCGAAACGACATATCAACTGGTTCTGGGATTATCCCAATCTGACTATTAGCTAGTTGCATATTTTTATCATCAACCCATTCGATAAAGGTGATGCATGACTTAGCTTTGAAATCAGCTTCCCAAACCTGAGTAAGAAATTTTGCGATATAATTAAGGTCTTTGGATTTATCAAAACGCATAATTTGGCGACCAGCGTAGGATAAAATACGATTGGTTTCTTCTAAAAGTTCAAAGAAATTTTTCTCTATGTGACTAGCTTTTAACGAGATTTCTCTGTCAACATTTCGAGTGTATGAAGTATATATTGTGTAACTTAGGGCCGCTGCTACTAAAGCTGTCGAAGTAAAGATAACCAACGCATAATACCAGATGTTATGAATCAGAAGTTTTTTCCGAGACAAAGTTCCCATCTTTTTTAAACTGAGCATACAATCGCCTATCTAGGCTAAGTTGCTAACTTTCAATTACCTCATTTGATATTTTTTTTCAAGACTAATTTTGTAAAAATAACGTCAATGCATTTCTTGATACAATGAATTAATTTTTTATTGCAAAAGGATGAAGCTAGAGATAGTATAATCTTAACGAAAGCTACGTATATTTAATGCTATTTGTAGGCTGCCATGAGTATTGCAAAGAAATTACGACAGGTGATGGACGAAAGGCATATGTCTATTTATGCCCTTGAGAGAACCGCTGGCATGAAACCTAGCGTTGTACAAAATATCATTTATGGGCGCTCAAAAAACCCAGGCTTTGACACTATCAAAACCATCGCAAAAGCTTTGAATTGCAGTGTCGCTGAACTTATTGAGGAAACAAATGATCATCTTCCTTTATTTGCTGCTCCTCTAGAGCCTTGGAATCTTTCTCTTTTTGTGGAATCCTTAAAAGCGCTCGAGCTTGTGATTAAAGAGCAAAGTTTGACAATTTCCCAAAAGGATACCTTCTCGCTTGCACAAGAAATTTATAAATATGCCGCACATAGTCCTGCTAATACTGTTGATTTAACGTTTGTACGCTGGTTGCTTAGTAAAAAATAGAAATTTAGCACCATAAAATTTTTATCATTTTCATATTAAATATACGTTAACTTGCGAAAAATAATGCATTAAACATCTTTTAAATACGTAATTAAGGCCTCGCCATGAAAATGAAGAAGAATCTTATATTGCAACTTACGTTGGCAAGCTTAGTGCTGAATGTCATTACGATTCTTTTAACCTGCCTAAGCCACTCTTTAGATAGCGCGGCCCCTTTTGCGCAAAGTGCTCATAAAGAAATGTCTAGCTCGGTGGTTTGTGAGGAAGCGATTAGAAAGCAGTTGCTATCGCAAGCCGATGCACTGCTTACAAGTCTCGTCATTTAAGGTGAAAAAAAGAAAAATTTAACGCACAGGGTGAACGATGAAAAAGCAAGCAGTTTCTCCCAATCATGAGCAAATATGCTCCATCCAAGAACGCCAGCGCCTCAAGCAATGGCCGCGTATTGGTATTCGTCTTGAAAAAGTCATGGCAGAGGCTGGACAAATGGAAGATGTTGCCAGGCTGTTGCGGGAAGACGAAGGCTATGCGGAAAGTTATACGATTGAAGAACAAATTCAGCGTGCATCTGATCGCTTGCGTACTTCCATCCGTGCCTTTGAGAAAGCCCATCACGTGAAGGTGGAAATTTTCACCGCTTTCAGTCCTTTTGCCGATTACACCGATGAATTCCTTCCCCATATCCAAAAACCTAACGAGATGTCGTAAGGATTAAGGGCGTGCTTGGCGCTTTGCCTTAGGCTTTTTTATTGTTTCATATGCATTTGATGCACTAAGTCGCTTTTTGAAATTCTCATTATAAAGTGCTGCAAACTCTTTATTTTTGATAATCGTTACATTTTCAGCATTTCGTTTTTCCGCGTTATTGCTGAAGTTATAAGATCCACCAATGATTGTTTCCCTATCAATAATAATAATTTTGTTATGAGCAATCGCTGGCTTGTCATCAATATACACAGCAATTCCAGCTTGCTTTAGAGCATTGATTTGTGTGTATTTTTCATAACGCTGACTTTTATCAGCAATTACGGTTACCTTCACGTTGCGTATTTTGGCGCGAATAAGAGCATCAGCAATAGGCTTAGACGTAAGACTGTAGGCTTGCATTTGCACCGATAATTGCGCTTTATCAATTTCTTGAATGATTAATGGCAAACAAGCTTGGCCTGGCGTAAAACAAGCGCGGCAGCTAAAATTTTTAGCATCAATAACAGCAGAAGAAGTTGGCTGGTAATCAGGATGAAGCACTAAATGCGTTGCAAGGCCCGCAAGAAAAGCCCCTAGTATTATTGGTAGCAACTTAATGTTTTTAGAGATAAAGCGTGGAACGTACGAAGTACGAGAATGCTTGCTCATAACGTTCTTTTGTTAGTTCGATTAGATATGCTGAACCTATTAAAAATGATAGCTAGGCATTTGGCAATCCTTCGTGAGTAAGAATTTCATCTAATATTTAATAAAAACAATAAATATTAATAATTTATTATATTTTTAGGCTGTATAATTTTCATTATTATTTAAAATAAGATATTATGAGAGTTAATATATTTTTTTATTCACTCCTAATATTATTCTCGTCACTTTTTGCAGCAGGAAAAGTGCTTCCCGAAACTAATAGAAAAGATCTAAATCAACCTATTCAAAAAAAATCTAAAGCTAAGCCTAGATTTACAACAAGCACTAAATATTCAGCATCCGTAGAAAAACCAGTTGATAGCAGAGCACGCTGGACGAAGTGGCTTAATCTCAGAAAAATTCCTAAACAACGTGATGAAAAAGTTCTGGTTTCCCCAGCATCGTCTATGGATTCTCGTGACACAACCATTTCAGCCATTACGCAAGACAGCGCATTATTTTCACCACGTCTAAAGGTGTCTCCAAGAGTAGGAAATAATCAAAGTTTAAAAATTGTGCCTGCTGATTCAGAGCTCAACGATGCAGTTGTTTCTAGCAATGATAGTTTGGCGACAACGCAAGTTGAGAGACTTCCAGCGCATTCAAGTTCTTCGCTTGCTGGAACAGATGTGCTGATGCCAGCAGCAGCGCCGCTGCAGATGGAATCTCACTTTTCCTCAGATCCAGATATATCATCTCAAGAAATATATGATGTGCCGAAAACGAAAGAAGCCATAGAAAGAAAACGAAGGAATTTATACGATGCTTTGAAAGATTGGCATAGTGATCTTGCAACAAAACGAGCAGAAAGTATTCGTTTACAAAATGAGATAGCACACTTAAAGTTGACCCAAATTAGGGGTGAGCAAAGAAGGAAGGGGAGTTGCGTGATTGTCACGATGAGATTGATTGGATACAAGGCCATATTAATCGCTGCAACAATCAACTAGCCAAATTACCAATGGAAGATATAGAAGAAAAACCAAGATCGAAAGCGCGTAGAGGCGGGGTTATTCTTGAGGTTATTAATTAAATTCACTCATTCTCTCACAACTGTGCTATATTCTTATCCACTTTAGGAAATACATTTAGTGCATGTCGTCTTCAAATCAAGTCATTACACTTGGTTGCCGGTTGAATACTTATGAATCAGAAGTTATTCAAAATTTGGCAACTCAAGCCGGTGTTAATAATACAGTGTTTGTAAATACATGCGCGGTAACATCAGAAGCTGAGCGTCAAGCCCGACAAACTATTCGTAAAATTCGTCGCCAAAACCCCAATGCACAGATTATTGTAACAGGCTGCAGCGCGCAAATTAATCCATCTCAATATCAGGAAATGCCTGAAGTTTCCAAGGTCATTGGTAATGAAGAAAAGATGCAACTCCAAACCTATATGCATCTGCATAGCGCCGATAAGGTTGTCGTAAGCGATATTATGGAAGTGCGAGAAACAGCAGCGCATCTGGTGTCAGGCTTTGATGGTAAGGCAAGGGCTTTTGTCCAAGTGCAGAATGGCTGTGATCATCGCTGTACTTTTTGCACCATTCCCTATGGACGCGGTAATTCACGAAGCGTTGCTATTGGCGAAATTGTGGCGCAAATTCGTAAGCTTTTAGAAAATGGCTATCAAGAGATTGTTTTTACAGGCGTTGATATTACAGCCTATGGCGCTGATCTACCAGGGCAGCCAACGCTCGGGCAAATGATTCGTCGGGTATTGGGATTGGTGCCTGAGCTAAAGCGATTACGCTTATCGTCTCTTGATCCAGTCGAAATAGATGAAGATTTGTGGCGCTTAATTGGCGAAGAAGAGCGGCTAATGCCGCATTTACATCTTAGTTTGCAGGCTGGTGATAACATGATTTTAAAGCGCATGAAACGTCGTCATTTGCGTGAAGATGCTATTGCCTTCAGTGAGCGCGCAAAAAGGTTGCGTCCTGATGTTGTGTTTGGGGCCGATTTAATTGCTGGTTTTCCAACTGAAACCGAAGAAATGTTTGAAAATTCCTTACGTATTGTTGAGGAATGCTCGCTTACGTATTTGCACGTGTTTCCCTATTCATCCCGTCCAGGTACGCCCGCAGCACGTATGCCGCAGCTTGATGGTAATATAATCAAAGAGCGAGCTCGTTTACTGCGTGAGCGAGGGGAAAAGGCTATTACTCGAACACTTAATACGTTTGTGGGAAAGACCGTGAATGCGCTTGTTGAAGAGCTCGATGGTGAGCTGATCAAAGGAAAAACTGACCATTTTGCGCCTATTCACATTGCAGGATCTGCTAGCATTGCATCAGTTATTCCCGTTAGAATTACAAAAGTTATGGATGATTATTTAATTGGGCAGCGTTTGTGAGTTTTTGGAAAAAATTAAAATCTGGTCTTTCAAAGACATCGCAAACATTAACACAAGGGATTACCTCCGTTTTTACCCATAAAAAACTGGATGAAGAAACGCTTGATGCCTTTGAAGAGCTTCTTATTTCAACGGACATGGGCGTGAAAACGGCTGCTGAACTGCGAGATTCGCTGAAAAAACAACGTCTCCACCAAGAAGTTTCTGAACCAGAAATAAAGGAATGGTTGGCTGAAGAAATCACAAAAATTTTAGAGCCCGTTGCTGCCTCTCTTACAATTGATAAAAAACCTCATGTTGTCTTAGTTGTTGGAGTGAATGGCGCAGGAAAAACCACAACCATCGCTAAGCTTAGTCAACAGTGGCAAGAAGAGGGCAAAAAAGTAATCTGGGCCGCTGGAGACACATTTCGCTCAGCGGCTGTTGAGCAATTACAGGTATGGGGGGATCGCTTAAATATTGATGTTTGCACAACAAAATCAGGAGGTGATGCCGCGGGTTTAGCTTTCGATGCTTTTCAAAAAGCTGTACAAAATAAAGCGAATATTTTATGCATTGATACAGCGGGTAGGTTGCAGAACAAAAAGCATCTTATGGAAGAGCTGGAAAAAATTGTTCGCGTACTTAAAAAAGCAGAACCTTCCGCACCACATACTGTTTTATTGGTGTTGGACGCAACAACAGGCCAAAATGCTATCGATCAGGTGAAAATTTTTCAAGAGATTATAGGTATTAATGCTCTTGTTATCACTAAGTTAGATGGCACCGCCAAGGGCGGTGTTGTTGTTGCTCTGACCAAACAATTCTCTATTCCTATAATTGCCCTAGGCGTTGGAGAAAGTGCAGAAGACCTTAAGTCTTTTGACGCTTCTGATTTTTCTAAAGCTCTCGTGAGTGCTTAATAGCTTTAGTTAAGCCCTTTAATAAAAAAGCATTTTTCCAAAGGGCTTTCTAATAACTAGAATGGCTTTTATAGAATAACTTCTAATAAACTATAGTCGCCGCGTCCCATATAAAGATCTCCTTCTAGAACTTTTAGAGCTGCTGCTTCTAGTGTTGCAGATCGTTCAAATCCAGGTATTTCATCTAAGCAATTAATACCATCTTCTCGTAAATGCTGTATGCGTTCCCACAATCTTTGGCACTGTTGGTCAATTTTACAGTCATTTCTTAGAGCATGCCCTTTATCTACATGATAACAATTTAGATAACTTGCTGGGTTTCTTTCTTCTCTAGTGTAAGGACTAGACGCAGTAATAATGTCTACTATCATGATACATCTCCTTATTTTTTTCTAAGTGATCAATTCTAGCAACGTGAGTTATAGTTTTTTATATTTAAAAGTCAATAGTGTCTGTGAAAAAATGGTTAAGTATTAGCAATTTTATAAGCATTCAGATGGATTCATGCACTCTTTATAAGTAATTAGCATGACAAAATCTCTAATTTTTACTACCTTAAAGAACTGAAAATATAAATTTGGTTTTTTATGAAGCCTAATCTTTTTAAAATCGTTTTTCTTTCTTCTTTAGGGAATGCGCTAGAGTTTTATGATTTTACGATTTGCGCTGTTTTTATTCCTATTTTATCAGCTATCTATTTTCCTCATGTAGATCAGTCTTTGGCTATATTTGCTGGACTTTTCACATTTGGTGCAGGGTTCGTTGGGCGTCCTTTTGGGGCATACTTATTTGGTTATGTAGGCGATAAGTGGGGAAGAAAGAAAGCGTTATCCTTAACTATCGGGCTAATGGCAATTCCAACTTTTATTATTGGTGTTCTGCCAAGCTATGGCGAAATTGGCATTGCTGCCCCATTGGTTTTAGTGTGTTGCCGTTTTTTTCAAGGATTATGTACGGGGGGAGAGTATAACGGTGCAGCTATTTTTGCTATTGAACACGATGGTGGAAAACATGCGGGCCTGGTGAGCGGAATTATTGTTGGCTCAGCTATTGTCGGGGCGCTGCTTGCCAATATCACTGGTTCTATTGTTTTAAAACCAGGCATGCCTGATTGGGCTTGGCGTATTCCTTTTTTAATAGGAGGCTGTATTGGATTTATAGCCTATATTGTGCGTAAAAATTTTCAAGAAACCTCTACGTTCATAAAAGCGCAAGCAAAGCATCAGACACAGGCAATTTTTAGCGATCGTCGCATGGAATTTGCCCTGAACGTTTTGTATGCATTTGTGACAGGGGTAATGTTTTATATAGTCTTTGGATTTTTAAATATTTATCTCTCTCGTTTCCTTAAGTTGCCATTAGCGGAAAGCGCTTCTTATGGTACGTATGGATTAATCTCATTCATGTTTTCATGCGTTGCCTTTGGGGCACTCAGTGATCGTATCGGCATAAAACGCGCCTTAACTATACCTATTATTTTAATCACCTCGGTAAGTTGTGTTGTTTTCTTTCTTTTGCAACAAGTACATTCAGGTTTATCAATTATTTCGGGTCAGATCTTGCTTGGGCTTTTATGCGGAAGTTATTTGGGGCCAGGGCATGTTTTTATGCTAACTCTTTTCCCCCCTCATGAACGTTACACAGGTACTTCTTTGAGTTTTAGTGTTGGAATGTGCATTGCTGGAGCAACGACACCGGCTGTTTTAACCTACTTAACTGACCAAACAACTAACCTATATATTCCAGCTTACTATATGACGTTTTTTGCCTTAGTAATTGGTACAGCACTTTATGCTTTCATTAATTTTTACGATGCAAAAAAACATCGTAATTTTTATAAAAGAATATCTATCTGAGCAGGAGCATTTTAGTTAGTTTTGCTCCTCAGGTTCATCAGGATCTGGATTCTGAAGCTTGATTATAAACGCTTGAAATTCCGGATTAACATCTCTCAATGGATTATTAGCTTTGCTGTTAGATATATCATAAAATGTTTGCTGCTTATCTTGATTTCTTATTTCATTTTCGTGCCTAGCAACTGCGGCTGGTGCGCCTATCGCCACGCCTTTAAATCCAAACGCCGCATTAAGTTGCATAGCGCCAGCTAAGGATAGAATTATTGCGAATATTTTTATATGATTCATAATCTCTCCTTTCTCATCTAAACGGACACTCATCAAATCCTCTTAATTTTCTGGAATGCAAGCGTTGTGGATCCATTTTTTGAAGAATTTCCATAGCTTGCAGGCCTAGGTGTAAATGATGATTAACACGGCTTCGATAAAATTCATTAGCCATGGCTTGTAATTTGATGACGCCATGAATGGGTTTATCAGAAACGCATAATAGCGTTCCATAAGGCACCCTAAAACGAAATCCATTGGCTGCAATCGTTGCAGATTCCATGTCTACAGCAATAGCGCGACTTTGACGAAAACGTTCATATAAAGCCGTGCTTTGAAGTTCCCAATTTCGATTATCGGTTGTATGTACGGTGCCGGTTCGAATAGCTGATTTCAGTTCGCCTTCGCCTTTACCAAAAATATGTAAAACGGATTGTTGTAATGCTTGCTGAATTTCTGCGATTGGGGGGATTGGAACCCATTTTGGCAGATCATCATCTAACACATGGTCTTCGCGCACATATCCATCTGCTAAAACGTAATCGCCTAATGTTTGACTTGCCCTAAGTCCTGCGCAATGACCGAGCATTATCCAACAATGAGGACGTAATACAGCTAAATGATCAGTAATCGTTTTCGCATTACTTGGGCCTACGCCGATATTAATGATCGTAATTCCATTATTTCCATCTTTTTTGAAATGATAAGCAGGCATTTGCGGAAGAGATTTTGGCATTTCCATTGTGCGCTGTTTATGAGAAGCAAGGACAGTGGAGCCAGGGCCAATAAGTTCCCAATTCTCATTTTTGTGATGTTCAACTTCTGTTGAGACTTGGTTAATAAATTCATCAATATAGCGTTGATAATTTGTAAGAAGCACAAACTTTTGAAAATGATGCGGTGCGGTTCCTGTATAATGGTGCAAACGCTGCAATGAAAAGTCGACGCGTTCACCAGTAAACAGCGCAAGAGGCCTATATCCATTGGAAGAAAACGTTGCATTGGCATACGAGTCATCAATACGTTTCAAATCAGGTAAAATAAATTTACTTTGTAGTCTCATGAGTTCATCTACATCGAACTGCGCATGAGAATGCTCAATAACAAAAGGTAGAGGAATACGGCTATTACTATAGCCAACAACAACCGAAACGCCATGTCTATCAAGAAGCAACTTTATTTGCTCACGAAAATATGAATCATAAAGAGCTGGAGCAGTAACAGTAGTGCCATAGTGGCCTGGCTCATTGATTACGCCGTACGCAAAGCTTGGATCAACAAAAAGATTATCATGGCTAATGCTTATTCCAATGTAAGGGTAGCAGCTATGTTCGGCATGATTTTCGCTAACAGTTCCCGTTTGTTCGTATAAGCTGAAGTTCTCACAAATATAGGTAACGGCCTTATTGTAAAGCTCGTGAATATAATCGACGGCATGATCTTCATTATCAAACCATTTGGCTTTTCTTAGTTGCGACCAAGGCATTACAGGTTACCTTTCATCTTCACAAAGGAAACGATATATAAAAGGATAAAAATTCCTAATAAAAGGAAAAATAGCGCACGGTTACGTTCTTTTAAATGTTTATCCATATGATTTCCTATCTATAATAAGGGCTGCGAATATTACAAACAAAAACAAAATTGAAAATGCAAAAACTTTGATTCCATCTTGCGAATCTTCACTTTTGTAAAGCTGTAATGCTAAAAATATAAAACCAGCGCCAAAACCTAAAACGCACCCTAGATAAAACCATCCAGCCATTTGAAGTGTATAGGGTATAATAGCGCTAATAACAGTTAATATAGCGTAAATCATAATATATTTTTTAGTCTTTTTAATGCCCGCTGTATTAGGCATCATAGGCAATTCAGCCTTTTTATAATCTTCCGCATGATTAAGAGCTAATGCCCAAAAATGTGCTGGTGTCCATAAAAAAATAATAAGAAATAAACTCCACGGCCGCACATCCAGAGGAGCAACAGCAGACCAACCAATAACGGGTGGTAGTGCACCGGCTATGCCTCCAATAACAATATTTTGGGGTGTGTTTGGTTTTAAAAACACGGTGTATAAAATGTAAGACACAATTGTTATTGTCAGCCATATAGCGGTTATAGTGCCGATCGCAACTTGGCAAATGATGATAGATAAAAAGCTTAAAACAATCCCAAAAGCTAAAGAAGAATCTGGATGAATTAACCCTTGTGCAACGGGACGCATCATCGTTCTTTTCATTAATTTATCGGTATCACGCTCAAACCACATGTTTAAGCACCCTGCGGCCCCAGCGCCTACGGCGATACATAAGACAGCAGTAAAAGCTAACACGGGATGAACTGAACCAGTTGCCATCCATAATCCGCAAAAGGCGGTAAAGATAACAAGACTCATAACTCTGGGTTTTAGAAGTTCCCAATAGTGATGAACAGAGGGTGATGTTTCAGTTTCTGTCGTCATTTGATAACCGGTAATTTTTTAAAACTATGGAATGCAGGAGGTGAAGGTAGGGTCCATTCCAGTGTGTCTGCCCCATCTCCCCAAGGGTTTTTAGGGCAAGGTGTTTTATCTTTGAAGACACGATAGATGACATAAAAAAAAATAAAGCGGCAGTAAACGAGATGATGGCTCCAACCGACGATACATAATTCCAGCCAGCATAAGCATCTGGATAATCCGGAATACGCCTTGGCATCCCCGCAAGTCCTAAGAAGTGCATCGGAAAAAATAAGATATTTACTCCTAAAAATGTTAGCCAGAAATGAATTTGGCCAAGCCTTTCATTGTATTGATACCCGCTCATTTTTCCAATCCAATAATAAATTCCAGCAAAAAGGCCAAACAAAGCGCCCATCGATAGGACGTAATGGAAATGCGCCACTACATAATAGGTATCATGCAAAGCTACATCAACGGATCCATTGGACAGAACAACGCCTGTTAATCCGCCAATGGTAAACAGTAAAATGAAACCACTCGCAAAAAGCATAGGAGTTGGAAATTTTATCGAGCCTCCCCAAAGGGTCGCTAACCAGCTAAAAACTTTAATGCCGGTAGGTACCGCGATAATCATTGTCGCGATGGTAAAATATGTTTTGGTTGATAAATCTAATCCAACCGTAAACATATGGTGTGCCCACACAACAAAACCTAAAAAGCCAATTGCCACCATTGCATAGGCCATGCCTAAATATCCAAAAACAGGCTTTCTAGCAAAGGTTGAGATAACATGACTGACAATACCAAACGCTGGCATGATCATTACATATACTTCTGGATGGCCAAAAAACCAGAAAAGATGCTGAAATAATACCGGGTCACCGCCACCGGCTGGATCAAAAAACGACGTACCAAAATTTCTGTCGGTTAACAGCATGGTTAATCCGCCTGCAAGTACTGGAATGGATAGCAATAATAAGAATGAGGTAACTAGAATTGCCCAAACAAATAAAGGCATTTTATGAAATCCCATGCCGGGGGCGCGCATATTAAAAATGGTTGTAATAAAATTGATAGCTCCAAGAACAGAGGAAATTCCAGCTACGTGTAGGCTCAAAATAGCAAAATCAACGGCCATTCCATTATGACCAATGATAGAGCTTAACGGCGGGTACATGGTCCAGCCGGTACCTGTACCGGAATCAATAATCATCGATAAAGTTAGTAACAAAATTGATGGTACCATCAACCAAAAACTTACGTTATTCAATCGAGGAAAAGCCATGTCAGGCGCACCAATTAAAAGTGGTACAAACCAATTGCCAAATCCACCAATAAGAGCAGGCATCACCATGAAAAAAACCATGAGAAATCCGTGGCCGGTTAAAATAACATTGTAGACTTGTCCTTCAATAATAGTGCTTCCAGGATGCGCCAGCTGCATGCGCATAAGCATAGAAAGAATGCCGCCATAAAGGCCGCCAAAAGCAGCAAAAAATAAATAAAGCGTTCCAATATCTTTATGATTAGTAGAAAATAGCCAGCGTTGCCATCCAGTAGGATGAGATTCTTTTTTCTTCATGCTGTTCCCTTGGGTGCTGTGGACGTTGTTTTTGAATTTAGCCATATTTTATACTCTTCGTTGGTTACAGCTTTTAGGACAATGGGCATGAATCCATGTTTTGCCCCACAAAGTTCAGAGCACTGCCCATAATACATACCAGGTTTTTTAATGCTAAACCATGTTTCATTAATTCTGCCTGGGGCTGCGTCTTTTTTAATTCCAAGTGCTGGAACAGCAAAACTATGCAACACGTCAGCTGCTGTAATAAGCACGCGAATAATTGTATCAACAGGAACAACCATAGGGTTATCAACATCAAGTAAGCGTAACTGCCCGGGTTTTAAATCTTTCTCCTCTAGCATGTAGCTATCAAATTCAAAATGTTCGCCATTATTTTTTGCATCAGGATATTCATAACTCCAATACCACTGGTGGCCGATGGCTTTGATAGTAATATCAGCATTTACCGGCGTTTCCATTTTGTGCAAAAGGCGAATTGAAGGGATGCCAATCACTATTAAAATAATCACCGGTATAATTGTCCAAATTGCTTCTAGGGTTGAGTTATGGGTAAATATTTGGGGGGTTGGATGTCTTTTGTGATGAAATTTATAAAATATATATCCCATTAGAACCAGAACTGTTGTGGCAATTCCAGTGATAACAAATAATAAAAGATGGTGCATGTCATGGAGACTTTCCATTACTGGTGAAGCGGCCTCTTGAAAATTCAATTGCCAGGGAAGAGGTTGACCAGTTGGGTGCGCCATGTGTGCTAGTTGAAATTGCTCGTGTTTTTAAATCATTACATAAAAACGAACGTCGGGAAAGCCGTGTTATAACAGTTCTTGGCATTCATTGACACAATGTAATTGCTAGATTAGCCTATTTTTCAGTTTTGATAATTTTCTTAAGCGATGCCTTTTTTCAAAAATATTCTTCACATGTTAGTTTTATTTTTAATAACTCAAGGAATTATTACTGCTGCATCTAATTCTAAAGAAGGAGATGCTTCTGCAGTTCAAATTCAGAAAGATATACCAGAATCTTTAAAAACTAAGCTAGCCGGATTAGAATTTTCAATAGATAATTATAAAAACATAGTAGTTATTCTTAAATCTCCAATCCCTGAAAAGATTAGTCAACTGCGAGAAGTAATAACTGAAATGGCAGAGTCCTATAAGAATTATGGATTATATGTATACGTTCCTGTTACTTGTGGAGAATTTTCTGATCAATTAAAGCAATTAGGCTTTGATTTATATGACCTTGATAAAGAAGCTAATTTATTAATATACCTTTATCGAAATGGTCGAGATATTCCAGAACTTAATTATGCTTATACAGCAGCAGGCACATTCTTGGTGCGTACTAATCCAAAAACCCATGAGAAAGAAATTTTAGTTATTAATGAACCACAAAAAAATATAGCCAATATTGTTTGTGGAATTTCAGAAAAAGGGGAATCTCCTCAAGAAACTGCGGAAAGAGAAGTTCGCGAAGAAGTTGGGATTAATATCGATAAGAAAAAATTGAAATTAATAGCTCTTTTCCATACAGTCCGAACTGATAAAAAAAGTTGTGTAGAGTATTTATATGTTTGTGATGAGTTTGAGGGGGAGCCGCGAGTCGATGGCAAAGGAGTCAAGGATTGCGCATGGATCTCAGTTTCAGAAATTCTCAAAGAAGATTGTGTTATTTTTGGAAAGCCTTTCTATAGTTTATGGAGACAAGTATTTAAAAATGAATTTAAAGATCAATATGGAGTTGAAATAAAAGCGAGTAACGTACGTTATATCTAAAGTTGCCTATCAATTTTAGCTTGATAATTTAGTTAAGTTATTAAACTAGAAGTAGTGATCATGCCGTTGACACTCGATTATTTGCTGGGTTAGGCTTTTCAAGCATCTCCAATATTTTTGAGTTATGTCCTTTCTTAGGAATATACTTTTTGCCGTAATTACTTTGTTTGTAATGCAAGCCATTACGGCGAGTACATCTGTAGTCCGTGAAGGAGAATCATCAGAGCTTCAAGTTCAGGTTGTCCTTCCTGAATCACTTATGGAAAAACTTGAGGGGTTCGAATTTGTTTTAGATGCTTATAAAAATATCGTCGTAAAACTTAAGGAGCCCTCAGCAAAAGAAGCAAGTAAACTTCAAAATGTTATTGAAGAAATGAAACGCTCTTACAAAAATTATGGGTTATATGTAACTATTCCTGTCATTCAAGGCGAATTTGCAAACAAGTTAGATCAATTGGGCTTTAAACTGCATGATGTTGATACGAATCAAAAAAAGCTATTTTATCTTTATAGCAATGGGCGAGATATACCCGAACTGAACTATGCGCACACAGCAGCTGCGGTATACATAATACGAAAAAATCCTAAAACTTTAGAAAAAGAGCTGTTGGTTATTAACGAACCGCAAAAGGTCATCGCAAATATTATTGGTGGGATTTCGATTAAGGGTGAATCTCCTGAAGATACAGCATTGAGAGAGGTTCGAGAAGAAGTCGGGCTTAGCCTTGAGAAACAAAATCTTAAACTTGTTGCTGTTTTCCATACGGTGCGTTCTGACAACAAAAGCTGCATAGAATTTTTATATGTGTGTGATACTTTTACAGGTGAGCCTCGGGTAGATGGGGCAGAAGCGCTAGAATTTGCTTGGGTGCCTATGTCCCAAATTTTAAGTGATGATGATGCGAAAGTGTTTGGAAAATCTTTTCATAGCCTGTGGAAAAAAGCTTTGAAAGGAGCATTCAAACACCAAAAGAATGGCGTTAATCTAACGAAAACAAAAAAAGCGTATCACGTTAATGACGTGGATTAATGAAAATTTTTTGTGAATTAAAATAATGGCTTGAATTTTTTTTTTAATTTTTTCTACAATTAATAATATTACATTTTTTTAGATAAATATTTTTCATGAATTCGGGGATTTTTCTAGCTAGTTTATCTGGTGGTCTTTATGGAACACTTGGGCTCTTTGGCGTGTATTTGCTTAAAGAAGGACTCGAGTTAAACGAGTTTCTTTTTTGGAGATTTCTTTTAGCCGTCGCTATTTTATTGCCTTTTCTAAATAAAAAGCAGCAATGGAAAGATATCTTTTCCAAAAAAGGTTTAACGGCAATAGGAATTTCTTCTATTTTTTATGCAAGTTCAACCAGTTTCTATTTTTACGCTATAGAATATATTGGCAGTGGCCTAGCAATGGTTCTTTTTTATTGTTACCCCGTATTTGTTGTTCTTTTGGATTGGCTCCATGGGAAAAACAAACCAGGGCGAGAAACCATTAATGGACTAATTATTGTGCTGTTGGGTACTTTATTGCTAAGTGATCCACGCCACTGGATTTTAAGTATTGAAGGTATTGGTTGGGGGCTTTTCTGCGCTTTTGGGTTTGGTGTGTATTTTTACGGATCACAACGAGCTGTTAAAAAGTTATCCGTTCTGAGCAGCACCTTTTGCATTTGCTTTGGTAACTTTTTAACATTCTCATTAATAATGCTTTGGAACGGCCATGTGTCGCTGCCAAAAACAGCATGGGCTCTGGGTAATATCGCAGGTCTTGCTATTCTATCCACAGTATTACCTATTTATCTTGTTTATGTTGCTCTTAAAACAATTGATAGTACAAAAGCATCTGTTCTTTCCGTTTTTGAGCCAATTGTAACGATTATTCTCGGCATTATCTTTTTGCACGAAACAATTTCACCCATTCAATATGCAGGGGTAATTGTCATTTTATTCGGTGTGTATATGGTTCAGCGCTGCAAAAAAGTCGTGGCTGCAATAGAGAGCTTACAAATCTAATAGGAAACGTCCTGGATTTTCCAAGCATTCTTTAATGGTTACCAAAAACGTTACGGCGTCTTTGCCATCAATTAATCGGTGGTCATAAGAAAGGGCGAGGTACATCATTGGCCTTACAACCACTTGTCCATTCAGGGCTATAGGGCGCTCTTGAATTTTGTGCATCCCCAGTATTGCTGATTGTGGAGGGTTAATGATAGGCGTGCTTAATAGGGATCCAAAAACACCACCATTAGTGATAGTGAACGTACCGCCCGTCATTTCATCAATGGTAAGCTTTCCATCACGAGCGCGAGTGCTTATTTCGGCAATAGATTTTTCAGCATCAGCAAGACTTAATTTATCTGCGTCCCGGAGTATAGGAACGACTAAATCATTTGGTGTTGAAACGGCTACGCCTATATCAACATATGTTTTTGTAACAATGTCCTGCCCATCTATGCAGCTATTTAAAATCGGCTGCTCTTTAAGTGCTTGTACACAAGCTTTCACAAAAAATGACATAAAACCTAACTTTATGTCATGCTTTTTCTCAAAAGCATCTTTGTATAAAGTGCGGAGTTGTATAATGGCGCTCATGTCTATTTCATTAAATGTAGTCAGCATTGCTGCGGTGTTTTGTGCTCTTTTTAAACGTTCTGCAATGCGTTGCCTTAACATACTCATGGGAGCGCGGAGTTCTTCACGCTGAGTATTCGTATTGAAATTTGCCTTTTTAGTTTTTGCGGAATTAATAAACTGGTTTACATTGCTTTGTCCATGACGAGTTTCCTCCACGATTTTTCTTGTTGAAACTGGTTTTATTTTTTCGACATTCATCTGAACCTCTTCAGTAGTTTTTTGAATTTTTCCAGGCGTAATTTTTGCAAGAATTTCCCCGATTTTCACATTAGTTCCTGGTTGGATTAAAGTTTTTGAAAGAGTACCATCTGCTGGAGCATACACTTCTAGCGTGACTTTATCAGTTTCAAGTTCAACTAAAGGAGTGTCAGCAGCAACTTCTTCCCCTGCATTTTTTAGCCATTTTCTCACTGTTGCTTCGGTAACCGATTCGCCTAATGCTGGAACACAAATATCAATATCTTTCACAAATTATCCTTCTAATGATCCAAATAAAGCATACTGAATCACTTCATTCTGCTCTTTTTCATGGCGGCCTGCAATTCCTGTTGCTGGTGCTGCAGCAGCCTTTCTTCCAGCATAATAGGGGCGGGTGTGCTTTTTGTTAGAACGTTTTAAAACATCTTCTAAGCGACGATCGATAAAATTCCATGCTCCCATATTTTGTGGCTCTTCTTGGCACCATACAACGGGAATATCATCGTAGGCACTCAACGTATTAAGTAATTCAGACTCGGGAAATGGATAATATTGCTCAAGTCTCAAAAGAGCGATGTTATTAATTTTTTGCTGCTCTCGGGCTTCTAACAAATCATAATAAATTTTACCGCTGCACAAAATAACACGGGTTGCTTTACATATCTCATTGTCAGTAATAACAGGTAAAAAGTATTTGCCAGAAGTCATGTCATCGAGTGATGAAACGGCCAACTTGTGACGTAGTAAAGATTTAGGCGTCATCACAATTAACGGTTTTCTCCAGCTATTATGCAACTGACGCCTTAATACATGAAAGAAATTCGCAGGTGTTGTGCAATTTACAACGTGCATATTATCTTCGGCGCATAACTGTAAATAGCGTTCAAGGCGTGCTGATGAATGCTCGGGACCTTGTCCCTCCATTCCATGAGGTAGCAGCATAACGATACCTGACAAACGTGACCATTTTTTCTCAGCAGAACTTATAAACTGATCAATAATTACTTGGGCGCCATTAGCAAAATCGCCAAACTGTGCTTCCCACAATACTAACGCGTCTGGGTTTGCAACGCTATAACCATAATCAAATCCTAAAACCGAAGCTTCTGTGAGTGGGCTATCTATGCCTTCAAATACTGCTTGTTTAACGCCTAGATTATTTAAAGGAATGTATTCATTACCATTTTCTTGATCAACCAAAATAGCATGACGATGTGAAAACGTGCCTCTGCAAGAGTCTTGACCGGAAAGGCGCACAATTTTTCCTTCGCTTAGTAGTGTGGCAAAAGCCAGCGCTTCTCCAGCGGCCCAATCAAGAGGAAGATCATCCTGAATGAGCTGTGTTCGATGATCAAATTGCTTTTTGATTTTGGAATTAATATAAAAATTTTCAGGTACTGAGTACAAAGCCAAGCTAAGTTTCTTAAGTAGCTTCTTATCAACGCCTTTTTCAATTTTTTCAAGCGCACTTTTCTTTATGCTACTCCAACTACCTTCAAGCCAATCAGGCTTTTTATCTTTTTCATCAAGGACTGAAGATTCAAGTTCTTCAGTTAAAAGCTGCTGCGTAGACTGTTCAATTTCGGTAATCTGCTTGTCACTTAAGATACTATTATTTTTCAAATGCTCAACGTATTGGGTGCGAACTGTTTTGTGGCTTTTGATAGTGTTATACATAATAGGTTGCGTGAAAGAAGGCTCGTCGGCTTCATTATGCCCATAGCGTCGGTAACAATTCATATCAACGATTGCGTCTACTTGAAACTCGCGCACAAATTCTGCTGCTATGCTGCAAGCATGAATCACGTCTTCGGGATGATCCCCATTTACATGAAATATGGGGGCTTGCGTTACTTTTGCGATATCAGATGCGTAAGCAGTGGAACGTGCTTTTGAAGGAGAGGTTGTAAAACCAATTTGATTATTAATAATAATATGGAGTGATCCACCCGTTTTATACCCTTCAAGTTCTGCTAATCCAAGTGTTTCGGCAACTAATCCTTGGCCTGCAAAAGCCCCATCTCCATGTAGGAGAATAGCGGCAATATTTTTGCGCTGGTAATCATTTTTTCTGTCTTGTTTTGAACGAACTTTACCCAAAACAACAGGATTTAGAGCCTCTAAATGCGATGGATTTGGGGTCAACGATAAATGAATTTGCTTTTCTAAAATTTTCCGATCAGAGGAATATCCTAAATGGTATTTAACATCGCCAGAACCTTCAAAGTCACTGGGCACCAAATTTTGCCCTTGAAATAAAGCTAAAATATGACGAATAGGTTGATGCAAAATATTGGCAAGTACGCTTAATCGGCCTCGATGCGCCATTCCAAGGCAAATTTCTTGTACTCCATCTTGAGTATAAATTTCAAGAATTTTCTCTAGTGCCGGAATTAAGCTTTCGCCCCCTTCCAAACTAAATCTTTTTGCGCCTGGAAATTTTACATTTAAAAATTTTTCAAAAAACTCCGCTTTTGTAAGATGTGTAAGAATTTTCTGGTAATCGGCAGTTGGTTCGATTAAATTTTCAACGCGCTCTTGGATCCAACTTCTTTTGGTTGGATCTTGAATATGCATAAATTCAATTCCAATCATACCACAGTATATTTTTTTTAGTTTTTCTAAAATGGTACGAAGATTAGCTCCAAAAGCTAATACGTTATCGGTATAAACCGGCTGATCGTAATCATGCGAAGTAATGCCATAAGTTGCTGGGTCAAGCTCAGGGAGTGCCTTTGGTTGTTGTAGACATAAGGGGTCTAAATTAGCTGCCAGATGCCCATATTCTCTATAAGCTTGGATAAGCTTAAAGACCTGAAGCGCTTGAACGATAGACTTTTCATCAATGGAAGTACTGGATGTATTAGATGAGAAATCTTGGAAAACGCGTTGCCACTTAGGTTCAACTGAGCTTGGATTACGCTTATATTGCTGATAAAGATTGCTTAAATACGTAGCATTTTCACCAGAAATTGCGTCATTCATTAAAATTGCTCCATCGCTTTTTTCATGGCTTCTCCCATATGCGCAGGGGTAGGAGAAGTGGCAATACCACGTGCTTTTAAAAACGCAATTTTTTCTGCTGCATTGTCTTCTTTGCCAGAAGCTATTGCTCCAGCATGACCCATGCGCCTTCCTGCTGGTGCTGTAACTCCGGCAATAAACGCAGCTATTGGTTTTTTTATACCTTTTTTTGCTTGGTGTGCAACAAATTCAGCTGCAATCTGTTCATCCTGACCGCCGATTTCACCAATAAGCAAAATGCCATGCGTATCATCGTCATTGTAAAACATTTCAATGACATCAATAAAATTTAGGCCTTTTACTGGATCACCACCAATGCCAACGCAGGTACTTTGGCCAAGCCCTATCTGGGTTGTTTGATGTACGGCCTCATAGGTCAGAGTTCCTGATCGTGAAACGATGCCAATCTTTCCTTGCTGATGAATAAATCCAGGCATAATACCAATTTTGCATGCACCTGGCGTGATGATCCCTGGGCAATTGGGGCCAATGAGGTAAGATTTCTTTGATTGTAATGTCTGCTTTACGTGCACCATATCATGCACAGGGATACCCTCTGTAATGCATACAATAATCTCAATACCAGCATCAGCTGCTTCCAAAATAGCGTCAGCTGCATAAGGCGCTGGCACATAAATCATCGTGGCATTTGCTCCTGTTTTTTCAACAGCTTGACGCGCGGTATCAAAAACGGGTCTCTCAAGATGCATGGTGCCTCCTTTTCCAGGAGTAATCCCACCAACTATTTGAGTGCCATAAGCAATTGCCTGTTCGCTATGAAAGGTGCCTTGTTTACCCGTAAATCCCTGACAGATAACTTTGGTGTTTTTATCAACAAGAATGGCCATTACGAACTCCTCGTCGCTGAAACAACTTTTTGTGCGGCTTCTTCTAAGCCATCTGCAGCAATGATATTTAATCCTGATTCATCAAGTATTTTTTTGCCAATATCTTTATTCGTGCCTTGAAGTCGCACCACTAAAGGTACTTGCAATTTCATTTCAGATGCCGCGGCAACAATACCTTGTGCAATAATATCGCACCGCATAATGCCGCCAAAAATATTTACAAGGATGGCTTTTACGCCTTCGTCTTTTAAAATAATTTGAAATGCTTTTGTAACGCGTTCTTTATCGGCACTTCCCCCGACGTCAAGAAAGTTTGCAGGTTCTCCTCCATAATGTTTAATGATATCCATGGTTGCCATCGCCAGTCCTGCGCCATTTACCAGACAACCAATGTTACCATCAAGTTTCACGTAGCTTAAGTCATTCGCTTTTGCTTCTGTTTCGGATGGATCTTCTTCGAAAGGATCATGCAATTGTTGTATTGATGCTTGGCGATATAGCGCATTATCATCAAAGCTCACCTTTGCATCTAGGGCCAATAAAGAATCTTCTTTCGTAATTACCAGAGGATTAATTTCGACTAAGCTACAGTCACAAGTAATATAAAACTGATAAAGTTTTTTCAGCAATTCCAAGATTTCTTTTGCTTTATGCGGAATTCCAAATGTAGAGGCAACTTGCCGCGCATGGTAGCCTTGAATTCCTGAAGCTGCAGAAACCGTCATATTAACAATTTTTTCAGGATGCTTTTCGGCGACGTCTTCTATTTCTACACCCCCTTCAGCAGAGGCAATAATGCACGTCTGACTGGCGTTTCTATTCAAAACAAAGCTTAAATAAAAGGCTCTACCAGCGTTTGCTGCGCTTTCTACGTAAACTTTTCGAACAATTTGTCCTTGAGGTCCTGTTTGATGAGTAACAAGAGTCGAGCCTAATAAAGAATTTGTGTAATCTCTGACTTCTTCTTTACTTTTGCAAAGTTTTACACCACCAGCCTTACCCCGTCCTCCAGCATGAATTTGTGCTTTAACTACCCAAATAGTACCGCCAAGCTTTTTAGTAATTTCCATCGCTTCTTCTGCGTTGTGAGCAACTTCTCCAGCGCCTACGGGAATACCGTATTTTCTAAAGAGTTCTTTTGCTTGGTATTCGTGAATATTCATTTACAACCCAAGATCTGTGCAAGCTTGTGTTAAAGATCTGACTGATTCAACAGACTGTTGCAGCTGCTTCTTTTCTCCTGTATTTAAAGGAATCTCTAATACTTTTTCAACGCCATTTTTTCCAATAATAGCGGGAACGCCGACATAAAGATCTTTAACCCCATATTCTCCTCCAAGATGTGCAGCACAAGGAAGAATACGACGTTGATCGAATAAATAACTTTCAGTCATTTGTAAAACACTGGTGGCAGGAGAATAAAAAGCTGACCCCGTTTTTAATAAATTAATAATTTCAGCTCCCGCATTACGCGTACGATCAATAATAGCATCAAGCTTACCTTTACTAACCCATCCATTTTCAACAAAGTAGGAAAGTGGAATGCCAGAAACAGTGGTATAACGGGGCATTGGCACCATGCTATCGCCATGCCCGCCCAGCACAAAACTTTGAATATCTTGCACGGACACATTTAAGGCTTCACTTAAAAAGCATTTAAAACGTCCTGAATCTAAGACGCCAGCCATTCCTACCACCATTTTTGGATTAAATCCGGTGGCCTTTTGCATCAGCCAAACCATGGCATCCAAAGGGTTTGTCACCACAATTACGAATGCTTGTGGAGCATATTTCTTAATATTTTCAGCAGCTGTGCAGATGATTTTAGCATTAACACTTAATAAGTCATCACGGGACATGCCTGGTTTTCTGGCAATGCCGGCGGTTACAATCACGACATCTGCGTCTTTTATACAGCTGTAATCCTGACTTCCTGATACAACGTAGTGTTTATGCTCAGCACTTAAGGATTGAGCTAAATCAAGAGCTTTACCTTGAGGAATGCCTTCGGCTACGTCAATGAGTACAACCTCACCGAGATTTCGCTGAAGGATGAGATGTGCAAGGGTTCCCCCAATATTGCCGCTACCGATTAAAGCTATTTTGGGGAGATTCACAGATGTATCCTTATAACGCTATAGGTTGATCTTGTTGCTGGTGACCTATAAAATCAAGTCCTGCCATTAGGCCGGACTCATCAATACTGTGTCCAAGCCCATGGCATGTTTTTGTCATAACATTTACACCAAGCTGACGCAACTGGGATTGTGCTATTTGTAACGTGCCGTATGGAACCACAGTGTCAGCGGTTCCATGAACAAGGAGAATTGGTGTTGACGATAAAGAAGAAACATTTGCTGGCGGATAAAATGCGCCAGAATACCCAATAATTCCCCCAAGCTTAGAAATACAAAAAGGCATTTCTAATGCAAGCATAGTACCTTGCGAAAAGCCGACAAGAATTAAATCAGAAGGCAATAATCGATATTCAGCAAGCAGTGCGGTGATAAATCGCTTTAAATGTGGCCGTGCTTTATCTAAGCCTGCGCGAATATTTAAAGGATTAAAATCGCTTAAACCAAACCACTGATACCCTTCGCCATAAGGATTGATATCGCTTAATTCAATGCCATTAGGAGAGAAAAAAGCCGTGTGCTCAAGATTTTTTTGCCAAATACGACCTATTTCAAGCAGATCATCTCCATTTGAACCATATCCATGTAAGAAGAGAACAATTTTCTTTGGTGTTCCTTTGGGCAGTAGGCATGGACAATTTTCAAACAATTTTATAACTACTTCTAAACCTTATTATTATTAGACCAAAATATAATTCAGATGGCAATGTTGCAAAGAATAAGGCGAACCAACTTTCATATAATAAATTGATTAAGGGCAAAGATTTTTGTACACTGCCCAGTATTATTCATAAAATAACAAATCATGCTTGGTTTTTGGCAACTTGTTGCCTTGGTTGTAGGAAATTTGGTTGGTAGTGGTGTACTTATGCTGCCGGCTACCTTAGCTCCCTACGGCGCTATTTCTTTTTCTGGATGGATTGCGACCTCTATTGGTGCAATTCTTCTGTCTCTTGTTTTTTGCCAGTTGTGCAGTAAGCACCCGCGCACCGGCGGTCCGCATGTTTATGTTGAAGAAGCATTTGGAAAAAATGCTGGATTTTATATTGCATGGGTGTATTGGATTTTAGCATGGATTGGCTATGCAGCGCTTGTTTCGGCAGCGATGGGATGTCTTACAACTGTTTGTGGGCCTCTCTCTAAGCCTGTTTTATTGGGTCTTGAAATTCTCATTATTGTTGTGTTTACAGCAATTAATCTCTGTCAGATTTCTTTTGCTGGTCGCGTTGAATTGGTGCTGACTATTGTAAAAATTCTGCCACTAATCATTCTACCGGTTATTGCACTTTTTTCGATTAAATCTGAGTATTTATTTGCCATGCCAACCACGGATCAGTTTTATATGTCTTCCATGGCAAGCGCGGTGATGCTAATGATTTTTGCTTTTATGGGTTTTGAAACAGCCACTGTTCCTAGTGAAGAAGTAGAAAACGCGCGGCGTACTATTCCAAAAGCAACTATCGTTGGAACTCTCATTGCAGCTGCTATCTATATTTTAGGAACTGTTAGTATGCTTGGCCATATCCCATTCTCAGAATTGGCCCAATCAAAAGCTCCATATGCTGATTTAGCAGCTTGTGTATTTGGTGGAAATTGGTATTGCTTTGTGGCAGGAGCTGGCGTGTTATGCGCTTTAGGCGCTTTAAATGGATGGATGCTTATTGGAGGTCGTATCGCCTATGGGGCTGCGCAAGATGGCATTTTTCCCAAAGTATTTTTGAAAAAGGATAAGTATGGAGCGCCAAGTGCTTCTATCATTATTTCATCCCTTTGCACGATTCCTTTTTTGGTACTTTCTGTAAGTGAAAGCTTGGTTGAGCAGTTTAATTTTGTTGTCTCTATTAGTTCATCCTTAGTTCTTATTGTGTATTTAGCATGCGCTTTAGCGTATTTGAAATTTCTAAAAGAATATCAAAAAGCTAAACCAAAACATTGGCTTTTAGGCGTAGCATCCACCGTATTTTGTCTGTGGGTGTTAAGTTCCATCAGTTTGGAAATGACGTTGTATTCATTAACCGTTTTCTTTGTTGGTATTCCCTTGCGCATGTATATGGGACGAAAGATTTAGCTTAGGAATCTATTAACGCTATTTCTGTATAATTATACAAATCTACGTAAATTTAGCTTGTAATGAGCATATTAATACAAAGTATTTGTTTAAGCTATTATGCTCTTGCAGCAATTATTGCTAGCGATGCACCATCAGATCGCTCAATTATTGAGTCATTAAAAGCACAAGATTTTAAAATTCGCTCTCAACAAAACCCAGAGAGATTTCGCATGCTCGAAGATATTCGTGTTTCCGGAAGTGCGCAATTTTCAAATCAAAGCCTAAGAAAAATTATTAAAAGAATTAATGCACGAAAGCAGTATTCAATTGTTATTTTTGATGTTCGGCAAGAAATGCACCTATTGGGATACAATGATTTATCCAGTATTATTGCCGAGAAAGATGGGTCAGAAATAAATCATGGATTGAATTTTATTATTAGGGATGAAGATGCTTTATCAAAACAAGGTACATTAGGTCGCGAAGAAATAATTACGCAAGCCTGCGGGTTGCAATACGTACGTATACCGGTAATGGACGATTCTGTCCCAACGCGTGCAGATGTAGATGTGTTTCTTAATGCCTATAAAGAAAAAACGCAACAAGATCCTAATACGTGGTTTCATGTGCATTGTGAACATGGCCATGGGCGCACTACAACATTTATGAGTATGCTACACATCCTCAATACCCAAGGGAAAACAAGTCTAAGCAATATTTTAAACGAACAGCAGCAAAACGGTGGTGCCGATTTAGCCTTTCCTTCACAACAAAGTGCAGATATAAAAGGTGCTGATTTACAACAAAAGCGATATGCATTTTTGGAGGCTTTCCATCACTATGTTAATGATAAAAAAAACGGATTTGCCACTGGTAAGTCTTGGTCGGAATGGCAAGCAACCATAAATTAGTAACATCAAATATTCTTCTTACCGATATAAAAACCCCCGATTGGAGACTAATCGGGGGGATATTGATGGCTTATAGTACCGTACCTACCATATTCCATTTATTTAAAGATATTACTAAATCCTTGTTTAGTAATAAAATCATTATTTCAACATTTAATTAAATAAAATTAAAAATTTAATTTAATATAAATTAAAATGCTTATTTTTTTGCTTATTCTTATTAAAAATTATAGTGTTAGCTCTTGGCCAGCTATTTAAACTTGGGCATAATATTCCAATATCTTTAAGACATTTTTTAATGAGCATGACAAGGGAGTTGGCAAGCGCTATACGCTTTCTAAGTATTGATGCGGTAGAAAAAGCAAACTCTGGTCACCCAGGTATGCCGATGGGGATGGCTGATGTTGCTGCAATTTTATTTGAAAAACACTTAGTATTTAATCCTTGTGATCCTTACTGGCCTAATCGTGATCGTTTTGTTTTGTCAGCAGGGCATGGCTCCATGCTGCTCTATAGCCTTTTGTATTTAACGGGCTATCCAGAAACAACGCTGGAACAACTAAAGAATTTTCGCCAGCTCTACTCAAAAACGCCGGGGCATCCGGAATATGGTCATCTTCCGGGTGTAGAAACAACTACAGGTCCTTTAGGTCAAGGTATTGCAACAGCTGTGGGCATGGCGCTAGCTGAGCGCATGTTGCATGCAAAGTATCCTGAAGCGATTACTCATTACACCTATGTTATTGCCAGTGATGGGGACCTAATGGAAGGCATCAGCCATGAAGCAGCCTCTCTTGCTGGGCATTTACAGCTTCACAAATTAATTGTCCTCTACGACGATAACGGTATAAGCATCGATGGTAAATGTAATTTGGCATTTACAGATGATTCATTGCTTCGGTTTAAGGCTTACGGTTGGAACGCAGAGCGCGTGGATGGTCATGATGCAAACGCTATCGATGCAGCTATTACAAGGGCTAAAGCGAGTGACAAGCCAACGCTCATTGCGTGCAAAACTATTATTGGTTTTGGTGCTCCGACAAAAGCCGACAGCCATGAGGCTCATGGATCACCGTTAGGCCCTGAAGAAATACAAGCAACGCGCAAAGCTCTAAACTGGCCACATGAGTCATTTCGTATTCCAGACTCCATTTTAAATACCTGGCGTACAATCGGCCAAAGACACCAATCGACATATGACACCTGGAAAAAAGTAACGCCAACGGATGTGCAAAACGCATTGCAGGCACCGCATCATGGTATTGACGAAGCCATTAAGGCATATAAGCAAAAGGTGCAAGCCGAAAAGCCAAGCCTGGCAACCCGTGTGCTATCACAGCAGGTTCTAGAAGCTATAGAACCCTATGCTGCCTTAATTGGTGGCTCTGCTGATTTAACAGGTTCAAATAATACAAAAACAAAATCCCAAATAGTAATTAACGCGCCTCAATATAAAGGGAAGTATATTCATTATGGTGTGCGTGAACACGCAATGGCTGCTATGATGAATGGAATCAGCCTATCCAAAGCCTTTATTCCTTATGGTGGTACATTTCTTGTCTTTTTAGACTATCTAAAACCAGCCTTGCGTTTATCTGCGTTAATGGAGCAGGGCGTCATTTATGTTTTAACCCATGATTCTATAGGTCTCGGTGAAGATGGCCCAACGCACCAGCCTATCGAACACCTAGCTCATTTGCGTTGCATTCCAAATGTCTTAACATTTCGTCCCATGGATGCAACAGAAGTGGCTGAATGCTGGCAACTCGCAGTGCAGCATCGAAAAACGCCGTCAGTTCTTGTGTTAACACGTCAAAAATTACCTTATCTAAGTAATAATCGAACAGAGCATTCCGAAAATATGTCTGCCAAAGGCGGTTATGTCCTCATTGAAAACTCTCAAGCAGAGGTTACGCTAATAACGACAGGATCAGAAGTTTCCCTAGCTGTTGATGCGAAAAATATGCTGGAAGAATTGGGGATTCCTGCGCGTGTTGTTTCAATGCCTTGTATGGAACTGTTTTCAAAACAATCTCAGTATTATAAAAATCAAGTGTTGGGAAATTCATTGCGCATAGGTATCGAAGCAGCTTGTGAGGGGGTATGGTCCAAATATTTAGGTGATAATGGAATATTTATAGGGATGAATTCTTTCGGCGCTTCGGCTCCTGCAGAAAAATTGTATATGCATTTTGGTATAACAGCTGAGATTGTGGTAGAAAAAGTAAAAAATATTTTAAGGAAGTGATTAGATTTTATGTCCCGTAGTGTTTATGAGCAATCGTTGATCTATCATGCACAACAGCCAAAAGGTAAATTAGAAATCACCGCTACAAAGCCGATGACTAACCCTTATGATTTAGCGCTTGCGTATTCACCAGGGGTGGCAGAGCCTTGTAAGGAAATAGAAAAAGACCCTTTAAAAGCTGCTGAATATACGATTCGAGGAAATTTGGTCGCTGTTATTAGTAACGGAACAGCGGTTCTAGGTCTTGGGAATATTGGCCCACTAGCCTCTAAACCGGTGATGGAAGGCAAGGCAGTTCTTTTTAAAAAATTTGCAGGTATTGATGCATTTGATATTGAAATTAATGAAACAGATCCGCAAAAACTTGTTGATATTATTGCCGCATTAGAGCCAACTTTTGGCGGCATTAACCTTGAAGATATTAAAGCGCCAGAGTGCTTTTATGTGGAACGTGAGCTTGCAAAAAGAGTAAGTATTCCGGTTCTTCATGATGACCAACATGGCACTGCCATTATTGTTTCTGCAGCGATGAAAAATGCACTGGAACTCGCTGGAAAATCACTAAGTGCGGTCAAAATGGTTGCATCAGGAGCTGGAGCCTCTGCTGTGGCGTGTTTAGAGCTTCTTATAAAACTTGGTCTGAAGCGCGAGAATTTGATTGTTTTAGATCGTGAAGGCGTGATTTTTAAAGGCAAAAAAAATCTAGATCCGTCAAAAGAAGCCTTAGCCTCAGATACCTCCTCGCGCACCCTTGAAGAAGCAATAAAAGGAGCAGATGTCTTCTTAGGTCTTTCTAGTGCGGGGTTGATGACAGCAGACATGGCTAAATCCATGGCTAAAAATCCGGTGATTTTTGCGCTTGCAAATCCCGAGCCCGAAATTCGTCCAGAAGTTGTTCATCAAGTTCGTGATGATGCTATTATAGCAACCGGTAGAACAGATTATCCTAATCAGGTAAACAATGCCTTGTGCTTCCCCTATATATTCAGAGGTGCACTTGATGTGGGAGCAACGTGTATCAATTACGAAATGAAAGTCGCGTGTGTTGAAACTATTGCGGCAATCGCAAAAGTAGAATGTGATGATTTGGTGGTAGCTGCTTATGGTGGCGAAACATTAACATTTGGCCGTAACTATATTATTCCAAAACCATTTGATCGACGGTTGTTCCTAGAGTTATCATATGCAGTGGCAAAAGCTGCGGTTGATACAGGTGTTGCTACGCGTCCTGTTACGGATTGGGATGCTTATCGTAATCAATTAAAAGAAGCTATTTATCGCTCAGGCGTTGTTATGCGTCCAATTTTTGCTGCAGCAAAAGCAGGAAAAGAAGAAATACGTCTTGTTTTTGCTGAAGGTGAGGATGAACGGGTTTTGCAGGCTATTCAAACCATACATGATGAAAAAATTGCTAAGGTTTTAGTTATTGGACGACCTGATGTTATTGAACGACGTGCTCGTCAATTGGGATTGAGATTCAATATTCATGAGGATATCGAAATAATTAATCCGCAAGAAGATGCTCGCTATAAAAAATACTGGCAAGCTTATCACGATATTATGGCACGCAAAGGTATAACACCTGATAATGCCAAAGAAATCATGCGCACCAATACCACCGTAATTGCCGCTATGATGGTACATTTAGGTGATGCCGATGCGATGATTTGTGGTTGTCATGGTAATTATCCTGACCATTTGGTGCCCATTATGGAAATTTTAGGTATTGCCAATAATCAGCGTCGTTGTGCTGCTCTTTCGGCAATAGCAATTGATAACAGAAAGATTGAAAGAGGAATTCTCTTCATCACCGATCCCTACGTTAATATTGATCCAACCGCTGAACAGCTCGCAGAGATTACATTAATGGCAGCCGAGCAAGTACGCTTGTTCGGTATAAAACCACGAGTTGCTTTAATATCTTATTCTAATTTTGGTGCTGGCGTGCATCCGCAGGCTAAGAAAATGCGTCAAGCTATGGAACTTATTAGAGATCGTGCTCCTGAATTAGAAATAGAGGGAGAAATGCACGTAGATGCAGCTCTGGATGAAAAAATTCGCGCACGTTTATTTCCAAAAAATACACTAAAGGGTGCAGCGAATCTTTTGGTAATGCCAAATATTGATGTGGCAAATACAGCACTAAATACTATTAAAATTCTGGCTAATGGCCAGCCGATAGGCCCAATTCTTATGGGCATTAAAGAATCAGCGCATATTTGTACGCCAACAGCTAGACCAAGAACATTAGTAAATCTTGCAGCGATTGCCGTTTCTAAGGCAAGATTATTTAAACAACAAAAGGAACAATCATGAAAATAGTCTTCGTTGATAAATCTTTAAAAGGCGGCCTTTTAGTTTCCAGCGTTTATGAGAAAGCGCAGTTAGGAAACACGACAAAAGCTTTAGATAAGCTTTCTAAAGGGTTTATTAAAACAGCAATTGATAATGCTGAATTTAAGGGTGGCGTTGAGAAAATGCTGCGGTTACCGTCAGTACCAGGATTAAGTGGTCAATTGCTTTTACTAGGTCTTGGGGATCCTAAAACTCATACTGCTTTAACGTTGGAAAAAGTAGGAGCAAGATTATTCACATGCTTGAATGCGTTGCGAGAGAAAAAAGCAATCATTGATATATCGGACATTTCAGGCGTAAAAGATTTATCGGTGGCCGAATGTGTTGCATACCTTGCGTCTGGCGCGCTTATTCGTTCTTGGAAATTTGATAAGTACAAAACAAAACGTGAAAAAGAAGATCTACCTGTCCTCAATGAGCTAGTTTTTGTAACGCCTAGCGTAAAAGAATCTCAAAAAGCATTTGATAAACTAGAAGCAATTGCTGGTGGTAACCGCCTAACGCGGCTTGTGGTGTCTGAGCCTCCAAATGTGGTTTATCCAGAAGCCATGGCTAAATACGCGCGTGAACTTAAAAAAATTGGTGTGCAAGTTCAAGTCCTTGGCGAAAAAGAAATGAAAAAGCTTGGATTTGGTGCTCTTCTCGGCGTTGGTCAAGGAAGCGTGCGTGAGTCACAGCTGGTAATTATGAAATGGATGGGCAGCGCTAAGCGCGCTGATAAACCTATAGCGATCGTTGGCAAGGGTATTACCTTTGATACAGGTGGTATCAATATTAAGCCATCTAACGGTATGGAGGACATGAAATACGATATGGCTGGCTCTGGTGTTGTATTGGGATTGATGAAGTCTTTAGCGATGCGCAAAGCCAAAGTAAACGTGGTGGGGGTAATGGCACTGGCTGAAAATATGCCATCGGGCTCAGCGCAGCGTCCGTCCGATGTGGTGAAATCTCTTTCAGGTCAAACAATTGAAGTATTAAATACCGATGCGGAAGGACGCTTAGTACTTGCCGATGCGCTTTGGTATACGCAGGCAAAATTTAAGCCTCAGTACATGATTGATCTGGCAACCCTAACAGGCGCTGTTACCGTGGCATTGGGTTATGAGTACGCTGGTCTTTTCAGTAATAACGATAAGCTATGTGATATGCTAACAAAGGCTGGTGAGACCGTTGGAGAGCCATTGTGGCGCCTGCCGATGGGTAAAGCGTACGATAAAGATATTAATTCTGACGTCGCGGATGTGAAAAATGTTGGTTCAGGCCGCGGAGCGGGCAGTATTACCGCAGCGCAATTCCTTGAGCGCTTTGTCAACAAAACGCCATGGGCACATCTTGATATCGCTGGTATGGCATGGGATAAGGCTGACAAGCCTTTAACAGGTAAGGGGGCAACTGGTTACGGTGTACGCCTTCTGAATGAATTTTTAGTAAGGAATTTTGAGAAATAAAACACTCTCATCGGCCTTTTTTGAATGTAGCAATGGCATGATCATTCTTGAAAGGCCTTCTTTATTTAGGTTTTTCTTCATTATTGTAAAAAGTTTTACTATGTAAAAATAAAATAATAATAACTTAATTTTAATAAAATTTAATTACCTGTAAATTATTGTAAATAATTAGTTAATAAAATCCATTGAAATTTGATCTCTTTGCTCTATTTATCTAAGCGGGAAATTTTGGAGGATTTATCATGAAAGGAATTATCTTAAGCCTATTAGTTGTTACAATGCATTCTAATCTTGTTTGGGGGATAATGGATTCGGATGATCTCGAGGAATCAAAGCCTAAAATAAGTGCAACGCAAAAATTTTTTGTGGCTGTACAGGAAATAGCGCATAATAGTCATTTTTCTTGGCCCTTATACAGCATGGAAAAAGGATTGGGAATGCTTTCTGATACATACAGATTCAGCAATACCCTTGCGAGAGTTACTTTTTGCGCTTGTGTTCTTTTGCCAGATCTCCGCCAAAAAGCTGAAATGATTTCGGTGAGACTTTCTGCAGATGAACTAAATGAGTTACAACCTCATCTTTCTATCATTAGGCGTCATATCATTAAGATTGCTGAACGGCAAGGATTAGAATCTCATGTCCCCTTGCTAGTAAGATCAGCGCATAATTCTGATAGTGCTATTCTAACAGCATCAACCACTGTTAACGCTTTTGTGGATCATCACAAAGATGACATCTTTTTTAGAACAATGGCAGCTGTTAGCCAATCTCTTGGTGGTGGAGATGTTATACACTATACAAAAGAAAAAAATTTGGAAGAAATGCTCTATAATTTTGAGCGTATAGGACCTCTAGCTTCTTATATAAAGGTAAGTAATTTTAATAAAGAAGATAACTTCAGAACAGAAGATATCAATCGCTCATTAGATAAGATAAGGCCTATTTTTGAGAAGGCGCACGTTTTTTAACAGAAACAAAAAAGCTGGGAATTTCCCAGCTTTTTTTCTTAAAGAATTATTCCTAAAAGAAATTAACGACGATTTCCAAAAAGTTGCAATAACGCCAAAAATAAGTTTAAGAAATTCATATACAGTTGCAATGCGCCAAACAAAGCTTTTTTGCCCGACGTTTCGCTATCATCACCTGCGTAATAGTATTCTTTTATCATTTGTGTGTCATAAGCAGTTAAGCCTGTGAAAACAAGCACGGTAATGACTGAAATAGCAAGCTGCATAGGTCCACTGTGCATGAACATCTTTACGACGCTCGCGATAATAATTCCAATAAGTCCCATAAACAAGAACGAGCCAAATTGGCTTAAATCGCGTTGTGTTGTGTATCCATAAAGGCTAGTACCCGCAAACATTCCGGATGTAATGAAGAACACGCGCGTAATGCTCTCTCCCGTATACACCAAAAAGATACTTGCAAGAGAAAGTCCAAGCACACCGGAATACACCCAAAAGAGCGTTTGTGCATTTGCGAAGCTCATTTTATGAATGCGTGCAGCCATCATAAAAACCATGATAAGTGGCGCAAACATTACTACATATACGAGCGGTGTTCTAAAAATAAGGTTCATCATTTCAGGTGATTGAGAAGTTAGGTAAGCAGTTATACCGGTGATACCCAATCCCAACGCCATGAAGTTATAGACGCGTTGCATGTGCGCGCGCAGGCCAGCATCAATATCCCATGCTTTAGTCGATGTACGCGTTGCTGGATCAATTTTATTGGACATAATATCCTCCTTTTCAATATGCAAGCATCTTAGCATATTTTTTAAAATTTATCCAAAAAGTTAAAATTAGAGCTAAATAATTTTCTGAATTCTCTTCAAAGATTCTTCTTTACCCAGAATTTCCATAACTTCAAACAAGCTCGGAGAAATGGTTTGTCCTGTAATGGCAACACGTAAAGGGCTTGCCAGCTGTCCTAACTTTATGCCGAACTCTTCAGCGCTGCTTCGAAGTATCGCTTCTAAAGCATCGTGAGAAAAATCGCATCCTTCTAATTTTTGCAAAAGCTTATTCAAATAGCTTATGTTTTCAGGCGTCATTAAGGCTGTGGCTTTTTCATCTAATGGTAGCGTTTTGACGTAAATCAGGGCACTTTCGCCGAGTTCGATCAGCGTTTTTGCGCGCTCTTTAAGGCCGCTCATGCCTTGTAAAATGCGCTGTTTTTCTTCCGTTGATAACGCATACCCTAAGGCTTTTTCAATAAAGGGCTCTGTCAATTTAAACAAACTTTCATCATCTTGATGACGAATATAGTGCCCATTCAAATTATGAAGTTTTGCCATATCAAAACGGGCAGGGGAACGCCCAATGCCCTCTAAAGAAAACCATTCTATAGCTTGATCTTCATTAATGATTTCATCATTTCCGTGCGCCCATCCTAAGCGTAAAAGATAGTTTTTCATAGATTCTGCTAAAAAACCCATATCTTTGTAAACGTCAGCACTTGTAGCCCCGTGTCGCTTAGAAAGCTTGGCGCCATCAGCCCCGTGAATTAAAGGAATATGGGCAAATTTAGGTATATCCCAGCCCATGGCTGCATAAATATGATACTGACGAAAAGCATTATTCAGATGGTCATCGCCGCGAATAATATGGGTGATCTCCATATCATGGTCATCAACGACAACCGATAGCATATACGTTGGCGTTCCATCAGCACGTAATAAAACCATATCATCAAGCTGATTGTTTTGAACAGTAACAGCTCCTTGCACATGATCATTGATGGTAAGTGATCCTTCTTGAGGTGATTTAAAACGAATCACCGGTTTAATCGTCGCAGGTGCCGTAGCTGGGTCGCGGTCGCGCCACATCCCGTTATAACGTGGTGGTAATTTTTTTGCTGCCGCCTCATCACGCATTATTTGCAATTCTTCAGGTGAACAATAGCAATAATACGCATGACCCATTTTTAACAATTCATGCGCGACTGCTGCATGACGTTCTGCTCTGGAAAACTGAAAAATTGGCTCTTCATCTGGTTGCAAACCTAGCCAGTTTAAGCTTGAAAAAATCGCTTCAATAGCTTCAGGAGTTGAGCGCTCGCGATCTGTATCTTCGATGCGCAGCAGATATTTCCCTTTATTGTGCTTGGCAAATAAATAATTAAACAGTGCTGTGCGAGCGCTGCCGATATGAAGATAGCCTGTCGGTGAAGGCGCAAAACGAACGCGTACCGTCATTTATTTTTTGTCCTCATCCTTCATGCCATCTTTAAAAGCCTTAACACCCTTAGCAAGATCGCTCATGATTTTTGGAATTTTTCCAGCGCCAAACAGCACTAAAACAATCAATAAAATAATGATCAAATGACTTGTGCTCATTCCCATAATAATAAGTCTGCATAGCTTTTTATAACCAAAAATGTACACCGAATAACCCTTTTCGTCAAAAGCAATACTTATGCTAGGGTTTAAAAAATGTCTAAAAGAGCTTTAACGAATTTTAATGTTTATCAAGTATCTTCCCTCTATTACTACTCTTTTAGTGCTTCAGGTGCTTGGTCTTATAAGTCCAGGTCCTGATTTTGCGATTGTTGTGCGAAATAGCCTTATTTATTCAAGAAAAACTGCTATTTTCACAGCGATTGGTTTGGCATTGGGAGTGCTTGTCCATTTAGGGTATATCTTGCTAGGACTCGGAGTCGTTATTGCCAAAACAGTGTGGGTATTTACAGCGTTTAAATATATTGGTGCAAGCTATCTCATGTATATCGGCATCAAAGGAATACGTGCTAAAAAGCAGCAAAAATCGCAAGAAAAAAATGAAAAGCAACAACGAGATATATCGCCTATAAAAGCATTAAGCACAGGATTTTTAACCAATGTCACCAATCCTAAAGCAATGCTGTTCTTCTTAAGTTTAATTTCAGCATTTATTACTCAAAAAGAGCCTACGGTTATCATTATAACCTATGCGCTGATTATTTTTAGTACAACGCTTGTCTGGTTTTTAATTGTGGCAATCTTCTTTTCGAACAAAGGCCTTCGTTCAGCTTTTAAAAATTTCCAACATATTATTGAACGCGTTACGGGTAGCTTTTTGGTTTTACTTGGCGTAAAGATTCTGTTCATAAAGTAAAAAACCCCGACCAGAAGTTGATCGGGGGGGTGCATTCTAGATATTTGCGTTGTTACTAGTGGGGAGCGCACCTAAATTATACCATTGGAGTTACATCTTGCTTCTATTTGTGGTGTTAATATTTATTTCTATATTAGCTCTTTGCAAAATTATGTATTTCTATGGCATAGTTCCCTCATGTCGCTACTAAACGTTAAAAATCTTTCCGTTCGATTTTCACCTTCTGGCAGGCCCGTTGTGGATGCCGTGCAAGGGGTAAGTTTTTCTATTCAGCCAAAGGAAACATTAGCTTTGGTGGGGGAAAGTGGTTCTGGAAAATCTGTAACAGCCTTTTCAATCCTCAAATTGTTACCTTATCCAATGGCGAGCCATCCATCAGGGGAAATCCTTTTTGATAATCAAAATCTTTTAAAGATGACCGATGCGGATATTCGTCAAATTCGTGGTCGCAAGATTGGAATGATTTTCCAAGAACCCATGACAGCGCTTAATCCATTGCATACCATTAGTAAGCAAATTGCTGAAACAGTTCGTCTGCATTTGGGATATTCAAAAAAGCAGGCATTAGAACGTGTCAAAGAATTATTAGAGTTGGTCGAATTTTCGGAAGGCATTAAACGTCTTGATGCCTATCCGCATCAATTATCAGGAGGTCAGCGCCAGCGCGTAATGATTGCCATGGCGCTTGCCTGTAATCCTGATTTATTAATCGCCGATGAACCAACAACGGCCCTAGATGTTACCATTCAAGCGGGTATTGTAAAGCTATTGCAAAAATTGCAAGCGGACCTTGGAATGTCCATGCTTCTTATTAGCCATGATCTTGGCATGGTCAAGTATTTGGCACACCAAGTTGCTGTCATGCATCTTGGAAAAATAGTTGAAGAGGGAACTTCAGCAGATGTTTTAAATTCTCCCAAGCATCCCTACACGCAACGTCTTATTGCGTGTGAGCCAAAAGGTGAGCCAGGTCCTATTGATAAAAAAGCCCCAGTACAACTAGAAGCGCATAATTTAAGCGTGCATTTTCAAAATCGTAGCTTATTTAGCTTTAAGAAATTACCACCAAAAGTCGCCGTTGATAAGGTGTCTATGTCTCTTAAGGAAGGTGAAACATTAGGCATTGTTGGAGAAAGTGGCTCAGGGAAATCAACGCTGGCATTTGCAGTTTTGCGCCTTGTTAGCTCTACAGGAAAAGTTGTTTTTCTTGGAAAAGAACTTCCTGCCTCACTAAAACTGATGCGCTTACTTCGCAAAGATTTGCAAATTATTTTTCAAGATCCTTTTGGCTCTTTAAATCCTCGTTTTTCTATTTTTGATGTGGTGTGTGAAGGGTTAAGAGTTCATGAAGCTAATCTTGATCAAAAAGTACTACAGCAACGAGCGAAACTCGCTTTGGAGCAAGTGGGTTTGAATGCAACCTTTTTAGAACGTTATCCTCATGAATTATCAGGGGGGCAACGTCAACGCGTTGCCATAGCTCGTGCCCTTGTTTTAAACCCCAAGCTTGTCATTCTTGATGAGCCCACATCAGCGCTTGATCGTTCTATTCAAGCAGATATTCTTGACCTTTTGCGTGATTTGCAAAAAAATCATCATCTTTCGTATATCTTTATCAGCCATGATTTAAAGGTTGTACGAGCAATGGCACATCGCATGATAGTCATGTGCCAAGGAAAAATTGTTGAACAAGGAGATGCTCATGAAATTTTTGCCAATCCTCAACATAGCTATACAAAAGCTCTTCTTAATGCCGTTTTAGAGTAATATATGTTGCACGTTTTTTATTGTATTTATGGATTTTTTAGGCGTTTGCTGTTATCAGCGCTTAGAATTAAAACGGTTGGCGTGCGTGCACTTATTGTCAAAAATAAAAAGGTTTTGTTGGTCCGTCACACCTATATCGATGGATGGTATTTTCCAGGTGGTGGAGTAAATGCTTATGAAACAGCACCTCAAGCAGTGATTCGAGAAGTGCGAGAAGAGGTGGCAGGTATTGTAAGCAAGCCTGTGAAATTATTGGGTGTGTATTACAATACAAAGCCAGGCTGGGATGATTACGTTGTGTTATATAAGGTAGAGCTTGAAAGCCAAGGTACTGTTAATGATCGTGAAATTGCAGAAACGCGGTGGTTTGACCTTAATCAATTGCCAAATGATATTACCGAAAGCACAAAAAAGCGCATCGAAGAACATATTTTTGGAGAGACAGTCGAAGAGCGTTGGTGAGCTATAATTTGACTTCCTTATTATCTTGCTTTTACGATTTTAAACAATGGTAAATTTTGTAGAACGCTTTTGAAAAAATTTGGATATTTTATTTTTCTCTTTGTTTGTATTGCTTTCTTAAAAGTAGAAGCAATGGATTTATACTTTCTAGAAGATGTAGATTCTTCAACCGTACGCTTTCCAATTCCTGTATCTGAAAGATTTGAGACTTATAAAAAAGTCAGTAGTACTCATAACGTTGCTATTTGTGGGGTAAACATGGTTGAGTATATTTTTCAGGATACTTTTAAAGAAAATAATTTATTTTTTTTATTTAGGCTTTATTCAGCGATTGTTTATACAGCAGCTTGTGCAGATAATTATCGCGACTTAAAAAAACTTCGTTGGGACGAGCAACAGGAAAGAATTCAAATGGAAAAAATGATAATCCATCAAGCTCAACAGGCTATGATTTTTACTATAGATGGTATTTTTCATCTATTAGTAAATAACTCAGACATTTTGAGTAAAGAGATTAACCTAGGCATTCGCTCTCTTATTGCCGTAGGATTTTTATTCCAAGCTTTTAATAATACGCTGTTATTTAATTAAGAGGACACTTTGCTATTGCGATATATATCCAGAAAAGTATTGAAATTTTATACCTTATCTAGTCATATTAGTGTTTATAAATGATAACTTTTTTACTATATGCTATTAAAATTTTTACAAAGTCTCACTCTATTTTATTTTTTTGCAACAACTTATGCGGTTCAAGATGCGGAAGACGTTAATGAACATCATGCTCATTCTATCTCGTTAACAAGTGGAGCACTAAATTTAGGTGCTTCATTTCTGCTGCATGATCCTAATTACAGCCAGCAAATATGGCATTACGCATTAGCTAGAACTGCTCTCACAACAACAAGTATCCTTGTACAAACACTCCAAAATTACCTACCAAGTAGTCTTCAAAGTTGGATGGTTGAAAATAGCTTTCTTTCAAATAGGGATCCAAAAGCAATATCTCAAAACTTCGCCGTGTTACTTATGCAAACTGTAAAAGTGTCGTGTTACATGAATGCGAGCCGTATTTTATCTCAAGAAACTTGTGGTGGGATCCAAGGAGATGTTTATGCAGCAAGTATCTACCTTTTGATTGCAGGGGCGATGGACCTAAACAAGCATTTAGTAGATAGAATAAACAAAAATGATTGAAATCAAGCGATCATTGTTCTCTCATTAAAGGTAGCTCTTTAATATTGATACCTATGCTGTTTAAACGTTTTCTGATTTGCCTTGTTTTCATGATGCCATTAAAAGCGGTGCATGAGGAGAATGATTTAGCGGGTGACGCTGCGTTCTTTCACGCTATGTGCGTTGCTGCCCAATACTTAGAAGAAAATCATGAAAAGGAATTAGGGTGGGAAAGCATTGCAGCAGCTATGACTTTGCAGTCTTCACCCTACTTTTATACTGATATCTCAAATTATGCAAAATGGCGTTGTGCCCTCACGACTTTAAGCATTTTGGGAAATTTTTTTGATGCCAAAAATGAAGATGACCAAGGGTGGGAAAAAATTCGTAAAAAACTACCTTATGATGGCGCTAAGCTAGGTACCTCTTTTTTGATAGCTTGTTTACTTGATGCAGCGGCTAGTAACGAATGTTTTGAATGCAGCATAATAGAAATGAGAGTACCCATAGGAATTCTTTTTATGACGGGCATTTGCGAGATCTTTCAAAGACGTTCGTACATAAAAACTTTTTTTTGAAGTATTTTATTTTGCAAGAATCTCGCTCTATATCTAGTAGATAGCTACCTTTCACGACTAATTTCTTGCAAAAAATGCTTAGATTTTGTAATAATATCCCCTAGTATTTATTTTTTGGCGAGTATGTCGCGCGTGGCACGAGCTATTTCTTCCGTTGAAAATATTGGTCCTTTTGGCTTTTTCGATAAAGCAGGACTCCTTAAAGCATATGAGCAAATGGTACTCATTCGTCGTTTCGAAGAACGTTCCGCTCAGCTTTATGGTATGGGGCTTATTGGTGGATTTTGCCACCTCTATATAGGGCAAGAAGCCGTTGTGGTGGGTATTCAATCTGCTATGCAACCTCAAGATACCGTTATTACCTCTTATCGTGATCATGGCCACATGCTTGCTTGTGATATGGATCCCCGTGGCGTCATGGCCGAACTTACAGGGCGAGCAGGCGGCTATTCAAAAGGTAAGGGCGGCTCGATGCATATGTTTAGCAGGGAAAAAGGTTTTTACGGCGGTCATGGTATTGTGGGCGCGCAAGTGCCAATTGGAGCTGGTCTTGCTTTTGCGCACAAATATAAAGGCGATAATGGTGTTTGCTTGGCGTACCTAGGTGATGGCGCAGCAAACCAAGGTCAAGTTTATGAAACCTTTAACATGGCAGCGCTATGGAAGCTACCCGTTGTTTTTGTTATAGAAAATAACGAATACGCAATGGGCACATCAACAGCGCGAGGAACGTCTGATCCGAATTTTGAAAACCGTGGTGAACCATGGGGAATTCCTGGCCGCGTTGTTAATGGTATGAACCTTTTAGAAGTTCGTGAAGCAGCAGAGTGGGCGCTTGAACATGCACGCGCTGGAAATGGTCCTGTGCTGTTGCACTTTAAAACCTATCGTTATCGCGGTCACTCTATGTCTGATCCGGCTAAATACCGCACAAAAGAAGAGGTTGAAGAAGTTAAAACGCAGCAAGATGCGATCGATTTCGTGCGTAATTTTGGCCTTACTTCTGGAAAAGTTGCCGAAGGCGAATTTGAAAATATCGAAAAACGCATCAAAGACATTATGAAAGACGTCATCGAATTTGCTCAAACATCACCGGAACCTGATGAAGCAGAGCTTTATACCGATATCTTGGTGGAGGAATAAATGGCAACATTAACCGTACGTGAAGCATTACGTGATGCAATGGCTGAGGAAATGCGTCGCGATAAAGATGTCTTTGTCATGGGTGAAGAAGTTGCACAATACCAAGGTGCATACAAAGTAACGCAAGGTCTTTTGGATGAATTTGGTGAAAAACGCGTCATTGATACCCCCATTACCGAACATGGCTTTGCAGGTCTAGGGGTTGGTGCGGCGTTTTTAGGTTTAAAGCCTATTGTTGAATTCATGACCTTCAACTTTTCCATGCAAGCGATTGATCATATTATTAACTCAGCCGCAAAAACGCTGTACATGTCTGGCGGTCAAATGGGCTGTCCGATTGTATTTCGTGGCCCAAATGGCGCCGCCGCTCGTGTAGGTGCTCAGCATTCCCAATGTTTTGCTAGCTGGTATGCGCATGTTCCTGGTCTCAAAGTCGTTGCTCCTTATAGCGCGGCGGATGCAAAAGGTCTTTTAAAAGCTGCCATTCGCGATCCAAATCCAGTGGTCTTTTTAGAAAACGAACTTATTTATGGTTCAAGCTTCGACGTGCCAGATGACGAAGATTACATCGTACCTATTGGTAAGGCAGCGGTGGTACGTGAAGGAACCGATGTAACTCTTACCGCCTTTTCTATTTGTGTCCGTCACGCACTTGATGCAGCGCAAATGCTAGAAGAAATGGGTATTAGTGCTGAAGTGATTGATTTGCGGACTATTCGTCCCCTTGATACGGAAACAGTTTTAGAATCCGTTCGCAAAACTAATCGCTTGGTAAGCATCGAAGAGGGGTGGCCTTTTGCTGGAGTTGGCTCTGAAATTTGCGCTCTTGTTTGCGATAAAGCTTTTGATTACTTAGATGCACCACCCCTTCGTGTTTGTGCTGAAGATGTGCCTCTGCCATACGCAGCAAACCTTGAAAAATTGGCGTTGCCAAACGCACAGAAAATTGTGCAAGCTGTAAAAACCGTTTGTTATAAGGATTAATATGCCTATTCAAGTTCTCATGCCCGCTTTAAGCCCCACCATGACAGAGGGTAATCTTGTTAAGTGGCAAAAGAACGAAGGAGATAAAATCAAGGCAGGCGATGTCATTGCTGAGATTGAAACCGACAAAGCAACGATGGAAGTTGAAGCGGTTGATGAAGGTATTCTTGGAAAAGTTCTGGTTCCTGCAGGCACGGATGGCGTCAAAGTAAATACGTTGATAGCGCTTATCTTAGAAGATGGCGAAGATGCTTCGGCCATTAAAATTCCTGAAACAACGGCTCAAGCAGTTTTCAAACCACAAGAAGAACAGTCTACTGGGGTTTCTGCACCAACAGCACATGCATCTACTCCAGCTCCTACTCCTACGCATGATAAAGGTGGCCGCGTTTTTGCAACGCCATTGGCTAAAAGAATTGCCACGCAAAATGGTATTAACCTTAATCAAGTTCAAGGTTCTGGTCCGCATGGTCGCATTGTAAAGCGCGATCTTGAAGGTGCTAAAGCCGCTCCACGTGTATTCGGCGATAGCTCCTTCGAAGACATTAAGCTTAATGGTATGCGCAAAACTATTGCAAAACGTTTAACCGAAGCCAAGCAAACCATTCCACATTTCTACCTAACTGTGGACTGTGAAATTGATGAACTGTTAAATTTCAGAACAAAACTCAACGCCATGCCTAATGCCAAGGTTAAGCTTTCCGTAAATGATTTTGTCGTGCGTGCGGTAGCTCTCGCACTAATGGATGAGCCGGATGCGAACGTTACCTTCCACGGCGATTATTTACGTCGTTATAGCCAAGCTGACGTATGCGTAGCCGTTGCTATCGATGGTGGTCTTGTCACCCCAATTGTTAAAGCCGCAAACCTAAAATCTCTCAATGAAATAAGCCTTGAGGTAAAAGACTTGGCTGAAAAAGCGCGTGCCGGAAAGCTTCCTCCAGAGGCTTATCAAGGCGGTAGCTTTACCATCTCTAACCTCGGCATGTATGGCATTAAGCATTTCGATGCTATCATCAACCCACCTCAAGCGTGCATTTTGGCCGTAGGTGCAGGCGAACAACGCGCCATTGTTAAAAACGGCACTCTTGTTGCAGCAAACATGATAACATGCAATTTATCGATTGATCATCGCGCTCTTGATGGCGCTGTGGGTTCGAGCTTCTTAAAAGCCCTCAAAGGCTATATCGAAAATCCACTAAGCTTGCTGGTTTTGTAGGCTGTTTCTTGTCATTCCTGAGATCTATTGAATTGACATCTTAGTCTTCCCGCCGAAAGCCGGGATCCATGGGATAAAATCAATATAAAACTGGACTCCTTTTTCCACCGGAAGACATGAGAAGTTGATATACCTCTTCCTGCCTCGATCTTTGCCGTGGGATTCCAGTAAAATGTGATCAGCAATTGACTCCCTCAAAAAGTTTCAGCCACACTATTATTAGTGTAATTATTATCTCGGTTTTTAATGCTAAGGCTTCTTTCTTTAATTTGTGCAATTCCCTTAATATTCCTCTATGCAGCAGAACTTCCTACTGAGCCGGATTGGGAAGATGTAAAAAGAAAAATTTTAGTATCTGAAATTTTTGAAAAAGATAAAGCCATTGAGGCAATAGATACTATTTCTTCATTAAAGAAAGCTCCTCAAATTTATAACTGTTTTCAGCAAATTTCGAGCCTTTCTATTTTAATAGATGCAGTTTTAGCTGTTAACTCTACATGTCATATAAATGAATCAGGGAAAATATATCAAAAAGGAGCATTTAAAGAAGCGCGAGTATGGAAATTTTTAGGGCGTATTTCCAATGAAGCTGTGCAGCGCGAAGCATTTACTGCTCTTAAAGAATGCTTAATAAGTGATAGGTTAGCAACTGCTCGTGCATGGAATTACCTTGCTACTATTGAGGATGAATTAGTTAGGGGGCGTGCAAGCAAAGCAGTAAACGAAAAACGCCTGCAAAAAAGAACAGCTTTAGCTTGGATTTTCATGAAATTATCTTCACGTATTAAGAAAGATGAAGTTTTACACTCTGCCATTAGTGCTGTAATTGAAGCTCCAGACAAGGATGCATTAACAATAATGGAAGTACGTTTTAATTTGGCTGCCATAAAAGACGCTAAACAAAGAAAAAAGGCCACAAAAAAGGTCGAAGAAGCTAATTCTGCAGAAATAAAATTAAAAGTTTCTAGAAGTTGGTTGAGTAAAATTGAAGAATCTGAAGAGATATAAAAATTTCTACTTAAAAAGCTTTGTTTTAATTAAACTTCAAAAAACCACTAGCATTTTTCATATACTTGAATATAATAGCGCTATATCACAGTCAGGCTTTGGGCAACCTTGCCCCCCGATGCATTGTCGGCCTGATGAGGTTTAATCGGAAACAAAGGAGAATATTTCCATGGCTATGCGAACATTTACAATGCGCCAATTATTGGAATCAGGCGTGCACTACGGACACAATACTCGTCGCTGGAACCCTAAAATGGCTCCATATATTTTTGGCGAGCGCAGCGAAGTTCACATTTTAGACTTACAACAAACAGTACCTATGCTGCAACGTGCGCTTGAAGCTGCGCGTGATATCGTAAAAGCTGGTGGACGCGTATTATTTGTGGGAACAAAAGTTCAAGGGTCTGCAATTGTTAAAGAAGCAGCAAAGCGTTGCGGTCAGTACTACATTAATCACCGCTGGTTAGGCGGATTATTAACAAACTGGAAAACGGTAAACCAGTCTATTAAGCGTCTTAAGGAGATGCAAGAAGAGCTTGCTAATCCAGGTCGCATGACAAAAAAAGAAATTTTAAAACTTCAACGTGAGCACGATAAGTTAGAGCTTGCTATTGGTGGAATTGCCTATATGGGTGGTCTTCCAGATATGCTTTTTGTTCTTGATACAAACAAAGAGGCAATCGCTGTTCTTGAAGCTCAACGTTTGAATCTTCCTATTATTGCTATTATTGATAGTAACTCAACACCAGATCTTATTACCTACCCGGTCCCTGGTAATGATGATGCAACGCGCGCTATTCGCCTATATTGCGATTTAATGGCGGATTCTATCCTTGATGGATTGCAACAGAGCATGGTTGCTGCAGGTATTGATATCGGTGCGTCAGCGAATTTACCGGTTGAAGAAATTATGGAAGAAGCGGTAGCAGTACAAGAAGCTGCTGATGAAGCACCTGTTGCGTAACCTTAAGGAGAATATAGATGACGGAAATTTCCCCAAATTTAGTAAGAGAATTACGCGAAAAATCAGGCGCAGGCATGATGGACTGCAAAAAAGCCCTTGTTGAAAACAATGGTGATTTAGAAGCAGCTGTTGATTGGCTTCGTAAAAAAGGTTTGGCTGCGGCTGCTAAAAAAGCAGGTCGTGTTGCAGCCGAAGGTTTAGTTGGTGTTGCGGCATCTGGGAATGCAGCAGCAGCTGTTGAGATTAACGCAGAAACCGATTTTATTTCTCGTAATGAACAATTTCAAAAAATGGTTTTGCAAGCAGCAGAAGCTGCGGCAAGCAAAGACTATACTATTGAAAGTCTTGCTCAAGCTCCTTTCAAAGGTGAAACAGCAACCATTGGCGAAGAAATGACTCGTCTGATTGCAGTTATCGGTGAAAATATGAACATGCGCCGCGTACAACGTCTTAGCGTGCAAAATGGTATTGTGGCTACATACGTGCACAATGCAACAGCACCAGGACTTGGGCGTATTGGTGTTCTCGTAGCACTTGAATCAACCGGTGATACAGCGAAATTACAAGAGCTAGGAAAGAAGATTGCTATGCATGTAGCAGCTGCTTCTCCTCAATCTTTAGATGTGGAATCTCTTGATGCCTCAGCACTTGAACGTGAGCGTGCTGTACTTATTGAGCAAGCAAAAGCTTCAGGTCGTCCCGATGATGTTATTCAAAAAATGGTTGAAGGTCGCGTTCGCAAGTTCTATGAAGAAGTTGTGTTACTTGAGCAAGCATTTGTGATGGACGGAAAAACAAAAATCTCAGACGTTGTTGCTCAGTTTGCCAAAGAAATTGGTTCACCAATAAAATTAACAGGTTTTGTTCGCTATAATTTGGGTGAAGGCATCGAAAAAGAAGAAACAGACTTTGCTGCCGAAGTTCAATCTCAAGCAAAGATAGCAGGTTAAGCCATGCCCGGCTACAATCGGGTTTTGCTAAAATTATCTGGGGAAGCTCTTGCATCCCCAGATCCTCATCAAGATGGTGCCTATGGCATCTCTCACGAAATGCTTCGAAAATTGGCTATAGATGTAGCTTCTGCGCTGGCATTTGGTACACAAATTTGCTTAGTGATCGGCGGAGGAAACATCTATCGTGGTATTCACGGTATGGAAAAGCATGGTATTGATCGCGCTGCAGCTGATTCCATGGGAATGCTTGCAACCGTTATTAACGGCATTGCGTTAAAAAATGCACTAGAACATGCAAATATCCCTGTTCGTCTGATGTCTGCCATTCCAATGCATACTGTATGTGAGCCTTTCACCAGTCACCGAGCTGAGTACCATTTGCAAAAGGGTAGGGTCGTTATCTTTACAGGTGGTACAGGGAATCCTTACTTTACAACAGACACAGCAGCAGCATTACGTGCAGCTGAAATGAGATGCAATTTGATGCTCAAAGCTACAAAAGTAAAAGGTGTCTTTTGTAGTGATCCTAAAAAAAATAGTAACGCTACCTTCTTGCCTCGGCTTACATACAACGAAGTACGTGAAAAGCACCTTAATGTCATGGATGCAACGGCTATTGCTCTTGCACAAGAAAACCATATTCCCATCGCTGTCTTTTCAATTTATGAATCTGACGGCTTTCGAAAAGTCGTGCAAGGCGAAGGTGAGTTTACACTCATAAAAAATTAAAATTCAAAATTTTTTAAAACTCCAAAAGTAAATATATTTTTAATAATATAGATATAAAATACTTAATATTGTAATTTTATTTTTAAATATTTATGTTTTTGCAATTCAGAGTAATTTACTCAAAGTATATAATTTTTTTAATTTCGCTATTTTCAGTTGTACGTGCAGCAGCTACCCCAGAAATTGATGCAGATGAAGTAATGCGCAACCAATTTATTGCTCAACTTGATGCAATTTCTCCTGACTCCTTTAACATTCAAGAAGAAGTAAGGTATAGGTGGGCCAAAGTTGATTTTATAGATAATCGAGCAAATGGAAAATTTTTATTCCCAAGCAGTGGAGAGAACAACTGGTTTCCTGGAGATCATGGGTATAGCTGGGGAAATAAATTTATTAGAGGGTTAGAGATAATAGGAAGATCTACTTCTCTTCCCAACATAAGTTTTCATTTGGCAGCAACAGATGTTGTGGGCCCTCCAGTACAAAGCATAGTATTTACAGCAAATAAAAGAAAGGGCGATAATACTAAGAATATTATATTGACCCATCCATGCTTTTTTGATGATTTAGAAGCATATAGAAGTAGATTTGAAGAATGCAAAAGAGCCCGAAAAGCTTGGGAAGATAAGGGGTTCACCTTTAAGCAAAAAGCAAAAATAGCCTTTTCTCGCATAAGCCACACTCATCCTTCGGGCTTTGATGCGTTAAAGCAGCAAAGGTTCAGAGCTTGCCTACTCTCTTGCATGTATCCGGAGTTATTAGACTGTAAATATGTAAATTTGCCTGCAGCGCAAAACTCGTATTTTGGTTTTCTATCAACAATAGCGACAGGAAGGTTTGTAAGCATCGAGAATCAAACAAAGTATGCATACCATTTATGCTTAGATGGTTGGGCAGGAAGTTGGATACTTGGGGGCAGATTAACAGAGGGAATGTTATTAGGGAATTTATGCTTTAATCCCAGCGCATATGAGATGTATTTTGAGTCGGTTTTAAAACCATTTGTTCATTATATTCCAGTTGCGCCTGATCTATCAGACTTATTAACTCAAATAAATTGGGCAAGAGATAATCCTGAAAAAGCTGAAGAAATTGCTGAAAATGGAAGATTATTTGCTGAGCAATTTTTACACCCTGATAGAGTGCTAGAACATTTCATATTTCAAATTAGAGAAATTGCAAAAAGGCAGCAGTTTAATGGGGTTTCGATATTACCACGTTTGAGTTATTCAGCATCTATACCTCGCTGGAAGACCGTTGTTTCTGATATAGATTCTCTCCTCCAGAAAAAACTAGTGCAAAGATTTTCTGATGCCAGTGTTCAGGTTATTCAGCAGTTATCAAAAGAAAAAATTGACAGTCTATTGGATAGAGGCGGAGTTTTTGGTTTTCTGCAAGATAAGAAGCATTTAGGGGCGATACGATTAACTTCTTGCCATGCTCAGCATGCTTTTGGGATATCAGAGATAAGCAGTACATTTGGAAATTGGAAGAAATGGTTTGAGCAGGATGGTGTGCTATTTTTATCTAGATCCTGGGGTGATGTTTATTTTGTTTTGGATAAGTTTACCGTATTAAACGGAGATAATGTTCTTATTTTTGGGTACAATCCCGCAGGAGAAAATTTATCTTTAATGAGCTCTTCCTTCCCTTATATTCTGTATCAGACGTAACTATTATCTTGCCTTTAGATTCATCGCAACTTAATATGCAGTATTAGTTTTCATCGCTTAACCTTGAGGAATTATGACGGTACGCTTAGAGAGTTTTTCGCAACGCATGCAAATAGCAATTGATGCCTTTACAAAAGAACTTTCAGGATTACGGGCAGGGCGTGCCTCCATTAATTTGCTTGATCCAATTAAGGTTGATGCTTACGGAAGTTTGATGCCTATTTCTCAAGTAGGCACTGTTACGGCGCCGGAACCACGCCTTCTTGTTGTGCAGGTTTGGGATAAAGAAATGGTAAAAGCTGTCGAGAAAGCTATTCGTGAGTCATCTCTTGGTGTAAGCCCTTCTTCTGACGGGCAATTAGTGCGTGTAGCTTTGCCTGATCTTAATGAAGAGCGCCGTCAAGAGCTTGCAAAGCTTGTATCAAAATATGCGGAAGAAGCAAAAATTCATGTACGCAACGTACGCCGCGAAGGAAATGACACCATTAAAAAAGCGGAAAAAGATAAAGAAATCTCAGAAGATGACGAGCGTCGCTTAACAGAGGACATGCAGAAAATCACCGATGATCACATCAAAAAAATTGATACGTTGGCTGCTACAAAACAAAAAGATATTATGCACGTTTAAACGGTTTTTTATCCTGCTTGCTTGATATGGTAGTAATACAGGTGAAGGAATAATGGTATTACTACAAAAAATGTTAGTTTGATTATTTCCATGTGCGTCTGTGTGATAAAAACTTTTAGAACCGGAGAGAAAAAATTCATCACTAGCGCTACTATCGCCAAACTAGTAGCTAAGGAGTCGAACTGTGCATGGCAAACTTTTTTATTAGCTTTTTTTCTCAACTGATATTGAAATAAGTATTTCAAAAAGCTATTAGCAAAAAATCCGCGAGCAAAAAACATCATAATAGAAAAAATTAAGATTGTATTTTCAGGCAATAACATAAAAATACTGTTCTCTAAAACTACGCCTAAAAATAATCCACGGTAGACCATCCATAAATTATTAAAGAAACAAGCCCCCCAATTCCAGGTGTATTTTTTGCCATTTTTCCAATTATTATAAACTTTTCTATAATAATCCTGTTCTTTTACATTTTTTATTTTCATCAAATCTTTAGCACGCTCTGTTCCATACAAGAACTCAATAAATTGCTGTTCAGAAAATGAGAGAGTGATAGATTTTTTAGTATATTTTTTCATAATCGTGCTTCTCAAAATTAATAAGTGTGACATCTATTGAGTGATTGGACGGTGGCACCGCCACTGTATTCCATCCTCCTCCAAGTGCTTTATAAACATTGACGAAGTTTGAAGAATTAGTCGCAATGCTCATGATGTATTCTTGCTTACTTGCAAGGTACGCAAACTTCGCTTGGAAAACATCAATCATGCTAGAAAGACCACTGTTGTGTCTGTCCTGTGTCAGCTTATAAGCCAGCTCGTTATCCTCAAAGATTTTTTTGAAATGCACTAAATTCTGATGACCACTAGCGAAGGTTATCAAAGAATTTTCAACATCCTGTAGGGCAGTCAAAATTGCTTTCTTATATTGTATAAAACTCTGATCTCGAAGAGCATATTGCGCTGCAACTTGTGACTGCAATTTGCCAAAATCGAAAATAGGAATACTGACGCCTGGCCCGCCTGATAATAATAAATTGTCTGGAGAAAATAACGACGATAACGATGTTGCTCCCCAGCTAATGAGTCCAGTTAAAGAGAAACTCGGGTACAAATTTCCTTCAGCAACGCCAATATTTGCGTTTGCACTACGCAAAGCTTCTTCTGCTTTACGCACATCCGGACGTTGCTCAATGATTTTCCCAGGAAGGTTTGATAGAATTGCTACAGTTGTTTGAGGAACCGAGGAAAAAGAGTGTAAGATCATATCCAAGCTTCCCGGTTGTTGCCCAAGCAAAATACAAAGCTGATTGAGAGTGGTTTGAATAGACGCTTCTAATTGTGAAATAGCTGTGACTGCCTTATTGTATGACACATCAGCAGGTAAGGCCTCAATATCACTCAAAAGACCGCTCGACATAAGATCATTCCTAAGCGTTTCATATTCTTTCCAAGATGCAACAATTTCTTGCTGGACAACCAATTGCTCTTGATAATTACGCAAATTTATATAGTTAACAGCTATTTCACCTAATAAAGACACAAGGATTGCCCTCCCATCTTCAAGTATGGAGGCAAGCATGGCCTCTGCCGATTCATCTGCTCCTCGTTGTTTCCCGAAAATATCTAACTCCCAGCTTGCATCGATATTTACCTGGTTCAGGGTTGAAGTGCCAGATGGCCTCTTGTTGCCAGCGGCAACATTTTTTCCGTAATGACTTGTCGTTGATGCTCCTGTTGCTGTTAATGTTGGAAAAAAACCTGCTTCGGTATGTGATACATTAGCACGTGCTTCACGAATGCGGGCTAAAGCCAATGCGATATCTAAATTGGTTTGACCTGCTTGCTTTATTAGCTGATTAAGTACGGGATCATGAAAATTTTCTCACCATTCAATGTCTCTTAATAATACAGAGGGTTCTTGTGTTTTAACATTTGTATGCCATTCATTATGGATTTCAACCTTTGGTTTTTGATAATCTGGCCCTACCGAACAGCTAGCCAGCAAAATGGATAAAATGAATGCAACTCTGCTTAATCTCATAGCTGTGCTTTCTGTGCGGTTTCTTTTGCATCTTCTATATACACATCTACTTGTTGGCCTACATATACATTTAATTCGCCAGGGGTAAACTGATAAATTACTTGAAGAACACGCGTATCAACACGCTCAGTCGAATTGCCTGTTAAGGAAGTCTTCGGTAGAACAAAAGGCTCAACATGGTCGAATTTTAAATCCATTTTTATTTGGCCATTGCCGCGTATATAAGCAATAGCGTGGGACCCTTTTTTAAACCTCCAGGCTTCTGTTTCATCAATATCGATACGAATTTGTAAACAATCCACCTTACCTAAAATCATTGCTTGATTGCTGTTAGTATTATTTCCTGAAGCAATAGGTGCATATTCTCCAGGAGAGATATTAATCTGTAGAATTTGGCAATCATCAGGTGCACAAGTAGTTAAAATATCTAAATTGGTTTTTGAGACTTTTTCCTGAGCTTGAGCAATTTTTAAATTTTCCGCAGCGACTTCATAAGCGGCTTTATCTATTGTAGCTGCGTTCTCACGCGTTAAATAATCGTCCTGGCTGATAGCACGTTTGTCTTTTACAGCTTTTGCTAATTCAAATTTTTTCTGTGTGTTTTTCATTTGAATTTCAGCCTGCTTAAGAGCAGCTTTTGCTTGATCAAGCTGTGTCTTTTTTAATTCCCAATCGCTTTCGGCTTGTCTTGTATCCACGCAAAATAAAGGATCTCCTTTTTTTACCTTATCGCCAACGTTTACATATATTTTAGCAACGACTCCACCAACAATCGGGCTTAATAAAATATTATTAGAAGAAGATTCGATGATACCAGAAGCAGCAATAAAGTCCTTATAGATGGGCGATGAGGGTTTGGATACGGGTAAATTTATAGGTGGATTTTGAGAGGTGAGAATAACAAGGCGAAATAGTCCTAAAATACCCAAAATCGAAAATCCAATAAGTGCTGTATGTAAATTAAGGGGAATATCTTTAAGGTGTTCCAATAAAGGTTTTTGAGTCAAATATTTTTGTAGTTTTTTAAATTCTTTAGAGCATTTTTCAATCAGCTCTTTATATCTGCGTAGCTTCTTTAATTCGTTGATGCATCTTTCCAGAAGTTCCTTTAGCAAGTTTTTCATGTTAGGCCTCTTTGTTGAGTGACCTTAATGATTTTTCCATCTTCCATTTCAGCAATACGATCTGCAAAACTAAACACTCGGCTATCATGCGTAACAACAATGAGGGCGCGATTACCATTTTGGCAAAGCTCCTTCAAAATCGTCATAACATTATGACCATTGGCACTATCAAGTGCGCTTGTAGGTTCATCACAGACGATCATCTTCGGGTCATGCACAATAGCCCTTGCAATAGCGACACGCTGTTGCTGTCCGCCAGAAAGCTCTCTGGAAGAAGAATTTGCTCGATTTCCTAACCCTACTTTTTCTAAAACAGCTGTTGCCCTTGTATTTGCTGCTTCGCGCTCCATTCCATTGATAATTAGGGGAAGAGCCACATTTTCGGCAACCGTAATGGTGGGAATAAGGTTAAATTGCTGGAAAACAAACCCAATGTTTTTTGCTCTAAACTCAAGTTTCTCGACTTCGCTCATCTTGCTTAAAGAGCGACCAAAGACGTTGCATTCGCCATCTTCATAATCCAAAATGCCAGCAATCACGGAAATTAATGTCGTTTTCCTACTGCCAGAAGGCCCGGCAATAATCATTAATTCGCCGGTATTTACCTCAAAATCAACTTTATTGAGGGCTAAAAAACTTTGCTTTCCTAAGCTATATTTTTTAATAATTTTTTTACAGACAACGGCCAAATTTTTCTCGGTCATCTTTATCCCTTAAAAACAATGGCTGCTTCTAGTCTGAAGACACGATAGATACTTAAGAAGGCCGCAAATGCGCAAATAGCAGAGATTCCAATAATACTGAAAATCATCAATTGCCAAGGAAACTTAAAAGCTAATAAGGCATGAGAGGTCGAAAATGCATAAAATAAATAGGTTAGGCAAGCGCCAAGACCATAACCAATAATTCCAACCGTAAAAGCTTGCAGTAAAATCATGCGCATTAACGTTTTTTGGCTTGTTCCCATAGCTTTTAAAACGCCGAAATAACGTAAATTTTCCTGGGTAAAATTATAAAATGTTTGTCCTGCAATCGCGGCGCCCACAAAGAAACCAAGCAAGACTGAAAGCCCAAAATTAATCGGCATGCCAGTAAATTTCAGATAATAATTGAGCGTGAGATCTTTGAACTCTTCTTTTGTATAGGCAGCAAGGCCGGTTTTTTCGTTAATTACTTTTGTCAGGGCGTGCGGGTCTATGTTAGGTGCAGCCTTTACCAAGATAAAACTCAGCAAGTTGCGTTGGGGCGGGGTGAATCCTGTAGCGCGGCTGTATGTCGTGTAAATGACAGGCATGGATTGAAAAGTCGCCGTTGTTTCGGCAATACCTCTTACAACGCAGTAATGATCATTAATCTCTAGAGTATCTCCAATTTTAAGAGGAGTAGGGGCATCGCCTTTTTGTTTTGGTGGAGCAGCAAGTTTACCTTTAGCGCCCTCAATGCTCACAATTACGCTATTGCTTTGGCGTAAATCTTCAAGTTTTCCCTCAAGCATTTTGGCTGGGCCACCAATAAGCGTGGCATCATCAATGCCGATAAGGTTGCACGTTTGAAAAACACCATTTTGTAACCGCGCTTGAATGCTTCCTTTGTACAAAGGCACCGCCCATTCTACCCCTTTTGTGCTGGCGACTTGATAAAGCTTTGTGCTGGGTAAGGGCTTTACATCATCAATATACTTTACATGCGGATCCATTACCCAAATATCTGGTAGGCTTATATCGGAAACAAAGCTATAAGCACGAGACATGATGCCCAAAAACACGCCTGGTTGTTGTGTCATAATTAAGGCAGCAAAAGAAACACCTAAGATAATTCCTAAGTATTTTCCTTTATCACCCATGAGCATCTTTAAAGCGATGTAATACATAGCAATATCTTGAGGTTGAGCTACCTCAAGTATCTCAAAAGCGTGTTAATTATTAGTAAATCTACATGTCTTCTGCGTAATTTTCTTCAGTAAAATTAGGGAATTCTGGAGGCCTATCCTCTATCGGTGTTAGGCCATATAGCGAATTTGTGCTTTCTGATTTTGGTAGGAGTAGACCTCTGAGCTCTTCTCCAAATGAATCATATGACTGATCATCATGGGCGTCAGCAGGGTAATTTGCTAAAGAGAGTGTATGTCCATGAAGGATATCTACGCCTTCACCTGTATTTTTTTCTTCATCTGCTTCTGTAGATGTTATGTCTTCTTGTGTTAAGATTTCTATCTTTGCTCTCTTTATCTTTTGCTGATCGTCTTCAGTTCCTGTGTTTCGTGTGTCTGTTGATGCTACTAAAGGAAAAACACTTGGTAAAAGGGGGAGGAAGGATGAAGGGACATTGTCTGTAATGCTTTCATCTGTCTGAATGCTTGAAGAATCTCTTTTTTTCTTTCTTGAATCAGTCCAGGTCCTGTTTTTTCTCTCTGCTTTATGTATTGACGAATTCCGATGATTTTTGAGGAAAAGATCAGTTCTTCGTTTAACAATAGTCCCAGTTGTCGGGTCATATTGTCTAAAAGATTTAGCTATTTCCGCCCAGGCAATCTCTTTTTTTCCGTCTTCTTTCGTGCTTGTATGTTGATCTATCATCTTACATAATAACTCTCTTTCTGCTTCTGTAAAATCTGATTTATCAACTGTTGGGTCAAGGTGGTTCATATACCTTTCCCTGCATTGCTTACCAATTTTACCGGGTAACCGCTCAGCAATTGTTGACCACTTTTTCGCGCCTTGTATAGCAACAGCAACTCTTAATATTTCATCTTCCGCAGATGTCCAGTTGGTTGTTGAAAAAACAGACACTGGAAAAATAAAAATAGAAAAAAGAGAAAAAATTAAAAATGTTGGAATTTTCATTATTTTATTTCATAAACCTATTTCTAGAATAAGAGTATCAGTCCCTTTGTCAATAATGTATTAATAAATTCTCGTTTGTTTCGTAAATTTTATAGATGTCTAAAACAGAGATATCTCTTGACATATTAAGTTTTTTTAGCTTAATTAGCACTCATAAAGATTGAGTGCTAACAACTTAATCTTGTTACAAACAAAACCAAATAAATGAAGGAGAAAACACATGAAATTTCGCCCTTTGCATGATCGTGTAATGATCAAACGCATTGAATTAGAAGAAAAAACCCCTGGTGGAATTATTATTCCAGACACAGCAAAAGAAAAGCCAATGGAAGGTGAAGTTGTTGCCGTTGGTTCCGGAGCGCGCAATGAGCAAGGTGCTGTTGTTGCGTTGGACGTGAAAAAAGGTGATAGAGTGTTGTTTGGCAAGTGGTCTGGCACCGAAATTAAAATCGATGGTCAAGATTACCTAGTGATGAAAGAAGCTGACATCATGGGTATCATCGACAAAGCTGCTTAAGTATTACAAACAATTTTAAAAATTTTAAGGAGAATTAAACATGGCTGCTAAAGAAGTACGCTTTAATACAGATGCCCGCGATAAAATGTTACGCGGTGTTGATATCTTGGCTGACGCAGTGAAGGTAACGCTTGGTCCAAAAGGCCGTAATGTTGTAATTGAAAAGTCTTTCGGTGCGCCTCGCATTACAAAAGACGGCGTTTCCGTTGCAAAAGAAATCGAACTTTCAGATCGTTTTGAAAACATGGGCGCGCAAATGTTGCGTGAAGTTGCCACTAAAACTAGCGATTTAGCTGGTGATGGTACAACAACAGCAACGGTTCTTGCTCAGTCAATCGTTCGCGAAGGTGTAAAAGCTGTTGCTGCTGGCATGAATCCAATGGATGTTAAGCGCGGTGTTGATATGGCAGTGGAAGCTGTTATTGAAAACCTTAAGAAAAACAGCAAGCACGTTTCAACAAACGAAGAAATTGCCCAAGTAGGCACAATTTCTGCAAATGGTGAAATAGAAATCGGCAAAATGCTTGCTGAAGCTGTACAAAAAGTTGGTAAAGAAGGCGTTATCACTATTGAAGAAGCAAAATCTCTACAAACTGAACTTGATGTTGTAGAAGGTATGCAGTTCGATCGTGGTTACATTTCTCCATACTTTGTTACAAATTCTGAAAAAATGATTTGTGATCTTGAGAATCCTTACATTCTTATCCATGAGAAAAAACTTTCTGGACTTCAAGCAATGCTTCCAGTTCTAGAAACGGTAGTGCAATCAGGTCGTCCACTTTTAATTATCGCTGAAGATGTTGAAGGTGAAGCTCTTGCAACGCTTGTGGTAAACAAATTGCGGGGCGGATTAAAAGTAGCTGCGGTAAAAGCTCCTGGTTTTGGCGATCGTCGTAAAGCAATGATGGAAGATATCGCTATCCTTACTGGTGGTACTGTCGTGTCTGAAGACATGGGTATTAAGCTTGAGAACGTAAATATCTCTATGCTTGGTACAGCGAAAAAGGTTGTTATCACAAAAGATGACACAATCATCGTTGATGGTGTTGGAAGTAAAGACCAAATTCAAGCACGTTGTAATCAAATTCGCGCACAAGTTGCAGAAACAACCTCTGATTATGACCGTGAAAAACTACAAGAACGCCTAGCAAAGCTTAGCGGTGGCGTTGCAGTAATCCGCGTGGGTGGAGCAACAGAAATCGAAGTGAAAGAGCGTAAAGACCGCGTAGAAGATGCAATGCATGCAACACGCGCAGCTATCGAGGAAGGTATCGTTCCTGGTGGCGGTGTAGCTCTTCTTCGTAGCTTAAAGGCTATCGAAGGATTGAAGCCAGCAAACGGAGACCAAGAAGTTGGTATTCGCATCGTTCGCCAAGCTATTACTGCTCCTTGCCGCCAAATAGCGGTTAACGCAGGCGCAGATGGATCAATCGTTGTGGGTAAAATCTTGGATGAGTCTACTTTTTCATTCGGTTATGATGCGCAATCAGGTCAATACGTTGATATGATTAAATCTGGTATTATCGACCCAACTAAGGTTGTGCGTACTGCTCTTCAAGACGCAGCTTCAATTGCTAGCTTGCTGATCACAACAGAAGCAATGATTGCTGACAAGCCTGAGCCAAAAACCGCAGCACCAGCTGGTATGCCAGGTGGTATGAGTGGCATGGGCGGCATGGGTATGGATTACTAATCTATTCACTGTCATTCCTGCGAGAGAGTTAGTCTGAACGCAAAGATCTACTCTCTGACTTGATCGCGGGATCCATTCGACAAGGTCTAAAATCCAAACAGGCTTCCACATCGGGGCCTGTTTTTTTATGTCTAATATGTTAGGCTATTTTAACAGAAATACTTTTTATTAAGAAAAATATAGATGAGAAAATATTTGCTAATGCTTCTGCTTCTGTTGATTTTTATACAAATAGAAAATAGCGCTTATGCCAAAGCTGAAGAATATGCTTCAGAAGAATTAAGAAAGAAATATGTGCAATATATGGGATGTATAGATTCAGATATTGCATGCGTCTTCCAACGCCCAGTCGCCATAACTGTTCAGGAATTATGCCAAGCTCTTCGGCCGCTTGCGCTGCAAGAGTTTTATAAACCATGGACAAAGACACTAAATAAACTTCTTTCTGGCAAGAAAAAATGGAAGAGAGAAAAGATTGAAAACATACTTATTTCTCTCACTTATATCGATTGCGAGAATGGTCTGTCGGCTATTCCACTTATCTTGGCTTTAGGAAATACGTACACTAATAAAGATTGGAGTTTCTCTACTCCAATAAAATTAGAACTATTTGAAGAAAGACCTCAACATCATGAATCACTACAACTGCTAGCAGACATTGTAAATGCCGCGTACCCTAAATATTTTAACGTTGTAGTTCCTACGCAAGCGCCTTCAAATTCCCACATTGTTATGAGTTGTAATCTACGTGCTGAAAGACCAATAACAGAGTTGGGCGCGATGTTAAAAGGTAATGGTATTTTGTTTCTGGTAAAGAGCGCTGAAGCAAATATTCAAGTCCCCGAATCTTTAGAGCCTCGCTCTCTAACTTGGCAAAAAAGGTGCTTAGATTTAAACGTGCAAGGACTAACATACGTGAAAAAGAAAAATACTGAGGAGCAGTAATGTCCAAAAATTTCGGAGCTCGAGTTTTCTCTTGTTTAATTTTTCTGGAATAGAAGATTTTGGAAGAATTTTCAAATAAGGTTATTTCAAAAGAATAGGATTAGAAAAACACATAAAATATTGACATATGTATAAATTAATGCATAATCTAAAGTGTAAGTTTAATACTCTTAAGATACTCACGTCTGCCTAATTACTCCGAACATTCTTTGCTTATCCAAAACAATTGATATTCTTCAAGTTATCCAGACCACGTAGACATTAAGATAATAAACTCTAAAAGGTTTGTTTTTGATTAAGAAAGAAATTACAGGAGAAAAAAAATGGCAACCGGTACAGTAAAGTGGTTTAACGTAACAAAAGGATTCGGATTTATTCAGCCTGATGAGGGTGGAGCTGATGTGTTTGTACATATCAGTGCGTTGCAAAGCGCTGGAATCCCTACGTTGAATGAAGGGCAAAAGGTTAGCTTTGAGCTAGCTAGCAACAAAGGCAGAACGTCTGCTGTTGACATAAAATTGAGCTAATATTCTTAGCATTAATTTTTAAAAGGCCGCCTGTATTAAGGCGGCTTTTTTATTATTGAGTTTTATTTTTATTCATGATAATAATGAATACTTGAAAGGCGGGTGATTACTCAGTGGAAGTCCAAGTCCGTGATAATAATATCGAACAGGCGCTTAGGGCATTAAAGAAAAAGATGCAACGTGAAGGTATATACCGAGAAATGAAGATGCGTCGTCATTTCGAAAAGCCTTCAGAAAAGCGGGTTCGTGAACAATCTGAAGCTATGCGTCGTTATCGTAAACTAATGCGCAAGCGTATGGATCGTGATGGCTATTAATTAAGCACTTGCGTTACAAAAAGATTTGAGAGAGGTTTTATGCCTCTCTTTTTTTATGCAAAATAAAGGATCATAATGAAGTTTAGTGCTAATTTCTATCGGAGAAAAAATGTTACATAAATTCATTTTAAGTGTGTTTTTAGTATTTTTAGTGATATCCCCGATAAACTCTTCTGATGAAGATCCTGGGCTCGAATCCTCTAATGTAAACAGTAACGAAAGAGGCTCTTATCAATGGCAGTGGCCTTGCTGTAATGGGAAATATTTCAGTGAACCTCAACCAGAAATGCCCTGGTGTCCTTATCCTCAATGCGTTGAATGTGGAATTACTAGTTATCCCGCTAATGCCATTCGTGATTATCTCAAAACAATTAACATTCAAGATCCTCACGACGACGATATCACTGGGCTTGCTTGGTATATTCAAGAGCATGGTCCAGAATATTTATCGGAACAAGGAGCAAGTCATCTAACTCCCGAAGTTATTAAGTATTTTTACGAAGAGATAAGATAAATCGTGTAAAAAAGGGAAATCCCTAACAAGGATTTCCCATGCTCTTAAACTGAATTTCTTCTTACGTATCTAAAAAGCTTCGTAATTTACGCGAGCGGCTAGGGTGCTTTAACTTACGCAATGCCTTCGCTTCAATTTGGCGAATACGTTCACGGGTTACTGCGAATTGTTGCCCAACTTCTTCTAGTGTATGGTCGCTATTCATACCAATACCAAAGCGCATGCGAAGTACGCGCTCTTCACGAGGCGTTAAACTTGCCAGAATGCGCGTGGTTGTTTCTTTCAAGTTCGCATGGATCGCTGAATCAATAGGCTGCATCGCATTCTTATCTTCGATGAAATCGCCCAAATGCGAATCTTCCTCATCACCAATTGGCGTTTCAAGGGAAATTGGCTCTTTGGCAATCTTCATGACTTTACGCACCTTATCAAGTGGCATCATGAGTTTTACTGCTAATTCTTCAGGCGTTGGTTCACGGCCAATTTCATGCATCATTTGGCGGGAAGTGCGCACCAATTTATTGATCGTTTCGATCATATGCACCGGAATACGAATGGTTCGTGCCTGATCTGCGATAGAGCGCGTAATTGCTTGACGAATCCACCAGGTTGCGTAGGTTGAAAACTTATAACCGCGACGATACTCAAACTTATCAACCGCTTTCATCAAACCAATGTTGCCCTCTTGAATGAGGTCCAAGAACTGCAAGCCACGATTTGTATATTTTTTGGCAATCGAAATAACCAAACGCAGGTTTGCTTCAATCATTTCTTTTTTTGCTCGTGTTGTTTCTCTTTCGCCTTTTTGGATACAGCTAACAATTTCTTTAAATCGTTCGTGCGCAATTCCAATATTTTTCTCAATGGATGCTGTTAGCTTTATAAGCTCTTCGATTTTTGAGCTATACTTGCCGCAAAAATCTTTCCAGCCCTTTTTAGTGTTTTTTTCAACTTTAGCAATCCAAGCTTTATCGATTTTTACACCATTATATTCTTTTAAATATTCTTCTCTTTTTATGCCGCAGGATTCAGCTAAACTAATAAGCTCACGTTCTGCAATATTGATTGGGCGTATCACTTCTGAATGTAAAATTAGTAAATCTTCAATACGTGCAGGGTTCATACGGATATCTTCAAATGCCGTGATGAGTTTCTCGCGCATGGTCGTAAGTTCTTTTGACTTCCCAGATTTTGCTAATGACTTAATATACTCGTCCTGAGCGCTTAGGAAATTTTTCAGTTGCTCCAATAGTCGTGTTCGTGTTGCGTCGTCAACTTCTGAGATTTTAACTTCTTGCTCGTCGCCTTCGATTTCTTCTTCAAAATCTTCAACGGTATCTTCATACGCTGCATTACTATCAAAAGTGATAATGTCACGTACCAGCATTTGAGTGGCGGCTAATTTTTCTTGCCACTCTTTAATCGCGTTGTACGTGATAGGGCTTTCGCACAAGCTTCCAATAAGAGTTATTTTCCCACTTTCAATTCGTTGGGCAATAGCAATTTCCCCTTCGCGCGATAGCAATTCAACGTTGCCCATTTCCCGCAAATACATGCGTACCGGGTCATCCGTGCGACCAGAAATATCCTCTTCTTCTTCCTCTTCCGCTTGATCATCAAATTTGAAGGCAGATAGATCATGTTGTAGTTCACCCGATAATGGGGCTTCTTCAACATCATCCGAATCCACAACGCTTATACCCATATCAGCAAGAGTTGTCATGGCTTCATCTATTTGCTCTGAGCTTAACTGATTTTGAGGCAGGGCTTCGTTAAGTTCGTCATATGTAATGTAACCGCGTTCTTTACCGCGATGTATTAATTTTCGAAGCGCTGGATTGGTCTTACCTAGTTCAATAAGAGGGATTTCTCCTTCTTGATCTGTCTCTTGAAGAAGATCTTTTTTTAATGCTTTTGCCATATCTTTTAACTTCTTTCTAATTTTAACTCTCTTTTATAGCTTTTAAACGCTGCCAGTTTGAGGCTGTAAAATCACTTTTTAAGTGTTCTGCCTGTTGTTGCTGGTCACTATATAAAAATTGCTGATTATGCAATTTGTTATAAACGTCCATCCACCCGCTTTTTGCTAATTCTTGACTATAGCCGATTTTTGCGAAGGGTACACGGCTATAGAAGTGCTCGTCTGCAAATTTTTGTAAATTCATTAATTCTGCTGGCATCGCCTCATTGATGTTTTTATTATGGTAGCCTTCAGAAAAATATTCAATCAACCTTAACCTATCAGAATTTACTACAGGATCTTTGAACTCTATTCCCATTAACAACTCACTAACGTCTTCCCATAAATAGTGATGATTAAGGAGAGTTACCAGTAAAATTTTCTCGAGCGTTATATTATGTTGCTGCGGAAGAGCTATTTTTCTTTTTTGAAAAGCTGCTGGTTCACGCTTTTCAATGCCATTTAATAAGACATCGAATTGCTTAAAATACGCCTTGCGTAATTCTACGTTTTGTATGTGTTGTAAGTGAGCTTTCAATAGCTCCTTTATTTGCAAAAATTCTTCAGGTGTTAGGTTATTAAGCGAAAACTTTTTAGTAACATCCTGCCAAAGAAGTGCATAAATCGGTTGAATGGCTCTAAGTAGTTTCTCAAAGGCCGCTTTTCCAAAATTTTTAACATAAGAATCCGGATCTTCACCCTTAGGCAAAAACAAAAATTTCAAGCTTTGAGTTGGGCTTAAAAACGGCAGACTTTTTTCGATAGCATGAAAGGCGGCTTTTTCCCCTGCTGCATCTCCATCAAAGGCAATAATCGGGCAGGGAGCATAACGCCAAATTTGCTGCAAATGCTCAATTCCTAAAGCTGTTCCCAGCGGGGCTACAGCGAAAGGTAGTCCATCTTGGTGCAGTCTGATAACATCAATATATCCCTCAACTACAATGGCTTTTTCTTTTAGATATTTTCGCGCTTGCTGCATTCCATACAATACGTAACGTTTTTGAAAGACGGGCGTTTCAGGAGAATTAAGATATTTCGGTTCACCTTTTTCAAGAATGCGCCCACCAAAAGCAATCACTTGATTTTTATGATTTATGATTGGAAACATTAGGCGATTGCGAAAACGATCATAAACATGACCATCTTTCTCAGCCTTTAGGCACAGCCCTGCTGACAAAATATCTTCCTGTTTGAAGTTCTTGCTTTTCAAATGCGCCAGTAATCCTTGGCTAGGAGCAAAACCTAAACGAAAGAGCTCAACGCTGTTTTGAGTGATTTGACGGTTATCTAGGTAGGTGCGCGCAGCCTCACCCACGTTCTTTTTCAATTGCTCTTGATACCAAGCGCAAGCTTCTTCTAAAACCTTGAATATTGCATCATTTTGTGAGGAGGGTTGAAATCCTTCCTTTTCAGGCAACTTAATGCCTAATTCATTAGCTAAAACCTGAACGCTCTCAACAAAATTCAAATTTTGTATTTCTTGAAGGAATTTAAAATGATCGCCGCCTGCACCACAGCCAAAGCAATGATAAACCCCTTTGGCATCATCAATACCAAAAGAAGGAGTCTTTTCATGGTGAAAAGGGCATAAAGCCTTAACGGTTTTGCCTTTTCTAAAAATCTTCGTTGAACGGCCGATGAGGTCCGATAATCTTAGGCGATTTCGGATCTCATCAAGAACAGGGCTGAGTTCATGATTAGCCATTTACAGAAGGAACCGATGAACGGATACGTGGTTTTTTAATTTTTCCAGGCTCCTCAATCTTACCTTTTTCAAGCAAAGATTGAATTTCCTCTCCTGATAACGTTTCATGCTCTAGTAAAGCGTTTGCCAACAAGTGCAGCTTCTTAATATGCTTCTTCAGTAAAGCCTCTGTTTCTTTGTAGCATGTATCCATTAATGTTTTTACTTCGGCATCAATTAATTCCGCAGTTTTGCCTGAATATGGCTTTGTAAATTCGCGGTCACTAGCAGTGGAATAAGATTGAAAGCCGAGTTTTTCGCTTAGTCCCCATTCCGTAATCATGCGACGGGCAATTTCGGTAGCACGTTGAATGTCATTAGAAGCTCCTGTCGTCACTTTATCGCTGCCAAAAATCAGTTCTTCCGCAATACGTCCACCCATACCAACTTTTAGGTCGGAAATAAGCTTTTGACGTGACCACGAAATATCATCACGCTCCGGCAGACGCATAACCATTCCAAGTGCTCTGCCTCGTGGGATAATCGTCGCTTTATGAATAGGGTAAGAACCTTCTGTGTAGCACGAAACAATGGCATGGCCGCCTTCATGGTATGCTGTTAATTTGCGCTCTTCTTCTGTCATCGTTAATGAACGACGCTCAGCACCCATCAAAATCTTATCTTTAGCTTGCTCAAACTCATGCATGCCCACGGCAATCTTGTTATGACGTGCGGCCATTAGCGCTGCTTCATTCACTAAGTTTGCCAAATCAGCACCGGAAAAGCCCGGCGTGCCTCTCGCAATAACCTTAATATCAATATCACTCGCTAACGGTACTTTTTTAATGTGCACCAACAAAATTTGCTCTCTGCCCTTAAGATCAGGATTAGATACATCAACGCGCCTGTCAAAACGTCCTGGCCTTAGTAACGCAGGGTCTAAAATATCTGGGCGGTTCGTTGCGGCAACAATAATCACGCTTTGATTTTCTTCAAAACCATCCATTTCCACAAGCAATTGGTTAAGCGTTTGTTCGCGCTCATCGTTACCACCGCCAAGGCCAACACCACGATGACGTCCCACCGCATCAATTTCATCAATGAACACAATGCACGGTGAATTCTTTTTTGCTTGTTCAAACATATCGCGAACACGGCTTGCACCAACGCCCACAAACATTTCCACAAAGTCAGAACCTGAGATAGAAAAGAAAGGAACGCCAGCTTCACCAGCAATAGCCTTTGCTAGCAATGTTTTACCAGTTCCCGGAGGACCAACAAGCAGCACACCCTTTGGAATTTTTCCACCAAGCTTTTGAAACTTTTGTGGTTCTTTCAAGTAGTCCACAATTTCTTCTAATTCAGCCTTTGCTTCGTCTATGCCTGCCACATCCGCAAAAGTAATTTTGCTTTGTTGTTCATTCATAAGTTTGGCTTTCGATCGGCCAAACCCCATGGCTTTATTTCCTCCCGCTTGCATTTGGCGTAACGAAAATACCATTAATCCAATAAACAACAAAAACGGCAGCCATGAAAGAAGTTGCTGAATCAACCAATGGGTTTGCTCAGGTGGAAGGGCCTGAAACGTTACACCTTTGTGAGCTAAAATTGGAACTAACGATGTTTTATCCGGTGCATAGGTTGTATAGAAACTGCCATCTTTTGCTTTAATAAGAACGTTGTTGCTATCAATAGTGACGTCACTAATTTTATCGTGCTTAACGGCGTTTAAAAATTCAGAAAAAGGGATTTGCGTAGAATGGTGTCCAGATTGCCCCCCGCTGAACATTTGTGCCAGGATAAAAACCGTTGCAAAAAGGATCACAAAAACACCAAAGTTCTTAAAATTATTCTGCAAAATTTCCTCAATTTATTCAGGTGTAAGTTGATGCCAATCTAGCATAAACAATTCGAAAATGCCATTAAACTTAGCATTTCTTTTTCCTAATGCTTCAAGCCGCGTTGTTCTTCAAATTCTTTACGTAGCAGTTCGGTAAAGTTTAGCTCGAGTAGTTGAAATTGCATTTGGTCATAGACGATTTCTGGGGCTAAAAGATTTCCTTGTTGATCCAGTACTTGTAGGGCAACCATATTTCCATTCTCATTCTTGTGATATAGGATCAAATTACCCAGAGCATCGCGTTTTAAACCTTGAATAATGTCACCATTTTCATCACGTATGCGCTGATAGAAATCATCATAGTACGCTTGATAAATTTCCCAAAGCTCAGGATTACTACGCTGGTTAAATAACCTATTTGTGTTTATTCCTCTTCCTTCGCGATTAATGTTTACGAAAAGTCTCTCGGCCAGATGCGGTGCAGCAGCAATACGAGCTTCAAGCTGTTGGTCTTCAACATGTTGATCAACTGGAGCAGGGAGCTCTTCGGGTGCTGCGATAAGTGGTCTTAGTGCTGAGCCTGGTAGTAAAGGAGCAATAGCTTTAAGCAGCTCGCCAGTTATGCGTGATTGGCAATGCGTATCCGCTCCGCTTTCAAAGACTTCAGCAGCATCAAGGATGGCCAACACAATAGAGCGTTTATAAGCTTTTTCATCTTTTAATGCCTTTTTCATCGCCTCCATTATTGTGGTTCCTGTGGAGGCTTTTTTTACTTGTTTTTTTCCGTGCATTTTCATGAAATACCAGACGCGACCAGCACTTCGTCGCCACTTTCAACTACATAAGTATTTCCATCAGCGCCAATAATATTCTCTCCGATATTCTTTCGATAATCCATCGAATGGCCTAAGTATGGAGCAAATCTACCTGTAGTATCTTCTGCTTTTGGTTCTAGACCTAACATTTGTTTAACCAAACTTACAGCACGTGCTGGTGGCATCTTGTTGATAGGTTCATTACCAGCAGCTATTTTATCTAAATAACGAATGAAATCTGCAACCTCTTGGTTTGTCTGATAATTGTTTAGGCTCTGATCCCCATTGTGAATGACGTGTTCTTGTTGAGCAGGAGCGTGAGCATATTCTTGGTCATTACACCATGCCTTTAATAAGGCATAATCTATCGGATAATATGGGTCAAACTCATGTGCATTCGCTGTTGCTTGGATTCCTCTAACTTGTGCTATATGTGGATCCGCTGGATTTATTACAGGCAGCTGTTCATTTAATTTTGTTTCGTATAATGCATAACTTGAAGTTCTATCGTTCTGAGTTTGCAAAGCTGCTAGTGCACGCTCATAACGTAAATAGGTACGAGGAATGTATGTAGAAATTAATCTTGTCTTATCACAGCCATGACGGCTAACAAATTGTTCAAAATCATCCAGATAATACTGGTAAATCGGTAGAAGTTTGATCATTATGACCGCGTGCTTGTACCTGTTATATGGGCTGCAGAAGTTCATAAATTCTTTTAATTTTATAGGGTCTCCATGAAATGCTTGATAGATTGATAAAAGATCAGCCATTTCCTCTGCTAGCTCACGTGGATACTTACGTAATTCTGTGGTCTTGCCATGCTCACTACAAAAGCTTATAAATTCTTTTAATTTTATAGGGTCTCCATGAAATGCTTGATAAACGGGCAAAAGTTTACTCATTGCGTATGAGTCTTCGCTTGCTTCATATTCACTGCAGAAGTTGATAAATTGTCGTCTTTCAGTTGGATCAGTGAATGTTTGATAAACGTACAAAAGTGCTGATATTTTGTCCGTTTGATTAAGAGGATCGGTTTTATATTGTGTACAGAAGTTGATAAACCCATCTCTTTCGATTGGATCGGTGAAGGCAGCATATGCTTTCAAAAGTACCCTCAGACCTCCTATGCTTTGAAGCTCTTCTGGCGCTGATAAATAGAGCTTTTTTGCGTATCCTTCTTTTTCTTGCAAGTAAGGTCTACAGAAATTAATTAAATCATCTTTGAGCCGGGCTTGATCATGAAATTTTTGATAAATTGATAATAATTCTAAATTTCTTTCATCATAATATCCGGAAATTTCATTCCATACTGAATCACAAAATTTTTTAAATGTATTTATCTCTTCCAAGTCTCCATGAAATGCTTGATAGATTGGTAGAAGAGTATTAATTGTCAAAAGTCTGCTATAGCCATCTTGAAATGAGTATAAGTTAGGTTTGCAAAATTCCATAAATACTTCCCAATTGGAGCTTAGATATATTAGATAAATTGATAAGCAATCAACCATAACTTCTGGAACCATTGGCGTCGCAAAAGCGTTATGTTGACGATAGGGGGCACAAAAATCTTCAAACTGACTCCATTGAAGAGGATGCATAGAGTACGGATTGCTGTATAAAGCTTTAAGAATTTTTTGAACATTTCTTCTACTAGTAGGTATCTTATCGTTGCAATCCCAAAAGAAATGTTCACATTCTTTTAAATAGCCTACTTCGGGCATTTTTCCTTTTGCCAATAGTGCTTGTTTAATAATCTTTTTCCCTTCATCATCCACAAAATGATATACTCGTGAATGCTGGTAATAGTCATCAACCTGCTGCTCCAAAGCTAGTGATGAAGGTTGTTGTTCCTGCTTCGGCGAAAAAAATGTGGCATGTACAGCAGCAATAATTTGTTGATCATGATTTTCTTCTTTAGTTTCTGTAGCTGATTTAGCTGTAGCTCGTTCCATTTCTCGCTTAATAACTTGCACAATATTTCTAGTTTTTTCGGGAAATGCATCCCAGCGATATTCCTCAAGTATTGGTTGTACTTTGCCCCAATCTTCATGGTAGGCATCATTAATTAATGTTTTGAAAGTATGCATGGTGCCTCTTAGCTGAGGCTGATGGTCTGCATGATGAGATTCTGTAGCCGTTAGGCTATAGAAAATTCCTAAGATAAGCAGTGCAAAAAAGCGCATACACAGTGGCATATGGATATATGCCCTGAATATACAATAAAAAAATGAACCTTTGATTAACTATTTCTTGCTTTTGTATAAAATTTTATTATTTTTATGAAAACTTATTAATAGCTGCGTCCATGCTTAAATCTTCGCGCTCGCCGGTGCGACGATTTTTAATTTCCACTGTGCCATTTGTTAGGGTTTTTCCGCCAACAATTATATGCCACGGCACACCTATTAAATCCATATCAGAAAATTTCACGCCTGCGCGCTCAGAACGATCATCATACAAGACGCTAACTCCAGCATTGATTAAACGTTCATGCAATTGCTCGCTAATGGCTTGTGTTTGCGCATCATTTTTTGCATCAATAAGCCCAATACGGAAAGGTGTCACTTGCTCTGGCCAAATGATGCCATGCTCATCATGATTCGCTTCAATAATGGCTGCTACCAGTCGTGAAACACCAATGCCATACGATCCCATTTCAGGATAAACTGGTTTACCATCTGCGCCTGAAACCTTCAGATTCATTGATTTTGAATACTTTGTCCCAAAGTAAAAAATGTGTCCAACCTCAATGCCACGCCTTGAAACAAGTTGTTCTTCTAAAATTGGGCAATTTTTTGGATCATGCTTTTCATCACTCACTGCATACAGCTTACCCAATTTCTCCATAGAATAATCAGCTTCTGTAATATTTTCAAAAGCCTTATCATAGTAAATAGCGCTTTCGCCCGTATCTGCCACCACATGGAATTCATGACTTAAATCACCGCCAATCGCACCACTATCAGCACGCATTGGAATTGCCTTTAGCCCCATTCGCGCAAACGTTTTTAAATACGCGTTGTACATTTTTTCATAAGAACGACGCGCACTCTCCATATCAAGATCAAAGGAATATGCGTCTTTCATGTAAAATTCACGCCCGCGCATCACACCAAAACGAGGGCGAATTTCATCACGGAACTTCCAATGAATTTGGTATAAACATAGTGGCAATTGTCGATAACTATTTACATATTGACGCACTAAATCCGTCACCACTTCTTCATGGGTTGGCCCATAAAGCATTTCGCGCTCATGACGATCCTTAATGCGCAGCATTTCTTTGCCGTAGTCCTCGTATCGACCGCTTTCCTGCCATAAATGGGCTGGTTGAATAGTGGGCATCGTAATGCGATGACAGCCAATGCGGTCTTGTTCTTCAGCTACAATTTGATCGAGGCGTTTAAGAATCTTCTCACCCATGGGTAACCATGTATAAATCCCAGAGGTAGTCTGATTAATTAAACCGGCGCGCAGCATCAAGCGATGCGAAGATATCTGAGCTTCCGCTGGGGTCTCTTTTAGAGTGGGTAAGAAGTATTGTGTTAAGCGCATAAAATTCTCCTAATCTTCTCTTTTTAGGATATTACCTCGCGATTGTCGAGATTTTAAATTGTGTATGCGTTGCGTGAAATAAGCGCGTATGTTATATATCGTTCTTTAATTTTTTATATCATGTTCTCAGTGTAAGAAAATTTTATGAAAGCAATTTTTTTTATCTTTTTTAGTGTGATGCACCTTCATTCAGCAATTGTTGAAGCTTTGAGTATAAGACGGCCTGTGCAAAATTTTTATGGTGTAAATCGCTCTCTGCTTAGGGCAGGAATGGCTGCAATTCTTGAGAAAGAAGAAAGAGAACACATTGAAAAAACAAGAAAATATTACGAAAAAGTAGAAGAATTTTGGAATTCCACAAAAACAGCAGCTGAAAAATGGTGGGAAGACATGCCCGTCTGGGAAGATGATTTTACTATTGATAATAGCTCTGCAACTATATATCACGATAAAAATGGTATACGAATGATATCGAATCTGGTGCAAGCTTTTGATCAAAATGATATTGAGGGCGAAATTAGTCTGTATCAGAATCCGGTCAAAGAAATATATTTAACCCATTGGCGAGGAGAGCCTTTTACGCATCCATTACGTCTTAAATGGCATTCTTCTCGTGATGATTTTGTTATCGAACTTATACGCAGTGGGCTTTATACGGGCACCAAAGAAGAGAGGCAAATGTATAACAGCTCTGGCAATTGGCATGGTCACCATACCGTGTGTAATCTTTTTTTTGATGTGGAAGAAAAAACGGGAAAAAAATGTGTGGAATGTAGATCCATATAACATGAAGAGAAAATAGGGATTGTTTTATCAGATGATCTAAGTGATCGAATAATGCGACCCCTTACTTCAGTTGGGTTAACTAGACCTGACGGAAAAAAAATATATTTGCATTACCGACTATCTTATTATGAATTTATGATGAGATTAATTGAAACGGGACACATTGGCTTTACAAACTATCCGGCTCATACGATTCAAGCAAGGATAGAAATTGATAGCAAGGGCATGGAAGTGCGACGTTATTATGAATGTTATTATTATGGACCGCTTAGAGAAGAAGAAAGCCCTCTGTTTATAAAGGAACAGCTGTCAAAAGCACGGCAAGAACAAAGAAAAATGAAACGAGAAGATCGCCAAAGTCGTTTGGTGGAAGAGTTTGAGAAAAAGAAACAAGAAGAAAGGATGCAACAGCTTAGCTTACAGATTTCTGGTAATCATAATCAAACAAATGCTGAAGGAGAGTGTAAAGAAAATTTAGAAGCTCCTTCAGAAAAACAACAAAATAGGACTAACTATTTCTCCAAAATATTTTCATTTAAAAGGGAAATAGTGAGGGATGCTAGCTAAAGCACACAGAAGAAAAGCATCTTTTCATTGCAGTTCATTTTGTTTAATTGTGCGGAGCCGCATTTTGTGCTATAGGTCATCCTTTAATTTTTTATATCATCATTTAAACGTAAGAAAATTCTATGAAAAAAATCCTTTTTGTTCTTTTTAGTGCTCTCCATATTTACTCAGCGATTGTTGAAGCTTTAATTGAACCTGAAAAACCTAGATACCCTCAAAGAGCCTTTGCAACTCTAGAAAGGTCAAAAATAAGAAATGAATACTGGCTGAGAATGCCCCATGAAGAAACAACAAAAGCTCAAGCAGAAGCAGAAGAAACAACAAAAGCTCAAGCAGTAGCAGCAGAATATGAAAAAAAATTAGAAGAATATAATGGGAAGTTAAATGAATATCATGAAAGACAAAAAGTATTTTGGTCTGGGATGCGAAAAAAAGCGGAAGAATGGTGGGCTGATATGCCAAAATGGGAAGATGATTTTCCTATTTTTGAAGGACACTACATTGTTCACCATGATGAGTATGGTGTAAGAATCGCGCCTAATTTTGTTTTTAATCAAAGCGAAGATGAATTCAGTCACTATAAAAATCCAAGCAATGAAATATATATAAGCCAATATCGAGGCAAGGCTCTGGAGTACCCATTACGTCTTAAAGTTCATTCCTCACGTAATGATTTCCTTGCTGAGCTTATTTTTGCCAAAGTTTATAACCCGCCTATAAGACAAACACGTAAGATTTTCTCTGAATGCGAAGGTGAGCACACAGTGGTTAATCTCTATTTTTATGGTAAATGCAGAACAATAAAGCATGGGAAAAGAGGGATCACATTACGAAACGAGTATGGTGATATATTGTACTACAGAGAAAATGGTGAACTAAAAGCACACCATAAGGTTGTTCCATTATACCGTCCTGATGGCACAATGTTATGTTTGCATTACCAGCAGTCCTATTATGAATTTGTGATGAGATTAGCTGAAACCGGTCATATTTCTTTTGCGGAATATCCTGCTTATACCACACAAGGAAGATCACAAATTGATGGGCAGGGCAGAGAAAGGCTCTATTACGAGTGCTATTATTATGGGCATTTAACATCAGAGAGCGATCCAAACTTTAAACGAAAACAGCAATCAGTTTTAAGGCAGGAACAATTGAGGTTAAAACAAGAGCAAAAAAGAATAAGGCGAGAAGCACGTGAAAAACAACGTTTAGCTGCAATAGAGCAAAAAAGAATAAGGCGAGAAGCACGTGAAAAACAACGTTTAGCTGCAATAGAGCAAAAAAGACAAGAGGCAGGAGAACAACCGCATGATAAAAATGGTTCTGCTAACTCAAAAGTAATAAACGAGAAAGATGGCAAAAAGAAGGTGCACTTTATTTTACCTGATATAAAGGAAATCGAGGCGTCCGATTCATTAGCTTCTTCTGTAGAAATAGGTGGAAATATAGAGCCTGATTCATTAACTTCATCTCCACTAAGTGGCACATTTTCTAAAATGTTTTCTCTACCGAAATTATTAGGAAGAAAAGATAGAAAAATGAGCTAAATGTGTAAGAACAAAGAAATGCTTATTTTTTTCTTAGTAATTTGTTAGTTTAACTGCTCAATATTGTATTTTATGCTAGATATCGTCTTTTAATTTTGCGTAATACTCTTTTTACATAAGAAATTTTTATGAAAAAAACTATTTTTATTCTTTTAAGTCTATTCCAATTGTATTCAGCAATTGTTGTTGAAGCTTTACCGGGAGAAACTTCCTCAAAAGAGTCAGAACAATATTGGAGCACAGCCTTTGAATTAGCAAAAAACAATTGGGAAAAAATGCCTGATTGGGAAGATAATTTTGATGTTGATGGGGGAAGTGCGACTATATATCACGGAAAAAATTGGATACGCATTGTATCGAATTTGACAGACTCTTTGGATGAAGATATTAGTCAATACCAGCAGCCATGTGATGAGATATACTTAACTAAGTGGCAAGATAAAAGCTTTAGATATCCTCTACGACTTAAATGGCATTCTTCTCGTGAGGACTTTGTGAATGAGCTTATACGTGCTGAGTTTATTAATGAAGCAATACGTTCTAAATTTTATAAACCTACAGTAGAAGAAATAGTCGCATATCAGTCTTCTTATAAATGGCAAATGAGCCATTCTGTAATAGGAATGGGTGAAGTTATTGATTGCTATGCAGAGAGAAAACTTATCAGAGTTATAGAGCACACCCCAAAGGGCATTATTTTTTGCGATCAAGATGAGTATAAAATAAGCGCGGAGTACGTCGACGTTAAATTGTATGATTTAAAGGGCAGAGCGTTATATGTGCATCTTTGGCAATCGCCTTATGAATTTATGAGTAGATTGATAGAAACTGCTCATATTCTCTTTTCTCGCTACCCTGCTTACACGGTGCAAGAAGAAATAAGGATGAATTGGCCAGAAAAGAAAGCAATGCCAGTTTATTGCGTTTATTGTTGGGGGGGTAGAAACTGAAAAAGATAACCCTGCACTTGAAAGAATAAAGTTAGAAGCAGAAGCAAGAACAGAAGGAATAAAAGCGCGTAGCAAAATAGTCACGTTGCCTGGTATTTTAAAACCAGCTAATCAAATAAGAAAAGCTGCTAAAAAAGAACGCCGTATTCGCTTTTTAGGTAATCTTGATCAGAACACTAAAAATAATGAGGGATATGAAGAAGAAAAGCAGCAAGAGATAGCCGACCAAAAATTGCACGAAGAAGCATGCTTACCAAGTGTTTCTCGATCAAATATTTCCAGAATGAAGACCAACATTAACCTTTTTTAAGGAAAATTAAAGCATCCTTAAAAAGGAATGCTAAGTAATTTTATCTAAGTGCTGGTTGTTTTTCTTTTTATCATAGGTATTCATCATTCAGGTTTCAGTAGCACTCTGACTGGACCTGAAATAATAACGCCGGGCATGGAAGAAATTAGTCGCTGCGTTCCTGAAACCATGCAGGAAAACGTGCGGGAAGCCATTAAAGACCTAACAAAAGCCGGAAAAATTACCAAAGAATTGTATAAACTCGTTTCCAAGTCTTTTGCAAAAAATTGTAAAAAACTTGCCGAGCAATTGAAAAATTTAGAAATAGACGAGCTTTTAAACGAAGAAAATATCACGTGTAAATTTAATGAACAAGATAAAGACACTCTTGTGGCAATGCTTAAAGACCAAAACACAGGATTGCAAAATTTCTTGTACATTTTGGAAAATCTTGATGTTCATTTTCTAGGTTATATCAGCATTTTGCATGCAATGCTCAACAAAGATCTTAAGCTAGATGTCATTGATCTCATCCACACTATCGACTTAATCCAGCGTAGCGCCCTAGAAATGCAAGAAAATCTTCAATTGCTTTCTTACCTGAAGTTTGCCCATGATAATGTAGATGGCTATGGAGTGATTCTTGAAGGTATTAGGCATCAATTTTCTTTTAAGATCATGACCATGATCAATGCACTTAATACTATTACAGAAGATTTGAGGGTTACCTATTTGAGTCTTCTTGATAAAGGCGGTTGCAGCGCCGATCAGGTTATAACAGCGCTTGGGTTAAGGCAAAAGAAAATAAGGGCGATTGAAGCAGAAGATTGATTATTGCTCTTAAAGAAGCAATAACTTAAGATATCCCATATTCTTTCATCAAAACGTCATCATGAATTCTAAATTTGTTTCAGTTTTGTCCATTGTCAACTTTTTGTTAATCATAAGCGTTATTTTATGGTTGGCTATGAAGGGAGATCACTCTTTTGCGTCGCTGGAACAAGCATTGGAAGATCTTACCGAAAAGAATCCGCATTTTCTTGTCTCCCTTCTTAATAAATCAGCTAATACTTTTGCGAAAGTAGAAGAGAAAAATATTGAAGACCATGCATTCGAAAGGCGTAACGAACTCTTGCAAGCTGGTTTTTGTGTTAAGAAAGGCAATGACGAAAGTCTCGTTATTTTTGCCGATATGGCTGATATAAATAGCTTAACTTATTTGAAAAATGTTCAAAAAGTGCTTAGCAAGCTATCTTGCTCTGTATATATCATTCCTATAACCATTTTTGGAGAGAAATCGACGCAGCAAGGCATATGTATTACGGCAGCAGCAGCGCAAGATCCGCAGAAAGCATTTTCGCTAGCTCTTACTTTTGATCCTCTAGAAGGAGCTAAAAATAATTCGGAAAAAACTATAAAAGCACTAGGGTTGGATTTCAAAAAGCTTACACAAGAGTGCCAGAATGAAAAAAGGAAAGAAGATATTCTTGCAAAAACTCAATTGGCAGAAACACTTGGTGGCAGTGTGCTTTCCATCTTTTTAATTAAAAGAAATGAGGCATATATTTTACCTCCGGCTGAAGCGGAGGATTTAAGTAAGCTGATAGAAAATCCAAAGCTTATGTTAGCTGACTAACCACTTTACATTTGACTCGTATGCAATCTTACTATCTTCCAAGCACTGCTGCTCCTTCTCTTAATATTGCAGTTCGCCTGAATACGCTTGCACAACCAAAAGCTGTTGTTTTGCTTTTGCATGGAGCAACGCTGCCGAGCATTATTTTTGATTTACCAAGCGCGCAAGGGCAGCTATCGATGATGGCTTACCTAAAAATGCAAGGTTATGCAACGTATTCGCTGGATTATCGTGGGTATGGAGATTCTTCAAAACCGCTTGAAATGGATGCCTCAGCTGGAAGTTCTCCCCTTATTAGCCATAAGGATGCGATGCAAGATGTCTTAGACGTGATGAGCTTTATCAAAGAACGTCATCCAACTCTCCCCATTATTCTCTGCGGATTTTCCTGGGGAAGTAGCATCAGTGGCTATATAACTACGCATTTCAATTGGGTAAATAAATTGATTTTGCTGGGTCCTGTCTACAGTTATCCCAATCCGCAATGGCAAGAACTCGCAGATCCAAAAAATCCAACAAAACTTAATCCCGGCATCAAGGGTTATCGTCTTGCAGCCCGAGAGCGTTGGTGCGGTCTTTGGGAGCGTGAATTAAAAATGCATGATACTTTTAATTGGCGCGATCCCCAAACCTTAGAACAGCTGCTTGATTACATGGAAAATACCGATATAGCGTGGGCAAATCGCACCAATAATAAGGGATACATACGCATTCCTACAGGCGTGTTGGCTGATGCGCTCCGAACATATAATCAAAACCCTATTTATGACGCGTCTAAAATACAGTGCCCCACACTTGTGCTGCGTGGTGAAAACGATACAGCGAGCCTAAGCGCTGACGTGGATGGACTGATGAATACATTAATATGCTCCAAAAGGCGCATCGATATCGAAAATGCCACGCATTATGGCATCCTAGAAAAAGGTGCTGAACGCTTTTTTAAAGTGATGGTGAATTTTATTGAGACTGCGTAAGTTTGAACAAAAAACTCCCCCCCTTTAAGTATTCCCCAAAATCTTGCTATAATTTTTTATATATGTTCTTGATTTTTGATTGTAGATGACGCGTTTTTTTATTGCTGCCTTTTTCTTCGTTTGCTCTTTGCATGCTCTTAAAATAGAAATCACAAAAGGAGAGGTCAATCCTGACCCAGTGGCTATTGTAGATTTTTATAATCCAGATAGCATTGATAATTTAGGCGAAGATATTGCTGCAGTTTTAACGAGTGACCTTGAAGCATCCGGACTATTTACGGCAATTGGAAAAACTGCCTTCTTGCAAACGGCTGCTTCCCTTTCTAAAGATGGCCCCAACATGAGCAATTGGCGCCCTTTAAAAGCCAGATTTCTAATTTATGGAGAAGTAAAGCAATTAAGTTATGACAAAATCACAATCAGCTTTAGGCTTTTCGACGTTTTAACAGGCCAGCAAATGCTTGGCCTTTCTTATGATGGCGAGAAAAAGAACTGGCGCCGCATGACGCATATTATGGCCGATAGTATTTATGGACGTGCAACTGGGGAAACAGGCGTCTTCGATTCAAAAATTCTTTTTGTTGAAATGATAAACAACGATCGCCGTAATCCAAAAAAGCGTTTGATGATTATGGATTGGGATGGCTTTAATCCACAACCTTTAACTGATGGACAGCACTTAGTTTTAACGCCACGGATTTCTCCTGATGCTAAGAAGGTTGCATACCTTGCGTATGTTAAAAACCAACCGCATGTTTACGTGCTTGATCTTAAAAGCAAAACATCCAAAGTGCTTGGACATTTCCCAGGCATGACATTCGCACCGCGATTCTCTCCTGACAGCAATAGCGTTGTATTCAGTTATGAAAAAGACGGCGCCAGTGCTGTTTATAGCATGGATATAGCCTCCGGTAAAAACACTCAGCTAACCGAGCACCTCTCTATCGATACGTCTCCGTGCTATTCGCCCGATGGCACAAAAATCGCATTTGTCTCTGATCGCGATGGCCCGTCAAAGCCGGGAATCTTTATTATGAATGCGGATGGTTCTAATGTGCGTCGGATTAGTTTTGGTAAAGGTAAATACTTCCAGCCAGTGTGGTCCCCACGAGGAGATTTGATAGCCTTTACAAAGCAAGTTGAAGGAACATTTTATATTGGAGTGATTTCACCTGAAGGAACTGGAGAGCGATTGGTCTCACAAGGCTACCTCGTTGAGAGTCCAACCTGGTCTCCTAATGGTCGCTACATTATGTATTCCAGATCCGGCAGCGCTATGGATAAAAATCAAATTGATATGATCGACTTAACAGGTAGGAATCGTCGAAGAATTCCAACGCAAAAATCCGCAACAGATGGTTGCTGGTCACCTTTGCTAACCTCAATTATGTCGAATGACTGAAAAAGCTAGCGCTTCAGAAAAAATTATTCAATCAGACTCCATTAGTTTCTGGACAGAAAGCTTTGGTGATAAAAAAAAGCCAGCCATTATCCTCATTATGGGCGTTGCCGGGCAGGGTATCATGTGGAGCGATAGCTTTTGTACAGAACTTTCCAAGGATTTTTTTGTCATTCGATATGATCACCGCGATGTGGGTCAGTCAACGCATCTCAACTACATGATGAATCCATATAAGTTACAGGATTTAAGTGATGATATTATTCATATTTTAGCGGGATATAGTATTGATAAAGCTCATTTAGTGGGCACTTCAATGGGAGGTTATCTTGCTCAATTATGCATGGAAAGATCTCCAGACAAAGTTTTAAGTGTCACATTAATCATGAGCACGGTTGATTTTTCATCCATGAGTAAAGCCATGATGGGAACGGTTGCTGCTAATGATTTACCTGCGCCAGAAGCCGACGTGTTAGAGGGCCTTAAAAGTATTGGAGTGATTGATCAGTCTGATTTTGATTCTTGGCTTTTTAAAAGTTTAAAAGTTCTAAAGCTCTTTAATGGAAAAGAGACTCTTTTTGATGAAACCGAATGGGTTCCATTACTTGAAAAATCGTATTTGCGACGAAAAACTAATGTATCTTCGTCTCTTATGCATAATCATGTGATGGCTTGTGCACAAGGCCCAATGTGTTATTACCATATCAAAGCATCATGCCCCATGCACGTAATTCATGGTAGTGCTGATCCTATGTTGCCTATAGCGCATGCGAAAAAAACGGCCAGCCATTACAACGCGACTCTTACCATTATCCAAAGAATGGGGTATGCGCGGCCAAAGATCTTTGATGAAGAGATTCTATCTTCAATGCGCCAGTTTTATCAAAGTATAGCGGTATGAACTTGGAGTTTAATAAAATCTTTGCAAGCGTTCTTGTTGCTCTTTTGTGCATGCAGATTTTTCATTTAATTTCAGAAAATCTAATATCTCCAACACCACTGAAGCAAAACATTTTAGGTATCGAAACAGGAAACGAAATTCCTGCAAATGCTGCTACACCTCAAGAAACATCAGAACCCATAGGAAAAATATTATCAACCGCCAGCGTTGCTAACGGTGAAAGAATCGCCAAAAAATGCCTCCAATGCCATACGTTTGATAAAGGTGCACCACATCGAACTGGGCCAAATCTTTGGGGGGTGGTAATGAATGCGGTGGCTCATGCTTCTGATTACATATACTCTCAAGCCATGAAATCTCACGGTGGCAAGTGGACGTACGAGGCCCTAGATGCCTATTTACAAAAACCCAGAGAATACATTAAGGGTAATAAAATGTCCTTCGTTGGTCTTTCAAATGCTCAAGAACGAGCCGATTTAATAGCATATCTTAGAACGCTTGCGGAGACTCCAGCTCCATTACCTCAGTAATGTGTATCGCCAGCATGTGGCGCAGACTAATGCTCTAGATACCAGTTAATGGTTGATTCTAGCCCTTTATTTAAAGGTGTATCGGGATGCCATCCCAATTCACTTTCAATTTTTTCATTATGAGAATGAAATGAATGCGATTGATTCGCCTTTTCCTTAATCAAATGAATAAGCGAATCAAACGAGGGAATAGAGGGGTCATGGGAGATTTTTTCCTCTAAAATGGTGCACATTGCTTTGATAAGGCTCAGGTTTGATTGCTCTTTACCACCGTCAATATGATAAGACTCTCCTGATGTTCCATGCCCAATGATGAGATTAATGGCAGCAACAGCATCGCCAACATAAAGCCAATCTTGCATATTTTTACCATTTCCATAAACATCTAGCTGTTGCCCAGCTAATGCTTGATGCAAAAGAGAAGGAATCATCTTTTCACTATATTGACGAGGCCCGTAAATATTACCCAAATGAATGGTAATAGTTGGAAGTCCAAATGCATGTTGATACGCATTCACCAGATGGTCAGCGCAGGCTTTGCTAGCAGCGTAAGGAGTTTTAGGGGAATAATGTGACCAGTCATCTTCATAAACTTCGTCCGTAGACAGATAAATAAATTTAAACGCCTGCTTCCTTTTCTCAGGCAATCCTTGCCAAAATGCTAATGTTTCCTCTAGCAGGTTAAAGGTACCAATTACATTATTAATAAGAAAATGCTCAGATTTTTGTAAAGGGCTTGTCGTTTTCGATTCAGCGGCGAAATGCACAATGCAATCTGGATAATGCAAACTCAGACTATTTGCAACTAAGATCCGATTATTAATATTTCCGTGTATGAATGTATATAAGGGATTATCTTCAACCTCTTGAAGGTTTGCTAATTGTCCTGCGTAATTTAAGCTATCAATGTTAGCTAATGGTTGCTGCTTTTCTTGAATCCAATCAAGAACAAAGTTTGAACCAACAAATCCGCATCCGCCTGTAACAAATAATTGCATATACATACAAATATGTCATATCAGTTATGATTTTATTGAGAGATCATTAAGAAAGGGTAAAGAGCTTCTAGAATTAGGTTGGTAGGATTCTTTTAGGATGCGCTATTTTCTTAAATTTTATATTTAATACTAAATTAATAATAAAATTTTATATTAATGCTTAGTGTGCCCTCTGAAACTTTTATCAATGAAACAAAATATTTTTACTCTCTCCACTGTCATCTGGATTATGTCTGTCCTATTTCGTGTTGAAGTAAGAGGGATTGATGCTGTTGAGGAAGAGCGCCTTTTCACAGACGTTAATGTTTTCAAGCATGCAGTAAGTCATGCTAATTTGATCACGCAGCCTCTTCAAAGACACTCCTATGATCTTTCATGGGGGGAATTTAAAAGAGCTGAACAAAGAGTCTGTGAAAGCGGCAGAGGATCAGCAAAAGATTGGATAACCCTAGGTCTTGTCTATAGATTTGGTCTCCCAAATCATCAAATAGTTTCCGTACTATCTGAAGCACGAGCACTTCTTATTAAAACAGCTTATGAAGACAGGGATATCAGTGCAATGTACCACGTTATTTGCATGGTGATCGACGGTGAAATTGAAAAGCATCAAGAAAAGATAGCTAGTATTATGCAGAGAGCAAAAAATCTAGCTCTCGAAGGAAATGCCGATTTCTTAACGCTTATGTTGGAGCGTGATCATCAATTGCCGCACTCTATTTTAACAAAGCATGAATACAAAACCGGACTGAAAAGAATTGTTTCTACCCATCCTAACGCACGTGCGTATATTGCCTTGGCAGAAAATACAGATGCAGAGCGTTTCACAGCGACTGTGCTTGGGTACTATCAAAGTGCTTTAGCTATAGAACCAGACAACATCACGGCTCTATTAGGAGCAGGTGGTGTTATTGATAATGGGTTACGAAATGGTGTGGTTTTTATGGAAGGTACACAAACAGCAGAATATTATTTTAACAGAGCCTATCAGCTGAATAAGCAAGAAGCTGGTAACCATTACGGATGTAATCTTTATGAGCGTGGTGCTATGTTATCTGATGTGGATGAAGCTAGAAAGCTTTTTAAGCAAGCGGAGCAAATATTAGAAGAAGTCGCTACAGTTAATTGCGATGCTCTCCTAAGTTTAGCGGATTACCATGCTGTGGAGCACTTGGCAAAACCGGCTAATCCAGGGACTTCATTTTATTATATAGAGCAACGATACTTGAAACGCCAAGGTCATGATTTAGTGGCAGCCCTTGAAGTATTAAGAAATTTAAAAACAACGATGGAAACGCTTGAAAGAAGTGGATCAAACCTCTTTCGTAAAATTCAGAATTTAGAAATCAGAATAAACCAATCTCTAGCTAGCTAACTCCTCAAGATGCTCATGTATATGCGTCGGTTTTGAACGTGTCGGCCACGGATCATGAAGATCGCTCAGATACGCCTCAAGCTTTTTAACGCATAGGCGAATTTCACAGTTTTTGGAAAAAACAAGATGCACCCACGTGCTTGCCTTTTCCTCTTTTAAATGAATATGTAAAAGATTTAAAATGCGCTCTTTCGAATGTTGATCAAATCCCTTACGCTGTACCTTTTCCACATGGCGAAAAAGCAAACCTACATGTGATCTATAATGCAGCGTTTCATCCTCAATTTTGTCTTCATGATTCCAGCAAAAGCGATTAACCAATAGCGTAAAGCTCTCTTTCTCATGCACCATCGCGAGAATAGGGCACAACCCATCGCGTAATTGTTCAGCAATATGATGTAGATCATCCTTATCAAGCGCACGCATTTTGATCATTTTATGCTTGGGTATCATGAATGCTTTTTCCTTGGATTTTTGTGCAAGTTTCTCTAGTATAGTCTGTAATGTAATTTAAAAATATACAAGTGATGGAAAACGTTGCTCGCCTAAATACTCAGCACTCTCAAGAATTAGAAGAGCAAATCTCAGAGTCTTTTCAGACAAAGCGTGCAACGGTAACAGCCTTAGAAGAAATCCTTTATAAACCTTTGCCTGTGCTTGATCATGGTTTTGTGCGTGTCGTTGATTATATGGGTGACGATTCTGCCATTGTTCAGGCAGCACGCGTTTCTTATGGTAAAGGCACCAAGAAAGTTACGGAAGATCGTGGCTTAATCAATTATTTAATGCGCCATTGGCACACAACCCCTTTTGAAATGTGCGAAATCAAATTTCACATTAAAGTGCCTATTTTTATTGCGCGTCAGTGGATTCGCCACCGCACGGCAAATGTGAATGAATATTCGGCTCGTTATTCTATTTTAGATAGAGAGTTTTACCTGCCAGAGCCACAGCATCTTGCAGCTCAGTCTACTATTAATAACCAAGGACGAGGTGAAGTCTTAGAAGGTGAGTATGCTCAAAAAGTACTTGAACTTCTAAAGCGTGATGCGATGCAAGCGTACGATACCTACGAATATCTTCTAAATGCCAAGGAAGAAGACGACAGACCAGGGCTTGCGCGTGAGCTTGCTCGTATGAATTTGCCTGTTAATTATTATACGCAGTGGTACTGGAAAATTGATTTGCACAACCTTATGCATTTCCTAAGGTTGCGTGCAGATGCGCATGCGCAATATGAAATTCAAGCCTACTCGAATGTGATGATTGACGTTTTAAAGCGCTGGATACCATTCGCGTACGATGCCTTCATGGATTACCGCGTTGGTGCTGCTGTGTTTTCTGCAAAGATGCTTGAAGTCTTGCGCAGACGCCTAAAAGGTGAGACCGTAACGAAAGAAAACAGTGGTCTTACCGCGCGTGAATGGGCCGAGATGGAGCAAACCCTAGCTGGTTAATTAGCCAAATAAGGTTTATTTTAAGTTGAAGAGTTTTAATGTTAGCAGTAAACATCTAAATTATAGATAAAATTTTATTTTTGTTATTAAATAATAATTTTTAAACATACCTTGCTATATTTGCAAGAATATTCTATTTACTTTAGTTAAGAGCATCAAAAAGGGGTTCAGCCGATGAATTCTTTATTAACACGTGGAAGTATCTCCCTTCTTTCCATCGTGATGCTTCAATCGTTTTGTTGTACTCGCTTAACCTGGTTTGACATCCAGCTCCACAGCACATTAGGACAAAGTTCTTCTTATTACGTTTCGTTCGTATGTCTTTGGGCGGTGGTCACTTTTTTTGCTCGAAATATGGGAGCGTATATTCTTGGAACTTACACAGAAAACTATGGTTTTTTAAAAGCTCAAAAATTTCTTGTTTTGGGAAACATTTTTACAGCTGTTTCTATATATTTGTATTTGTTTTTCCTGGAAGATTTTTACCAGACAAAATCTATCGTTTTAGCCATAGCCTCACTTAATATCTTTTTGTTTCCAGCAACCATCATCACGCCAATCATATACTTAATGAAAAATCATGATGCTGCAACAGATATTAGTATAAGCGTTCTTGTTATTGTAGCGTCAATGATAGGCTATGGGGTTTCTGATGTTTGCTTTGCTTGGTATAGCCCCCAAATAACAGGTGTTATTGTTTTGGTGGCGAGTTTTCTAGCCGGTCTAATTTTCTTCCTTAATAAAAACTCTATTATTGATATCAAAAAACAAGGAGCAAGAAAGATCAACGAAAGCTCTCTAATTTTACCGGGAAATATGGCAAAAATTTTGGCAACTTTAGTTGGCTGCGTTTGTGGCGCTGCGCAAACCTATAACTCTTTTTTTATTGAGCCATATCTTTTAAATGTATCGATTGTTCCGGCAGGAGAAAAATTAGGTTTTATATCTTTTTATGCAGCAGTAGGAGTTTTCTTGTTAGTTGCTAAAAATATTGCAGACTATATTACGTGGCCTAGGCTTATGTTTAAATCTCTGCTTGGTATGCTTTTTGTTGTATTAAGCTTGAGTTTTTTTAATATATTTACAGCGTATGGTCCTCTTGTTTATCAGTTTTTATTTGCATTTTTTTACGCAGGTTTTTTGGCTCCTAGCATGGTGTTAGTTTTTTCCTTATTTGAAAAAAATAAGCCTTTCTTTAACTCTACATTCTGGTTTTATCTAGGTATTAGCATTAGCTATGCAGGTGGATATTTATTAAGCAAACAGTATGGTCTTGCACATTCTTACTTTTTGATTTTGTCTCCTTTAATAATCAGCATCGTGGCATGCTTTGTAGCCTTGATTAATTACTCCCTTGCGGCAACAATTAATGTTTTTTATGAGAAAAATTATCTATATCCAAAAATTTGATTATTTAGGCCTGTAATACTGATCATGCTTTACCAACAACTGACTTGCAATAAAAGTCTTTGAGCCTCTATCATAACTTCCAATGGCAACTACCCCTTGCCCTTCCCGAAATAAATCAGGGAATCTTCCTGCGTAATGCACTAACATCGTTGCAGAATTATCTCTTACTTCAAATTGGTACAAGCCATTTTTAGATTTTAAAGAATTCTTCACAACAAGGCCGCCTAATCGCAGTTTGGTAGACATTTCTTGCATTTGCAAAATTTCATGGGGTGTTTTGAAATACACAATATTTTCACGCAAAGCACCTGCCAAAAATAAACCGATTCCTACAAAGAGACTTACTATTAGAGTAATCTTCGCGGCTCGTAATGTTGCTTGAGGACTCATTAGCTTAGTCTTTTGGGTCTGTATTTTCAAAAATTAGAGTGCCTACAAGCACTAAAAAGGCAAGTATATAAGCCAAGGCGACGAAAAAATGAGCTCCTGACTTAATGATAATCCCAAAAATAGCCGCAAAACTAAGCGCATGACTGAGCGGTAATCTATATTTTTTCATAGGTTACTCGTTGAAATCGTAACAGGTTTATATCAAATTGCTTTGTAAATACCCAAATCGTCCACGCTAGAAAAGCAAATGTCATTAAGGCAAGAGGAATTAGCATCTCAAAGGCTATTGCTGGCTTTTGCGTTAATGAAAACGAACTTGGTTGATGCAGCGTAAACCACCAATCCACCGACCATTTAATGATGGGAATATTAATGAGCCCAATAACATTTAAAACGCTAGCTGCCGGGTTAGGGCCATTCTCACAAAAACTAAGATAGCCGATATACAAAAATAAAAGCACAACCACCGAAGTAAGGCGTGCATCCCACACCCACCAAGCTCCCCAAGCAAATTTGCCCCAGATAGATCCGGTAAGGATGCAAATAAGCGTTAAAATACAGCCGGGAAGGGCAAGGCTTTTCGCGCATACACTATAAAAAGGTGAGCGCAACACAAGACTTGTAAAGCTAAAAATTCCCATTCCCACATAAATTCCTACCCCCAGCCAGGCTGCAGGAACATGAATATACATAATGCGTACAAGTTCGCCATGTAGGTAATCATCGGGAGAGATGTAAAGGGCGCTAATTAAGGCAGCAGGAGATATTATTAAAAAAGCCCATAATGCGGGGTTTTTGATCCAAAAAAATAAACGCTTAAGCTTTGCTGGTGTCATTAGTGCGTTTTTCAGTAAGTTCCACAAGGATAGGTTTTTCAACAACTTGTACCTTTGTCCGAATACCAAGTCCTAAAAAAATACCTAGACCTATAAAAATCAAAGCAATAAGTAACGCGATTATATTCTTCATGAATTACTCCTGTCTTATGCAGCTGCTCGTGCTTGCATTAAATCATCGTTTGTATCTACTGACAATGGCCTTGAATCAACCAGTGCCACGTCGATGCGAAAACCGTGCTGAAAAAAGCGAAGTTGTTCTAAACGTTCTGTTTTTTCCAAATAGCATGGAGGCTGCTTAACAAAAGCTTCAAGCACTTTAGGGCGTGACGCATAAATACCTATATGGTGATAAAATTCCTTTGCTCCATAGGGTACGGCAGTTCGTGAAAAGTACATTGCTCGCGCTATGCCATTATGTGGCTCGTCCATCACAATTTTTACATCGTTGGGATTTTCTAAGTCTTTTTTGTCCTTAATCAGCGTTCCAAGGGTTGCCATATCTACATCTGGGTTTTTAAGTGGTTTGATAATTTCTTGCAATAGTGCCGGATCTAGAAATGGCAAATCTCCTTGCAAACCGATAATTACGTCAACTTTAGGCTTGCCCATGGCAACATAAGCCGCCCATACACGGTCGGTGCCAGAAGGAAGATTAGGATCGGTAATAATTGCTTTTCCACCTGCCTTTTCAATAATATCAGCTATTTCACGGCCGCAGGTAGCAACCACAACGTCGCCAATATCGCTCTTTTTTGCTTGTTCAAAAACGCGTTCAATCATTGTTTTGCCGGCAATGTCAGCTAAAGCCTTTTTGGCTAATCGTGTTGATTCCAATCGTGCTGGAATAACCACCAAAACCTTCATAAATCCTCACAAATCAAAAAGAATGGCGCGTCCTAGAGGATTCGAACCTCTGACCTAAGGCTTAGAAGGCCGCCGCTCTATCCAGCTGAGCTAAGGACGCAACTCTCATAAGGTACTTAAACTTTGGGCGAATTTCAAGAGAACCCTTATGAAATTCCAAATAACTCTTTAAATCCATCAATAAGAAGGTTGCGAGAATTTCTGTCCAAACTATTGCCAGGATGATGCGCAAAAGGGAATAGGATCTTTTTACCCGTCTCAGAGACTAAAACAGCAAGTTTGTGGCTGCCTCCATGTGCTTCTTTAAATTGTGCACTAGGTTTTATGTTCTTTTGTTTGCTTACAAGACCTTTTAAAAAGTTGTAAAAAATTGTAGAGTCTGCCATTTCTTCCTGAGCGAATAAAGTATCAATTTTCTTCAGATCTTGGCGTGATAACCAGCCTTGAAAAAAAATACGTTGAGATATTCTTAAAAATTGTTCAGATAAATCTTCAGCGATACTGGTTTCAATGTTGGAAGAATAACCTGAAGCTTCTTCCATTGCTGCAAAAGACTTAGAAACTGTACTGGATGAGGTTTTTATTTCATTACTTTGAGAAACTACTACTCCTGAGCTTTCATCTATCTCTGGAGCTTCTGCAACTTTTGCTTCTTCTTTTAGGTTAATTTTTTGCTCTTCTACTTTATCTGCTAAAGAAGCAGCAAGTAATTCAAAGGCTTTTTGTCTTTTATCTTTTTTGCTTCCACTTTTTGCTTTAGGTCTTACCTGAGTCTTTTGTATATCTAGAAAACGAACCAAATCTTCTACGGGGTCCCCAGGATTTTCTTCTAAAACCCTTCGTGCCGCTTCGGGAAATAATTTTGTTATTTCATCTCGCACATACCCTAGTATTAAATCGTAGTCTGTTTCATGTTCGCTGCCGATAATAACTCCTGCTGCTCCCGGTGATGATTTGATATTCGTAATATTTATAAGATTAATTAGATCAGCACTAAAACAAGTTGATCTTTCAAAAACATCTATAATTCTAGCCAGTGTTGGATCGTTATCAAGTCTATACTGTAGTCGTGCCCCTAAGAAATCCAGAAAAGGCAATTGTTCTAAAAAATTAAAACTCTTTAATTTTTTTATAACACGCACCCCTTCAAGGCGGATATCATCGGCTTTTTGCACTGTATCTGCAGACAATTTTCTGGCTAGAAAATTTCGTCCTTCTTGAATCTCTTCAATGCTTAAATCACCTAGACTAGACGCATTTACTCCAAAATTAAATAAAGACAACGTTATAAAGAAATACTTTTTGAACATTAGGATAGATCTAAATAAAAATTATAACTGTAATTTAGTTTTTTATTGTTAAATTTTCAAGTTATATTGTCAATTTTTTTAAACCTGGTAACTTCTCGCCATTAACTCAATCGGATGCATGGTGGCGTAGGTATTTACCTTTTCTTTTTGCATGTGCATTCCTTGCAAAATATGTTTTGCTGCCAGCGGGCATTCAGACAATACAATCGGATTATCTGCACTCAAAGCCTGCTTTGCCGTAGGTTTTCCTACTTTTAGCGCTGTTTGAAAATGCTCCTTCATGATACCCCATGTACCACCGTGGCCTGAGCAGCGCTCGATTATCTGCACATTTAATTCTGGAATAAGGCGCAGCATCTCAGCCGCTTTTGCGCCTATATTTTGTGCGCGGCTATGGCACGCCAAATGCAGTGTGACACTTTTACTTTCTAAAGGCTCTAATCCATGCGCTAATGAATATTTTTTATGCAAATGTATCACATACTCACTAATATCCATCACGCATTTGCTCAAACGTTGCACATCTTCATTCTTTGGCAACAATAATGGCCATTCCGATTTCAACATTAAGCTACATGAAGGAATTATTGAAATAACGGGAATGCCTTTTTCTATGTAAGGTTTAAGCGCTGTACTAATTTTCTCGGCTTGCTCAGCAACGGCCTTTAAATCACCTTTTTCAAACAACGGCATGCCACAACAGCCGGGATACATAACCTCTGTTTCAACACCCTGATGCGCCAAAACGCTTAGCGCTGCTCGCCCAATTGCAGGATTGTTATAATTGCCAAAGCACGTTGCAAATAAGACAGCTTTTTCACCATACGCAGGTCCCTTTACATTAGTGATGGCTGGGCTCATTTCCACTTGCTGGCACAACGTTGATTTAGAATATGTGGGCAATTCTACTGTCTTATCAATACCAGCCGTCACTTCCATGACCTTACGTACTGGCCCATTGGAGGTCGATGTGGCCCAGTTAGCAATAGATGCCACTTTTGTAGCAATTTTGCCAATTTGATCTGTTTTACTAAGTTGCTTTTCGACAAAGCTAATCCCATTTTTCTTAGCTTCAACGGCACGATGACGCAGCATTAAATGCGGAAAATCTACATCAAATTCATGGGGTGGTACGTACGGACATTTATTCACAAAACATAAATCGCAAAGGGTGCATTCTTCCATAACTTTAGGAAAATCTTCGCTTTTCACTCCATCAAGCTCGCCGGACGCGCTTTCATCAATCAAATCAAAAAGGGTAGGGAAGCTATTGCATAAATTAAAGCAGCGACGGCACCCATGGCAAATATCAAAGACTCGACGTAACTCTTTATCAAGTTCTAACTCGTCGTAGAAAGATTCATTTTCCCAATCAATGACATGCCGAATAGGTGCGTCTAAACTGCCTTCTCTCAATTTTACGCAACGCCTTGTTGCTTAGCTTTAGCAACACCAACCATTGCAGGTCGCAAAAGTCTATCATGAATTTTATAACCATCTTGGATTACTTGAACAATGGTGCCGGGGGCATGCTCTTGTGTTTCTTGCTCAAATACAGCTTGATGCCAATGCGGGTCAAATTGCTGGCCGAAAGCTTCGATGCGCACAATACCATGACGTCCTAAAATGCTCTCTAAATCTTTTAATATAAGATCAACACCAGAAAATAAAGCTTCAGCAAGCTCAGCGGCATTTTCTGACTTATTTTCAATAGCGCGGCGCAGGTTATCGGCAACACCCACCATGTCTTTAGCAATATTTGAAATACCAAATTTTAAAGCATCTTCTTTTTCTTTTTGACCACGCCGTCTTGTGTTTTCCGTCTCGGCTAAAGCGCGTAAAAGTTGATCTTTTAGCTCCAAAATCGTGCGTTCGCTTTCAGAAATTTCACCTTCTGGTGCTGCGTCAACTTTTTCTTCTGTGCTCTCTGTCACGTCCTGTGTATCCATATTTACCTTCCACTAACTTAATAACCTAGTTACCAACTTTGCTGTGTAATCCACTAGCGGAATAATTTTTCCGTAGTTCATATTTGCTGGCCCAACTACGCCAATAGCTCCAACTACTTGGCGTTGAGCATTTTCGTATGGAGATACTACCATGGAGCAACCTGATAATGAAAATAAATTATTTTCAGAACCTATAAAAATTTGCACTCCATCAGCCTGAATCGAGGCATTCAAAAGTTTATGCAAGCTTTCTTGGGTGTCCATCACATCAAACAGTCCACGAATTTTTTCTAAATCTGCAATTTCTTGGACATTCTGTAATAAGTTGCTCTGACCCTTGATGATAAGCGATCCGGTTTCCTTATCGCCGCTCCATACTCCAACACCTGCTTCAATTACCTTCTGTGTTAGAAGATCAAGTTCGTGCTTGTTTTTATCCATTTGCGAATGAATGCGCTGTAAAACTTCTTGCAGCGTCGCTCCATAAAAATTGCTGTTAATATAATTAGAGGCCTGCGTAAGCATCGAAATCGTAATGCCTTCCGGCAAATCGATCAGCCTATTTTCAACAACTCCATCTTGGCTTATAAGCACGGCTAATGCTCGCTGATGCCCTAAATGCACAAATTCAATATGACGAATCGCTGATTGCGATTTTGGCGCCATCACAAGCCCGGCGCACTTTGATAAACCCGACAACATACCCGTGGCTTGCTCTAATATGTCTTCAACACTTTTGCCCTTTGACGTGCAGTGATTCTCAATTTCTAAACGATCGCTCTCAGAAATATCCCCAACTTCTAATAGCCCATGTACAAAAAGCTTTAACCCTTCAGCTGTAGGAAGTCTCCCTGCAGAGGTATGCGGCGCGTACAATAATCCAGCTTCTTCAAGATCAGCCATCACATTACGAATTGTCGCTGGAGATAAAGGTGTTTTAATACGGCGTGACAGCGTTCTAGAGCCAACTGGTTCTCCCGTTTCTACATAGGTATCAACAAGTTCACGAAAAATTTCTAAGGATCGTAAACTTAAATCTGTCACGGACATAATTTATTAACAATTTATCATATACACTAAAAGCTACTATAAATGATTATAAAAAACAATTTTTGCATGTTTATAATTCAAAAGATTTGCCTTCTTAGTCTGCTTTTTATGTTTGGGAGAGAAGTAATCGCTCAAGATAATGCTTCTAATGAAAGTTATTTGCAAAAAATTCAGCGCCGCTATATCCCGCGACTTCCTTACCTAATGGTTCCAGCCCTTGTTGTGCCGATAATCAAAAAAGGTGCTTTAGCAGGGCATCTCACCATTATGGTTGAGATTAAAAGTGCTGGAGTTGAGGAATATCGCAAGCTTCAAGCTGATCTTATTTTGATTCGCGATGAGATTTTTTGTGATTTGTACAACGCTATGGCACGCTTATGGTTGGGTCCAAAACCACCTTCAGCGGATACCTTAGAAAGACGTATTCAAAATCGTATTAATAAGTTTTATGGTAACCCTATGGTTGAAAAGGCCCTGCTGCACGTGATGCAATTATCGTTGATACAGCTTCCAAAAAAAGCTACCGTATCCTTATGAGGATACCCATTTATTTTTTGTTTGGTTTAATGCTTTCGGCTTGCAGCACAATAAATAATGAAATAGAGAATGAAAAGAAGTTCTTCAAAATCCTCACGCCTGTTGAATGGCAATCTTTCCAAAAAACAAAAACCTTCACGGGTTCAGCGCTTGATCATCAAGATGGTTTTATCCACTTAAGTTTGTCTCATCAATGGAATAAAACCTGGCAAAAATTCTTCAACGACAAGGAATGTTATCTGCTTGAAATTGATGCTACAAAACTTAACTCCGAATACTTAAAAATCGAAGCCAATAGAGCAGGTGGAGAGCAATACCCGCATTATTATGGTAGCATTTCATTCGAAGCAATCCTCAAAACCACCTCTCTTCCTTAATTCTTCTATCACTTTCTTGAAATTTTCGAAAAAATGAGTATAATTTAGGTTGATGCTTGTCATCTATGGCGATAAACGGTTTGTGAAATAAGCAGAGTGGACCCGGGGGCGGTACCCGGCGCCTCCACCATGGTAATATGGGGGCGACATAGGATCGACACCTGTAATAAAGATGAATCTTTCGCTCGGCATGGTACCGTCGTTATCGGGCTAACAATAATAAGTGTCGCATTAACTCGCACACGTCAAAGGAAGGCAGTTGCTGCTAACGCTAACCGTTTTGGTTTCGTTGCTCCAGTTGCTTTCAACATGAACCGTAAGGTTGATGTTGATGTTGCTGCCTAAACGAACCCTGTTCGTTGAAGTAGTAACCCTTTAGGGGCCTGGGGGATGGCCTTGCAACAGAACATCCCCCGTATTAAACTAATCAGGTAGAGATTGAGGAGAAAACGTTGTGGCAAAAGATCCGTTAGACTATGAAGCAATGGTGCAAACAGCCTTGCGCGACGTTGTTCATAAGTCGTTATCGTACACAGCTAAAAACGGATTGCCAGGCAATAACCACTACTACATCACTTTCGCAACTGAGTATCCAGGCGTTGAAGTGCCAGAATACCTAAAAGATCAATACGGCGATGAAATCACCATTGTTTTACAGTACGAATTCTGGGACTTAAAAGCTGATGAACATGGCTTTGCCGTTACTCTATGCTTTGATGATGCTCATGAAAAACTTTATATTCCGTATTCGGCCCTTTTAAGCTTTGTGGATCCTTCCGTAAAGTTTGGCCTGCAGTTTAGTCCGGCTTTTGAAGAGGAACACTCTGAACCCTCAGGAAAAATTATCAAAGGCGACAAAGCGCCTGCTGATAGCAAAAAAGATGAGATCCCAACTGACGGTTCAAACGTCATCACCTTAGATAAATTTCGCAAAAAATAAGCCGAGCGAAGCGAAGTCCCCACGAGGGTTGGGAGCCAGTGAAAAAAATCATAGACTCCCCCAATGGCGTCCTCCGTGACGCACCATGGTCTTTGCTGCGGGATCCATGTTTAACCTTACGCGCTCATTGCCTTAGATACATTTGGCAAAAATAGCTCCCCAGAAATTACAGGCGCTTTAACGCCTGTTGTACTTGGAAAAGTTGAAGGAAGCTTTTTAAAAAAACGTGCCGCCAGATACGCCATCAACTGTGCCTCAATCGCATCCGAATCAAAACCAATATAAAAGGCACTTACCACATTTTTAAAATGGTACTGCAATGATTTCATCAACGTTAGATTGTGGCTTCCGCCACCGCACACCACTAATTGATGGGGTTTTTCTGGCAATAACTCCAAACTTCTTAGAATAGTTTGCGCGGTAAATTCTGTAAGGGTAGCTGCGCCATCTTCTAAGCTTAGGCCTTCACAATCGTCTAAAAGATGATGAAATGCCATACGGTCTAAAGACTTTGGGAAGCATTCAGTGAAAAAGGGATGTGTTTGCCACCCATTCACCAAATCATGATGTATCTTTCCCTGCGCTGCATAACGACCATCTGTATCTTGGGAAAAACTTGTATGCGTTGCTACCCAATCATCAATCAAAGCGCTTCCAAGCCCCGTATCACCTGCTACCAAGGTTTGATCGACACCAATAAATGTCACATTAGAAAGGCCGCCAATGTTTAAAAATGCAAGGGGTTTTTCTAGATTTGCAGCCAAAGCAGAGTGATAAACTGGCACTAAAGGAGCGCCTTGTCCCCCATTTTTTACGTCATGTTGCCTAAATTGCCCAATTACTTTAATCCCCAATGAATTCGCCAGATCCTGACAATCTCCTAATTGCACCGTTGTGTGATGCGCTGGATCATGCCACACGGTTTGGCCATGAAACCCGATTGCATCAACACTTAGTTTATGTTCTTGAATAAACTGCTGAATGTGCTTGCTATGAAATTCGGCAATGACTTTTGCAAGGTTTGCATCCCCAGAGTGCGTAGCCTTACGTTCTTGAATTCGCTCTAATAATAGTTTGCGATACTCAGGCTCAAAAGGAATAATCTGGGAAGCACCAACAACCACAATATCTTCCCCATTGGTTTCAATATATGCTAAATCCAGGCCATCACACGAAGTGCCTGTCATGCAACCAAAAACGCGATATATAGTCATCTATCTTATAGGAGGAAGTACTAAGGTAAGCTTAGCACAGTAAGCCAGAAAGGTAAGGGGGCAGAGCCCCCAAAGTAGTATTTTATTTTTCAGTTTTCTTTTTTGGTATTCCTGTCCATGGGAAACAACCACATTGGCCAGTCGTTACTTCCTCTGTTATTTTATCAGCAGCGGTTGTGGCACTTCCTGCAGCAGCCATAGCTCCTGTATATGCCTTGTTTAATAATTGGGAAAACATAGGGGTAAATACCGTTGCTAACAACGCAACATCAGCTTGATCTCCTGGAGAAACATTTAATTTTGTCAGCAAAGCAGGAAGATCTTTAGCAATAGTTCCTTGCACAAAAGTTGTACAGGTTGTCAAATCTCCCAAAATTGTTAATTCATGTTGCGCTACTTCAATTGAGCCAGCAATTTGCATGAAATTTGTATACACTGCCTCTGGATTACTAAAATAAGGGGCCAATTTCCCAAATTTGTCTGGATTACTTCTAGCACCAGCAGCAATTCCTTCAAAGGTAAGGTATGCAATATCCGTCAGATCGAGAGTATTGTTTGCTTTTTCGCCTAACAAATACACTGCAATTTTACCAGAAGAAGCTGCAATTTTGTTCGGTGTTGAGAAATCCAGCACACATTTGCTGATGGTAAGCGTACGACTAGGAGCAGCGTCTTTCACCTCTAACGCAATGTCAGTTAAAGTTGGGTTTTCACCTTCTGTTGCTCCAAATATCTGCGTCGTATTAAAGCAAGCAAACGCTAAAGTAGCAGCTTGTAGTAAAAATTTTTTCATAGTTTCTCCCTTTTAAAGGGTTAATAGGGATAATTAAAAAAGCCCTTCCTAAAAGTCTACGAATGTTTTTTAGAACTTGTAAACAACAATGGTGAATTGAACATAAAAAACCTGCCACAAGGGCAGGCTAGAATTGAGTGATAAGATTTTATCCGCGGCGCAAAAAGGCTGGGATATCAATTAAATCATCTTTTTTCTGGTTAGATGGCTGTTGAAAATTAGTTTCAATAACCGATGCTGACTGCGGTGCCTTACGACTTACTCCAGTAAACCGTTCAAAAAGACTCGGTCCTTTTTTCTTTTCTACTATTTTTTCTTCTGGCTGAGAAGTTTCCGTCATGCTGATTTCATCGGGCTGATCTTCATCATCTAACTCAACAAAGTTTTCCGTGATTTCCTCTATAGAGTCCATGTTCTCTTCGTCAATTTCTTGCTGTTCAGCAACGTCACGTATTGTCTCTGCAAAGCTTGTTTCTTGCGCTGCTGTTTGCGTGGCTGCTTGATTAAAGCCTGAAAAGGCGGAAAAAATATTATTGCCTGTTACAGGACGTGTAATTCCAAGTCCATCCGTAGCTGTTTGCGCTTGTTGTGCTGCAGCAGTAGCTGCTGCACGTTGTTGGTTATGCATCGCAACAGGCGCTGCTCCAATTCCTGTAGCTACTACCGATACGCGCATACGACCATTTAAACGCTCATCAAACGTTGATCCAAAAATAATGTTCGCTTCCGCATCCACGTCTTCGCGAATACGATTAGCCGCTTCGTCTACCTCATATAAGGTCATGTCATAACCGCCGGTGATGTTAATAAGCACACCGCGCGCTCCTTTCATCGACATATCATCAAGAAGAGGATTTGAAATAGCTGCTTCCGCAGCATCCAATGCACGACGCTCACCTTCTGCTTCGCCTGTTCCCATCATTGCTTTACCCATTTCAGCCATAACGGCACGAATATCAGCAAAGTCTAAGTTGATAAGCCCCGGCATAATCATCAAATCCGTTACGCCACGCACACCCGAATAAAGTACATCATCGGCCATTTTGAATGCATCAGCAAATGTTGTACGTTCATTTGCTAACCGGAAAAGATTTTGGTTTGGAATAATAATTAATGTGTCAACATACTGCTGTAATTCATCTGTTGCACCTTCTGCCGTGCGTGAGCGATGTGCTCCTTCAAAATTGAAAGGTTTTGTTACAACACCTACAGTTAAAATACCCATTTCTCGTGCAGCGCGTGCAATAACAGGAGCGGCACCACTTCCTGTTCCACCCCCCATACCAGCTGTAATAAATAACATGTTGCTACCGCGCACAAGGTCTAAAATTTCTTCGATTGATTCTTCAGCAGCTGCACGGCCCACGTCTGGTTTTGAACCAGCTCCAAGTCCTTGAGTAACATGAAGTCCCAGCTGAATGCGACGTTCTTTTGGCACTAGTGATTGCGTAAGAGCCTGTGCATCTGTATTCGCAATGATAAACTCAACACCTTCGAGTTTTGCTCTAATCATGTTGTTGACGGCGTTTCCACCAGCTCCACCAACACCAATAACACTAATTCGGGGGCGTAACTCTAATTCATCTTGGACTAAATTTGTTTTGGGCATATCTAAGCGATTCAATTGACAACTATTTATAGTGTAACTCGGAATACGATTTGAACCAAGGGTGTTTTTTTAAATATTCTTAAAAATTTTTCAAAAAAGTAGCAAAAAATGAAATTTTAAAACAAAACAAAAGATATAAATAATCAAATTTAGTTTTTAAAATCGGTGGATTTTAAAAATTTTATTTCAAATCTCTTCTATACTTTAAAAAATAAACATAGTGATTTAAACCCAAAATAAACACTTTTTTAACATTTATGCAGTATAGTTTTAGTAAATAATTATTATTTGTATTGATGGTTGTTATGGTGCGCATCTTTTTATTCTTCTTTTGTACTCTAAGCGTGATGTACGCAACGGATTTGTATTCATCTGACAATGCAGAAGGACAATCTGCTGATGAGACTCAAGAAGATACTGATTTAAAATCTGATGAAAATCCGACAGAAGAAGATCCTGACTCAAAGCCAACCGAAGAAGATGATGGTTCAGAGCCAACTGATGGCTTATCAGAAGAAGAAAAAATCTCTGAGCCAGAGACTCAAGATGATGATTCCGATGCTGATTTGCCCGAGTCTTCACCAGAAATAGGAGAAACTGATGCTTCTGAGGAAGGTCCTGATGAGGCTTCAGTAGACGAAGTTCCGGAGGACAATGAGGAAGAGTCCGCAGATTCATCTGAAGAAGAATAATAAACAACCAGAAAGAGCTATATCATGAAATTTATTTATTATTTCTTATTCGGAATATTCTGCTACAGCGGCTTTATTTATGCTGCCGATGATAGTGCTGGTGATGACACTGACACTGAATCAACAGAGTCTGCTCCAGAAGATGCTGATTCAGATAAAGATGACGCTGCGCCAGAAGATAATAATGAAGAAGATGCTGATAAATCTTCTTCTGATGACGAAGGTGATACAGATAAAGCTGATGATGAGGATGAAAAGGCTAAAGCAGAAGAAGAAGCTAAAAAGAAAAAAGCTAGTGATGCTCTAAAGAAATGGGGAGATCAATTAGAAAAAGCCACGAAAGCAGCAAATAAAGCTGCGGACGATGCTGGAAAAGAAGCAAAAAAAGCAGCAAAAATAAAAGATGCAGATGCAGCTAAACAAGAGTTGCCAATACTTGGTAAAAAGAAAGGCGCTGCAGAGAAAGCAGCAAAGGATCTCGACAAAATTAGTGCAAAAGCTAAGAAATCAGCTGATCCTGAAGCGGCTAAATTAGTGCCTGATGAAGCTAAAAAGGTAAAAGCTTTAGGAAAAAAAGCATTGAAAGCAAAAAAACAAGCTACGGCTGCTGCTAAAAAAGCGGCTGCTGCGTTGAAAAAGCTGCAAGCTGTTTCTAAAAAGAAATCTGGTAAAGATAAAAAGGGCGACAAAAGTTCAAAAAGTAAAAAAGGATCAGACAACTCAAAAGGCTCAAGTGGTAAAAAATCTAGCGGTAAGTCATCTTCCAAAAGTAAGAAGAGCAAATAAGCTGTTTAAAACCATATAATAAAAGAGCCGGGTATTGTTACTCGGCTTTTTTATTAACAATAAGCGTTACGCACGCATCTGACCAAATATTAATAGCGCTCTCTAACATATCAAGTAATGCATAAAACGGCAGAATAACCCCCATCATCGTAATCGGAACGCCCATAGCCGTTAGTAGGGCACAGCTTAAGAAAAAGCATCCCATCGGAACGCCAGCATTACCAATAGCGGCAACACTTGCCATAATGATCCATAAGATTCGCTCGACAAAAGTAAAGTGCATACCGTAATTTTCCGCTACGAAAAGTACCGTAATCAAAATAAACGCGGCACAGGCATTCATGTTAATGCTGGTGCACAAAGGAAAACTAAACTGGCTCACCTTTGTTTTAACACCACATCGATGACTACACTGCATGGCAAGCGGCATAGCCGCAGCTGATGATTTCGAGAAAAAGGCCAACGACAAGGCTGGGAGCATTGTCTTAAAAGCTTGAAGGGGATTAATACCATTTTTCTTAAGCATGAGTGGCAACGTAATGCTTGCCTGAATAAGGTTCGCCGCAACAACAATTGCCAAATAGGAAGCGAGCTCTCCTATCTTTAAACCTTTCTGCACTTCTTGTGTGAATTCCACTAGAAATGCCCATACGGCAAAAGGCATAAGGCCTGTAATCCACCTAATGATGATCATGACGGTGGAAAATAGATTATCAAAAAAAGTGTGCAAAAACTCTCGTTTTTCTGTCGGTAATTGCATGACCGCAAAGCTTAAAACAATCGTAATAAACATTACCCCCATCACATTATGTTCTAAAAAGGGTTGCAATAGATTGCTTGGGAAAATGTTTAGGAGAGCGCCTAAATATGTTGTGTTTGCGCCAGCAATTCCCTCGTGAACAACAGTCGCTGCATGAACCGTTGCCTCAGGCTCCACAAGAACATAAAGAACCCAAGCAGTAATGGCGGATAATACGGTAGTAATTAAAGTATAACGAATAACGTTATGCCCTAAATTCTTAATTTCAGACCACTTTCCAATTCCAGATAATGTTGAAAGTAAAGAAAAGCTGATGATAGGAAGGCTGACAAGTTTTAAAAGGCGCATAAAAACATCACTAAGAATGCGTGCCATCTCCAAAAGTTGAGGCTGTTGAGAAATTCCTACTGCAATTCCTAGAAAAACCATTAAAAGCAAGAATTTAAAAGAACGAATAACGTGCATTGCGTAAATTAAAATTATGTATTCCGGCTCAAAGTCTAGCCAATTCCTTATGTTTTGCAAAGCAGCATATTTTGTGCCTAGACAAGGTAGCGTATTTCAGGATATAAACGATTTTATGTTGCCCAGATAGCTCAGTTGGTAGAGCAAGGGATTGAAAATCCCTGTGTCGCTGGTTCGATTCCGGCTCTGGGCACCATTTTTATTTTGGCGCTACAAAAAATTTACATTTTTTTAATTTTTTCTCTTGAATTTTTTTGAAATCGTCTTATTTAATAGAGTAGTAATTTGACGATAGGCATTGGAATGGTAGTTTCTGGTGAAGTAGGTAACTTGCAAGTGCAACTGCAAAAGCTTAGAGAGCAGCAGACTGAACTTGATCATAAGTTAGATGGTACTGATAGATCGCGTTCTGGTGTGTTGAATATGGACTTTTTCCGTATTAAAAAGCAAAAAGAAGAGCTTCGCGATCAAGTTATTAAAATTCATGGTATGCTAAGGCCCGATATTATTGCTTAGTCTCGGTGATAAGGGTGGTTGCTTAATATTTGCTGTGCTCTGTAAAGCTGTTCAATAAGTAGGGTACGTACAAGCAAGTGGGGCCATGTTAGATTTCCAAAAGATACGCTCAAATCTGAGCGTTTTTTTATTTCTTCAGGAATTCCATCGGCGCCACCAATAACAAATGTAATTTTTTTTCCCATCTGGTTTACTATATCAAGCTTTTCAGCGAAAGAACGGCTTGAAAAATTTTGTCCTTTTTCATCCAAAGAAATAACGAAGTCTTTATCATCTATAAACTTTTGGTATGCTGAAGCGCTAGGCTTGATGTGTTGCTTGCAATCAATCTCTATGATTTTAGGTTTAAAATGTAATCTTTTAGCGTACTGGTTAAAAAGATCCTTCTCAGGGCTGTTTTTTAAAACACCAATCGCAAGTATTTGAATTTTCATTAGTGAGTAGATGCTATCTCGTGCTCAGGAATAACTGTACCCCACATCTTTTCTAAGTTGTAAAAAGTGCGCGCTTCTGGACGGAATAAGTGAATAATAATATCACCAGCGTCAACAACAACCCAATCTGTAGGAGGGGCGCCATCAATAATTGGTATAATTCCATGATGTTTTAGCTCTATCGCAATATGCTCGGCAATAGCATACAGTTGACGTGAAGATTGAGCAGTCGCAATAATCATGTAATCCGCAATGATTGATTTTTTATGCAAATCAATAACTTGGATATGCTCTGCCTTTTTATCATCAAGAATATCTAACAGGCGATTCTTAAGGCTTTCCGTGGGCTCAGTCATGTGCCAAACTTAAAATAATGATTTCCTATATTACGTGGACAAAGAAATTTTGCAGCGTATTATTTTAGTTTTTTGGATTTTGACAGGCCTTTCTCTTTTTGCAGAAGCGTTTCAACATTTTGTATCCCTGTCTGTTATTGATACCTTTACAGGACGCCATGAGAATATTTTGCTCGAGCCAGGTAAAATATCTCGTGATGAAAAGCAGCTTTTTGAAATAAAAACTGAAAGCATCGAAAAGGATGAGGAAAATCCTCATGTAGCATGGGTTAACTTAGAAATACGCTATACTGGCTCAAAAGCTGATGTTCCTCTTTGTGTGCAGCGCGGAAAATTGTGCACGAATCAAATCTATCGCTTTAATACCGGTCGTTACATTATTGCTTTTGACGTATTGGCGCAACTGAATGAAGATTAATAGTAAAGGATATACTTCAATACTATATTTTGGGTAAACTAAGGTAATTAAGCTTTATCCAAAGATTTTATGATGTCTAAAACTTCAATTAAAGCCAGCTATTTCTCTATAAAATTAGCAATGATCGCGATGGTGGGGATAATTTTTTGGATTGCTTCATTTTGGTTGAACCACTCAACAATTCAAGAGCGCAAATCTCTTTTGCAAAAAGCAAAAGAAAATATTGTGCTTTCATGGTCAGGATCACAAAATTTATTAGGACCACTTTTAATTGTTCCATACATAGACCATTCAAAAAATGAAAAATCCGCGGAAAGCTATTTAATATTTTTTCCAAAAAAATTAAAAGGAGCAGGGGAGGCATTTCCAGAAATTAGAAAAAGAGGAATTTTTGAAGTCCTTGTTTATGAAAGCAAATTTAATCTAGATTGCGAATTTGCTCCTTGTGGGGATCATAAAGACCCCAATAAGACTTTTTTCTGGAGCCAAGCAAAAATTGTGATTTGTCTCAGTGATACAAGAGGATTGAATGCGGCATCCTTAAAAATTAACGGAAAAGAAGCACGTGTATTAGCTGGTAGTGCGTCACTTAATAAGGAATATCCGGGAATGCATGCTGCCATTAGTGTTGACCCTGGTCAAAGTCTACATATAATGGCGCACATAAACTTTAGAGGATCAGAAACATTAAATATAGTTCCGATTGCGAAAAAAAATCAGATGGATTTGAAAGCAAATTGGGGTTCTCCAAGCTTTATTGGTCATTTTTTACCAACAAAAAGAGAAATAACGGATACCAGCTTCCATGCAAACTGGGAAATATTGTCTCTTGCAACAAGTTTACCTGAGTATCTTGACCATAAAGACTTAGAAAGCAGCTCCCATGGCGATAATTGGAAGTACAAAATTTTATCTAAGGCTGTGGGAATTCAGTTTTTGGACGTAGTCGATCATTACAAGCAAGCAGAAAGAACCACAAAATATAGCTTTCTTTTTGTTTTGTACACATTTTTATTATTTTTCTTATTTGAAGTAATAAAGAAAACTAAACTTCATATTTTTCAATATTGTATTACTGCGTGTTCTTTTTTGTGCTTCTCTCTCTTGTTAACGGCGTTTGCAGAACATATATCATTTAATGTTTCGTATTGGGTAGCTGCTGCCTTAATTGTTTCGCAAATTACATTTTATTTTTCAGATCTTATAAAAAAGCAACAAGAGCGTATGATATTTTCAAGCTTTTTACTCATTCTTTACACGTACTTGTTTATAGTAATGCGTCTAGAAGAATTTGCACTTCTTGTGGGTTCTATTGGAATGTTTGCAATGATTTCCGTTGCAATGTTGCTAACCAAGAAGATTGACTGGTTTGCAGAAGAATAATCGAGATCAATTGTTTTAAACTTTTATGCCAAGCTTTCTGTTTTAACTAGCAGCCACACTAGGCTTTTATCGCTTAGTTTTTTCTCAAACGTCCAACGATCGATCATGCGATTGGTTAGCTGGTTGGTATTTTCAATGATTTCGCCTGCCTTGTTTGCTACTGTCACGATTTGATCGCTTGTAAAGCGTACTAAAGTTTGCGCAATGGACTCTTTTACAACGATGTCTTCAATCTCAGCTTCTACATGCTTAAGCTCAATACTCATGATTTCTTTTTGCTTGGATCTGGCTTTAATTGCTGTTTGAAAGCTCTTTAAAACCTTTGGTGCGACAAGTTGTTCTAAACGCTCAAGATCCCCTTGAGCAAAAGCTTTAATAACAGCAGAAAAGGCGTTTGCTGAACCTTTTTCAAATCGTTGCAGCGTGAAATCTTTAAAAGATTTTTGAATAGCTTTTAGTTGCTTTTCAAAAGGCTCAGCTTTTGGTTGAGATTCTTCGATAATTACTTGAGTAGTTTCTTTTGGAGTCAAAATAACAACATTCTCATCGTTGTTTTCTGGTCTCATCCACTGACGTTGTTTTTCATGCCCTGTTCGAGTCCCTAAAACACTCCAAAGACGATAAAATAAATAAATCGATAAGACAGCGAATAAAAGAATTTCTACCATATTTTTTTCCTATGCTAAGCTACGACATTATGCCTCAGCTTTATGGGCCTGTATACATGCAATATAAAGACAATTCAGACTATGTTGATTTTGGCTTCAAAAGCGTTAAAACCTCGTTAAAAACAGGGTTGGTGAATGAATTATTTTCAAAGGTCTCGAATCAATACGATGTAATGAACGACGTGATGAGTTTGGGATTGCATCGGTGTTGGAAAAAAATATTCGTTGATAAACTTTCTCTAAAACCGAATATGAAGATTTTAGATTTGGCGGGAGGAACAGGTGATATAGCTATTCGAATAGCGTCTAAAAAAGCCTACCTAAATCCTTCTGTAACTGTTTGCGATTTGACATATGAGATGATGAAGCAAGGAAAACGAAAAGCCATTAACAGAGGAATTATTACCATTAATTGGCACGGTGGCAATGCGGAAAAACTCCCCTATAAAGATAAAACGTTTGACGTAGTTACCATTGCTTTTGGTTTGCGAAATATTACCAATAAAAACCAAGCATTTAAAGAAATAGCAAGGATCTTAAAACCTGGAGGAAGGCTATTTTGCTTGGAGTTTATGCCACCAGAGGGTTTTTTAAAAGCAGCATACGATTTTTATTCTTTTAATCTTATTCCTTGGTTTGGTGAGCATATCGCGAAAGACCGTGAAGCCTACCAGTATTTGGTCGAAAGTATTCGCCAGTTTCCTGAGCCCGATATACTAAAAAGCATGTGCCTTGAGCAAGGATTTTGCAAATGTGCGTACGAAAAATGGACAGGCAACATTGTTGCCCTTCACCAGGCTGTCGTTAATTAGAAGCGCTGAAAGCTATTTGCTTCTAAGCAATAGGTACGACAGTTGTTGGAGTGGCTACAGCAGTATTAAAACTGCTCATACCAGCCAACGCGCTATTAAAGCTTGCGCTGCTGCTAGAAGCAACAGGAATACCAGTAACTTGACTTTCTAGTGCACTTTTTTGCTCTTGGCTCATATTTGTTGGCCGTATAAGCACCGCATCATCATTTGGATGAGAGTCATCATAAATAACTTTTACGCCTGGTTTCTTTGCAGCTGCAGCCCCAGAAATGGCGCCAGTAGTAGGATCGTACACCTTTATAACGCCGTTTTCAGTTACAACATTTAAGCCTTGAGCTTGTAAGGTGCCCGCTTGCGTTTGTAGCGCTGCAGAAGTTCCAGTTTTTTGGCAAGTACATCTTGCTCCAACCATTGGTTGTGTGGCATTAGCATAAGAAGCCATCGGCGCCATTGGTTGTTGTATCATCATACCAGCAGGAGGCGTCATTCCATTGTATTGCATTGCTTGTTGTTGAGGGCCATATGGATATTGCCCTCCTTGGGGATATGGATATTGAGACCCTTGTGGATAGTTGTTGTATCCTTGATTTGGATTATATCCCTGATGCTGATAGGGAGAACCATATCCTTGATTTCCCGTATAGCCTGGATTATATCCATTAGGCATTTGATAACCAGGATTACCGTATCCTGATTGAGGTCCATAATTATTAGGAGAACAAACCATTGATGCTGCATTAACAGCACTAACAGCCACACACACACCTACAAAAGCAATACATATATTTTTCATAATGTCTAAACATTTAGCTTGGTAGAACTTATTCTGCCATCATTTAGTAAAAAAAACGTTAACAACACGCCATGACAGTTTAATTACGTTTAGCTATAATGCTTGAAAATAAAAAATTTAGAACATAATGCTCGATAAATTTAATCCTCAACTCATTGAAGACCAGCTTTATGGTGACTCTGAAAGATTCTTCAAAGCTAATTTAAAAAGTTCTTCTTCTCCTTACACCATTATGATGCCTCCTCCGAATGTTACGGGATCGCTGCATCTAGGGCACGCATTAACTTATACGCTGCAAGACATCCTAATTCGTTTTAAACGAGCAATGGGTTTTGATGCTTTATGGCAGCCAGGCAAAGATCATGCAGGAATTGCTACGCAAATGGTGGTTGAGCGTCAATTAAATGAGCAAGGACAGACCCGCCATGATTTAGGGCGGGAGGCATTTTTAGAAAAAGTGTGGCAATGGAAAGAGTATTCGGGCAACACCATTGTTTCTCAGCAACGCCGTTTACGTATTTCTGCGGACTGGGAACGTTCTCGTTTTACGATGGATGAAGGCTTATCAAAAGCCGTTGTAGAGGTTTTTGTAAAACTTTATAAGGAAAAGCTTATTTACCGCGATAAACGTTTGGTGAATTGGGACCCTAAGCTTCTTACCGCTGTTTCTGATATTGAAGTAATTATTAAAGAAGAAAAAAAACCATTCTGGCATATTCGCTATCCTTTGGCCGATAATTCAGGTCAACACATTGTTATTGCAACAACTCGCCCAGAAACAATGTTTGGCGATACAGCAGTGGCGGTGCATCCGGAAGATGAACGCTATCAAGAATATATTGGAAAGTATATCTTGCATCCTCTCACCGGTCGTCATGTTCCAGTAATTGCCGATGAATTTTGTGATAAAGAAAAAGGTTCGGGGGCAGTTAAGATTACGCCTGCGCACGATTTTAATGACTATGAAATTGGTACTCGCCATAACCTTGATCGCCTTAACATTTTAGATGAGCAGGCGCACTTAAACGATCAAGTCCTCCCAAAATACCAAGGACTACACTATTTGAAGGCTAGATCACTTGTTGTGGCTGACCTTGAAGAGCTTAGCCTCATTGAAAAAACTGAAGAGATTGTGGGTCCCTCGCATTACGGGGAACGTTCCGGAATTGAGCTGCAACCTTATCTAACTGATCAATGGTTTGTAGATGCAAAAAGCTTGGCTCAACCAGCAATTGATGCGGTTAAAAAAGGCGATATCCGCTTTGTTCCAATGCATTGGGAAAATACCTATTTTGAATGGCTGAATAACATTCAACCTTGGTGTATCTCACGCCAAATTTGGTGGGGGCATCAAATCCCTGCGTGGTTTGGTCCAAATGGCGAAATTTTTGTTGAAAAAACCGAAGAAGAGGCCTATCAAACTGCACGCGCGCAATTGGGTAGCGATGTGTTCTTGCACCGAGAGACCGATGTTCTTGATACTTGGTTTTCAAGCGCATTATGGCCATTTACAACGCTTGGTTGGCCAGATAAAGCCGAAGAGCTAAGCCGTTATTATCCAACTGATACCTTAGTTACAGGATTTGACATTATCTTCTTTTGGGTTGCCCGCATGATTATGATGGGTATGCATTTTATGAAAGCAGTGCCTTTTAAAACAGTGTATATCCACGCTTTGGTCCGCGATGAGAAGGGTCAAAAAATGTCTAAATCCAAGGGAAACGTTATTGATCCTTTGGTGCTTATGGATAAGTATGGTTCCGATGTTGTGCGTTTTACCTTAGCAGCCTTAGCAGCACCAGGACGCGATATTAAACTTGGAGAGAGTAGGGTAGAGGGCTACCGTAATTTTTGCACGAAAATATGGAATGCTGCACGTTTTCTTGAAATGCAAGAGTGTCAATTTGATCCTTCTTTTGCTCCTAATAAAGAGATGCACCCTATTAATCAATGGATGGTAGCACACATGCAATCTCTCAAACATTCAACCATTTCCTATTTTAATGAATACCGCTTTGACTTAGCTTCGCAAGGTCTATACCAAAGCTTTTGGTATGTCTTTTGTGATCAATACTTAGAAGCATTAAAAGTATTGGCTCAAGAAAATCAAGCAGAGACAACAAAAAAAGTCGCGATGTGGGTCCTATTTGAGTACCTAAGTTTGCTGCATCCTATTATGCCAAGCATTACAAGCTATTTAGCAAAGCATTTCAAAATGCACGAATGTTTAACTTCCCATAAGCTTGATCTCAAGGAGACTCAGTTTGATGTAAATCACACTGATATTTTATGGAAACTTATTGATGAAGTCCGCTCACTAAAAGGATTACTGAATATTTCAGGAGGGGCTGTTCTAAAAGCCTGCATGCTTCCTGAACATATCGATACATTAGATAATTTTAGAGGGGTGTTAACATCAATGGCGCGGCTTTCTCACATCGAGCCTTGGGCAAATGATACTCCGCCCGAGGCTTTGTATCTTCCATGCGTGGTAGGCAGCTATACGTTATATGTAAAATGCTTTGAAGATCAACACGAAATACAAAATGGAATAAGTATTTTACGTCAAAAACGTGATGCTCTTGAGAAAGAAATCATGCATCTCGATAAAAAACTTCAAAACGAGGCCTATAAAAATGCTAAACCTGAACAATGGCAGGAAGATAGTGAAATCTTATTGCTAAAATCGAAAGAAAGCTCGAAATTAACCAATTTTATAGATTTATTGGGGTAAAGATAATAAAGTTCAATGATCTGCTTGAAGTTACTTGACAAGAAACGAGTGATTGTTTAGGTTCAGATCATTGCCTAGAGTAATAAACTAGGGGGTGTAGCTCAGTTGGTTAGAGCGCCGGCCTGTCACGCCGGAGGTCGCGGGTTCGAGTCCCGTCACTCCCGCCATTTTATTAGGTATCCTGTGAATTATTTTTCCCATATTATTGATTTAGAAGAGGCAGATGAACGAGGTCGACCGACGTCTTTTAGTGCCTCCAAAGAGCAATGTGAACAAATTATGGAAGTTTTTGATCTACTTGATCTAAAATCTTTTACCGTGCAATCACAAGTCCAACTTTTAGGTGATGGTATTTATGAGCTTAACGGAAGCCTTAATGCGGTTGTAGTTCAGCCAAGTATTGTTAGCTATGAGCCTGTAACAACAAGCATTAGTGAGCCTTTTACTGTAAAACTGATGCCCTCCGAAAAACGCATGGTAGACTATGAAACAACGCATCCTGATGATGATTGTGATGTGTATCATGACCAAGAGTATGACTTAGGAAACTTAGCCTTAGAATATCTTTCCTTAAGCTTGCCGACACACCCTAAACTAGCAGGTGAATCAGGTGATCATATTGAATTTGAAGAAAATGAAAAAGCTCCATCTCCTTTTACAGTATTAAGTGATCTGAAGAAAGAAAATTAAAAACTATGCGCGAGATAGCATTAGACACCGAAACAACAGGCCTTAGCGCTAAAGATGGGCATCGCATTGTCGAAATTGGCTGCGTAGAACTTATAAATAGGGTGCCTACAGGCCGTACCTATCACACGTACATTAATCCAGAACGCGATGTTTCACCTAGCGCCACAGCTATTTCGGGATTAACATATGATTTTTTGCAAAAGTTTTCTAAATTTGGCGACATAGCAAGCAATTTTCATGACTTTATTAAAGACTCAACCTTAGTCATTCATAATGCCACCTTTGATATTGGCTTCATTAACGCGGAGTTTGAACGCATTAGTTTACCCTTCCTCAATGTGACAGAGGCTATTGACACGGTTGTTCTTTCTAGAAAGAAATTCCCAGGCCAACCAGCTAATCTTGATGCTTTGTGTAAACGTTTAAACATAGATCTCTCAAAAAGAACAAAACACGGCGCCTTAGTGGATGCTGAGCTTTTGGTAGAAGTCTATATTCAGCTTACTGGCGGTAGACAAGCTGCTCTTTTTAAAAATGATCAAAGCGAAAACATCTTAACACCAGATGCAGTCTTTCGCGAACCTCGTGCTTTTGCGATTAATCAAAATGAGCTTGATGAACATGAAGAATTTTTAAAACTCCTTAAAGACCCTCTCTGGAAAAGAGCTTAAGGTGACTTCGTTTAGTCTGCATCCTCAAATTGAAGCCGACTCAACTTTTATAACCGATCTGAAACTGTGCCAAGTGCGCTTACATAAGAATGCGGGATTTCCTTGGATCATGCTCATTCCAAAAGTAAACGTCATCGAGCTTGTTGATATGCAGCCAGATGAACAGCAGTTGCTTATGCAAGAAATCTGTACAGCAAGTACAGTGATGAGAACTCTCTATAAACCTACAAAACTAAATATCGCAACCATTGGTAATGCCGTTTCTCAAATTCATGTGCACGTGATAGCTCGTTACGATACTGATAAAGTCTGGCCGCGTACTGTTTGGTATTGCGGAGTAGAGGAAGAATATACTATAAGAGAGGAAGATCAACAAATACAGCTAATTAAAAAAGCTTTTAGTGAATGTTCATGTTAAGACAAAAAATAGAAATTGCTTTAGATAAAATTAATAGCGCTAATTTGGGTGACGATGATTTTTTTTCTATTCTTCAAGACGTTTGCTTTGATTTTGATCTTGAACGATTTGCGTTTGGTATACGTTATGGGAAAAAGGATAATTTTGATTCATTTTTTGGGGTTTCTACGCACTCAAATGAGTTGAAGGAGTACTACATCAAAAACAAATGCCATTTGTATGATCCTCTTTTTCATGCCTTGTATAAATTAGCCATGCCTTTTGAATGGAATTTAGAAAAAATTGACAACCTATTTCCCATCCAAAAAGAATTGATGAACGCTTTTATGAGTTTTAATATACAAACTGGTACAACCATTCTTTTAACGCCTCATTCAACCTTCCAGGGCTTTATTACAATCTTACATACTTCATTACATCCAGAAGTTCTATACGCACTTTCTCTTATTGCAAATGCATGCACTAGTAAGCGTATGAGCATAAAAGAAAGCCAAGATTTAAAAATTTTAACAGGCCGAGAAATAGAGATTCTCTCTCAAAAATCTCAAGGGCAAACTATTAAAGCTGTTAGTTATAATTTATCACTTTCTCAATCTACAATACAATTTCACTTGGGAAATATTCGCTCAAAATTAAATGCACAATCTACAGAACACGCCATTTCAAAATTTATTTCTTTGCAATCAAATAAAGAATTTTAAAAGGTAAGGGGAAGATTCCTAAATAACGCTTTTCTTGTGAAGGAACATAAAATCCGTTATCAATATGTTATAAACTTTGAGCAGGTTATAACATGTCTTATGCACAACCAAACTATTCTCTCGTTACGCCTTACGTTATTGTTGAGGATGTCAAAAAATCGATAGATTTTTACACACGGGTTTTTGGCTTTAGCATTTTAGAAGAGCACGAGCGCGAAGGTGTAATAACTGGCGCTACACTCAAGCTTGGTGACGTAACGTTTATGGTTTTCTCAAAAACACTAAGTGGTTGCTCCGAAAAGATGCCTTTTGAGAAAAATACTCCCTCTGGCAGCAGTCTCTATGTGTATTGTCCTAATGTCGATGAACTCTACAAAAATGCCATTGAAAAAGGAGCAGCATCGATTGTTGAGCCCGAGGATGCTTTTTGGGGTGATCGCTATTGTCAAATACGCGATACTGAGGGGTATATCTGGTGCTTTGCAACTTATAAGCAGGCAGCGTAAATATTGCCGTCAAATTCTTATATAACAGAATGCGGTAAGAGCATCCTTATCAATAGAGAGTTTAGATTTAGGCGTTTAACTCTAAAATTCTCAAGAAGGGAAAATGCGTATATTGTCACAGCGCCATTTTTTGTTTCTTTTAAAAAAATTACGGCTTTTATCGAAAGTGCAAAAGCTTGGTTTGTAAAAATTGAAAACGCAAAAACACAAGAGTCAGCAAAAAAAGTAACCCCAGGGCAAAGCATCTCTGTTTTAGGAAAATTATTGCGGGTAGATTTTTTTCCCAACCCTAAACCACTTGTTCTCCTGAAAAATGACACAATAGAAGTACACGGAACGCTTTCAAAATTTGAAACAATCCTTTTGGGCTATTTAAAAAATTTAGCTAAAGAAAAATGCACACATTATAGTTCTGAATATGCGCAAAAACTAAAAGTCGAATTTAATAGGGTCACCGTTAAGGAAATGCGTACCCGTTTTGGCAGTTGCACCTCTCACAAACATCTTAATTACTGCTGGCGAATCATCTTCGCTCCAGAACATATTCTTGCGTACCTTTGCGCCCATGAGGTTGCTCATCTCAAAGAAATGAACCACAGCGAAAAGTTTTGGAAACTTGTTGAAAGCCTTTGCCCCGATTATAAATCATCGAGAAAATGGCTAAAGCAACATGGAAATGAGCTGTATCAAAAGTTTTAATTAAGGTCTTTCGAAGTCTATAAAGTTTCGACACCGTAATGATCAACAGTAAATTACACTAAGTGTAACTTTATGTAGAGCGAACTACTTTCTACCGGTACTCACTCTTCAAAACCGGACCAATACGAATAGGTTCAATTATTGCTGCAAGACCATTAGCCCCAACTTCTATAAAAGCACCGCAAACAGTTCCTTCTCCAGAAGCTGGCTCTTTTTGTTTTGGTTTTGGGATTTTTTTAAAGAAGGTAGCTAAAGCCACTTCAGGTTTTAACCCTATTACCGAATCATAATCACCACACATGCCTGCATCGCTCATATACGCCGTACCTCCCTTCATAACATGAGCATCAGCTGTTGGAATGTGTGTATGTGTACCAATAACAGCCGACACCTTACCATCAAAATATTTAGTAAACGCCATCTTCTCCGACGTTGTCTCTCCGTGAAAATCTACAAAAATGCCAGAAATAGAGCCACCCAATGGATACTTCTTTAAAATTTCTTCTACAGCTTGAAAAGGACAGTCCAAAAAATTCTCCATAAAAAGCCTGCCCATAGCATTAATCACAAGAAGATTTTTTCCATTTTTGGAATACATCCCAAAACCTTTACCAGGGGTATTTTTGGGGTAATTAACTGGGCGTAAAATCTTATCAGATTGGCTTAAGGTTGAAAGGATTTCCCCCTTATCGAAGCTATGGTTACCCCCTGTAATAACATCAACACCAAGCGCAAAAAAGTCCTTAACCATATCGGGCATGATGCCAAATCCATGTGCCGCATTCTCTCCATTGGCGATAATAAAATCTGGTTGATATATATTTTTGAGTGTTGGTAGGTGTTTAGCAACTGCATCACGCCCACTTCGTCCAAAAACATCACCTAAGAAAATAATACGCATCTATTTAGTCATTTTTGTTGTTTGCCTGAGTATAACCAGTTTAAATCCAAAGAAAACAAAAAATCAGTTTGCCTCTTGCTTTTTCTTAACCATTACGTATCATATAACCCATATATATTATAAGGATCTGTGGCAAGAATGAGCCTAGCAGACGATAACAATGAAAATCCCTGGGATGTTAAGGATAATGATTCTAGTCCCAGTAAGAAATCAAATAAGGAAGATCCAATCGATTTCTTAAGTAGAAAGCGTTCTACTCAGCAGCCTCCTGAATTTTCTAAGATTTTTGAAGAATTTCACAAAAGAATAAAAGAAAAAGGAAAGCAGTCTGGCGGAGGAAACTTACCCCCACATGGCCAGTTTAAAATGTTTTCAGGTATTGCTATCCTTCTTGTTTTTGCATGGCTTGCCTCTGGATTTTATCGCGTGCAAGAAGGTGAAGTAGCTGTTATTCTGCGTTTTGGAGAGTTGGTTAGAACAACACAGCCAGGGTTGCGTTATCGTTTCCCTGCACCTATTGAACATGAAATTATCAAAAATGTAGCTGTTGTTAATAAAATTGACAGCAGTCATAACCAAGACGGTGAAGTCGATCAAAGCCTTATACTGACAGGCGATGAGAACATGGTACTCACCAATTATACGGTTTTATGGAAAATCAAAGATATTACCCAATATCTATTCACCGTACGCAATCCTGACGCAACAATAAGTGCAGCAGCCGAAAGCGCACTCCGTGAAGTAATCGGGCAAACTACCGCGCGACTTGCTCTAACAGAAGGCCGTGAAAAAATCGGAGCTCAATCACAAGAATTATTGCAAAAAATATTAGACGGCTATAACACTGGGGTCCAAATTATTAGTTTCCAATTGCAACGAGTTGAACCACCCGCACAAGTTGTTGAAGCATTTAACGACATGCAGGCATCTCTCGTTGACGCTGACCGTCTAAGCAATGAAGCGCAATCGTACAGCAATGACATACTTCCGAAAGCTCGCGGACAAGCAGAAAGTATTCTACGTAGTGCTGAAGCATATGCAACAGAAGTCGTTGAGCGTGCGAAGGGTGAAACCGCAAGATTTACACAAGTACTAAAATCAAATCAAAAAAATCCACGCGTTGCGCGTATACGCATGCACCGAGAAACAATGGATCAACTCATGAGAGAAGCAAATGTTACCCTGGTAGATCACGATTTATCAAGATCACTACAAAACTATAATCAATTAACGCCAATACCTTTACTCGACAAGAAAAAGGAGGATGCCTAATGTTTAGTAATCTTCCAGTTTGGGTACGTTTTGCACCGGTGTTTGCTGTAATTTTGTTAGGGGATTCCCTGTTCATTGTTGACCAAATCACCCAAGCTATTATTCTTCGCTTTGGAGAATATCGCCGTGTTCATACAGAGCCCGGGTTAAAAATAAAAATCCCTTTTATTGAAGAAATAATAGCGTATGAAAAACGCATATTAGACTATGATTTGCCATCAATCTACGTAACAACTCAAGATCAAAAGCGCTTGGTTGTTAATACTTATACACGTTATAGAATTTCTGATCCTTTGAAATTTTTTCAAAGTGTTAAGCCTGCATCAGAAGTAGGGGCTCGCTTACGTTTAGAAGCTATCATTAGCAGCTCTGTACGAAATGTTCTCGGTAAAGTGGAGCTCCGTTCAATGCTGAGAAAAGAACGCGCCGATACGATGCATCAAATTCTAGAAGAAGTCAGATCTATAGCAAGTCCTCTAGGAATAACCATTGTTGATGTTCGCATCATCCGCACAGAACTTCCGAACGAAAACCGTAACGCAGTTTTTGCTCGAATGAATTCTGAGCTTGTGCGTTTTGCTAAAGAAAATCGGGCAAAAGGTGAAGAAGCGGCCATCGCTATTCGAGCAACAGCTGACAAAGAGCGTACAATTTTGCTAGCGGAAGCGAACAGAAAAGCTGAAGAAGTTAGAGGTAATGGAGATGCTAAGGCTATAGAAATAGCTGCAGTAGCTTTTGGCGCTGATCCAGATTTTTATGAGTTCTACCGTACGCTAGAGTCTTATAAGCAAGCCATCAAGCCTGGCTCTTCTTTCTTACTCTCAACAAATAATGAATACACCAAAAATTTAACGAATTATTTACCAAAGAAATGAATAATTTTAGTAAAATAAAAATTAAGTTTTATGATTTAGGGGAATTATGCGCTTTATAGTTTTATCATTGGTTTTTGCTTTTTCTGCATTATGCGCAGATGCACCGCGCGCGCCTTTTGACGTCAGTAAAGGCTTTTCAGGAGTTGTTGATAAATTATTACCGGCCGTTGTCAGTGTGCAAGCAACACAAGTATTAGAGCGCCAAGAAAATGGTATAATGGCTTTACCAGGCATGCCTCAAGGACGTATGGGCGCAGGTAACCCCCTTGAAGAACTCTTCCGTGAGTTTATGGGGCAAATGGATCGCCCTCGCAAACTACAAGCGGTTGGAGCTGGTTTCATTATTCATTGTGATGGAAAAATTGCTTACGTGGTCACCAATCATCATGTGGTCTCCGAAGCAAAAACCTTAACGGTTGTGTTAGAAGACAAGACTGAAATACCTGCAACGTTGTTAGCATCCGACGAACGTAACGATGTTGCTGTTATCAAACTTGATTTATCCGTTCTTCTTGCTGAAAAACGTAATCTACCTACTGTTGAATGGGCAAATTCTGATGAAGTAAAAACAGGCGACTGGGTAATAGCCATTGGTAACCCTTTTAATTTCGGTGGCACCGTAACTGTAGGTGTGGTATCTCACAAGGGTCGTTATGTTCCATCGGGAATGCAACAAGATTTTGAATTTATTCAACATAGCGCCCAAATCAACATTGGAAGTTCAGGGGGAGCCTTGTTTGATATCAATGGAAAAGTAATTGGTATTAACAATGCTATTATCACAAACACCGGCGGCAATATTGGTATAGGTTTTGCTATTCCTGCAAATGTGGCACGCCAAACAGTTGATCAGCTTATCAAGTACGGTAAAACACGCCGTGGCCACTTAGGAATACGCATTCAAGCATTGAACGAAGATATGGCAGAGAGCCAAGGTCTCAAAGAAACTGGTGTGATTGTTGGTAGCGTCATAGATGGCGGTCCTTCTGAAGGAAAGCTTAAAACTGGGGATATCATTCTTGAATTTGAAGGGAAAAAAGTCACTGAATCGTATATTTTGTCTCGTATGATTAGCGAAACAGAAATAGGAAAGACTATTAAGCTCAAAGTTTGGAGAGACGGGAAAATAATTACGACGACCATCAAAGTTGAAGAAATGCCAGATACTAAAAAAGAAGATGACAAGCACAAAGCAGCAGGTCGATCTGGTTTTTCTAATATCGCAGGGCTTGAAATCAGTAAGATTCCAGAAGAATTAAAAGAGCAACTTAAGGAAATCAATAAAGATACACACGGTGTTATCATCCTTCGGGTTGATCCAAACAGTCCAGCTGGAGACCAGGGTTTGTTAATGAAGGGAGATATTATTGAGGAAGCAAATCATAAATCAATAGATTCACCAGTAGATTTTGAAGCTATTGTTAAGCAAGCGAAAAAAGAGAAACGCAAGAATATTTTGCTGTTAATTTCGCGTGATGGGAAACCAGCATACTTGCCATTGCGCATTGAAGAAGATGCTCCAGCTAAAGCAGAAGCAAAAACTCCTGACGAAAAACCTAAGGAAGAAAAAGCAGAAGAAAAGAAGCCAGACGAAGAAAAACCAGAGACCAAAAAAGCAGAGTCGAAGGAAATGCCTAAAGGCGATAAAGCTGTTGAAAAAGCGACCCCATCAGAGCAGCCAGAAAGAATTCACGCTGTTCCTGAACGTATTCATGATCCGAAGATTTTGGAAGAAGAGCCGGATGATGAAATTCATGAGATTCAAGACATCGATCTAGACGCTGAAAACCAAGTAAAAGAGGGAGGAAGTGAAGATTTTCTTGCCAAACCTGATCAAAATGCGCTACAAGAAGAGCAGAATGAATCAGTAACTTCACGAATTGTTAAGAAGCTGAGGTCGATGTTTGGAATAGGTTGATGTTTATTCAAACCGAAGAGACCCCAAACCCACTGACGTTAAAATTTATACCGGAACAAGCGGTTTTAACTGATGATCTTGGGGTTAGGTCTCTTGAATATAAAAAAAATCAAGAAGCAATCGACTCTCCCCTTGCAAAAAGATTATTGCAGGTTGATGGGATAGAGGGTGTTTTTCTTGGAGCAACCTATATTTCTGTAACCAAGCAAGAAACATACGAATGGTATGTTCTAAAGCCTGCGATTATTGGGATTATTATGGAGCATTTTGTTAATAATGCCCCTATATATACAGGAAAAGCAGCAGAAATAGACAACGACTCAGACCCAATTGTCAAGCAAATTCGTGAGATTATCGATACGCGTGTTCGCCCATCTGTTGCTATGGATGGTGGAGACATTGTATTTGAGTCATTCAAAGATGGAATTGTGTATCTAAAGTTACAAGGTGCTTGTAGTGGCTGCCCAAGTTCGACAGCAACACTAAAGTCAGGCATCGAAAATATGTTAAGATATTATGTGCCAGAAGTTCAGGAGGTATGTCAGTATGCAGAGTAATTGGATTGGTCGTTTTTTTCTCCCCCTACTTGTTACAGTAAGTAATTTAGCGCCGGTGAGTGCTACGTTTGCACCAAAAAAGCTTAATAAAATGCCTAAGCGTACAACGTTTTCAAAAAGGGATTGCCAAAATCTCATAAAGCAACTTGAGCGTGAAAACTCTATTCCTCCAGGGCTTTTAGAAGCAATCGGAGCTGTCGAATCAGACCATACAGCCTATGCGGTAAACTGTAAGGGACAAACAAAGCATTTTACAAATTATGAAGTAGCAAAGCAGCACGTTCTCAATCTTCGTAGCCAAGGAATTATCGATATTGATATTGGAATGTTGCAAATAAATTATGGCTATCACCGCTCGAAATTTAAAGCCGAAGAGCTTCTTGATCCATACAACAACGCGTCCTATGCAGCTCAATTTTTAGTGTATTTAAAAAAGGTTCATGGCACTTGGGAAAAAGCTGTAAAATTCTACCATTCTCCAGCTCAAAAATACCAAAAAATATACTTTACAAAAGTTATGGCGGAGCTAAAGCAGATTGATAAAATAACCTATCAACAACTAGCTAATACAAATGTTATAACGCTTAAACCAGCAAGAAAAATTAAAAAAGCAGCTTAATAGTTAGGTGAATAATTTCGATACAAATAGTTCAATAGCAAAAATATTATGCGGAACAACGCTTGCGGAACATCAGCAAGCGTTGCTTTGTGAGAGAATTAAAAGCTTAAAACAAAAAACAAGCAAAACCCCTTGTTTAGCTGTTGTTCTTGTTGGAGAAAACCCTTCAAGCCTTATCTACGTTGATGCCAAGCAAAAGGCCTGCCAAAAGGTAGGCATCGAATCAAGAGTTCTTAATTTCCCATCAAATACTACCCAAGAAACCCTTATTAAAACCATCCAAAATCTTAATAATGATGCAACTGTTGATGGTATTTTAATTCAAATGCCTCTACCTGAGGGATTAAATGCTAATGTATTATTAGACGCACTAAGTCCTGAGAAGGATGTTGATGGTCTAACACCGCATAACCTTGGTCTGCTTATGAGTAGGCGCCCATCTTTTATCCCATGCACACCTCTAGGCTGCATAGACCTTATTAAACAAGTAATAAATCCAGAAAGCAAAAGGGCTGTTGTACTTGGGCGCTCTCTTTTAGTTGGAAGACCGATGGCTCTTTTATTGGAAGCCGAAAACGCAACCGTTACCATGGTTCATTCTAAATCCCAAGACGTACCGGCCATTTGCCGCGAGGCTGATATTATTGTGGCAGCCGTCGGTAAACCAAGCCTTATTACCGCAGATTATATAAAACCAGGTTCTGCTGTTATTGATGTCGGTATCACACGCCATGAAGGTAAAATATGTGGTGATGTGCACGAATCTGTAAATGCAGTTGCAGGATGGTTAACGCCAGTACCAGGTGGAGTAGGGCCCATGACCATCACAAAGCTTCTCAGCAATACCGTATTAGCTTTTGAAAGAAACCATTTATAAAAAAAAAGTCCCACGGTTAAACCGCAGGACCAATGAATCATATCTGTGTGGTTAAGCCTAAGCTCTTACCGTTACATCACATGCCCAAGTTGCGCCCGCACCAAGTTGAATATTTGAGCCTGCTTGCATTGATACAGGGCCTGTAAGAGCTACGTCGTTGTCGCTTGTTGCGAGAGCTGTTGGATGAGCGCTGGAAAAAGGAGGTAAATTCTGCCAATATACCCATCCATAAGTGTCGCTGAAACCAAAATTTAGCAGTACATCACCGTAGGTGATGTACTGATCAGTAGTATCGCTTGTTAGATAATTGGGATCAGTCCCTACCACCGTATGAGATAAAAAGTTAGTTGGCCATGGCAGTTTGCTTGTACCTGATTCAAAATATCCACTAACAGTGTTAAAACTATAAGTTAGCATTTGAGTTACAGAATCACCCACCTTTTTGCCATCATCTACTACTACCGTTCCGCCAGCATCTACTGTTAGAGCACCTGTAACTTGTCCTACGGCAGCAGTACGATCACCAGCCAGTTGCAACTGTGCACCACTTGCAATCTTGAGCGGCCCATTCGGCGTTTTACCGGCATTTACATAGAAATTTCCATTATCCACATTAATGCCACCCACCGTATGCGCACTTAAATCAGAGGTGACATTAACTTCATTAATTCCATCACCAATTATCGTCAGCTCTCCAGGTCCAGAGAGTGCATTAAGGTCAACACTATGGTTTTGTGTATCTAAACTTCCATCCTGATCCATAATGATAGAGGGAAGGCTAAATCCAGCCGTTGCAACCATATCTCCGCCATTCAACCGCATAGCTTTACCCGATGCAATAGGTGCGTCAGAAGCCATCGCAACTATACCTTTGGTTACCTGCACATCCTCCGTTGCTGAACCGCTAAAGGTACAAACATCGCTAGTGCCACTTCCTGTGAACTTAACCTTACCTGTAATAGGCCCTGCTAGCTCGCCATTAATACCAGTAAACTTAATGGTGACTTCACTTGCGCTCAAGCTGCCAGATAATCCAAGTCCAACAGCTATTGTTACGCAATATTGTAAAAGTTGTTTATTATTTGTTTTAAATTTCATTATTGTATCCTTTAATTAAAATTAATAATAATGAAATTATTTCAGAAATGAATTAAATAATTAATAACAATTTTTTAATATATTGTTAATATTTCTTAAATATTTATATTATTTTATATTAAAATTTTTCTACTCTAATTCTAAGCTCAAGCTTATAAGTGGCTAATTACTCAATATGAGAAAAATATTGCTTACGATGTAAGGAAAGTATTAAAAAGCAATAGCCTAGGCTTAAAATAGATAGATTGAAAGGCTTCATGCAGCGATCACTATAAAGCCCCAACTACCGCCAAATGCGCTGCCCATAAGAACCGGTCAACAGGATAAGCTTTTCCAAAAGTATATCCTCCTTTATCACACGTCATGAAGAAAAAATATGCGGTGATGTTCACGACTCAGTAAACTCCGTCGCAGGCTGGCTAATGCCAGTTCCAGGTGGAGTAGGGCCCATAACCATCACCATCACTAAGCTGCTCAGCAATACAGTATTGGCCTTTGAGCGAAAACATGCGCGGTACCAGTAAATACATTGACAATAATTACCTCACTGCGCATATTTATTTTTAAAATAAGCGAGATTAATACAATGATGATTTTTAAAATAGCTTTATTTCTATTAACATTTTTCACTTTTACTGCAAATGCTTATGCATCACTTGAGCAAGATCCTGGCGAGCATCTCTACCCTAATATGAAAAAAATAACTGATACATTTTACAAAGCAGAAGAAATAATAAATGGTAAACACTACTATGTTTGTGCTGAGCGCCTAACCTCAGCTAATTTACACCTTTATAGAAATTATTTCGCTGTTCAGGGTAATGAAACATTAAACAAAATGCCTCTTCCGAGTACTATGGGAATCCACCAATTACAGCAAGGATCTATCTTTGCTCATCATGCCTTACGTGAAGCATTATCAATAGATGAAGAAAAATGGGTGATTTATGTTACGGATGACCCTCATTCCGCTGGTATTACAGCAGATATGCAAAATTATAATGTTGACCACTTGATGAGGATTTTAGAAAAACAACAAATAGGTGCTGAGTTTAATTTTGCCAACCATATTAAAATGTTTGTAACAGCAACTACTTCACCAGACGCTTTTGCCGTATCACCTGTAGGAATTGCCGCTAGTATTGAAAGTTTTTTTCTTCCTGATAGCCCAAAAGACATAGCAATTGATTACGTGCTTGCCAATATGGCTAGGGTAATGCTGAAACGGAATCCTGATCGGTTATATATGATAAATGCTCCAATGTTGATGTTGGAAAAAAAACTAGCGCACAAACTTCCACCAGCTTCTGTTTTTGTTGGAACAAAAGAAATGCACGCAAGACTCAAAAAACTGCGGGATTTAACGTTAGAAGATTTTCGTACGCAACAAGAGAAATATATCTCTTCTAATACATATAAAATGGAACATGAAATTCGTCGAGCATACTTTTATGCAAATGAAGCGTTGCATGTTCAAAAAATAACCTCTGAAATAGAGATAAAAATAGCTGCCATTGCTAATGGAGCTGATAAAGAAGCTATTGAAGTACTCAATTTTTGTGCAGAAAATTTGAGTAAGGGATGGCTTAAAGCTGATTCGGCAAAACAAAAAGAATATACAATAAGGAAATTGTACGAGGAATATCGCAATCCCTATATTTTTGGAAAAATTAATAAAGTAGAGGAAATGCTTGAATTCATGGAGAAATACCCACCTATTCTTTCAACAGATGGTTTCGATGCAGAATATGGAGATTTTTACATCAATCAGCATTTCACCATTTTTGCGGCGCCTGACTCTAATGTCCCCGTGCTAGATGTTTATATATCAAACTATATGTACGATTGGTTGTTTAGACGTCGACCTTACGGCCCTTACGAAGGCGGAGGAACCCATTACGTGGTTGTTGATCTTAAAGCGCTAGCAAATTACAGTCTTAAGGACCCTTCCTAAACAACCCAACCACCTCTAAATGCGCGGCCCATAGGAATTGATCGATAGGGTATGCTTTTTCAAAGGTATATCCGCCGCTCTCCAAAATCTTCGCATCGCGCGCAAAAGTTTCGGGATTACAGGAAATATAAAGAACCAAAGGAATTCGACTTGCTGCCAGCTCCTCTGTTTGCGCTTTTGCTCCTGCTCGAGGCGGGTCTATTACCACCGCATCGTATTCATTCAAGTCGTTCGTTGGCAAAGGATTTGCAAACAAATCTTGCTCAAAAGCCGATAAAGCCATATCAGCACTAGCTTCTGAGAGTATTTTGATTGCTTTTTTATCTCCCTCAAAGGCATCGACCTTAGCAAAATCGGCCAAAACACCAGTAAAAGTGCCGCGCCCACAAAACAAGTCCAGAACATGCGTATAAGGCTTCGATATCTCAAGAACCTTTCGCACTATGTTTTGCATCCATTCTTGCGCCAAACTACTTGCTTGCAAAAAAGTCCACGGATCAACAGCAACATTAAGATCGCCAAATTGCGTGGTTATAGGCTTTTCTTGTTTTAAAACATCATAAAACTTGCGGTGTCGAAACTGCAATCGTGTCCATGAAGCCCTATCTGCAATGATTTTAAGTATCTCACGCTGAGTATTTGTTAATTCACTCACTCCTTGAATTTCAATCGCCACATCTACATCACCCTCAAGCTCCAACACAAAAATCTTTGCCTTTTGATAAGGCTCCAACAATGCTTCCATTGCTTCACGTAAATACGGTAGCGCCGCTTGGAGGGGAGGCGTTAAAACTGGGCATTCCTCCATATCAATAATTTGGTGACTTTGCAGGCGATGAAAGCCCATGAAAAGCTTATCTCCCTTTTTAACAGCCTCCAAATTTGCCCGCCGACGTTGTCCCATAGGCACTACTTTAATGGGTTCAATGATATAAGGATCCAACCCATGCTCTAAAAATGCGTTAGTTAGCAAAGAGGTCTTAAACTCTTTGTAAAACCCTTCTTTTACATGCTGCAGCATACATCCGCCACAACTTGTAAAATGCTTACATGCAGCTTCTTGCCGCTCAGCGGAAGGCTTAATCACTTCTTTAAAATACGTATTGGTGCGCCTTGGATACTGAACGCGCTCAAATCTTACCTCTTCCCCAGGCAAACAAAAAGGTAGCTCTGTGTCGCCACTCTCACTTAACACCTCAGCAAAACTATCGCTTTTTAAACGTATAGCTTTCCCAGAAGCTTGAGTAATAATCGGGGGCGTTTGATTGCGCATAACAGCCAGAAATTCATCCTAATAATCAACGTATGTTAAGGCTTTTTGGCTTTTTTAGCCACCTAAAAATAATTAGGGCATTTTTTACGATTTATTCATGTTTAAGCAACTAAAATAATTATAGTTACTAAAATAGGTAATTTAGTAATGGTAAAAGTAATCTTTTTATTCTTCGCTCAGTGGCTCATGTATTTGTGGTGCTGCGATGAGCTTCTTGAAATCAGGCGTTATCAAGAAGATATCGATTATTACCTAAAAAATTGGCCAGCCTGCCGAACCTACTCCCATCAAGAAACCCTAATGAAAAACACTGAAATAAGCCAACTTATGGTTTCAATGAACAAACTACTCATACGCTATAATCGATTCCAAAATAGTTGCGACAAAGGACACGAAATCGCTGCAACCATAAAAACCTCAACGGAAGTCCTGCAATTTGTCGAAGAATATGATCTTTTTGAAATGAATATTGACGAGTATACGCCTGAAAAAATCTTCTCAACCCAATTAAAATATACAGGGGTCTTCTTGGCAAAACCAAGCATTATGTCCGCTTTTAGCGGTGATCGATCTATATACGATCGCTTTTATGGCGAACCCTATTATAAGGCAATCACTGAACCGACTTACCATTATCTTAAACGCATAAAGGAGGACTTAGAATATGTTGCGGGCAGTCTTGGAAGACTCAACGTGGATGTGATAGAATTTAAAGAGAAACCTAATTTTTTCAAAGACTTATGGACACAATTTTGGCCTTTATTATGAACATGTCAGCCTGGCACTGGATGAGCTTTGGTGTAGCTCTTTTATCTTTTGAATTAATGTTCCCCGGCATTCTAATGGGCTGGGTCAGCATCAGCGCCTTTTTAACTGCTGTTATCGTCTACCTAACAGGGATCGTTGGTCTTCCAGCTATCGTCGCCTTCCTTATGTTAGGCGCAGGCATTTGTGTACTCAAGAAGAAGTGCTCAAACATATGTCCGAAAATGTGTTCTAAGTAAGCTTCTAAACATAAGCTAGACCTATTACTGACGTCCCGCGACTTGATCGCGGGATCCAGATTATAATTTACCCGGCCATCTTCATAAAGAAACTGCCCCACACGGCACTTAGCGCATCCACCATCTGATGAATCATTTCTTTTGTATGGAAAGGCGTCACCGTTAAACGCATGCGCTCTTCACCCTTTGGTACCGTAGGATAATTAATTGGCTGCACATAAATTCCAAACTCATTAAGCAATGCATCGGTAAACTCTTTGCATAACACCGCATTACCAATCACCACCGGCACAATATGACTTGGCGTATGGTAATAATTTACCTGCGTTTTGCTCAAAAGATTTTTCAAAAGATTCACATTATCCCAAAGCTTGTGACGCAGGTCATCGGCATCACGCAATGTTTTAATGGAGGTCGTTGCAGCGCTTGCCACCATAGGCGGAAGGGATGTTGTAAAAATAAATCCTGCCGCAACGCTTCGCACATAATCAACTAATATTTTAGACCCGGTAATATACCCACCAATTACGCCATAGGCTTTGGCAAAATTTCCTTGAATAACATCAATTCGGTGCTGCTGATTAAGTTCATTCGCCCGACCAGCGCCACCTTTTCCGTAAATACCTACAGCATGCACTTCATCCAAATACGTCAAAGCATTGTATTCTTTTGCCAAATCGCAAATTGTTTCAATCGGCGCAAAATCGCCTTCCATAGAATACACTGAAACAAAAGCTATAAGTTTTGGCTGTGCTTTATCATACTGGCTTAATTGCTGGCGTAATTGGTCCAAATTATTATGCGAAAAAATATGCTTAGGCACCCGCGCGTGACTAATTCCTTGAATCATCGATGCATGAATTTTCTCATCACAAAATGCCACGCAATTTGGCAGCCCTTTCGCCAACGCACATAAAGAAGCCTCATTTGCAACATAGCCCGATGAAAAAACCAGTCCAGCTTCTTTTTCATGCAGCTTGGCAATAGTGCGGTCAAGCTCAACATGCAAATGGTTAGTGCCAGAAATATTGCGCGTGCCACCAGAACCCGCACCATATTTCTCCGTTGCGCTAACGGCAGCTTCAATAACCTCAGGATGATGACTCATGCCTAAATAATCGTTACTACACTATACAATCACAGACTTTGGGCCAGTAGGTGAATGCCACGTAGCAATAGGAGAATTATTAGCGTGTCGCTCTAAATCGGCAAAGACTCTATATCGTCCTTCAGATTTTAAAGTCGCAAGCTCTTGTTCAAAAAAAGTATCGTAAGGCATGAAAGTGAGTGTGCCTGTTTTTAATCGAAACATAAAGAGGAATTTATGCTATGACTATAAGAAATGTTTTAAATTCAAGAAAAACGTGAAAGAGCAAGCCGAAAGCCCTGCTATTTTTTCTGTTTCGGAGATTTCTCATGCTCTGAAAAGAGCTGTAGAATCTCAATTTTCGCAAGTGTGCGTACGCGGGGAAATTTCTGGTTACAAGCTTCATACCTCTGGCCATGCTTATTTTGCGCTACGCGATGCCGAATGCGTGCTTGATGCCGTAATGTGGCGCGGAACTAAAACGAATACACCCTTGCAAGACGGCCTCGAAGTTATAGCTACAGGCAAGCTCACAACCTATGGTGGTCGGTCAAAATACCAAATGGTGGTTACCCAAATCGAAGCGGCTGGGCAGGGGGCTCTGCTTAAAATTTTGCAAGACCGCAAAATAAAACTTGCTCAAGAAGGCTTGTTCGATCGAAAGCGCGAACTCCCCAAGTTCCCAACCATTATTGGCGTGATTACCTCACCAACCGGTGCAGTGATTCGTGATATTTTACACCGTATTGAAGATCGCTTTCCATGTCATGTTCTTGTATGGCCAGTACTCGTTCAGGGACCAGGCGCTGCCGAACAAATTGCCGCTGCTATAAAAGGCTTTAATACTTTCACTCAAAATCGTCCCGACGTTTTAATTGTTGCGCGCGGAGGAGGGAGCCTTGAAGATCTCTGGGCCTTTAACGAAGAAATAGTTGTTCGTGCTGCAGCCTTTAGCGATATTCCCATCGTCTCAGCTGTTGGTCATGAAACAGATACAACCCTCATTGATTTTGCTGCCGACAAGCGTGCCCCAACGCCAACTGCTGCCGCAGAGTTTGTCACGCCTGATCATCAAAACCTTAAACTTTTCGTGCAAGAATCCGATATGCGTCTCCAACGCAATATACTGCAAATGCAAGAACGCTATCGCTTAATGTTGACAAACCTGGAATCCCGCATCCCTGATCTTCCCACCATTTTGTTAGAAAAAAATCAACGCCTTGATGACTGGTTTGAACGCTATACACGCTCCAGCCTTATGTATATTGAACGTAAAGAATACGCAATCAATGCTATTAAAATTCCTTCGGTTCTTTTACAAATTGAAAAAGCAGAACAAGCTCTAGAAAAATCTATCCAGCCCTTCATTACTGCATTTTCAAACGTCTTTACAGAAAAAGAACAATCATTTAAATGGCAAGCCATGCTTCTTGATCAAAATTCCTACCAACGCACGCTAGAAAAAGGATTTTGCTTAGTTGAAGGTCCAAAGGGTATTGTAAGTTCAGCTGCCTCATTAAAAGTGATGAGCGAGGCAAGTATTCAATTTTCTGATGGTAAGGTGCGCATACAACCTCTTAAGGAACAAAAAACACTGTTTTAGAGCGCGCCACCCCTTGCTGCCACAGTTAAAATCCATTACCCTTACAGGAACTTTCCAGGAGAGGTGGCCGAGTGGTTGAAGGCGCACGATTGGAAATCGTGTATACGTTAATAGCGTATCGAGAGTTCGAATCTCTTCCTCTCCGCCACCCGCCTACGCTACGACATAGCGCAAGGCGCGATGTCGTAGCTAGGAGTGTATGCCGAAGCTTTAGCGTAGGAAGACCGGTGGATAGCAATGCTAACAAAACCTAATCTCAAAGATGAAGAAATCGCCAAATGTTTGCTCGATGCATACGAGTTAAACGTAGCAGTAATCACTTTTCTTCCGCTCGGCGCCGATTTCAATACAGCTGTTTATCATGTTACCGCAAGCACCTCCATGCATTACTTTTTAAAATTACGGCGACAAGAATTTAATGAAGCTTCAGTGCTGGTTCCAAAATACCTTGCTGACCTAGGCCTAAAACAAATTATCCCTCCTCTAGTCACAAAAACAGGACAACTTTGGACAAACTTAGCATCCTTCAAAATGACTCTTTACCCATACATAGAAGGACACAACGCCATTGAAAGGCATTTATCCGATCAACAGTGGAATCAATTTGGCGCAGCTTTAAAAAAACTTCACGCCGCTCATCTTCCACCAACCATAATCAATAGCGTCCCACGCGAAACCTTCTCTCCGAAGTGGCGCGAAAAAGTCAAAGCATTCCTAAACCGTATTGAAAATGAATCCTTTAAAGAACCTATCGCCGCTGAAATGGCATCATTCTTAAAATCCAAAAATCAGGAAATACAGAATCTTATTAATCTTGCTGAAAATCAGGCAAATACCTTACAAAAGCAACCTCTCGACTATATTCTATGCCACGCCGACATTCACGGATGGAACTTGCTCATTGGTAAACAGGGCAGGTTGTATCTGGTTGACTGGGACACACTCATATTCGCACCCAAAGAACGCGATCTCATGTTCATCGGCGCCGGCATTTGGGATAGTGGGCGCACACCAATTGAGGAAGAGTCATTGTTTTATAAGGGTTACGGCCAAACAACCACAAACCACGATGCTATTTGTTATTACCGCGCTGAACGTATCATTCAAGACATTGGCGAATACTGCGAGCAAATTTTTCTATCAGATGAAGGCGGGCAAAACCGAATACAAGCGTTCAAATATTTAAAGTCTAACTTTCTACCAAGCGGCCCTGTAGAGAGAACTTATTACGCAGATACGTAAGAAATTACTCTCTTGTTGCTAAGCTTAAAATTCAGTACGCTGCAGAAATATTTAAAAAATTTAGTCCTTTATGAAAAAGCTTTTAAAATTCCTTATTTTAATAAATGTAATTGCAAACATAACAGCAAGTATCGAACGCTCTGCATTAGAGGAATTAGGAAGACGCTATGTTACCTTTATGCAAAGTGTAGGAGGGGACATAACAATGTATGAGGCTCGAGCCTCAGAAATTTTTGCTGAAGGCGTTGTAAAAATTGTAAACGATAAACAAATCCTTTCTAATCGCACTGAACTTCTTGCGCAATTACGACGTAACCGAGAAATAGCATATCCTTGCATTTTTACAATTCAAAAAACATTGTGTGACACAGATCAAAAAGTTTGCACCGTTCATTTCACATGGGATTCTGAAAAAATGGGTCTGTATAAAACAATTGTCTCTCTAAAGGTTGACGAAAATAATCAAATTACCGAGATTGATGCGGTGTATAATACTGTAGGTACGGATTTGCATCCAATTAGTGACCTTGCCAGAAAATACAATGAATTTCAACAAAGCTACGGTCAATCGGAAGACAAAAATTACGCAGAGATTATCGAAGGTTTATTCAGTCCAGGGTTTCAAAAAATTGTTAATAGAGAGGTAAAAGTTGATGGCCGAGATGCACTAGAAGCTCAACTAAAAGGCGTCAGAGACGCTGTCACCTGTTGGACAATCGAAGTAAAAGAAATTATCCCATCAGCCGATAACAAAAAATGCACCGTTCGCTTTATTCTTAGAACTCCTGATAAAGGAAACTACGATGTTCTTAAAGTCTTAAGCTCTGAAAACGGCATAACTATTGATAAAGTAGATGAAGTTTTTGACATTATTGAATAAACTTAAAGCACAAACACCTGCCACTTTTTAGAGTTTGCTTTTCCTTTCGTATATCTTTATAAAGTACGTATCTATACGGATAGCAATCCTTCCAAAAGGAGAGGACTTATGTATAACAAGCTTTTGTACGCAGCACCTTTTTTGCTGATAATTGCTTATTTAGCCTTTTCTTTAACCAGGCCACCGTCGACAAAACTTAATCAAGCGCGTCTTATTTTATCAAAGCTTCGCGGCGGTGATTTTACACACGCCGGTGATAAAGAAGCTATTGATATGATGCTTGAAAAAGTAAAGCGAGACTTTCCCGAAACATTAAAAGGAAATTGCTTAGACATTGGCTGTGGGTTTGGTGGTACGGCTGATTACCTCTTAAAAAATGGATTCAAAAAAATATGGGGCATCGATGTTGATCAAGCTGTTATTGATTACGCTAAAAAGAAATATAAAGGCATTGAGTTTATAACATCAGACGCACTCACGCTAAGTGTGAAATTTGATAAAGAGTTCTTTTCTTTCTGCTACCTTTTCAATGTGCTCTACGCCATTGAAGATAAAGTAGCTGCCTTAAAACAAATTGCAAAAGTTTCAAAACCAGGTGCCATTTTGATGATTTTTGATTACAGCATCACCAATCAGCAACAACCTCTTCTGGACTTGGCAGGAAAGCCGATGCGTCCCATCAATACAAAGAAAATTAAAGAGCAATTATCTCAAGCAGGGTGGATGGTACTAGAAGTACGCGACCTCAGCGAAACGTTTATTAGATGGTACGAAGATCTCCTAGAAAAATTAGATCAAGAAAGAAACCAACTCAAAGACCGTTTCCCAGAACAAGACATTGCAAAATTCTCCGCAACGTATCTTCATATATTACACCAACTACGTAATGAATCCCTAGGGGGAGTAATGATTTATGCAAAGCGCATCTGATCAGGCAATTACCTTTAAAATTGTCAATCATGGAACGTCCGAATACGAAACATTAGTTGCTTTACGCCAAGAAATCCTAAGAACACCACTCGGATTATCCTTCACTACAGAAGAACTTGAAAAAGAAAAAAGCCATACGCACATTGTGGCGCTTCTTAATGACGAAATTATCGCAACGGCTGGACTAGTTATAGAATCCAGCAGCTGCAAGATGCGCCAAGTAGCTGTAAGTAAAAAATTTCAAGGGCAGGGTCTTGGCTCTCTATTAATGAACTTTTGTGAAAAATACGCGAAAGAAAAAGGCATTCCCTCTATTTATTGCCACGCTCGCCATCATGTCGTTCCATTTTATGAAAAAAATGGTTATGTGTGCGAAGGGGATGATTTTAATGAAGTCGGCATTATACACACAAAAATGCGCAAAAATCTCTAGATATTACCGTCGCCTTTGCGGCAATAATTTATATATTTATCATTATTCCAGTAAAACAGAACCTTGCGTGGAATCTAGTTAGCGACGTGCTGTTGAAAAACGGGATCCAGTGAAATAATATCAATATTACAAAGCCCACTCCAGAAAGCTTCGCTTCTGAAGAAACGAAACGCTATCTGTCATTAAAATGCATTACTTCTTCTCAATAAGAGCGCCATTTTTAAGCTCAACAAAACGATCCATAGATCTCGCCAAAGCATGATTATGGGTAGCAATAATTGCGGCAATTTTTTCAGCCTTCACCATCACCATCAACATCTCAAACACTTCCGCAGATGTTGAAGGATCCAGATTTCCCGTTGGTTCATCTGCCAATAAAATCTTAGGCTTGTTTGCTAATGCTCTTGCAATTGCTACTCGCTGCTGTTCACCACCAGATAATTGCTTTGGGCGGTGCTTCAATCGATGCTCCAACCCTAATGTCACCAAGAGATCCTCTGCGCGCGCCCTTGCTTCTTTCTCACTTTTTTTAGCAATCAACTGCGGTAACATCACATTTTCCACTGCATTAAACTCTGGTAATAAATGGTGAAATTGATACACAAACCCATAGGTATGCAATCTTAAAAGCGTTCGCTCATTATCATTCATCGCTTTTGTTGATTTTCCTTCAACAAGAATGTCGCCTGACTGCACTTGCTCTAAAAGCCCCGCCACCTGTAAAAAAGTAGTCTTTCCAGCGCCGCTATTTCCTACTAACGCTGCAATCTGCCCAGCATCAATATTCAAGGAACAGTTATTTAAAATGTTTAATTGATTATCACCTTGCGTATAAAAGTGCGAAATTTTCAAAACTGAGAGCATAAATTAAAAAAAGTAGTCCAACTATCTTGACTATCGGCGCAAATCCTAGTATATGTCAACCGTGCATGAAGCAGATGTTCTAAAAATATCAGGAAGAGGTTTTAAAGTGTTGTTAAAAGGGTGTTTAGTATCGTTAAAAGAGAAATCTATATGGTATGCAAAAAACAGGAATATACAATTGTTAATTTGTATTTATGCAAGTATTTGCTCTCTTAATGCTATGGATCCGGAGTTTAAGGACCTCAATATAACTCAAGCAAAACTAAAAGCAGGACAATTAAAAAAAGAGAAAGAAGCCCTTGAATCTCGCCTAAAAGCCATGGAAGAAAGTCTTTCTACTACAAGCAGTGGGAATGGCGAAGACTTCAAAGAAGAACGTGATCGCCTTCGATCAAGAGTAGAAGAACTTGAAAGTCGCCCAAGTACAACCACCATTGATGTTGTTGCTATTAATAAGCAGTTTGTTAGACTCATTGATAACGCCCTTGAACAAGTTGCTTTTAATAGCCCTATCAAAAAATCAAAGAAAAAGGACCAAGCAGTAACTCCCGGCCACAAGAATTTACGCCAAAGAATTAATTCTATTACCATTGATATTGATCCTACTGGTACAGATTCATTAGAAGTTATTCAAAATGCACGCTCTGCTGTCATAGGGCAGGTTTTAGAGGTCTTTCAACAATATATCGAGCAACCAGGAGCAGATAAAGAAAATCTCTCTATCACAGTGCGAAACGGAAATTCGCCAGTAAGAAAAATACAAGCAGACCCAAGACTTTTATTACAAAGTTTTCAGCGTATTCTTTACGGTGTGCTCGATCCAAATCTCGCTCAACTCCTTAAAGACTGTCAATTACAAGTAGTTCTTCCAACTGTACATCAGCCAGCTCCTGTATTAGACCTAAAAAAAGAAGGTGCAAGATACGTTGAAAAAATTAATACAGCTATTAATAGCGAAGACACATTGTATGATTTAGTTCAGCAATACAGGTATGAAGAGCATATAGAAGGATCTGAAAGACATGCTATGCTGCTAATGATGCTAGGATACAATATTGAAAAAGCAGCTAATGACTTTAAGCCAAAAAAAGCAACCACTTTGATTGAAACAGGCGAAGAGCTTAGAGATCGTTTTTTTGATACAGCATTTCTAACGTTTATTCACTATATGAGTGGTAATACAAACAAAACAAATGTAGCTGAAATTATTGCTCTCACTAATGGGGGAAGAGGGCAAACTATTTCTGATGCTGTTGTTCGTTCTCTTCATTTAGAGCTTTATGGAATCTTTTATCCTCGCAGAGGTCAGGTTCTTTTACCATGACTCGCTATGAATTTGCAAGAGAAGGTAATAATGGTGCAGGAAGAAGATTAACTCTAGCAAATTATCCAGTTGCAAATGCAGTGGTAACAGCCGCATCAAATGCTCTTAGTCTTTTGGATATGTTTGCAGGTTGTTTAGCGCTACCGCAACAAAATCTATTAACAAATGGCGAGCAACAACAAAGCCAGAGCTCAGTAATAACTGCAGTGCCAAGTTCTTCTGTTCTAACCATACAGGATAGCGAAGAACTTTAACTAATATTTTGACACTCCTTCGCAAGCACCTCGCTTAGGAGTTTCACTTTTTCTTTCTCCATAGCCGCCAAAATTAGGGCGGCCTTTCTTTTTTCCATGCGCTTCACAATTTCTTTAAGCGTTGCCATTTCCATGATGTTCAAAACACCCGCTGCCATCTTTGGTTTCATCGAGGCATAAATTTTTACCAAATCCGTCATCTGCTTATCATCTTTTTCTTTTAGTTTTTCTAGCATTTTCAGCAAATCCTGCTTAAGCAAATCAAAATGCTTAAGCTTCTCATTCAACGCAACTTCAGCAGCCTTAACCGACAATGAGCGCTTATTAAGATGTTCTTCTTTTGCCTTTAGCTCTTGAGCACGTTTTGCTAAATCCTGAAAAAGGACAATTTCTTCCTCACTGGTTTCTAGCGGGTCAAATTTTACCAAATCCGAAATTTTGGCCAGTACCTTTTCAGCACCATTTTTTTCAGCCCATAATGATGCGCCCAATAAAGTCAAAAAAACCATGAAAACTCTTAGCATTTTTACCCCTGATGACGCATTGGATCTTGAGGGGAAGCCGCAACAGGATCCTTCGGATACCTTGATATCACCCGCTGCACAAACAAATCACGCGGATCATTTTGACGAGTTTGCGTTTTTGAAAGGATATCTGCATTTAAACGCATCTGCTTCTCTGATTGCTTCATGCTTACAAGCAATGTCTTGCGCAAATTCTTCTCAATCTCTTCGGCTTTTACAATTAATTCATCCAAACGATAACTCATCCTGTCCGCATGCTCTATTAATAAAGTCACGTCTTCGTTTATTGCTTGGGCGTTAGGCAGATAGGTTTCTAAACCCTTTTGGCTAATGTCTGTAGCTTGCCTCAAAACGTCCACCGATTGATTGGCGTTTTGCAGTGTTTTATTCAGTCGCTCAATAGAAGGCGCTAAAACGGTGGTAAAGCTTCTTAATGATTGCAATTTTTTACTAACCCGGTAGCAAAACACCACAGCTACCACAAGTAAAAGGGCTATTCCAGCATCCATCCATATCATTTTACTTCTCCATTTTTACCAAATAAAACATCATTAATTTTAATGGCTACGTGCCCGTTTTTTTGCCCTAACTTTCCCGCCAGCAAATGATGATTTTCGCTACTTAAAAAAACAGGACTTTGAAGAGTTGAAGAAAGATCAATATGCGAACCTTCCTTCCATTGCAATACATCCTTCAATAAAAATTCTTCTGTCGGTAAAGTTGCTTCAAGCTTCACATCCGCCTCACGTATTCTGCTTGCTAAGTGATCTTCCCAAATATGGTCGTATCCAAACTTTTCCCCCATGAATGTTTGCAGCAATAAATCACGCACAGGCTCAACGCTGGAGTAGGGGATAACAATCTCAAAATGTCCACCCCGATCTTCCATTTCCAGCTTAAAAACAATTTTCATGGCAACGTTTTTTTCATGCACAACCACAGCGAATCGTGGGTTTGTTTCTAAGCGTTCATGGTGAAAATCAACCTTACAAATAGGTGAAAATGCTTCCGTAAAATCAGCTAAAACCACCTCTATAAGCCTTTCGACTAGATTTCGCTCAAGTGTTGTATAAGGCCTAGCTTCTGTTCTACTTGCTGATTGGGCACTTTTCTTTCCACCCAAAAGCACATCTATAATTGAGTAGGTGAGTTAATTATCTACAGTAATTAAGGCAGGCGTATCCCACTGTTTGGCTTTAAACACACCAATAAGTGTGGGCAACGAAATTGAGTTTAAATAATCCGAAAAACGCACCGATGTAACGCGTGAACAGCTTACATCTACATTATCGGAGGTAAAATTCCTAAGCGACGTAGTCAAGAGTCGAACCAAGCGATCAAAGACAACATCCAGCATAGGTAAGCGCTCAGAATAAATCTTATCCCCACCCAGAATAGCCGCCAAACCATTTGCGTTCTCATCGCTTTCAAAAAGCTTATTAATAGTACTTTGCGAGAAATCATCACCAATTCCACTATCCTTTGGCTTTTCAAATAAAGTATCAACATCATTTTGCACTGCGCTTACCCCTAATTGCGATGTATTCTTATCTTCCATATTGTCCATAACGCCTACTGAATAATAAAATCCCTGAGAACGATGCGATGAATCTTTATTGGTCGCACAATATTATTGATGCGCAAAAGTATTGCCTCTCTCATGCGATCAAGCCCAGGACCTTCAAGATCACCAACTGACTGATCCCGCAAATAAGAAAGGATTTGATCCAAAATAACCGGCATGAACTCCTTTATTTTTACCTCATCTTCCTTGTGGTAAACCTGCAGGCTCAAGTTCGTCCTAAGAATATTTCCCTTCGTGTTTACAGAACGCAAATTTACGACAATTTCTGGTATAGGCACGTAATAGTTAGCTTCTTGAATTGCATTGGCCCGCTTCATAAAATGCTCATAAAATGACCAGCTAGCGAAAGAAAAGATCATAAAAATACTTATGATGGTGCCAACAAGCAACACCTTTGATCTCAATTTCCTTTTTGTATTTTGTACAGAAGGCTGCTCTTTAGCCTCAATCTTTGGCTCTGTATCTGTATCTTCGATGTTTTTAGATTGATCCATCATTCAGAGTTTCCACTTTATCTCTTCTTCTATGATCAATAAATTTAATTAAAAATTTCTTAACATTTATATTAACTACCGTATAATAGTTAAAAATTTATCAATTGAAGGAGAAATAATTGATTACAAAGCTCGATAGCATTGATTTAAAAATTCTGCAGATTCTACAGAAATCTGGACGCATGACAAACGTAGATTTAGCAAAACGCGTAGGCATTTCAGCTCCTCCGTGCTTGCGTCGTTTGAAAAACCTAGAAGAAGGTGGGGTCATCCAGGGATACCAAGCAAACATTAATCCAAAGTCGCTTAGCTATAATATTACTCTTTTCGCATCTGTTGGTTTAAAAGAAAATAGCGAAGCACAACTTAGTGCATTTGAAAAAGCAATGCACAGTATTGACCTTGTGCGTGAATGTTACCGCATAAGCGGGGAAGATGATTTCTTACTCAAAATTGTCGCTCAGGACTTTGAGCATTATCAAAATGTTCTCTCAAAAACATTACTCAACCTAAGCAACGTTGAGCGTGTTCAAACAACAATTGTAATGGGTAACGCAAAATCTGAACCAGGCATTCCGGTACCTGTATACGAAGAAGCTGCATAAATTTATGTATTTCTCCTGTTCTTTGATTTTTTTAATTAAGGAACAGGAGCTTTATCACTGAAGTGAATGTGACTCCCAATTTTTTTATTTAGTAGTTATTAAATAAGCTTTTTGCTATTCTTTATTTTAATAGGTAATAGCTCTTTTTTTAATGTTAAGCTCTCTGCATGATTTATGTTCAAGGACTCGCCTATATGGCTTGGTGCTAAGGGGCTCTTTACGCGGACAGTTACGAAATATTCAACAAGACAGCTGGCCTTCCGTTACTTGGAATACTCGAAATTTAAGTGCAGGGCTCTATCAGGTCAGTGGAGCAACCTTAACAATAGCTGAAGTTCTAAAAGTTCTCTCTGCTCCAAAAATGGATCAAGCAACTGTATGTTTACACACGTTTGATTTCTTAAGAGATTTACAAGCACTTGGCGACAACAATAGCCGCCGTTTAGCTCGTCAATGCATTAGCCACTGGCTAGAAAACAATTCTCAATGGTCAAAAAAACCATGGAGGCGAGCAAGCTGGAATCTTGATATTCTTGGCTACCGCCTTTGTAATTGGCTTGGATTCTATGAATTTTTCGCACACAGCGCTGATCACATCTTTCGAAAAAGCCTTATCACCTCAATTGGACAACAATATCGCTTTTTAAAACGCCGCTATTTGCATTTGAAAGATCCCTTAAGCCGCTTACGAGCTTTAAAAGGACTAATTTATGCAGGTTGCGCTTTACCAAGGGAGCAAAATCAATTAGGTAAATGGGTCACTCATTTAAAAGAATGTTTACAAGAACAGCTTGACGAAGAGTTTAATCACCAATCAAGACATCCGGGAACAACCGTATTATTGCTAAGAGACCTAATCGATTTGCGTATCCTTCTGCGCCATTTTTATGCAGGACAGATAGACTATCTAAATGAGTGCATTCTACACATTGCCCCTATTGTTCGTCATCTACGGTTAGGAGACGGCATGCTAAGCTCTTTTACTGGGAATGCCTCACAACGCTTAGAAGCATTTTGCTCCCCAAGTTTAGGAGAAGGGCTTATCGATATGGCTCTATCATTAGCTGATAGCAAAGCTATGCTGCCAGAATCTACAGCCATGGGATACGTAAAATGCTCAACTAAAACAGGAGCTCTTTTAATTAATATTCAGCCCACTGCATCTTACACCACCCTTCATGACTGGTATTTGAAAGCGACTGGAGTATTAGATTTCGAATGGACTGAAAAAGATCAACGCATGATCACGCGCGGAGACTTAAGCATATACGCTAATGATTCCAAAAGGTTTATGAGCTACAATATACCTTCCGCACCTCTTCCCAAGAAAAAAATTATCCACGAAAAGGATTGTGCATTTTTTTCAGCTGAGTATTTAATAAATTCTAATCCGAATAAAGCAAATCTAAACGGCGCCGTCTTTCAATCACGTCGAGAGCTATATATAGCATCTCAGGGAGATGTACGCGGTGAAGACTTTTTTCTTTTATCGCAGTCAGGGCAGGGGCATATTCGTTTCCTTGCAGCTTCTGGGCTTGAGTGGATCATCACTAATGATGCAAGTGCATTTTTGTGTAAAAAAAATGACCAGACATCACAAAAACCACAACGCTTAAAGAGATTCCTATGCCAAGGGGCAGCTAAACTCTACAAGGTCAATATGCTCGATCAACAAGCATTATGCATAGCTTTTAGCTTGACTCCGAATCAACAAACCTCTATTAAATGGGCTTTGTCACCTTTTAATTAACCTTCACAAAAGTCGGGTCAGCACCTTCAAATAAGAAGCTAACATAGGCTAAGACTCTTCCTTTTTCATCAGTGCCAAATTCAATAAAATGAGGGTCTGTGCGCGACATATTACCATTAAATTCCCACCCATTAACATTAAACTCATTACCGTTCCAGTGTTCAATATGGCATGAGCGATCTTTTATCTTAAGCAAAAGACCCTTATCATCCTTTTCAATTCTCATTTCTCCATATAACTCATTTTTGTAAACACCTATATAAAATTCATCATCTTTCTTAGGCATTAATTTTAAAAGCTTTTTATTAGCTCTTTGAAGCTGCATTTTTTTTAAAGAAGCTTTCTTTCTATCTAAATATTCTTGAGCCCAATCATGTTCTTCAAGCCCTAATACGAAATCAAGCAGGACGTTATGTATCGCCTCCGGGAAAAGATTATGATTAAAATTCCCTAGATTTGTTAAAATCCCAACCGCAAAACCGTGTGCAGGGCACATAAACATTAAACTGCGCTGTCCCGAATATCCGCCATGGTGTTCCAAAAGAAGAAGAGAATTCTCTTTTGGCCCATATTCATAAATAAACCAACCCATGCCATAACTTACATTTCTAGTAAATTCAGGCGGAAACTGCATATCGCGTGGCCTGATTTTTGTATATTTTGCTCCTGGTTGGCGCATAGCCAACATATGCTTTTCGGGGATAATTTCTACACCATTATGTTTTCCATTATTTAAGTAACACTGAAGCCAAATACCAAAATCATGCGCCGAGGTATTAACGCCTGACGTGGAGGGGTAGGTGTAAACCAAAGGATCTAAACCTATACAAACAGCATTCCCCTCCAAGTTTTTATCATGGCACAACGCAATATTTGCATCACAATTAAAGATCTTTTTAATTTTATTCCAAAGCGAATTTTCCCGCTCAATAAGAGTTTTACCAACAGAACTATCATTCATATGCAAAGGAGCATAAATACACTCTTTAAGTAACTCTTCGTACGTTCTTTTTGTGGCATTTTCTATAACAAGCCCCATAAAACCAAACATTTGATTGCTGTAGCTGTAGTCCTCACGAAAGCGCTGCTCTATAGGAATAAAGTGAAATTTCTTAACAATTTCTTCTGGAGAATATCCAGACTTCATCAAAGTATCACCCGCAAAACTTTCAAAACCTATACAATGCGCAATCAAATCTTTAAGAACAGCTTTTTCAGTGATATCGGCACTGGAAAGTTTAAATTCTGGCAAATACTTCTTCACCTGATCCTCAAGAGAAAAGAATTTTTTTTCTTCCAAAACCCCAGAAAGAGCTGCTGTAAAATTCTTGGTAAGAGATGCAATTTGAAAAACTGTATGTGCGTTAACAGGTTTGTTTTTCCCAACTTCCCGGGTTCCATAGCCCTCGCAGAGTAAAACCTTATCCTTCGTCACAATAACGATGGCTAGACCAGGTATAGCCCAATCCTTCATATTCTTTTGAATGTATTGCTGAAATTTAGGTAAGAATTGAATAAGCCGTTGCTCGGTTGATGAAAAAACCAGACCGTTAAATACAATAACTAAAAGTAGAAGCAATCTAAGCATAAAAAACTTTCTTAAAAATTTATTTAAGTTCTAGAAAATTGATAATTTATTAACATTTTATCAGTACCCTTCATAAGTGTAGCAAAAAGAATAATTTGAGAAAAGTTTATGGGGTCAATGTTAACATTTATTATCGGATTATTGCTGGCCGTTTGGATTGCATTCCACCAAATCTCAGAACATTACCGTTTTGATTTAGTCTCAGACGCTAAAAATGGTGGCGTTTTTGTTATTGATAAGAAAAATGCAGCCCTAAATTACTGCGACAATAAGTCTTGCACGTTAGTGGGGAGTGGGGCGCTTCCCAGTCAAATGATAAATAATCCATCAGCCTTAGCTTCCCTTCAAAATGCTATCATGGGGGCTCCTGCGCCGATTACAACTCTTCAGCCTGGCCAGGCCCCAGACGGAATGGGGAAAAATTTAGCTACATCAGGAGCTGAAAAAGCTGATCATCCAGATGAAGAAAAACCGCAAGACGCTGAAGAAGATTCAAATAATGACGACAATAAGGATGAGAGCTCCGAAGAAGATAAATCAACAGATACAGAAGATGAAGACAAGCAAACCTCGGAAGACGACGATAAAAAGGTCCCCGAAGGATTTGATTTCTAAACATCCAAAGGCAACAGAAAAGCTCAATTTTTTGATTTCATAATATATATTATG